>Ga0209758_1000026_pt1 | contig 582706 bp, 522 predicted proteins | sample AraplaMF_Col_mMF_FD_184258 | JGI IMG/M metagenome (GOLD analysis project Ga0209758, IMG submission 184258) | Arabidopsis root microbial communities from the University of North Carolina, USA - plate scrape MF_Col_mMF (SPAdes) (version 2) | ecosystem: Host-associated > Plants > Roots >... | reverse complement strand
TCGCGGTGACCGAGGGGCAGGAGGTCAAGGCCGGCGAGACGCTGGCGGTGGTCGAAGCCATGAAGATGCAGAACGTGCTGCGCGCCGAGCAGGACGGCACCGTGAAGAAAGTCCACGCCAGCGCCGGTGCGACGCTCGCGGTCGACGCGCTAATTTTGGAGTTTTCTTGAATACTGCAAGAGCTCGCGACTTGAGATAGGCAGCTTGTCTGCAGGAATTCCGGTTACTTACAGATAGAAGTGATGCTGCGCAGTTCGGCGTCACTCGGGACCAAGTGGGGCTGATGAATACCGAACGGTTCGCATTGGCATCGGGCTTTGCGCCTGCCTCACGCGAGGGCTGGCGCACGCTGGTTGACGGCGTGCTAAAGGGAGCGCCGTTCGAAAAGCTGATTGGAAAGACGTACGACGGCTTGAGAATCGAGCCGATTTACCTTCGTGCGAAAGACATTGCGCCGGTCGAGGGGAGGGCACCCGCTGCGCATTGGCAGATCATGCAGCGCATCGATCATCCGGATGCGGTGACGGCCAACAGGCAGGCCCTTCAGGATATAGAGAATGGAGCGACGGGCCTGGCACTGGTCTTTGCCGGGGCCAACTGCAGCCGCGGGTTCGGCCTGGATCAAACGGCGGGCGCCGTCGCCGCAGCTTTAAAAGACGTCCACCTTGATGCCGGCATTGGGATTGAACTTCAGATTGGTACACACGGGCGTAAGACCGCTATCCATGTCGCGGAATATGTCAAGTCGGTCGGCCTCGATCCCGCCATCTGCGACATTCGATTTGGGCTCGATCCGCTGGGCGCGTGCGCCCTCCGCGGACGCAGTCCATACACTTGGGACGAAATCGCGCGAACTGTCGCCAGCACGATAGAAGAGCTTTTAACGCTGGGATTCAAGGGGCCGTTTGCCGCGAGCGATGGGCGTATCGTTCATGATGCCGGCGGCTCAGAAGTGCAGGAGCTTGCCTTCGTGCTTGCCTGCGGCGTGGCATATCTGCACGCCATGGAGGCGGCGCGCATTCCGCTGGATCAAGCGCGAAGTATGATCTATGCGCGACTCGCTGCTGACGCCGACCAGTTTTTGACTATGGCCAAATTCCGCGCGTTGCGACTCCTCTGGGCGCGCATCGAATCGGCGTGCGGCCTCGCGCCAAAGCCGCTGTTCATCGCGGCCGACAGCTCCTGGCGTATGTTGACCCGGCGCGATCCCTACGTAAACATGTTGCGCGCTACCTTGGCGACATTCTCTGCGGGAATCGCCGGTGCCAATGCGATCACGGTTCTGCCGCACACGTTGGCGCAGGGCCTTCCAGACTCGTTTGCCCGGCGCGTGGCCCGCAACACGCAGCTTCTGCTGCTGGAGGAAAGCAATCTTGCCAAGGTTAGCGATCCTGCCGCAGGTGCTGGCGGCATTGAGGCGCTAACAACGGAGCTTTGCGACGCGGCCTGGAAGAGTTTCCAAGAGACTGAAAATGCGGGCGGCATCTTTGCCGCTCTCCAGCAGGGAGCGCTTCAGGCGAAGATCACAGCTACGCGCAGAGCGCGCGGTGTCAATCTCGCGAAGCGCCGCGACCCGCTGACCGGAGTGAGCGAGTTCGCAAACCTTGGCGAAGGCGCAGCGGCGGTACTGAACGTAGCACCGATGGCTCTTCCGCCTAACGTTGACCAGAGATTCGTGTTCGATGCACTGCCGCCGATCCGGCTTGCGGAACCATTCGAATCGCTCCGCCACAAGTCCGATGCGATATTGAAGCTGCGCGGCGTGCGGCCGCGAGTGTTTCTTGCTAGTCTGGGCACGCCGACCGACTTTACGGCCCGCGCGACCTTCGCGAAGAGCTTCTTCGAAGCCGGAGGAATTGAGGCTATCGACGGCGCAGGCATCGCTGATCCAGCCGAGCTTGCCCTTGCATTCACGAACTCTGGTGCCGAACTCGCCTGCCTTTGCTCCAGTGATAAGATCTATGCGGAGCGCGCCGAAATCTCCGCCCAAGCGCTTCGGCAAGTCGGTGCCAGGCACATCTATTTGGCGGGACCTCCCTCTCAATTCGAGGCCGCGTTTCGGCGGGCTGGCATCGGCAGCTTCATCCACGTCGGTTGCGACGTCTTGGCAACGCTAAAAGCCGCTTACGACTGGATCCAAAACCCGAAGATTGCCTTTGGATAATTGCCAATCGAACGCGAGCACTCAAATGTCATCCATCAGCGGTATCCCAAATTTCGCAAATGTTGCTTTCGAAAGGTGCTCGGTCGTCGCTTCTTCTGTTCCCGTCGATCCGTGGGTGACTCCGGAGGGCATTCCGGTCAAGTCAGTATACGGAGAAGCAGATATCGCCGGGCTCGATTTTCTTGAGACATGGCCAGGCATCGCGCCGTACCTGCGCGGGCCCTACCCCACCATGTATGTCAACCAGCCCTGGACCGTCCGGCAATATGCCGGCTTCTCCACGGCGGAGGATTCCAACGCGTTCTATCGGCGCAATCTCGCTGCGGGACAAAAGGGCCTCTCGGTCGCCTTCGACCTTGCCACCCATCGCGGCTATGACAGCGACCATCCGCGCGTCGGCGGCGACGTCGGCATGGCCGGGGTCGCGATCGACTCCATCTACGACATGCGCACGCTATTTGCGGGCATTCCGCTCGACCAGATGAGCGTGTCCATGACCATGAACGGCGCGGTGCTACCGATCCTCGCGCTCTATGTTGCCGCCGCCGAGGAACAGGGCGTGCCGCCGGAGAAGCTGTCGGGCACCATTCAGAACGATATTCTGAAAGAGTTCATGGTGCGCAATACCTACATCTATCCGCCCGCGCCCTCGATGCGGATCATCTCGGACATCTTCGCCTATACCTCCACGAGGATGCCGAAATACAATTCGATCTCGATCTCCGGCTATCACATGCAGGAGGCCGGCGCGACGCAGGACCTCGAGCTTGCCTATACGCTAGCCGACGGCGTCGAATATCTGCGCGCCGGCCTTGCCGCTGGCTTGGATGTCGACCGCTTCGCACCGCGCCTGTCGTTCTTCTGGGCGATCGGCATGAACTTCTTCATGGAAGTGGCAAAACTGCGCGCCGCGCGGCTGCTCTGGGCGAAGCTCCTCAAGCCCTTCAACCCGAAGGATCCGCGCTCGCTGTCGCTGCGCACCCATAGCCAGACCTCGGGTTGGTCGCTGACCGCGCAGGACGTGTTCAACAACGTGATGCGCACCACCGTCGAGGCGATGGCGGCGACGCAGGGCCACACCCAGTCGCTGCACACCAATGCGCTCGACGAAGCCCTGGCGCTGCCGACCGATTTCTCGGCGCGCATCGCCCGCAACACCCAGCTGTTCCTGCAGCAGGAGAGCGGCACCACGCGGATCATCGATCCCTGGGGCGGTTCGTATTACGTCGAGCGGCTGACGCACGACCTCGCTGCCAAGGCGTGGGGCCACATCCAGGAGGTCGAGGAGCTCGGCGGCATGGCCAAGGCGATCGAGGCCGGCCTGCCGAAGCTGCGCATCGAGGAAGCCTCGGCCAAGACGCAAGCCCGGATCGACGCCGGCAAGCAGGCGGTGATCGGGGTCAACAAGTACAAGCCGACCGACGAGATGCCGATCGACATCCTGAAGGTCGACAATTCCAACGTCCGGCGCCTGCAGATCGACAAGCTGACTCGGCTGAAGAGCGAGCGCAGCCAGAAGGACGTCGATGCCGCGCTCGCCGCGATCACGCGTTCGGCCGGCGAAGGCAATGGCAATCTGCTGGCGCTCGCCATTGATGCCGCGCGCGCCAAGGCGACTGTCGGCGAAATCTCGGACGCGATGGAGAAGGTGTTCGGCCGGCACCGCGCCGAGATCAAATCCATCACCGGCGTCTACAAGCGGGAAGCATCCAGCATGGGCAACCAGGTCGAGAAGGTTCAGGCGCTGATCGACGCCTTCGAGGAGGCCGAGGGCCGGCGCCCGCGTATCCTGGTCGCCAAGATCGGCCAGGACGGCCACGACCGCGGCCAGAAAGTGATTGCCTCCGCCTTCGCCGACATCGGCTTCGACGTCGATATCGGGCCGCTGTTTGCCACCGCGGATGAGGCCGCGCGACAGGCGATCCAGAACGACGTGCACATCCTCGGCGTCTCCTCGCTCGCCGCCGCCCATCTCACCGCCGTGCCGGAACTGAAGGCGGCGCTGAAGAAGCAGGGCCGCGACGACATCATGATCATCGTCGGCGGCGTGGTGCCGCCGCAGGATTACGATGCGCTCTATGCTGCCGGCGCGGAAGCGATCTTCCCGCCGGGCACGGTGATCGCGGAGGCCGCCGAGGAGCTGATCCGCAAGCTGAATACCCGGCTCGGGCATAGCGAGGCGGCATAGCCTGAATACGGGCTCCCGCGAGCGCTCGTCCGAATATGACTAGCAGGCAGCAATCATGTCGACCCTGGATCGAATTCGTCATGAGATAGATCACATGCGCGTTCAGGTCGGACGTCACCGTAGGGAAGCGTCTCGACTGCGACATGCAGGAATAGACGTGGGCGCAACGGAAGCGCTCATCGGCAAGATACAGGCGAAAATTCAAGAATTGTGCTCTGAGAGAGATGAGCTGAGAAAGATACAGCCGAGTCCGACAAAGGGTAGGGTCGGCCGTCGGAAATGGTGAATCCGAGAGCTGGCGCAGGGTAGAAATTGCAGTGCCAGCGCTAGGTCCATAGCCCTGCTGGAATAGGCGGCAGAGTTGCCTCAGGTCTGCGCACTTCTATCAGGGCAATTCGAGCCCAGATGCAACGAGATCATCTCCTCTCGCGGTGCCGGTTATCGCAGGAGGAGTCTTGCGTCCGTAGGTAACAGCATAAAATGCTGATTGGTCATGCGGGGCGTGACGACTTTGAACATTAATGCCGAAGGGACAACGCAACTATGATCACACGATTGTCGTCCTCGGCGGAGGCATGAATTAGCGGTCCTCGCCAGATAAGGAGTGAGAAGATGAAGCTTAAGCACGTCTATCTTACCGCTCCGGAACCTGAAGCACTAGCCCGCTTCTACGAAGCACTTGGATTGACGATCCGCTTTGCCGACCGCGGCAAGTGGATTCAGTTCGCAGGAGATAAGGCCGCCTTTTGCTTGGCAAGCCCGGCGGAATCCGCGTCTGAGCAGTCTCGGAATGCCGTGGTTGTCTTCGAGGTGGAGGATATGGACGCTGCGCTTGAGCGAGCGCGGGCGGAGGGCGCTGAGCTCGTCGGTGAAGTTCGGGAGATGGGGGCGCATGGCCGGGTGGCCCATTTGAAAGATCCGCAACGCAACACAATTCAGTTCTTTCAGGCTGTGGTCAAGAACGGCAGCTAGCCGGCTTTCTGAATTGGATTCGGTTCGATTTATCGGGGAAACCTATCACCATGAACTTCCGAGTGTCACCCATGCCTAGTCAAGATATCCCGGCGTTCAGTAGCAAGGAATTTCGGAGCGCAATGCGCAACGTGCCGGGCGCAGTGTCCATCGTAACTACGGGGGGGCGTCCTGGCAGGCACGGTTTAACGCTGACGGCCGGCTGCTCATTGTCAACCGAGCCATCGAGCGTACTGGTCTGCGTGAACAAGTCGGCTGGCGGTCACGATACGATAAAGCAGAGCGGGTCATTCTGCTGGAACATTCTCGCGGCGGATCACGCCGAGCTGGCAAGAAAGTTCTCCGGGCAGGACGGCAGCAAGGGCGACATACGATTTACCGAGGGTTTGTGGCGCGAACTGATTACGGGAGCGCCAAGTTTGATCGATGCGATTTGTAGCTTCGATTGCCGATTGTCCGATTCTCACGATGCTGGCAGTCACACGATCTTCGTTGGTGAGGTCGTCGCGCAGGCGATCAACGCTGATCGCGAACCACTTGTCTATGTGAATGGCGAATTCACCGTACCGAAGCGTTAGAACGCCGACCGGTTTCAGGGGCGTGCTTGAGGCATGGCGGATCCTGGCAGGTTGAACCGCTGTTTACGAAGGTCAATTCTGGAGCGAGGGGCAGCGATGAGAGTTAAAGGGACTCGGCGGAAAGCCATTAGCGAAGTCATTGCGATTCGGGGCGATGAAGGCCAGGCCCCAGTCGCTCCTTCGGGCGTCCCGATGACTTGGCTGCGGTGTCCACTCATACAGTTCGTTGCTCACTGATGCTGTCACTTTGGCTCAACGTTCTTGCGAGCGGCATTCTGCTTGGTCTCGTCTATGGCCTGGTGGCGCTGGGGTTGACCATCATATTCGGCGTGATGCGGGTGGTAAACTTCGCTCACGGTGAGATGGTCGTCTTCGGCGTCTATATCGGCTACTGGGCGGTCCGTCTTTGGGACGTCCCGATCATCGCAGCGGCGGCAATAGCTGCGGTCGTCATGTTCTTCTTCGGGTACCTCCTGGAAGCCCTGATAGTGAAGCGGTTCGTCAACCGGCCCCACCATTACCAATTCATTGTATTCATCGGCCTATCGCTGCTCTTTAGCGGCGTCCTTCTCGTCGCCTTCGGGCCTGACCCGCGTCCGACTGCTTCTCAACTATCATTTCGCACTGTATCGCTCGGCTTCGTGACGCTCGATCTGGCGAGATTGCAGGCGGCGATAACCGCGGGTGTGCTTATCGCTCTGCTGGGAGCATACCTCCGGTTCTCCTCGTTTGGCCGGGCGTTGCGAGCGGCCGCAGACAACCGGTTGGGAGGTCTTGTCGTTGGATTGAACATTCCCCGGGTCTACGCCGTGACCTTCGGAATTGGTGCTGCCTGCGCCGGTGTAGCCGGCGCGCTGATATCTCCTCTGTTTGATGCCCAACCCTATCTCGCCGTTGACTTCACGCTTCTCGCTTTCGTGACGGTCATTGTCGGTGGTCTCGGAAGCTTCAGCGGAGCGCTGCTGGGAGGCCTTGTTATCGGCGTCGCCGAGGCAATTGCGGCACTGATGTTCGCACCGTCAATGAAGACGGCGCTTCCCTATGCGCTCCTCATCATCATCCTGATTTTCCGTCCGAGAGGGTTCTTCGGTGCAAAAGAGATTTGATGGCGGGCCTGAAATGAAGCGGTGGCTCGCTGGAGCGATGGTCTTCATCGTTCTTACGTTAGTCGGCCTATTTGCAGATCCGTACTTTATCTCACTGATGACGATCGTGTTGCTATTCGCCTTCCTGGGGCAGTCCTGGAACTTGATGCTTGGTATTGGCGGTCAACTATCGATTGGCCATGCGCTCTTTGTCGGGCTAGGCGCCTATTCGGTTGGCGTCCTCTACGTGAAGTTCGGAATCTCGCCATGGATTGGCCTCTCCCTTGGAATGATCATTGCCGGGTCAGTCGGTGCGATATTGGCGTGGCTGAGCTTCCGCTTCGAAGTGCGCGGAATCTATTTCGCGCTGCTGACGATTGCGGCTGCGGAGTTTGCGAGGATCATGTTCGGTGGATGGGAATTCGTTGGCGCAATGCAGGGCCTGTTTTTTCCGGCGCCGACTGGCGAGATCGAATTCTCAATGCTCCGGGGTGGAGCCGGCTTCTATTACTTTGTCGCTCTCGCACTGGCCGCGCTGGGAATTATAGGAACTGAACTCATTTCACGTTCCTACCTCGGATACGTGTGGCGAGCGATGCGAGACGATGAACCGGCCGCACGAGCGTTGGGCGTCCGCACTTTCCGGCACAAGATTCTTGTGATCTCTGTGTCGGCGGCAGCGGCCGCAGCGGGGGGTGGGATTTTGGGGCTCGTGCAAGGGGCGATATTCCCGGACTCGATCATGGGGATGGGGCTCTCCGTTGATGTGCTGATCGGACCTGTGGTCGGTGGGCTGGGCACGACGTTCGGTCCTCTGATTGGCTCGCTTGCCGCGATCCCTCTGAACCATCTTATGAGTGCCATCGGCGACAGCCTTCGGATTCCGGGGCTGAACAATATCACGTACGGTATTGTCCTCATTTTGGTCGTCTGGCTTCTGCCAGATGGCATCTGGCCGGCGATCGCGCGTCTCTGCAAAGCAATTCAGGCGCCGTCCCGAGTGTGGTTGCCGCATCTGAGGAAGGCCGAGGAATGACGGCTCTATTGGAAGTAAAGAACCTCTCTCGATCGTTTGGCGGATTGGTTGCGGTCAAGGACGTCAACTTCACGTTAGAGGCCGGACGTATTACCGCGCTCATTGGGCCGAATGGCGCGGGAAAGACGACCTGTTTCAACCTTGTCGCCGGCTCCCTGAACCCGACGAGCGGGCAGGTGTTCTTCGAAGGACGCCAGATCGACGGTACCCCTCCGGAAATTGTCTGCAGGATGGGTATCGCAAGAACATTTCAAATCGTTCGACCAATGCGTGATATGTCCGTGCTCGAGAACGCAATGGTGGGCGCCTTCAGCTGGACCAAAAGCGTAAGGGAAGCCAAATCGAAAGCCTACGAATCCCTCGAAAGCGTCGGACTTGCCGGCAAGGCCAATGCGCGGACGGACCAGCTAACGCTTCCGGATCGGAAAATGCTGGAGACGGCGAAGGCGTTATCCACTCGGCCAAAACTGCTGTTGCTGGATGAAGTAATGGCGGGCCTTCGACCGACAGAAGCGGCGGGTGTCGTCCGGGTGCTGCAGACACTTGCCGAAGGCGGCCTGACGATCCTCCTGGTCGAACACGTCATGCGGATCGTGATGGAAGTCGCATCGAACGTCGTCGTACTTCACCACGGTGCCAAGATCGCGGAGGGAAGTCCCGCAGAAGTGGTTGCCGATCAGAAGGTTCTTGATAGCTATCTAGGGGCAGGCTTCCATGCTTGACGCGGCCCTCTTATCGATTGACGGGCTCTCTGTCGCCTATGACGGATCGAGCGCATTAAGCGGCGTCTCGCTGCAGATACGCAAAGGAGAGTTGATCTGCGTCGTTGGGGCGAATGGTGCCGGGAAAACGTCGCTCATCAGATCAATCTCGGGTATAGTACGATCTTCGAGCGGCACCGTAAAAATGAACGGCGTCAATATTACTGGGCTGCCCCCATGGGAGATCTGCGAGCGCGGTATAGCGCAGGTCGCCGAGGGTCGACAAATTTTCGGCAGCCTCTCCGTCGAGGAAAATCTTCTGCTAGGCGGATCGCTGAAGCGCGCGAAGGCCCATCAGCTCGAGACGCTTGAGTTCGTCTACCAGCTATTTGAGAGACTACGGGAGCGTAGACGGCAACTGGCCGGGACGCTATCCGGGGGCGAACAGCAGATGTTGGCGATCGGACGTGCGATCATGTCGAAGCCCGAAATCGTCATGTTCGACGAGCCGTCGATCGGGTTATCGCCTGCACTGACAGACGTGATGTTCGGCGTAGTGAAATCGCTCCACGAGCAAGGCATTACAGTGCTGCTGGTCGAACAGAACGTGGCGAAATCGCTTGCCTTGAGCAATCGCGGCTACGTCCTGGAGAATGGTTCAATCGTACTGCACGGATCGAGTCACGAATTGCTCAACAATTCCGAGATTCAGCGAGCATATCTCGGAATGTAGCGGAGCTGTGGCGCAAATTGCGCCGAGCACTATGCTCTCTCTTACTTAACGGTCCCACGGACCAGCGGAATTGCAAAGCTGTGGAAGCAGAAAATGCCGCGATTTTCCACTGGGGCAACCTTTTATGTTGACGCCTGCCGACGATGAAGCGGTGTACAGCAATCAATTCCGAGGTGCGTCACCTAGGCTCTATTCATGATACAGGATGATGCCCTCTTAATCGATCGCGACCTTGACCTGGTCACAATGACTATGAATAGGCCACCGGCAAACGCGTTGAACAACGGACTAGTTGAGCGCTTGCTGGATGCCTTTCGGGCGCTTGCCAGCCAGGCGGCGCCGCCAGGTATCGTTCTGACCGGCCAGGGTGCCCGGTTCTTCAGTGCAGGCGGCGACATAAAGGAAGTGACGGGCATCGAGATATCCCGGCCTCGTATGAGGTCGTTCCATGCGCTTCTTTGCGAGATGGAGCGATATCCGGCGCCGCTTGTGTGTGCAGTCCGAGGTTACGCGGTCGGCGGCGCATTGGAATTTCTTCTGCACGCCGACTACGTGATCGCGAATGGTGAGTGTAAGATCGGTTTCCCGGAAATCAACCATGGTCTCTTGCCCGCGGCCAAAGGCATGCGGAAGGCAGTGCAGAAACTGGGACTTCGGGATGCGCGAGCGCTGCTATATTGGGGGGAGCTGGTCGATGCGGGGAAAGCACTCGAGATCGGAGCAGTCGACGAGATTGCAGCGACGTCGGACGTGACGTCGCGCGCGTTAGAAGTGTGTAAGCATCTTCGCGGAAAGGATCAAAGGCTATTTGCGGCCATCAAGCGATCGCTGAACCTGACGGACCGGATGGACGACGCCTCCCTTGAGGCGATGACAATTGAGGATCTTAGGGCCTACCTGACGGGCGACAGTTCGGCAGACGCGCGGGCCCGATTTCTGTTGAAAAACACAAAGTAGGCATCGATGACCGAATTCGCTTCTTCTGATGAAGTTCGACTGGAGTTGATGAATTTCGAGCAAGTGTCGGAAGCTCTGGCGCAGGGAACGTCGACGATCCTGGTACCGTGCGGGGCCGTCGAGCAACATGGACCGCATCTTCCGCTTTGCATGGATGCCGACCACGCTGATGCGCTCGCAACGAAGGTGGCACGGCATCTTGGAAATGCGTTGATTGCACCGACAATCAAGGTCGGCTGCTCAGCTCACCATCTCGTCTTTCCCGGCACCATCTCCCTTCGTCCTGAAACGTTCGAAGCAATCTGCCTGGACTACTGCACGAGCCTCGCTCGGCACGGCTTCAAGCGGATCCTGCTGTTCTCGGGACACATCGGCAATTTTCCAATCCTGCGCGACATGCTTCCTCGATTGAAGCAGGCTGTTCCCCCAGACGTCGAGATCAACGCATTCTCCGATTCGATCGCCTGGATCGACAGGTGGCGGAGCGCCGTCAAAGACGCCGGTGCAAACCCAGATGCGGTCGGCGGGCATGCCGATATAGCTGAGACGTCTCTCATGCTGTATCTCCGTCCCGACAGCGTGCGGCCGGATCGGTTCGAGCCGGGGCACCTTGGCGCGTTGTCTGAAGAGCAACTTCAGTCCATGTGGAGAAACGGCATCAAATCGGTCACCGCCAATGGCATCATTGGCGATCCGCACGGGTCGACTGCAGCAATTGGCGAGCGATGCCTTGAGGCGATAACCGAGCTTCTCGTCGCGTCTTTTGGCAAATAGGTCCTATCCGGCGCATCCCGCTCTTCGAGCACTATCGCCTTCGTAAATCGCCACGTTGTTGCGATGAAGGACGCCGCTGCCCTGAGAAATGACACGGTTCGGCTGCGTACAGCACAAAATATGGAAAGTTACGAAGGGAGACCCTGCATTCGGACGAAAATGTTGCCGCGCCCGTGAAATGTTGGGCCATCTCGAAACTCCCTAAGGATTAAGAAGATGGCACTTACGTTCGGGTTCTGGTCGGAGCAGGAAACCCAGGTCGGGCAGAGTTATGCGCGCCGACTTCATGAGCTGGTGGACGAGGTGCGTCTCGCTGAGAAGATGGGATTCGATTGCGCCTCGCTGTCCGAACAACACGTCGCATTGGGCGGCATTTCGAGCTCGGCGCCGGAAGTGGTCTATGGCTACCTCGCTGCCGTCACCTCGCGCATCAAGCTGAGGCCGGCGGTCACTTTGATGCCGCAGAAGATCAATCACGCTTTGCGGACCGCGGAGCGGTTGGCTGTGACGGACATTCTCTCGAACGGTCGCATGGAGTTCTACGCCGGCCGGGCCAATACGACCATTGCCATGCGTGCGTTCAACGTCGATCCCGGCGAGACGCTCGCTCAAATGGAGGAGGGGATCGCGCTTCTGAAGAAATCGATGCGCGAGGACATCTTCACCTTCGAAGGCAAGTACTACCAGGTTCCGCCGCGAATGCTTGTCCCGAAGCCCCTGCAGAAGCCGCATCCGGTGATCGGCATCGCTGCAACGAGCGAACGCAGTCACAGCTGGGCTGGAGCCGAAGGCCTCGCTGTCATGAGCAATTCGATCTACCAGGGATGGGAGGTCCAGGAAAAGCTCCTCAACTCCTATCGTCGATCCTGGAAGCGCGACGAGCTTGGCCCGCTCGATCGCCCGCGCATCGGCATTCCGCTCTTTTTTGGGATTGGTCCTACGGATCAGAAGGCGAAGGAAGACTACGCCGAGCCGTTGATGAATTATGCGAAGATCTCGACTGACGCTTATCCGCGCCTGGCAAAGATTGCCGATGATTACGCGTACATGAGCGAGAGTGTACCCGCCATGGAGCGCGCCGCCAAGGACTGGGACTATCTGCTCAATCACTCGGCAACTACGGTTTGCGGAAGCCCCGATACCGTCATTCGACAGATCGAAAAGTTCCAGGCATTGGGCGTCGACGAGGTCCTCCTGCATCTGGACTCGGTGAATCACGAGAAGATCATGGAAGCGATCGAAATGGTCGGGCGCTACGTCATCCCGCACTTCAACGACAGAAACAATGTCGTGCGGCCGACGGAGGAGATTCTCGGGAAAATTCGCGCCATGCGGCCCCAAAAGTAGAGTTGCCAGGAAAACACGGGAGCAGACCAATGTCGAAGCAGGGATACAAATATCTGATCGTCGAGCGGCGCTCGAGCGGTGTTGCCGTCATAACGATGAACCGCCCGGAAATCCTGAATGCGATCAATTGGGATATGCACCACGAGCTGGAGCGTGTCTTCGTCGAGCTGGACGACGATAAGGCGACACGCGCAATCGTCCTGACGGGCGCCGGGCGCGGCTTCTGTTCCGGTGGCGATCAGAAGACGCTCGACAAGAGCCCGATTCCATCGCCGACCCGAGGTGGGCGTCATCTGATTCGGAATATGCTGGAAGTCGAAGTCCCGATCGTTGCTGCGGTCAACGGCGTTGCCGTTGGTCTCGGCGCGACGCTCGCGCTCTTCTGCGATGTCATCTTCGCAAGTCCAACAGCTCGGTTCGCCGATACGCATGTTACGGCGGGCGTCGTCGCGGGCGACGGTGGTGCTGTGATCTGGCCTCTCCTGATGGGGCCTGTCCGTGCGAAACACTATCTCATGACCGGCGAATTCATTTCCGCGGAAAAGGCGGCTTCCATCGGAATGATCAACGACGTCATCTCCGACAGAGACGTCAAGGAGGTCGCGATCGAATACGCCGAGATGATCGCGAGCGGTCCGAGGGAAGCGATCATTTGGACCAAATACAGCGTCAACAAGATCATCAAGCAATACGCGCACCTATTGCTGGATACCTCGACTGCTCTGGAGACCATCACTTTCGCATCGCCAGAGCGGAGGGATGCGGTCGCCGCGTTCGCCGAAAAGCGCAAGCGTTTCGCGGAGCGGTGAAATGGACGTCGAACACTTCACGTCAGGGGCTCAGTTCACGGATGTAACCATTCCGCAGCTTCTGAGCTCTCGACGAGCGGCGCGGCCGGACGAGATAGCATTCAAGCAGAAGCGCCGGGGCGAATGGACTGCGACAACCTGGAGGCAGTATTCAGACCTGGTCGCCAACTTGGCCGCAGCTCTGCAGAAAGCCGGACTCAAACACGGTGACCGTGTGGCCATCATGGGAGACGTGTCCCAGGAGTGGCTGCTTGCGGACATGGCGACGATCTGCGCCGGCGGGGTGATGGTCGGCGTCTATTTTACGTCATCGCCAGAAGAAGTTGGCTACTACCTCGGCGATTCCGGAGCATCCTTCGTCTTTGTCGGGAGCGAACTTCAACTCAATATTGTCCTGGCGTCACGCCAGACTGAGAAGTTGAGAAACGTCATTGTGCTCGATCCGGAGTGGAAGGGTGCGGGCGGCCCGGCGAAGGTCGTTCCTCTCCAAGTCTTCTGTGGGGAGACTTCGGTTGATGCGGACGTGTTCCTCAGGGAGCAAGTTGCGAAGGCAAAGGCTGATGACCTGGCGAGCATCGGGTACACATCCGGTACGACTGGGTTTCCAAAAGGCGCCATGTTGACCCACCTTTCGCTGCTCGCTGGTGCGCATTCTGTAACGACATTCAGCTCGAGGCTGCGTTCCGATGCACATCGCGTGGTGGTGCACCTTCCGATGTCGCATACGGTTGCGCGCGCACAGGCAACGACGCTGCCCTTGCTGATTCGGCTTGTGCCGTACTTTGGGGAATCGAGCGCTGATTTCGCTCAGACCATCAGGGAAGTGAAGCCAACCTACTTCATGGCTCCGCCGAGGTTCTATCAGAGGTTTGCCACCCAAATCCTCAGCAAGGTTCACTCGGGATCCGAGAAGCAGAAGCAAGACTATCAATTTGCAATGACCATCGCTCGCAAGGCGCTCGACGACCGTCAGGCCCGCGGCGTGCCCAACCCGTTCATATCCGCCCTGTTCGCCGTCTGCCAGGAACGGATTTTCCGTCCCTTGCTTGCGGAGGTCGGGTTTGAAGAACTCACCGTCACCTATACGTCGTCGGCTGCGATGCCTTCCGAACTCATGTCTCTGTGGCAGCTGTGGGGACTGCAGCTAAAGGAGTGCTACGGGCAGACCGAGCTGGTTGGGGCGAACCTGGTCCAGATGGCTGAATGGCCGGAGGCGGGAACCGTGGGCGTCCCAGTGCACGATGCGGCTTGGCAAACTGCCGTTCTTGAAGACGGAGAAATGATCGTCAAAGGTCCCGGGCTCTTTGTCGGGTACTGGAACAAGCCGGAGGAAACGAAGTCGGCCCTCCGCGATGGCTGGCTTTATACCGGCGATATCGTGGAGATTGGGCCGACAGGGCTGTTCAAGCTGGTCGATCGAAAGAAGGAGATCATCAACACATCTAACGGCAAATCGATCAGCCCCACGCAGATCGAGAATGAAATCCGGCACAGTCCCTTCATCTCTGAAGCGGCGGTGATCGGAGAAGGAAAGAAGTATCTGACCGCGTTGATCGAAGTAGATGCGACCGCGACGATGGAGTGGGCCAAATCGCGTGATGTTCGTATCGCTCACTATTCGGATCTGGCGGAATCAGAGATCGTCGTCCGGATGGTTGAAGGCGAGATCGCCAAAGCAAACGGTCGGCTAGCGAGGGCCGAGCAGATCAAGGCCTTTCGAATACTTCCGGAGGAGCTCTCCCCGGAGAATGGCGTGATGACGCCAACGCGGAAAAAGCGCCGCAAGCAAATAATGGATCGGTACCGGTCACTAATCGATTCGCTCTATGACGATAGCGAGGAGAACATGATCAAGACCGAGGTGGGAACATAATCTGATTTGTTTCCGCCTCGTGCGATCATCAAGCCTGCTGAATCCGTGTCGCAGCTGTGTTCGCGTTGCAGCGCGCTGTCATTCCTAGAGCTTCCCAACAAATCGCCGCAAGTTCCATTGTAGTCAACTGAAAGAGACTTCACATGAAGAATCGCATCGGAAACGGGTTTACTCGCCGGGCCGTGCTCGGCAGCGGTGTTGGCATCGCCGCAGGGCTTGTATCGTGGCCGGTCAGGGCGGCGGGCCAAGTCAAGGTCAAGATCGGCGCGATCATGCCCAACAGCGGCGTGTTGGCGTTCCCCGGACAGGCTTGCGTGCGCGGCATTGATCTCGGCGCGAAGTTCGCAAGACAGAAGTACGGTGATGAGATTGAGGTCATTCACGCTGATACGCAGAGTCGACCGGAAAATGGCCGCATCGCTGCGGAGAACCTGATCCGCCAGGGTTGTACGGTTCTCATCGGCGCCTGGGACTCGGGCGCGACCATCTCGGCGCTCCAGGCCTGCGAAGCAGCGAAGGTACCTATGGTCGTGCATATCGCCAGCGCCACCCAGGTGACCTCGCAGGGCTTCACTCAGGTCTTCCGTTACTATCCGACGTCGCTGATGATCATTCGTCAGTCGCTGATCGATTTGAAAGGTCTGTTGCCGACCCTCAACGGTCCGCCAGCCAGCGCGGTCGTCCTCCACCTCAACAACGTGATGGGGCAGTCGAGCGCGACGAGCATAGCACAGGCCTGGAAAGAGGTCGATGTCCCGATCAAGCTCACCGAGTTCATTCCATACGATGAGAAGGCCAAGGATCTCTCGGTCGAGGTCGCAAAAGCAAAAGCGACCGGCGCTGACATGCTTTTCCCGATCACCCGGGTCAACGACGCCATCATGATCACACGTGAGTGTGTGAAGCAGGGATGGAGCCCGAAAATGATCTACTCAGCGAATTCGAACGGCGTTATCGACAAGGCATATTACGACGCGCTCGGCAAATACGCTGACGGCGCGATGGCGTCGGCGCTCTACTACAATCCGAAGGCGCCCGACGCTCACAAAATTCTCGAGATGTTCGCGGCCGACTACCCGATTGAATGGCTCGACGCGAATGCGGCATGCGCCTTCGAGGCCGTGCAGATCGTCAGGGACGCGGCAAAGCGTGCGGGCTCGTCGCAATCGGGGGCAATTCACGACGCGCTCAAGCTGACGGAAATGCAGCCAGTCTTGATGTCGTCGGGGACGATCAAATTTGACTCAAGCGGCCAGAACGTGAATTCCGCCGTGGCCCTGCTTCAGGCGCAAAAAGGTAAGCCGCGCGTGGTGTCACCGAGGGCAATTGCGGAAGCAGACCTGGAATATCCGCTGGTGCCCTTCAGCTCCCGATAAAGAGCCGCGAGCCACCGCCCCGGTTCAATGCCGGGGCTGTGGTTCGATGCGTGCTATGTGAAGGGCTGCTGGCTGCTGAAGCTCGACCGTTCGGCGAGGAAGCGGCGAGGGCTCTTTCCCATTGTCTTCTTGAACATGGTGATGAATGCGCTCGGCGTCTCATAGCCGAGATCGAGTGAAACGGCCTGCACCGACGCTCCGGCCGTCAAGCGTTGCAGTGCGACCAAGATGTGAAGCCGCTGCCGCCAGCGTCCGAATGTCATTCCGGTTTCCTTCAAGACCAGGCGGGCGAAGGTCCGCACGCTCATTGCGTACCGGGCGGCGAGTTCATCGATAGTGCTGCGGTCACCGGGATCATTGAGCAGTGATGCCGCGAGATGTTGAAGTCGGCTGTCCGTGGAAATTGGCAAGTACATCTGTTCCGTCGACATCTGCACCAATTCGTCGAGCAGCACTCGACCGAGTCGGCTCGTCGGTCCTTCAAGGGGATAAAGTGGCGGAAATACGGATAGCCGGTGTATCAACTCGCGAACGAGCGACGATATCGTGAATGTGCAGCAAGTGTTTGGAAGCATACTTGCCAGCGGATCGATGAAGACGAGGTAGACCTTTCCATTGTCTGATACGCAATTGCTATGCATGACCCCAGGGGGGATCCACACGGCTCCTTGCGGAGGAACGATCCATAACCCACCAGGGGCACGGCACATGACTGATCCATGTGAGGCGACGACCAATTGTCCCTTTTTGTGCGAGTGCAACGGGAGCTCGTCACCATGTTCACCAGTCTCAATGCACATCGAGACGATTGGGCGATCGAACTGATCCGGATCTATCGGGTCGTAATTGAGCCTAAGATCCGGCAAGTTCATTCTGGCCAGGCTGTGATCCATTTCAGATACGGGTGACGTGCTCATTGAGTTCACTCGTTAATGGCTACGGTTCCATGCGTCGGGTGGCGCGAGCGGAGCTCGCTTCGGGGGCCTGCTGGCGACAATAGCCCTCCGGCAAATGATCGTCACGGAAAAGTAACGTGGTCGAAACGGAAGTCTAAGCCGTTGGCTCTGCCTTTTCCGAGCGCGACATGAGCCGGATGCGCGGGCAGCAGTGCGGGCCCGATCCAGCCAGAGGTGACGAGGTGTGCTTTCCGGATACCTCATTGGCCAAGCGCGCGCGACACGGCAGAGAATGCCACAATCCGCAACAGCTGGCTCGTACGATGGCGTGTTCAGCCCGAAATGCCGGAGTTTTCGCCGAGATATGCCACGACATCCAATGCTACCAAGGAGGGAATTCGAAGGAGCCTGACGAAAGTGACTATTCGCATCGACGCGCCGATCAAGTCAGCCGGTGGACAATCGCTTGACCAAGACGAAAACGAAACGTCCGATTGGCTTGCATCCCTCGGATCTCTCCATCGAAGCGCGGGTGCTGAACGCGTACGCTTTATTCTCTCGGCACTTGATCAGCGAGCCAAGGAGCTCGGCGTACTTTCAGATGTGCCTCCCTACTCTCCTTATCGAAACTCGATACCTCTCGAGTTGCAGCCGCCCTATCCGGGTGACATCGAGATGGAGACCCGGATCACTGCGATTATCAGGTGGAACGCTCTCGCCATGGTTGTTCGGGCCAATAGGGCCTATGGGGAGCTCGGGGGCCATGTCGCCAGCTATGCGTCGGCGGCAGAAATATTTGAGGTCGGTTTCAACCATTTCTTCCGCGCGTCAAGTCCGGAGGCGGAAGGCGACATTGTGTACTTCCAGCCGCATTCCTCGCCGGGCGTTTATGCGCGCGCGTATCTCGAAGGGCGCCTGTCAGAAGAAAACTTGAGATACTATCGTCAAGAGCTTAGCGGGGCGGGCCTGTCCTCATATCCGCATCCTTGGCTCATGCCGGACTTCTGGCAGATGCCAACAGGTTCGATGGGCATCGGACCAATCAGCGCCATCTACCAGGCGCGTTTCATGAAGTATCTCGACAACAGGGGTTTGGTGCGTACCCAAGACCGCCACGTGTGGGGCGTATTCGGTGACGGAGAAATGGATGAGCCGGAGTCGATCGCCGGCCTGTCTTTGGCCACGCGTGAGAACCTCGACAATCTGACGTTTATCGTCAATTGCAATCTGCAACGGCTCGACGGTCCAGTGCGCGGGAACGGACAGGTCATCCAAGAACTCGAGATGATCTTCCGGGGAGCAGGCTGGAACGTGATCAAAGTGCTGTGGGGATCGGAGTGGGACCAGATCTTCTCGCGCGACACGGAGCACGCATTGTTGCGCAAATTCGCTGCGACGGTTGATGGGAAGTATCAGACGCTCGGTGCCAAGGACGGAGCGTACAATCTCGCAAACTTCTTCGGTGAAGATCCGGAGGTGCGGGCTCTCGTCGCGCATATGTCCGATGCCGACATCGATGCGCTGAAGCGAGGCGGCCATGATTTTCGGAAGCTATTTGCCGCCTTCGCTGCAGCAAAGGCGGTCAAGGGGCGGCCGACTGTTATCCTGGCGAAGACCAAGAAAGGGTATGGAATGGGAGGTGCCGGGGAGTCGCGCATGACGTCTCATCAGGCGAAAAAGCTCGACATCGATGCGCTTTATGCGTTCCGCGATCGCTTCTCCCTTCCACTGACCAACGAGCAGGTTGAACGTCTCGAGTTCTTCCGTCCTGCGGACGACAGCGCCGAACTTCAGTATCTACGGTCGAAGCGTGAGGCACTTGGCGGCTACATTCCGACCAGAAGGCGGACGGCGGCGGCCGTTGCCGTCCCCGCCCTACAGTCCTATGCCGAGTTCGCGCTCAAGGGCGAGGGCAAAGAGACGTCGACGACGATGGCGGTGGTTCGGCTGTTCTCGAATCTGCTTAAGGACAAAGTGCTCGGTCCCCGAATTGTGCCAATCGTTGCCGACGAGGCGCGGACGTTCGGTATGGCTAACCTGTTCAGGCAGGTGGGGATCTACTCGCCGGTCGGGCAGCTCTATGAGCCGGAAGACGCGGGCTCGATGCTCTACTACAAGGAGGCGGCGGACGGTCAACTGCTCGAGGAAGGCATCACAGAGGCGGGCGCGATTTCTTCCTGGACGGCCGCGGCGACGTCTTACAGCGTCCATAACTTCGCATTGCTACCGTTCTATATCTACTATTCGATGTTCGGATTTCAGCGGATCGGCGATCTTATCTGGGCGGCCGCAGATCAGCGCGCGCGGGGCTTCCTGATCGGCGCGACCGCCGGCCGCACCACTCTCGGCGGAGAAGGGCTGCAGCATCAAGACGGCTCTAGCCATGTCATCGCGGCGACGATCCCGAACTGCCGAGCATACGACCCGGCGTTTTCCTACGAAGTCGCCGTCATCGTGGACCATGGAATGCACGCCATGCTCGAAGAGGGGCGTGATGAATTCTACTATCTCACGGTGATGAACGAGAACTACGCGCAGCCGACCATGCCTGTAGATGTTCGCGACGACATCATAAAAGGTCTCTATCGCATCGTTTCGAGCGAAAATGGACCTGCGAAGGTGCGCCTCGTCGGTTCCGGCGCAATCCTTCCAGAGGCGTTGGAGGCTGCAAAGATGCTGGAGAGCGATTGGCAGATCTCCTGCGAAGTATGGTCGGCTACCAGCTTTGCGGAACTGGCGCGAGAGGCTCGAGACATTGAGCGGAAGAACCGTCTAAACCCGCTCTCCAAGCCACAGGAGAGCCACGTTTCGAAGTGTCTCTCAGGAAGCATACCAGTCGTGGCTGCCTCCGATTACGTACGTGCCTATCCGCAGCTCATAGCGTCGTATTTCGAGGCGCCGTACACCATTCTCGGTACTGACGGCTTCGGACGGAGCGATAAGCGTGCCGCGCTAAGGTCGTTCTTTGAAGTCGATCGCGCGCAGATCGCTGTCGCCGCACTGACATCTCTGGCGCGGTCGGGGACGATCGATCGAAGCCGGGTAGCCGAGGCGATCGCGCGCTACGACGTCCCCGCGGACGCAAATTCCCCCTGGTCAAGGTAACGCAGGTCAAAGCGAAATCATGGGTGATTCAATAGAAATCGTCCTGCCGGACATCGGGGACTACAAGGACGTGCCGATCGTTGAAATCAACGTTGCGGTTGGTGACGACGTCGTAATCGATACGCCATTGCTCTCGATCGAATCTGACAAAGCAACGATGGAGGTGCCGTCTCCCGCGGCAGGAAAAGTCAAGCAGTTGATGATCGAGGTCGGTGGTTTGGTATCTCAAGGATCAATTTTGATGATTCTAGAGGCAAAATCGGCATCAGGTGACTCACCTGCTCAAGAGATGAGTGCGAAGCAGGCTTCATCGGCGAAGCATGCCGGTGCTGCGGCGCAGGAAGGGGCCGCGTCAGTCAAGGTACGAGAAAGGCCTGAGCCCAGTGCATTAGAGGACCGGGGCGGACTGCCTGAGGTAAGTCGCGCGCATGCATCACCGTCGGTTCGCGCATTGGCGCGGGAACTCGGCGTGCCGTTGGCTCTCGTCATGCCAAGCGGAGCCAAGGGCAGGGTGCTGCGCGATGATGTTACCAACCACGTGAAACAGGTGATGGGGTCGACCCAATTCCCGCCATCTGCAATCGCTTCCGCGCTGCCAAGGGCAGATTTTGAAAAGTTCGGCGCGATCGAAAGAGTGCCTCTCTCGAGAATCCAGCAGATAACCGGGGAAAATCTTTCACGAAGCTGGAACACGATCCCGCACGTCACAAACTTCGACAAAGCCGACGTGACCGAGGCGGAGGCGTTCCGAATGAAGTTCAATAGTGAAGCCGAGGAGGGCTCTGCGAAACTGACGATGGTGTCAATCTTGATTAAGGCGACAGCCCTCGCGCTGAAGAAGTATCCCCGCTTCAATTCGTCATATGATCGAGACGCTCTCATTCTCAAGAAATACATTCATGTCGGGTTTGCGGTAGACACTCCGAAGGGTTTGGTCGTTCCGGTCATCAGGGACTGCGATAAGAAGGGACTGATAGAGATCGCTTCCGAAATGCGTGCGCTCGCCGACAAGGCCCTTGGAGGTCAACTATCCCCGGCGGACATCCAAGGAGGCTGCATCACGGTCTCGTCGCTAGGAGGCGTCGGCGGTCATGGATTCACGCCGATCGTCAACGCTCCCGAAGCGGCGATCCTGGGAGCGGGCCGCGCTGTCACCGAGGCAGTCTGGGACGGAAGTGGATTTCAGCCGCGTCAAATGCTTCCGATAGCGCTCTCGTGGGATCACCGGGTGGTCGACGGTGTCGCTGCCGCGCGGTTCTTGGGTTTCGTCGCGGCTCTGCTGACCGATCTGCGGCGAGTCGCGTTGTGAGGCAGCCCATGGAGCGTGTGATCGATATATTGGTCCCTGACATTGGAGACTTCAAGGACGTTCAGATTGTCGAGGTGCTCGTCAAAGACGGTGACATCGTTGACGCGGAGCAGGGGCTCATCGTGGTTGAATCTGACAAGGCCACGATGGAAATTCCTTCGCCGATTGCGGGCCTTATCAAGGAGGTGCTTCTGAAGGTTGGCGATAAAGTGTCACGAGGCACCATCCTTGCCAAGGCGCAACCGATTTTGCCGGATCGAGCGCCGTCCAAGGCTGTAGCCCAGAGTGACCCGGCCGTGTCTGGGGGAGGCGAGGAACGCTTCGATCTCGTCGTGATCGGCGGTGGACCAGGCGGATATTCTGCCGCATATCGCGCCGCGGATTTGGGTGTCAGAGTCGCGATGATCGAGCGATACCAAGCGTTGGGTGGCGTATGCCTGAACGTCGGGTGCATTCCATCCAAAGCGTTGCTTCATATCGCGGCGGCCAAGGAAGAGGCCGAAAGGATCTCTGACAAAGGAGTGCGATTCGGCTCACTGGAATTGGATCTGAATGCACTCAGATCGTTCAAGGACAAGACGGTAAAGAAGCTGACTGATGGCCTAGGTCAGATGGCGCGCGCGCGGGACGTTAGAATCATCAACGGAGTTGCCAAATTTGTCGCGTCGAATCGCTTGGCAATTGATCTGGAAACTGGCGCGTCTCAATATGTTGAGTTCGAGAAGTGCATCATCGCCACGGGGGCCTTGGCGAACAAGTTAAGTGTGTTTCCGCAAGACAAGCGGATTGTCACGTCGACCGGAGCCCTCCAGGTAGAGACGATTCCGAAGCAAATGCTCGTCGTCGGGGCGGGCATTATCGGACTTGAGATGGCCACGATTTATAGCGCGCTTGGCGCCCGAATAGATCTCGTTGAACGATTGCCGAATATGCTCGCCGGCGTTGATCCAGATGCTGTGAGGATATGGCAAAGCAGGAACGCTCATCGGTTCCAGACTATTGATCTCAATGCGGGTATAGTAAGCGCCACGGCAGATAGTAACGGCGTATCGGTCCAGATTGAAGGGGCAAAGCCGGGGCGTCGAACTTACGATCTTATCCTGCAATCCGCTGGCAGAGTGCCGAACAGCGCAAATCTCGGCTTGGAAAAGATTGGTGTAAGATGCGACGCAAAAGGTTTCGTTGCCGTCGATAAGCAAATGCGGACGAATTTGCCTCATATTTTCGCGATCGGCGATGTCGCGGGTAACCCTATGCTCGCCCATAAGGCGGTTCACGAGGGGCATGTCGCGGCAGAAGCGGCTGCCGGGCTCAAGAGCTTCTTTGACGCGAAGATCGTCCCGAACGTCGCCTACACTGATCCTGAGGTGGCCTGGGTTGGCGTCATGGAGCATGAAGCAGCTTCCTCAGGCAGGCACGTTAGATCCGCGAAGTTTCCGTGGGCTGCCTCGGGCAGAGCGATCGCCTCGGGCGCGTCTTATGGCATGACCAAGCTGATCATCGACCAAGAGACGCACCGCATCATCGGCGGCGTCATCGTTGGTCCGCACGCTGGCGACATGATCGGAGAAATCTGCCTGGCGATCGAGATGGGCGCCGATGCAATTGATCTCAGCAAGACCATTCATCCGCATCCGACGTTCAGAGAGACAATAGGCTTGGCTGCCGAAGTGTATGAGGGTGTTTGCACGGATGTGTTGCCGGGTCCCAAGAGATCGACCAAGCGCGCGAGCCACTAGAAATCCAAAGCCTGAGCCGGCACCGGGTGCCTCGCTGCCGGTCGTTCATGGGGGACCCGAATATGGCGGGAGGTTCTCGCAGGGAAGTCAAGGTACCTTTGAGCGTTCAAGAAGAGGAATTTGCCGCGGCATGTCGAGACTTCGTTCTGGAGAGGAAACCTGATCTGGCGGCATCCATCGTCATTGTAGACAACCAGCTCAGGATTGCGAACGATCCGCATGTTCGGCTCGCGTTTGTAGAACTTGGTCTTGCCAGATTGGTACGAGTTCTACATCTCGCAATCGAGGGCAAGGCGATTGCGCTCAAAAGAGTGCCAAGACTCCTGTTCGACCTGTCGAGCTACAGAAGAAAGATACTCCGTGCGCTAGGTAGGGACCATTGAGGAAGTTACAACCGATCATGTGGTCGCTTGGCGCGGCCATCATCGTAATCGGATTGGCCTCGGGTGTCGTCGCCTGGTTCCTCGGCCGCAGCATCACCGTGGTGTATCTCGGTAGAGCAAAGCCGCCGGTACGCGCGCCCCAAATAGCGCCGTAGCGGGCGGGCGGCTTTGCGGTGGTCACCGGCAGTTCGCGGGTAGGATCGGGTTGCGACACGCCGTTAACAGCGACGGCCGGCGCGAAGTGCTGGGGATGGACATCGGCCCCTTCCGAAGCGGAAACGTTCTGGACCGCGTTCCTGCGCAAGCTCGCCCGCCGTGGCCTGCGCGGCGTCGAGCTGGTCGTGTCAGGCGCCAACGAGGGCATCAAGGCCACCGTGGCCAAGGTGCTTAGCGCCAGTTGGCAGCGTTGCCGCGTGCACTTCATGCGCAACGCGCTGGCGCATGCGGGCAAGAGCGGGTGGCGCGTCGTCTCCGCCTTCATTGCCACCGCCTTTGCCCAGGATGACGCAGCGGCGGGCACCGCCCAGTGGCGCCGGGTCGCCGATCAACTCCGCCCCAAGCTGCCCAAGCTTGCTGGCTTCCTCGACTAGGCCGAGACCGATGTGCTCGCCTAGATGACCTTCCCGCCGCAGCATCGGACCAAGCTGCACTCGACCAACCCGATCGAGCGCCTCATCGGCGCGATCCTGCTCGAACAGAACGATGAAGGGGCCGTCCAGCGGGCCCGCTGCATGACGCTGGAAACGGTCGCGCCGTTGAGCGATGATCCCACCGTCAGCCTCCCGGCTATCGCCAGCTGACTTGCCCGGCCTTGGCAGGTGAACGCGGCGACCCGCCGCCAGCTACACCACGCCAGGGGACACGATCTTCGAACATTCCTCACAATCCAAATGAGTGCCAATCAGGAACGATGTTTTTGCGTTGAAATGAGATGTATTCGATGATCGTTCCATCCGGGTCCTTGAAGCACAAGAATGAGCAATCGATCCCGTGTGATCGAACCCCTTTGGCGGTCTCGTAACGCGAGATCGGTCCGACAAACTCGACCTTGTGCTCCTCCAGAACCTTTGCGGCCGCAAGAACGTCGTCAACCTCGAAGCACAGCCTCCCGATTCCGATGTTGTGGAGAGTTGGGTATGCCTTGCCGGTTGTCGGTGGGTCGATGAACTGTATGATATCCAGGAATGGGCGCGGGCGGCCACCTCGTATCCTCATGAAAGCGGCGCGAAAGCGCCGTCCCTCTGGCAATCCAAGGCCCTCCCAGACGCCGGCACTTTCCTCGAATACGTTGTCATCGAATTTTTCGAAGCCGAGCATCTCGTAGAATGCGATGCTGCGATCGAGATCGCTCACGCAGATATTGGCATGAACCCATTCGCGAATTGTAATTGTGCTCATCTGATCACCCGGTTGTCTAAGGAGGCGCCTTTGGACCGGCAGGGGTGAGCCCGGCTATTCGCCAAGCTCACCGATATCGCAAACAGGGGCATTCCCGCGTGCCTTCTGTTGCGCTGTCGGATGCCAGTTCCAATCAAGCTTTGGCGTATTGTCACTCTTGCCAGAACGTCTTGGACACCTTGCGACGCGCGCTGCGGGTCTCGCGCTTGGCGAAATCCTCCATGCCGTCCGTAGCGAAGCGCCCGGGCTTGCTGTCAAACGGTTGGAGGGGAACTTCGAACGCCATAGCCGCGGGCACCGGGAGGTCAGCACTCTTGTTGAGGACAAACTTCGACCGACGCAGTGTCACGGGATTCTTCGCCGCGACGACCGCGATCAATGCTTCGACTTCCTTATTGAGATCAGCCGGCTTGCAGATTCGATTGATCAGGTCATATCGCTCCGCGGTCTTCGCATCGAACAATTGGCCGATCAAATTCCATTCCTTGGTCTTGCGGCGGCCAGCAAATTTTTGCAGCCGCGTCACGCCGCCCCAGCCTGGCGTGATATCCCAATCGATCTCGGGCATACCCCAGCGGCTTCGATCGGTCGCGATCACGAAATCGCAGGTCAAGGTGAGCTCGAGGCCGCCGCCCGTGCAAACCCCGTCAACAGCCGCGATCGTGATGCAGGTGAGATCTTCGATCGTCTGCGCCGTTTCCTGGTACTGACGGCACTGCCAGTACGGATCTTCGTCATTCCAGCTCAAAAAGTCCTTGATGTCGTCACCTGCACAGAACGTGTCTCCGGCCCCTTGGAACACGAGAAACCGGCATTCCCGGTCCTTCTTTACCGCGCGAACGGCGTTCGCAAGTTCTTCAGACATCTCGCGATCAAGAGCGTTATGGACCTGAGGTCTGTTGAAGGTGATCCGAGTGATCGTTCCTTCGCGCTTGAAGATGATGTGCTTGTACTGTGACAAGGGAGTCTCCTGCTGATTGATGGTTGCGTAACGCTACTAACGGGATGATTGATACACAAGTGAGTAGCGTTGCGCAACTGTATTTGTGCCGCGGTTGCTTCTCCTGCCCGCAAGGCGGTGATCCACAAAGAGCGCCCGCATCGGTGTGCTTGGCAGCGGCCCTCTCCAACCGGCAGACATCCGATAGGGGTCTACAAGGCCCGCGCAATCCTGTGGCGCGCGCCACACCAAGGGGCGGTACAGCGGCAGAAACGGCAGGAAAAACGTGCGATCCGTGCCCGCTTCTGCTAGCAACGATATCCGAATGACAAACGTAGAATCACGATCCCGCCCCCAGATGGCTGACGAAACCTCTCCGTTGGATCGTGCCTTGCGGGCGATTGGTGATCCCTGGAGTTTCCTGATCCAGCAGGAAGCCTTCTTTGGGGTTCGCCGATTTGGTGACTTTCAACGCAACTTGAACATTGCCAAGAACACGTTGACCGACCGTCTGTCGTTGCTTGTCGAATTTGGTCTGCTGGAAAGGAAAAGGCTGCCTGATCGTTCCGACATCCATGAATATCGCCTCACGGCGCGCGGGCTGGATACTTACCCCTACGCCCTGTCGCTGATGAGGTGGGGCGACGACTGGCTCGCCGGAAAGGATGGTCCTCCCGTCATCCTGTCGCACAAGACATGCGGTCGTGTGCTGCGTCCGAAAGCTATCTGCTCGGCTTGCAAACGGGAAGTAAACGCGGAGGATATTCAGATAAACCTCGGCAATCTTGCCGAGACCGCTCGCAAGGACGTCGCCCAGGTCAGGGTCTCTTCACGCCCGGAGTTGTACACCGCAGGGCGGCCGACGTCCGTCAGCCGAACATTGTCTGTCATTGGTGACCGCTGGGGCTTCTTCGTCTTATGGTTGGCCTTGGCCGGGGTTACAAAATTTGAACACTTCCATAGCATTCTAGGTATCGCGAGAACGACCCTTACAGCGCGGCTGAACCATTTCGTCGAGCGCGGATTGCTGGATCGTCTCGAATATCAATCACGACCGCCTCGGCACGAATATCGGTTAAGTGAGAGCGGCAAGGCGATTTGCCCTGTTCTACTAACCCTTCACGACTGGGGCCTTCGCGGTCTCCATAAGCACGCCCCAAGGACTTCGGTCCTTCACAGATATTGTGGTCAGCCCCTACACATCGAAATGGTTTGCGTCGCGTGCGGCAATCCACCTTTGCCCAAAGACGTCGAAGTCAAGCAGGTCCACCTGGTTGCCCCTCGTGCGCGCAAGGCGCGCCCTCCTGCGATTACTTCGAAGAAGGGCGCTCGCCGAGCCAAGGCATGATGGCACAATGCACTAGCTAGGTCAGTTTCCGCGATCCGAACCTGACATAATGTCACCGAAGATTTCCCAGCGTTCTCCTTTGAGCCGAGCCGTTCGCATATCCTTCATCGGTGCAAAATCCGTTGGACTCGTGTTGAGGGCAATGCCCGGCAGCAGCATGTCCGGCTTGAAATCCTTCAAGTTGGAAGCCTGTCGCATGATATTTGCTCGCGTCAGGTCGTTGCCGCACTGCTGCAGGACCTTCACCATCGTCTGAGAGATGACATATGCGTACACGACAAAGTAGTCGTTCTTGTCCGCCTCGGGCGCATACTTCGCAAGAAAGGCATCGAACCTTTGCTTCGCCTCGTCATTTGCCCATTGCGGGTCCGAAGGGTCTTTCAAGTAAACGGTCGAGATGATCCCTTGGGAATTTTCGAAGCCTGCAGGACGAATGACCGTACCGATCGATGCTCCGATGCTGGATAGAATGAAGAGCGGTTTCCAGCTCAGCTCGGAGATCTTACGAATTGACTGAGCGGCGACCTTCGGCAACGCAATCGAGATGAAGGTGTCTGCTCCACTCGCCTTCAGCTTCACAATATGTGAATCAATGACTGGCTCTGATATTTCGTAGCTTTCTTCCGCCACGATCATGGAAGCCTTGTCCCCGAGGCCATCTCTCAGACCCTTCAAGTAGTCCTTGCCGAGGTCGTCGTTCTGGTAGAGCACCGCGATCTTGGCGTCAGGTTTTGTCGTTAGGATGTATTTCGCAAAGATGCGCCCCTCGGTCTGGTAATTGGGCTGGAAGCCCATCGTCCAGGGAAACTCTCCAGGGTTATTCCAGCGTGTCGCGCCCCCGCCGACGAATAGCTGCGGCACGCGCTTCGTGTTCATGTATTTTTGAATCGCTGCGTTCGTTGGCGTCCCAACAGGATTGAAGATCAAGAGCACCTCGTCGCTCTCGACGAGCCTGCGAGCCTGCTCAACAGTCTTTGGTGGGCTGTAAGCGTCGTCATACGAAATGAAATTGATCTTGCGGCCGTTGACGCCCCCTTCGTCGTTTATTTTTTGAAAGTAAGCGGCTTCGATCTTTCCAATGATGCCGAGGCTGGAGACAGGCCCGCTATACGCCAGAATGTTGCCGATCTTAATCTCGCGATCGTTGGCGCCGATGTCGTATTTGCTTTGCGCGAATGTATCGCTAGGGCTCAACGCAAACATGGCTAGCCCAGATGCCAATGCCGCAAAAACTCGTGCTCGCATCGTTGTCCTCCCTGATCGGCTCGCATTCGAGCCGGTTGCGTAGCGCTACTATATCTGATAAGTAGTCTTACGCAACCCATCCGTTCAACGCTTTGCTGGACCAAGGTCGTGGAAGACAACGCTCAGTTTCGCCTCAGCCATTTTCAAGGGGAGCAGTCGCAGCCTCTGATCGACGCGACCATTGGCGCAGCGCTCGACGATGTCGCAGAACGCTATGGGGATCACATTGCGCTCGTCGTTCGACATCAACAGGTACGATGGAGCTATCGCGATCTGAAGCGTTGGGCCGACGGTTTCGCTGCGGGTCTATGGCAGGCTGGGCTGCGACCGGGCGACCGTATTGGAATTTGGGCGCCAAACTGCGTCGAGTGGACGGTGACGCAATACGCCTCAGCAAAAATTGGCCTGATACTCGTGAATCTCAATCCGGCCTATCGGGCCGCGGAAATTGAGTACGCCCTGACAAAGGTTGGTTGCAAGGCACTGGTATTTGCGCACTCGTTCAAGAGCAGCCGCTATCTGGATATGCTTCGAAGCCTTATCCCCGAAATCGGCAGGTCTCGGTCCGGTGAACTTCATTCGGCAGCAATGCCTGAACTTAGATTGTTGATATGCACGGCGCTCGAGTGTCATGACGGCGTCATTCGGTTCCAAGATGTCGCCGAGAAGGGCCTGCGGGTCGTTCGCGAAGGCTTTGCATGGCCAAGGGGGCTCAAGTCTTCTGATCCGATCAACATTCAATACACGAGCGGCACAACTGGAGCACCCAAAGCGGCCATACTCAGTCACCGTGGGCTGCTCAATAACGCGTGGTTCACGGGACAAATTTGCGGGACCTTAGAGGGCGACGCCATCTGCGTGCCCCTTCCCCTATTCCATATTTTCGGCATGCTGACCGGCAATCTGCTCGCAATGCTGCGGGGCGCGAAGATCGTCCATCCTGGTGACGCTTTCGATGCCGACAGCGTGTTGAGCGCGGTGGAGGATGAGCGATGCACTTCTCTTTATGGCACGCCAACGATGTTCGTCTCCGAGTTGGCCAGCCTCGAAGAGCGTCCTCGCGATCTGTCATCACTTCGCACGGGGATCATCGCCGGTGCCGTAGTTCCGATGGAGCTTTTGCGTCGAGTCATGACCGAGATGAATATGACAGGCGTCGTAAACGGATACGGTATGACCGAAACCAGCTCGGCCATCATGGTGACATCGCCAACGGACACGGCGGAACGACGAGTAACCACCGTTGGACGCGTCGTGCCTCACGTCGAGGCGAAGATTGTCGATCCGGCCGGATCGACCGTTCGAATCGGCGAAGCAGGAGAGATTCTCGTTCGAGGTTATTCCACGATGCTGGGATACTGGGGCGATCCCGAAACGACATCTAAGACGATCGATCCGGAAGGCTGGTTGCGTACCGGCGACCTCGGCATGTTCGACGAGAGTGGTTACGGCAAGATCGTCGGGCGCATCAAGGACATGATTATCAGGGGCGGCGAGAACATTTCCTGCGGCGAGATAGAGGAGTTTCTACTCCTCCATCCGGCCATCGAGAGTGCCTGCGTGGTCGGAGTGCCAGACGACAGGTATGGAGAGGAGCTTTGTGCGTGCCTTAAGCTGAAGGTGGGCTCACATGTCAAAGAGCGCGAGGTCCAGGAGTTCTGTAAGGGAAAGATCTCCCACTATAAAATTCCCAGATACGTTCGATTTGTCGATGACTTTCCTCTGACAACGAGCGGCAAGGTCCAAAAATTCCTTCTGGCTAAATCCTCGGCTCAACTTCTGGGGTTAATCAACCCCGACCTGTAAAGCTCGCTTGGCCTGGAACCTTCGGATCGTTGCATCTTGCGGTCTACGCCGACTTGCCGATGTCATCGGCGCGACGTCCAACCTGTTCGGGTCGGCCTCCTGTCTGGGTGGGTGCGGCTGAGGCTGGTTGGTTGATCCAATCATGGAGATGATGATAACTAAGGTTCCGGACACCCGTCTGCCCTCGGTCAGCGCCACTTCATCTAGAGCGTCTCGGGAGAATGGTCTGAATCTCGGTGCGTGATGACGAATAGCTGGGAGACTCGCAAAGGATCGGCTGACGGACAGCGGTCGCCCATGCGCAAGCGTGGCCGCGAACGGCTTCACCTTCTGCTCGATGCTACAGCCGAATTGCTGGCCGAGAGGCTCGACGAGGATATCAGCCTGGCTCAGATCGCGGAGAGAGCTGGCGTGCCTCTCGCCTCGGTCTATCACTTCTTTCCGAACCGAAATGCAGCCTTCGTGGCCTTGGCGCAGCGCTATCATGAAGACATCGCCGCGCGTGCCCGGGGACCCGTTCATCCTCCGCCTCCGAGTTGGCAGGAGTACATCGCGAACAATCAGAAAGTCGGCGCCGCCTATCTGAATCGCAATCCCGCCGCGTTGCGCCTGTTCATGGGTGCCGGTGTCAGCGTCGAGGTCAGAAACACCGATCTCAGCGGCAACGCCGAACTCGCAAGGCAACGAACCGCTTATCTGCGCGCGACATTCGACATGCCCAACATGCCGGACCTCGAGAAATGGGTGGCGGTTTCCATCGCGCTCGTGGATGGAATTTGGGCGCTGTCGTACAGCCTGCATCGATCCATCACCCCGGAGTATCTCGCGGAATCGATCAGGTGCGCCACCGTTTATCTGCGGTGCTACTTGCCGGAAATCGTCGAGCGGCGCCGGCCCTAAGCAACGGCCAGCGCGCCAAGCCACAACACGCAGCAAGACTGTTTACGACCTCGACCGCCGGCCCCTCCGCTTGGTCCGGGAGCGGCGGACTTGCGCTGACCAATGGGGATCTGCCGTGGCACTTGGGCTTTGAATAGTCATATGTTTTTCGACTAAATGGCTTTGACCAATGCCTTGGAGCTACACGGCTGCTTTCCATGTGGACAAGGTCGTGGTCGAAATATTGGCGTAAATTGCGCGGTTTTCCTTTATGTCGATGAAATTTCAGCTGATCCTGACGCGGCGGGGTTGCTCAAAAACTCGACTTGATAATCGAAATTATTATCAATATTGTTTCGGGATGGATCGGCCCGGGTGATCCATCATTTCAGGGGAGGGGTCATGAATCGACGAGACTTTCTGAAGGTCGCAAGTTCGGCCGCCGCGGCCTCGGTCGCCGCGCCCAACCTCGCCTTGGCGGCTGGCGAGAAGGTTCTGACCTTCGTTCCGCAGTCGGATCTGACGCTGCTCGATCCCGTGCAGACGACCGGCCTCGTCACCCGCAACCATGCACTGATGGTGTTCGATACGCTCTACGGCGTCGATGAGCGTTTCGAGGCGCAGCCGCAAATGGTGGCGGGTCACCAGATTGAGCACGACGGCCTGCGCTGGACGCTGACGCTTCGCGAGAACCTGAAGTTCCACGATGGAGAGCCGGTTCTGGCTCGAGACGCCGTGGCCAGCATCAAGCGCTGGTGGAGCCGCGACGTTTTCGGCGGAGACCTGCGCGAAGCGACGGCCGAGCTCAGCGCGGCTTCCGACAACAAGATCGTGTTCGAGCTGAAGAAGCCGTTTCCCATGCTGCCCTACGCGCTGGGCAAGCCGTCGAGTGTGTGTCCAGTGATGCCCGAGCGCCTGGCTCAGACGCCGGGGACCGAGCAGGTCAAGCAGATGATCGGCAGCGGGCCGTTTCAGTTCGTGCCCGAGGAGCGCGTCGTCGGATCTCAGGTCGTGTACAAGCGGTTCGACGGATACGTGCCTCGCTCGTCCGGCCAGCCCAGTTTCATGGCCGGACCCAAGGTCGTCCATCTCGACCGCGTGATCTGGCGCGTCCTTCCCGATGCGGCAACGGCCGCGGCCGCCCTTCAGGTCGGTGAGGTCGACTGGTGGGAGCAGCCGACGCCGGATCTGCTGCCGCTGCTCGCCAAGCGGCGCGACCTCAAGGTCGAGGTCAAGGATACCGGTGGCTACCTCGCGATGATCAGGCTGAATCATCTCGTTCCACCGTTCGACAATCCCGCCATTCGACGCGCCATTCTGTCTGCCATCGGCCAGTCCGAATTCATGACCGCCGTGATGGGCACCGATACGGATTACTGGAAGGACAATGTCGGCTTCTTCCTGCCCGGCTCGCCCTTCGCCAACGATGCCGGCATGGACGTTTTCGCTGGAGCGCCGGATTATGCCAAAGCAAAGCGCGACCTTCAGGCGGCAGGCTACAAGGGCGAGCGTATCGTCTTCGTCGTTCCGACGGATCTGCACGCGCTCAATTCCATGAGCCTGGTCGCTGCCGACATGTTCCGAAAGATCGGGATCGAGGTCGACTATCAGGTCTCGGATTGGGGCACTGTCCTGCAGCGCATCGCTTCGCAGCGTCCCCTCGATCAGGGTGGCTGGAGTGCGTGGTGCAACTACGTACCTGGCGCATCGGCGATCAATCCCGCGGCGCACTCCTATCTGAGGGGCATCGGGCGAGCCGGCACGTTCGGTTGGCCGCGCAGCGAGAAGATCGAGCAGCTGCGCCTGGAGTTCCTGTCGGCGCAGAATGAGACGGAGCGAATGCGTCTCGTGCGCGAGATCCAGGCGCAGGCGATGCAGGACACTCCCTATTTGCCGCTCGGGTACTTCGCGCAACCGGCGGCATATTCGAAGAAGCTCAGTGACATCCCTGCCGGCTTCTCACAATTCTACGGTGTGAAGAAGGCTTGATCTTCGAAGCCGGTTGGAGCGCGACGACGACGCCCCGACCGACGTGGGACAACTGCCATGGGACGGCTGACGACATGAACGATCTGCACGCCGAAATGGGGTACGCGACCGCCCTGGAACTGAGGGAGCAATATCAGCGCCGGGCGCTTTCTCCGGTGGAAGCCGTCTCGGGCATCCTGCAACGGATCGAGGCGCTCGATCCGGCCATCAACGCATTCTCGGCGCTGATGCGCGACGACGCCTTGGCTGCCGCCAAGGAATCCGAGCGGCGCCTGCGCAATGGAGACGCGCGTCAGCTCGAAGGTGTCCCCGTCACGATCAAGGATGCCTTCGACGTCACGGGCTACGAAACGGCGACCTGTACGCACGCGGTCAAGGGCGCCATTGCCGGAAGTGACAACGTGGTTGTCGCGCGGCTGCGCGAGGCGGGGGCGGTCATTCTGGGCAAGACAACCATGTCCGAATTCGGCTGGTCGGGCATCAGTCGCAATCCGGTGACAGGCGTGACGCACAACCCGTGGAAGCGGGGCTTCAATGCCGGCGCGTCGTCCGCCGGCGCGGGCGCTGCTGCCGCAGCCGGTTTCGGGCCGCTGCACGTCGGCTCGGACGGCGCCGGCTCGATCCGGATGCCATCGCATTTCTGCGGTGTGTTCGGCCTGAAGCCGACGTACGGACGGGTCCCCTACGTGCCCGTCTCCAACAACGATTACGCCACCTATATCGGTCCGATGACGAGAACGGTGGCCGATGCCGCGCTGATGCTGGAGGTCATGGCCGGCCCGCATCCGCTCGACCACACGTCCTGCGAAGCACGCCCGGATGCCTATCTCGCGAAGCTCAGAGCCTCGATGAAGGGCAAGCGCATCGCGTTCAGCCCGGACCTCGGTCACGCCCGCGTCGACGGAGAGATCGCACAGATCGTCGAATCCGCGGTCAAGCTCTTTGCCGGGGAGCTTCAAGCAGAGGTGGAGAACGTAACGCCGTCGTGGGGGCCGCTCGGACCGGAGCTCGGGCGTTTCTTCTGGACGGTTCTCTGGGGGAGGCGGGCGGGACTGCTGCCGGAATGGGAGAGCCGGATGGGAAGCGACCTCGTCGCCTGCATCCGCGCGGGAGCCAATTATTCCGCGACCGAGTTCATCAACATGCGCGAGCGAAAGTTCGCATACATCGCGCAGATATCGAGCTTCCTCGAGGACTGGGACTATCTCGTCACGCCTGTGGCCTCTGTTGCGGCTTTCCCTGTCGAGCGGGTGAGGCCGGAGCATTGGCCCCAGCATGACTGGGATTGGCTCGAATGGGCCGAATTCCTTTACCCCTTCAACATGTCGAGCCACCCCGCAGCGAGCGTGCCCTGCGGGATGACCCGCGCGGGTCTGCCCGTCGGGCTGCAGATCGTCGGTCGGCGCTTCGACGATCTCGGCGTCCTGCAGGCCGCCGCCGCCTTCGAGGCGGCGATGCCGTGGAAACAGCTTCGTCCCCAGATCGCTGCCGCGGCCTAGCGGCAGCCGGCATCGACGAACTCCGCGCGGGCAAGGCGCGTGCTTCCTCTACTCAGACGGACACTTTCATGAAGAGAAACTCCAAGGATTCCGAACTGCGCGAACGCGCCCGGCAGGTCATCCCAAAGGGGATGTATGGTCACGAGTCGGTTGCCTTGCTGCCGGAGGACTTCCCGCAGTTCTTCGCGCGGGCCGAAGGTACCTATCTCTGGGACTGCGATGACAATCGCTATGTCGACTACATGTGTGCCTTCGGTCCCAATCTGCTCGGCTATCGGCACCGTGGCGTCGAAGAAGCCGTGCGAGCCCAGGCCGCCATGGGAGATACGATGACCGGGCCGTCCGAGGCCATGGTCGTGCTGGCCGAGGATCTCGTATCGATGATCGGCCATGCTGCCTGGGCGATGTTCTGCAAGAACGGCAGCGACGCAACCTCGATGGCGATGGTCACGGCGAGGGCGTATCGCGATCGCAACAAGATACTGGTTGCGAGGGGGACCTATCACGGCGCGGCGCCCTGGAACACGCCCAACCCCAAGGGAATCACCGCGGAAGACAGGGCCCACATCGTCTATTTCGACTACAACGATCTCGACAGCGCGGCGGACGCGTTCCGGAAGGCCGACGGTGACGTCGCCGGCGTGTTCGCGACCCCATTTCGGCATGAGACCTTCGCCGACCAGTACGCGCCTTCGGCCGACTATGCGGTCGGGCTGAGAAAGCTCTGCGATGATGCCGACGCGTTGCTGATCCTCGACGAGGTGCGTACCGGCTTCCGGCTTGCGCGCGATTGCAGCTGGTCGGTTCACGGCGTGCAACCGGATCTCAGTGCGTGGGGCAAGGTGCTCGCCAACGGCTATCCGATCTCGGCTCTCGTCGGCTCGGAGAAGGTGCGCAGCGCCGCGTCCGGCATCTACGTGACCGGTTCCTTCTGGTTCTCCGCTGTGCCGATGGCGGCGGCGATCGCAACGCTGCGGGAGATCAGAACGACCGATTATCTGGAGCGGATCATCGCCAATTCCGCGCGGCTGCGGGCGGGCATCGCCGCCCAGGCTTCCGCGCATGGCATTCCGGTTCGGCAGACCGGCCCCTCGCAGATGCCGCAGATTCTGTTCGATGACGATCCGGACATGCGGAAGGGCTATTTCTGGACCGGCTTCGCGGCTCGATCGGGTGCCTATCTGCACCCCTATCACAACATGTTCTTCAACGCCGCCATGACGACGGACGACGTCGACAACACGCTCGACATTACCGACAGGGCATTCGCCGAACTGAAGCGGCAATTACCCACCTTGCCCGCCCAATCGAACGAACTCCTCCTTCTGCGCCTCGCGTCGCAACCGAAGAGGAACTGATGCTGGCCTATGTCCTGCGTCGCCTGATGGCAACCATCCCCGTGATGGCGACCGTCGCGCTGTTCGTCTTTTCGCTGCTCTACGTGGCGCCCGGCGATCCCGCGCTCGTGATCGCGGGCGATCAGGCCACTCCCGCTCAGATCGCCCACATCAGAGAGAGCCTCGGTCTCGATCGTCCGTTCCTGATCCGATTCCTGGAATGGGTTTGGCAGCTCGTACATCTCGATCTCGGCAACTCGATATTCACGGGACTGCCGGTCAATCGGTTGATCGGCGAACGCCTCGAGCCGACACTGTCGCTGATGGCGGTGACGTTGATCTTCGCGATCTCGACCGCGGTGCCGCTCGGTGTGGTCGCCGCGTCGAAAGCCGGGACCTGGATCGATCGCACCATCATGATGTTCGCGGTTTTCGGCTTCTCGGTGCCGATCTTCGTGGTCGGATACCTGCTGGCACACGTCTTCGCGCTGGAATTCGATTGGCTTCCGGTTCAGGGATACACATCGATCACCAAGGGGCTTTGGTCTTGGCTGTCGCACCTGATCCTGCCTTCGTTCTCGCTCGGATGCGTCTACGTCGCGCTGATCACGCGCGTCACCCGCGCCACGATGCTCGAGGTCCTTCAGCAGGACTATGTGAGGACGGCTAGGGCTAAAGGGGTCGGACAGACCAGGGTGTTGTTCGTTCACGCGCTGAAGAATGCCGCCGTGCCCGTTGTCACGGTAATCGGGATCGGCGTCGCCCTCCTGATCGGCGGCGCCGTGGTGACGGAAAGCGTGTTTGCTCTTCCCGGCCTCGGCCGGTTGACCGTCGACGCGATCCTGCGTCGGGATTATCCGGTCATTCAGGGTGTCATCCTCCTGTTCTCCTCCGCCTACGTGCTGGTCAACCTCGGTGTTGACCTCGTCTACACCATCGTCGATCCGAGGATCCGGTATTGATCACGCCATCGTCATACGCTTCCTCATTGGCGGCGCCACATGGGGGCATTGCACTGCGGACTTCGGCCGCGTTCAGGACGGTGCGGCGGCATCCCACGATCGCCGTCGGCGGAGCGCTGCTGGCCTGCATGGTCCTGATCGCGCTGTTCGCACCCGTTCTAGGGACGGTCGATCCGGGCGCCCTCTCGCCGATGCTGCGGACCCGCGATCCCTCGGCCCAATTCTGGTTCGGGACGGACATGATGGGTCGGGATGTTTATTCGCGGGTCCTCTATGGCACGCGGGTGTCTCTGGTCGTCGGCATCTCAGTTGCCGTCTTTGCCTCGATCGGAGGGCTCCTGGTCGGTATCGTCGCCGGGTTCTCGCGCAGGGCCGATGCGATCATCATGCGCCTGATGGATGGCCTGATGGCCATTCCGGCGATTTTGCTCGCCGTGGCGCTCATGGCGCTGACCCGGGGTTCGATCGGCAACGTCATTCTCGCAATTACGATCCCCGAGATTCCACGCGTGGCACGCCTCGTTCGTGGTGTCGTGCTCGGCCTTCGCGAGCAACCCTACGTCGATGCCGCCGTGGCGGCCGGCACCCGGACTCCGAAGATCCTGTACATGCACATCCTGCCGAACACGTTTCCGCACCTGATCGTGCAGGCAAGCTACATCTGTGCGTCTGCGATGATCGCGGAGGCAATCCTGTCGTTCATCGGTGCCGGAACGCCGCCGATCGTGCCCTCTTGGGGCAACATCATGGCCGAGGGACGCGCGCTCTGGCAGGTCAAGTTCTACATCGTGATGTTCCCGGCGATCTTCCTGTCCCTCACAGTTCTCGCTGTGAACTTGCTGGGCGACGGACTTCGCGACTCGCTCGACCCGCGATTGGCCGGCCGGCTCTGACGAAGGAGATCAGGTGCAACCGCAGGGGACAGTCATGTCGAACATTGCCACGGCTCCGAGCTTGCCGCGCGCAGCAGCGTGCGGATCTGGAAAGGTCCTCGAGGTCTGCAATCTCAACGTCGCGTTTCGCGTTGACGGCGGGTGGAACGAGGTGGTGCACGACGTCTCCTTCGACGTCGCCCGGGGTGAGACCGTCGCCGTGGTCGGAGAGTCCGGATCCGGCAAGAGCGTCACCGCGCTGTCGATCCTGAGATTGATCGGCGCTGGCAACGGCCGCGTCGGCGGCAGCATCAAGCTCGATGGCCAGGACCTCCTTGGCCTTTCCGAGTCGGAGATGCGGGATGTTCGCGGCGACAAGATTGCGATGATCTTCCAGGAGCCGATGACCAGCCTCAATCCGGTGCTGACCGTCGGATTTCAGATCTCCGAGGCCTTGATCACCCATCGCGGCCTCTCGCGCCAGGCGGCTCACGCCGAAACGATCCGTCTTCTGGAGAAAGTGCGGATTCCCGCCGCGCGATCGCGTCTGAGCGAGTATCCCCATCGTTTCTCCGGTGGCATGCGTCAGCGGGTCATGATCGCCATGGCGCTGGCATGTCGTCCGAAACTGCTGATCGCGGACGAGCCCACGACTGCGCTCGACGTCACGATCCAGGCTCAGATCCTTCAGCTCATCAAATCGCTGCAGGAAGAAGAGGACATGGCCGTCCTTTTCATCACCCACGACATGGGCGTGGTTGCCGAGATCGCCGAGCGAACGGTCGTCATGTATCACGGGAACGTCGTCGAGACAGGAGCGACCGAGGAGATATTTGCCTCGCCCAGACACGGCTATACCCGCTCGCTGCTGTCCTCCGTGCCGAAGCTCGGGTCCATGCTGGGACGGGAACGACCGATGAGATTTCCGGTCGTCGACAAGCAGACGGGCGAGATCGACGCCCTCGACGATATGCCGGATACCGTGGTCGCATCGCAGCGTCCGGTCCTCGAGGTCGTCAATCTCACGACCCGGTTCGACCAGGCATCGGGCCTCTTCGGCAGGTTGTCCGGCCGGGTCCACGCCGTCGAGAACGTGTCGTTCAGCCTGAGGCAGGGAGAGACACTGGCTCTCGTCGGAGAGTCAGGCTGCGGGAAGTCGACGACCGGACGGTCGATCATGGGGCTGACCAAGCCTAGTTCCGGCGCCGTCATGATCGACGGGCAAGACGTCTCCGGCTTCTCGGATCGGGAGATGCGCGAGCTGCGAAAAATGCTGCAGATCGTCTTCCAGGATCCCTTTGCGAGTCTCAATCCGCGGCTCTCCGTGAGCCGTTCCATTGCCGAGCCTCTGGAGGCGCATGGGTCCTATCGGCAGCAAGAGATCCGGGATCGGGTCGGCGAACTCCTTGAACTCGTTGGGCTGAGGCCGGACATGGCGAACCGCTATCCGCACGAATTCTCCGGTGGCCAGAGGCAACGGATCTGCATCGCGCGAGCACTCGCGCTCGAGCCGAAGATCATCGTCGCTGACGAAGCGGTTTCGGCCCTCGATGTGTCGATCAAGGCGCAGGTGATCAACCTCATGCTCGGCCTGCAGGCCAGGATGGGACTGGCCTATCTCTTCATTTCGCACGACATGGCGGTGGTCGAACGCGTCAGCCATCGCGTGGCGGTGATGTATCTCGGAGAGATCGTCGAGATCGGTCCGCGGGCCGGGATCTTCGGCAATCCTCAGCATCCATATACCAAGCGCCTGCTTGCTGCGGTCCCGATTCCGGATCCGGCACGGCGGCTGCAACGGCGCACGCTATCCAGTGACGAGATACGCAGTCCGGTCCGCCCGGTCGATTTCGTGCCGCCGCAGCGGAGCTACATCGAGGTATCCCCCGGGCATTTCGTTCAGACATGGTCGGACGACTGGGGTGCGACCTCGGTCGCGTGACGGGCGGACGCCGGCAGTTGGCGTGTCCGCCACCGCAGGAGCAGGCCCATCGGCCGCTTCCGCGCATCAGCTTTTTTGAAGGAGACAGACGGTGGCCCATAGCGAAGCAGTGCATCAATGCGCAGGATGGCTCAACGAGTTCGCCGAGCGTCTCGCGGGGCGTGATCCTGACCAGGTGGAGTCGTTGTTTCATGAGGCTGCCTATTGGCGCGACCTGTTGGCGTTCTCCTGGTCGATCATCACCGTCGAGGGAGGCCCTGGCATTCAAGACATGCTGGCGCGTTGCGTTGAAGCCGCGAATCCGCACGCCTTCGCGCTCGAGGACGGTCCGCTTCCGGGTGCGCAAGGGTCTCTGGAGGCGTGGTTCCGGTTCGAGACGAGGACGGCCAATTGCCGCGGCCATATTCGCTTGAACGAGGGCCGCTGCGTCTCCTTGTTCACCTGTGTGGTTGCACTCAAGGGGCATGATGAGAAGGCCGGTGCCGCGCGCGACAAGGGTGTCCAACATGGTGCGTTCGCGGGCCGAAAGTCGTGGACCGAGCGACGGCGCGAGATCCAGCGCGAACTCGGTGTTTCCACGCAGCCCTATTGCCTCGTCATCGGCGGCGGACAGGGTGGGGTGACGCTTGCGGCCCGATTGAAGATGCTGAACGTCCCCACCCTCGTGATCGACAAGCATGCAAGGCCGGGCGACGCCTGGAGGGAGCGCTACAGGTCGCTGTGCCTTCATGATCCTGTATGGAACATTCACTTGCCGTATCTGCCCTTTCCGGACCATTGGCCCGTGTTCACGCCCAAGGACAAGATGGCTGACTGGATCGAGGCCTATGCGCAGATCATGGAGCTGGACATCTGGAGCTCCACTGAGGCGACTTCGGCGGCGTACGATGCTTCGAGCTGCGAATGGACGGTCACCGTGAAGCGTGCGGGCGAGACCGTCACGCTTCGGCCCAAGCAATTGGTTATTGCGACCGGCATGTCCGGAGCGCCCCACATTCCAAACTATCCAGGCGCCACCTCCTTTGAAGGTCTTCAATTTCACTCCAGCGCCTATCGCACCGGGGAGGGCTTTGCGGGAAAGCGATGCATCGTGGTGGGCTCGAATAACTCGGCGCACGACATCTGCGCGGATCTCTGGGAGCACGGGGCCGACGTCACCATGATCCAGCGCTCTTCCACTCTCGTCGTTCGCGCCGCGACCATCATGAAGTTCTTTTCGAGCAAGCTGTATTCGGAAGAGGCGTTGAAAGCGGGCATCACCACGGAATGGGCCGACTTCATTGCGGCATCCCGGCCCTACGCCTTGTTGGCCGAGGCCCATAAGGCGGTCTATGAGGAGATCAAGATCCACGATGCCGAGTACTACGACCGCCTTGCCAAGGCTGGCTTCATGCTCGACTTCGGCGAGGATGGTAGCGGCCTGTCGATGAAGTACATCAGGCGCGGTTCCGGGTACTACATCGACGTCGGCGCTTCTGAGCTGATCATGGACGGGCGCGTCAAGCTGAAGAGCGGCGTCCATATCGAGCAGGTCGAAGCCAACGGGATCATGCTGAGCGACGGCGCCTCGTTGCCCGCTGATCTCATCGTCTATGCCACCGGCTTCGATCCCATGGAGCGTTGGATCGAACAGCTGATCTCGCCCGACGTCGCCCGCTCTGTCGGGCATATCTGGGGCCTGGGATCGGGCACCCGGCGCGATCCCGGTCCGTGGATAGGCGAACTTCGCAACATGTGGAAGCCGACGCGGCAACAATCGCTCTGGGTGCAAGGCGGAAATCTCCAGCAGGCCCGGTTCTATTCGAAGCTGCTTGCCATCCAGATCAAGGCGCGGATGGAAGGAATTCCGACCCCGGTCTACGACCCGATGGTGTTCGGCGCCGAACTGAATCCGCCTCACGTCGCCTGAACCGCTGCTCGTGGCTTGCTCGTTGACGCAAGGGAGCCTGGATGAAGCGCCTTCGGCGGTTCGGGCCTGGTGTCACGGCCTGCCGGCCGGGTGGAGCAACTCGATCGTCTTCACGATTCGACGCGCGAACTGGCTGGTCAGATTGGCATCTCCGAGCAGCAGGTTGAACCAGACGGCGCCGAATACGAAGTCGACGATCATCTCCGCGTCGAGCGTGCTCGGCAGTTCGCCGGCCGCGATTGCGTTGGTGATGAGCGTCTTCGCAGCCTCTCTGCGGGGCTCGACAATCTTCTTCAAGACCAGCTTCCGCATGTCGGAATCGCTTTGCGCCTCGACGACCACGCTCTTCAGGATGTTGGCGTATGTCGGATCCTGAACGCGCTTGGTCGTTTGCTGGAGAACCGCGAGCAGATCATCGGGAAAGCCGCGGCCCAGCGTCGGTTCCAGCCTGTCGAGCCCGTCCATGTACAAGTCCACCAGCAAGGCGCCCTTCGAGGACCACCGCCGATAGATCGATTGCTTGGCGACTCCGGCACGCGCTGCGACGCCTTCGATCGAGAACGAGGCGTAACCCTCATCGCGGATGAGGTCCCTCGCCGCGTCGAGGATGGCGCGGTGGACGTTTTCGTCCCGGGGACGCCCGGCACGGCCAGCGGTCTTTTTCGGCATGGCAGATCCTATTGACATACGCAACGTACCGTATTGTAATTGTCCGGCGAGGTCGAGAAGGGACCTCGCGGGGTTGGGGGTTCTGGGTTCATGAGTGGCTCTCGAACGTTAGTCCTGCTGGAGAACACGGTCGGTCACCTGCGAAGGCCGAATCCGCTCGTGCATTATCACATAGTCCCGCACAGTGAAGGGATCCGTCTCTTCGCGGGCCGGGGTCCGCGCAACGGGGCCGCGGAGCAGGCGGCGGCGTTCGCGTCTGCCTTCCCCCGCACGCTTGCGGAACGTCCGGTCCGTCGCCGCGTGAAGCCGGGCAACGACGTGCGGTGCTCCGCGAAAGCTGCGACCCCGCCGCTATCCCAACATGTCCATTAGAGCGAGGAGATACTCATGCAGATGACGCCGACGCGCCGTGCCTTTCTCTCATACGCCGCCGCATTTGGGACCGCTCCGATCCTGCCGGCCGTGGCACAGAAGACCGCCACCGTGACCATGGGCGTGATAACCCCGACCACTGGCACATTTGCCTATGCCGGCGACTTGGTGGCGCGCGGCGCCGCCCTGGCGCTCGAGATGCACGGCAGCAACGTGCTCGGCACCAATGTTCGTCTGCTGACCCGGGATGACGAGGGAAAGCCGGCATCGGGCGTGCGGCGCGTGCAGGAGGCAGCGACGAGCGATGGCATGCGGTACTTCATCGGCGCCTATTCCAGCGCGGTCGGACTTGCGGAATCCGAAGTCGCACAGCGGGAGAAGCTGCTGCAGTTCGCAGCGGGCGGGTCGGAGGACTTCACCGGGACGCGCTGCGGACGATACACGTTCCAATGGTCGGCGCATCCCTACACGGCGATCCGCGCCACGCTGGAATACGTCAGAAAGAGCTTTCCTCAGAAGAAGACGATCTACACGCTCACCGCCGACTACGTCTTTGGTCATGCGCTGCTGAAGTACACCAGGATTGTCGCCGCGGAGCTTGGTTTCGAGCTTGTCGGGAACGACAATCATCCGTTCGGGGAACGTCAATATACTCAGTATCTCACGAAGGTCGTCGCTGCGAAGCCGGACATTCTGCTCTTGAACACGGCCGGCGCCGATGCGGTCACGGCGATACGCCAATTCGCCAACTTCGGTGCCGACAATATTTCCCTGGTTGGCCCCTGGACGCTCGAGGTCGATCAGCTCGCCGAACTCGCTCCGGAGATGCGAACAGGATTGATCCTGGGCCAGAACTACTACCCCGATGTGGACACACCCGCAAACAAGGAGTTCGTGGCCGCCTACAACAAGAAGTTCGCGGCGCTTCCCGGATATTCCTCCGCTTACGCCTATGACGCCATCCGGACGCTGCTTCTTGCCATGGAGAATGCGAACAGCGTCGAGGTTCCGGCGGTGATCAAGGCGCTCGAGCGGATGTCGTGGGATGGTGTGCTCGGCCGAATGTCGATCGATCCGAAGACCCATCAGCTGGTCAGGCCGTATTTTGTCGCGCGATGCAAGCCCGCGAGCGCCATGCGTCACGCCGCAGATTTTGCGGAGATCGTCGCCACCGGCAATGCGCCCCAGCCGTCGCAACTGAACGAATGCAAGCAGATGCCCGAGCTCTAGCTGTCTCGGGCGGGCGACTGCGGAGAAAGGGGGAAGACGGATGCTTTGGTTGGTTTCGGCGCAGCTCGTCAACGGCATTGCGATCGGGATGATCTATGCGTTGATGTCGTTCGGGCTTTCCATCATCAAGGGGCTGTTGAACATTCCCAATTTCGCTCATGGGGCGCTGTACGCGCTCGGCGCGTACATATGTTATTCGGCCGTGTCGATGGGGCTTCCATTTGCGCTGGGTCTGCTCGCGGCCTTCGCAGGGGCTGCGCTTGCGGGCTGGGCATTGCAGCGGTTTGCGATACAGCCCGCGAGCAAGAGCGGATATCTCGCTCAGCTGGTCACGCTGTTCGGTGCCGCGCTGGTGATCGAGCAAATGCTCCTGATCGGCTGGGGTACCATCGGCCTCAGCTATTCGCCGCCGCCATTGTTGCGGGGGGCGGTCAATCTGGGCTTCACCGTGGTGCCGAAATACATCGCTTTCGCGAGCGTGTTCTCCGCTCTGGTGATCGTCTCCGTCTGGCTGCTGATCGAGCGGACAAAGTTCGGCGCCTATCTCCGCGCCGGCATCGAGCGCCCTGACACGACGAGGGCGCTCGGAGTCAATGTGGATCTGCTGCTGGGGGTGGGGATGATGATGGGGGCCGGTCTGGCCGGTCTCGCCGGCGGGCTTGCACTGCCGCTCGTCGGCGCGACCTCGACGATGGGGGGCGACATGCTGGGTATCGCCTTCGTCGTGCTCGTCATCGGCGGCCTCGGCTCCCTTTACGGTTCGGTCGCAGCCGGCGTTCTGGTCGGCGTCGTCCAAAGCCTGACGGCAATTGCCGCTCCAGCCGCAAGCACGGCGATTATCTACGCCGCGATGATCGGCATCCTGCTGTTCCGACCACAGGGGTTGTTTGGCGAACGCTGATGGGCGTCGGTCGCGCCATCGGCGAAATCCACGGTTTGGGCATTCGAGTATCATGGAAGCATTTTGACAAAGATGACCGAAGAATCTCTCGCGGCGAGCCAGGCGATCCCGAGCGTGAAGGCGGGACGGCGAAATTTCGCTCTCCTCAAGGCGTTCGCCGCCATCGCCGCGGTTTGCGTCTTGCCGCTCGTCATGCCCATCAACATCGCCACGGAGATTCTGATCTATGGCATGTTTGCGATGGCCACCAACCTGTTGATCGGGACTGCCGGCCTGTTCTCCTTTGGACAGGCTGCCTTCTTCGGCGTGGGCGGATATGCGGCCGGCTATTTCCTGGCCCACGGCTGGACTTCGCTGCCGCTCGTCCTGTTCCTGGCCTTCGCGAGCGGTGGATTGCTCGCAGCGATGATCGGCGGACTGATCATTCGCCGGCTCGGCATCTATTTCATGATGCTGACCTTCGCCTTCAACCAGCTCGTCTATTACGTCATCTACTCCTGGCATTCGGTGACGGGGGGCGAGGACGGTCTTGCCGGCATTCGTCGTCCCGTCCTTGACCTGCCTCTGATCGGGTCGTTCTCCTTCGACGATAATAGAAGCCTTTACGGTCTGGTTTGTGTCCTCTTCCTGCTCTCGATGGCCGTCCTGGCCCGGCTGGTGCAGAGTCCATTTGGCCTGGTGCTTGCTGCTGCCCGCCAGAACAGCCGACGCACTATCTCTCTCGGCTATCACGTGCCGGCGCTTCAACTTGCGGCTTACGTGATCGCCGGCGCTGTCTCCGGGGTGGCGGGCGCGCTCTTTGGCATGCTGTACCGGATCATGCCCATCGATTCCGTCCATTGGGCCGCATCCGCCTATGTGGTGTTCATGGTCGTGATCGGCGGCCAACGAAGCATGCTCGGTCCCGTGATAGGCGCGGCCGTGTTCATATGGCTGCAGGGGCTGTTCAGCCTGGCCTGGACGCGATGGCCGCTGCTCCTCGGACTGTTCGTCATCATCATCATGACCTACTTGCCCCAGGGGCTCGTGGGCCTCGCCTCGCAAAGGTGGATGCGGGCGATCAAACGAGGCGCTCGGGTATGACGGCGGATATCGACGGGATCGCCTTGGCTGCCGAGGGGCTGTGCAAGCGCTTCGGAGGAAACACCGCTGTCGACCGGGTGAGCATAGCGTTCGCCAAGGGCCGGCTGCACAGCATTCTCGGTCCAAACGGAGCCGGCAAGACCACGCTGTTCAATCTCTTGACGCGGGATCTCCTGCTCGACTCCGGGACGATCCGCCTTGGCACGACCGATATCAGTCGGCTGACGCCGGACCGCGTGGCAAGAATGGGAGTGGCGCGTTCCTATCAGATATCGAGCGTATATCCCGACATGAGCGTTCGCGAGAATGTCTGGATCGCGGCCTACCGTGCCCGGGGTGGAAATCCATTCGCGTTCTGGCGGCAAGCAACAAGCTTCCCGGAAACGGGACAATGGGCTGACGCCTGCCTGTCGCGCCTCGGTTTGTCCGAGATCGCGGATGTCTCGGTCAAGGAGCTGTCGTACGGCGATCAGCGTCTGCTCGAACTCTCCGTCACCCTGGCATGCGCGCCGCAGATCATCCTTCTCGACGAGCCGACCGCCGGACTGTCGCGCAAGGAGGCGGAACGCGTGAAGCGGGTGATCATGTCGCTCAAGGGCGAGTTCAGTATCATCATGATCGAGCACAATGTCGGCATTGTCATGGATCTGTCGGACAGCATCACCGTGATGAATCGCGGCGTCGTGGTCGCCCAAGGAAGCCCGGACGAAATTCGCGGAAACAGAGACGTGCAGGAGGCCTATTTTGGCAGTTGAGGAGGAGGCTCTGCTGAGCGTCGATGCCATCGACGTCCACTATGGCCGAAGTCAGGCCTTGTTCGGTGTCGGTTTCGAGGTAGGCCGCCGCGAGGTCGTTGCGATCGTTGGACGGAACGGCGCCGGAAAGACGACGACGCTGAGGTCCATCATGGGCATCAATCCGGTCAGCAACGGCGCAGTTTCGTTCAACGGGCGCCGGATCGAGAAGCTGAGGCCGCATCAGATCGCGCGATCCGGAATTTCCTATGTGCCGGAAACGCGAGATCCGTTTTCCTTGCTGACGGTCGAAGAAAACATCATGCTCGGGTACCGTCCCGGTTCGCCTTACGATCTTTGTCGTATCGTTGAATGGTTCCCGGATCTGGCGGCATTGTTGAGGCGCCGAGGCGCGGAGCTCTCCGGCGGGCAGCAGCAAATGATGGTGATCGGCCGCGGTCTGGCGCTGGGACCCCAACTGCTGCTGCTCGACGAGCCTTCGCAGGGGCTGGCGCCGGTCATCGTCAAGAAAGTCGGAGAGATGCTGACTGCCCTGCGCGGAGAAGACTTGTCGATCGTTCTCGTCGAACAGAATATCGCCTTTGCACTTTCGCTCGCGGATCGCGTCGTGGTCATGGAGAACGGCGCCGTCGTCGATCGCCTCACCGCGGACGAAAGCCGGCAGGATCCGGAGCGGATCGAGCGCTATCTCGGCATCCATTAGAGATCTGCATCGCCGCTGCCCGCCGACGCATCGGCGTCAGGCACTTCGGCGCAGTGCAATTACGCATGCGGTCCCGGCGTCGAACCTTCAATTCGGGCTTGGAGCGGCCGCTCACCTACAACAAGAGGATATCAGATGACCGATCATGACGCCGATTCTGGATACGCGACGGCGGTTGAACTCCGGAACAGCTTTGCCCGGAGAGAGCTCTCCCCGACCGAAATCGTGTCCGCCGTGCTCGATCGATGCGATGCCGTCAATCCCATCGTCAACGCATTCTCTGTGGTGATGCGCGAGCACGCGCTGGCATCCGCCAAGCAATCGGAGGCGTTGCTTCGCAGCGGGACGGCGAGACCTCTCGAGGGAATTCCAGTCACGATCAAGGACGCCTTCGACGTCGCCGGTCACGAGACGTCGACCGGTTCTTACGCCGTGAGGGGACCGATTGCGGCTGCCGACAATATCATCGTGGATCGCCTGCGGCGGGCCGGCGCGGTCGTGATCGGAAAGACGACCATGTCGGAGTTCGCCTGGTCGGGCATGAGCCGGAACCCGGTGACCGGCGTCACCCACAATCCGTGGCGGCACGGAATGAATGCGGGCGCCTCATCGGCCGGAGCCGGCGCCGCTGCGGCGGCCGGCTTTGGCCCGCTGCACCTTGCCTCCGACGGAGCCGGGTCCATTCGGATGCCGGCGCATTTTTGCGGCGTATTCGGATTGAAGCCCACCTTCGGGCGGATACCCTACGCTCCCGTCTCGAACAACGACTACGGTACCCATGCCGGGCCGATGACACGAACCGTGGCCGATGCCGCGTTGATGCTCGAGGTCATGGCGGGTCCGCACCATCTGGACCATACCTCGTGCGAGGCCCAGCCGGACGCCTATCTCGCCAAGCTGAAGGCGTCGATGAAAGGCAAGCGCATCGCCTTCAGCCTCGATCTTGGGCACGCCCGCGTTGACGCCGACGTTGCCGCAATCGTCCGCCGTGCCGCGTCGACTTTCGCCGACGTGCTGCAGGCGGACGTCCAGGAGGTGACGCCCGACTGGGGTCCGCTTGGGCCGGATCTCGGGCGCTTTTTTTGGAGCGTCTATAATGGGCGCCACGCAAAGCTGCTGGCCGAATGGGAAGATCGTATGAGCGCGGATCTCGTGGCATGCATCCGCTCCGGCACAAAGTTCTCCGCGGCCGATTACATCAACATGCGGGAGCGCAAGCTGGCCTATGTGGCCAGGATCGCGTCGTTCCTCGAGGACTGGGATTATCTCATAACGCCGGCCGCATCGGTCGCGGCATTCCCGGTCGAGCGGGTGAGGCCGGCGCATTGGCCGGAGCACACTTGGGACTGGCTGGCCTGGGCAGAGTTTCTCTATCCTTTCAACATGTCCAGTCACCCGGCTGCGAGCGTCCCCTGTGGGATGACCTCCGCTGGACTTCCGGTCGGCCTGCAGATCGTGAGCCGCCGGTTCAACGATCTGGGAGTCCTGCAGGCGGCCGCCGCGTTCGAAGACGCCGTACCGATGTGGCGGCAGCGTCCGATCATCGGTCGGTGTTGATGGATTCCATCAAGTCGCCGAAAATGCGCCCGTCCGGTTCTTCGCGGCGTTGTTCGCTAGTCTCCGCTTAGAGAGGTCTTTCAGCAGTTGCATTGCCCCGAGTAAAACTCGAACTCTCCCGGTAGGCGGTGGGTCGGTTCAAGCGGATGATTGAAGAAAATAGCGCAAGCTGGGCTGGTGTGGGGGAATGGCGGTAGCGCTCCAGGGACTCGAACCCCGACGCATCGGATACATCGCGATCTACCACGGTGATGCGCTCTCACACTGCCAGGTGCTTCTATGCTCCTCAGCCAGCCGAGAAATGCAGTCGCCCTATATCGGTACGGTAGTAGGCCGTGTAGTACTCCGCCGGTTCGTCGTGAGTGGCAAAGCCAATCGATTCGATTGCAATCAGTGGCGTATTCTCCGCAACATCCAGGAGCCGGGCTTCTTCGGCCCCGGCCTTCACGGCCGCAAGCCACCGTTCGGCACGCCGCATCTTCAGGCCGAACTTGCGGAACAGCGTTTCGTAGAGCGATCGGTTCTCCAGCGGGATATGCTCGAGGCCCGGCGCGATAGCTGCGACGACCTTTGTATAAACAAGGATGCGTGGAACGCCATCGACGCTGAGAACACGATCGAGCCCTATGACCCAGCGATCGGAGGTCAGACGCAGCAGATGCGCCGCGCGTTCGGTCGCCTGCTCGAGCTCCTGACGAAGGATACGCCGCGACACCGATCGATTCCGCTCGCGCCACTCGCCGCTGAATCCGATATTGGAACCGAGGAAGTCCTGATCCTCCCGACGGCTCGCGACGAAGGCGCCCTTGCCTTGCAGCTTGTAGATGACCCTCTCGAAAACGAGCTGGTTGAGCGCTTCGCGTATTACGGTTCGCGAGACGTTGAACTGCGCGCAAAGCTCCGCTTCTGAGGGCAGCCGTGCGTGTTCCACAAGCGGGGTGGTCGCGATCATGTTGAGGATGGCCGCCTTGACCTGAGACCAGAGTGGCGTCGAGGAGTTTCGGTCGGCCGCCTCGTAGGCGAGTCCGCGGGGGTGTGCCAAGCCGGACGTCTGATCAGACAATTTTACTACCCCCTCCAGGTTTGTATGGCGAGCCGGCACCCAGGAACTTCGGAAAACAAGGGAGCCGGAAGATTGTGATTGAAGGTCCGAGGCCGATCTCATGGTCTGATCTGCCGCGTCTGGCTGCGAACATGCACATCGGCCTGGCTAGGTTGTTCTGACTACGTGGCGGCTCGAAAGCAACTGCTTCGTTGCGGCGATCTCATCGCGGATGCGCTCATCTGTCCAGCCCAGGTTGCACCCGACGATCGTCCCGATCTCGTCGATGACCGGCGTAGTGGCGTCGCCAAGCAGGGCGATGGAGGTTCTCCGCAGCAGAACGTCTTCGAGACGAACCACACGCTCCCGTTGAACCAGGAACGAGATCTCCTGTACGGAATAGCTGGGAAGATGGCGTAGCATGGTTTCGCCGGTGGCGGGCAGTTGCTCCAGGAAGGGAACGGCGCGGGACCCGTAGCGGTCGAACAGCATTTCGACACGCTCGGCCGCCAGGCCGAACGACCGGCTGTGCTTCAGGATCAGACGGGTGTGCTCGGCCGGATCGGATCGCCAGCCGCGTCCCCCGCCGATCGTGACGTCGGCCGTGCTGACGCGGCGTGCAACGCCGAGCCGTGCCAGCACGGAGTCGCTGATCTGGGCCGCGCAGGCTCGATAGGTGGTCCATTTGCCGCCGACCAGGGACAGGACCGGAAATGGCCGCGCCGAGTTCGGTTCGAACATCCGCAGTTCGTGATCACGGCTGATAGCCCCCGCCACGGCACCTCTCGTCAATGGTAACGGTCGCACGCCGGCATACGCAAAGACGATTTGATCGTTGCTGATGGCCAGCCCCGGCAGGAATTCCCGCAGCGCCGCGTAGAGATAGTCGACCTCTTGCTGCGTACAGATGGGCTCATCGGGTTCGTCGGTCGGCATATCCGTCGTGCCTAGCAGCACGTGGCTGGCGTCGAGCGCGTAGACGAGGCAGATGCGATGGTCCTTCGTTTCGAAGTACAGCATGATGTCGCGAAGCTGCCCGGCAAGCGCCGGATGTCGCAGCACGAGATGTGAGCCCTTGGTGCCGCCGATCATGCGTTCGTGAATGTCGAGACGCTCGTCCACGCGGTCGAGCCAGGCGCCGGTGCAGTTGACCACAACGCGTGGCCGCACCTCATATGACGAGCCGCCGATGACGTCGCGCAGGCGGATCGCTCCACCGTTCATTCCAGTGACTTCCACATAGGGCAGTGCGACAGCGCCGGGGCAGGTCTCTTCCGCATCATCGAGGAGTTCAAGTCCGAGCCGCTCGGGCATCGTGACCTTGGCATCGTAATATTCCCCGATGGCACGGATGTCCGGTGCAAGGGCCGGCAAAACCTTGCGCTGTTCGCCTGAGGGGACGAAGCGATGGCGTGGCATGGTCCGCAAGCTCATGCCGAACAGGTCGTAGATGAGAAGTCCAAGCTTGACGACCAACGCGCCTTTCTGTCCGGGATTGCGCTTCAAATGCAGCAGGCGTCCAACGGCATCGAACACGCCGCCGGTCCAGCTGCGAAGTGGCACCCATACCCGGATCGGCTTCACCACATGAGGCGCGTTCAGTAGCAGCCGGTTGCGTTCCACCAAGGATTCCCGGACCAGCGACAGTTCTCCCGTTTCCAGGTAGCGCAGCCCGCCATGGATCAGCCGCGACGGTGCGGCGCTGGTGCCGGAGCAGAAGTCCCCCCGCTCCACGAGCAGGCTCGCGATGCCCTGCTGGGCCAGGTCGTGAAACACGCCGATGCCGTTGATTCCGCCCCCTATGATCAGGACGTCGGGACTTTCGATAGCCCCTTGACGCCCCAGCACGACCTCGCGCGCATCCATCGCAACTCCTCCCTTGCCTTTCGGGGCATGGTAAGAGGCGAAAACATATAATGACAAGTTGAAATTTGAGGTTTCTTGTTTCGCCGTTCGTGTCAGCATTCCGGCGGTATTTTGCGCACGTATAAGCATACAAGTTGGCAAAATATGCTGGCTTGACAGAATATCGTCGCTTCCCACAAGCTACATATAATTACAAGTAAGCTTCTCAAGGAAGCGCAGCGGGGGGAATTCAGATGCGCGAGCGCGTCATTGGCATTGATGCCGGTGGGACCATGACGAAGGCCGCCTTGTTCGACTCGGCAGGCAAGGAACTCGCCTGCGAGCGGCGGCCCAATCGAATGTTGTTTCCGAAGGCAGGCTGCACCGAGCGGGATCCCGAGGCCATGTGGGAGGCGGCCGCCAAGGCCGTTCACTCCCTTCTGGAGATCACGGGAACGGATGCCGCGGACGTCGCGGCTGTGTCGGTGTCCGGCTACGGCAGCGGCATCTATGTCGTCGACCAAGCGGGCAGGGTGGTACGTCCGGGCGTCGTTTCAACCGACAGCCGCGCCGCTGATGTCGTCGAGGCATGGCGCGGTGAAGGCCGCCTCGATCGGAACGAACCGCGGATCCAGCAGCGCATCTGGCCCGGCCAAGCCATCACGCTGATGGCGTGGTTGCAGGCGCACGAGCCGGAGACCTTCGCTAACACCGCGACCGTTCTGATGTGCAAGGACTTCCTGCGCATGCGGCTGTGCGGAGATCGATCGACCGATCCCACCGATGCCGGCATCGCCGGATTCATCGACGTCAATACGTCGGATTATTCCGAAGCGATGCTCGACGACCTTGGGCTGGCAGCCTGGCGTCCGAAGCTGCCGCCGATCCGTCCGTCGGTCGAGGTCGCCGGCGCCATCTCGAGGGACGCTTCGGTCGCGACCGGATTGAAGGAAGGGACGCCCGTGGTGCGTGGGGTTGTCGACGTCGTCGGCTCCTCGCTCGCGTCGGGCGTGATCGAGCCTCACCAGATGAGCATGGTCGCGGGCACCTTCAGCATCAATTCGACTCTGCATAAGGCGCCGCGGCTCAGCGTCATGCCGTTCCTTCAGATGCCTTACCCGATCGAGGGCTGGATTCTCGCAACGGAAGGATCGGCGACCTCGGCCTCGAACTTCGAATGGTTTTGCCGCAACGTGCTTGACGGCGAGGCGGCACGCGCGGTCGCGAGCGGAAGGTCGATCTATGACGTCTGCAATGATCTCGTTGACGACGCGCTCGCGCGCGACAACGACATCCTGTTCCTGCCCTATCTCTTCGGCAGTCCGGATGGAGCGCCGGCCGGCCTGATCGGCATGCAGGCTTCCAACAATCTCGGCGATCTGATCCGTGCGATCTTCGAGGGCGTCGCGTTCGCGCACCGGACCGACATAGAGCGCCTGCTCTCGGGATCGGACGCCGCGCAACCGACAAGCATTCGTCTCGCGGGAGGCGCCTCCCGGAGCCGCGTCTGGGGACAATTGTTCGCCGATGCGCTCGGACTTCCGATCGAGGTGACCGACGGCTCCGAGCTCGGCGCGCGCGGTGCGGCGATCTGCGCGGCGGTCGCGGTCGGGTTGCACGGCAGCGTCCGCGGAGCCGTCGGCAACATGGTTCGCATGACCAGCCGCTTCGAGCCTGACCTCGAACGTCACGATTTCTACGGTCGGAAATACCGACGCTTTCGCGAAACGAGCATGGCGCTCGGAACGCTTTCCGCCGCCCGCTAGTGCGGAGCGGCCATCAACTGGAAGGTTTGTACTAATGGCACATATCGGAGACCTCCTCGCGGAGATGCTTCAGCAATTGGAGGTCGAATTCGTGTTCGGCATGCCGGGCGGGCAGACTGCGGCCCTGCACGACGGTATCGCACGACGCGCGCCGGCCATCCGCCATATCCTGGTTCGCGACGAGCGCAGCGCAGGTTATGCCGCCGACGCCTATGCGCGGCTGACCGGCAAGCCCGGCGTGTGCGACGTGACTGTCGGTCCTGGCGCCACCAAGCTGCCTGATGGACTTGTCGAAGCCCTGAACGCGTCGATTCCCATGGTGGCGATCGTCGGAGAACTGCCGCTCAACTGGACCTCGTTGCGTGCCAAGGGCGTTGCCTCCCAGGGGTTCGACCAGGTTGCGTTTTTCCAGCCGATCACCAAGGCGACCTTCATGGTGCCGAGCCCGGCCGCGCTTCCTGATCTCGTGCGTAGCGCGTTTCGGATCGCGACGGCGCCGCGCCCGGGTCCGGTCGTGCTCATCATTCCGCATGACGTCATGGACGCCGAATGGGATGAGGCCGCAATCAAGTCGGTCGTCGACGATCGTAACATTCATGCGCCCTCGATCCGCTATGCTCCGCCGCAGTCCGATATCGCGGAGGCAGCCCGGCTGTTCGAGCGCGCCAAGCGCCCGGCGATCGTCGCCGGCGGCGGCGTCCATGGCTCCGGCGCGGCCGAACTGCTCACCCGCATCGCCGACCGGATCCAGCCGCTGGTCGTCACCAGCCTGTCGGGCAAGGGCAGCGTTCCCGAAACGCGGCGTTATGCCGGTGGCGTGCTCAATCCGCTCGGGTCTGCGGCCGCGATCGAGCTCATCAAGGATGCCGACCTGGTCGTCTGGTGCGGCTCGAAGGCGAGCCAGAACACGGCAATGAACTGGACCCTGCCGCTGCCGGGGCAGGCCACCATCACCATCGATTCCGATCCGCTCGAACATGGACGGACCTTCCGCCCCACGGTTCTGCTTTGCGGCGACGTGCGGCTTACGCTGGAGGCGTTGGATGGGATGCTCCAGGCGGAGCCGCAGAACGAATGGCTCAGCCATATCGATCAGGTCAAGGCGCGGCACACGGACGCATTGGCCGAAGAAGTGTCGTCTTCCTCCGTCCCCATTCAGCCTGCGCGCGTGATGCGTGCGCTTGCGGAGAAGCTCGGTCCTCGGGATGTCGTCATCTCGGATGCAAGCTGGGCGGCTGGCTGGATCGGGGTCCACATTCCCGCGGTCGAGGCGGGCCGGCGCTTTCTCTATGCGCGCGGGCAGGGCGGGCTTGGCTATTCCATTCCGGCGGCAATCGGTGCGGCCGCCGTGCTCGGCCGCGATGGCGGCCATGTCGTCACGGTCGCCGGCGACGGCGGTCATTCGTTTGCGATCGGCGAACTGGCCACGCATGCGCAGAACCGCATGAAGGTGATCAATGTCGTCCTCAACAACGGCATTCTCGGTTGGCTGCAGATGTGGGAGGAGTTCTACTTCTCGAATCTTCGGCAATCGGTCGATCTTTCGTTCGACGGCGGACCGAATTATGCGGCCGCGGCGGAAGCCCTCGGCCTTAAGGGCATCCGGGTCAAGTCGCCCGACCAGATCGACGCGGCACTCGACCAGGCCTTCGCCCACGACGGCCCCGTCGTGCTCGAAGTCCTGATCGATCCGCGCGCGACCCCCATCCATGGTTTCCGGCGACGGCTCGGTCAGCCTGGCAAGGTGCAGCCACGGCCGGGAACGGTCTACGAACTGCGCGAGTGGAAGAAGTCGCCCGATATCCTGTCCGGCCAGTCCTAGACAGAAAGCAGCTTGGTGGCCTGATGCCGATTGAACTGCAAGCCGTGAGCCGCCGGGTGGATGCGGTCGACCATATCAGCAACGTGTCGCTGACCCTGCATGAGGGTTGCGTCAATGTGCTGCTTGGCCCGACCTTGGCGGGCAAGACGACGCTGATGCGTTTGATGGCGGGTCTCGATCTGCCGACGGAAGGGAGGATCGTGCTCAATGGCGTCGACGTGACCGGTCGTTCGATTCGTCGGCGCAGCGTCGCCATGGTGTATCAGCAGTTCATCAACTACCCGGCGTTTTCGGTCTACGACAACATCGCCGCCCCGTTGCGAACCAAGGGGCTGTCGAAGGCGGAGATCGACGGCAAGGTGAGGAAAGCGGCTCGACTGCTCAAGCTCGAGTCGTCGCTGGAGAAGAAGCCGCTGCAACTGTCCGGTGGACAGCAGCAGCGCACCGCGATCGCGCGTGCCATCGTCAAGGACGCCGAGCTCGTGCTGCTCGACGAGCCGCTTGCCAACCTCGACTACAAGCTGCGCGAGGAGCTGCGGGTGGAGTTGCCGCGCATCTTCGACAAGACCGGATCGATCTTCGTCTATGCGACGACCGAGCCGAGCGAAGCGCTGCTGCTCGGCGGCCGTACCGCCGCGCTTTGCGAGGGCAAGGTGGCTCAATTCGCCGATACGGCCGAGGTCTATCGCAGGCCCCTCAACCGGATCACCGCGCAGACCCTTTCCGATCCGCCGATGAATTTCGCTGCGATGGTCGCGGAAGGCGACGGCCGCGTTGCCCTGCACTTTGCCAACGACAACGCCTCGGGGGTGGTGCCGTTCGCGGCCTCTCCCCTGGTCGCTCAATTGCCTCCGGGACGCTACACCGTCGGCTTTCGTGCCCATCACGTCGCGCTGTCTCCGCGCACGACCGCGTCGGTCAAGGTCAGGGGAGAGGTCGCGGTAACGGAATTGTCGGGCTCGGACAGTTTTCTGCACGTCGACACCGAAGGCGGTGAGCGCTGGATCGCGCTGCTCGCCGGTGTACATGAACGCCCCCCCGGGGAACGGATCGAAATCTATCTCGATCCCGAGCGCTTCTACATCTTCGACTCCCGGGACAACCTCGTCGTCGCGCCGGTGGGGCCGACCGCAAAGATGGAGCGGACCTGATCATGGCCCAGATCCAGCTCGAAAATCTGGCGCACAGCTATCTCGTCAATCCGACGCAGTCCTGGCAGTGGGCTTTGAAGCCGATGAACATGACATGGCGCCAGGGAGGGGCCTATGCGCTGTTGGGACCCAGCGGCTGCGGCAAGACCACGCTTCTCAACGTGATTTCGGGGCTTGTCACGCCGTCCCACGGCCGCATCCTGTTCGATGGCCGCGATGTATCGCGCATTCCGACCGAAGCCCGCAACATCGCGCAGGTTTTCCAGTTTCCGGTCGTCTACGATACGATGACCGTTGCCGACAACCTCGCCTTTCCGTTGCAGAACCGCGGCGTTGCCAAGGCGACCGTCGCGGCGCGTGTGCGCCAGGTTGGGCACATGCTCGGCCTCGAGCCCATCATGAATCGACGTGCGAGGGGCCTGACGGCGGACCTCAAGCAAAAGGTCTCGCTGGGCCGCGGGCTCGTTCGTTCCGACGTCGGTGCCATCCTGTTCGATGAACCGCTGACCGTGATCGATCCCCATCTCAAGTGGCAGCTCCGCGCGCAGATCAGGCGGGTGCATGCCGAGACCGACGTCACGATGATCTACGTAACCCACGATCAGACCGAGGCGCTCACTTTTGCGGACAGCGTGGTGGTGATGTACCAGGGCGAAGTGGTGCAGATCGGCACGCCGCAGGAGTTGTTCGATCGCCCCGCGCATACATTCGTCGGCTATTTCATCGGCTCCCCGGGCATGAATGTGCTGCCGGCGCGGGTCGAGGGCGACCGGGCCCATATCGGCTCCCAGGTTCTGCAGCTCGCCCAAGGCATCGCCGCGACCGCGTCCGACGGTAAAATGGAGATCGGCATCCGGCCGGAATATTTGAGGGTCGAAAGAGGTGGTCGCGGCCTGCCGGTCCAGGTTCGCCGCGTCGACGACATCGGGCGGATCAAGATCGTCCATTGCCTGCTGGAGGGAATGCCGATCGCCGCGATCGCCGGCGAGGATGCGGAGATTCCAGCCGACGGCGTCATGCTCGTTCCCGAGCAGACGCAGATTCATGTCTATTGCAACAGCCACAGGGTGGAGTGACGGATGCAAAAGCCCGTCGATAACCGTGCATGGTTTCTCGTCGCGCCAGTTTTCATGCTGGTGGCGTTCAATGCCATCCTGCCCTTGATGACGGTGGTGAACTATTCATTCCAGGATACGTTCAGCAACAATCAGTTCTTCTGGAACGGAGTCCAGTGGTACGTGGAGTTGCTCGATCCCCGCAGCGAATTGGGCGAGCGATTCTACGAATCGCTCGGCCGCAGCCTGGCATTTTCGGCCATCATCCTGGCTATTGAAGTGCCGCTCGGACTCATGGTCGCGCTGTCGATGCCGAAGAGGGGCGCCGCCCTCGCGCTCTGCTTGATGCTCATGGCCTTGCCGTTGCTGCTGCCGTGGAACGTCGTCGGCATCATCTGGCAGCTCTATGCGCGCGACAACATCGGTCTGTTCGGCTGGACCGTCAATGCGATCGGGATTCCGTTCAACTACACCAACAGTGCCGTCAGCTCCTGGGTCGTCATCGTGCTGATGGACGTGTGGCACTGGACCAGTCTGATCGCGCTGCTTTGCTACGCGGGCTTGCGTGCCATCCCGGAGGCCTACTATCAGGCGGCAAAGATCGACGGCGCGTCGCGGCTTCTGGTGTTCCTCCGCATCCAGATGCCGAAGCTGCAGCGTGTGCTGACCATCGGCATCCTGCTGCGTTTCATGGACAGCTTCATGATCTACACCGAACCGTTCGTCGTCACCGGCGGCGGCCCCGGGAATTACACCACCATGCTTTCGATCAATCTCGTCAAGATCGCACTTGGTCAGTTCGACCTGGGCAAGGCCGGTGCGATGTCGATCGTCTACACGCTCATCACGTTGAGTGTTTGCTGGCTGTTCTACACGGTCATTACGACCCGCGAAGGGAAGGAGGGGGCGGCATCATGACGCGACGAGCTACTATGTTCCTGTATCTGTTGTTCCTGATCATGCCGCTCTATTGGCTGGTCAATCTCAGCTTCAAGGGCAATGACGAGATCACGACCACGATGACGCTGCTGCCGCAATTGCCGACGCTGAAGAACTACGCCTATATCTTCAACAGCCGGGAATGGCTCGGCGGCCTGCTGTTTTCGCTCGGCTACGTCGCGCTCAACACGATCATATCGCTATTGGTAGCGTTGCCTGCGGCCTATGCGTTCTCGCGCTATCGTTTTCTCGGCGACAAGCATCTGTTCTTCTGGCTGCTGTCGAACCGCATGGCGCCGGCTGCGGTGTTTGCGCTTCCGTATTTCAATCTCTATTCCGCGGTCGGGCTGTTCGACTCGATTTGGGCCGTCGCGCTCGCGCATTGCATCTTCAACGTTCCCCTGGCGGTCTGGATACTCGAAGGTTTCATGTCGGGCGTGCCGCGCGAGATCGACGAGACCGCGTTCCTCGACGGCTATTCCTTGCCGTCGTTCTTCTTGCGGGTGTTCGTGCCGTTGATCGCAAGCGGTATCGGCGTCGCCGCGTTCTTTTGCTTCATGTTCTCCTGGGTCGAATTGCTGCTGGCGCGCACGCTGACAAACAATAAGGCGATTTCGGCGATCATGACGCAGGCGATATCGGCGACCGGAATCGACTGGGGTCTGCTCGCAGCAGCGGGCGTGCTGACCAGCATCCCGGGCGCGCTGGTGATCTGGTTCGTCCGCAACCACATTGCGCGTGGTTTCGCGCTCGGCCGGGTTTAGGGAGGCAACGATGGACTCCATCGCATGGATGGCCTGGACGCTGCCGACAGCGATCTTCTTCACATTGCTTGCCGTGACGCTCGGGGGCATGACGTGGCTTGCGGCCGCTTATCCGGAGGCCGAGCGTGTCGGCATCCTGCGCATTCCGACGACGCGCGGCGACCGCCTGTTCGTGTCCCTGATCGTCGCCGCCGTCGTTCACCTGCTGTGGATCGGCCTCGTCGGCACGGATGCGATCGCCACGCTGCCGATCGGCGAGGGAGTTGAGATCTCGAGCCTGTGGATTGCTACATCGATTTCACTCGCGTCGACCATTGCGATCTTTCGCAGCGTTTGAGGCGGGCGAAAAAAGCAGACCCGGGATCAACCTGGGCCTGAGAGATGCCTGTTGCAGCAATGGAGGAACGTCACATGCGACATTCAAGGAGAAGGGGCAGACTTATGACCAAGACACGCTTTCTAACCGTAACAAGCGCTGCGGCGTTGATAGCCGCGTCGGCGGCGATCACGATGCCGGCTCGCGCGGCCGACGATGCCGCCATCCAGAAATGGATTGCGGAATTCCAGCCTTCGACGCTGTCGAAGGACGACCAGAAGAAGGAGCTGGAGTGGTTCGCCAAGGCCGCCGAGCCTTTCAAGGGCATGGAGATCAACGTCGTCTCCGAGACCATCACGACTCATGAATACGAGTCGCAGACGCTGGCCAAGGCGTTCTCCGAGCTCACTGGCATCAAGATCAAGCACGACATCATCCAGGAAGGTGACGTCGTCGAGAAGCTGCAGACCCAGATGCAGTCCGGCAAGAACGTCTATGACGGCTGGATCAACGATAGCGACCTGATCGGCACGCACTTCCGCTACGGCCAGACCGTTGTTCTGTCCGACTACATGACCGGCGAGGGCAAGGACGTCACCGATCCCATGCTCGACGTCAACGACTTCATCGGCAAGTCGTTCACCACCGCGCCCGACGGCAAGCTCTATCAACTGCCCGACCAGCAGTTCGCCAACCTCTATTGGTTCCGCTACGACTGGTTCACCAATCCGGACTACAAGGCCAAGTTCAAGGCCAAGTACGGCTACGAGCTCGGCGTGCCCGTGAACTGGTCCGCCTACGAGGACATCGCCGAGTTCTTCACGAACGACGTCAAGGAGATCAACGGCGTCAAGATCTACGGCCATATGGACTATGGCAAGAAGGACCCGTCGCTCGGCTGGCGTTTCACCGACGCCTGGCTCTCGATGGCGGGTAACGGCGACAAGGGCATCCCGAACGGTCTGCCGGTCGATGAATGGGGCATCCGCATGGAAGGCTGCCGTCCGGTCGGCTCGTCGATCGAACGCGGCGGCGACACCAATGGTCCCGCTGCGGTCTACTCGATCACGAAGTACCTCGAGTGGTTGAAGAAGTACGCGCCGCCGCAGGCGCAGGGCATGACGTTCTCCGAAGCAGGCCCCGTGCCGGCGCAGGGTAACATCGCCCAGCAGATGTTCTGGTACACCGCCTTCACCGCCGACATGGTGAAGCCGGGCATCGCCGTGATGAACGCGGACGGTACGCCGAAATGGCGCATGGCCCCGTCGCCGCACGGCGCGTACTGGAAGGAAGGCATGAAGCTCGGCTACCAGGATGCCGGCTCCCTCACGCTGCTCAAGTCGACCCCGGCGGATCGCCGCAAGGCGGCCTGGCTCTACCTGCAGTTCATCGTCTCCAAGACGGTGTCGCTCAAGAAGAGCCATGTCGGTCTCACCTTCATCCGTGAATCCGACATCTGGGACAAGTCGTTCACCGAGCGTGCGCCGAAGCTCGGCGGCCTGATCGAATTCTACCGCTCGCCCGCGCGCGTGCAGTGGACCCCGACCGGCAACAACGTGCCAGACTATCCGAAGCTCGCGCAGCTGTGGTGGCAGAACATCGGCGATGCGTCCTCGGGTTCGAAGACGCCGCAAGCCGCGATGGATGCCCTTGCCGCCGCGCAGGACTCGGTGCTTGAACGCCTCGAGAGGTCGGGCGTGCAGGGCGCCTGCGGTCCGAAGCTGCACAAGAAGGAGTCGGCCGAGTTCTGGTACGCCAAGGCGGAAAAGGACGGTACCATCGCGCCGCAGCGCAAGCTCGCCAACGAGAAGCCGAAGGGCGAGACGGTCGACTACGACACGCTGATCAAGTCGTGGCCAGCAACCCCGCCCAAGCGCGCGGAAACGAAGTAACGCGCACCACATTATCCAAAACAAAGGGCCGGGAGAGATCCCGGCCTTTTCCTTGGTGTTTCAGGCGTCATGACCGTTGCGGTCGGAGGGCGAACATCTGGGCCGATAATTGCGGAATACGCATTATAGGGTTTGTCGGAGGCGAAACCCCCATGCTCCGGCGGTCGCTCAAACGGTGGGTTTCGCGCCGGGAAGAGCGAAAGAGCTGTATGGGGATTGACTGACACACTCTCTCCGCCGCTGCACTGTTCTCCTTTGTACCCGATCGGTTGAACCGAGAGTAAAACAGGGAGTAGCGGGACAAAGGCCCTGGTGCGCCCACCATTTCGTGGCTCGGGCGGGAGAAACCGTTCGAGCAACCGATTTTTCAGACGGTCATTTTTGGGCACGGCGACCAAGGCCACAAGCTAGCCGGCAATTCAGTCGAGCGTGAAGGCTGCGCTGTAGTCGCGTTTGAGCGCGGAATCCTGCTGCTCTTTTCGCAAAATGCAATTGCCGATGACCAGCATGTCGAGCTCGTTACCCATGAAGCAGCGGAACGCATCCTCCGGTGTGCAGACGATCGGTTCGCCGCGAACGTTGAAGCTGGTGTTGACGAGCACCGGGCATCCCGTCAGCGCCTTGAAGCGGGACAGCAAGCGATGGAAAAGCGGATTGGTGTCGGCGCTGACTGTTTGGATCCGGGCGGAATAGTCGATATGCGTCACGGCGGGGATCGTCGAGCGCACCACGTTGAGCTTGTCGATGCCGAACAAGGCTTGCTCGTCCGTGCTCATCATGTGGCGCCGGTCGCTCCTGACGCCGGCAACCAGAAGCATGTACGGGCTGTCGCCATCAAGCTCGAACCAGTCGGCAACGTCCTCACGTGCAACCGCCGGGGCAAACGGCCGGAAGCTTTCGCGAAATTTCACCTTGAGATTGAGGTTTTTCTGCATGGAGGGCGAGCGCGGGTCGCCTAGGATCGAGCGCGCGCCGAGCGAGCGCGGGCCGAACTCCATCTTCCCCTGAAACCAGCCGACCGCGAGCTGGTCGGCCAGGGCCGCAGCTGTCGTCTCGATCATTTCATTCTCGCTGAGGGCATCGAAGCGGGCGCCGGCGCTCCGCAACCGCTGCTCAATCACCTCTTGCGAGAATTCAGGCCCGAGAAAAGCGCCGGACATGCCGTCGCCGGCCACGACATCGCGCGGTTGTTGTCTGAACTGATGGTAGGCGGCGAGGGCCGCACCGACCGCGCCGCCGGCGTCGCCGGAGGCCGGCTGAATCCAGATCGAATCGAATCTGCCGTCCCGCAACACCTTGCCATTGGCGACGCAATTGAGCGCAACGCCGCCTGCGAGACACAGGTTGCGGGCGCCGGTCTGATCCGCAAGGCTGCGGGTCAAGCGCAGGACCGCCTCCTCGAGGACGGCCTGGATAGAGGCGGCGATATCCATGTGGAAAGGCGTCAGCAGTTCGTCCGGTGCACGCACCTTCTGCCCAAACAGTTTGGCAAACCGGTCGTTGGTCATCGTCAGCCCGGTGCAATAGTCGAAATACGACATGTCGAGGCGAAACGAGCCGTCCGCTTTCAGATCGATCAGCGAATCCAGGATGAGCTGCGCGTATTTCGGCTCGCCATAGGGAGCAAGCCCCATCAGCTTGTATTCGCCGGAATTGACCTTGAAGCCTGTGTAGTAGGTGAAGGCGGAGTACAGCAGGCCGCCACCAGATTGTAGGTGAAGGCAACGCCGAACAGCAGGCCAAGTGTCGCCGCCCATCCCAGCGTCGGACGCCAGGCCAGCCGGGCATTTTTCGAACGGCCTTCGCCAAGCAGGAACTGCTGGGTGTTTGGCAGCCCCCATGCGATCGCGAATGCGGCGACAAACCAGCTGAGCAGAAGCCCGCCGGCGAGCCAATTGTCTTCAACGCTGACCCCGAGCGCCTTCAGCGTCTCCGAGAGACCCGGAGCTGCTTCGAGGAGGGGACCGTGCAGCCAGCCGTGCAGTCCCCTCATGCCGTCGAGAGTGCGATGCGCCGCATCGAAGCTCTCGGCCCGAAAGAAAACCCAGGCGAGCACGACCAGGAGAAAGGTGGTGACCCGAGCAACCCATTGCCCAAAGACATTGACCTCGCGCTCGCCGCGAAGGTTTCGCCAGGCGTGATTGACGAGCAGGAACAGGCCGTGCAGCCCGCCCCACGCGACGAACGTCCAATTGGCGCCATGCCAAAGGCCGCCGATCAGCATGGTGAGCATGACGTTGACATAGCGCCGGGCCGGGCCGGAGCGGTTGCCGCCCAGCGGGATATAGACGTAGTCGCGCAGGAACAGGGACAGCGTGATATGCCAGCGCCGCCAGAAGTCGATGATGCTCGTCGCCTTGTAGGGCGAGTTGAAATTGAAGGGGAGGACGATTCCGAACATCAGGCCAAGCCCGATCGCCATGTCCGAATAGCCGGAGAAGTCGAAGTAGATCTGGAACGTGTAGGCCAGGGCGGCTCCCCAGGCGTTGAGGAAGCCAGGCGTTCCGCCGTTCGCTGCCGAGGCGAAAACCGGCGTCGCGTAAGCGGCCATGCTGTCCGCGATGATGGTCTTCTTGAACAGGCCGAACAGCAGGAAGCTGATGCCGAGCGCGAAGTTCCGCCAGGAGAAGAGCGCGAAAGTCGGCGCGGAAAACTGCGGCAACAGCTGATGCGGGCGGATGATGGGCCCGGCGATCAGATGAGGGAAGAAGCTGACGAACAACGTGTAACGCGCCAGTGACGGTTCCGCTTGTTTCCGTTGCCGGGTCTCGATCAGATAGCTGATCTGTTCGAACGTGTAGAAGGAGATGCCGACTGGTAGCGCAATGGTTGGGATGACGAACGAGGCCGAGAACAGCTGGTTGACGCTGGAGACGATCAGGCCGGTGTATTTGAAGTAGCCGATCAACGCGAGATTGATCGCAATACCCCCGATCAGCCAGGCTCGTGAATTCAGGCGGGCGTGCGCGATCGCGTAGCCGAAGAGGAAATTCACGGCCACCGAAACGAGGAAGAGGCCGAAGTTGAACAGGCTCGAATAGGCATAGAACACCAGGCATGCCGCCAGCAGGAACAACAAGGCCGCATTCCGGCCTCGCCACCAGCCGAGCAGGTAAAAACCACCGAGCGCGATCGGCAGGAAGACGAACAGGAATATGGGCGAGTTGAACAGCAAGGATTACCAACAAGTCGCTTTGTCTTGACGATTCTGAACCATGGGGCCTTGAGTGGCAGCGGAGATCTGCGTTGCAAATCCAGAATTGGTCGCCGCCCAATCGGCAATTTCCGCCCGACTGTGTGTGAGGTGCGCACTGATGTTCTCACTCGTGAGGCGGACGCCGAAATCGGCGGGCAGCGCAGAGTCCGAGCGATCATGTCCGAAGATGCGATCGAGGATGAGATTGCCGGCCGTATGCCGGTAATGGGAGAACTCCCAGAACCAGCGCATCGGCGTCAGGTCGGTACGTTCCGGAACGATTTCACGCGTGACGGAGCTGGCATCGCTGAAATCCCACAGGGGAAACGGCTTGTGGCCGGCCCGCGCTGCCTCCTCTTCGTTGATCCGGACCAATTCCCTCTGCCAGAATTCGTATCGGTCGGAGAGGCCGAGCGCGACGAATAGCTGCCGAACCGACGCGTGCAGCGGCGTCATGAATAGCCGCAGATCGGTTTGCCGTTCATGGGCCCGCCGAACCAGGAAGCGGAAGGCCTCGAAACTGTTCATTCCCGTGGCGGGGTTGTTGAAGCAATACTGGTATCGCGGCGGCATCAGCCAGATGTACCACCGCCAGCTCAGGATGTTGTTGCGGAAGACGCGGCCATTTCCGCCGTTCTTGCGAATGTTGTTGTCTTGCCAATCCCAAACGCGCATGCCACGGCTGTTGAATGAGGCGGCCTCCGATTGTCCGCGAAGTGTCGCGAATGTATCCTGCACGGCGGTTGTCGAAAGAACCAGGCGGAAGAGCTCGCCGATCTGGAACGCAGCTTTCTCGAGCCTTTGCGAACGTGACAATAGCGCGTCCCAGAAATCGGCGGACGGAAATCCGCCGGTCAGCCCCTGCTTTTGACCGACTGCAGCGTAGTGCGAATAGCCGTCGCTATATTCGCCAAGCGCCAATCTGACACGGGCAACGGGGTTTCTGGACAGATAGTTCGCTTCGTTCCAGCCATCGGGAAGGAAGCCGCCCATCCGCTTTTCCGCACGTCCGGCCGCCAGATAGTGGTGATAACCGCTCAGAAAAGAACCTTGCGAGACCTGATATTCAACGTCGCGGTTGACTTGAAGATATCTCGTCTCGCTCCAGCCCTTCGGCGTGAAACCACCCTCGCGACGTTCCTGTTTGCCGGCGGCGAGGTAGTGGTGATAGCCGCTGACGAAGGTACCGCGGGCGACTTCGTTTCTCACATCGGAGTTGATGCGCAGATAGAGCTCCTCGTTCCAGTCGCGCGGTGGCGTGCCGTCCTGCCGGCCTTCGGCGCGCCCGGCGGCAAGATAGTGGTGATAGCCGCTGACAAAGGTGCCTCGCCGAACTTCGGCGGCGACATCGGGGTAGATTCGAAGATATTGCGTCTCATTCCAGCCGGGCGGTGGTGTTCCGGTCTGCCGGCCTTCGGCGCGCCCGGCGGCAAGATAGTGATGATAGCCGCTGGCGAACGTGCCACGCCGCACCTCGGCGGCGACATCAGGGTAAAGTCGTAGATAGAGCGCCTCGTTCCAGTCGGGAGGGGGATTGCCCTCCGCCGTCCCGGCCGGTGGGCATGTCTCGGGTGCGGTCTCTTTGCAGGCAGGGTCGGCGGTGACTTCCGTCAGAGGTGCCGGCTGAGCCTCCGATCGGGCTGCTTCGCTGGGCGCAGGTGGCGCCGCAGAGGCGGAAGGCTTCTCGTCGCTATCGGGGCGGCGCTTTGCAGGCTCGGCTGCCAGAAAATCAGCGAAGGCTCGAACTCCGTCGCCTGAGAATCGACTCTCCAGATAGGCCTGGTCACGCGGAAAGAAGATGTTGAAGCCGAAGAAATCCAGGCCGATCACGGCTTGCTTGAGCGGTGCGACTGATTGTGCGTGGAGAAACGCCAGCATGACCTCGTAGCTCGTGGCCGAAGGCAGGCCGAAGTTGAAGACGTTCTTGCCGTTCCATCCGGGATGCTGCGGATCGAGCGCGACCTCCGCGCGGGAACTGCCTAATATGATCGCCTCGGGCCTGATCCGTCGCACCTGATACGGCTTCACCGCGGGAACGTGATTTTCGTATCGCGGCCGCACCACATTGATCCCGGGAATGTCGGGAGTCCCGAACACGTAGTAGGGATCGACCAATACGACGAGGGCGGAGAGGGCGAGCGGTGGCATCGCTACAAACCCAATAAACCCGACAGTGAAGCGTCGAAAACTGGAGCGGGTTGGCGACAGGGGATCGGCAGCTTTGCTGGTGGCAGAGACGGATGCGCTCACCTTGGTCGTCGCTCATTTGAGTTGACAGCGGAGGTTGAGTGCAACGTATCGAAGGACTCTGGGAGGGTCAAATGGGCGGGAACCGCGCGCAGGAGCAAGCCACTGGCCCGTTGCTTGCGCCTGACGGGACGGTGCTTTCGGAGCACCGGCTGCGGCAGAAATCCGCTGACAACCCCGAGTTGATGGCTGCCCAATTGGATTTGTGAGATGCGGATGTGCTTGCTGAGAGGCGGACGCCGGCAAGGCAGGTTCCGGCGGATCATATGCCAGCACCCGATCGGGATTGCTCGCCGCTCGGCGGTGCGGCGCCGGCAGCCTCCGGCGGCTTTCCCGCCGGCTCGTCGCAGCAGCCAAGCAGTTGATGATTGCGCGCGGTTTGTTGCTGTTCGAGATCGCGATATCGGAAGTCGCCCCGTGCGATCATCGCTGGCTTCGGCCGCGTCTTCCCCATACCGCTGGACCGATGGTTAACTCGACCTTCGTCGGGAGTGACGAAGGAGGGCTTGGCTTGCCCGCTGAACAACGTTAGATGTAAGCTATCGTGTAATCCGTGGTTAAGTTGTTGTCTCGATCTGTGCGCGAGTTGGGGGACCCGGGCAAATCCTGCGTGGTTCCCAGTGGGGATCCCGGCTGTTTCTCGCCGGGTGTGAAGTCTGGGTCATGACCATTGCGATTGCGAAAGCGCCTGACGAGGCCGCGGGTATAACGAGCGGCAATGATCCCGATCTTCCAGCGTCGCTGCTTTCCTTCATTCTGGTTGCGAAATTCCTCGGCGTGCCGGCCGACGCCGGCCAGATCGCGCATGACCACGGCGCGCCGGGCGAGCATTATCAGCTCGAAGATCTCGCCCGGATCGCCAAGCGGTTGAAGATCGTCGCCAAGGTGAAGCCCGCGGCACTCGACGCGCTGCATAAAGTCCCGTTGCCCGCGCTCGCCGAGTTGGCGGACGGTGAGGCCATCGTTCTGCTCAAGGTCGACGAGCAGGAGGCCGGATCGCGCTTCCTGATCCAGCGCGGCAATGGCGGACGTCCCGAAGTGTGGACGGCGGACGATTTTGGCGGCCGGTATGCCGGCCGGCTGCTGCTCATGACGACGCGCGAACTGATGGCGGGAGCGACGCGGCCCTTCGACATCAGCTGGTTCATTCCAGCGCTCGTGAAATACCGCGGGCCGTTGCGCGACGTGCTGATCGGATCCTTCTTCCTGCAATTGATGGGATTGATCTCGCCGATCTTCTTCCAGCTCGTCATCGACAAGGTGCTGGTCCACCAGTCGCTGACGACGCTCGACGTGCTGGCGGTCGGGCTCTCGGCGGTGCTGATCTTCGAGACCGGATTGTCGGCGCTGCGCAACTGGCTGTTCGCTCACACCACCAATCGGGTCGACAGCGAGCTTTCGGCGCAGCTGTTCCGGCACCTGCTCAACCTGCCGCTGTCGTACTTCGAGGCCCGCCGCGTCGGCGACAGCGTTGCCCGGGTGCGCGAGCTCGACCGTATCCGGGAGTTCCTGACATCGAATGCCGTCACCGTGGTGATCGACCTGTTCTTCACCATCGTCTTCTTCGCGGTGATGTACGCCTATAGCCCGCTGCTGACCCTGATCGTCACGCTGTCGATTCCGCTCTATGTCGCGATCTCGGTGATCGTGACGCCGCCGCTGCGCGCCCGTCTCGACGAAAAATTCAAGCGGGGCGCTGAGAACCAGTCCTTCCTGGTCGAAAGCGTCACCGGCATCGGCACGCTGAAGGCGATGGCAGTCGAGCCGCAGATGCGGGCGAAATGGGAGAAGCAGTTCGCGGGCTACACCAGCACCGGCTTCCAGGTCGCAACGCTCGCGAACTGGGGCAGCCATCTGATCCAGCTGGTGTCCAAGCTGACCACGGTCGCGATCCTGTTCTTCGGCGCCAAGGCGGTGATCGCCGGCGACCTCTCGGTCGGATCGCTCGTCGCCTTCAACATGCTCTCCGGGCGCGTTGCCCAACCGATCCTGCGTCTCTCCCAGCTCTGGCAGGATTTTCAGCAGGTGCGCATCTCGGTCGACCGGCTCGGCGACGTCCTGAACGCGCCGGCCGAGCCCGATCACAATCCGAACCGGGCGAGCCTTCCTCCGATCAAGGGCGCGGTGAGCTTCGACCGGGTTCGTTTCCGCTATCGCCCCGATGCGCCGGAGGCCCTGCGCGGCGTCTCGCTCGCGATCCAGCCGGGCGAGATGATCGGCATCGTCGGTCCCTCCGGCTCGGGCAAGTCGACGCTGACCAAGCTCGTGCAGCGGCTCTACGTTCCCGAGCAGGGCAGGGTGCTGGTCGACGGCGTCGATCTCGCGCTGGTCGATCCGGCCTGGCTGCGCCGGCAGATCGGCGTCGTGCTGCAGGAGAACATCCTGTTCAACCGCTCGGTGCGCGAGAACATCGCGCTGGCCGACACCACGATGCCGATGGAGCGGGTCATCGCCGCCGCCCAGCTCGCCGGCGCGCACGAATTCATCCTCAGCCTTTCGCATGGCTACGACACGGTGATCGACGAGCGGGGCGGCAACCTCTCGGGCGGGCAGCGCCAACGGATGGCGATCGCGCGGGCGCTGATCGGCAATCCGCGCATCCTGATCCTCGACGAGGCGACCAGCGCGCTCGATGCTGAGAGCGAGGAGATCATCCAGCACAATCTTGCCGGCATCGCCCGCGGCCGCACCGTCATCATCATCGCGCATCGCCTCTCCGCCGTGCGGCAATGCGACCGGATCGTCACGGTCGAAGCCGGCGAGATCACCGAGACCGGCGATCACCAGACGCTGCTGCGCTCGGGCGGCCGCTATGCCCAGCTCTACACCAAGCAGATGGGGCGCAGCACGTGACCGCCTGGGTCGCCGAGCGGTTTCCGACCCTCGCCAGGCACTGGGCCGTGCTGGGGGCGAGCTGGAGCATGCAGAACGAGGCCGACCGCAACCGGCGGCCGCGCTCCGATCACGAATTTCTGCCGGCCGCGCTCGAAATCATGGAGAAGCCGCCGAGCCCGGGCCTGCGCATGCTGCTGCTGATGACCTGCGGGTTTTTCACGGCCGCGCTGGTCTGGTCCGTCATCGGCACGGTCGATGTCGTCGCGGTGGCCAGCGGGAAGATCATTCCGTCGAGCAAGGTCAAGACGATCCAACCGATGGAGATCGGTTCGGTGCGCGCCATCCACGTCGCCAACGGCCAGCATGTCGAGGAGGGGCAGCTTCTGGTCGAGCTCGATCCGACGCTCGCGACCGCCGACGAGGCGCAGGCGCGCCAGAACCTGCAGGCTTCAAAGCTGATCCAGGCCCGCAACGCGGCGCTGCTCGCCTATCTCGACGGCCGGTCGACCGGCTTCGTCGCGCCCGACGACACGCCGGCCGCCAGCGCTGCGGTGGAGGAGCAATTCGTGCGCGCCAGCATCGCCGAATACGAGGCGCAGGTCGCAAGCCTGCAGCAGCAGATCGCGCAGCGCGCGGCCGAGCTGACTTCCGCCGAGGTCGAGATCAACAAGCTGCGCCTCACCCTGCCGCTCGTCGACCAATCGCTCGAGGCGCGCCGGCAGCTCACCGAGCAGGGCAATTTCGCGCGGCTGCGGTTGCTGGAATACGAGCAGCAGCGCATCGAGCATGTCCAGAACGTCGACGTGCAGCTCGCCAATGTGACGCGGGCGCGCGCGGCGATGACGGCGCTCGAAGCCGAGATCCGCAAGCTGCGCGAGACCTTCGGCAAGACCGCCGTGACCGAGATGGTCCAGGCCCGCGACAAGGCGCAGCTCGCGGCCGAAGATCTGCGCAAGACCACGCGGCGGCGCGAGTTCCTGGCCTTGCGCGCACCCGTCGCCGGAACGGTGCAGCAGCTCGTGGTCGCGACGATCGGCGGGGTGGTGCAGCCGGCCCAGCCGCTGATGACGGTGGTCCCCGACGGTGCCGAGATCGAGGTCGAGGCCCAGGTCCTCAACAAGGACATCGGCTTCGTCCGCGAGGGCCAGCCGGTCCGGGTCAAGCTGGAGGCGTTTCCATTCACTGACTACGGCCTGGTGCCGGGCATCGTCGAGAGCATCAGCCGCGATGCGATCGACCTGTCGCAATCGGGCGGCCAGCCGCAGCGCGACGACAAGGGAAGGCCGGTCCAGCCCGGCCTCGTCTACGCCGCGCGCATCCGCCTGCTGCAGACCAGCATCCGCATCCGCGATCGCCAGCAGGCGCTGGGCCCCGGTCTCTCCGTGCAGGCCGAGATCAAGACCGGCGAGCGGCGGATCATCCAATATCTGCTGTCGCCGATCACGCAGTCGCTTGATGAAGCGGGAAGGGAGCGGTGAGGCGGCGATAGCTCGAACTCGCGAGCCTCAGGCGGAAGGCGTTGAGCGCGGACGTACGAGATGACCGAGACATACAAGCCATGGACTGATGCGAACGGCCGGTATTTCGACTGGCTCGAGGAGCTTTGGGCCCTGGAGGCCGAACGAAAGCCCCGAAGCGGGCACACGCAAGAGTCCCTCATGATGCCGGTGTCGGAGTTGCGGCTGCCGACGCTCAGCTTTCTCGTCGATTGCCTCGAGGCAATCAGAGGCAATCTGGATCTCATGGGCAGGATTTCCGACCTGGCCCGGCGCTACCCCATGCCCGATCAATTGCCGGAGCAAGAATCGCGCGAGCTCGCTCATCTGGTTCGGATGTTCATCACCTGGTTCGAGCTCAAGAGAGAATCGGGGCAGGGCAGAACCACCTCGCCGCCGATGAACACGACAGCTTCAGGGTTCCTCTACGGAATTCTATACGAGCAGGAACGGAGAATCCTGCGGTGCTCGGACGCCGAAGCAATCAGGCAAGAGATTCTTCCGGGCTTTTCGTCGACGATCTGTAGCTTGATTGGGGATTGTGAGTCAGCTGGTAGATCCGGCCGTGTCGCCGAAGACCAAGGTGGGACTGGGGGGCGGGGAGAAGACCTAGCGCAAACAAAACGAGGGAATCTCGCAGAGCTCGAGCGGTGAATGACGATAAAGACTCGAAAAAGACGGGAACTTGCTCGGGTCCAGTCCGCAGGAGAGGGATGCAATGACGGAAAGAATCAGGCCGATCAGGACCGCAGGAACGGTGCCGGCCGACTATCACGGAGCCGTCTACTGGCGATTGGTCCAGTACCATCCACTCACCGGAAAGAGCGATGAGCCCATCGAGTTTCTCGACAGCCGCGAGCGTCAGGATCGCCTGTGGATTGACCGATACAAGATGCCGGGCAAGGACATTTTTAGTTCCGGAACGGTGTTTGATGAAAACGGCCAGATCTTGCCGGAATGGAAAGAGCCCTTGAAGGCGAGACGGACCAGCGATCGACCCGTGCGGGTCGAGTATGCTGCAGGCAGTCGCTCAGCTCGCGTGAGCGAACGCGTCTACGACGTAATTCAGTCGCTGGAGCCTGACAAGCATCACGCCTTTCCGATCGATATCACTCGATCGGATGGGACAATCGAACGTCGATACGAGCTCTTCTTCGCGCGGAGCTCGCTGCTTGGGGAGCGGGAATTGCACCCACAGGCGAATAATCTCAAACGTTTTGAAAAGCCGTTTGGAGCATACCGCTATCAGCCCGCGTCGTGGATGTGGGCTGCGCACGCTCAAGAGAATCATTTCGGATATCTGGATCGCGAAGTCGTCGGCGATCATCAATGGTTCAAGGGAACCGATACCAACCACATCTTCTCGCCGACGTTGTTCGAAAAGCTTCAGCCGTTCGGTGACATTTTTGAGAAGTGGTTCGTCGCTCTTCCTATCGGTATGGCGGGCTGAGGGGATCGCGCATGGGTATTTACGATAATGCCACCGCCTATACTCAGGCAGTTAGAGATGGCCACGCATTTGCGTGACAGTGCCGGCCGATCCGCGAGCAGATCCAGGCGCGCGTGTTCCCGGTCCGCCTCAAGGCCGAGGACTGGGCCAGCGGCGAGACCACCTGGCTGCTCGACGTCATCGCCCCCTCGCAGAAAGTCGCCACCGCCGTGCTCGCGAACTTCAAGCAGGTGGTGAAGGACAAGCCGGTGCGGATCCATCCGATCGTGAGCCAGCTGGTCGATCCGGCAGTGCTGGAGAAGATGAAGGTGCGGCCGGTGGGGGAGGCGGGGAAAACGGACGAAGATATGGGGAGCTGAAGCGATAGGGGACGAAGCAGGTGGAGTACTCGGCCGGGCTGCGTAGGCCCAAATGCAGTGGCATTGCGAAACGCAGTGCCTGTTCTTTAGGGGACCTTCGTGATGTCCGATGACATCGACAGCGATCGATACGATCCGACTACGCCCGAGGAGCTCCTCGCATTGGCGAGGCACTTGGCCGCCGACCCGAGGTTGGATGCGATCTTTCAGCGCGTTGGGCTGCACAAGCCGTTCAACCGAACGACTGATGAATATCACCGTGTCATTGCTAGCCGCGAAGCATTTGCACCTGCTCTGCATGAGCGACTTTGCTCTGCGGACAACACGTTCCTTGCCGAAGCCCTGGCGAGGCGTCTGCATGCTGGCCTGATATCGTCGGATGTGGACGCGTTGGCCTTTCTCGCTGATCGCATTCGGCACGTTCAAGCTGAGAGCGCGAGCAGCCGTCTTCTGGAGTCTGAAATCAAAGACATCATGAAAAATCTGCTCGATTCGCCGTTTTTCGAAGAGTTCGAAGGATATCGACGGCGGAAGGCGGAAGTGATCAAGGCAGATGTCGATCCTTACGAAAATATCGACACGTTCGTGAGCGATCAGCTTTGGATCTACGGGCTTGGTGGGCGAGGTTGGTCACAAATCCAGCGAATCGTCATCAGCTTTTTGAATCGTCTTTGGTTCGACAAAGTGCTGGATCTGTCGCCACCTACTGTCGAGCGCATGCTTGAATCGCCAGGCGAGTACCTCTTGCTCGGCGACGACGAACTGCCTCGTAAGGGATAGGAATAGCTATGGCCACGGTCAGCGCAAACAAGTTTGCAGACACGGGTTTCCTAATCGACGTGTTCTTGGCCGGCGGGCAAAAGGCGCTGGATGCGCTCAGGGACAGCCTTGCTGGTAAAATCTATCTCACAACCGAGACCATTGCAGAATTAGGAAGATTCACAAAATCAGATGTCAGCCCGTAGGATGGGTTGAGCTCTTCGCGAAACCCATCGCACTTGTTTTCGTCGTGGATTGACCGCACACGGTCGCAATTTCGTTTCGTTGAATGCTTCTCCTTTCAACTAATCGCGCGGAGCGGAAGCTATCCTTGCTGACCGACCGTCTTGAGTCCGATCAAGGTCGCCATTGAAGGGAGCGGTGATCGGCAAGAGATGGGTTTCGCGAGGAGCTCAACCCGTCCTATGGTGCTGGGTCGAACATCGCTTGCCTAGGGTTGGTTCATCGCCCGCCGGCGGCGTTGCTGCGAAAGCGCAAGCTGACAGAATTCGGAGAACGCGCCACCAGGAGCCTCTTCCTTGGACGGCGCGGTGGCAGCAAGTGTCATCGCGGCGACCCATCTCCGAACCTCTAGCACCTGAGGGTTCGTCTCCGGAACCCCCCGCGTTTTCTCTCGGCGCTCGTCAATGGGAACACTGCAAAATGGATCGACACATCGCGAAACATTTTTTTTGGGCGTATCGCGGTTTCGTCTTGAAGTTGTATCCGAGTTAACGTTCTATGAATGCCGAAGGAGGGGGCGGTGGGGCTGCGTCCAATCACCTGCGACGGAACTATACATCCGCTACCGTGGCGACCGTCGGTACAACCGGAGCGGGTATCGGGCAGATGATGGATTTCTTCTCGTCGGCAAGCGAGCGGTCCGGATGGGCCGCCCGCTGCCGCGGCAGGCTCACGTCCCCAGGGATCACGACAAGCCCCATCAAGCGGGCTGAACGCGGGGAACGAGAGCCATGGCAAAGAGCGCAAACGAGACGGCGACCGCCGGCAAGCCGGCATTGAACGGGATCAAGGGCGGGGCCGCGGCCGAGCCCGCGAATGCGAAAGAGCGCGCGCTCGATCCGCAAGTGCTGGCGCAGATCGCCGCGTTCAAGTTGCGGATCCAGGCCGGCGTCGGCGAGGTCGTCCTCGCCATGCTCAACCTGCCGCGCTACCGCAACCAGACCCTGGCCGACGTCATGCATCTCGTCGTCGAGCCGATGACGCGCGACCGCATCGCCATCGCCAAGGCCGGCGGCGAGGGCAAGGTCGAGGAGACCGCTGGCATCGCGATCTGGGCGAGCGTCTCGGACGAGGTCGACGCTAAGATCCGCGAGCAGATTCAGGCGCGCGTATTCCCGGTTCGCCTCAAGGCCGAAGACTGGACCAGCGGCGAGACCACCTGGCTGCTCGACGTCATCGCCCCCTCACAAAAAGTCGCCACCGCCGTGCTCGCCAACTTCAAGCAGGTGGTGAAGGACAAACCGGTGCGGATCCATCCGATCGTGAGCCAGCTGGTCGATCCCGCGGTGCTGGAGAAGATGAAGGTGCGGCCGGTGGGGGAGGCGGAAGGGAACAAGCAGGACACTTGAGCCCCATGCAAGTAAAGTCGATGGTCAGCTTCGACAATGTCGAGAATGTCTCGGCCGTTGGTGACGAGGCAACCAGAGACCAGAGGAATTTGAAGATGGTGTGGGGATTGGTTGACCCTAGCAATTTTGGCGATTTCTTTCCTTATGGCGACTACGTCGGCTGGGAAGAGGGGGTCAAACGACATTTCGACGAGGAGATGTCCGCGGAGCAAAGGGCCGCGTTCGACAACTGGGATGTCAATTACAGGGAGACGGTGTCCCGAAAGTTCACCGAAGACGGCGGAGGTTTATCCCATCCCCATCAACGCCCGTCGGAATTCAGATTGGACGAATCGCGCAAATCGCTCGGATCCCTCCTCCTGCTTACCAATCGTCTTCTTGCGGTCGACGCGAAGTTGCATGAGGTGATTGAGGGTCTAGAGCCAGGCGTGCATCAGTTCTGGCCGATGCGGATTACTCAAAAGAATGGCGAAGAATACCACGTTCGGTATTTCGGCATGATTATCCGCCACTTCATCGACAGCTTCGTGCCAGCGCAGAGCGTCGGCTACGAGGGGTCGGACGAAGCAAACTTTTTTTCGACCATTAGCCCTACAAAAAAGGGCTACGGCGATCTGGCCGTTTCGAAGGACGCTGTCGCCGGTAGCCATCTCTGGCGCGAACACCGGCTGAAAAGACCCAACATTCTGTTTTCCGACGACTTGCAGGCGAAGATCGCTAGCGAAGGTTTGCGCATACCAAAACATCATCAATTGAAGGTGGTTTGATCATGAGCTCCCAAGGCATCCAGGGGCAAGACATCATTCCTCTTGAGATATGGAAGCAATACAAGGACGTCTTCGCAAAATACCTTCCGGGTTGGCAAACTACCGGCATTTACAATTACAACGCTTCAGCTTCTACGCAGTTGGCTTCGCTGCAGTTGAACAAGTTGCTTCATTCGGGCTCGCATCCGTGGATTAACGATGCGATAAAGGACCTTTTGACACGCCCTGAATGGACCAACGCTACGGAGGCGCAGAGAACCACGCGCCTCTCTCAAATGGTCAACTTCCTTACCGAAGCGCAGAACCCGAACAGTACCAAAACAAACGGATATATTGCATATGCAAGCAGGCGGGATCCGCTGCTTATCGCGACTCAAAACGGCAGGCCGACAACGGCCTTTATGCGCCAATATACCAGTGCTGGGCTTTCATGGGATAACATCATCAACTCGCCGGCGGGTCGGGAAGTTGCCGCGTTGAATCCCCGCGTGGTCGGCAACGCGTTGATATATGACGGGAAGCTGGCTGGCTCCGGCTTCTTCTCCAAAATTTCCAGCGAAATAGGCGAATTTCGGACGTTTGGACCAGCAGGTAGCAGGTCAGCCTCGGCGGCATTTTCGTCGGCCTACGCTGCCGAGAATAACATCACGGTCGTCAAGAACGGTGCTGTGATTGGCGGTAGCCAAGCTAGAACTTATGCCGAGGCAAAGGCTCTTCTAGATACAAAACTGCCCGGTGGGAAGACGATCGGATCGTTCGGATCAGTTCCCAAGATTGTTCGTTCCACCATCGCAGCAAACATCAAGAGGTTGGGACCTGCGGCTGCTATTGCAGCGATTTCTGTCGCGGCGGCAGGAGCTGCGCAGGCTCAAGAAGCCTCGACATACGACCCTTCCAAATCGGTCGCAGCGAATAAGACGCTCATTTCCGAAGTGGTGGGGACGGTCGCCGGCCAGCTCGGCGGTTTGGTCGCCGGCTCGTTGGCAGGCATGGTCAGCTGGGGTGCTCTCACCATCCCGGCGGCGATTGCTGTCTCTGAAGCGGCCGAACGGTTCGGAAAGCTGATCGGCAACTTCTTCTATGACAACTTCACCGCTTTGGCGAATTCTGCCGCGGAAACTCTTGCGGGCCTGTTCGCCCCAATCGGTGAAGCAATAGTCGACTTCGCCGACGCGATCGTCAATTTCGTTTCTGACGCTTTTGACTACGTAGCCGATCAGGTCTTCGGCCGCGAAGGTCTGTTCGGGATGGATGGTCCGCTTTTCGGACCTGGCGGCCCGATGCACTTTGCCAAATCCTTTCTCGAGGAAAAATCGATCCTCACCCACGAAGGTGTTTGGGCTTACGATGGTTTCGACGAGATTCTCTATGGTGAGGATGCCGACGATGTTCTTGTCCACGACGGGTGGGGTGCTGCGTACGGGGGCAAGGGCGATGATGTTCTGATCGGCTGGCATTCGCACCCCAAAGATGCCGGACAACCTCTTTTTGACGATAGCAGCCAGCCCAGCGCCAATACGAACGAGCGCCTTGTTCTCGATGGTGAGGAAGGCGATGACTGGGTCATCGCTTTTGGCGGCGAGAAAGTCAAAACCATCGGCGGCGTCGGCCGCGACTGGATCATCAACTGGTCCAATGGCGGCGAGATATACGGCGATACGATTGACGGCATTGATCCCGAGACCGGCCAAAAGGTTGCTGATAGTAAGGAGAACGCCGACGACATCTGGTACTCAGCCAACACCGTCGTCAAGGACGCGCAGCACCATGACGTCCTCAAGTTCTATGGACTGACTCTCACTGGCGGCAACGCCGAGGGCGGCATCGCCGGTCTCGCCGCATTCGGCGGCGTTGGTGCCGTCGTCGGCTACACCAACTTCCTCGCAACGGCTGCTGCCAACGGCGGCAAATACGATCCGGCGAAGTCGATCTATTTCGATCATCTGCTGCCGTGGATGACCTATGCGTTCCGGCCCAATGCCCGCGGCGGGCTGGACATGTACGTCACCAACCAGTTCGACCAGTTGTTCACGGCGGTGTTCGGCGGCACCGCGAGCGACGCCTACAAGGCGCAGCAGGCGCTGGATGCGCAAGGCATCCTGAAAGGCTGGATGAAGATCGAGAATTTCGATCTCGTCGGCAGCTACATCGGCTTCCAGCAGGGGGAGCTCACCGGCCAGGGCACCTTCGGCATGGTGTTCAAGGCGCCCAATCCGATCGCCGATCTGATGACGATGCTCGAGCCGCTGCTTGGGATCTACGGCATTGCGATTGCCGCCCAATATGGCGGAAATACCCTCATCGATCAGGCCGTGACCCTCAGCGCCGCCGCGACGCGTTTTGCGAAGGGCATGAAATGGGCGGACGGCGCCGATCCGCTGGTGATCGATCTCGATGGCGACGGCATCGAGACGACCGATCTCGGCGTGAGCCCGGTCTATTTCGATATCGACCACGATCTGTTCGCCGAGCGCACCGGCTGGCTGAAGGGGGACGACGGCTTCCTGGTCCGCGACCTCAACGGCAACGGCGGGATTGACGACATCTCGGAGATGTTCGGCGGAGTCGGGCAATCCGGCTTTGCGCAGCTCGCCACGCTGGATTCCAACGGCGACGGCAAGATCACGGCCGCGGACGTGCTGTGGTCCGAACTCAGGGTATGGCAGGACCTCGATGGCGACGGCATCACCGATGCCGACGAGCTGAAGACGCTCGATCAGCTCGGCATCGTCAGCATCGATCTCGGCGCCACCGCGATCGACATCACCACGCCCGACGGCGCGCGGCTGACCGGCGTCGGCGACATCACATTCCAGAGCGGCGCCGTCAGGCACATGTTCGACGCCATCCTGGCCTCGAACGACACCGACACCAGATATGCCGGCGAGGCTGGCCGCGCGGCCTGGCAGTCGGGCTCGATGCTCGACGTCAAGGGCTTCGGGCGGGTCACCAACCTTGCGGTCGCCGCCGCCAACGACATTGCGTTCGGCGAGCTCGTGACGGCCACGGCTGCGGCAATGACGACGCCGAAGCTGCGCACGCTGGTGGCGCAGGTCGGCGACGTGCTCGGCGCCTGGGGCGAGGCGCTGGAGCAGACGCGTGAGCTGACGCCGGTGCTGGTCGGCACCGACGCAGGCGGCAAGGCCGTGCTGCTCGACCGCGGCGTCTATGTCGAGGACGGCCAGGGCGGCTATTGGACACTCGCCTCCGGGGCGCCGGTGCTGAACGCGCAAGGCCAGCCCATCGCGCGCGCCACCATGCAGGACGTACTGGCGCAGGCGGCAGCGTCAGGTGCGACCTGGCGTGTGGAGCAGACCTGGTCGCCGTCCGACCGCGACGCCGCGCTGACGGATCGCGATGCCGCGCCCTATCTGATGAGCGTCGTCAACGGGCGCGCTGTCATCCTCGACTACGGCATCAAGCAGGCCGACGGCAGCTGGAAGCTCGCCTCCGATGCCGCCACCAGCTACGCCAGCAAGGACGCCATCCTCGCGCTCGCCCATCCCACCGGCACTGAGTGGCGGACCGAGCAGCTCGGCTTCAATCCCTATGCCAACCTTCCCGTCGACAAGATCGGCGTGCGCTTCACCGACGGCATCGCCGTTGACTACACGGTGAAGGTGACCGACCAGGACGGCACCTTCTATGTCTGGGCGCGCAATCTCGACCGCGCGCTGCAGCTGGAATGGAAGACCGGCGACAGCCGCGAATTCAACCTGCGCAATTACGCGATCGACTTCGATACGCTCGACGAGGTGAATTCGACCGACAATTCCACCTATCGCGTCGAGATGCTGACGCCGGCGCAGTTCCACTTCGCGACCTCGCTCGGCGGCATCGATTTCCGCCCCGAGATGCTGACGGCGCAGCTCGATAATGCGACCGGGCACATCGCCTATGCCGTCGGGCCCGGCGGCAGCGCCAATCTGTCGACCGATCCGGCGCATTATGTCTCCGGCATCGCGGCCATGATCGACATGCTGCAGCCGGTGATGACCGAGTACATCGCGACCTCGCGCCGCTATGCGGTGCGTATCGCAATGCAGGGCGGCCTCAAGGACTTCTTCCGCGGCCTCAGCTATGATCTCGCCTCCGACAGCTACAAGCCGACGACCAACCGCGAGCTCGCCCCGATGTTCGAGGCGATCTTTGCGGGCGCGCCGGCCAGCAACGCCGGCGATGCCGTGTTCGACTACCTCGCGCAGTGGAACGGCATCCTGGCGCAGGTCTATCCGGACTATCACCCCTCGGGCGAAGGCAATCTCGGCGGCTCCACGCTCTCGGTGAACCAGGCCTTCATCATGCAGATGATGCTGCCGGCCTTCGAAACCGTCGGCGTCGACCTCGACATCCGCGGCGTCGCGCACGCGCTCGGGATCAGTGACGAGCGCATCATCACCCACACGGCCGGTGACGTCATCGTCAACGGCACCGATGCGACCGACTATTTCTACATGACCGCTGGCAACCAGACCCTGCGCGGCGGCAAAGGCGCCGACTATTATTTCGTCGGGCGCAACTCGGGCGACGACGTCATCGATGACAAGGACTTCGGCGACAGCGACGAGCTGCGCCTCACCGACGTGCTCTCGACCGACGTCAAGGCGATCCGCGACGGCGAAGATCTGATCCTTGAGATCCGCGGCCGCACCAACACTATCCGTCTGACCGACCAGTTCCTCGGCGAGAACAACGAGCTCCTCAGCAACGGCAAGCGGGCCGATTCCGGCGTCAGCGCCATCGTGTTCGCCGACGGCGTCGCCTGGGACCGCTTCCGCATGTCGATGGAGGTGCTCGACAGGGAGCGTGCCGCAGGGCTGTTCAACGACAGCCTGATGGGCTCGGGCTCGGCCGACATCCTCTGGGGCGGCAAGGGCAACGACTACATGAGCGGCGGCGCCGGCGGGGACATTTACGTCTTCCAGGCCGGCGACGGCCAGGACGTCATCGACGACCTCGGCAATTTCTCGTTCGGGCCGGTCAAGGCCGGCATCGACGTGCTCAGCTTCAAGGGCGGCATCAAGCTCGAGAACCTGAAGCTGATCCGCGACGGCGAAAGCCCCGATCTGCAGATCGTGTTCCTCGACGACAACGGCCAGCCGACCGGCGACACGCTCGTCATCAAGGGCCAGTTCGCCGGCATCAAGACCGGCCTCGGCCTGTTCTCCGACGCGCTCGGCAGCAGCGACGGGCTCGACTATGTCGCACCGAACCTGATCGAGCGTTTCGTCTTCGACGACGGCTCCAGCATGGACTTCACGCAGATCGTCCAGAAGGTGCTGGAGAACGCCAAGACCGCGAACGATGACGCGATCTACGGCATGATCAATGCCAACACACTCGACGGCGGGGCCGGCAACGACTTCCTGTCCGGCAAGGAGGGCGACGACACCTACATCTTCGGCCGCGGCTACGGCCGCGACGTCGTGCTCGACAACTCCATTCCCGGCCTGTTCGATCCGCCGCAGCACGACAAGCTGCAGTTCGTCGACGAGATCCGCTGGACCGACCTCGACTTCCTGCGCGACGGCGCCAGCGACACGCTGCGCATGCGCATCAAGGGCACGACCGACGAGATCGTGCTGCAGGATTTCCTCGCCACCATTCCGATCCTCGGCTTCATCAACGTCATCGAGGACATCCAGTTCGGCGACGGCACGGTCTGGACCGGATTCAAGCTGGCTCAGCATTACATCGACATCGCCAAGACCGCCGGCAACGACACGATCTACGGCTATGACGAGCTGTCCGACTCGATCGACGGCGGCTCCGGCGACGACCGTCTGGTCGGCTTCGGCGGCAACGACGTCTATTACGTCGCGGTCGGGGAGGGCAACGACACCATCCTCGACAGCTCGGGCAACGACCAGGTCATTCTCTCCGGCATCGCCTCGACCGACATCGACTTCTCCCGCACCGCGCTCGATCTGATCATCACGGTCCGCGCCACCGGCCAGCGCTTCGTGCTGGAAAACCAATATGTGCGCGACGATGGTCAGACCTACGCGGTCGAGAGCCTGGTCTTCACCGACCGAACGGTGTCGTTCCTCGACGTCAATCCGGAGGACATCGATCTCGTCGGGACCAATGGCGACGACGCCATCACCGGCTCAAATTTCGCCGAGACGCTCGACGGACGCGGCGGCAACGACACGCTGACCGGCGGCGACGGCGGTGACACCTACAAGTTCGACGCGGGCTACGGCCAGGACGTCATCGTCGACCGCCGCGTGCGCGCGAGCTGGTCCGACCGGCGCGGCGTGCACGTGCCGGTCGATGATGTGGTGGAGTTCGGCGGCGGCATCACCCGCGACAACGTCGTCTTCACCAAGGACGGCAACGACCTCCTGATCTCGATCACCGGCCGTACCGACACGCTGCGCATCCGCAACCAGTTCCGCGACGCCGAGGACGGCGTCGAGCTATTCCGCTTCTTCGACGGATCGACCATCAAGATCTCGGACGTCGAGCAATTGCTCCAGATCGCGGGAGGCAACCGCGGCGACAACGTCATTACCGGCCTGCTCGAACAGGAGAACGTGCTGGACGGGCGCCAGGGCGACGACACGCTCTACGGCGGCAACCGCGCCGACACCTACGCGTTCTCGGCCGGTTACGGCTTCGATCGCATCATCGAGCGGCCGGACAATGCGGGCATCGTCGATCGCGTGGTGTTCGGCGCCTCCGTTCGCTTCGAGGACATCGTCGTCAGCCGCAATGGCAACGATCTCGTCATCGACCTCGGCAGCGGGCTCGATGTCCTGACCATCGTCAACGGTCTGTCGACCAGCCGCGTCGAGCAGTTCGAGTTCGCCGACGGGCGGATTCTGTCCATTGAAGCCATCATCGACCGCATGCTGACCGGCACCGCCGGCGACGATCATCTGATCGGATTCGACAGCCGCAACGACACGCTGTCGGGCGGGGCCGGCCAGGACGCGCTCGAGGGAGGCTTCGGCAACGACACCTACAAGTTCGGCATCGGTGACGGCAGCGACAGCGTTGATGACGCTGGCGGCGTCGACAAGATCGTGTTCGGCGAAGGCATCACCTCCGACCTCATTCATTTCAGCAACATCGACGGCGATCTCTTGATCTCGATCGGCAACGGCACCGACCGGCTCGCCATCCTGTCCGGCTATAGCGCAAGGCCGGTCGAGAGTTTCGTCTTCGCCGACGGCACGATTCTGTCGATCGAGGACGTTCGCGGCATCATCCGCGACGGCCTGTCGAACGCCAGTCAGGACCTTGTCGATCTCAGGGAGTTGCCGGCCGCCAGCACGCTGCATCCGGGCGCTGGCCATGACCGCCTCATCCTGGCTCAGGACTCGCGCGTCGTCATCGGCGCCTCGGAAGGCATCGACAGCGTCGAGATGCCCGCTGGCGTGACCAGCGCGACCGTCGTGCTCGAGGCCTACGCCTCGAGCGATGCCATAGTCAGGCTCGTCGCGACCGACTCGACCGACCTGATCGTTTCCTTCTCGTCGGGCAGCCAGCTGATCGTCAGGGGCGCGCTCGGCAACGGCAGCCTGCCGAACATCGAATTCGCCAACGGCGTCACCTGGAACGGTGCGGCGCTGGTGCAGGCAGCCATCGCCGGGCAATCGAGCGCGGGAAGCGACATCATCGTCGGCAGCGGTCGCGCGGACGTCATCGCCGGAGGTACAGGCGACGACCTCCTGAGCGGCGGGGGCGGTGACGACACCTACAACTTCACGCGCGGCGACGGCCGCGACGTGATCGACGACGCTTCCGGCAACGACACGCTCGCCATCACCGGCTACCGGCCCGACGAGCTGCGCGTCTCGCAGATCGACCCGGCGCGCAACGAGCTCGTGCTGTCCTTTGCCGATTCAACCGACCAGATCGTGCTGCGCTACGGCTGGGGCTGGAACGGCATCGACGCAGTTCGTTTCGGCGACGGCACATCGTTCACGCTCGACCAGCTCCGCGACATGGCGGCCGATTCCGGGACTTGGCAGGACGACCGCATCGTCGGCTCCGCGCGCAGCGAGACGTTCAGCGGCGGCACCGGCGATGACGTCATCATCGGTGGTGGCGGCGACGACGTCTACCGGTTCGGACGCGGCGACGGGCAGGATCGCATCGAGAGCAACGGCTCGAGCGACGGAAAGGGAACGCTCGTCTTCGGCGCCGGCCTCGCGCTGGAGGATATCGTCACGACGCGCGATGCCGACGGCAACATCGTGCTGTCGATCAGCGGAACCGACGACCGCGTCACGCTGGTCGATCCCGCCGGCGACATCGATCCGGTCATCGCGAAGATCGTCTTTGCCGACGGCCGCAGCCTTGCCTATCACACTCTGGCCGCCTCGATCGCATCGACCGACGGCGATGACCACATCATCGTTCCCTCCGATCTCGCCAATCCCGACATCGGCTCGACAATCTCCGGCGGCCTCGGCAATGACCATATCGAGGGCGGAAGGGGCGCCGACGTCATCACCGGCGGCAAGGGCGACGATCTCTCGGAAGGCGGCAGCGGCGCCGACCTCTATTATTTCGCGCGCGGCGACGGGCAGGACACGATCGCCGATGCCGAGACCACCGATGCGTCCAAGGTCGACAAGGTCCATTTCGCCGCCGGTATCCTGCCGAGCGATATCCGCTTCCTCTCGGTCGGGCCGAACGACCTGGTGATCGGCCTCGTCGGCAGCGACGACCGTCTGACGCTCAAGGATATGTTCCGCCCCGGCAACGGCACGACCGACTATGGGATCGAGCAGTTCGAATTCGCCGACGGCACGGTCTGGCAGCTCGCCGACATCGTCTCCCACGCAGCCGCGTCGACAGGGGCAGGCGCCGATACGATCGATTTCGGTCCGCAGCTCGATGTCTCGATCACCCTCGACGGCGGCGCGGGCGACGATGTGCTCGCCGGCGGCATCGGCGACACCACCTACGTGTTCGGCCGCGGCTATGGCCGCGACACGATCCGCGAGGCCGCGAACGCAACCGGCTCCAGCGACACGCTGCGCCTCAACAGCGGCATCGTGCCCAGCGACGTCGTCGTGGTCAGGGACGGCAATGATCTCGTGCTGCGCTTCGTCGGCAGCGACGACCGGTTGACGATCGTCGGCCAGGCCACGGCAAGTGCGCCGCCGATCGATGTCGTGCGGTTCAACGACGGCACGCAATGGAGCGCGGCGACGCTGCTCGCCCGCGCGCTGACGCCCGATGCGGCGGAGCACGTGCTGCATCCGAGCAATCCGTCGGCCGATCCGTTCGCCGCGCCGGTGTTCGCGGGTGCAGGCTCGGGCCCCGGCGGCGGAGGAACGCAGGGATCCTCGACCATCGGCCTTGCCCGCTACGATGCCGTCTCGCAGCCGGTCACCGGCCTTGCCGTGGTCGGCTCCGCCAGCGAGCTCGGTAGCGGTACCTATCAATTGACCCCCGAAGCCGGCAGCAGGTCCGGCGCGGTCTGGGGCAGCATCGACCTCGCACAGAACGTGGTCTGGACCACGAAGATGTTCTTCGGCGCCAACGAGGGCGGCGCCGACGGCTTGTCCTTCGCAGTCCAGAACAAGAGTGCGAGCGAGCTGACCGGATCGGGCGGCGGCGGCATGGGCGCGCTGGTCTCCGGCTCGTTCGGCATCATTTTCGACACCTGGGGACAGGCGACCGATTTCAGCCAGTTCGTCGTCAACGGCCAGACCGGCGACGACAATTTCGATCCCCGGCACGACTTCAGCCAGCTCGAGGACGCGGCCTGGCACGATGTCGTCATCAGCTGGGACGCGGCGAGCAAGACCTTCAGCTACAGCGTCGATGGCACGCTGATCGGGCGCAAGACCTACGATGTCGTCGGCAGCCTGTTCGGAGGCGATTCCGACGTCTGGTACGGCTTCGGCGCGGCGACGGGCGGTGCAACCAACGATCAGCGGGTCCAGATACTCTCGGTCGCCACCCTGCAAGGGGCCGGCGCCGACCCGGCGACGGTCGGCACCATCGAGCAGATCGGCTCGGGCTTGTTCGCGCGCGAGCTCGCCGGTGCGGCCGCTCAAAACACCTATGACGTTTTCGTGCCGCTCTCGCGGTGGGGCGACCGCGTCGACGTCGTCACCAACTTCAAGAGCGGTGATGCCGGCGACAGTCTCGACATCGCCATTGCCGAGGGATTGTCCGGAACGCTGCTGGCGCGCGCGGTCGGCGCCGACACGCTGATCTATTTCGCCGAGCAGGGGACGCAGAGTTTTGCCGACGCCCGGCTGCTGTTGCGCCTGGACAACGTCTCGCCGGCCAGCCTCACCAGCGTCAATTTTGCCGGTGCCGCGTTCACCGTGGTTGCCAACCAGGCCTTGACCGCCAGCGGTGCAACGCCGGTGCAGGGCGGTTGGGGCGACGACACGATCAACGGCGACAACGCGGCCAACACGCTGTCCGGCGGGGCCGGCAACGACACCTTCGCGGATGCCCGCGACGGCAACGACACCCTGACCGGCGGGACCGGCAACGACTGGCTGCGCGGCGGCGGCGGCAACGACACCTATGTGTTCAACCGGGGTGACGGTCAGGACACCATCAGCGACTGGAATTACGGCACCGACACGATCCAGTTCGGGGCCGGCATCACGGCCACGGATGTCGTGGTGACGCAAGGCAACAGCGGCCAGGACCTCATCGTTACCATCGCCGGAACCGGCGACAGGATCACGATCGAGCGCGGCCTCAGCGCCGATTTCAACCGGATCGAACAGCTGCGTTTCAGCGACGGCAGCACGCTCAGTTACACGCAGATGGTCGACCGATCGCTGACGCCAACGGCCGGCAACGACACGTTTGCGGGAGACCAGTTTGCCAACACGCTCTCGGGTGGAGTCGGCAACGATACGATCCTGGATGCCCGCGAAGGCGACGACACCCTCATTGGCGGGGTCGGTAACGATTGGCTGCGCGGTGGCAGCGGCAACGACACCTATGTCTTCAACCGGGGTGACGGTCAGGATACCATCAGCGATTGGAATTACGGCACCGACACGATCCAGCTCGGCGCCGGAATTACGGCCGCCGACGTGGTGGTGACGCAAGGCAACAGCGGCCAGGACCTCATTATCGCCGTCGCGGGAACCGAAGACAAGATCACGATTGAGCGCGGCGTCAGCGCCGATTTCAACCGGATCGAGCTGCTGCGCTTCAGCGACGGCAGCACCCTCAGCTATGCGCAGCTGCTCGACCGCTCGCTGGCGCCGACCAGCGGCGACGACACGTTTGCCGGCGACCAGTTCGCCAACACGATCTCGGGGGGCGCCGGCAACGACACGATCCTCGATGGCCGCGACGGCGACGATATCCTGATCGGCGGCACCGGCAACGACTGGCTGCGCGGCGGCAACGGCAACGACACTTATGTGTTCAACCGGGGCGACGGCCAGGACATCATCAGCGACTGGAATTACGGCAACGACACGATTCTGTTCGGAGCCGGAATCACCGCCGCCGACCTTTCGTTCACGCGTGCCAGCAACGGTCAGGACCTGATCATTGCCATCGTGGGCACCGAGGACAGGATCACCATCCAGCGCGACCTCGATACGGATTGGAGCCGGATCGAGCAGTTGCGCTTCGCCGACGGCAGCACGCTCGACTTCACCGGCATGCTCGCGCTGGCCGATGCCAACGACCGCAGTGGCCTGACCCAGATCGCAGCAGTCGTCGGCAACGGCATCGTCGGGACTAATGCCGCCGAATTGCTCAATGCGTCAACCTATACGACGGGCGCCATATTGGATGGTCGCGGCGGCTACGACCAGCTGACCGGCAGCGCCTATAACGACGTCCTGACTGGCGGCACCGGCAACGATTTGCTGGCCGGCGACGCCGGCGCGGACACCTATCGATTCTCGGCCGGCTTCGGCCAGGACACGATCCAGGAATACACGTCGAACGGCAGCAACAACGTCATCGTGTTCGATTCCTCGCTCTCGATCGATGATTTCGTCCTGGAAGCCGACGTCTTTACCGACGGCAACGGCAATTCCGATTTCGGTCAGGCCCGGCTGCGCTTTGCCGGCAGCGACGACCGGATCACGATCGCCGATCTCGATGCGATCCAGCAGATCCGCTTTGCCGACGGCACCGTGCTCGACAGGCAGCAGATGCTGGCCCGCGCGGTCAGCCTCTCCAGCAACGACCGCTCCTTCTCCCCGTCGGACATGCCGATCCCGAATCCCCTGATCGGATCGGCGAAGGACGACCTGATCGAAGGCCACGGCACCGACGACAATCTGCTCGGCGGCGGCGGCAACGATCGCATCTATGGTGGCGACGGTGCCGACATCCTGACCGGCGGCGCCGGCAACGACCTCCTGTCGGGTGACGCCGGTGCCGACGTCTATCGGTTCTCAGCCGGCTTCGGCCACGACAGCATCTCCACGGGCGACATCGGGCTCGACTGGATCGAGTTCGATTCCAGTCTGACGCCTGATGACATCGAGGTGCTGCGCCCCTATGACCTGTACGAGGGCGGTGGCCTCACCGACGACCTGCTCGTGCACGTCAAGGGCACCGGGGACATCATCGAAGTCCGCTATACGCTGGCGACGGATCCCTACCAAAGCATTGCCGGCATCCGCTTCGCGGATGGGACGACCTGGACGCTGGACGACATCGTCAACGCCGCGGTGGGGACGCCGGGCATCCGCATCCAAGGCGCGGTCTCGGACGATACGCTGGTCGGCACCGCGGACAGCGATTTCCTTGCTGGAGGCGGTGGCAACGATACGTTGATCGGCGGCACGGGCAACGACGACCTCTGGGGTGCGGAAGGCGACGACGTCCTCGATGGCGGCGCAGGCCGGGATTCCCTGATCGGCGATGCCGGCTCAGACATCTATCGCTTCTCAAGCGGTTTCGGCAACGACTACGTCAGTGATTTCCGGGACGGAAGCTCGGCGAACGCGATCGTGTTCGATTCGACCATCACGGTCGCCGACATCGCGGTCTATTTCTCGCAGTCCGGCGACCTGATCCTGAGGTCGGTCAACTCGGACGATTCCATCACGATCGGCGGCGGCTATGTCGATGAAACCGTCGGCGTCGATGAAGTCCGTTTCGACGACGGGACGATCTGGACCCGTGACCAGCTCGTTGCGGCGGCGGTGGCACTGCCTGGCAGCCTCGTCCAGGGCGACGCGACCGATCAGACTCTGAACGGCACGGCCTTCGACGATGAAATCTACGGCGATGCCGGAAACGAAACCATCGTCGGCGGCGCCGGCAACGATATCCTGCAAGGTGGTGACGGCGCCGACATCCTGATCGGTGGCGCCGGTCACGACGAAATGGACGGGGGATATGGCAACGACGTCTACCGCTTCTCGGCCGGATTTGGCTCGGACACGGTTTACGTCACCCCATATTACGCGGACGACACCGACGTCATCGAGTTCGACGCGACGATTGCCGCAGCGGATGTCCATCTCACATTCGAAGGAGACGGTTACCCGCCGAGCATGCTGCTGACTATCGACGGCAGCACCGACCAGATCATGCTGAACGGGCTCCATGAGTCCACCGAGATCCATTTCGCAGACGGCACGATTTGGACGTATGACGACATGGCATCGCTTGCCGCGCCGTGGCCGGGTGTCCAGCTGCAGGGCGATCAGGGCACCGACATTCTCGGAACCAGTGGCTGGGACAAGCTCGAGGCCAATTACGGCGTCGCGTCCACCCTCGAGGGCTTTGCCGGCGACGACGTCCTCAACGGTTCTACCGGCGACGACATTCTCGAAGGTGGCACCGGCGACGACGAGATGCAGGGCAACCAGGGATCCGATACCTACCGCTTCTCGGCGGGCTTCGGTCAGGATCAGATCTACGAGTGGGGTTCCGAGGTCAACCACATCGTCTTCGACTCCTCGATCTCGTCCAGCGACATCATCATCGAGCACGAGGCCGGCTATAACGGCGACATTACCTATGCCGACGTGATCCTGCGCGTCGCGGGGACCGAGAACCGCATCATTTGGGGCGGCGGCTTCGGCTCTGCCGACTTCGACATCGCGTTTGCCGACGGCACGGTCTGGAATTCCAACGACATCAGGGCGCGCTGGAGCCTGATCGAGCATCCCTATCAAGGCGGCATTCCGATGGTCGGAGGTGCCACCAACGACAGCATCTACGGCTCGGTCGGCGCTGACGTCATCGAAGGGCGCGGCGGCAACGACTATCTGGACGGCAATTCCGGTGCCGACGTCCTGGTCGGAGGGACCGGGTCCGATCAGCTGTATGGTGGTCTCGGCAGCGATACCTATCGCTTCTCTGCCGGCTTTGGCGAGGACTGGATCCACGACTCCGTGTACGGCGCGGACGTCAACGTCATCGAGTTCGACGCGACGATCGACCCGACGCAGGTGAGCGTCCTGTCGGACGCCTCCGATCTCCAAGGCAATTATTATCTGTCCATTGCAGGCACCGAGGATCGCGTCTGGGTCTCGCGCTACGCCCACGACGCCGTGATCTCGCAGGTCCGTTTCGCCAATGGCACGGTGTGGAGCGCCGCCGACATCGAGGCGCGGCTGACCTATTCGAGCCGGCCGACGCTCGTGAGTTCGGCCGGTGGCGCACAGATGGTCGGCACCGCCGGCAGCGACACCCTGACCGGCACGGCCGGGGCGGACGACATTAACGGCGGCGGATCGGTGCAATGGCAGCCGGTGGGCCCCAACCTGATCGTCAACGGCAGCTTCGAGCAGCTTGCCGCGGACGCCAGCCCGCAAAGCTGGGGCTATTCGGCAACGACGTTGCCGGGCTGGACGCGGATCAACAGCACGCAGCCGGCGACGACACTCGGCATCGAGCAGATCACGTCCGGCTACAACGGTGTCACCGCAACCAACGGCAATTATTGGCTCGATCTCGACGGGACGGGCACCGGTGGCACTAACGTGCAGATCGCACAGGACGTGACCGGTCTCACCGAGGGCGAGACGCTGCTGGTGCAGTTCGACCACGCCAACCGGACCTGGGACTGGAATGGCTCGTTCGATGTGCTGTGGAACGGCACGGTGGTCGCGAGCTTCAACAATACTGGCACGACGATGGTGCGCTCCAGCGTGCTGGTGACGGCAGCCGCGGGCGCCAACCAGCTCAGCTTCCGCGGCACCGGCAACCAGGACGGCGTCGGCGCCTCGCTCGACAATGTCAGCCTCACGCGGACGCAAGCGGTCGCGAGCACCGCGATCGGCAACGACGTGCTGTCCGGTCTCGATGGCGACGATCTCATCCGCGGTGGTGCCGGCGACGACGTGATCTCCGGGGGCAACGGCAGCGACACGCTCAACGGCAATGGCGGCAATGACACCATCAACGGCGATGCCGGCAACGATATCCTGATCGGCGGCAAGGGGAACGACACCTTGGTCGACGGCCAGGGTAACGACGTCTATCGCTTCGCGGCCGGCGACGGTCAGGACACCATCACCGACGCCAATGGAACCGACCAGATCGAATTCAGCGCCGGCATCGATCCGGCGGACGTCAGGGTCGCGCTGGTCGGAAACTCCTCGACGCTCGTCGTCACATTCCGCAATAGCGACGATCGCATCACCATCAACAACGGCTCGGTCACCGACGGCAGGGCCATCGAGAAGTTCATCTTTGCCAACGGCACCGTCTGGAACTTCGCCGACATCGCGGCACGATGGAAGACGCCGACGGCGGGCGCCGACATCGTCCTTGGCACCACCAATGGCGAGACTCTCGCGGGCGGGGCGGGCAACGACAGCCTGATCGCGTTCGGCGCAGCTACGCTGCTCGGCGAATCCGGCGACGATACCCTGACCGGAGCGAACGGCCCCGATATTCTGGTCGGCGGCACCGGCAACGACACGCTGCTGGGCGGGCAAGGTGACGACGTCTACCGTTGGGGCCGCGGCGACGGCAGCGATGCGCTCACCGACACCGGCGGTGCCGATCGGGTCGAGATCGGCGCCGGCGTTACGCCCGGCGACATCAAGGTCACCTCGCCCGACGGGCGCAGCTTCGTCCTGCGGATTCGCGACACGGGCGAGGAGCTCAAGCTCACCGATGTGATCGCCAATACCAACAATGTCATCGAAAGCATCGCCTTCACCGACGGCACCGTCTGGACGATGAACGATCTGAGGGATCAGTCATACATTGGCGAGGACGCTGCCGATACCATGGTCGGCACGAGCGACGCGAACCGCCTCGACGGGCGCGGCGGCAACGACAATCTCTCCGGGCTCGGCGGCAACGACGTGCTGCTCGGCGGCGCCGGTGACGACACGCTCAATGGCGGGATCGGAGACGACCGTCTGGTCGGCGGCCTGGGTAACGATGCGCTGTCCGGCGGCACCGGTGTCGATACCTACGTGTTCGCGGCCGGTGACGGCGACGACACGATCGCCGACGGCGGTGACGCAACGAGCGATACGTTGCGGATCGAAGGCTATAGCTTGTCGCAGATCCGCTTCGGCGCGCTCGGCCAGGATCTGGTCATCCGCTTCGCCGGGAGCGCGGATCGCATCGTCGTCCGCAACGGCCTCGGCAGCAACGCCGGCGATCTCGTCGACGCCTTCGAGATTGCGGCCGATGGAGTGACGCTGTCGCTCGCCGACGTGCGTGGCCGCCTGGTCGAGGACGTCGCCGTCACAGGCAACTTCCTGGTGGGGAGTGCCGCCGATGACGTGCTCACCGGCGGTACGGGCGACGACTACCTCAGGGGCGGCGAGGGAGCCGACATCCTGTCCGGCGGTGCCGGCAGCGATCAGTTCGGCGACATCTCCGCCGATGGTTCCGTCGACACGCTGATCGGTGGCGCCGGTCGCGACACCTATTACTACTTGCCGGTCCGGCAGGGTGCATCGCCCATCGTCGCCGACGTCATCACCGATTTCCAGGCGGGGGCCGGCGGCGACGTCATCCGCCTGATGACCAGCAATCCCAATCCGTTCGAGGGCGGCAGCATCTTCCTAGCGCAATCGGGCAGCGATGCAGTGGTCATGATGCGGGCGACGTCGGGGCCCGATCAGGAGCTGGTGCGCCTGCTTGGCGTCGATGCCACCACGCTGACCTCGGCCAATTTCGACGGCGTTCCGATCGCAATCGACAATTCGATCAGCATCAATGACGACGATGCCGGTCACGTCCTCAACGGCAGCGCGCTCGACGATCGCATTTTCGGCAATGGCGGCAACGACGTCATCAGCGGCTTCGGCGGCAACGACCGGCTGGCCGGCGGCGCCGACAACGATGTGATCGACGGCGGCCTCGGCAACGACCTGATCGCAGGCCAGGAAGGCAACGACCAGATCATCGGCGGCGGCGGCAGCGACATCATGTCCGGCGGCTCCGGCGATGACGTCATGACCGGTTACGGCGACGGCAGCTTTGCGACCGACACGGATGTGTTCGAGGGCGGCCAGGGCGATGATCAGCTGTCCGGCGGCATCGGCACGGACATCTACCGCTTCACGCGCGGCGACGGCCGCGACACCATCGCCGATCTCGGCGGCAGCGATCGCCTGGAATTCGCCGCGGGGATCGTGGCCGCCGACGTCAGCGTCGTGCAGATCGGCCGCGACGTCGAATTGCGCATCAACAACGAGGGCGGTCGGGTGCGCGTCACCAGCGCGCTCGACAGCGCCAGCGCCATCGAGACCATCGCCTTTGCCGACGGCACCAATTGGACCTGGAACGACGTGCTGACGCGATCCCTGCAAGGATCGAGCGGCGACGATGCGCTCGCGGTTCCCGCAAGCTTCCAGGGCAACTCCATCACCCTCGACGGCAAGGCAGGCAACGACACGCTGCAAGGCAGCGCGGGAGCCGATACGCTGATCGGCGGCACCGGCAACGATGTGCTGCAGGGCGCGGGTGGCGACGATATCTATGTGTTCGCCCGCGGCGATGGCCAGGACGTCATTCTCGACAGCTCCGGGACCAACATGCTGAGCTTCGCGGCCGGCATCCTGGCGAGCGATATCCGCGTCGTGCGCGGCGCGGCCAATCTGGTGCTCGAGATCATCGGCACCGGTGATCGGGTCGATCTCGGCTCTCCGGCGACGCCGGGCATGGGCGTCTCGCGCGTCACCTTCGCCGACGGCACGGTGTGGACCGCCTCGACCCTGATCGCACTCGCCCGCACCGCAACCGACGGCGACGACGTCATTCGCGGCGACGATCTCGACAACCCGCTGGCCGGTGGCGCCGGCGATGATCACCTGATCGGCAATGGCGGGGCTGACGACCTCGACGGCGGCATCGGCAACGATCGGCTCGAAGGCGGTACCGGCGACGACACCTATCGCTTCGCGGCCCATGGCGGCCACGACCGCATCGCCGATACGGCCGGCACCGACACGCTGCTGCTGGCGGCGGATATCGTCCCCGACGACATCACGGTCTCGCAGAGCGAGGACGGGGCTGATTTTACGCTGATCGTGAAGTCGACCGGCGCGCGCATCACTATCGAAGGCGCGCTCGGCGCAGGCGGGATCGAAACGATCAGCTTTGCGGATGGCACGATGTGGGGAACGTCCGATCTGATCGCGCGCGCGCCGAGCTTCGCCGACGACGTGCTCACCGGCGATGCCGGCAATAACGTCATGATCGGCGGTCTCGGCAACGATCATTTGTCCGGCGGTGCCGGCAACGACACCTACCGCTTTGCCCGCGGCGATGGCAGCGACGTCATCAACGACAAGGCCTCGTCTACGGCCGACCGGCTCGAGATCAGCGGCTACACCGCCGCGGAGATCAGCTTCCACCGCATCGCCGCCGACAGCGACGATGTCGCGATCCGCTTTGCCGGGACGACCGACCAGATCGTCATCGTCGATGCGCTCGCCGCCAACTCCGCCGGGATCGAGACCATCGCGCTCGCGGACGGTACGCAGTACACCGTCGCCGACATGAAGCTGGCGATTCTCGCCGGCCTCACCACCGACGGCAACGACATCATCGTCGGCACGGATGGCGCCGACACGCTGGTGGGCGGCAAGGGCAACGACCTGATCGACGGTGGCTACGGCAACGACACCTATCTCTATCGCCGCGGCGACGGCGACGATCGGATCAACGCGGTCGGCAAGGGCACGGACGTGCTGAGCCTGACCGACTACAACGCCGCCGACGTCGTCTCCGCGGTCCGCGCCGGTCCCGACAGCAACGATCTCGTGCTCACCTTCGCAGGGACCGGTGATCGCGTGGTGCTGACCGACGCCCTCAGTCCGTCCAATAATCCATCGTTCGGCCTGTCGGTGCGCTTCGCCGACGGCGCGGTCTGGAATCGCGACGCGATGCGCGCCCGCGCGCTGTCGGACATCGACGGCACTGGCAATGACAATGTCTACGGCTTCGACGGCAACGACACCTTTGCCGCGCGGGCAGGCAACGACCTGCTGTCGGGCGCAGCCGGCGACGATCTCTATCAGTTCGGGCGTGGGGCCGGTAACGACACCGTCGTCGATTCCGGAACGGATGGTACCGACCGCATCCAGATTGCGGACTTCACCTCGACGGAAGCCCATGTCGAACAGCTTTATCGCGGCTCGGATGCCGTCGTCATCCGCTTTACCGGCAACGGCGCCGACAGCCTGACCGTGTTCGATGCGCTCTCGACCGATGCCAAGGGCATCGAGAGCTACGGCTTCGCTGATGGCGTGGTCTGGACTAAGGAGACCCTGCGGGAGCTGCTGGGCAACCGTGCCCCGACGGCGCTCGGCGACGGCTTCTTCTCGGTCACCACAGGCGTCGAGCTCGTCGTCAAGGCGAGCGATCTGCTGCGCAACGATTTCGACGCGGACGGCGATGCGCTGGCGATCGTCGGCGTCGACGCGGGCGCTTCCGGCGTTGCCACCATCGATGCCCAGGGCAACATTCACTACACCGCGACCAACGGCTATTACGGCTCCGCCTCGATCAGCTACACGATTTCCGACGGCCACAACGGCTTCGCCACGGCTTCGGTCGATCTCAAGGTGCGGCCGGTCGCAACCGCCTATCCGGATACGGGCTTCACCGTCGCCGAGGACGGCTCGCTGGTGATCCGAGTCGAGCGGCTTTTGGCCAACGACCTCGACGGTGACCGCATGATCGTCGGCCAAGTCTATCAGGCCGTCAACGGGACGGTGGCGCTGGCCAGCGACGGCAACATCACCTTCACGCCGAACGATGATTTCAACGGCACCGCCGAGTTCAGCTATGTCGCGAACACGCCCGAAGGCGGCCGGGCCGAGGCGAGGGTGACGATCCAGGTCACCGCGGTCAACGACGCGCCGGTGGCGCATGACGATACGATCGATGCGACGCTCGAAAGCACGGGCTTCACGCTCGATCCGAGCACGCTCAGTGCCAACGACACCGACATCGACCACGATGGTCTCACGGTGCAGTCGGTGATCTCCAACGCGGATGTCACCGTGGCGATCGGTGACGACGGTCTGATCCATGTGACGCCGCGCGCCTATTTCTGGGGCAGCGCTCACTTCGACTACGTCGTCGCAGACCCCAGCGGGGCGACCTCGACGGGCCGGGTCAACTTCACCGTTACGCCCGTCAACGATCCGCCGGAGCTGCACGACGATCGCTTCGAGACGACCGACAACGGCGATCCGATCCGCGAGGACAATCCGATCGTGATCGGGGCCGATCGGCTGCTCGCCAACGACATCGAGCACGACGGCGAGACGATGACGCTCACCGCCGTCCGCAACAGCCATGGCGGCAACGCCGTGCTGCTCGAGAACAACACCGTCCTGTTCACGCCCACGCCCAATTTCAACGGCGATGCCTGGTTCGAATATCAGGTGGACGACGGTCACGGCGGAACCGCGTGGGCCCGCGCGACGCTGGCCTATCAGGCGGTCAACGACCTGCCGGACGCCCGCAACGACAGCTACACCGATCAGACCCTGCCGTTCCTGCGCGGCACGGAAGACCATTCGATCGAGATCCCGATCATCGAGCTGCTCAAGAACGACAGCGATATCGAAGGCTTCGCGGTGCAGTTCGAGAGCGCCGGCAACGCGGTGCATGGGGATATCACCGTCACCGATCACGGCACGATCATCTTCACGCCCGATGCCGATTTCTGGGGCGAGGCGACGTTCAGCTACCTCGTCCGCGACAACGAAGGTGCGGTCGATGGCGCCACCATCACGATGTGGTTCGAAAATGTCGGCGACGCCCCGCCGGTCGCGCATCGCGACGTCATCTATGTCAACGAAGATATCCCGACCGTCATTCCGATTGCGACGCTGCTCGCCAACGACACGGATGTGGACCGCGACCCGCTCCGCTTCCTGGGCTGGCGCCTGTCGACGACGTTGGATGCACTGGTGTTCGGCGGTGACGCCGGCCAGAAGCTGAACGGCACGCTCGAGTTTGACGCCGACGGCAATCTGGTGTTCACCCCGAACCGGGACGCGAGCCAGAGCTCCGGGTTCGTCTACGGGGTCACCGACGACGCCGACGGCTCGGCGGAAGGCTATGTCGATATCGTCATCGTCCCGACCAACGACGATCCGACCGTCGGCCAGGACGAAGGCTTCATCACGCCGCTCGACGCGCCGCTGGTGCTGCGGGTCACGGATCTCTTGAAGAACGACTACGATATCGAGCAAGCCGATCACGACGGCGACGGCGTGATCGACGACGACCTCGACAACCCAAACCGCGCCCGCCCGGCCTTCGTCGGCGTCGACGGCGTCTATGATGCGGATGCGCTCGCGCTCGGCCAGCGCGTGCCGCGCGGCACCGCCGAGGTAGTCGACTGGAACGGTGAGAAGTTCATCATCGTGCACTTCCCGGACCGCTTTACCGGCCAAGTCGCGGTCGAGTACCGCATCGCCGACACCGATGGCGCGACCGACACCGGCTTTGCGATGGCGTCGGTGGCCGACAGCTATAACGGCCTGCTGCGCGGCACGGCGAAGGCCGATTACCTCGTCGGCACCGAGGGCGCGGATCTGATCCAGGCGCTCGGTGGCAACGATTTCGTGCTGGGCGGCGGCGGCAACGACAGCATCGAAGCCGACAACGGCGACGATCAGATCGATGCAGGCGCGGGCGACGACTGGATCGACGCCGGCGACGGCGCCGATCGCATCACGGGCGGCGACGGCTATGATACCGTCACCTTTGAGAACTCCGACTTCCTCGTGCGTGCAGACCTCGAATCGCGTGTCGGCCAGGGCGGCTACGCGCAAGGCGACACCTATATCGGCATCGAGGCGCTGATCGGCTCGCAATATGCCGATCAGCTCGGCGGCGATGCCGCCGACAACCGGCTCGAAGGCCGCGACGGCAACGATCTCCTGGAGGGGCGCGGCGGCAACGACATCCTGCTCGGCGGCGCGGGCGACGACATCCTGAACGGCGGAGCAGGCGCCGATTTGCTCGACGGTGGCCTCGGCAACAACACGGCCGATTACAGCTTCGGTGCGACCGGCGTGTCGATCTCGCTGGCCTCAGGCACCGCCCATGGCGGCGACGCCGAGGGCGATGTTCTGACCGATATCCAGAACCTGACCGGTACCGATGTCGACGACACGCTGGAAGGCGATGCGCTCGCCAACATCCTGTCGGGCGGCCGCGGCGACGACATCCTGATCGGCAATGCCGGCGACGACACCTTGATCGGCGGCCGTGGCGCGGACCAGCTGATCGGCGGCGACGGCATCGATACGGCCGACTACACGCTGTCGACCGAAGGGGTCATCGTCGACATGGCCAACGGTGCCGCCGGCGGCGGCGACGCGCTCGGCGATACCTTCTCCGGGATCGAAATCGTCCAGGGCTCGTATCAGGACGATACGATCAGCGGCGACGCCGGCGACAATCGCATCCGCGGCGGACGTGGCGCTGATATCATCGACGGACGCGGCGGTTTCGACATCGCCGATTACAGCCGTGCCGACGAAGGCGTCGCGGTCAATCTGGCGACCGGGCGCGGCACCGCCGGTGAGGCGGCCGGCGACCAGCTCTCCTCGATCGAGATGCTCGTGGGCTCGCTCTGGAACGATCAGTTCATCGGCAGCGCCGGCGACGACAGGTTCCAGGGTCTTCGCGGCAACGACACCATCGCTGGCGGGGCCGGCTCGGACACCTACCTGTTCGGCCTCGACGACGGCCAGGACGTCATCACCGAGCAGGGAGCGGAGACCGACACCGATCGCCTGGTGCTGTCGTCGGCGATCGCGCCGAAGGACGTCTCTGTCATCCGCGAGGGCAACGACCTCCTGCTCGAATTCGAGCGGCAGGACGGCTTCCTGATCGACACCGTGCGCGTCACCGATCATTTCCTCGGCGCCCAGAGCGGCATTGAGGAAGTCGTGTTCGCTAACGGCACGGTCTGGAATCGCGACCGGATCGATCAGCTGCAGCAGCTCGGCCGCCTCAACGCCGCCGACGATATCGTGCATCTCGGCGTCGAGGACGAGCCGGTCGTGATCGACGCGGCGACCCTGTTCGCCAACGATGGCGACAGCGCGGTCAATTTAACGCTCGCCGGTGTCGGCAACGCGGTGAACGGCACCGTGCGCGTGCGCGAGGACGGCAAGATCGAATTTCTGGGTGCGCAGAACTACAATGGCGATGCCTTCTTCAACTACACCGTCCGCGACCAGTTCGGCCGCGAATCCACGGCCCGGGTCGAGGTCGATCTTGCGGCAGTCAACGACGCGCCGACGGCGGTGGATGATGCGCTGGTCTACGGCGTCGAGGACCAGATCCTGCGGATCCGGATAGACACGCTGCTCGCTAACGATTTCGACGTCGACGGTGACGCCGATCTGGAAGGCCTGCACATCGTTTCGATCGCGCCGCTGACCAACACGTCCGGACAGGCGATCGACAGCTACAAGGACACCGACTACCGGTTCGAGGGCAGCAACGTCTCCGCCCGGCTGGATGGCGACTATATCCAGTTCAAGCTGCGCCCGGACTATTTCGGCGCGGCAGGCTTCGTCTACACGCTGGCCGATGCCAGCGGCGCGACCTCGACCGCCAAGGTCGAAATCTCGATCTCGCCCGTCAACGACGCACCCCGCGATCGCGACATCTATCGCTGGATCCGTCTCGGCCAGGATACCACCGTTACGGTCGCCGATCTGATGGCGAACACGTACGACATCGAGGGCGACAGCTTCACCTTCGTCGGCCTGCATGGCGGTCTCGACAACAACCCCGCCAACAATGGCAGCCTGGTGTTCGACCAGGCGACCGGCACCATCACCTTCACGCCGGCCTCCCTCGGCCAGGCCAGCATCGAATATGACGTGATCGACGCGCGCGGCGCAGCGGCGACACTGACCTACGATTTCAAGGTCAAGCCGCTCAACGACGCGCCGAAGGCCTACAACGATTATGGCTACCGGACGCTCGAAGACCAGATCCTCGTGATCGATCCGGCGACGATCCTCGCCAACGACACCGACGAGAACGGCGACACGCTGGTTCTCGACAGCATCGCCCGGTTCGCCGATGGCGGTAAGGTGCGCCTGCGCGACGACGGCATGATCGAGTTCCGGCCGACGCCGGACTACAACGGCGCCGCCGGCTTCCAGTACACGATCATCGACGGCCATGGCGGCACCGCAACCGCCTATGTCGCGATCACGGTGCTGCCGCGCAACGAAGCTCCGGTCGTGCGCAACGACTATGTCAGCGGCCTGGAAGACGGTCCGCTGTTCGTGATCCCCGGCGAGGCCTTCGGCAACGACATCGACGCGGACGGCGACGTGCTGTTCTTCAAGCGCTCGACTGTGCTCGGCGTGATCGACCACCGCTATCTCTCGGCCGGCTACGAGGTCAGCGCGGCCCTGGCCGACGGCTCGGCGCTGCCGTCCTGGCTGCAGTTCGATGCCGCCACCATGCGGTTTGCGGGATCGCCGCCGGCCGGAATGGATCCGCTCTCCGTCGATGTCTGGCTGCGCGATCCCTCCAATGGACGGATCTTCAACACCCGCTTCGAGCTCACGGCAGGCGACATCTCGGGCGGCTTCGATGCCAGGACCGATGTCCTGAAGGGGTACGAGATCCGCTCCGCCTTCGCGGTCGATTACGAGTTCGACGCGTCCGATCTCGATGCGGACACGACCGTCACGGCCACGCTCGCCGATGGCTCCGTGCTGCCGTCCTGGCTCAGCTTCAATGCCCAGACGCTGCAGTTTACGGGAACGCCGCCCGAGGGGACGACAGCCCCGATCAACGTCCAGCTCAACTTCACGCATTCAGCCGCAGGCGGCGGCAATCCGAAGACCTTCACTGACAGCATGACGCTGGATCCGGCGACGCTGCCGGCCGGCGTCAGCTATGACAGCCAGATCGCGCTGCTGGACACCAGGAGCGGGACGGTTTCGGCCTCGATCATCGGCGGCCGCCCGTTGCCGGATTGGCTGTCCTTCGACGCCGCGACGCGCACGGTCAGCCTGAGCGGCTTCGCGCCGGATACGGATGCGCAGCTGGCGCGCCTGCAGGTCGTGTTCACGCCGACCCCGCGCGTGCTTCCCGACGGGACCTATGCGTCGAGCAATCGCGGCTTCACGCTGGAATTCGTCGTCGATCCGCACGGCGATCTCGCGAGCCAGATGACGGCGATCAACCAGGCGCTGGAAGGCGATTCCTATTTCGCCGGCCAGGGCCTGTTCGCGCTCGACCTGAAGGGCGCCGGTGCGATCACCGCGACGCGCGAGAGCGGCGCGCCGCTGCCGGACTGGCTGAGCTTCGATCCCGCCACCTTCACCTTCTCCGGCATGCCGCCGGCCAATTGGGTCGGCGCCGTGCCGGTCCGCCTCGATATCGCCGCCGGCAACGGCCATCCCGCGATGTCGATTATCACCGAAGCCGTGGTCGACGACACCTTCAAGATTTCGCCGTTCCCGATCTCCACGGTGGTCTCGCCCGAGCAGATCAACGTCACGGTTCCTACCGACTTCAACGGCACGGTTGTGCTGAGCTACGACGCGACGGACGAGAAGGGCGGCGTCTCCGGCACTCCGGCGCTGATCTTCTACGACGTGAAGCCGACGCGTGAGCGGCCGGACGCCGCGGTCGACAATCTGACGGGACGCGAGGGCCAGACCACACGCTTCGCGGTGGTCGACCTGCTGCGCAACGACTTCGATCGCGACCGCGACGCCTTGCGCATTCTGTCGCTTGGGCAGCCGGCCAATGGCTCGCTCGTCATCGAGCTCGCCCATGCCAATATCGCGCCGCCAGCCGGGCTCGGCCAGCTCGACGGTGCGGTCTGGAGCGCGACGCTGGCCGACGGCTCGGCGCTGCCTGACTGGCTCACCATCGACAGTGCGACCGGTGCGCTTTCGGGCGATGTGCCGCTGGCATTCGCTGCGAATCTCGACATTCGCTTCACGCGGACGCTCGCCAGCGACAGCCAGAGCGCGACCCTGAGCCAGCATTTCGACGGCAATGCGGGGGCCTTCGCCGTGTATACGCCGGCGGATGCCTTCTCTGGCGATGACGGCTTCAGCTATATCGTGACCGACGACCACGAAGGTCCTTCGACCGGCGCGGCCGTCGTGCATGTCGCCGCCGTCAACGATCCGCCGACCACGGTCGAGGATACGGTCGCGGCGATCGAGGACACGCCGCTGCTGATCGATCCGGCGACGCTGCTTGCCAACGACTACGACGTCGACAACAACCCGATCCGCTTCGTCGATGTCGCCAACGCGAGCCATGGCACCGTCAGCTTCGACGGCACCCACATCGTGTTCACGCCCGACCACAATTTCGAGGGCGTCGCCTCGTTCGAATACATCGTGACCGACGACACCAACGGCTCGAGCACGGGCAAGGTCAAGGTCAACGTCGCCTCGACCAACCGCGCGCCGATCGCGGCGAGCGACGTGTTCGCGACCGACGAGGACACGCCGCTCGAGTTCACGACGGCCGACCTTCTCGGCAACGACAGCGACGCCGATGGCGACACCATCACGTTCCAGTCGTTGTCACGCAGCGCCGGCAACGGCCGCATCATCGAGCTGCCCGATGGACGCTGGCAGTTCGTGCCGAACGAGAACATCAGCGGCGCGGTTAATTTCAGCTACACGGTCTCCGACGGCCGCAAGACCTCGACCGGTACCGTGACGTTCAACGTCGCCGCCGTGAACGATGCGCCGATCGCCAATCCGGATGGAGCCGGGACGGCCAACGATCCGCAAGGCGTGTTCAGGACGACCCAGGACCAGGCCATCACGATCGATTTCGCCGCGCTGATCGCCAACGACCGCGACGTCGAAGGTGACAGCTTCGAGATCGTCGAGGTGTTCGACGGCGACCAGGGCACGGTGATCCGCGTCGGCTCGACCGCGGTCTTCACGCCGAACGCCGGCTATATCGGCGATGCCGGCTTCCACTATCGCGTCACCGACAGCCATGGCGCTTCCAGCGTCGGCTTCGTGACGCTGCTGGTCGCGCCCAACGTGCCGCTGCCGATTCCGGTGTCGGATGCCGGCTTCGAGGTGCTCGAGGACGGCTACATCGACATCGATCCCGCCGCGCTGATGGCGAACGACGTCACGCCCGAGGGATCGACCCTGACCTTTGTCGGGCTCGAAGGTGCGGAGTTGCTCGCGAATGGAAAATATCGGGTCACGCCGGCCGTGAATTTCAACGGCGAGCTGGTGCTGCACTATTCGGTCAAGAACGAGCAGGATTTCGCGGTCTCGACGACCGTGACGATCAACGTATTGCCGGTCGCCGACGCCCCGGTCGCGCGCCCCGATACGCTCGAGATGCGCGAGGATTCGCCGCTGACGCTGTTTGCGAGCCAGCTGCTGGCCAATGACAGCGATGCCGACCAGCAGGCGTTCGTGCTCACACGGATCGTGGCAACCTCGGGCGTGACGGTCACCGATCTCGGCTTCGGTCAGCTTCTGATCACGCCGAATGCCGATTTCAACGGACCGGCATGGTTCGACTACGAGATCGAGGATTCCACCGGTCTGACCGCGACGACGCGGGTCAATATCAACGTAGCGGCGGTCAACGACGCGCCGGTCATCTCCGCGGTTCCCGTGCTCAAGGGAACGGAGGACCAGCACTTCAGCGTTGCCCTGCCGGCTGGCTTCGTTACCGACGTCGACGGTGACGCGCTGCTGGTCGAAATCCGAGGCAAGGGCGGCACGGCGCTGCCGGCCTGGCTGACCTACGACCCGCAGACGCGGGTGCTGAGTGGCGATCCACCCGCCAATTTCAACGGCACGGTCCAACTCGAGATCGCAGCATTCGATGGCACCGCTCAGACCGTGCGGGAGTTGCTGGTGTCGATCGCTCCGGCCAACGATGCACCGGTGCTGTCGGTGCCGCTGGTCGACGTGTCTTCATCCGAGGATGCGCTGCTCTCGATCGAGATCCCGGCCGGCAGCTTCACCGACCCCAACGGAGATCCGCTGACCTATTCGGCGACGCTGTCCGACGGCAGCGCGCTGCCGTCCTGGCTCGGCTTCGACGGTACGACTTTCACCGGCACGCCACCGGCGGATTTCAACGGCCATTTCGATGTCCTGGTGACAGCCAGCGACGGCGCACGCTCGGCGAGCGACGTCTTCCGCGTGACCATCACGCCGGTGAACGACGCGCCGGTGGCGACGCAGCCCTTGGCTGACGTGTCGTCGCCGGAAGATGCTCCGGTCTCGATCACGATCCCGACCGACAATTTCGCGGATGTCGACGGCGATGCACTGGTCTATTCCGCGACGCTGGCCGACGGCAGCGCGCTGCCGTCCTGGCTCAGCTTCGACGGCACGACCTTCACCGGCACCCCTCCGGCGAACTACAACGGCGCGATCGACGTCAAGGTCGTCGCCAGCGACGGTGCGCTTACGGCGAGCGATGTGTTCCGCCTGACGATCACACCTGCCAACGATGCGCCAGCGTTGGCGCAGCCGCTGGCCGATATCGTCTCGCCGAAGAACGTCCGTGTCACGATCCCGGTCCCGGCTGGCAGCTTCACCGATGTCGACGGTGATGCGATGGCACTGACGGCAACACTGGCCGACGGCAGCGCGTTGCCGTCGTGGCTGGCCTTCGATGGTGCGACCTTCACCGGCACGCCGCCAACCAACTACACCGGCGCGATCGACATCAAGGTCACGGCGAGCGACGGGTCGCTCACGGCGAGCGACGTATTCCGCCTGACGATCCCCTCGGTGAACAACGCGCCGGTGGTCTCGATCCCGCTGCCGGACGTCTCCTCGCCGGAAGATACCGCGGTGTCGGTGGCGATCCCGGCCGGCAGCTTCACCGACGTCAACGGCAACCGGCTAAGCTACACGGCGGTGCTGTCCAGCGGGGCCGCGTTGCCCTCCTGGCTTACCTTCGACGGCACCACCTTTACCGGCACGCCGCCGGCCAACTACAACGGCACGGTCAGCATCAAGGTCACGGCCAGTGACGGCGCGTTGTCGGCCAGCGACATCTTCGTGCTGACGATCACGCCCGTGAACGATGCGCCCGTGCTGGCAGTCCCTCTGTCCGACGTCAATTCGGCGGAGGACGCCGCGGTCTCGTACACGATTCCCACCGGCCGATTCACCGACGTGGACGGCAATCCGCTGACCTATTCGGCGACGCTGGCGGATGGCAGCCCGCTGCCGTCCTGGCTGACGCTGACCGGCACCAAGTTCGCCGGCACGCCGCCGCTCAACTTCAATGGAGCCATCGACATCCGCGTCACCGCGAGCGACGGTACGCTCTCGGCTAGCGACGTCTTCACCCTGACGATCACGCCGAAGAACGATGCGCCGGTGCTGTCCGTGCCGTTGCCCGACGTGACGTCGCCGGAAGATACGGCGCTGTCGATCGCGCTTCCCGCCGGCAGCTTTACCGATGTCGATGGCGATACGCTGACCTACACCGCAACGCTCTCGACCGGCGCGGCGCTGCCGGCCTGGCTGAGCTTCGACGGTACGACGTTCATCGGCACGCCGCCGGCGAATTACAACGGCACAATCAGCATCAAGGTCACCGCCCGCGACGGTGCGCTGACGGCCAGCGACACCTTCGCGCTGACCATCACGCCGGTGAACGACGCGCCGGTGGTTGCGGTGCCGCTGGCCGACGTGAATTCGGCGGAGGACACCGCGATCTCCTACACGATCCCGGCCGGCCGCTTCACTGATCCGGACGGCAACACGTTGACCTATTCGGCGACACTCGCGGATGGCAGCCCGCTACCGTCCTGGCTGACGCTGACCGGCACCAAGTTCACCGGCACCCCGCCGCTCAACTTCAACGGCGCCATCGACATCCGGGTCACCGCGAGCGACGGTTCGCTGTCGGCGAGCGACGTCTTTACGCTGAACATCACGCCGAAGAACGACGCGCCGGTGCTGGCCGTGCCGCTTCCCGACGTGACGTCGCCGGAAGATACGCCGCTGGCGATCACGCTTCCTGCCGGCAGCTTCACCGATATCGACGGCGACACGCTGACCTACACGGCGACGCTCTCCACCGGCGCCGCGCTGCCGACCTGGCTGAGCTTCGACGGCACCACCTTCACCGGCACGCCCCCGGCGAACTACAACGGCACGCTCAGCATCAAGGTCACTGCCCGCGACGGTGCGCTGACGGCGAGCGACATCTTCGCGCTGACCATCACGCCGGTGAACGACGCGCCGGTGGTCTCGGTGCCGCTATCCGACGTCAATTCGGCGGAGGATGCAGCGGTCTCCTACACGATCCCGACCGGCCGCTTCACCGATCCTGACGGCAACACGCTGACCTATACCGCAACGTTGGCGGATGGCAGCCCACTGCCGTCCTGGCTGACGCTGACCGGCGCCAGGTTTGCCGGCACACCGCCGCTCAATTTCAACGGCGCGATCGACATTTTGGTCACCGCCAGCGACGGTTCGCTCACGACCAGTGACGTCTTCACGCTGACGATCACGCCTGTCAACGACAAGCCGGTTGCGGCCAATGACGGTCCGTTCTCCGTCACCCATGGCGACACGCTCGCCATCGCGCGCGCAAGCCTGCTCGCCAACGACACCGATATCGACGGCGACAATCTGACCATCGTCTCTGTCGGCGCCCCGCCCAAGGGCACCGTCGTGATCGATGGGCAAGGCGTCAGCTACACGCCCGATTTCGGCTACGAAGGGAACGACAGCTTCACCTATATGATCAGTGACGGCGCTGCGACAACAACGGCCACCGTCAGCCTCACCATCTCGAACGCCTTTGAGGGCTGGGTTGTCGGGACCGCTGGCGTCGATACGCTGGTCGGCGATGCGATCGCTCCGAACAGCATCTACGGCGCCGGCGGAAACGACGTCATCACCGGGGGCGCTGCCCCGGATCGTCTGGCCGGCGGCATCGGCAACGACACGCTCAACGGCAATGACGGCGATGACTCGTTCTGGGGCATGGCCGGCAACGACACCATCAATGGCGGCAACGGCACTGACACCGCCTATTACAATGGTGTGATGTCGACCTATTCGATCGTCACGTCGGCGGGGTCGGTTCAGGTTACCGACAATTCCACCGCGAATGGCAGCGACGGCGTCGACACGCTCACCAGCATCGAAAGGCTCATCTTCCGCAACGGCGAGACGGTCACGCTGGCGGCGCCGATCATCCTCGATCTCGACGGCCTCGGGGTGGAAACCACAACCGCCAGCCAGTCCTCCGCGACGTTCGATATCGACGGCGACGGAGCGCCCGACGACACCAGTTGGATCGGGACCACGGAAGCGTTCCTGTTCCTCGATCGCGACCGCAACAGAACCGTGAGCGGTATTTCGGAGTTGAGCTTTGCCGACGATGTGGCGGGTGCGCGCTCCGATCTCGAAGGCCTGCGCGCCTTCGACAGCAACCGCGACGGAATGCTTTCTGCCGACGACATTCGTTTCGCCGATTTCAACCTGTGGCAGGACTGCAACGGCGACGGCTCCGCGCAGGACGGGGAGGTCCTGTCGCTGTCAGCCGCTGGTGTGCGCTCGATCAATCTGACGGCATCCGCGACGGATGCGTCCTGGGAGTTCGGCAGCACCGTGATCGTCAATCGCGGGAGCTACACCCGCACTGATGGGCGCACGATGGACTATGCCGATGCCGCGCTGACGCGGGCGACGCAACCGCTCGCCACCGGCAGCGCCGCGAGCTCGGCCCAAACACTGGCCTCCGCGCTCGAGATCTTGTCCGCGAATCCCGCGCCTTCGATTGGTGAGCAGTTCTGGCGCGCGATGGATGCGATGGCAGGGCCGGACAAGCCGAACGGAACGGGTGCTGGGACAGGCGCCGCCGGTCCGTCGCAGCCCGGCGCCGACGCTGACGGTTGGGCCGGACGCGCGGCGGGTGAGGGGACGACGGATCAGTCGTCCACGCTGCTCGCGCTGATGCGGCAGGAGATGTCGGCGTTCGGCAGCAATCCTGGTGCGGCCGATCTCGCTTGGCGCAAGGAGACTGCGGCGCATCCGACAGACTTCTTCGCCTGACGCAGCCCCCGACCGTCGATCCTGCGCAAGCAGGACTCACCGTTCACTCGGCGGCCGGGGTAACTCGCTGGCAGGCAATGGCTTGCTCTTCATCAGCTCCCGCAGGTGCTGGAAAGTCACGTAGAGCATCGGCACCAGGAAGATTCCGATCGAGCTTGCCGCGAGCATGCCCGCGAACACTGCCGTACCGACAGCCCTGCGGCTGAGCTCCGCGGCGCCGGTCGCGATCACGAGCGGCAGGAGACCAAGGATGAAGGCGACGGAGGTCATCATGACCGCGCGGAAGCGCATATGCGCGCCCTGGACCGCGGCGTCGTCGAGCGCCACGCCTGCCTCGCGTCTCTCCTTGGCGAATTCGACGATCAGAATGCCGTTCTTGGCGGCGAGCGCAATCAGCACCACCAACCCGATCTGGCCGTAGAGGTCGAGATTGAGGCCTGCGAGATTGATGCCGACATAGGAGCCGAGCACGCCGACGACGACGGACAGCAGCACCGGGATCGGGATCACCGTGCTCTCATAGAGCGCCACCAGGAACAGATAGGCAAACAGCAGGGCAAGCATCAGCACGATGCCGGTCTGGCCGGCGGCCTGCTGCTCCTGATAGGCGGTGCCGGTCCACGCAAAGCTGTAACCGTCAGGCAGTACGGCATTGGAGACATCGGCCATCGCAGCCATTGCGGTGCCTGAAGAGACCCCGGGCGCCGGGCTGCCGTTCACCGTCACCGAGCGGTAATTGTTGTAGCGGGTGATCACCTGGGGGCCGGTCACGATCCTGATCCCGGCCAGTGATCTGATCGGCACCATCTGCCCGGTGCTATTGCGCAGATAGATGCGCCAGATGTCCGAGATATCGCCGCGATCGAACGCTTCGCCCTGGACGTTGACCTGCCAGGTGCGGCCAAACCGGTTGAAATTGTTGACGTAGATGCCGCCGAGCGTCGCCTGCAGGGCGGTGAAGATGTCGCTGATCCCTACTCTGAGTGCCTGCGCCTTGCCACGGTCGATGTCGAGATGGATGGACGGATTGGTCGCGGTGAACGTGGAAAAGACCCGCGCCAGACGAGGATCGGCATTGGCGGCGCCGATCAGCGCGTTGGTGACGCTCGAGATCTCGGCTGGGCTCTGCCCTTCCAATGCCTGGAGCTGGTATTCGAAGCCGCCCCCGGTGGAGAGACCGATGATCGGTGGCAGGTTGAACGGCAGCACATTGGCCTGTCGGATCTGCGCGCCGGCCGCGAAGGTCTGCCGGATCAGCGTTTGCGCGGAATCCGTTGCTGTCTTGCGATCGGCAAATGGCTTCAAGCGAGTGACGACGAGGGCGCTGTTCGATTCCGATGCGCCGTCGAGCAGGGAAAAGCCGACGATGGCCAGGACGTGGTCCACAGCCGGCAGCTGCTTGAGGACAGCTTCGACCTGCCGGGTGACCTCGCTGGTTCGCGCCACCGACGCACCGTCCGGCAGTTGGACCGAGGTAAAGAAGGCGCCCTGATCTTCCTCGGGCAGGAAACCCGTCGGCGTGATCAGCGACATGCCGAAGACGCCGGCGGCCAGCAGCGCGACGAACAGGACAGAGAGGCCGGCCACGCGCACAAGCCGCCGGACGCCGCTGCTGTAGCGGTCACGAATCCAATCGATGGAGCCGAGGACACGGCCCATGATGCCACGCCTGGGTCCGGTGTGGCGCAGGAACAGCGCGCACAGGGCAGGTGACAATGTCAGCGCGTTCAACGCCGAAATCATCATCGCGGCGCTGATCGTCACCGCGAGCTGGCGAAACAGCGTTCCGGAAACGCCTGGAATGAATGCGATGGGTACGAAGACCGACAGCAGCACCAGGGTGATCGCGATGATCGGCGCGGTGATCTGCGTCATGGCCTTCTTGCTGGCCTCGGTGGAGGAAAGGGTGGGCTCCTCCTCCATCACCCGTTCGACGTTCTCGACGACGACGATGGCGTCGTCCACGACGATGCCGATCGCGAGCACCATCGCCAGCAGGGAGACCGTGTTGGCGGAATAGCCCAGCACCAGCAGGACGGCGAAAGTGCCAATCAGGCTCACGGGAACCGCGATCGCGGGGACCACCGTGGCCCGGAGATTGCCGAGGAAGAGGTACACCACGATCACGACCAGCACGAAGGCTTCGCCCAGCGTCTGCAGCACTTCCGCGATGGTATCGCGGACGAAGCTCGTGGAATCGTATTGCACCAGGTAGCTCAGTCCGGTGGGGAAGTGCTGCGACAGCCGCTGCATCGTCGCCGCCACGGCCTGTGCGGTGGTCACCGCATTGGCGCCCGGCGCCAGATAAATCGCGACCGGAACGGCCGCGCGCCCGTCGATCCGCGCTTCGCTGTCGAGGTTCTGTGCGCCCATCTCGACGCGAGCAACGTCCTTCACCAGCAGGGACGAGCCGTCCGGGTTGGCACGCAGCACGATATCAGCGAATTGATCGACGGTTGCGAGCCTGCCCAGGGTTTGCACGTTGAACTGGAATTGCTGGTCATCGCTGATCGGCCGCGCCCCGATGCGGCCGACCGGGGCCTGGATGCTTTGCGTGCGAATTGCGGCAATGACATCCGACGGCGTGAGATTGAGGCTGGTAAGCCGCTGCGTGTCGAACCAGATCCGCATCGAGTAGTTCATCTTGGCGAACAGGTTGGCCTGGCCCACCCCCGGGGTGCTCGCGATCGCATCGAGTACGTTGATGATGGCGTAGTTCGTGATGAACAGCGGGTCCTGCTCGCCATTGGCGCTGTAGAGAACGAGGAATTGCAGGATCGACGAGGACCGTTTGCGGACCGTTACCCCCTGCTGCTGCACTTCGGTCGGCAGCTGCGACAGCGCGCTCTGCACGCGGTTGTTGACATTGACGGTGTTGATGTCGGGGTTTGTGCCGAGCGCGAACGAAACCGTCAGCGTATAGCTGCCGTCGCTGGCGCTGGTCGATTTCATGTAGAGCGCGCGGTCGACGCCGATGATCTGTGCCTCCAAGGGCTGGGCGACGCTGCTCTCGACGACGTCGGCGGACGCTCCCGGGAAGGTGCCGGAGACGGTGACCTGTGGGGGCACGATGTCCGGAAATTGTGCCACCGGGATCTGCATCAGCGCCAGCGCGCCGGCGATGGTGATGATGAAGGCGATCACCATCGCCAGCCGGGGGCGATCGATGAAGACAGCGGACATCACGGCCTGTCACCCGCCCGGCCGGCCTTGCCGGAGGTGCTGGGAGCTGCTTGCGGGTTCGCGCCGTCCGCAGCCTTCATGCTCGACAGGATCAGTGGACTTGCCGGTCCCGGCGAAACGACCTGGCCGGGGCGAATCCGCTGCAGGCCTTCGACGATCACCCTGTCGCCGGCCGCGAGTCCTGTGATGACCGCTGCGATGGTCGGGGTCGATTGTCCGAGCTGGATGCGGCGCTGCTCAGCCTTGTTGTCGGCGCCGACAACGAGAACATAGTCGCCCTGCTGGTCCGAGAGCACGGCGGAGCGCGGGATCGCCAGCACCTCGATCGGCTGAACGCCCTCCAGCACGACGGTCACGAACTCGCCGTCGGTCAGTTCGTGAACGGTGACGCCGGCCGCCGAGGACGTCCGCAGGATAGGATTGCCGATCTCGCCGCGTACGGTGATCGTGTCCGTGTTCTGAGCGATGGTGTTGTCGACGAAATTCAGCTTGCCGGACTGGCCGTACATCCGGCCGTCGGGCAGTCGCAGCCTGATGACGACGGCTTCCAGGCCGCCTCGCGGCCCGTATCGTTCCCGCAGTTCCAGTCCCTGGCGCAGCGGTACGGGGAAGGTGACGTACATCGGGTCCTGGCTGACGATGGTGGTCAGCACGCCCGAGCTTGGGCCGACGACGTTGCCTTCCGTCAATGCCGTGCGTCCGATCTTGCCGGCGATCGGTGCACTGATCCTGGTGTAGTCGAGATTGATCCGGGAGGCCTGGACCTGGGCTTGTGCGGCCTGGACCTGGGCTTCGAGACTGAGCTGGTTCGCGATGGCGGCGTCGTAAGTGGATTGTTGCCCGGCAGGGCCCCCGAGCAGGGTTCGCGCACGTTCCGTCGTCTGCTTGGCATTGTCGAGAGTTGCTTGAAGCTGCGCTACCTGCGCCTGTTTCGAGGCGAGATCCGCTTCGAAGGGGCCCCGCTCCAGCCGGTAAAGCTCATCGCCCTTGCTGATCTCGGCGCCTTCCTCGAACAGGCGACGTTCCAGAAATGCGGTGACGCGCGCGACGACATTGACCCGATTGATCGCCTCGATCCGCCCGAGAAATTCACTGCTCTCGGTGATCGGTCGCCTGGTCGCCTCTACGACGCCGACCGCGGGTGGGCCCGGCGCGGCGGGTTGGGTCCGGGCCAGCCCGCCGGCGATGATCGTCAGCAGAGTTGTCGCCAGAAGCCTGACCGAGACGCCAGCAAGGGTCATTGTGCGCTCATTGCAACCGGGCTCGAGACCGGTCCGGTGGTTCACCGGCGCCTCGTTACTCCCGCGGTGTTCGATCGCTGCGCACGGGCTCGTCATAACCCTTGCGGCGGCTATAGAACATCAGTGCGATCAGGCCGCAGCCGGACACCAGCATCAAGATGGCAGCTCCTGCCAGGATGGCGTTGCGGTAAAACGGCATCGATGGCGTTTCCTGCCATACCGCCACGGAGTACCAGGTCGTCATAACGAGAAGCGCTGCGAGGATGGCTCCAAGAAGCCATTGATTGGTGTGGCGCACGATCGCCTCCATCGTCTGGTTGGGGTTGCTTGGCCTTCACAACCCATCGGCCGCCTGCGGATTGCGTAAGGGACCTAGCGCCACTGCCATCCGCAGCGACGACGACCGCGATGCCACCAGCAAACCCAGCGGCGCCTGCGCGGTCGCCGGCGGCCCCAGCCAGGATGAGGCGGCGGTCCCCATTGTGTCCGCGTCAGGAGATCCGACGGGCCGGCGGTCTGGCCGAGCACGGGGGCGATCGGCATCGCTTCCGCGACCGCAATGAAGCGAACGCCGATGGTGCCTATCGCCGCGGCAGCTACCGCATTTTTGGCAAGGCCAAGGAAAGCGCGACGGTTGGGGGTGTCCATCATCTTCTTCTCCTTAAATTACGCGGCCCGCCGCACGGACTGAAGCGCGTATAGCAGCCAGGCAAGGCCGTGCGAGATCAGGTCGACGCCAAGCAGGAAACCGAGGATCCACAGGCTCATGGTGGGGAAGCTGAACAGGATCAGCGCGCCAGCGACCACCCCGAAGACGCCGGAGATCAGCATCATCCAACCGTTCTGGCTCCAATGGGCGAAGCTCAGTATGGATCGAATGACGCCGGAGGCGATCAGGATCGCGCCGAGGAAATAAGTGAGGATCAAAGCGCCGGAGGCGGGCTGGGTCAGCAGCACGAGCCCGAAGGCGACGTAGAGGGCGCCGAGCAGGATCTGCCACAGAAAGCCGCCCCATCCTTTGGTCCAGAGGGCGTGGGCGATCTCGAACGCGCCGGCCGCGATCGCCGTCAATCCGATCAGCTTCACGCTGATGATGGTCGCGAACGCCACATCGCTGAGAGCTGCGATACCGGCAGCGATCATGACGATGCCCAGCAGAGCGCAGACCCACAGGGGTGGAGGGCCCAGAGCTGCGATGCCGGGCCGGCTGTCATAGACTGTCATGCCACGCTCCTGATCTCCTGGTGATCGCCACCCCGACGCGACCGTAGCTTCGGAGCCGGAGCATCGACATCCGACGAAACCCTGAGCGACGGTGCGGGAATGTTCGCATGGAGTCTCGGGAGGGATCCCCGTGAGCGAGCTACCGCCTGCCGCGCGGACCCAGAGTCAGGTTGGTCACGCCCGCCGCGAGATTGATTCCGATCGATCGCTCGATCGACAGCGGCTGCAACATCACGCTCCGGCGCGAGCCGCCAATCAGGACGTTGGCTCCGAGGCCGGGGCCGAATGCGATACTGCCGCTCGCGCCCACATAGTTTCCTCGCAGCGTAGCGGGGCCGATCCGCGAATTCTTGGCGAAGACGGCCCAGGAGAGAGAGCCCGCCGAGGTCACTCCCAGGTCGAGCCCAACGCGCCTGATGCGTCCCTCATAGATGTATTGTCGAGGGGGCCTGCGTGCATAGAAGAAAGTGCAGCGCAGCGATTGCGCCGATCCAAGGACCAGGCCCACGCGCGGGGAGCTGAGGCACAACAGCCTGCCGACCCGGAATGTGTCGGCGCGGGCGGGGGAGGCGGCGCAGCAAAGCAACGCGCATCCGGCAACGCAAAGGAACCGCATCATTCGCATTCAAGCCTCCATCTGGTTTTTCATGGACGCGGCCGCAGGCCGGCGGTCCTGGCGAAGCCAGAAAGTGATGCCGAGGCCGATCAGCAGCACCGCGCCAAGCAGGAAGAAGAAGACAGATTGCTTCAGCCAGGATATCGCCGGGACGGTCACGCCCATCGCAAGGCCGAGAAACGAGATTTGTAGCGACATAAGGCTGACGCCCGCGAGGAAGGTGCCGAGCGCGAGCAACGTCAGCAGCACCAAGCCGGTTGCCGGTGTTGGAAGCAATTGCTGCACCCCCGACATCAGCATGATGTTCATCGTGACCAGGACGGCGATCCAGTGCAGCGCCTGGGTCCAGATCAATCGGAGCTGGGCGTCCTTGCCTTGCGTCTCCGGCCATTTCGTGACGACGCAGACCGCTCCGATGGCGAGCGCCAGGAATTCCCAGTAACCGACGAGAGGCTGGTGGGAGACGTTGGTATAGGCGACGCCCGCGACAGCGAGCACCAGCGCCACCACATAAGGGAGCTGCTGCCACAGGAAATGAGCCATCCTGAATTGTGGTGGGGCAGGCTCCGTGCCCTCGTTCCGTTGTAGATCGATCTCGCTCATGGGCCATCCATTCATGATCTGTTGCTGCTGAAGGTCGGCTTGAGGTCGTCGCCGAGATAGTCCTCGACGTAGAATCGGATGATCGCGACACGGCCGATCGCGACCAGGGGCATGGCCATCGCGATGCCCAGGACGCCGAACAGCGCGCCAAGTATGACGATCGCGACCAGTGTCCAGGCAGGGGGGATCTCGACCGCCTGACGTTGGATCAGCGGACCGATCACGTAGCCTTCGATCGACTGAATGATTGTGTAGATGAGCACGGCCCAGATCAGCAGCGAGCCGCCGAGTGGCATCGCGACCAGCGCGATCGGAAGCGCCGCCACGATCGGTCCGAGATATGGAATGAAGTTCGACAAGCCCGCTTGCAGTCCGAGCACAAGTGGTCCCGGCAGCCCAACCAGATAGAGTGCGACCCAGACGCACACCGTCATGAGAACGATCCGAATGAGCTGTCCGATCAGCCACAGCCGCATCACGCTGCCCATCTCGTCCATCACCACTCTCGTTCGCGCGCGATAGGGTCGCTTCACCAGCATGACCAGGCTGTCGCGATGGCTGGTCGGATCGAATGCGAAGAGGATTCCGAGGAATACGATGACGAGTGCGCCGGTCAGAAGGCTCGATGCTCCGCCGAGCAGGAATTGGGCGTGGCTGAGAAAGCGCCCCTGATCTGAGAATAGCCATTGCGCAAAGTCGCGGCCCCATTCCGGGCCGAGCAGATCTACGCCGTATGACAGCAGATGCTGCTGCAGGACGTCGATCTGGCTGTCCATGACCTTCAGCAGGAGGCGCGTCTGCTCCGGTAGCTTGCCGGCGCCCCATAGCAGTCCAAATGCCGACAGGGCCGAGAACAGCAGCAGGACCAGCGTCAGCCGCCAGGCGCGAGCGAGCGGAACGACCGGGGCGAGCGCCCTTGCGCAGGCATCGAGAAATGCGCCGAACAACACGCCTGCAAAGATGAGCAGGAGACTGGATACTGTCTGCCATGCCAGAAACAGGAAAACACAGGCGGCGAGCAGGCTGAGCCCGGTCGCGAGAACGCCGCGCCCGTCGTGCTCCGGCAGGCCGGTGGAATCGTCGTGTGGAAGGGGGTCGCGAAGCCGCCCCGGCCCTGTCCTGGAATCGCTCATGGATCGGTCCAATCGCGAGGGTGGATGATCGTTCGCGGCAGCTAGGTGCGAACGCGCCGGCTGCCAAAGTGCGGATGCTTTCCGCCGCGATGACGCCAGTAGCGGTGCTTGGTCGGATTGGTGTTGGTGTTGGGCGCCACGGTCTTCGGCGCCGATGCGCCGGTGCCCTTCGGCGCCAGCTCCTTGTCAGTCGTCTGGGCCAGCAACGGGGTTGGAGATCCGGCAGCCGCGACCAACCCGCCCAGGATCAGGGCGCCCAAGATGGCTCGAATGCTCATATTCGCCTCCATGCAGCCAGGGACAACGGCTCAAATCGAGATGGCTCCGGTGGACAGTGCGTAGACGCCGACACATGCGGCGACCGTGATCGCCGCAAAGAGGATTGCCTCCAATGGCCTGAACACCGCTTCTTTGCGTTCGCGCTTGGCGAGAAGGAACAGCAGCGTGCCGGGCGCATACAGGATCGACGACAGCAAGAGAAACGTCGGCCCGCCTGCGTAGATCATCGCGGCCGCGTAGACCGTCGCGACAGCCGAGCGGATCCAGTCGCCAACGCGGGTGCGCTCGCCGGCGCGGTAGGCCTCGCCGGTCCAGGCGAGCTTGAGACCGTAGGCCGCGACAAGGAAATACGGGATCAGCGTCATCGCGCTCGTCATCTTCAGGGCGAGCGTGAATGCATATTCCGCAAACCAGGTCACGAGGAGGAAAGTCTGGATGACGCAGTTGGTGAGCCAGAGCGCTCCGGCCGGGACCTTGTACGCGTTAACTGTTGCGAGAAAGGAGGGCATGGTGCGGTGGACCGCGGCGGAATGCAGCACCTCAGCTGCCAGGAGCGACCAGGACAGATAGTTGCCAAGGACCGAGATCAAGAGTGCGACGCTGACGAACATGCCGCCCCAGCGACCGACGATCGCTTCCATGACGCCGGCCATGGATGGCGTCGGCAGATCCGCCAGCTCCGGGCGTAGCAGCACGCCGTAGGACAGCAGTGTCACGAGAACGAGCAGGCTGAGCACCGTCAGAAAGCCGACGATGGTCGCGAATCCAACATCGTTTCGGCTACGGGCATAGCGGGAATAGACACTGGCGCCTTCAATCCCGACGAAGACGAACACGGTCAGCAGCATCGTGCCGCGAACCTGGGTGAGTACATTTGAATGCTCCGTCTGCTCCGCTCCCGTGAAATTCAAGGAGAAAATTCTGCCGTCGAAGGCGATGGCGGCGGCTGCAATGAACAGAACGATCGGAATGATCTTCGCGTAGGTCGCAATCGTGTTGAGTGCGGCAGCGTTCTTGATTCCGCGCAGGAGCAGAACGTGCACTCCCCACAGCAGGACGGACGCCGAAGCGATCGCTACCGCAGTTGTGCCGTCACCAAAAACAGGAAAAAACTGTCCGAGTGTTGCCTTGATCAGGACGAGACAGGCGACATCTGCAAGGCAGCATCCGATCCAGTATCCCACGGCCGAAGCAAAGCCGATATACTCGCCGAACCCGGCCCTGGCGTAGGCATAGATGCCGGCATCGAGATCCGGTTTGCGATGTGACAAGGTCTGGAACACGAAAGCCAGCATCAGCATGCCGGTGCCTGCGATCACCCAGGCGATCATCGCGCCCAGCGCGCCCGTGGTCCGCCCGAAGGATGCGGGTAGCGCGAAGATGCCGGAGCCGACCATCGAGCCCACCACGAGTGCGATGAGCGCATTGCGCGAGAGCTTTTGATCGACCTCGTTCGTTGACGGAGCCATGACGGGATGGTCTTCCAATCCGCGACCGGCGGGACTGATGCCGGTCGATCCCGGCGAAGACCTTAAAGGCGGCTTTCCCGCTCGCACATCAGGGATTCTCTGTAGGGAGCACGGGCAGGAAATCGCCAGGCGGTTCTGCGCCGCCTTCAGGCCTTCGCCGTGGGGCTGGTCGCGCCTTCGCCGGGACCGGATGCCAGCCCGGGAACGGCAGCCAAAAGCACGATGCCGGAACGGCAGAATTCCCCGGCCTTCGCGAGCTCGGCCGCAATGCGTTGAGCATGCAGAACGGCCGTATCCTGATCCGCGTATTCGCACCCGGTCCCATCGGGCGTGAGGCCGTATTTGTCGACGATGTGGAAATAGAAGCGCATGTCAGCCGATTAGGCCGCGCCGCGATCATCTCCTAGTGACAAACGCGTAAGGCGCCCCCTCCAAAAGGAGGGGATGAGCGGCGGTTCCAGATTGCCCCTTTGTAATGATGGTCGCCGCGGATTGCAGGAAAATCGCAAGAGGCGACAAGGTGGTTTCCCCGCCGGCGTTCGGGTGATTGTCCGATGCCGCCCTGTGAGCCCGGGGGATAGCGTAGCTTCCTGTCAGCAAGCTCTGAGAGGAGACGAGCGATGTCAAATTACGATCAGGACCTGGCGGCCTCGCGTGCAGGTGGTGGTGGCACGATCGCGGTGGACACCGGACTGCGCGACTACATGCTGCGCATCTACAATTACATGACCGCCGGCGTCGGCCTGACCGCTGTCGTCGCGTGGCTGACCTATCAGCTGACCGGTCCCGCCTTGCTGCAGAGCCCGTTGATGTGGGTCTTCATTCTGGCGCCGCTTGGGCTGGTCTTCTTCATCGGTTCGCGCATCAATACGCTGTCGGTATCAACGGCGCGGCTTCTGTTCTTCATCTATGCCGCCCTGGTCGGCGTGTCGCTCTCGACGCTGTTCCACATCTACACCAGTGCGTCGATCGCACGCGTCTTCTTCATCGCGGCGGCGACCTTCGGGGCGCTCAGCGTGTTCGGCTACACCACACGGCGCGACCTGTCCGGTCTCGGCACCTTCCTGTTCATGGGGCTGATCGGCGTCATCATTGCCAGCCTGGTCAACCTCTTCCTGCAGTCTTCCAGCCTCGACTGGCTGATCTCGGTCGTGGGCGTCGGCGTCTTTGCCGGCCTCACGGCCTACGACACGCAGCGGATCAAGGCGATGTACGACAGCAGAGATGATGAAACGTCGGCTGGCCGCAAGTCCGTGATTTCGGCGCTGTCGCTCTACCTCAATTTCATCAACTTGTTCATGATGCTGCTGCGGCTCGCCGGTGGTCGGCGCTGAGCGGGCCCGAGGCGGCCGTTCAGGCCGCCGGCCGTTCCGCCGCACTTGCGAGCGCGTCGCGCAGGGCCTGTTCCTTGCTGTCGTCCAGGGACGTCTTCAGCACGGTCCCCCCGGCGTCCTTGATCTCCTTCAGCACCTTGTCTGCCGTCATGTTCTTGATCAGGACGAACAAGGCGGCGTTGCCGGTGTGGAGCGATGCAGACAATTCCTTCATGAAGGCATCGTCGATGCCGAAATCGGACAGGGCGCCGCCAAGCGCGCCGGATGCCGCGCCGACGGCCACGCCGAGGATCGGATTGAGGAATATCACGCCGATCAGGAGGCCCCAGAAACTTCCCGTCATCGCGCCGATCGCCGTCGTGTTGACGAGTTGATTGAGCTTGATGCCGCCGGAATCCGTTTTCACGGCGATCACCGCGTCGCTGATTGTGATCAAATATTCCTTCTGCAGCTTGAGCAGCCGCTGACGCACTTCTTCGGCCTTCGCCTCGGATGGATATACGATGGCGACCAGATCGGACATGAAGACCTCCCATTGGAGCATAGCAAGGGCACCCGAGCAAGCTACCGCGCGAGCGCTGCCTCGGGGGATCGGAGAAAACCCTCGGCCTCGGTGGGGAATGTCCCGATGAGATATGAGACGCTAATGATTGCGTACCGAAGGGGTGGCGCACAGCGAAATCGCTCGCGCCGCCCGATCAATGATACCTGTGGCCATCAATTGCCGCCTTTAGCGGCGCGGGTTCGGGACGCAGGTCCCATGCCGCCCGCTCACCGACGCTCGGCACTGGGCTCGCGTGTCGTACATGCAGGTCAGCATTCCTTTGAACTTTCTGCACCACGCCAGATCCTGCGCCTGTCCTGGCGTCCACGAACCCGTGGCACCGAGCATAATGAAAACGGCGGTGGACAACAAAGCTAGCTTTCTCATTTCGGTTTCTCCTGTCGTTGAGCCAATCACGTGAAGCCCGGATCGCGGGCTCGTCGGACCAGCCGCTGCTTTGGCGAATGCACCGCACGCCGAGCAACGGCCGCAACTACAGCTTTATGCATTGTCCACGTACGTCGGATATCGGGTGATCGCCTGATCTCCGCTGCAGGAATCCTCCCGGCCGTGACGCCGGCTTGGTCGGTCACGATTACACCTGCAGATGCTCAGTAGATTTACCGATACAGGCGGGATGAATTCTCCGCAAAATCATCAGCAGCGCGGATAGGTAAAGTTATGCGGCTGCGATCTCTGAATGCGACGCTTGTTGCAGGAGTTTCTGCGTTGCTGCTGGTCGCCTGCGAGAGAGAGGCAGCGACGGACTCGCTGCCGACGCCACCGCGTCCCGTCCGTACCATCACGGTCGAGAAACGGGATCAACGGACGCGTCTCGCGTTTTCCGGGCGCATCGAAGCTGAAGACGAAGTGAGTCTGGCATTTCGAATTTCCGGACGGCTGCAATCGAGCGACATCCGGCTCGGTGATCGCGTTGAGACCGGCCAGCTCCTGGCGCAACTTGAAGCGCAGGACCAACTGAGCGCGTTGCGGCAGGCGCGGGCTGCCCTTGCCGCAGCCCAGGGCCAGCTCACTCAGGCGCGCAATCATTTCGATCGCCAGCAGACGCTATTGGCACAGGGATGGACAACGCGCGCCAATTTCGAGGCTGCAACCCAGGCGCAACAGACGGCGCAATCAAATGTCGAAATGGCCGAAGCTCAGTTGAATTTCGCCCACGACCAAGTCAGTTTCACCGAGCTGCGAGCCGACGCGCCCGGCAAGATCACGGCGACAGGGCCGGCGGCGGGCGAGGTCGTTCAGGCCGGGCAGATGATCGCGAGGATCGCGCGGCAGGATGGCCGCGACGCGGTCTTCGACGTCCCCGCTCAGATGATCAGATCGGCCCCCGCCGACGTGCGGATTACCGTCAGTCTGGCCGATGACCCGACGATCACGGCACAAGGCCGCATCCGTCAGATTGCCGCGCAAGCCGATCCGGTCACCCGCACCTTCGAGGTCAAGGTCGGCCTGACGGATCCGCCGGCAGCCATGCGGCTCGGCGCGACCGTGAATGGACGTGTCGAGACCGGCTCCGGGCCCGTGATCGACATACCGGCAACTGCGTTGACGCGGATCAATCGGCAACCGGCCGTCTGGGTCGTCGATCCTGCGACGAACGTCGTGTCGGCACGGAACGTCGACGTCCTGCGCTTCGACCAGGCCGACGTGATCATCTCGCAGGGGCTGGACGCAGGCGAGATCATCGTCACCGCCGGCGTTCAGGCCCTTCACCCCGGCCAGAAGGTGCGCTTGCTCGGGGCGGCGCCATGAGCGGGCTCAACCTTTCCGAATGGGCACTCAGGCATCGCTCGCTGGTGGTCTACGTCATGTTGGTCGCCGTGATCGGCGGCTACCTCGCCTATTTCCGCCTGGGCCGGAACGAGGATCCATCCTTCACCATCAAGACGATGGTCGTTCAGGCGGCCTGGCCGGGGGCGACGGCCGAAGAGACGATGAAGCAGGTAACGGAGCGGCTCGAGCGACAATTGCAAGAGACGCCCCATCTGGATTTCCTGCGCAGCTTCACCCGCGCGGGCCTGGTCACGATTTTCGTCAACCTGAAGGGAAACGCGAACGCAAGGCAGGTTACCGATACCTGGTACGAGGTGAGGAAGAGCATCGGCGACATGCGCCACACGCTGCCCGCAGGAGTTGTCGGCCCCGGCTTCAACGACGACTTCGGCGACACCTTCGGCATCGTCTATGGCTTCACCAGCGACGGATTCACCCAGCGCGAGTTGCGTGATCGCGTCGCGGATATCCGTTCGCAATTGCTCCAGATCCCGGACGTATCGAAGATCGAGCTGTTGGGAGCACAGGACGAGGTGATCTTCGTCGAGTTCTCCAAGCAGGAGCTTGCGACCGTCGGCGTCGATCGGGCGGCCCTGCTCGCCGCGCTGCGATCGCAGAACATCGTTCGTCCTGCAGGCGCGATCCAGACGGGCGAGGAGATCATTTCCGTTCGGGTGTCCGGCGGCTTCCAGTCGGAGCGGGACATCGCCGGCGTCAATTTCGTCGCTGGCGGTCGCACCATCCGCCTGAGTGATATCGCGCAGGTGCGGCGCGGTCACGTGGACCCGCCGCAGCCGATGTTCCGGGTCAATGGTCAGCCGGCAATCGGACTTGCCATCGCCATGCGCGATGGCGGCGACATTCTCGCGCTCGGCAGAAACATCAGGACAACGATGGCGGAGATCAGGGCCAGCCTGCCGATCGGGATCGAGCCGACGCTCGTCGCCGACCAGGCCGTCGTGGTCGGCAACGCGATCGGCGAATTCATGACCTCGCTGCTGCAGGCGATCGCCATCATCACGGTTGTCAGTTTCATCAGCCTTGGAATCCGCCCCGGCCTGATCATCGCGCTTGCCATCCCACTGACGCTGGCCATCGTGTTTCCGATCATGGAAATCGCCGGCATTGACATGCAGCGGATATCGCTGGGAGCGTTGATCATCGCGCTCGCGCTGTTGGTCGACGATGCGATGACGACCACGGACGCGACGCTGAACCGCCTGGCGCAAGGCGACAGCAAGGTCGACGCGGCGACATCCGCCTACCGGAGCCATGCCTTTGCCATGCTCGCGGGAACTCTGGTGACGATCGCCGGCTTCATTCCGGTCGGCTTCGCCGCGAGCTCGGCCGGCGAATATACCTTCTCGCTGTTTGCGGTGGTCGCGATCGCGCTTCTGGTGTCCTGGCTGGTCGCTGTGATCTTCACACCATTGCTGGGTGTGATCATTCTCGCTCCTCCGAAACGGCAGGCCACGGTGGCGCCCGGCAGGATCTTCCGCCTTTATCGGCACGTTCTGACTGCGGCGATGCATGCCAAATGGCTGACAATCGCGTTCTCGCTGGCGCTCTTCGTCGCGTCGATCGTCGCGTTTCCGCTGATACCCCAACAGTTCTTTCCATCGTCGGATCGGCCCGAACTGCTCGTGGATATCGGCCTGCCGCAGAATGCCTCGATCCTCGCGAGCGAGACGGCGGCGAAGCGGCTGGACGCGGCGTTGGCTGGCGATCCGGACGTCGCCCACTGGAGCACCAATGTCGGGCGCGGCGCGATCCGATTCTATCTTCCGCTCAGCGTCGAGCTTCCGAACGATTCGTTCACGCAAGCGGTCGTCGTGGCCAAGGACGTTGCCGCGCGCGAGCGCCTGCACCAGAAGCTGGAACGGCTTCTTGCGGAGGAGTTCCCGGCGGCCGTCGCCTCGGTTTCGCCGCTTGGCCTTGGTCCCCCTGTCGGATGGCCGCTGCAATATCGCGTGAGCGGGCCGGATGTGGAGCAGGTGCGGGGGATTGCGCTCGAGGTTGCCCAGATCCTGGCCTCCGATCCCAGGACCAAAAGCGTCAATTTCGATTGGATGGAGCCGCAGCGCCAGCTGCGCATTGACGTCGACCAGGATGAGGTCCGTCGTCTCGGATTGAGCTCGGAAGCCATATCAAGCGTGTTGAACACCGTGATATCCGGAGCGGTCGTGACCCAGGTCCGCGACGACATCTATCTGGTCGACGTCGTGGTCCGGGCCGTCGATGAGCAGCGTGTCTCGCTATCCAGCCTGCGTACGCTCCAGGTGCCGCTGCCTGGCGGACGAACGGTGTTGCTCAGCCAGTTTGCGAGTTTCGGATATCACCAGGAGAATCCCCTGATCTGGCGGCGCGACCGCGTTCCGACCCTCACGGTGCGCGCCGACATTGGCGGTGAAGCGCTGCCTGACGCCATGGTAGAGGCGCTGTCGCCGGCGATCGGAAAGCTGAGGAAGGCGTTGCCTGCATCGTACGACGTGGCGGTCGGTGGCACCGTGGAGGAAAGCCGGAAATCGCAAGCGTCCGTGCTCGCCGTGGTGCCCATGATGCTATTCGTCATGTTCACCATCCTGATGGTCCAGCTGCAGAGCTTTCTGCGGCTGTTGATGGTCGTGAGCGTGGCGCCGCTCGGCATGATCGGCGTTGTCGCCGCGCTTCTGCTTTCCGGCAGGCCGATGGGCTTCGTCACAATTCTCGGCGTGCTCGCCTTGCTCGGCATGATCAGCAAGAACGCCGTGATTTTGATCGGTCAGATCGATGCTGAACGCGCGGAGGGCAAGAGCCCCTGGGAGGCGGCGCTGGATGCCAGCAGCTCCCGCTTTCGTCCGATCATGCTGACGGCGGTGTCGACCGTGCTCGGCATGATCCCGATCGCTCCGACCGTGTTCTGGGGACCGATGGCCGTCGCGATCATGGGCGGCCTGCTGGTTGCGACCGTGCTGACGTTGGTGCTGTTGCCGACACTCTACGTGACCTGGTTCGGAGAAAAGGCAGTAGCCGAGCTTCCGCTTCATCGTGAACACTCCGGCGAGGAGAATCCCGATCCTTGACTAGGTAATCACCCGATATTCCGGGCCAAGCTCGAGGCGCATGGTGCAATCGGTGGGCAAGTCGATCGACGGGATGCAGCGCATGCTCTTGTCGCGAGGACTTCACATGACTGAGACTGCGTCAATCCAAAAGCTCTCGCTGTTCGCGTTGACCGCGATGGTGGTCGGCTCGATGGTCGGCTCGGGCATCTTCTCGTTGCCGAGAACCTTCGGCATCGCCACCGGACCGTTCGGGGCCATCTTCGCCTGGTGCATCGCGGGCGGTGGCATGTACACCCTGGCGCGGGTGTTCCAGGCGCTGGCGGAACGAAAGCCCGAGCTCGATGCCGGCGTCTATGCCTATGCGAAGGCGGGGTTTGGCGACTATCCCGGTTTTCTTTCCGCATTCGGATACTGGATAGGCAGCTGCATCGGCAACGTCTCCTATTGGGTGCTGATCAAGTCGACGCTGGGCGCTTTTTTCCCGGTCTTCGGGGACGGGAACACCGTGATCGCGATTGTCGTCGCCTCGATCGGAATATGGCTGTTCCATTTCATGATTCTGCGCGGTGTGCAGCAGGCGGCCGCGATCAACACGATCGTGACGATCGCGAAGATCGTGCCGATCCTCGTCTTCATCGTCATCCTGATCGTCGGGTTCAAGGCGGACCTGTTTCAAGCGAATTTCTGGGGCGGCGAGGGCATGCCGGACACGAGTTTGTTCGAGCAGATTCGTGCGACCATGCTCGTCACGGTGTTCGTCTTTCTCGGCATCGAGGGCGCCAGCGTCTATTCACGCTACGCTAAGGAACGCGCGCATGTCGGCACCGCGACCATCATGGGATTTGCGGTTGTGACGAGCTTGATGGTGCTCGTGACCATGCTGCCCTATGCCGTACTTCCCCGCGCCGAAATCGCCGGCATGCGGCAGCCGTCGATGGCGACGGTGCTGGAGGCGGTGGTCGGACATTGGGGCGCGATCTTCGTCAGCGTCGGGCTTCTGGTTTCGGTGCTGGGGGCCTATCTCGCCTGGTCGTTGATCTGCGCCGAGGTGCTGTCCGCCGCCGGCCGGACCAGGGACATGCCGGCACTGTTCGGCACGGAAAATGCGAACAAGGTGCCGGCCGCCGCGCTTTGGCTCACAAATGCGATCGTTCAGCTCTTCGTCATCAGCACCTATTGGTCGCAGGATGCGTTTGCGCTGATGCTCAATCTGACGAGCGTGATGTCGCTGATTCCGTTCTTCCTCGTCGCAGCCTATGGACTTCTGCTCGCCAGGCGGGGCGCGGCCTATGAGAAGGACAGCCGCAACAGAACGCGGGACATGATCTTCGCCGGTATCGCCGTCGTCTACACCCTGTTCCTGATCTACGCCGCCGGGATGAAGTTCCTGCTGCTGTCCCTGATCCTCTACGCGCCTGGTACGGCCCTCTACTTCTGGGCGCGTCTGGAACAGAAGGCGAGGGTCTTTACGGCCGTCGAGTGGGCCGTCTTCATCGCAGCAGCCGTCGGCGCGGCTGTCGGGATCCACGGATTGGCCACGGGCTATATCACGATCTAGACAAGGCAACTTCCGGGAGAACTCCCATGGCAAAGCAGGCGTCGGGCGGCTCGGTTTCCTTCGGGGTCCATTCGGAGGTCGGTCAACTCCGGAAGGTGATGGTCTGCTCACCCGGTCGCGCCCACCAGCGCCTCACGCCGTCCAATTGCGACACCCTGCTGTTCGACGACGTGCTATGGGTCGAGAACGCCAAGCGCGATCACTTCGACTTCGTGCAGAAGATGCGCGACCGCGGTATCGAAGTGGTCGAGATGCACAATCTGCTGGCGGAGACGGTCGCGATCCCCGAGGCCAGGAAGTGGATTCTCGACAACCAGGTCGTTCCCGACCAGGTCGGCCTCGGCCTCGTCGATGAGTTGCGGGGCTATCTGGAAAGCCTCAAGCCGCGTGATCTGGCCGAAACGCTGATTGGGGGCGTTTCGACCCATGACTTCCCGGACGCCCATGGGGGCGAGATGCTCAAGCTCGTTCGCGAGGCCGCCGGCATGACCGAGTATCTGCTGCCGCCGCTTCCCAACACGCTGTATACGCGGGACACGACCTGCTGGATCTACGGCGGGGTCACGCTGAACTCGCTCTACTGGCCGGCGCGGCACGAAGAGCCGATCCTTGCGACAGCCATCTACATGTTCCATCCGGATTTCGCCGGCAAGGTCAATGTCTGGTGGGGCGATCCGACACGGGACCATGGTCTTGCGACGTTCGAGGGCGGCGATGTGATGCCGATCGGCAAGGGCAACGTGCTGATCGGGTTGAGCGAGCGCACCTCGCGGCAGGCGATCAGCCAGGTCGCAGTGGCCCTGTTCAAGAAGAAGGCGGCGGAGCGTGTGATCGTGGCTGCGATGCCGAAGCTCCGTGCCGCGATGCATCTCGATACCGTCTTCACTTTCGCGGACAGGGATTGCGTCCTGCTGTATCCCGACATCGTCAACAGCATCGCGGCCTTTTCCTACCGGCCGGCCGACAATGCGGCCGGCCTCGAGCTGCGCCGAGATGAAAAGCCGTTCGTGGACGTCGTGGCCGAAGCCTTGGGCCTGAAGAAGTTGCGTGTGATCGAAACCGGGGGCAACGCCTATATGCGCGAGCGCACGCAATGGGACAGCGGTGCCAACCTGGTTTGCGCCTCTCCCGGTGTGGTGTTTGCCTATGACCGCAATACCTACACCAACACTCTGCTGCGTAAGGAAGGGATCGAGGTGATCACCATCGTCGGGGCAGAGCTCGGGCGAGGCCGCGGAGGCGGTCATTGCATGACCTGTCCGATCATCAGGGATCCGGCGGACTACTAGACCATGCGGATCGACTGAATTCGGTCGAGGCCGGCATGCCAGGGCGGCGCGCCGCTCCGGTTCCTCTTACACCTGCGCGATCGATTGGATCGAGCATAGCAGTGGTTCCATGCATCTATTCCACGGCGGCGAGCAGACCCCCGGCAATTTTACGAAATGGCGATTCACCGATTCAATCACTGATTTTGAATCTTATCACTAACACGCCACAATCGTCGCTCAGGCTGAGGCGATTCCTGGTGCACGCAAAAGCCATCGAGGAACGCCATGCGCGGGTCGAGAGCTCTTCTGCCGGTCTTGGGATTGTTGGGAACCGGCACTGCATGGGCGGCGGACGTTGATGCAACGGACCTGAAGGCGAGCAGCGCCGTACCGTATTACTCCGTTCCGTCCTGGAGCGTCGTCGGGTCCGTCACGCCGAACTTCACCGACAATGCCTTGTTCAGCCGGGACAACCGCAAGTCGGATTTCTTCTATGAGCCCGACGTGAGCGTCAGGCTGGACGGGAACATCACGGATGACCTGTCGTACCGGCTCTATGCACGCGCACAATATGACGCCTTTGCGCGAGAGAAGGACGGCAATGCCGCAGTGGCGCGGATGGGAGCGCGCCTGACGGAGAATTGGGACGGCTGGCGGTTCTCCGCCATCTACGAGCACCGATATGATTTCGACGGCGTCTATCGCGATCTCGCTTTCACGTCTGACGATGTGATGGGCTCGGTGACGCGCGACTTCCGCGTGAACAATGTGACATTCTCGCCGCTGTTGCTGTTGACCTACCGGTTTTCCGACCTTGCGGAAGCTCGCCGCTGGCGTTTCGATGCCTTGCTCGGCATTGAGGTCAAGCTCGATCCAAACTGGTCGATCGTGAGCACGCCGCTGTTCGAGGCCTTCTGGTTCACTGATGGGCTGAACAGGGGACGGCAGGATCAAATCTACTCCGCGGATATCGGCCTGAAGTATAACTTTGCCAGCAACGTGTCGCTTACGACGAGCGTGCTGTACGAAGCACGAGAATCGAACGTAATGGTGCGGCGCTACAGGGACCTCAGGATCGGTCCCCGACTTGACTTTGCTTTTTGAGAGGTCCGCAAGATGATGTTGAGGCGTGCTCGGATGCTGATCGGGGTCATTGTCGGTTTGATGGCAGCGTCCGCCGCCGCTGCAGACCCGCGCGATTCTGCCGACCGGAGCCAGCGTCTTGATACCAATGCACTCAGGGACGATGCCGGCACACAGCGGCTACGGGTTCCGTCTCATCCGCTGGCGATCGCGCCGCCGCAGCCGCCTGCGCCAAACGCGAAGCAAGGAAAAAAGAAGAGCAAGCCGAACACGAGCGGCGAGATGACCCGCTAGCACATCGCGTCTCAGCCATTGGTGCGATCGCCTCGACGCGATCGTGAAAGCGACTTGCTGCGCTTGAGTATCTGTTGTGTCATATTTGAATTGCAGCAGGATAATTCGGCAAGACTGCACATCAGCCCTCCCCCGATGCGAGATTTTATTCTGTCAGCAACACTACCTGGTGGTGTGATCAACCTGACGGTGTATACTCTGCCGACCCCAAGGGCGCGCGTCTCCTGATCCGTTGATGGATATCTCGCTCGGCGGGGGCAGGGAGGAAACTCTCGCCGTTCAGCTCCAATATATTGAGCTTCAGTGTGTTGGGCTTCAACGTCGGGCGTCGCCGCTGAATCAAATAGTGAGTGCGTACCGTGAAGTTACATAGCTCGCCCGCCTGTGAGTCGAGCGGAACCAGTGTCAAAGGGTGGTTGCGACTTGGCTCGGAAGAAACCTGCGAATGGTCGTACTGGGTCTTTTCACCCGATCTTCTTTTTGCGGCACGCCCTTCGTTTGGAGGGCACTTCGTGTATGAGGGGATCAATCCGGCGTTCGCGCTTCGTCTCGGTGTCCCGTCGGACGACATCCGGGACATGGACGTCTCCAACTGTCTCGGCAGGGACGACGCCAGGGCCGTCAGCGAAGCTCTCCGCGCATGTCTCGCAGAAGGAACAGAAGTCAGGATTCGCCATCGCCTCGCGTTTGGCGGCCAGCGCCAAATCATGGAAACGACCGTCGTCCCGATCATGGACGCCGCGGCCGGTGGGGCGGTCCGGTTGATCGGCGGCCATCGCGTCGCGCGCAATGGACTTTTCGAAGACGACGCCGAACCATCGGACGCCGCGCAGGCGAGCGTCAATTTGCTGTCCATTCAGGAGGACATCCAGCAGCGGATCGCGTCCGATCTGCATGACTCGACGTGTCAGCATCTGATTGCCGCGAGCCTCGGTCTGATGCGGATCCGGCGGACCATGGGCGATCCCGTCGCAGCCGAGCGCCTCTGCGACGAGGTCGACGCGTCGATCGATGAGGCGCTCAGGGAAATTCGCGCTTTTGCCTACCTGTTGCATCCGCAGAATCTGACAGCCGAAGGGCTCAAGGCCACGATCGAACATTATGCCGATGGATTCGCGGCGCGCACGTCGTTGCAGGTCACGACCAGGATCCTGGCCGACGTGGATCGATTGCCCTACGAGAAGCAGCGCTCATTGCTTCGGGTCGTTCAGGAAGCTCTCACGAACGTATTCCGCCATGCAAAGGCAACGGAAGTGCGCATCGTCATTGGCGGGACCAGCAGCCATTTTCGGCTGACCGTCAGCGACAACGGGCGCGGGCTTCAGGCCGGCCGCGCGAACCAGGCGGTATCGACTGGGGTTGGAATTCCAGCCATGAGAGCAAGACTCGAGCAGATCGGAGGTTCGCTGGAGATCCGCTCCGATTCGGCGAAGCATCGGTCCGGCACCATTCTGTGCGCGGTCTTTCCGCATGCGTTGGCCGCGAACAGGCGAAACCGGCGAAAGGACGCCACGATCATGGGGGTCCCCGCAGGGACCCATTGAGGGAAGAAAAACACTGACCGCTGGCGGCAGGCGGAAGCGAGTTCGTGTCCAGCCGCCGAGCAACGACACTGGAGTGCTCGCCATGAAGCGTTTTCTCATCGCTGATGACCACGAAGCTGTACGGTCGGGCTTGCGAGCGGTGCTCGAACAACGGGCGGATTGGGAAGTGGTCGCCGAGGCGAATGACGGCGGCAAGGCGCTGACAGCGGCAATCGAAAGCCGACCTCACGTGGCCATCGTCGATTTTTCCATGCCCCGAATGACCGGACTGGAGGTCGCGCGGCGGATCAAGGAATATCCGCTGCAGACCGAGGTTTTGATCTTTACGGTGCACAACTCCGGCCTACTCGCCCAGCAGGCATTTGAGGCCGGTGCCCGCGCTTTCCTGGTGAAATCGGATGCAAACCGATTGCTGCTGGCCGCCGTCGATTCTCTTTTGGCGCACAAGCGGTTCTGTACCGAAAGGTGCCGAAACGAGTTGAACGGGGGATCCGGCTGCAATGCAGACCGGCACCCGGGGCTCACGCCGCGCGAGCAACTCGTTGTCAAACTGGTTGCCGAAGGCTACAGCAACAAGGGCATCAGTGCGATCCTCAACCTCAGTGTCAAGACCACTGAGGCTCATCGAGCCGCCGCCATGCGCAAGCTGGATGTGAGCTCGACTGCGGGCCTGGTCCGATACGCCGTCCGCGCGCAGTTGGTCGAGGCATGACCATACCTTGCTCGGGTTTGATGGTCGCGTCCGCGTCGGTACATTCGCCCGGCCGTCTCGGGGTTTTGCAGGATAATACCCCGGCGCGCGATCGGTATGATCGCCCGACTGTCCTGCTGCCGTTGATCTCCGCCGATTACCGTCGGGTAGGAGAACGATGCCGTGAAGCGCATCTTGATTGCGGATGATCATGAAGTCGTGCGTTCAGGGCTGCGCGCGATCATCGATACACGCTCCGACTGGATCGTTGTCGGCGAGGCAACGAATGGCGAGCAGGCCGTCGCCTTGGCTTTGGAAACCAAACCGGACATCGTGGTCGTCGATTATTCGATGCCCCTCATGAACGGGTTGGAGGTCAGTCGCCGATTGAAGTCGCTGCGCTTGCGCACTGAGGTTCTGATTCTGACGATGCATGAGAACGAAGAGCTGCTGACCGAAGCCATCCTGGCGGGTGTCCGTGGCTTCTTGTTCAAGTCGGATGCAAGGAAACATCTGCTGTCTGCCGTGGAAGCGCTACTCGACCGCAGGCCGTATTTCACCAGCGTTTTGCTGGAGAAGCTGCTCCACGACTACCAGCTCAACAAGCTGAATAAGTCGGACATGTTGCTCACCTCGCGCGAGCAGAGCGTGGTCCAATTGATAGCGGAAGGACATACCAACCGGTCCATAAGCGTCATTTTGCAGTTGAGCGTGAAGACCGTCGAGACCCATCGCGCCTCGGCGATGCGCAAGCTGGGGATGTCGTCGACCGCCGAACTGGTCCGTTACGCCATCCGCAAGAAACTGGTGGCGCCCTGAGAGACTTCGCGGGCCTAACTTGCAACACCAGATTCCGTCACAGGACGGGGGGAGAGCGACCTCAACGACGCGCTCCATCAAATCGCGCAGCTTGGCGGCTTCCTGTTCGCCCAGAATGCAGATGGCTACATGGTCGCCGACATCGATTGGGAATCCCATCACGGGCACTACCGGGTGCGCATCGATGGCGAATGGGTGATGGTGCCTGACGGCGCCGTGGTCACACAGCCGGACAAGACCGGGGCGCACCGTGGTCTGGAAATACTATATCGACAGCCACCCCCGGGCTCGCTGGTTCATGCGGGAGACCATGATCTGAGATGCGGCCTCAGCGAGTGCGTGACCATTCTCGCTCCGGGCGCCCTGCGCCTGACGGACCTCAGGCGCATTTGTAGGTTCAGTAATAGAATTAATATATTCGAGTGCTCCGCGTCGTGCCGCTCGCACGCAGGATTCTCGCTGATGGCGCCTTTGTGCTGGGGAATAGCCGATCCCGAGGCGGAAGCGGCGTTTCTGACCGAACATAGCCCGGGTCAATAGATCGCATCTACGTGCTTGACTAGTTCTGAAAAAGAACTGTAGGTTCGAGAACGAGACGGCCGAGCTCAACGGCCGCGGGGCTCACCGCGCGCACTGGCCAACACAATTTGGACAGCGAGGTGCGCAGTTCGCGCGGTACGTGGCCGAGCGGGCAGCCAGGTGACGCAACAAAACACAATGACGTGCCCGGATGGGTGCGCATCAGGGAGGACGAGCCATGTTGGCGAAATGGAAGAGCCTTGCGGTTCTGGCTATGCTTTTGAGCAGTCCGGCGCTTGCGGCTGACGAGCCCGGGGTGACCGCGACCGAGATCAAGATCGGCGGGGTATTCCCGTTCAGCGGGCCGGCCTCATCGATCGGTCTCGTCGGCAAGGGCCTCATCGCCTACATTCAATCGATAAATGACCGCGGCGGAATCAACGGTCGCAAGATCAACTATATCGCCTATGACGACGCCTACAGTCCTCCGAAGGCGGTGGAGCACGTCCGCAAGCTCGTCGAGAGCGATGAAGTGGCCTTTATGTTCGGCCAGCTCGGCACGCCCGGTCTTTCCGCGACGGCAAAATACCTGCGGGCGAAAGGCGTGCCCAGCATCGCCATCATCAGCGGCTCGTCCAAATTCACCGACGTCGCCAGTTACCCGCTGACCACGACGGGCCTCGTCAGCTACGACACCGAAGGAAAGATCTACGCCAAATATCTCACCAAGACGCTGCCGAACGCCAAATACGCGATCCTCTATCAGAACGACGATCTCGGCAAAGATTACGTCAATGCCTTCAAGGCCTTCCTCGGCAAGGACTACGATCGCAGGGTCGTCAGCGCGTCCTATGAGGTCACGGAGCCGACTGTCGATTCGCAGATCACAACCCTGAAGAGCTCGGGCGCCGAGGCCCTGATGATCGCGGGAACGCCGAAATTCGCTGCACAAGCGATCCGGCAAGCTTCTGTGATCGGCTGGAAAGCGACCGTGATCATCAACTTCCCGTCCGGTTCGGTCGGCGGCACGCTCGCGCCGGCTGGTCTCGACAAATCGGTCGGCGTGATCGTCGGGACGATCAACAAGGACGTCGTGGATCCGACCTGGAAGGACGATCCGGCCATGCAGGCTTATCGGGTGTTTCTCGACAGGTACCTGGCCGGCGTCGATATCACCAACGGCAGCTACCTCACCGGCTATCAGCAGGGCGTCCTGCTCGAGCAGATCCTGAAGCAATGCGGCAATGATCTGTCCCGCAAGAACGTGCTGGCCCAGGCCAAGAACCTCAAGGATTTCGTCGTCCCGACCGCGCTCCCCGGGATCAAGGTGAACACCAGCGAGTCCGAGAACATGATCTGGACGCAGATGCGGCTGCAGCGGTGGACCGGATCGACCTGGGAAGCCTTCAGCGAGGTGCTGGACGCCAGGTCCGAATGAATTCGCAACGGCCGGAGTAGCAGACGCGGCGTGAGCCGCGTCCGAGCCTGCTCTGCGCCGGCAAGCCGCCGGTGTGCACGACAGGAACGTACCGCGTGGGGCCGCCTTTCAGCAATTCGGGAGATCATTTTCGATGTCGACGACGGCACTGACGTTTGCACCACGTGAGGTTTCCATCGAGCGTCGAGCGGATGGCACACTTATCTTGAGTTCGCCGCTCGCGTGGGAGCCGTGCGATTGGCGCATCACTGATTTTCTTCCACATTGGGCTGAAGCCGTTCCGGATCGGGTTTTCCTGGCGCAGCGCAATGCGGAAGGCGGATGGGACGAGATGACTTATGGTGAGACATGGTCGCAGGTCCGGGCGGTCGGTCAAAGCCTGATCGACATGGGCGCAAAGCCGGCCGACAAGCTTGCGGTCCTGTCCGGAAACTCCATCGAAAACGCGGTGGTCTCGTTTGCGGCGATGTCGATCGGGGTCGTTCTGGCGCCGATATCACCGAACTACACGCTGATGCCCGGGGGACTTGCACGCCTCAAGGACATCGCGGAAGTGCTGCGCCCGAGTTTCGTGTTCGTTCAAAGTGGCCGGGACTTTTCCGCTGGCCGCGCCATTCCCGAATTGGCAGCCGCGACCTGGATCAGCGTCGATGGTGCGCCGGAGACGGTGCCTTTCCGTACCCTGACGGGCAGAACCGGGAGCGACGGATTCGAACGCGCATCGCGTGAGGTCAATTGCGACGCGGTCGCGAAGATCCTCTTCACGTCCGGTTCGACCGGCTTTCCCAAGGGAGTGCTGAATACCCATCGGATGATGGCGAGCTCCCTGCAAATGGGGAGTCTGCTCGTGTCACCTCCGGCTGCGCCGGTGCAGGTTGAATGGCTGCCCTGGCATCACACGATGGGCAGCAACGTCATCCTTCACGGCATCCTCAAGAATGGCGGAACTCTCTACATCGACGATGGCCGGCCGTTGCCCCAGCTGTTTCACAAGACGGTCGCGAATCTCAAGGAGGTCTCGCCGACCGCCATGTTCAACGTTCCCGCCGGCTACAATCTCCTCTGTGATGCGGTCGAGAAAGATCACGAGCTGGGGGCCAGCGTGTTCAAGCGGATGGACCGATTGAGCTATGCCGGCGCGGCAATTTCGCAGGGCACGCTGGAAAAACTCTATCGATTGTCATTCGCAGTCACCGGCCGGCGAATTCCCGTCATGTCGGGCTATGGCACGACCGAAACGGCGCCGACAATCGCCTCGACGCATTGGGCGACCGACCAGCCCGGAGAGATCGGTCTTCCCGCGCCAGGGTTGCAACTCAAGCTCATCCCGGTGACCGATACCTACGAGGCCAGGGTCAAGGGACCGAACGTCACGCCCGGCTATCTCGGAAGGCCGGATTTGACGGAAAAGGCCTTCGATGAGGAAGGGTTCTATCGCATCGGCGACACTGTCTCGTTTTTGAGCCCGGAGAAGCCTGAGCTTGGGCTGCGGTTTACGGGCAGAATTTCCGAGAACTTCAAGCTTGCAAACGGCACCTGGGTCTCGATTGGCAACATGCGCGCGGCAATCCTGGCCGCGACCCGTGGCGTCTTGCTCGACATCGTCGTTGCCGGCGAAAACCGCGAGGCATGTGCGCTGCTCTGCTGGTTGAATCCGACCGAGGCGTCGCGAATCTCGAACGGCCAAGCCGCAGATTTGACCTGCGATCCTCTCGTCATTCAGTTCCTGAAGGATCGTTTTCAGGCCTATAACGAGACCGTCGGAACCAGTGAAAGAATCTGTTCCTTCTCTCTGCTGAAGGACCCGCCATCAATGGCTGCGGGAGAAATCACCGACAAGGCCTACGTCAACCAGCGCGCGGTGCTGAAAGCTCGTTCCGAACAGGTCGAGCGGCTCTACGCCCGTGAGCCGGACCGCGATGTGGTCCTGGTGTAAGCGCAAATTCAGCGTTGCGGCAGCACGGCGCGTGCTGTCGTCTCAAGCGGCGCGTGAGCGCGTCTTGGTCTTGCGGGTCTCCGATGCGGCGGCCGGCGCGCTTTTCTCCGGGAGACTGCGGGCGCCCGGCCCCGGGTGGGTATGAACCTCCTTGGCCGACAGTGGCTCGCCGCATTCGGAGCACACCATGACCGGATCGAAGTCCTTTCCGCATTTGCGGTGCTGGTGCAACAAGGGCCGGCCGCGCTCGTCAACCATGTGGGTGTCACCCCAATGCACGATCGCCATCATGATCGGATAGAGGTCGAGGCCCTTCTGGGTCAGGATGTATTCGTGGCGCTTGGGCGATTCCTGGTAGGGAATGCGGCGCAGGATGCCCTGCCGGACCAGCTTCTTCAGCCGTTCGGCGAGCAAGTGTCGCGTGATTCCGAGCGCCGACTGAAACCCCTCGAAGCGGCGCGTGCGCAGGAAGCATTCACGCAGGATCAGAAGCGTCCAGCGATCGCCGATCACGCCGATGGTTCGCGCCATCGAGCACGGCTCTTCCTCGAGTTCTTTCCACTTCATCCATACACTCCAGTCGGGCCGGCAAAAACCTTTTCCGAATCTTCACGGAGGCCGGTGCGGTCCCTTGCATTCTAGATAGGTACTAAATTCGAAACAATCCCCCTCCGGGTAGGGGAAACCAGCGAGGTTTGGGTAGATTTGACAGTTCTATTTTAGAACTGTAGGTTGGAGAAACTGAGGCTGGCGATCGGATCGCCAGAGCCCGCCATGCGATCTTCGGAGAAGCCGCGATGACCTTGAAGGTTGAATTCCAGTTCGATTTCGGTAGCCCGAACGCCTATCTGGCGGAGGTGGCCATTCCCGGCATTGAGCAGCGGACCGGCGTGAAATTCGCGTACGTCCCCGTTTTGCTCGGCGGAATCTACAAGGCGACCGGCAACATGTCGCCGTTCGACTCGCTTCGCGGGATCAAGAACAAGCCGGAATATCAGGCGCTCGAGACCCAGCGGTTCATCCGACGCCACAACATCACGAAATTTCGCCAGAATCCTTTCTTCCCGGTCAACACGCTGATGCTGATGCGCGGCGCTGTCGCCGCCCAGTCCGAGGGCGTGTTCGAGCCGTATTTTCGCGCCGCCTATCATCACATGTGGGAGGAGCCGAAGAAAATGGACGACCTCGAGATATTCCGCAGCGCGTTCGTCTCCTCGGGCCTCGATATCGATCGGCTGATGGCGCGTGCACAACAGGATGACGTCAAGAAACGGTTGATCGATCTGACCAATGACGCCGTCAGCCGGGGAGCATTTGGCTCCCCGACCTTCTTCGTTGGCAAGGAAATGTTCTTCGGCAAGGATCAGCTCCGCGACGTCGAGGAGTCCATCGTCGAGCAGACCAGACAGCCTGTTTCCAAGTCGGCCTGACGACGCCGACTGTTCGGGCGGAATGGCGAAAGCCACCCGCGGACCCAAACAAACAACAAGTCAGGGAGAATGCCCCATGCCCGGCCCACTTCACGGCGTTCGCGTGCTCGATTTGACCGGCGTGGTGTCGGGTCCGTTCGCGACGATGTTTCTGGCGGATCAGGGGGCCGACGTCCTGAAGATCGAGCCGATCGGCGGTGACATCACGCGCCGCAGCCGCGCCACCATCGACAAGGAGGGCGAGTTCTCAGCGCTGTTCATCTCCTCGAATCGCGGCAAGCGTTCGCTGTCGATCGACGTCAAGAGCGCGTCGGGACGCGAAGTGCTTGCTCGGCTGGTCGCGCAGGCCGATGTCCTCGTGCAGAATTTCCGGCCCGGGACCATGGAACGTCTCGGTCTCGGCGTTCAGGAACTGCGCCAGCGCCATCCGCGCCTGATCTACGTCTCCATCAGCGGGGTCGGCGATACCGGTCCGTATGTCAAGAAGCGCGTCTACGATCCCATCGTTCAGGGATTGTCGGGGTTCGCCGACATCCAGTCGCAGCCGGTGACGAACCGGCCGCAGATGATCCGTACCATCGTCTGTGACAAGACCACCGCCGTGTTCACCGCGCAGGCGGTGGCGGCGGCGCTCTATGCGCGTGAGAAGACGGGGCAGGGCGACCACATCCAGGTCGCGATGCTGGATGCGATGATCTCCTATCTCTGGCCGGAAGGCATGATGCAGTACACCGTGGTCGGTGCCGAGGCGGCTGCGGCCGATCCCAATGATCGGCCGGACCTGGTGTTCAAGACCAGCGACGGCTACATCACCGCAGGCACGATTTCCGATTCCGAGTGGCAGGGTTTCTGCCGTGCCTGCGGCGATCCCGAGCTCGCCAACGATGCTCGCTTTGCAACGCCGGCGGCCCGTTCCGTCAATGCCACCGCGCGGATCAACAAGATGGCGGAATATATCAGCCAGCATACGACGGCCGAGTGGCTGGAACGCCTGGATGCCGCGGACGTGCCTTGCGCGCCGATCCTGCGTCGGAGCGAGATCATTCACAACGAACAGGTCGTCGCGCGCGGCATCATTGCTGAATTCGATCAGCCGAAGGTCGGCCGGGTGCGGCAGCCGAAGCCGGCGGCCCGCTTCGAGGTCAACCAGGCCGCGATCGGCGGGCCGGCGCCCCGCGTCGGCGAGCACTCGCGCGAGGTGCTGCGCGATCTCGGCTATGACGACGGCGCCATCGACAAGATGATCGCCGAGCGCGCCCTGCGCGTGGCCGTGTAGGGTGATCGGTTCTCAGGCTTTCGCCGGCGCATCGGCAGGCGGAGCTACCGGCGCATTTGCCGCGACCGCTCGCTGATAGGCCTCACGCCGCTGGATACGTTCGCGATAGGGCAGCGCATTCTCGCAAATGCCGACGCCGTACGCGATGGCCCAGTCCAGGCACGTCGTCAGGAGGATGTCAGCGCTGCTGAAGCGCTCGCCCATGAGAAACGGCCGGCCGTCAGCCAGGGCGACTTCGACATGGCGCAACTGCCCGCGGAAATATTCCGCAGCCTGTGCGACGACCTCGGGCGCAACCCCATAGATATGTCCCAGCGCGTCCGCCCGGTGTCGGCGCATGACGTAAAGGCTGGTCGAATCGAGCTCGGCCACGACGAAGAAGCACCATTCGAGCCACGCGGCGTAGTCGCGGGCGGCCTCCGGAATCAGCGAGCGGTCGGGCGTGGAATACATGCGCGATAGATAGGCGACGATCGCGGCGCTCTCGCCGATGCTGAAGTCGCCATCCTGCAACAGCGGAATCTTCTGGCGGGGATTGAGCCTGGTATATTCAGCGGTCTTGGTCTCGCCGGTGCGTGGCCCGATCGGCTTGATCTTGTAGGAGAGGCCGAGTTCGTGCATCGCCCAGTGCGCACGGATGGTGCGGCTCGTGCCGGCACCCCACAGCGTGAGATCGGGTGTCGCGCTCATCACCATTTCTCCACCGACGGACGAAGGTCGAGTTCGTGGGTCCAGCCGTCGCGGCTCTGCTGGTGCGTGAACCAATAGGCGTCCGCGATGGAAGAGGTTTTCGTCAGGCTGTCCGGCGGGATCTCGCTTGCCTCGATCCCTTTTGCCGCCTTCATGCGCTGGTGGATGGCCTCGCTATCGACGCCGGCGTCGATGATGAGATGGACGACATGGATATTCTTCGGTCCGAGCTCGCGTGCCATGGCCTGGGCCACCGCGCGAAGTCCGAATTTTGCCGAGGAAAACGCGGCAAACCCCTGTCCGCCGCGAACACTGGCCGTCGCGCCCGTAAAGAAGATAGTGCCGTGCCCGCGCGGCAGCATGACGCGCGCGGCTTCGCGGCCGACGAGGAACCCAGCGTAGCAGGCCAGCTCCCAGGCCTTGAAGAACAGCTTTTCCGTGGTGTCCAGGAGTGGCTTGTTGACGTTCGAGCCAGCATTGAAAAGGCAGACCTCGATCGGTCCGATATTGCCTTCGATATCGGAAAAGAGCTTTTGGACCTCGGCCTCCTGGCGCGCATCGACGCTGAAGGCGCGAATGCTATGTCCGGCGGCGGTCAGCTCATCCACTAGCCCTTGCGACTTGTCGGCGTCGCGCCGGCAAATGCAAACCGTATAGCCACCCTTTGCAAAGCGCCGCGCGACGGCAGCGCCGATCGCATCGCCAGCGCCCACCAGGACCGCCACCCTGCGGTTCTCGACCATGGCCATTTCCTTCCTTTAGGTTCTTATTTGGAACGTATTGGTAATTGCTCCCGATGGCGTTGTAAAGGACGCCCGAAATGGCAGCTATTCTGCCGGATCAACGATCGAGCGCGGGGACAAAAAATTAGCAATTGACGAGTTCTAAAAAAGAACGTTAGATCGGATTCACGAATGCGCTGCGGCAAGACATGCGCTCATCGTCCGGGAGGTTGGCAGTGGCAGCCCTTTTAGGCGCAATCGATCTGGCGGCCGGCCCGCATGCTCAAGGCCGGCGAAGGCCCCATTGGGCTGGGCGCTTCGGCCGCGGCGGAATAGCTTAGCAGATCCAACCTAACCGGGAGACGAGCCTTGCAAAAGAGAAACGCAACCGTGGCCGTGATCGGCGCCGGCGATTTCATCGGCGGCGAGATCGCCAAAAAGTTCGCCGCAGAGGGGTTCACGGTCTTCGCCGGCCGCCGTAACGGAGAAAAGCTGGCTCCGCTCGTGAGGGATATCGAGGCTGCCGGCGGCGAGATCCACGCCCGTTCGCTCGACGCTCGCAAGGAAGACGAAATTATCTCCTTCCTCAACGATGCGGACAAGCACGCGCCGCTGGAAGTCTGTATCTTCAACATCGGGGCGAACGTCAATTTCCCGATTTTGGAAACCACTGAGCGCGTTTTCCGCAAAGTCTGGGAAATGGCCTGCTATTCCGGCTTTCTGGCCGGTCGTGAGGCGGCCCGGCTCATGCTGCCGCGCGGGGGCGGCAATATCTTCTTTACCGGGGCGACCGCCTCGCTCCGCGGCGGCAGCGGTTATGCAGCTTTCGCAAGCGCCAAGTTTGGCCTTCGCGCGGTCGCGCAAGCCATGGCTCGCGAGCTTGGCCCGAAGAATATTCACGTCGCGCATCTCATCATCGATTCCGGCGTAGATACCGAGTGGGTTCGGCAACGGCGGCTGGAGGCTCTCGGGCCGAACGCGCTGGATGATCCGGATGCGTTGATGCCGCCGTCGTCCGTTGCCGCATCCTATTGGCAGCTCTACCAGCAGCCGAAGAGCGCGTGGACGTTCGAGCTCGAGATCCGACCCTTCGGCGAGAAGTGGTAGCGGACGGGCGCGATGGAGCTCAATCTTTCCAGCGAGGACGCTGCGTTTCGTGACGAGGTGCGCACCTTCATTGCGGAGAACTATCCGCAGGAAATGCGCGTTCCCAATCCGGAGACCGACCTGACCAAGGAGCAGTCGCTGCTCTGGCACCGGATCCTGCACAAGAAGGGCTGGATCGCGCCGCTCTGGCCCAGGGAGTATGGCGGCCCAGGCTGGTCGGTCACCCAGCGCTTCCTGTTCGAGCAGGAGACGTCTCGCGCAGGCACGCTGCCGCCGCTCGCCTTCAGCGTGACCATGGTCGGGCCGGTGATCTACACCTTCGGCAACGAGGCGCAGAAGACGAAGTTTCTGCCGCGGATCCTGTCCGGCGAGGATTGGTGGTGCCAGGGCTATTCGGAGCCGGGCTCGGGCTCCGACCTTGCGACCGTCAGAACCAAGGCGGTGCGTGACGGCGACCACTATATCGTCAACGGCCACAAGACCTGGACCACGCTGGCGCAGCATGCCGACTGGATCTTCTGCCTGGTGCGCACAGATCCGAGCGCGAAGCCGCAATCCGGAATCTCCTTTCTGCTGATCGACATGAAGTCGCCCGGCGTCACCGTGCGGCCGATCATCACGATCGACGGCAGCCACGAAGTCAACGACGTCTTCCTCGAAAACGTCCGCGTGCCGGTCGAGAACCTGGTCGGCGAGGAGAACAAGGGCTGGACCTACGCCAAGTTCCTGCTCGGCAACGAGCGCACCAGCATGGCCGGCATCGGCCGCTCCACCCGCTACATCAACAAGCTGAAGCAGATCGTGAGGGCTGAGATCCCGGCCGACGATCCCGCGCACCTCGAATTTCTGCGGGACATTGCCCGCATCGAACTCGACGTGCTGGCGCTGGAGGCGACGGAGCTGCGCGTCGTCGCCCAGATGGCGCGCGGCATAGACCCCGGCCCGGCGGCCTCGCTGTTCAAGATCCGCGGCACCGAGATCTTCCAGGCCATCACCGAGCTCACCCATCGCGCGATCGGGAATTACGGCTTGGCGATCCGCGAGCATCCGGTCAGCGCCAATCGTTTCATGCCCGGCCCCGATTACGGCCACACCGCGTCGGAGAAATATCTGAACGCGCGCAAGCTCAGCATCTACGGCGGATCCAACGAGATCCAGCGAAACATCATCGCCAAGGCCGTGCTCGGGCTCTAGCCACGGCGGATCGGGAGGATCGGATGGATATTCAGTTCACGGAAGAGCAGGAACTGCTGCGATCCAGCGTCCAGCGCCTGCTGCGCGACCAGTATGATTTCGAGGCGCGCCGCAAGATCGTGGCGAGCGAGGAGGGTTTCAGCCGGAAGCAATGGGACGCTTTCGCCGAGCTCGGGCTGCTGGCCGCGCCGTTCTCGGAGAATGCTGGCGGTCTCGGTGGCGGTCCGCTGTCGACCATGATCATCATGCATGAGTTCGGCCGCCACCTCGTCGTCGAGCCGTTTGTCGAGACGGTGGTGCTGGCCGGCGGCCTGATCGAGCAAACGGGCACGCCGGAGCAGCAGCAAAGCTTCATCCCGGGCATCGCCGACGGCTCGACAATCTGGACGCTGGCCTGGACGGAGAAGGCATCGCGCTTCGATTTTGCCAATGTCACGACGCGCGCGCGGCGCGAAGGGAGCGACTATGTTCTGAGCGGCGCGAAGACCGTGGTGAACGCCGCGCCCTGGGCCGACCATCTGATCGTCTCGGCGCGGACCTCCGGCGACGATCGTGACCGCGGCGGCGTCAGCCTGTTCGTGGTCGATCGCCGCACGACTGGTGTCGATCTCCAGAGCTTCAGGACCATCGATGGTCGGCGGGCAGCGGAGGTCAGCCTGCGCGACGTCCGCGGGCAATTGCTGGGAGCAGAGGGCGAGGGCGTTGCCGCGCTGGAAGTCTGCCGCGACCGCGCCATCGGCGCGCTCTGCGCGGAAACCGTCGGCGCCATCGCTGAGCTGAACGCGGCGACGCTGGACTATTCGAAGACCCGCAAGCAATTCGGCACCACGATCGGCTCCTTCCAGGTACTGCAGCATCGGATGGTCGACATGTTCATCGCCCATCAGGAGGCGCTCTCGCTCATGCAGCACCTGAACCTCAGCCTCAGCGCAGGCGATTCCGGCCTGTCGCGGCTTGCCTCCGGCGCCAAGTCGAAAATCGGGTACGCCGGCAAGTTCGTCGCCGACCAGGCGGTGCAGCTTCACGGCGGCATGGGAATGACCGACGAGCTCAACGTCGGGCACTATTTCAAGCGTATCTCCTCCATCAACATCCAGTTCGGCGATCCCGCGTTCCATGTGCTGCGCTATGCGCAGCTGGATGCGGCCGCGTAAAGAGAAGAGGCCAGCATGACGACCGAAGCAGTCATCGTTTCCACCGCAAGGACAGCCGTCGGCAAAGCCTATCGCGGCGCGCTCAATAATACCGACGGCCCGACCTTGGCCGGGCACGTGATGGCCGAAGCGGTGAAGCGCGCCGGCATCGCGCCAGGCGAGGTGGAAGACGTGGTCATGGGCTGCGCCATGCAGCAAGGCACCATGGTGATGAACGTGGCGCGCAAGGGCGCGATCCGCGCCGGCCTGCCCGTCACGGTCGCGGGCACCACGATCGACCGGCAATGCGCGTCCGGCCTGCAGGCCATCGCGGTGGCCGCGCGCTCGGTGATGCTTGACGGGGTCGAAGTCGCGATCGGCGGCGGCATCGAGTCGATCAGTCTCGTGCAGAACGAGCATATGAACAAATTCCACGCCGTCGACGACGAGCTGATGGCGATGAAGCCCGAAATGTACATGTCGATGCTCGATACCGCCGAGGTCGTCGCCGAGCGCTACAAGATCGGCCGCGACAAGCAGGACGAATACAGCTTCGAGTGCCAACGCCGAGTCGGCGCTGCGTTGCAGGCCGGCCGCTTCAACGACGAGATCGTGCCGTTCACGACCAGGATGGCGCTCGTCAACAAGGATACCAAGGCAGTTACCTACGAGCAGGTGACGCTCACCAAAGACGAGGGACCGCGTCCCGAGACCACCGCCGAGGGCCTCGCCAAGATCAAGCCGGTGTTCGAGGGCAAGACCATCAGCGCGGGCAATGCCAGCCAGCTCTCGGACGGTGCTTCGGCCTGCGTGATCATGAGCGACAAGATTGCGGCGAAGAAGGGCCTCAAGCCCCTCGGCATCTTCCGCGGCTTCGTCGCCGCCGGCGTCGAGCCCGACGAGATGGGCGTTGGTCCGGTCGCCGCGATCCCGCGGCTGCTGAAGCGCCATAATCTGAAGATCGACGACATCGACCTCTGGGAGCTCAACGAAGCCTATGCGGTGCAGGTGATCTACTGCCGCGACAAGCTCGGCATCGATCCGGACAAGCTCAACGTCAACGGCGGCTCGATCGCGATCGGCCATCCCTACGGCATGACCGGGTCGCGGCTCACCGGCCATCTCCTGATCGAGGGCCGGCGGCGCAAGGCGAAATACGGCGTGGTGACCATGTGCATCGGTGGCGGCATGGGCGCAGCCGGTCTGTTTGAAATCATCCACTGAGCGGCAACGCGGGAGATCATTCGTGAAGACAGCGATCACTGAACTGTTCGGCATCGAGCACCCGATCATCCAGGGCGGCATGCATTATGTCGGCTTCGCGGAAATGGCGTCGGCCGTCTCCAACGCGGGTGGGCTCGGCTTGATCACGGGCCTGACGCAGCGAACGCCGGAATTGCTGGCCAAGGAGATCGCGCGCTGCCGCGACATGACGGACAAGCCGTTCGGTGTGAACCTCACCTTCCTGCCGACCTTCAGCGCGCCGCCCTATCCGGAATATATCGCGGCCATCAGGGAGGGCGGTGTCAGGATCGTCGAAACCGCCGGGCGCAGCCCCGAGCAGTACATGCCGGCCCTGAAGGCGGGCGGCATCAAGGTGATCCACAAATGCACCTCCGTCCGGCACTCCCTGAAGGCCGAGCAGATCGGCTGCGATGCCGTCAGCGTCGACGGCTTCGAGTGCGGCGGCCATCCCGGCGAAGATGACATGCCGAACATGATTCTGTTGCCGCGCGCGGCCGAGGAACTGAAGATCCCGTTCGTCGCTTCCGGCGGCATGGCGGACGCGCGCAGCCTGGTTGCGGCACTGGCGATGGGCGCTGCGGGCATGAACATGGGCACGCGCTTCATCGCCACCAAGGAAGCGCCGGTGCACGAGAACGTCAAGAAGGCGCTGGTCGCGGCGACGGAGCTCGACACCAGGCTCGTCATGCGCGCGCTTCGTAACACAGAGCGGGTCCTGAACAACAAGGGCGTCGAGCACCTGCTCGAGATCGAGCGCCAGAAGGGCAGGAGTCTCAAGATCGAAGACATCCATGACCAGGTGGCGGGCGTCTATCCCAAGGTGATGATCGACGGCGATATGGACGCGGGCGCCTGGAGCTGCGGCATGGTCGTCGGGCTCATTCACGACATTCCGACCGTGAAGGAGCTGATCGATCGCATCATGGTGGATGCCGAACGGCTGATCAGGGGACGGCTGACCGGATTCCTTGATGCCGACAGCGGGACCGCGCGGAAGGTCGCGTGAGACGGCGGGGAGCGGCGCTTTAGGCGCCGTTCCCCGTTCGCCGCCGCTACGCGGCCATGCGCAGCAGGTCGATGATGGCGGCTTCGTTCTTGAAGGGGCGCGGGTTGGCTTTGACGAAGCGATGGTTGATCGCGATCTTGCTGATCTGATCGAACTTGTCTTCACCGATACCGACGTCGGCGAGTCGTCCAGGCAGTCCAAGCCTTGCGGTGAAAGCCGCAAAGGCATCTGCGGCTTCGTCACCCGGAGCGCCCAAGGCCGTTGCCAGACGTTTCTGCGCATCCTCCGTAAACGGCTTGTTGTAGCGAAGCAGGCTGGGCATGATGACCGGCGTGCAATAGTAATGGGGAACGTCGAACGTCCCGCCAAGCACATGGCCAATGCCGTGACTTGCGCCCATGGGGACGCGGGCCTGCAGCCCGAAAGCCGCGAGCCACGAGCCATATTGTGACAAGCGGCGTGCCTCGAGGTCGTCAGGTTGTTGCAAGGTCTGGAGCATTCCCTCGCGCAACGTGCGGATGCCCGCCAGGACCACTTCGTCGGCCAAGGGAGTGCCGGCCGGTGAGCACAGTGCTTCGATGCCGTGATCCATCGAGCGTGTGCCCGATCCCATCCAGAGCTTTGTCGGCGTGTGAAGCGTGAGGGTAGGGTCGAGAATGATCGACACCGGCATCATCTGGGGATGAAAGAAGATCTGCTTCAGCTTCTGGCGCTCATCGGTGACGAGCGCTGCGGCATTGTATTCACCGCCATTCAGCGTCGACGGCACCGCGATCTGCCGAACTTTCGGCGAGCGAAAGGGGGATTGGCTCACGCCCGGCGCCATCGGAAAGGGATCGAAACCCGCTTCATCGCAGATATCATGCTCCATCGCCATGATGACGATCTTGGCGAGGTCGACCGCGGAACCTCCGCCGACAGCCACGACGAGATCGGCTTGCGCTTCCTTCGCATGAAGGGCGACCTCGGCAGCCTGCTTGCGCGTGGTGTGCTGCGCAATTCCGTCGAAGGTGACTGCGTGTTTGTCGCCGAGCGTGCGCCGGATTTTTTCGATCTCGTCGGTCTTGGAGTTCAGGGTTCGACTGGCGAGGAGGAAGACGCGCTTTGCGTCAAGTCGCTCCGCCTCGTCGCGGATCGCTTCGGCAACGGCTTTGCCATAAATGACCCGATCGATTGCCGGAAAGTTATGGACACCAGACCTGCGCATGTTTTCCTCCCACGGGACGCCCGACTACCGGGTTTTATATTATGATCATCATTTAAATTAGGAACAGCCTTTCGGCAAGTTGGAGCTTTGCGATGCGCTGAGAATTAAATGGCGACGGTTGCCGACGCCGATCAACGGCGTCTTCTATCGCGGTTCATGGAAGCGCTCTGCCAATATCAAGGCCTGCGTGTTTGCGATCAGGGGCCAGCACGCCGCAGTTCCAGGGGTCAAGCGTCCATAATTTTTTTCATCGTGGCCCGGTGCATTGAACGGGGCGTCAGACGATTTGAAAAGGCGGCCATCTTGTTCATTACGCCTGCGATCACCGTGGCCTTTCCTTGCATGAGCGCACGAATACCGGTCGTGGCGACCGGACGCGGCTTCATGGTGAGGAGTCGCAGCAAGCTTGAAGCGGTTGCGCCGGCTGCCGCATCGAAGCCCGTCGCGGTGTGCCCCGGGCAGAGACTGGTCACAACCACACCATGCGGGCGGAGTTCGTCGTGCAGGGCTTCGCCAAAGGCCAGCACATAAGCCTTGGTCGCTGCATAGGCCGCATAGCTCGGAACGGCCTGGAAGGCCAGGAGGCTGGCGATGAGAAGGATATGTCCGGATCGCCGCTGAGCCATGTCGCGGCCGAATAGATAGGTCAGCTCTGTGAGCGTCGTGATGTTGAGCTGGATCATGTTCGCGGTCTGCTCGATCGGCGTGTCCAAGAAATCGCCGTGCAAGCCGAAACCGGCATTGTTCACAAGGATGTCGATCGTCACCGACCTTGCGTCGAGACTGCTTTTCAGTCGGCTGGCCGCGCCCGGCGCGGCAAGATTGATCGCCTCGATCAGCACATCGACCCCATATTTGCGGCGGAGATCGGAGGCAAGCTTCTCCATCGGCTCCTGCCGCCGGGCCGCCAAGACGAGATTGACTTTCTGCGCCGCCAGCAGATCTGCGAATTCAAGGCCGAGGCCGCTCGATGCCCCGGTGATCAGAGCCCATTTCCCGGCGAAGCTGTTCATGGCTTCTTTCGACATCGTTCTCGTCCTCATCTATTTGATCAGCGAATGGGGCTCGGCGACGTTCTCAATCAGAACGAGGGCCCATCGCTTCAAGCCGCAGCGGTGTCGCGAACCTGTTCGGCCGCGGCATCCAAAAGCGCCTGTGCCAGATCGGGGTCGTTGACGACGCGCGAGAGGGTCACTGCGCCGACCATCGTTGCGAGAATGGCCATCGCCTTGCCGCGTGAGGCCTCGTCGCCGGTCCCGGCGATGAAGCGGTCGAGCACGTCGAGATGCGCTTTGATTCCCGCTTCGAATTCCGCCTTGACCTCAGGGCCCTGGCGGGCGGCATCCGAGCCGAGCGCCACGATCGGGCAACCGTCCATTCTTTCTCCGCGATGGTCGCCGCTCAGGTAAAACGCGAGCACCGCGCCAAGCGGATCATCAGGATTCTGAGCGGCCGCATCCGACCATCGGCCGGACGCGCTCTCCAATGCGCGCTTGGACGCCTCAACCGCCAGATCCTCTTTTGATGCGAACTGCTTGTAGAAGGCGCCTTGGGTGAGTCCGGCACCCTTCATCAGATCCTTGAGTCCGATGCCATCAAAGCCGCGCTCCCTGAAGAGGCGGCTCGCCACATTAATCACGGTTTGGCGGTTCTCGGCCGCCTGAGTGCGACTCACTCGCATCACGGATCTCCAGTTGGATTTCGCTCGACTTCTATATCTAATATAGAGTTCGACTGCAATCTATCAATCCGAAGCGGCTGGCTTTGGCCGCCAAACGACCAAAAACCTCCGATTCCGGCGATCACGTTCCCGCTATCTCACTAAATTAGATTGCGATCGAAATCTAATCGGCTTATAGATTTCATACTAAATCTAATCCAAGGAGACGGTTATGAAGAGGGGTATTGCGGTGCTCGCCGGAATTCTGGTTCCGGCGGGGGTGGCGACCTTCGTTGCTCTTGCGGTTCCCGCCCATGAAGCCTCCGCGGTCATCGACCCCAGGCAGGAGCCCCCGGTGGTCCGTCTGGTGACGGCCACGCGGGTCAGCGGATCCGAGCGCGGTTTCACCGGGACGATCGGTGCGCGAGTGGAAAGCAATCTCGGCTTTCGCGTCGCCGGGAAGATCGTCGAACGGCTCGTGAATGTCGGCGAGCAGGTCAAATCCGGCCAACCGCTGATGCGGATCGACGAAACCGATCTGCGCCTTGCGGTCACAGCGAAGCGCAATGCGGTTGCCGCTGCGCGCGCAGTTGTCGTTCAGACTGACGCTGACGAGCGGCGCTACGCCAATCTGGTAAACGACGGATGGACCTCCAAACAGCGCTACGAGCAGGCGAAGGCCGCATCGGACACCGCCAAGGCGCAGCTTGCCGCGGCGGAAGCCGAAGCGGGGGTCGCCGAGAACCAGGCGACCTATTCTGTCCTTGTGGCGGACGCGGACGGAACGGTCACCCAAACGCTTGGTGAGCCCGGACAAGTCGTCTCCGCCGGCCAGGCGGTCGTTCGGCTGGCACAGGCCGGTCCTCGCGAAGCCGTGGTCGCGCTGCCCGAAACGATCCGGCCGGCGATCGGCTCGCTCGCCGATGCAAGCCTGTATGGCAGCGATGGGCGCCGCTTTTCCGCGCATCTTCGCCAATTGTCGGATTCCGCCGATCCCCAGACCCGCACCTATGAGGCGCGCTACGTACTCGATGGCGAGGCCGCGGCGGCACCGCTTGGTGCGACGGTCACCATTCGGCTTGCAAGCCAGGATCAGCAGCCGGAAGTGCAGGTGCCGCTGGGAGCCGTGCTCGATAACGGGAGAACCACGGGCGTTTGGGTGTTCGAAAGCGCCACCTCGACCGTACGCCTGCAGCCCGTCAAGCTGCTGCGTGTGACCAGCGAGACCGCCGTTGTCTCCGGATCGAAGTCCGGTGACCAGATTGTTTCCCTGGGCGCTCACCTCCTGCATGAGGGCGCTCGCGTCAGGCCTGCCTTGGAAACCAGGAGCAACTGATGCGCTTCAATCTTTCCGCGATCGCTGTTCGCGAACGGGCCGTCACCCTGTTCCTCATCCTTCTGCTCGCGGCGGCGGGCGCCTACGCCTTCATCAAGCTCGGGCGGGCCGAGGACCCGTCCTTCACCATCAAGACCCTGACGGTCACGACGGTCTGGCCGGGGGCGACGGCGCGCGAGATGCAGGACCAGGTCGCCGAGCCCCTGGAAAAGCGGATTCAGGAACTGACCTGGTACGACCGGGTGGAGACGACGACGCGGCCCGGTTATGCGTACATGACGGTGACGCTGAAGGACAGCACGCCGCCATCGAGCGTGCAGGAGGAATTCTACCAGGCCCGCAAGAAGCTGGGCGATGAAGCGCGCAAGCTGCCCTCTGGCGTGCTCGGTCCCTTCGTCAACGATGAATATTCGGACGTGAGCTTCGCCCTTTATGCGCTCAAGGCCAAGGGCATGCCGATGCGCGAGCTCGCCAGGCAGGCCGAAATCATTCGCCAGGATCTCCTGCACGTGCCCGGCGTCAAGAAGATCAACATCCTCGGGGAACGTCCCGAGCAGATCTTCATCGAGTTCTCCTATGCCAAGCTGGCAACGCTCGGCGTATCGGCCACGGATATCGTGGCCGCCTTGCAGCGGCAGAACACGGTCACACCGGCAGGCTCGATCGACACCAAGGGGCCACAGGTCTTCATCCGGGTCGATGGCGCCTATGACAGCGTTCAGGCGATCGCCGACACCCCGATCGTCGCGGCAGGGCGGACGCTGAAACTCTCCGACATCGCCGAGGTCCGCCGGGGTTACGAGGATCCTCCCACTTACCTCATCCGACACCAGGGCGAGCCCGCCGTCATGCTGGCCGCGGTGATGCAAGAGGGCTGGGATGGCCTCGCGCTCGGCAAGGCGCTGGAAGCGAGGTCAGCGGCCATCTCTCTTTCACTGCCGCTCGGGATGACGCTGGCCAAGGTCAGCGACCAGGCCGTCAACATCACCTCGGCGGTCGACGAGTTCATGATGAAGTTCGCGATGGCGCTCGGCGTGGTGCTGCTGGTGAGCCTGCTCAGCCTCGGCTGGCGCGTCGGCATCGTTGTCGCGGCCGCCGTTCCTCTGACGCTTGCCGTCGTGTTCCTGATCATGCTGGAGACCGGTCGGTTCTTCGACCGCATCACGCTCGGCGCTCTCATCCTTGCGCTTGGTCTTCTCGTCGACGACGCCATCATCGCCATCGAGGTGATGGTGGTGAAGATGGAGGAGGGCATGGACCGCATCTCGGCGGCGGCTTATGCGTGGAGCCACACTGCGGCGCCGATGCTGTCGGGAACGCTGGTCACGGTCGCCGGATTCCTGCCGGTGGGATTCGCGCGCTCGACGGCGGGGGAATACGCCGGCAACATCTTCTGGGTCGTGGGATTCGCCCTCATCGTCTCCTGGGTCGTCGCTGTGGTCTTCACGCCCTATCTTGGCGTCAAGATGCTGCCCGCGATCAAGCCGGTCGAAGGCGGCCACCACGCGATCTACGACACACCCAACTATCGCCGTCTGCGCGGGCTGATCACCTTCGCCGTCCGCCACAAATTCGTGACCTGCAGCATCGTCGCCGTCGCCTTCGCGCTTTCCGTCGTCGGCATGGGTGGCGTCAAACAGCAGTTTTTCCCGACGTCCGATCGCCCCGAAGTGCTGGTGGAGGTTCGTCTGCCGGAGGGCACCAGCATCGAGACGACGACCGCCACGGTCGGGAAGCTCGAGGGCTGGCTTGACCACCAGTCGGAGGCCAAGATTGTCACGAGCTATGTCGGTCAGGGCGCGCCGCGCTTCTTCTTCGCGATGGCGCCGGAGCTGCCTGATCCCGCCTTCGCCAAGATCGTCGTGCTGACACCGGACGCGGAGGCGCGCGAGGCGTTGAAGCACCGGCTCCGGCAGGCGGTGTCACAGGGCCTTGCACCTGAGGCCAACATACGCGTCACCCAGCTCGTGTTCGGACCCTATACGCCTTTCCCTGTAGAGTTCCGGGTCATGGGGCCCGACCCCGCGCAATTGTACGCGATCTCTCAAAAGGCTCTCGAAGTCATGCGTGGCGTCCCGGACGCGCGGCAGGCAAATCGGGATTGGGGCGATCGTACGCCTGTGCTCCGCTTCATCCCGGATCAGGATCGACTGAACCTGATCGGTCTTTCGCCGGCGGAGGTCGGCCGTCAGCTCCAGTTCCTGCTCACGGGCATCGCCGTGACGCAGGTCCGCGAGGATATCCGCAATGTCCCGATCGTGGCGCGCAGCGCCGGCCGCGAGCGGCTCGATCCGGCGCGTCTGGCGGATTTCTCGTTGACCAGTCGGGACGGCCGCGCGATACCGCTCGATCAGGTCGGCCATTCGGAAATCCGGCTCGAAGAGCCGATTATGAAGCGGCGCGATCGCACACCCCTTGTCACGATCCGCTCCGATATCAACGAGGCGACCCAGCCTCCGGAGGTCTCCAAGGAGATCAAGACGGCCCTGCAGCCGCTGATCGCATCACTTCCGGCAGGCTATCGTATCGAGCTCGGCGGATCGATTGAGGAGGCCACCAAGGCCAACGACGCGTTGGGCAAAATCTTCCCGGCCATGATCGCCGCCATGCTGATCGTCATCATGCTGCAGGTGCGGTCGTTCTCGACGATGGCGATGGTCGTGCTGACGGGACCGCTCGGCCTCGTCGGCGTCGTGCCGGCACTGCTCCTCTTTCACCAACCGTTCGGATTCAACGCGATCCTGGGCCTGATTGGCCTCGCGGGCATCCTGATGCGCAACACTCTGATCTTGACCGAACAGATCAAGGAGAACCTGGCCGCTGGCCTTGACGATTATCATGCCGTCATCGAGGCCACGGTGCAGCGCACGAGACCCGTGATCCTGACCGCGCTTGCTGCGGTGCTGGCCTTCATCCCGCTCACGCATTCCGTCTTTTGGGGATCGATGGCTTATACGCTGATCGGCGGCACCGCGGTCGGAACGGTCCTCATCCTGCTGTTCCTTCCCGCGCTCTATGCCACGTGGTTTCGGATCAAGCCGACCGCAGACGATATGCACGAGGTGTCGCACGAGAAGCCGGAATTGAAACCGGCATTGGCTGCCGAGTAAGGCTGCTTTGCTGCCTAAACGGCAAAAGGGGTCCGCGCGAGAGAGGGGTAGCGGCGGGTCCCGCTTGATTCGGATCAAGCCCGGGTTTCAGCTGGCGGACCAATATGACACTTGTGCAACGCGACGCACGGTTTCTGCGGGGCGCAGCCAATTGATTCGGGCATTTGCGATGGGTTCATTCGACCATATGCCAGACCGGGACGTTCGGCTCGACGCCTGCAGGGGGATCGCGCTCTGGTTCGTCTTCATGAACCATATCCCCGGCAATATCTGCGGCTGGCTGACGTTGAGCCGCTATGGATTCAGCGACACCACCGAGATATTCATGTTTGTCTCGGGGCTAACCTGCACGATGGCCTATGGACACGTGCTCCGGAGCGCCGGGACCTGGGCGATGATCAGTCACACGCTTCGCCGGAGCTGGGAGATCTACGCGGCATTTCTGTTGCTGACGCTTTTTCTCGTTGTTGTCGTTCATTGGATGGATGCCGATCTCGCCGACGAAACCAATGTCGCGATCGTCCTGCAGCAGCCGGGAGAAGCGCTGTCGCGCGCGGCGATCCTGCAATACCGGCCCGTCAATACGGACGTGCTGCCGACCTTCGCGCTTTTCCATCTGCTGTTTGCGCCGTGGCTCCTGCTATTGCTCCGATTTCCAAATGCCACTTTGACCGCTTCGGCATTGCTGTACGGTCTGGTCCAGATTTACGGCTGGAACCTTCGGGGATGGCCGACGAACGACTGGTACTTCAACCCGCTCGCCTGGCAACTCCTCGTCACGCTCGGTGGATGGTGGACGGTGGAGGGACGTCGCCGGCTGGCCCCGGTCCTGACGTCGCGTCCCGTGATCCTGTTGGCGGCCGCCTACCTGATCTGGTCGCTGGCCGTCACGATGAGCTGGGTCAGTCCAGCCCTCGAGCTCGCGGTTCCTCACTTCCTGAAAGGCTTGATCTACCCGATCGACAAGTCCGGTCTTGATCCGCTGCGGGTTCTGCATTTCCTCGCGCTTGCGGTCTGTGTCGTCAATTTCGTGCCGGCGCATTGGGCGCCTCTGCGGTCGCGTGCCTTGTTGGCAGCCGTTCGTTGCGGCGAGAATTCGCTGGATGTCTACTGTGTGGGAGTTCTGCTGTCGCTTGCCGCATATTTCGTCTTGAGGACCGTATCCGGCGGCGTGCTTGCTCAGGTCATGGTCAGCGCCATCGGGGTCGCACTTCTCGTCGTCTTCGCAACCTTGTTTACCCGGTTCACCAGGCTTGCCGCGCCTCGAACAAAATTGCTCTGACCAGATCTCCTCGGCCCTGCCTGACGCTGGGGTGGCCGCTCGCGTTTGATCCGGATCAAGCCCCGATCCGGCCGGGCCCATTAACATGCAATTAGCGCAACGTAACACGCAGTTGCGCCCCAAGCGGCCATCGAGGTCCATTTCCCGGCGCCTCGGCGGCAGATTTTTCTCGGGATGACGACGTCGACCGAGCCGCGTGGGAACGCGGGAAAGATTTCATGCCCACCTATTATTTCGATATGAAGGACGGTGTGCCCGTCCGGGACAAGTCCGGACTGGAGCTGGTGAGCGACGGGGCCGCCATCGCCCACAGCAAGAGCCTGGCCGACAGGGTACGGAGAGAGAAGCCGAAAGGTCATCACGACCTCCGGATCGTCGTCATCGACGAGAGCGGCCGGGAAGTCCACCGCGAGCAGATCTATCCAAAGGCGACCTGACCATCGGCGAGGCGGCTTCGGCCGTCTAAGGAGCCGCGCTTCCGGTCGCGTGGCGTGCCCAATCGCGCATTGCTGTCGTCGTCGATGCGAATCCGGTCTTTAACGCAAGCGTTAGGAGTCCGAGATTGCCAGCCGCTTCGCGAGGTTCGCCGAAATCAGATACGCTACGGCGATGGCGATGATCGTCGAAAGCAGCCCAGCAGACAACGCGGTAAAGCCAAATGCGCGACCCCACGGACCTAGCGCGAGCGCTACGCCGGCAAGCAGGGCGCCGAAAGACGTCGCGATCAGGATGTTGTGGGGCCGGTTCGCACGCCACGGCAATTTGCGAGATCGGATCACGAAGATCACCAGGATCTGGGTCGCGATCGATTCCACGAACCAGCCGGTCTGAAACAGTGCCGCATCCGCGTCGAACAGCTTGAGGAGAACGGCGAAGGTAATGGCGTCGAACACGGACGACACCGTTCCCATGATGATGGTGAAGCGAAGGATGCTGGCCATGTTCCAGGCTTCGGGCCGGGCGATGTCTTCGCGATCGACGTCGTCGAAAGGGATGCCGATTTCGGAGAGATCGTAGATCAGGTTGTTCAAGAGGATCTGCAGCGGCAGCAGCGGCAGGAATGGAAGGACGATCGAGGCCAAAGCCATCGACAGCATGTTGCCGAAGTTTGAGCTCGTGCCCATCCGGACATATTTCAGGATGTTGGCAAAGGTCCTGCGGCCCTCGCGCACGCCGGCCGCCAGCACGGACAGGTCGGGCGCCAGCAGGATCATGTCGGCGGCCGCGCGGGCAACCTCGGTCGCGCCCGTGACGGATATGCCGACATGCGCTGCATGGATCGCGGGAGCATCATTGACGCCGTCTCCCATGAAGCCGACCACGTGGTTGCGGTGCCGGAGCGCGGCGACGATCCGCCGTTTCTGATCGGGATCGATCCGGGCAAACAGATCGAAATCATCGACCCGGGCGATGAGCGCGGCATCGGTGAGCTCTGAGATCTCGGCGCCGGTCATGATCCGATCCGATCTGAGGCCGACGGATCGCGCGACGTGCGCGACCACTGCGCCATGATCGCCCGACAGGATCTTGATGGTCACGCCGAGCGAGCCGAGCGCATCGATGGCCGAGGCCGCATCCTGCTTCGGCGGATCGGCGAACACACAGAAGCCGATCATGGTCAGATTGGTCTCGTCGCCGACGGCAATGGTCTGTTGGCTCGAGGGAATCGACCGGACGGCGACGGCAAGCAGCCGGAAGCCGTCGCCGGCATATCGGGCCTGAATGTCGGCCATCTTCTGTTGCCAGGCGGCATCGAGCGGATGAGCCAGACCATCGATCTCCACGGCCACGCAGCGCGACAGAATGGATTCCGGAGCCCCTTTGGCGATCAGCATGTGCTCGCCGTTCCGGATGGCGAGAACGGACAGGCACCGCCGCTCGAAGTCGAACGGCACTTCTGCAAGCCGGGCCCAGCCCTCGAGACCGTTCCGACTCGCTGACAGGATCGCGTCGTCGAGAGGGCTTCTGACACCGGCCTGGAATGTGCTGTTGAGGCGCGCCAAGCTCAGGACGCGCTCGCTGGTCTGGTCCTGGGGATCAATATGCGCCGCCAGCGTGATCCTGGCTTCGGTGAGCGTGCCGGTCTTGTCGACGCAAAGCGTGTCCATCGCACCCAGATCGTGAATCGCGGACAGCCGCTTGACGATGACCTTCCGCTTCGCCATGCGCAGGGCGCCCCGGGCGAGGGTCACCGTCATCACCATCGGCAGCAGCTCGGGCGTCAGGCCAACGGCGAGCGCGATCGCGAACAGGAAGGACTCCATCGCGTTACGTTGCGCGACGAGATGAGCCATGAGTACGAAGAGCGTGAGGAAGAGCGTCAGCCGAAGGATCAGCAGTCCGAGCTTGCGGACGCCTTGTTCGAGCGCCGTTGGCGGTGCGTTGGCGGCCATTGCCGAGGCGATTGCGCCGAAGCGCGTCCGCCCTCCAGTCGTCACGACCAGCATCCTGCCGCTTCCGCCGACGGTGCTGGTTCCCGCGAACAGCGCGTTGGTGGCGTCCGCCGGCAATGAAGCGGAGCAGGTCTTGTCGGACTTGAAGGCCGGAAACGGTTCGCCCGTCATCAAGGCTTCGTTGACCTGCAGATCCTGCGCATCGAGCACGATGCCGTCGGCCGGTATCAAATCGCCGATCCGGAGTTTCACGACGTCTCCCGGGACGAGCGCAGTCACCGAGATCGTCATGTCCTTGCCGTCCCTGACGACGTCGGCCTGAATGGCGACCGATTCCCGCAACGCCTCGGCGGTGAGTTCGGCGCGATGCTCCTGGACGATATCGAGCGTGATCGACAGCGACAGCACGGTTGCGATGATGGCAAAGCTGCCGATGTCGCCGCTCAGTCCGGACAGGAGCGCAGCCGCCAGCAGCATGGCGATCAGCGGATTCCAGAGACGTTGGCCGAGCTTACGCAGAACCGACCGGCTTGGCGCGGCGTCGGCGCGGTTCGCTCCATGAATCGCCAGCCGCCGGGCCGCTTCGCCCTGTGACAGGCCATCCGGACCGGAGCCGAGCGCGCGACAGAGGTCCTGCTTTGGCGTTTGCCAGAATGCCGCGGCCAAAGCCTGGGCCGGGCTGGATTGTTCGATCATGGATGGGCTCGGCGGTCGCTGACATCTAGGCGAGACCAAGGTACCCGGCTGCGCGATCCGCGGATTGATGCAACGCAACCCAGTCCTTGCGCTGTCAGGAGGCGGACACCGACAGCAACGAGCCTCCCGCGCGGCCCGGCCGCATCATTTCTTCCGGCTTTCTCCCGACGGCGAAAATATCTGATTGGCGGGCGGCTGCCCGCCGGTCGGCACGCCGATGGCGATGAAGCCGCGACCCATCGAGCTATGACAGGCGTTGCAGCCATCGGTGAGCATGCGCATCGAAGCGGCGAACTTGCGATCGTCTCCCGCCGCGACCGCGTCGGCGACCGATAGCAGCGGCTCCTTCATCGTCGTCACGTTGCTGACGGGGATGGCCGGATAGAATATGGCAGCTTCCGCCAGGCTGTTCGTCAACTGCCTCAACTCGTACGCGGCCAGGTCCCAGTTCTTCGCCTTGCCGGCATACCATAGCTTGAGATGCTGGAGCTGTGCCATGCTCATGACCTCGACGAGACGGGGCGCATCCTGCTTTGCGTTCGGGGAGGGTGGAAAGCTGGATTGCGCAATCGCGGATGTGACCGCGCTCGCAGATATCGCCAGCACCACGCACCAATTCTTCAGCGTCATCCGACCATTCCTTGCCGATTGAACGTCCTGAATATCAGCGCCGCGGCCCGTGCTCTTGCGCTGCGTCAATCCTTCCAGGCCCCCAGCGTCGATGCCCGGTCCCATTGTCGTGAACGGCGCCGGAGTTTGCGCCTCGACAAAGTGGTCGTGACTGCAGCCGCTTACCGTTTCGAACGCTGACACGAAACTTCGTGTGCGACAGGAAACACACCGTGGTCGGAACAAGTCTCTGTAAATGGACCATCAGCTACTTCGCGGCCGCAATCGCATGGCTGCTGCTCGCGGAAGGGCTGATGGTCGCCGGGTTTGGTTTTCCGAACCGCGACATCGGCGATCCGGACACGCTCGTCATCGTCCACATGGTCAGCATCGGCTGGTTGAGCACGGTGCTGTGCGGCGCACTGTTCCAATTTGTGCCGGTGCTGGTCGCACGGCCGCTCTATGCCGAGCGATGGACGTTGCCGGCTCTCGCGCTACTGACGCTGGGGCTGGTTGTCCTGCTCGCGGGCTTTCTTACGCTGGGCGGGCACCTCGACGGGCCGCGCTGGCTGCTGCCCGGTGGAGCTGGCCTGCTCATTGCCGGTTTCGCGCTGGTCGTTGCCAATCTCGGCATGACGCTGTGGTCGGCCCGTCCCCTGCCGGCACCGGCGCGGTTCGTCGCAGGCGGACTTGCCTGCCTCTGTGTCACGGCGGCCTTCGGCGGCCTGTTCTCGCTTGTGTTGTCCGGCACCGCCACCGGTGCGCAATGGCCTGACCTGTTGGTCTCGGGCGTTTCCATCCACGCGCTCGCCGGGCTTGGCGGATGGCTGACATTCACGGCCATGGGTGTTAGCTATCGCCTGCTTGCGATGTTCATGCTTGCGCACGACGGCGATGCACGGCTCGGCCGTCTGGCTTTGCGTGCCGGCATCGCCGCGATCGCTGTCGGGCTTGTTGGTGGCGCGCTCGCGCTTTGGCGCATGACGGGGCTGAATCTGGCGCTTCTGCTTGCGGGAGCGGCGGCGCTGCTGTCGTTCGCCGCCTACGGCCGTGACGTGCTCGGCCTCTACAGAACCCGCAAGCGTCGCGTGCTCGAGCTCAACACCCGCATGAGCCTCGTTGGGCTGGCGAGCCTCGTCGCCGCCGCAATCCTCAGTGTTGCGTTCGTCGCGACCGGCTCGTTTTCATCCCATGTCGGAGCGCTCGTCTTTCTCGTCGCGTTCGGCTGGCTCACCGGCCTGGTGCTCGCCAACCTCTACAAGATCGTGCCGTTCCTGACCTGGCTCGAGACCTATGGTCCGGTGATGGGCAGAGTGCCGACGCCGCGCGTCCAGGATCTCGTCGCCGAGCGCCGCGCCTTGAAGTGGTTCGTCGTGTTCTTTGCCGGGAGCTGGACGGCGACGTTGATGCTGCTGATCGAGGCGCCACTCGGCTTCCGCGCCGCCATGGCGGCGATGATGCTGGCGACACTCGGCTTGAGCGAGGAGTTCACCAGGGCCCGGCGGCTCGCCGATGTGGCGGAGCCGATGCGCCTGCCGACGGGAGCTGCCATGCCCCATCTTCTGGTCTCACGAAACTGAAAGGAGACTGCAATGACCGCATTCATCGACGTCGATGTCCGGCCGATCCTGCGTGCAGGCGGCGAGCCGTTCTCGATCATCATGGCGGCGCTCGAACGGCTCGAGCCCGGGGAGGGGCTGCGGCTCTATGCTCCCTTCAAGCCGGTTCCTCTGTTCGACGTCATGGCGAGCAAGGGCTTTGCACATCGCGAAGCCGAGCTCGAAGGCGGCGAATGGGAGATCCGGTTCTTGCCGGATAATGGCTCAATCGAAGCAAGTGAGACAGCCTCCGCCGCGCCGGGCGATGAGGATTGGCCGGAGCCCGCGGTTCATCTCGACAATCGCGAGCTCGATCCGCCGGAGCCGATGGTCCGGATTCTGGCCGCCCTGGAGCAGCTCGCGCCCGGGCAGACGCTGTTCGCCTTGCTCAGCCGCGAACCGGTCTTTCTGTTTCGGGAGCTGGAGAGGCGCGGCCACCAATGGCGGGGCGGCTTCACGCCGCAGAAGGACGGCTATCAACTGACGGTGAGGGTGCCCGCATGACGATCGACAATGAGGATCTCGTGGGCCAGATCAGGCAGGCGTTGAAGGTCGTGATCGACCCGGAACTCGGCCACAACATCGTCGATCTCGGCTTCGTCTATGACGTGTCGGTCGACGACGGCGCCGCGCACATCACCATGACGGCGACGACACGCGGTTGCCCCGCTGCGTCGTTCCTCAAGGAGGGGGTCGCGAGCAGCGCGTGCCTCGTTCCGGGCGTGGCCTCGGTCGACGTCACCATGACGTTCGAGCCGCCCTGGGCCCCCTCGATGATCTCGCCGGGTGTCAGGTCATCGCTCGGCTTTGCCGAGGTGAACTGAGCCGGTCAAGCGACTGCGGCTAGACGCCGTCGGAGCCCGGGCCGGACCAGATCTTGGCGGATACGCGCAGCTTCGTGAGGTCGAGCAAATTGATCGCCCGGGCGGCGATCTGGTCGATCACCTCGGCCAGCGACTGTGGCTTGAGATAAAAGGCCGGCATCGGCGGGGCAATGATCGCGCCGATCTCGGTCGCCTGCACCATGCTGCGCAAATGGCCGAGATGCAGCGGGCTCTCGCGCACCAGCAAGACCAGCCGGCGCCGCTCCTTGAGCTGCACGTCGGCCGCGCGCGTCAGGAGGTTGTCGAGCTGCCCCCAGGCGATCGCCGAGAGCGTGCGGATCGAGCAGGGTGCCACGATCATGCCCGCGACCGGATACGAGCCGCTGGCGATCGCGGCGCCGATGTCCGAATGAGAATGGTCGCGGAAGGCGAGCGCGCGCAGCCGCGCCAGTGCCTCGCTGCCCACTTCCTCGCCGAGCGTGCGCTCGGCCGCGGCCGAGACCACGAGGTGCACCGCGTAGTGTGGATTGTCGGCCAGCAGCTCGACGATGCGCACGCCGATCGCGGTACCCGAGGCGCCGCTGATGCCGACGATGATGCCTTGCCGCCCGCTCATGTCAGGACCGGTGCGCGTGCGGCATGCCGGACAAGCCGAGGTTCGCCCACATCGAATCGACACGTGCGACCACGGCGGGATCCATGGCCAGCGGAACGCCCCATTCGCGATCCGTCTCCGGTGGGATCTTGGTCGTGGCGTCGATGCCGAGCTTGCCGCCGAGGCCTGATTTCGGCGAGGCGAAGTCGAGATAGTCGATAGGCGTGTCGGTGAGCGTCACGAGATCGCGCGAAGCGTCGCTGCGCGTCGAGACAGCCCACATGACGGACTGCCAGTCGCGAATGTCGATGTCGTCGTCGACCACGATCAGAAGTTTCGTGTAGCTGAACTGCGGCAGCATCGACCACAGGCCGAGCATCAGCCGCCGCGCCTGGCCGGGATAGCGCTTCTTGATCGCCGCGACCGCGATCCGGTAGGAGCAGGCCTCCGGCGGCAGCCAGCAGTCGGTCACCTCAGGGAATTGCTGACGGATCAGCGGAACGAACAGGCGGTTGAGCGCCTCGCCGATCCGCGACGGCTCGTCCGGCGGCCGGCCCGTGAAGGTCGAGAGGTAGACGGGCTGCCGACGGCTGGTGACCGCCGTCACGCGCATCACCGGGAATTCCTCGACGGAATTATAGTACCCGGTGTGATCGCCATACGGGCCCTCGGGCGCGGTCTCGGTCGCGGATACGAAGCCCTCGATGACGATTTCCGCCTCGGCAGGAACGGCGATCGGAACGGTCAGGCATGGCGTAAGGTCGGGCCGTTCGCCGCGCAGGATTCCGGCAAAGCGCAGCTCCGACATCGTCTCCGGCAACGGCAGCACCGCGGCCAGGATCGTGGCGGGATCGGCGCCGATCACGATCGCGACCGGCATATCGCGCCCGATCGCCTTCCATTGCTGGTGGTGCCGGGCGCCGCCGCGATGCGCGAGCCAGCGGATGACGGTGCGGTCGCGGCCCAGCACCTGCATGCGGTAGACGCCGACATTCTCCTCCTGGTCCGCGGTCGCCGAGTCCGGCGGCACGGTGATCACGAGGGGCCAGGTGATCAGCGGCGCCGGCTCGCCCGGCCAGCAGATCTGGACCGGTAATCTTGAAAGATCGATGTCGGGGCCCATCGTGACGCACTCCTGCACCGGCGCGCCTGCGCGGGTGCGCGGGCGCGTCGCCAGCGCGGCGCGGGCGAGCGGGAGCTTGTCGAAGGCGTCCCTGATGCTGTTCGGCGGCCGCGGTGCGCGCAGCTCGGCCATCAGCTCGCCCAGCTGTTCGAGACGCTCGGGGACGATCCCCATTCCCCATGCGATCCGCTCGACCGTTCCGAACAGATTGGTCAGGAGCGGTATCTCGGAGGCGCGGCCATCGGCTCTGACGGGCTGCTCGAACAATAATGCCGGTCCGTTTGCCGAAAGCACACGCCGGTGGATCTCCGTGACCTCGTGGACGACGGAGACCCTCTCGCGAATGCGTCGCAACTCCCCCCGGCTTTCGATGAAGCGCAGGAAGTCGGACAAGTCGCGAAAGCACGGCACATCACGTTGCAACTGGATAGGCTCCCAAAAAATCACAGCTAGCCGTGTTGATTTCGGTCTTCATTGTTCCCGCTCAAATACAGCGGCGTGCAATCCGTCCAGATGTGGGGCCATGAATGATCCGTCTGCCGCATCGCCCGGCCAATTGCCGACGATTCCACCGCTCGTCGCAATTGCCATGCGCCCCTTGCCGCTGCTGCCGTTGCAGCTCGTCCTTACCGGCGTCCTGCAGCGGATCCATCGGCGCAACCCCGCACTGTTCGACCGGCTCGGCGCGCACGCACGCGCGCGGTTCGGCATCAAGCCGATCGATCTGCCCTTTGCCTTCGTGGTCGAGGCGAGGCCGCCGCGCCTGTCTGTCGTGCGCGAGCTGCCGAAAGGCCTGGACGCGCGGATCTCCGCCTCGCTTGTCAATCTCCTGGCCCTGCTCGAAGGCAGGGTCGATGGCGATGCCCTGATGTTCTCGCGCGAGCTCGTGATCGAGGGCGATGTCGAGGCGGTGTTGGCGCTGCGCAATGCGATCGACGACGCCCAGCTCGATCTCGCCACTGAGCTGTCCTCGCTGTTCGGCCCGCTGGGCGCGCCGGCGAGGCGCGCCTTCGAGGCCGCCCGTGGTCGCGTGATCGGCTTACCGGGCCAAGGCGAGTCATCGAGATGATGGAACTGATCTGTCCTGCCGGAACACCGGCAGCGCTCAAAAGCGCGATCGATGCCGGCGCCGATGCGATCTATTGCGGCTTCGCCGACGAGACCAATGCGCGCAACTTTCCAGGGCTGAATTTCAGCCGCGACGAGCTGCGCAAGGGCATCGCGCTGGCGCATGGCCGCGGCGCGAAGGTGCTGGTGGCCATCAACACCTTTCCGCGCGCTTCTGCCGTCGACATCTGGCATCGCGCGGTGGACGATGCGGTGAGCGCCGGGGCCGACGCGCTGATCCTCGCCGACATCGGCTTGATGGACTACACCGCGCGGCGCCATCCGAACCAGCGTCTGCACGTCTCGGTTCAGGCTGCGGCGGCAAACCCCGACGCCATCGCCTTCTACGCCGAAACCTTCGGCGCAAAGCGCGTCGTGCTGCCCCGCGTCCTCAGCGTCCCCGAGATCGCCGAGATCACCCGCGAGTCCGCCTGCGAGACCGAGGTCTTCGTGTTCGGCGGGCTCTGCGTGATGGCGGAGGGGCGCTGTTCGCTGTCGTCCTATGCGACCGGAAAGTCGCCGAACATGCAGGGCGTCTGCTCGCCGCCGAGCCACGTGACCTATGAGCAGACCACGGATGGGACCAAGTCCAGCCTCGGCGGGTTCGCCATCAACCGGTTCGCCGTGAGCGAGCCCGCCGGCTATCCGACGCTGTGCAAGGGCCGCTTCTCGACCGCACAGGGCGCCGGCTACATTTTCGAGGACCCCGTCAGCCTGGATGCGACGACGCTGCTGAGAGGCATGCGCGATGCCGGGGTGACCGCGCTCAAGATCGAGGGCCGCCAGCGCGGCCGCGCCTATGTCGAAAGCGTGGTGCGCCATTTCCGTCATGCGCTCGCATCGCTCGAGAGCGGGACCGAGGCGGACATTGCGAGCCTGAAGTCGTTCACCGAAGGGCAGGCCTCCACGCTCGGCGCCTATCGCAAGACTTGGCGTTGAAGACCTGGCCCCAGTCTTTCGAAACATGTGAGGTCAAGCGATGCAACTCAGCCTCGGTCCAGTTCTTTACAATTGGGCGCCGGAACGCTGGCGCGACTTCTATTTCCGTATCGCCGACGAGGCGCCTGTCGATGTCGTATCGGTTGGCGAGATCGTCTGCTCGAAACGATCGCCGTTCTTTGCAGACCACATCCCGGCGGTGGTCGAACGGCTGCAAAGCGCAGGCAAAGAGGTGCTGCTCGGCTCGCTGATCCTGGTCTCGCTGCGGCGCGAGCGCCGCCAGACCGAAGAGCTCGCTTCGGCCGAAGGCGCACTGGTCGAGGTGAATGATCTGACCTGTCTTAGGACGCTGGCGGGCCGGGCGCACGCCATCGGGCCCTTCGTCAACATCTACAACGAAGCCAGCGCGGCCTTTCACGCCGCGCACGGGGCGAGGCGCATCTGTCTGCCGCCGGAGCTGCCGCTGGCTTCGATCGCGGCGATCGCGAAGGCAATCCCTGATGTCGCGACGGAGGTGTTCGCGTTCGGCCGGGTGCCGCTGGCCATCTCGGCCCGCTGCTATCATGCGCGCCTGCACAAGCTCGCCAAGGACAATTGCCGCTTCGTCTGTGAGAAGGATCCGGATGGTCTGCTGCTGAACACGCTGGAGCAGCAGGAATTCCTGACCATCAACGGCGTGCAGACGCTGTCTCACAGCTGCGCCAATCTGCTGGGCGAGGCCGGCCTCTTGCGCGAGAGCAATGTCGGCTCGCTGCGACTGTCGCCGCAGGACTGTGATATGGTCGAGATCGCAAAAATCTTTCGCGACGTGCTGGACGGTCGTGACGATGCCGACGGCGGCAACCGTCGCCTGGCTGCGGCCTATCCCGGTGTTCCCTTCTCGAACGGGTTTCTGTGGGCCGAACCTGGGCACGTCTATCGTCAGGCCCGATCAGGGGATGCGCGAGGATCAGCAGCATAGCAGGACAAACCGACGCCCCTGCATTCAGAAGGTCGTGGCCATCGCAGCCAGGCGCCGGTGCGCTCTCTCCCGCGCAGCCTCGATCGGCTGCTGCGGTCCCGTGGTTGGCCCGATCGGCACGAAACGGACATTGTCGATCCCGATGAAGCGCAGGATGTCCCGCAAATAGGGTGTCGCCATGTCGATCCGCCCGCGGTTCATGCCGGTGGCAAAGTCGCTGCCGCTGGCGAGAATCACCAGCGTCGGCCGGTCCTTGAGCAGCGGGAGATAGCCCTGGGACGGGTCGAAGCGGAAGGTCAGCCCGGGCTGGACGATGATGTCGAACCATTGCTTGAGCTTGTAGGGGATGCCGAAATTCCACATCGGCGTCGAGATCAGCACGCGATCGGCGAGCGCGAAGCGGGTCGCCATTCGCTCGGCCTCGGCAAAGCTGTCACGCTCCGCGTCGTTGAAGGCCTGTCCATTCATCCGTGCATATTTGGCCTCGACGATGGGACCCGCGAATTCCGGCATCCGCTCCCGCCAGAGGTCGACGACATCGACGTCCCAGTCCGGCCGGGCCTGGCGAAAGCCGTCAAGGAAGACGCGCGCGCCGGCGCTCGAGACGGAGTCGGCGCGGGGTGAGCAGGACAGATGCAGGAGCTTGGCCACGGGTCATCCCAACGCCCGGATGACGGCATCCGCCCGGGTGACGATGGCGACGTTCTGCATGGCGAAGTTGATCGAGGCGGCGTGCCAGTCGGCATTCATGGTCGAGCAGCAATCCTCCGGCACGATCATGAAGTAGCCCTTGTCGGCACCGGTGCGGGCGGTGTGCTCCACCGACATGTTGGTCCAAGCGCCGGTGTTGATGATCATGTCGCGCCCGGTGGCCTTCAGGATCGTCTCCAGCCGCGTGCCCTCCCACGCGCTCATGCGCATCTTCTCGACGACGAAGTCGCCGGGCCGTGGCTCGAGACCGGAGACGGGCGCAGCGCCCCAGCTTCCGCGCACCATTGCCTTGCTATCGACCAGCCCTTCGAACAGCGGCGCATTCAGCGTCACGCCGGGCGCGCCGGGCTCGACGACGAACCAGACATGGATGATGGCGACGCCCCGCGCGCGAGCCGTCTCCGCAAGGCGGCGGACATTCTCGACGACATGCTGCTGCTTGGCGTGGCCGGGCGCGCCTGATTCGGCGAAGGCGCCGCCGTCCATGATGACGTCGTTCTGCAGGTCCTGGATGATCATGGCGCAGCGCTGCGGATCGAGCCGCATCTCGCCGTCGGCGAGGATGGGCGCCTGCGGCGCGGCGTTTGCGGTCGCGCCGCCGCCGCTCCGCCGGCCGCTCATATAGGGCTCGTGCCGCGGGCCGGCTTTGGTCGGGATCGCATAGACCGAATGCGTCGCGGTCAAATAGAGCGTGCGGAAATCCGGCCCGCCCCAGGCGAGGTTGGCGACCAGCTCGGCCACGCGCACCTTGCCGAGCAGCTCGCCGCGCGGCGAATAGACCCAGACACCGCCGGGCGCGGTGACCCAGACATTGCCGTGCTGGTCGCACTTCATGCCGTCCGGCAGGCCCGGCTCCAGCTCGGACTTGATGCCGCTTGCGAACACCCGGGCATTCGAGAGCGAACCGTCGGCGTTGACGTCGAAGACGCGGATCAGCGCCTGCACGGTGTCGTTGACATAGAGCAGCTTCTCGTCGGGCGAGAAGCACAGCCCGTTCGGCTGGTCGAACAGGTTGCGCTCGACCACGAGCTTCGGCTCGCCGCCGGGCACGACGCGATAGACGCCCTGGAAGCCGAGCTGGCGCGGCCGCTCGACGCCATAGACCGGCATGCGGCCGTACCAGGGGTCCGAGAAATAGATCGCGCCGGAGGAGTGCACGCAGACGTCATTCGGGCTGTTCAGCTCCTGCCCCCCAAAATGCGACGCCAGCACCTCGCGCCGCCCGTCCGGCCGTTCGCGGATCAGCGATGATGTCGCGTGCTCGCAGACGATGAGGTTGAGCTCGGCATCATAAGTCATGCCGTTGCATTTGTTCGAGGGGCGCTTGACCTCGACCACGCCGCGCCGCGCATCCCAGCGCCGGCGCACGTCGGCCGGCATGTCCGAGAACAGGAGGTAGTGATCGACCGGATGCCAGATCGGCCCTTCCGTGAAGTCGAAACCCGTGCCGACCTGCGCGACCGGGGCGTAGGGGTCGATCAGCGCCTCGAATTCGCTTCGCAAGGTGACGTGGGTCATCGGTCGATCCTCGAGTCGCGTTACGCCGGGAACCAGTTGCGTGCCGGCAGCGATTGCACGATCGGGCCGGGGACCTGGTCGTGCAGGCGTCCGACGACGTTGCCGCCTTCGATCTTGGCGGGACGGTCGTGCACCGGCAGCAGATAGCGCGAATTGCTCAGCAGCTTCTTGATCGAGGCCTTCTCCGCACGCTTGCTGGTGCCGTGGTTGCCGGTGGTCCGCGGCTCCCAATCGTGGATCTCGTTGAACGGCGTCACGATCTGGTCGTTGAAGTCGTAGATCACGTCGCCGCAGATGGTGGCGATGCCATCGGCGGTCTCGACGATGACGTTCATCGAGCCTTCGGTATGGGCATTGGCGGCGTCGCAATAGACGCCGGGCATCAGCTCGATCGGGCCGGTGATCTCGAGGTCGAGGAAGCGTAGCGCGCTCTTGGTGTGCAGCCGGTCGATCAAATGCTTGATGTCGGGCGCCGGATATTGCGGATGCATCAGGCCGGACACCGAATATTCGAGCTCCTTGCGGTTGAGCACGACGGTCGTGTTCATCGGAAACAGATCGTCCTTGCCGGCATGGTCGATGTGCAGATGGGTATGGCAGACGAAGCGGACGTCGCCCATGCGCACGCCGTGGCGCGCGAGCTGGTTCTCGATCATGTTCTCGTGGTACTGCAGCCCGCGCATGCCCAGCGTCTCCATGATCTGGTTGGAGCGGTAGCCGGTGTCGACCACGACAGGATATTTCCCGCCGAGGATCAAAAAGCCGAGGGTGAGGACGCGGCGGGTGCGGCCGCAGTCGCGGCCGAGCACCAGAAAGCTCGATTCCAGCTCGATATCGCCGTAGTCCAGGATCTTGATCTCCAGCGCCATTCGTTGCCCTCCCTGATCTGTTTCTTGTCTGTCAAAGCCGGTAGACGCGCGTTGCGGTCGTCCTGAAGATGGCGTCCTGCTGCTCGGCGCTGAACGGCGCGGCGGCGGCGCGAAAAGCCTCAACGAGCTCGCGATAGCTGGTCCACAATTTCTCGATCGGAAAGTTGGAGCCGAACAGGCAGCGCTCGGCGCCGAAGGTCGCGACGGTGTCGGTGAGGACGGCGGCGATGTGCACGGGATCGTTGCGATGGATGAAGGTGCCGAGCCCGGACAGCTTTGAAACGACGTTCGGACAGGCCGCGAGCCGGGCCATCCCGCTGCGCCAGGCGGCGCGGCCGGAAGGCGAGAGATCCTCCAGCATGCCGGCATGCTGGAGGATGAAGGTCACGTCGGGGCAGGCTTCGGCCAGCGCAGCGGCGTCCGGCATCTGCGGGGTGAAGACCTGCAGGTCAAAACTCCAGCCGTAGTCGGCGAGACGGGCGACGTTACGGCGGATCATCGGATCGGCGCAGAGATCCGCCCGGGCCGCAAAGCGGTACAACGGGTTCTCATGCCAGTGCAGCTGCATGCGCACGCCGCGCACCAGTGGATAGCGCTTCAGGCGATCGAGCTGCGGGCGTACGTCGTCCACGGCAAAATCGGCATAGGCGACGATCGCGTGCGGCCAGCCGTGCTCGTCCGCTGTCTGTTGCACCCAGGCCGCCTCGTCCTCGAAGCGGTCGTTGGCCCAGTTGGTCTGCACATAGACCGATCGCGTGACGCCGGTGCCCCTGAGGTCATCGAGATATTCCTGAATCGGATAGTCGCGCCGGATCGGCTCATACGGGCCGAAGATGCGGGGCTGCATGGGACCGGTCAGCCAGGGCAGGTCGGCCTGCCGCCAGATATGATGATGGCCGTCGACAATGCCGGTCACGCCGCTCTCCTTCGTCCCAACGCCAGAATATGAGCGACGATCGATGCGCTCGAACCGCCGTCCACGAGGTCATCGACGAAGCGCTCGATCGCGACGAGCGCTTCGGTCTGCGGGCGGAAACCGGGGCTCGTCGCCAGCGGCGTCAGCCAGCTCAGGCGCCAGGCCCGCCGCGACAATTTCGCGACGGCGTCGCGAAGTGCGTCGGTCTCGCCGCGCTCGAGTCCGTCGGAGACGATCACCACCGCGGCGCCGCGCGCGTAGCCGCCGAAGCGAGGCACGGCGAGGAATGCTTGCAGCGCATCGCCGATGCGGGTGCCGCCGTCCCAGTCGCTGACCAGATGCGCGGCGGCGTTCATCGCCTGCTCGCGGCGCTTCAGCCGCAATGGGCGGGTGACGCGCGTCAGCCGCGTGCCGAAGGTGAACACCTCGACATTGGGCGCCGCCTGCACCAGCGCATGCGCCAGCTTCATGTTCTCCTCGGTGCGGCTTTTCATCGAGCCGGAGACGTCGATCAGCAGCAGGAACTTGCGTGGGCGCTGCCGCCGCTTCATGTGACCGAGCCGCAGGATCTCGCCGTCGCTGCGGACAGAGTCGCGTAAAGTACGGCGCAGATCGGCAAACGGCCCGCGCCGCGCGCGCATGCGGCGATGGCCGCGCCGCCGGGGCAGGCGTCGTGGCGCCTCCCGCGCCAGGCGGCGCAGGGCGTCTGTGCCCGCGGCCGGTCCAAAGCGGCGCTCGACCAGCGCCTCGGTACGGGTTGCAGTCAGGCCGGACTCGCTGGCCTCATCGGACAGCAGCGGCTCCTCGTCGCCGCGGCCCTCTTCCTGAAGCCGGACCGTCTCGTCGTCCTCCCCCTCGTCGTCGCGCGCAATGGCCTCGCTGCCGCGGAAGTGCAGATCGAACAGCCGGTCGAAGGTCGCGCGGCGCTCGGGCGGCGGAGCCAGCGTCGCCAGGGCGGCTTGCCTGACGTGCTCGATGGTGCGCGGGCCGAGCAGCTCGACGGCGGCCAGGAACATCGTGGTCTGCTCCGGCGCCACGGCAAAGCCGTTCGCGCGCAGCAGCGGGACAAAGGCGACGAAGATGCGGGCGGCGCGCGGCAGCTGCGGTTCGGTGCTCATGCTGTCGCCTCCGCCAGCATGGCGTCGAGCCGCGGCGAGATGAAATGCAGATCCTCCTCGTCCTTCAGCGCCACGCCGATCGACCGCTTGAACGCATCCGGCCAGCGGGCGCCGCCCTTGTTGAGGAGCGTCGCGGCCTCCGCCCAGTCGACCGCCTCGGCGATGCCGGGCGCCTTGCTGAGGGGCTCGCGCCGCAGCTTCTCCACGGCTGCGACGACGGCGCGGGCGGTGGCCTCGGCGACGCTGGAGGCACGCATCATGATGATCCGCGCCTCGCGCTCCGCGGTCGGATAGTCGATCCAGTGATAGACGCAGCGGCGGCGCAGCGCCTCGTGCAGATCGCGCGTCCGGTTCGAGGTCAGCACGACCACGGGGCGTTCAGCCGCGCGCACCGTGCCGCGCTCCGGAATGGAGATCTGGAAGTCGGAGAGGAATTCGAGCAGGAACGCCTCGAACTCCTGGTCGGCGCGGTCGATTTCGTCGATCAGTAGCACGGTGGAATCCGGCGCGCGCAGCGCGGCCAGCATGGGACGCTCGATCAGGAAGGTCTCGCCGTAGATGTCGATGCTTTCGTCGCCGGCCTGGCGGATCGCCAGCATCTGGCGCGGATAGTTCCACTCATAAAGCGCGGCAGAGGCGTCGATGCCCTCGTAGCATTGCAGGCGGATCAGGCGGCGGCCGAGCACGGCGGCGATCGCCTTGGCCGCCTCCGTCTTGCCGACGCCCGGCGCGCCTTCCAGCAGCAGCGGCTTGCCGAGCGCGAGGCCGAGATAGGCTGACGTCGCAAGGCCCTCGTCGGCGAGGTAATAGGCCGCGCGCAGCGCTTTCTCCAGCGCCTCCGGGCTGTCGATGCCGACGATGTTGCTGCGAACCGCCACGGCCCAATCCTCTAACGCCGGGCCTGCGGCCGCGCGCCGCCCTGGCTCTTGATCGCGCGCAACACCTTTTCGGGCGTGATCGGGAGGTCGTCGATGCGGACGCCGACGGCGTTGAAGATCGCGTTCGCAACGGCCGGCAGCACCGGGTTGGCGCACATCTCACCGGGCCCCTTGGCCCCGAAGGGACCATCGGGCGCCGGACGCTCGAGCACGGCGATGTCATGCGGGCAGATGTCGCCGGGGCCGGGCATCAGATATTCGACGAAGTCGCGCGGCCCATGCACGGGATCGGGATAATAGGGCTCCGGGGTCTCGTAGAGCGCGTGGCTGACGCCCATCCAGGCGCCGCCGACCAGCTGCTGCTCGACCAGGCGCGGGTTGAGCGCGCGGCCGAGCTCATAGGCTGAATCCATGCGCACCATCGCGACCTCGCCGGTCTCGTCGTCGACCTCGACCTCGGCGACGAGGCAGGCATGGGCGTAGCAGGTCGCCGGCGACATCTCGCCGGTCTCCGGATCGACGTTGGAGAGCGGAACGAGGAAGATGCCGCGGCCAGAGATGGTCTTGCCCTGCTTGAACTGCGCGGCGATCGCGACGTCCTTGGTCGAGATCGAGCGGTGCGGCGCGCCCTTGACGTGGATGTTGCCGAGGCCGTCGGTTTCGAGATCGGCCGCGTTGACCTCCAGCTCCTCGGCCGCTGCCTCCATCATCACGCCGCGCGCCTCGCGGGCGGCCGCCATCACGGCGTTGCCGACGCGGTGGGTGCCGCGCGAGGCAAACGAGCCCATGCAGTGCGGACCGGTGTCGGAATCGGCGGTGTCGACATAGACGTCCTCGACGGGCACGCCGAGCGTCTCGGCGCAGATCTGCCGCGTCACCGATTTCATGCCCTGGCCGAGGTCGATCGACGACAGCGCCACCGTGAACTTGCCGCTGGGATTGGAATGCACCAGGGCCTGGCTCGGATCGCCGCCGAGATTCATGCCGATGGGATAGTTGATCGACGCCATGCCGCGTCCGCGATGCCTGGTCATCTCAGCGTCTCCTGGTGCCGAACACGGACGAGAACCGCGTCGCTCCGTGCGATGGCGCGGCCGGGCGCGGCGGGGGAGGCGGCGGCGCCGGCGGGGGCGGATCGCGCGGCGGTTCTCGCGTGACGGTTGGCGGCAGCCGGTCATAGCTGGTGCGCTGCTGGACCGGCGCGGCTGGACGTGCGCGCGAAGAGTCCGTCGGCGTCGGCGGGATTGCGGCGCGGCTGCCGCCGCCGTCCTTGCGCGAGGAGGCGCGTCTGAACTCGTCACGGATCGGCCATTTGGCCTTTTCGGCCGCGACCTGGACGCATTCGATCAGCGCGGTGTTCTTGGCCTCGCGCCGGTGCGCTTTCATGTCGCCGTCGCGATAGGCGTTGAGGATGCGAAACTCCATCGGGTCCATGCCGACGAGGTTCGCGAGCTTGTCCATCTGGCATTCGATGGCAAAGTCCATCGCCGTGACGCCGAAGCCGCGCATGGCGGTTGCAGGCGTGCGGTTGGTGAAGACGCAGTAGACGTCGCCATAGACGTTCGGGATGGTGTAAGGGCCCGGCAGATGCGCGGCGCATTTCACCGCGGCGTAGCTGGACAGTCTTGTATAGGCACCGCTGTCGAAATAGGCCCGGATCTTGCGGGCGACGATGCGGCCGTCGCGCATCACGCCGTCCTTGATGTAGATGCGTTCGGCGCCGCGCGGCGGGCCATATTGCATCTCCTCCTCGCGCCCGAACACGTAGCGGACGGGACGCCCGGTCAGCATGGCGCCGAGGATGGCGAGCGGCTCAGTCAAGGTATCCACCTTGCCGCCGAAGCCGCCGCCGACGGTGCCGCCGATGAAGTGGAAGGTGTTGGACGGCACGTCCAAAATCTTGGCGCAGGTGTCGACCGAGAAGAACAGCGCCTGCGTCGAGGTATAGACGACGTAGCGGCCGTTGGTGTCAGGCGCAGCGATGGCACCGTTGGTCTCGGTCGGCGCATGCTCGATCGGCGACATCTGGTAGCGCTGTTCCAGCACGTGGTCCGCGCCCGCGAGCGCCGCGTCGGCATCGCCGAAGCGCAGGCGCTGGTGGTCGTAGACGTCGTGGTAGATAAAGGCGTTCTTCGGATAGGTCTCGTTGATCACGGGCGCGCCGGGCTTGAGCGCGTCCTCGACGTCGAACACGGCCGGCAGCGGTTCATAGTCGACCTTGACCTTCGCGATGGCCTCGAAGGCCTCGCGCTCGCTGTCGGCGACGATGGCGAGGATCGGCTCGCCCTTGTAACGGACCTTGTCGACCGCCAGCGACGGCTCGTCGTCCTTGCCGAAATTGATCAGGCTCAAAAGCGTGTTGAGATTGACCGGCACGTCGGTGCCGCGGATGATCCGACGCACGCCGGCCGAACGTTCGGCCTCGGCCGTATCGATACGGCGCAGCCGTGCGTGGGCCTGTGTCGAGCGCACGACCTTCAGGTGCAGCATGCCCTGCAGCTTGTGGTCGTTGAAGTAGCTCGATGTGCCCGTGACATGGCCGAGCATGTCCTGCCGCTGGGTGCCCTTGCCGATTTCCTTGAGGTTGTCGTCGCGCTCGTCGGCGAAGATGTCCTTGCGCAGTTCCAGCATGGTTGACCTCAGGCGCTGACCCGGCCGCCGGCGGCGGCGAGGATGGCATTGATGATCGGCTCGTAGCCGGTGCAGCGGCAGATGTTGCCGGAGATGGCCTCGATCACCTCGTCGCGGCTGGGCGACGGATTGCGGTCGAGCAGCGCCTTGGCGGCCATCAGCATCCCCGGTGTGCAATAGCCGCATTGGGCAGCAAAATTGTCGGCAAAGGCGCGTTGCAGCGGATGCAGGTTCGGGCCCTGCTTCATGCCGTCGAGCGTCTCGATCGAGCGCCCGGCGACGGTCTCCGCCAGCGTCAGGCAGGAGAGGTGGAGCTCGCCGTCGACCAGCACGCTGCACGTGCCGCAGCCACCCTGGCCGCAGCCGAATTTCGGCGTCATGTCGCCGATCAGCTCGCGCAGCGCGACCAGCAGATTGGTGCCGCCGTCGACGAAGATCGCGACGTCGCGGCCGTTGTGGCGAAATTGCAGGGGGATCTTGGCCATGGCTCTATTCCTGTCCCGACAACAGGCGCCGCAAATGCACGCCGACGATCTCGCGGCGATACCAGGCGCTGCCGAGCGCGTTGTCGGATGGCGAGGTCCCTTCGGTGGCCGCGGATGCGGCCGCCGCAATGGTCGCAGCATCGAGCGAACGCCCTTCGAGCGCGCGCTCGGCGGCACGGGCGCGGATCTGGGTCGGCGCCATCGATCCCAGCGCGATCCGGGCGCCGGCGATCCGGCCGCCGCTGATCGGCAGATGCGCGGCCAGCGTGATGACCGAGCCGCCTTTCGGCTTGATGCGCGCGATCTTGCGATAGCGGAAGGCTTCGGCGCTGGCCGGCCGAGTGCAGGACACCGACAGCACCAACGTCCCGCTCTGCCGGTCGCGCGCCTGCAAGAACTCCTCGATCGGGACGTCGCGTGCGCCGAAGCCGCCGGCGACGGCCACCGTCGCATCGAGCGCCAGCAGCGCGACGGTGAAATCGCCATAGGGACTTGGCGCAAAGAGGTTGCCGCCGATTGTGCCCATGTTGCGCACGGCCGGGCCGCCGATCGAGCGTGCAGGGGCATGCAGGAAGGCGAGGTCGCGTTCGGCGAGAATGCGCGCAAAGGTGACGCCGGCACCGAGCGTGATGCGGGGGCCAGAAGCATCGATCCGGGTGAGAGCTTGATCCTGCGCGCGGACGATTGTCGAGACCGATACATCGCCCTCGTTCAGCGCGCGCATCACCAGCGTGCCTCCGCCGAGATAGCGCGCGCTGCGGTCCGAGGACAGCGCGCCCGCAGCTTCGCTGGCGCTCGTAAAAGTCTTCACTGTCACGGCCATCTATGCGGCCTCCTTCAGATGGCGGCGGATCGCCTCGAAGCCCGCCTGGTAGATGTCTTCGGCGACCATGTGGGTGATGCGGTCCTTGTCCTCGGGCTTCGTGGTGAAGCGGGACTCCCAATGCCAGAAGGTGCGGTCACCATCCGTGACCGGGAGCAGGCGGACGTGGGCGACGTAGTTGAACATCGGGACCGGCGTATCGAGCAGGCAATAGCTGAAGGATTGTTCCAGGTCCGACAGCGCCAGCAATTGCTCGCGCAGCTCGGAGCCATCGTTCAGCTTGAATCGCCTGACGCAACCGATCTTGTCGGAGGATTGCGCGCGTTCGATTGAGGAGGTCGCGACCGCCGGATGCCAGCGGTCATGCCCGTTGAAATCGCGCAGCACGCTCCACACCGCGTCGGTCGGCGTATCCAGGATCGTGCTCTTGACGATGTGCGGCACGGCTAGCCTCCAAACACGCGCTTGAGCGCGTCGAACCCGCCCTGGAACACGCCGCCGCCGATATTGCTCACGAGCTCCGTCTCCCGTTCCGGCGCGCAGTCAAATTCCGCGGTCCATTCCACGAAAGTCTGGTCGCCGTCGGTGACCGGCGTCAGCCGCAGGGTCGCGACGTAGTTCTCGACGCCCATCGGAGATTCCAGGATCGAATAGGTGCAGAACATGTCGTAGTCGGAGAGGCCGAGCAGCTTCTCGCGAATGCGGTCGCCGTTGCGCAGGCGGAAATCGCGCACGCACCCGATCTTGTCCGAGGGCTCGCCGCCCTCGATGCGGCTTTCAGCGATCGCCGGATGCCAGTTCGGCAGGCCGTTGAAATCGCGCACCCGCGCCCAGACGCGGTCGTTGCGGGCGTTGACGACGGTGGAAACATAGACGCGAGCCATGGTGCGACCTCAGCTCTTCTTCCGCGGCCCGCGCTCGGCCGGCGGCTCACCACCCTCGGCCGAGGGGGCTGGCGAGGCCGCCGGCTTGTCGCCGCCACCTCCGCCCCCGCCGCCCTTGCGCGCGGCTTCCTTGATGCCTTGCATGTCACGGGCCTCACGGATCAGGCCCGGCATCTTGGAGAGGCTGCCACCTTCGACGCCGATGTCGGCGAGGATCGAGTCGATCAACGGCGCCTGGACGCGATAGCGCAGGGCGGAATCGATCACTTCGTCGGTGGCGCTGCGGCCGCCATTGCCACTATTGCCATTGCCGTTGAGGCCGTCGACCTGGAGGATGCGGATGCCTTCGATCTTCTCCATCGGCTTGACGCTTTCGCGCACGATGCCCTCGATCCGGTCGAGCAGCTTTCTGCGGAACAGCGAGTAGCGCGCCTGGTCAGTCAGCACGTTCTCGGCCTCGTTGAGCATCCGCTGCGCCTCGGCCTCGACGGCGGCGCGCACCCGCTCGGCCTCGGCTGCGATGCGGGTCTCTTCGGCCTGCTTCTCGGCGAGCATCACCTCGACGGTCCTGCGCCGCTTGGCGATCTCGCTCTCGCGCGCCGTGATGACGCGCTCGGTCGCTTCGGTCGCGCGCATCCGCGCTTCCTCGGCTGACGCCTTGGCGGCAGACTCTTCCAGCGACTTCAGGTGGATCGCGATCGCCTTCTCCATCAGGACGGTCTCGACCTCCTTCTCACGATTGACTTCGAGCTTGCGCAGCTCGCGCTCGCGGCCGACGCGAGCTTCATCCAGGCCCCGGTCGGATGCGATGCGGGCGCGCTCGACCTCCTCGCGGGAGGCGATCTCGGCCTCCTGCAGGGATTGCACGCGGGCGACCTCAAGCTGCTCGATGGCGCGGCGGCGCTCGATGCGGGCCGCTTCCAGCGCCTGCTCGCGCGAGACGTCCGTGGTCTCGACCTCCTTGCGCGCGACGATCTCGGCCTGCCTGACCTGTCGGTCGGCATCGATCCGCTCGGACTTCTTGGTCGATAGCGCGATGACGCGGTCCTCGTCGGCGATCTCGATCGCCTTCTTCTGCTCGATGTTGAGCACCTCGCGCTTCTTCGAGGAGTTGATGCGCTCGGCCTCCAGCGCCAGATCGACGGTAATACGCTGGCGCTCGATGGCGTCGCGCCGCTTCAGCTCGGCCGCCTCGAGGACGCCGGTGCGCTCGATCTCCAGCGCGCGGGTGTCGCGCTCGGCCTGGATGCGCTCGGCCGCAACCGCCTTTTCCTGGGCGATGCGGGCTGCCTCGATCGCCTCGCGGGAGGCGATGTCGGCCTCCTCGACGGCGCGGTTGCGGGCGATCTCCAGCGAGCGCACGCGCTCTTCCTGCGCAATGCGGCTGGCCTCGGTGGTCTCACGCGCGGAGATGCCGGCGACGTCCAGCGCCTGGTTGCGCTCGATCTCCAACTGCCGCGTGTTCTGCTCGGCGGCGATGCGCTCGGCGGCGAGCGTCCGCTCGCGGGCGATGCGGGCGGCTTCCACCGCGCGCTGCGCCTCGATCTCGGCCTCCTGGATGGTTCGCACCTGCTGGATTTCCAGCGCGCGGGTGCGCTCGTCCGAGGAGATGCGCTCGACATTGACGATCAGCGTCTGGGCGATGCGGGCCTTCTCGGTGGCCTCGCGGGCGGCGATCTCGGCCTCGTCGACGGCACGCGTGCGCTCGATCTCGCGGCGCCGCGTCTCCTCCTCGTTGGCGATACGGGCGTCGGTCACGACGCGATCCTGCTGGATCCGCGCCTTCTCGATCGCCTCGCGGGCGGCGATCTCGGCTTCCTCGATCGTGCGCATGCGCTCGATCTCGCGCTGGCGCACCTCGCGCTCCGACGCAATCCGCGTGGTGTCGATCGAACGCTGGTTGGCGATCCTGGTCTTCTCGATCTCCTCCCGTGCCAGCAGCTCCTTCTCCTCGATGGTCCGCGTCCGCTCGATTTCCTTCTGGCGGGTTTCCCGCTCGGAGGCGATGCGGGCCTCGGCGATGGCCTGGTCATTGGCGATGCGGGCGCGCTCGATGGTCTCGCGGGCGGAGATCTGGGCCTGTTCGGCCTCGGTCTCGCGCAGTGCGCGTTCACGGGCGACTTCCGTGCGCTGCAGGGCGCGGCGCATCTCGATGTCGCGCTCCTGCTCCAGCCGCGCGGTCTCGCTCTCGCGCTCGATCTCGAGGGCCTGCCGTTCGGCCTCCAGATTGCGGGTGCGGATCTTGATCATCGAGTCCTGCTCGATGTCGTTGCGCAGCTTCCGCCTGGCCTCGATGTCCTGCATCAGCTGGGTCAGGCCTTCGGCGTCGAACCGGTTCGACGGGTTGAAGAATTCGAGGTCGGTCTGGTCGAGATCGGTGATGGCGACGGATTCCAGCTCGAGGCCGTTCTGGGCGAGGGCCTCGGCCGCTTCGGTCTTGACGCGCGCGACATAGTCGCCGCGCCGCTCGTGCATCTCTTCCATGGTCATTTCGGAAGCAACCGAGCGGATCGCGGAGATGAATTTGCCGGCGAGCAGCGCATGCAACTGCCCGGGCTCCAGGGTGCGGCGGCCGAGCGTGGCCGCGGCGATCGAGACCGCTTCGCGGGTCGGCTGCACGCGGACATAGAAGTCGGCCTCGATGTCGACGCGCATGCGGTCACGGGTGATCACGGCATCCTGCCGGGAGCGGACGATGCCCATCGGCAGCACGTTCATGTTGACGGGCGTGTAGTCGTGGATGAACGGCAGCACGAAGGCGCCGCCATTGATCACGACGCGCTCGCCGAGAAAACCGGTCCGGACGAACGAGGTCTCCTTGGAGGAGCGGTGGTAGAGCCAGTTCACGATATAGACGCCGACCACGATCACGACGATCGCGACGATCAGCCAAAGGATCAATTCGCCGACCAGCATCCCTGACATCTTTCCCTCCCTCGAACCCTTCCGGCGTTATCGCGCGCCGATCGCCTTGAATTGACGGACCTGCTCCGTCAGCGCCCGTTCCACGGGCAGCCGCTCCATCGAGGACGCGCCGTAGAAGCCATGGCAATGGCGGGTGTTCTTCATGATGAAATCGGCATCCGCGGGATCCGCGATCGGGCCGCCATGCGCCAGCACCAGGATGTCCGGATTGACGCTAAGCGCGGCCGAGGCCCAGGTGTCGATCCGCGCCGGACAGTCCTTCAGCTTCGGCGCCGTCTGCGCGCCGATCGAGCCGCCGGTCGTCAGCCCCATGTGGCAGACGATGATATCGGCGCCGGCGATCGCCATCGCGGCAGCCTCCTTTTCGCTGAATACGTAGGGCGTTGTCAGCATGTCCTTGTCGTGCGCCTTGGCGATCATGTCGATCTCGAGCGCATAGGACATGCCGGTCTCTTCGAGATTGGCGCGGAACGTGCCGTCGATCAGGCCGACGGTCGGAAAATTCTGGACGCCGGCAAATCCGATCGCCTTCAACTGGTCGAGGAAGACATCCATGTCGCGGAACGGGTCGGTGCCGTTGACGCCAGCGAGCACCGGCGTCCTGGTGACGACGGGCAGCACTTCGCTCGCCATTTCGACCACGATGGCATTGGCATCACCGTACGCCATCAGACCGGCGAGCGAGCCGCGGCCGGCCATCCGATAGCGGCCGGAGTTGTAGATGACGATGAGATCGACGCCGCCGGCTTCCTCGCACTTGGCTGACAGCCCGGTGCCGGCGCCACCGCCGACGATCGGCTCGCCGCGCTTCGCCATCTCGCGAAACCGTTTCAGCAGTGCTGCGCGTTCAAACCGGGCCATGGCTCACCTCGCTACTCTCCGCCGCGCGCCGGTGCGGCCGAACAGGGTTCGGAATGCACTGACGATGGCGGCGGCAAAGTCGGGATCGTTGATGTTCTTGGGGATGCGGATGAACTGGCGGTTGCCGGTCTGCCGCACGGTGCGTTCCAGCGCGCGGAATAGCGCGGCGTCGGCATCGGGATCCCAGAACGGCTGGCCCCGCGCATCGAGCGCGGAGACGCCGGCCTCTGGCAGGAAGAAGCGCACGGGGCCGTCCATCTGGTTGAGCCGCTCGCCGATCCAGCTGCCTATCCGCTCGTTCTCCTCCACGGTCGTGCGCATCAGTGTGACTTGCGGATTGTGGACGTGGAACTTGCGGCCGCGGTAACGCTCGGGAATGGTGTCGGGCGCGCCGAAATTGACCATGTCGAGCGCCCCGACCGAACCGACATAAGGGATGCGCGTGCGGATGATCGCGCCGAAGCGGTCCTCCGTTGCCGGAAACACGCCGCCCATCAGGAGATCGCAGATCTCGGTGGTGGTGAGGTCGATCACGCCGGCGAGTTGACCGGACTCGACGAGCTTCTCCATGGAACGGCCGCCGACGCCGGTGGCATGGAAGACCAGGCACTCGAAATCGTCACGCAGATCGGCGGCGATCTTCTGCACCGCGGGCGTCGTCACGCCGAACATGGTGATGCCGACCGACGGCAGGCCGCCGGCCTCCCGCGCCGTTGCCGCGCGCGCATCGAGCCGCGCCTTGACCATGCCGGCGACCGCGTTGGCGCCATTGGCCAGCACCGCGCGCGAGATCGAGTTCAGCCCCTGCACGTCGGTGACGGAATACATCATCGTGATATCGGCGGGGCCGACATAGGGGCCGACGTCGCCGGACGCGACGGAGGAGATGATCAGCTTGGGTACGCCGATGGGGAGTGCGCGCATACCTGGAGCAACCAGCGAGGCCGCGCCCGAGCCGCCGGCCGAGATCACGCCGGCGACATTGCCCTGGCGCCGCAGCCAGTTGGCGAACGCGTCGGCCATCGCTGTCACGGCAGCGCCGCGATCCGGGCCGAACACGGCGGAGCCGCCGCGGCCGTGGTTCAGGGCGATCTCCTGCGCGGAAACATCGCAGCTGGAATGCCTGCCGCTGGTCGAGACGTCGACCAGTCGGGTGCGGAGGCCGCTTTCGGCGATGATGTCGCGGATGTAGCGCAGCTCCACGCCCTTGGTGTCGAGCGTGCCGACGACCAGCACGACCGGCGGCCCGGCTGTCTGCGCCGCCACGGGCTCGCGCTTGCGCCGTCCCGTCTCGTCGAGCCGCGCGACCTGGGTCGAGAGTGTGCGCGCGGCCGCCTCGATGCGGGCGATCGGCACCGGCTGCGACCACCGCGTCGGCAGCGTCGGGTTGGAGATGTAGATGCGGATCGGCCCGTCGCGGCGCGGAGCGGGCGCCGATTTGGCTTCGGTGCCGGACGCGGCGACGTCGAGGTCCGGCTCGAGCTCGGCGTGAAGCCCGACGCCGAGCAGGCGCTGCTGCAGCTCGCGGTCGGCCGCGAGCCGGGCGGACTCGATGATGCGGTTGATGCGGCCGTTGACCATGATCGCGACGTTGCGCGAGACCGCGGTGGCAACGCCTATGTTCTGCTCGATCACGAGCACGGACATGTCGCCGTCTTCGCCAAGCCGCAGCAGCATCTCCTCGACCTGCGCGACGATGACGGGCGCGAGCCCCTCGGTCGGCTCGTCCATGATGAGCAGTTGCGGATTGGTGAGCAGCGCGCGCGAGATCGCCAGCATCTGCTGCTCGCCGCCGGAGAGCTGGCCGCCGCCATTGTTCTTGCGTTCGGCAAGGCGCGGGAAGGTGTCGTAGATGCGCTCGACGGTCCAGGCGCCGGAGCGCATCCCGCCCGCAAGCTGCAGATGCTCGTCGACGCTGAGCGAGCGCCAGAGCCGGCGACCCTGCGGCACATAGCCGACGCCGAGCCGCGCGATCTGGGCCGGCGGCCGCCGCGTGACGTCCTCGCCGCGAACCCGGATCGAACCGCCGCTCACGTTCACCAGCCCCATGATCGCCTTGCACAGCGTGGTCTTGCCCATGCCGTTGCGGCCGACGACGGAGAACACGCCGCTCTCCAGCGTGAGGTCGACGCCTTGCAGCGCGTGCGAATGGCCGTAATAGACGTCGAGGCCGCGAACCTCCAGCGCGGCGGCGGCGCGGCGGGGCTCATTCATGGCCGCCTCCGAGATAAAGCTCCTGCACTTCGGGGTCGGACTGAATCTCTTCCGGCAGGCCCTCCTTGAAGATGCGGCCGTTGTGCATCATCGTGACGCTCTCGACGACGCGGAGCGCCACGTCCATGTCGTGCTCGATGATGATGTAGCCGATATGCGCCGGCAGCGAGGTCAGGATCTCGATCAGCTCGGCCCGTTCGGTCGGCGATAGGCCGGCGGCCGGCTCGTCGAACAGCACGAAGCGGGGGGCGCCGGCGAGCGCGAGCGCAATCTCGAGCTGGCGCTGCTGGCCGTGCGCGAGCTCGGCCACGCGCTGGTCCTTCACGGCGGACAGATGCACGGCCTGCACGAGGTTGTCGGCCGCATGCATCAAGGCGTCGTTCTGCCCCGGGCGGAGGAACGAGAAGCGCCCGCGCGAGACGCCACGGCAGGCGAGATAGACATTGTCCTGCACGGTGAGGCCGGGGAACAGCGCCGAGATCTGGTAGGTCCGGCGCAGCCCGCGGCGGATGCGTTCATACGGCGGGAAGTGGGTAACGTCCTCGCCGAAGAACCGGATCGTGCCGGAGGAGGGCGGGAAATCGCCCGTGATGCAGTTGAACAGCGTCGTCTTGCCGGCGCCGTTGGAGCCGAGCACGGCGCGCCGCTCGCCGGGGCGCACGGTGATGGTGATATCGGTGAGAGCGGCGAGCGCGCCGAACAGCCGCGTCACACCGCGCAGCTCCAGCGCGGCGCCGGCGCCGACGGCCGAGAGACGCTGCGCGACGCTATCCATGGCCGCGTCCTCCGCCCGGTCGATTTGCAGCCTTGCGCTGGCTCTGGCGCCAGCGCTGCCACAGGCCGATGACGCCGTCCGAGGACCAGAACACGATGGCGAGGAAGCCGAGCCCGATCAGCAGGCGGAAGCGGTTGCCGTCGAGGCCGAGCCTGACCAGGAAGTCGAGAGCGAAGGTGCGCAGCAGCACGAAGATCAGCGCGCCGATGAAGGGGCCGATCGGGCGCGTGATACCTCCCACCACGGCGATGATGAGCACGTCGATGCAGGCCCCGACGCTGACCGAGCCCGGCGAGATCTGGCGGTAGTTCCAGACCTGGAGCACGCCGGCAAGTGCGGCCACGAAGGAGGCAAAGGCATAGGCGGCGATGCGGTGCGCATTGACGTTGAAGCCGAGGGCGGCCATGCGCCTGGGATTGTCGCGTACGCCCTGGAGGGCGAGGCCGAAGGGTGCGCGCGAGATGTATTCGACCGCGAAGTAGCAGAGCGCGGCGACCGCGAGCACGATATAATAGAAGGGAATGTCGGCGCGCCAGTTGACGCCCCAGAAATGCGGGGTGGCCACGGTGTTGATGCCGGTATGGCCGTTGAAGATCGCCCAGTTCTGGTTGGTGAAATAATAGAAGGCAGCGCCGATCGCGAGCGTGATCATGATGGTGTAGATGCCTTCGGTGCGTACCGCGAGCGCGCCGCCGAGCGTGCCGAAGGCGGTCGCCAGCGCCAGCGCCATGGGGACCGCGAGCCACCATGGCCAGCCCAGGCTGATATTGGGATTGCCGCTGACGCCGAACACGGCGACCATGTAGGCCGAGAAGCCCGCGATGGTGAGCTGCATCAGGCTGACCATGCCGCCATAGCCGGCGAGGAACATCAGGCTGAGCGCCATGATGCCGAGGATCAGCGTGGTCGCGAATATCTCGATCAGGAAGAAGCCGCTCGCGATCAGCGGCATGATCAGAAGAATGGCGGCGACGACCCAGGCGGCGGGATTGTTGATCTCGGGCCATGTCCGCGCAGCGCGCTGCGTGGCGGTGGCGGGACGAACGGCAACGCGGGCATCGTGGGCGAGCGACATCTCAGCGCCTCGCCAACAGGCCTTGCGGCCGGATCGCCAGCACCAGCACCATGATCAGGAAGGTCACGACGATGGCATAGGTCGGGATGTAGACCGAGCCGAGCTGCTCGGCGAGACCGATGATCAGCGCGCCGAGCGCCGCGCCGGGGATCGAACCCATGCCGCCCACGATCACGACGACGAGGGAGGCGAGCAGGAAGCGGATGTCCTCGCCGGGCGACAGCGACTGGAAGGTGCCGCCGACGACACCGGCAATGCCGGCAAGTCCCGCGCCGAATGCGAACACGGCGACGAAGACGAGCTGGATCCGGACGCCGGTCGCGGCGAGGATATCGCGGTCGTCGACGCCGGCGCGGATGATCATGCCGATGCGAGTGCGATTGAGCGCGAGCCACATCGCAACACCGATGATCACGGACGCCGCGAAGATCACCAGCCGCACCATGGGGTATCTGAGATATACCGGCTCGCCCGAGGACTTGATCGCCGTGATCAGCGGCAGCTCAATGGGGCCGATCAGCCAGTTCGGCGTCTGGATCTGGTAGAAATCACCGCCGCAGGCCCACAGCATGAGGTCGGCGAACACGATCGACAGGCCGATCGTCACCATGGTCTGCCTGAGATCCTGTCCCTCCATCCGGCGGAACACGATGACCTGGAGCAGCACGCCGACGAGAGCCGTGAGGATGAAAGCGACGATGAAGCTGAGCACCCAGGAGCCGGTCGCTGAGCTGATGGCGTAGCCGACATAGCCGCCGAACAGATAGAGCGAGCCGTGCGCGAGGTTGACGTTGCGCATCAAGCCGAAGATCAGCGTGAAGCCGCTGGCAACGAGGAAGTAGAGTCCCCCCAGCGTGATGCCGTTGAAGAGGGCGTTGAGGAAGACGCGCTTGCGCCCGATGGCTTCTTCGAGCCCCGGCGGCCAGACCGCGAAGATCAGCCAGAGCAGGACGGCAATCGCGATGATCGCGATCAGCGCCCAGGCCGGATGGCGTTCGACAAAGCGGCTCATGCGCAGCGCCTTCCAGGCCATGCCGCACGCCGAAGGTCGATCGAATGCAGGTCACACAGCCTTACGTCGGCTGCTAGCCTCGCCATGAACGCGCACTCCCGTCGCTCGCGATCCTCTTTCGGGATCGCGTTGCTGGCATCCTAGCGGGGCTGCGAGGGGAACGTTTGATCGTGAGTATCTTTTCGCGCGCGGCTCAGGCGCGCAAAATCTTGGCGGCGCGACGATAATCGGTCGGCGCCATCCCGACATTGGCGGCGAAGAAGCGGGTGAAGCCGCTTTGCGAGGAGAAGCCGAGATCGAAGCCGATGTCGGCGATCGGCGTCTCGCTCGCCACCAGCGCTTCCAGCGCCTGTTCCATGATCAGCGTGTTGAGATAGAGGTTCGGCGTCACGCCGGTCTGGACCCGGAACAGCCGGTAGAAGTGCGGCCGCGACAGGCCGGATTCACGCGCGATGGCGTCGAGCTCGATCTCGGCCCCGGGGCTCTCCGACATCATCTTGATGCATTTGCGCACGCGGAAATCGGTGACGGAGCCGTCTGCGCGCGGATCGCGCGCGATCTCGGCCTGCTGCCAGCTTTCGTCGTAGCAGATGTCGATCAGCCTCCGCAGTTCGGAATCCAGACTGGAGAGCGATGGTGCGCCGCAAACGAGCGCAGCGGTCCGCCTGATGTGCTTGTCGAGGGCGGGGGTGCGCTTGAACTGGGTGCGGCCGAAACGCAGCCGGTGGGTGCCGGAGGCGTCGGGTGCAAACCATTCGGCATTGACGTAGAGCACGAAGAAGATCGCGCCGCCGTCTGCGTCCGTGGGCAGGAAATTGTGCGGTTCCCAGGGATTGACCGCGACGACGGAGGTCTCGGTGAGATCGTAGTGCCCGTCGGACACATCGATGCATGCGGACATGCCGCCGACATGGAAGATCAGATGACCTTCGCGATGGGCGTGGATATTGAAAGGGCGGTTCAATTGATAAACCGTCGCCCGGCCGAAGCGGCCGTGGAAGACGGCGAGCGCACGGCTCATGCCTTCCCCTCCCGAATGTTCTTGTCTTTTCGGCCAGCGTTCAACAACGCCGGCGAGATTGCAAGAGCGGAGAGCGACCGCGTCAGCAAGTCGCTCCCCGGTTGTCCGTTGCAGCCGTGATGCGTCAGTATTTCTTACATTCCGGCACGGTGCGGCTCGGCAGTCCGATCTTGGAGAACACGGCCGGATCATAGCCAAGCGTCTGGTTCACGTTCGGGATCACCTTCACCACCTTGCTGAACAGCGCGCCCTTGCCGTCATCCACGACCTCGGTGACGAAGTTGGTGCCGATCGCCTGGCGGTTGGAATCGAGCTTGATCTTGCCGTTCGGCGCGTCGATCTCGATCTTCGCCAGCGCAGCCTTGAACTTCGACTGATTGTCGCTGAGATCGCCATTGACTTCGCGCAAGGCGAGGATCAGCGCCATGGTCGAGCCATAGTAGTTGGTCGCGAGCAGCGACGGGCTCGGGAAGCGCTTGTTGGGCGGGAAGGCGTCCTGATAGGCCTTCACGAATTTCTGCCAGCCCGGATCCTCCCAGGTGTCGGCCTGGCCGCTGGCCGCGATGGTGCCCACCAGGGCGTTCTTGGCGTTGCCCTTGGACGACAGGATGGTCTGGTCGATCATGATGGAGCCGCCCATCAGATGCGCCTTGCCGCCGGCCTGCTGATACTGGTTGAGGAAGTTGACGGCGTCCGCGCCGCCGAGGCCGAGATAGATCGCATCGACATCGTCGGGCAGGGCGGCAATGACTGAAGCAAAGTCCTTGGTGCCGAGCGGCACCCATTGCCGGTTGGTGACTTGTCCGCCGGCGCCGCAGAATTCGAGCACGAGGCCGAACACCTGCGTGTAGATGAAGGAATAGTCCTCGCCGACGGTCGCGATCTTGCGATACTTCTTCTCGTCATAGGCGTATTTGCCGAGGCCCACCTGCCACTGCGCCCCGTCCATGTTGTAACGGAAGAAGTTCGGGGCGGGATCGACGTAAGTCGTTTCCTGCGCACCGGACGCCGCGTTGATGAAGGTCAGCTCGGGATGGGTCTTCGCGAAATTCTTCACCGCGATACCCTCGTCGCCGGAGAGCGGCGACAGCAGGATCTGCACCTTGTCCTGCTCGATCAGTTTTCGCACGGCGCGCACGGCGGAGTCCGGCGTCGCGTCGGTCGAGGCGACGATGAATTCGAGCTCCTTGTCGCCGATCTTCTTGCCCAGCACGTTGAGCGCGGTCTGGTGGCCGCGCATGCCGTCCTCGCCGAGCACCGTGTAGGTGCCTTCGAGGGTTGCGGTCACGCCGACCTTGATCTTTTCCTGGGCGATCGCTGCGCTTGAAAGAAACAGGCTGCTCAGCGCGAGCAGTCCGACACTGCATTTCGACATTGTGCTCCTCCCTGTGTCGTCGATTTATGGCCGCGCCAAGCCGGCGCGGCGCCGCGTGTCTTTCGAAGGTCCGCGGCTTTGGAGAGAAGCTAGCCGAAGTCGCGCGCGGTGCATGCGTGAGCACCTCGCGCGGCTTGACGGGCAGTCTCATTTTTGAATGTTGCGGCGCAAATGGTTCCGCGGTGCAGCAGCGCGGGTCACAGGAACGCTTCCGGCGGGGCTCCGTTAGCGGAGCAGATTCCAGGAGCCGCTTCATGACCGATTATCCAAAGCCACCCTATCCGTCGCAGCAGCAACCGATGCCCGGTTCGACGCGGGCGATGCAGCCACGCCCCGATCATGGCGAAGAGAGCTACAAGGGCGCCGGGCGCTTGGCCGGGAAGAAGGCGCTGATCACCGGCGGCGACAGTGGCATCGGCCGCGCGGTCGCAATCGCCTATGCCCGGGAGGGCGCCGACATCGTCATCTCCTATTTGAACGAGGACGAGGACGCGGCGGAGGTCAAGGCGCTGGTGGAGCGCGAAGGACGCAAGGGGGTCCTGATCCCCGGCGACATCAGCAATCCCGAGCACTGCCGCTCCATCATCCGTCGCACCGTCGAGGAGCTCGGCGGCATCGATATCCTCGTCAACAATGCGGCGCATCAGGCCACGTTCAAGGACATCGGAGACATCAGCGACGAGGAGTGGCAGCGCACGTTCGAGACCAACATCCACGCGATGTTCTATCTGACCAAGGCCGCCGTGCCTCACATGCGGCCGGGCGCTTCGATCATCAACACGGCGTCGGTGAACTCGGATATGCCGAACCCGACGCTGCTGGCCTACGCCACGACCAAGGGCGCCATCCAGAATTTCACGGGCGGACTTGCCCAGATGCTGGCGGAGAAGGGCATTCGGGTCAACGCCGTGGCCCCGGGTCCGATCTGGACGCCGCTGATCCCCTCGACAATGTCGGAGGACAGGGTCAAGAATTTCGGCAAGCAGGTCCCGATGCAGCGCGCCGGCCAGCCGGCCGAGCTCGCAACGGCCTATGTCATGCTGGCCGATCCGCTCTCGAGCTACACTTCGGGGGCGACGTTGGCCGTTACCGGTGGAAAGCCGTTCATCTGACGAGCAACGTGGCGGCACCGGAAAGCCGGGCCGCCGCGTCGCAATCGGCACTCGATCAGGCCGCGTTGCTGGCCTTGGCGTTGACGCCCTTGCGCAGCGCCACCGTGTTCAGCTTGGTGTTGGCCGCCTTCTCCTCGTTCAGATTGGTGGTGAGGAAGCGCACGATGTCGTCGTGGCCGAGCTCTTCGGCCCATGCGATCAGCGTGCCGTAGCGGCACATCTCGTAATGCTCCACGGCCTGGGCGTTGGCGACGATCGCGGCATCGAGCACCGCCTTGTCCTCGATCTCACCGGCGGTCGCGTCGGCTTCCTTGATGAGGCCGTCGATGGCAGGGCATTGCGTGCCGCTGGGCTCCTTGCCGAGCTTGGCGAACACCTTGTCGAGCCGTTCGACCTGCTTCTTGGTCTCGTCCAGGTGAGCTTTCAGCCCGGTGACGAGATCCCTGTTGGTTGCCTTCCCGATCATCTCGGGCAGCGCCTTCAGGATCTGCTGCTCTGCGTAATAGATGTCCTGCAGCCCGTGCAGCAGCAGGTCTTCCATCGTTTTGATGTCCTTGGTGAAGAATCCCATAAATGATCACTCCTTTGATAATGATGACACGGGAACGCTGGACCGCCGCAGCTGTTCCATTCCGGTGTGCAGACCAGGAGAGCCGAATGAACGATGGGATTGATCATCTTGCGGGCCTGCTCGGGCGCGCGGCGATGGACGTGTGGGGCGACATGCCTCGCGACATCCAGGAGGCGCTGTTCGAGACCGCCATGAAGGGCCGCGCGACCGAGCGCGAGGAGCTCGCGCGGCTGCTGCACGAGCGGCATCCGCGCACGCTACATCCGGCCCGGCCGGGATGATGCAGGGAATCGGAACGATCGCGCCAGCTCACGATTGGTAAACTGAGTGGCGCGTCGCCCAATGGCTCGAATGAAGCCGCGGCAGGCGTCTCGCTCGACCGTTGAGCACATCCGTGAGTCCATCGCCGTGACTGAGATCAACATCGGAAAATGGTACGACCCGATCTCGGAGCGGTGGATCGTGCCTCGCCAAACGCCAGGCATAGTCGGATATGCTCGATCCAGCGCCGAGAAGGTGCCGGAGGCGCACGAGCGGCGCGAGGCGCAGCGGATCTGGCAGCTGTTGGTCGATTGCTGCGCAGGTGAGTGACGCCCAACTCCGGCGCGCCTGTTAGGGGCGCCCGCTCCAAGCGCGCATCGTCATCGTGTGATCAGGCTATTTGCCGCGCGGGGCAGCCCAGCGTTCCCGTCAAGGCTGATCTCGACGACGCCAGGATCGGATCGGTATATTAACAGCCCGATTGCAGACCAGACCGGAACGAGGATCAGACGATGGACGATACGATTGGCTTCCCCGACCCGGGTCTGGACCTCTCGGACGGCTTCAGGCCGCACACCTCGCATTGGGGCGTGTTTTCCGCGCGTCAGGGCGCGGCGGGACTCGAGGTCCGGGCCTATGCGGGCGATCCCGATCCGAACGGCATCATCGACAATTTCCCCGGCGCGCTCCGCCACCAGGCGCGCATCGCCCAGCCGGCGATCCGCCGCGGCTGGCTCGAGCGCGGGCCCGGTCCCGACAATCGCCGCGGCCGCGACGAGTTCGTCTCGGTCAGCTGGGAGAAGGCCCTCGATCTGCTCGGCGACGAGCTCGGTCGCATCCGCGACACGCGCGGTCCCGGCGCCGTGTTCGGCGGCTCCTATGGCTGGTCGAGCGCAGGCCGCTTTCATCACGCCCAGAGCCAGGTGCACCGCTTCCTCAACATCGCAATGGGCGGCTATGTGCGCTCGGTCAATTCCTATTCCTCGGGCGCGTCGTCGGTGCTGCTGCCGCAAATCCTCGCCGGCTACGAAGACATCACCAAGCGCAACGTCACCTGGGAGCAGATCGCTGCCGACACCGACATCGTGCTGGCGTTCGGCGGCATGGCGCTGAAGAATTCCATGGTGGCCGGCGGCTCCATCAGCAAGCATGTCGAGCGCGGCGCCATGGCAGCGGCCCGCAAGCGCGGCTGCGAGTTCATCCTGGTCAGCCCGCTTCGCGAAGACCTGCCCCTCGAGGCCGGCGCGGAGTGGATGACCTGCGTGCCGGGCACCGATACCGCCTTGATGCTCGGCCTCGTCCATACGCTGGTCAGCGAAGGCCTGCACGATCAGGCCTTCCTCGATCGCTACACGGAAGGATGGCCGGTCTTCCTGCGCTATCTCATGGGCGAAAGCGATGGCCAGCCCAAGCATGCCGAATGGGCTGCCGCGATCTCGGGCGTCGATGCCGAGACGATCCGCACGCTCGCGCGCCGGCTGGCCGGAAAGCGCGCACTGATCACAGTCTCTCATTCGCTGCAGCGGGCCGAGCATGGTGAGCAGCCGGTGTGGATGGGCATGGTGCTGGCAGCAGCGCTCGGCCAGATCGGCCTTCCCGGCGGCGGCTATGCCTATTCGCTCGGGGCGATCGGCTATTACGGCCGCCGCGTCAACGACGTGCCGGGACCGACGCTGGGGCAGGGCCGCAACGGCGTCGCCGATTTCATTCCGGTGGCGCGCATCGCCGATATGCTGCTCCAGCCCGGCAGCACCTATCGCTACAACGGCGAGACGCGCACCTATCCCGATATCCGCATGGTCTATTGGGCCGGCGGCAATCCCTTCCATCATCACCAGGACATCAACCGCCTGCGCAAAGCCTTTGCGCAACTCGATACGTTCGTCGTGCACGAACTCGCCTGGACCGCCACCGCCCGTCACGCCGACATAGTGCTGCCCGCGACGATGACGCTCGAGCGCGAGGACATCGGCTATTCCAGCAACGACCCTCTGATGGTCGCGATGCACAAGGTCGCCGAGCCGTTCGGCCTTGCGCGCGACGACTATGACATCTTCGCCGATCTCGCCGATCGTCTCGGCGCGCGCGAGCCCTTCACGGAAGGACGCACCTCGCGGCAATGGCTGGAACATCTCTACGAGCCGACCCGCGCCTCGCTCGCGAAGCGTGGCCTGGAGGCCCCAAGCTTCGACGAATTCTGGACGCGCGGCAGCCTGGTCGTGCCGCAGCAGCCCGACGACGGCGGAAGGCTGCGCCGTTTTCGCGAAGACCCCGTCAATCATGCGCTGCCGACGCCGAGCGGCCGCATCGAGATCTACTCGCAGAAGATCGCAGGCCACGGCGATGCGGATTGTCCCGGACATCCGGTCTGGCTGGAGAAGACCGACATGCCGAAGCCCGGCGCGCCCTGTTTCCTCGTTGCCAACCAGCCGGTGACGCGGCTGCACAGCCAGCTCGATTTCGGCGGACATTCGCTTGGCTCGAAGCATCGCGGCCGCGAGGTCGCGCGGATGAACCCGGTTGACGCGAACGCGCGCGGCATTGGGGATGGCGACATCATCCGTCTGTTCAACGCGCGCGGCGCCTGCCTTGCCGCGGTCCACGTCACCGACGGCATCGCGCCTGGCGTGGTGCAGCTCCCGACCGGTGCCTGGTATGACCCGATGGATCCCGAGGACGAGGCGCCGCTCTGCGTTCACGGCAATCCCAACGTGCTGACCCGCGACGTCGGCACCTCGTCGCTGGCGCAGGGCTGCACCGGTCAGCTGACTGCGGTCGAGGTGGAGAAGTTCACCGGCAATCTGCCGCCGATCCGCGCGTTCGATCCGGTGTAGCGAGCGGCAGCGACCCAATTCGTCTCCGGGCACGGAGGACGCAATGGAGGCGCTTCGACCGCGCGCCGTTCGTCCTTGCTGGCGAGGCGCCAGCGCGCGGGAGACTCGCCGCTGATGCGCTTGAACACGGTCGAAAAATGCGCCTGCGTGCTGAAGCCCACGGCAAGCGCGATCTCCGCCAAGGGACGCTCGGTGGTCGCGAGCAGCGTCTTCGCATGCTCGGTCCGGTGGTGGAGCAGATATTCGCGGGGACGGTAGCCGGTCGCGGCGCGGAATTGTGCTGCAAAATGCATCCTGGACAGGCCGGCGACATTGGCGAGCTCGGACAGGCTGATGCCGCGGTCGTAGTGACCGGCGATGTATTGCTCGACGCGCCGCAGCCGCCATTTCGGCAGGGCATTGACCCTGACGCGCGGCAACTCCATGGCCGTGGGTTGGTTGTCTCCGGTGATGACCGGTGTCCGGCGAAGAATCTCGGAATTCCGTGCGCCGGCCGGACCGTCATGTGCCGCCTGCAAATTGTTCGACATCGCTTCGTCCTCTCCTGGCTTTGCCGCCGTTTGCGCGGCCCGGCGAACGCGCAAACCAATGCTCCATGCTCGAAGGATAGTCGTGAACCGGCCAGGACGCTCGTTAGGGGTAATGAGGATCTGTTAGATTTTGTGCGTCTGCGTCAGGTGCGACAGCCCGCCGCAGGAGCGCGTCGTTCGACGTCACAATCCGATTCAAATTTGAAGTGCGTCGGCGCTACTCGAACACGGCATCGAAAATCTCGACATCCATCAGCACGGGCTTGGCGATCACGGTTCCGTCCGGCTGCATCGCCTGAATGCGTCGAAGCGTCGGCACCAAGATGCCGCCGAAATTGTCGTGTGCCCAGGAGGCGTCAGCGACCTTCATCCCGAACAGCTCGTGATCGGTGCGCCGCTGCAGGGCGCTCCCGTCGAAATAGAAGATCTGCTCGGACGCGAGCGTGATCAGATGCGGCGGAAATTGCGCGCGCAGCCGGCGCCAAGTTTCGGTGCCCTGCTGCCAAGGCGGCAGCTCCTCGGTCACGACATCGGGGTGAGCGAGCAGGAATGGAATCGTCAGATAGCTCCAGATCGCGACACCGCAGAAGAAAACGAGATGCAGCTCGTCCGCAAGCGGAGGCGGGCCCGCCTCGGCAAATGCGGAGACGGGGTTGCTCCAGGTCTGCAGCACCTCACCGTCCAGCTTCTCGATGGCGATCGCGTCGGGCTGGAAGCAGCCCGAGCGTTCGCCTCCGGTGATGCCGGTGAAGCGGAGCGATTGCGTCCGGGTCGAGCCTTCGGCGGTCACGTCCTTGAATTCCCGGGCATGTCCGGCGTCGGCGAACAATGCTCCGCCGATGGAAAGGTGGAGCGTGAAACGGCTCAAGCTGTTCCAGCGCGTCATTCCGCCGCTGGCATCGATCACATCGTCTAGAAGCGCCATGTCCCGCCATGTCCACCGAGCAATGTCTCCACCATGGCGGCGCCCATGCGGCTTGGCGTGTTAGAATGTGTTAGGACTTGCGAGCGGGGACTCGGGCGGTATCTCGTTGAAGATGCTCTCAATTCAGGCCGCTCGGCAGATTTGATGCGCCGATCTGACGGCGCGCCCTGCAAGGCCCTCCTGGTCCCGCGCGACGGGCGGGCGAGCGGGCCGGGCGCGTCGACACCGATCATAACAGAATCTTGCAACGTCTAACGCGCCAGATGCGCGCGATGCATCCACAATAACCTTCGAGTTGGATCGCACTTCCAGCGGGAGGCTATGATGTCCGGAATCGGCGCTCCGGCGAACGACGGTGTCGTTCGACCTCAATTGGATGGTCATCTCGACGAGCAGTGTCGCGATTGGGAGCCCGTGCTGCGGGAGTCCCACCATCGCATGAAAAGCACGCTGACGGAGAGCTCGACATGACTACTCTCGAAACTGATCCCGAACTCTCGACATCGCGCAGCGCCGACTGGAAGCTCGAAGTCGTCGTGATCCCCGTGTCCAATGTCGATCGCGCCAAGGCGTTCTACGCGCGCCTTGGCTGGCGGCTGGATGCCGACTTCACTTCTGGAAACGATTGGCGTGTGGTCCAGTTCACCCCGCCTGGCTCGGCCTGCTCGGTGATCTTCGGAACCAATGTGACGGCCGCCGCACCCGGCTCGGTGCGAGGGTTGTATCTGATCGTCTCCGATCTGGAGGCGGCACGACGGGATCTGCTCGACCGCGGCGTCGAGGTCAGCGCGCCATTCCACGGTGCCGGCGATGTTCACGCCGGGCCGGACGAGCCGTATTTGTTCGGCAGTGTTCGGGTCAGTGGCGCCGACCCCAACCGCGGCAGCTACAGCTCGTTTGCCTCGTTCAGCGATCCCGATGGCAACGGTTGGCTGTTCCAGGAGGTGACAACGCGACTGCCGGGACGCATCGCAGGCGGGGCTACGACATTCGCTTCGCAGACGGATCTGGCAGCCGCACTCCGCCGGGCGGCGGCCGCGCATGGCGAACATGAGCGGCGGACCGGTGGACATGATGAGAACTGGGCCGAATGGTACGCCGACTACATGGTGCGCGAGCAGGCCGGCCAACCGCTGCCGACCTGACGCCGCAGCGTTGATCGCCGCCACGCCAATGTCGCCTTGCTCCGCTACGGAGCTCGATACTGAAACCGCACAGGGAGAACTGACATGATCCGCAAGGCAACGGCCGTCTGGAAAGGCACCGGTCGCGATGGAACCGGCCATCTGACCAGCGAGTCCGGCGTGCTCGCGCAGACGCCCTATTCGTTCAAGACGCGTTTCGAGAATGAGAAGGGAACCAATCCCGAGGAGTTGATCGCGGCAGCCCATGCGGGTTGCTTTACGATGGCGCTGGCTTTCGGCCTGCAAATGGCGGGATTCACGCCGGACGAGCTCTCGACGGAAGCGGCTGTGACCCTCGAGCCCGAAGGCAAAGGTTTCAAGATCAGCAAATCCGCGCTGACCCTGCGCGCCAAGGTGCCGAACCTCGACGATGCCGGCTTTGCCAAGATCGCTGGCGAGGCCGAGAAAAACTGCCCGGTGTCGAAGGTGCTCAACGCAGCGATCACGCTCGACGCCAAGTTGGCTTGAGGCGAGCATCGCGGTCCCACCAGCTCCAAGACGCGCGTGGGCACGTATCAACAGCATGGCTTTCGGCCGGGCGGCCGAGAGCCTATGTTACGGATATAGAACGGACCGGGCAATCAATCGGGAGCGGAGATATGACGACAGAGCGCGCAGTTTTGGCCGGAGGCTGCTTCTGGGGCATGCAGGATCTGATCCGCAAGCAGCCGGGCGTGATCTCCACCCGTGTCGGCTACACCGGTGGGCACGTCAAGAACGCCACCTACCGCAACCACGAAGGGCACGCCGAAGCCATCGAGATCATGTTCGATCCCGCAAGGACCAGCTTCCGGACCATGCTGGAGTTCTTCTTCCAGATCCACGATCCCACCACGCTCAATCGCCAGGGCAATGATCTCGGCACCAGCTATCGCTCGGCGATCTTCTACACGAGCGAGGAGCAGAAAAAGATCGCCGAAGACACCATCGCCGACGTCGAGGCTTCACGCCTTTGGCCGGGCAAGGTGGTGACCGAGGTGGCGCCCGCCGCCGAGTTCTGGGAAGCCGAGCCCGAGCATCAGGATTATCTCGAACGTTATCCGGACGGCTACACCTGCCACTTCATCCGGCCCGGCTGGAAGCTGCCGCGCCGCGCGGCTGCGGTTGGAGGCTAGATCGAGGCGCGGCCTGTCAGGGGCGCGATTGCGCCATCAGCTCCCGCGCCGCGCGCATGTCGGTGATCTCAGAGCCCTCGGCAAACGCGCCGCAAGCCTTGTCGAGAGCCGCGTGAGCCTCTGCGCTGCGGCCAGCGCCCATCATGAGCCGTGCGAGGCTGGTCGCACAGCGCAGCTCCCAGAAGCGCGCGCCCTGCTGGGCCGCGACGTCGAGCGCCTCGCGAAAGCGCGCCTCGGCGCGCTCCGCGTGCGGCGTGCTTCTCAGCATCAATTCCCCCTCGATGCGGATCAGCTCCGGCAGATACCAGCGCTCCTGCCGGTCGTTGCAGCGGGCGAGGACGTCCGCGATCATTTCGAGGCCGCGGTCGATCTGGCCGGCCTCCAGCAGGCACGCGGCGAGCTCGCCGAGCAAGGGAAGAAAGCGCGGCAGGAAGCGCGCATCGCCGGCACGATCGAGTTCGTCGTGCAACAGCGGCAGGCCCGTCGCGATGTCGCCGCGCCTGGCCACGACCGCGGCGTTGAAGGCCCTCGCCCACAGGCCCCATGGCCGGATGGCGTGGCGCTCGGTGTGTTCGAGCAGCTCGGCGCCGTGGCGCGCCGCGGCATCGAAATCGCCGGACCAGAACGCGATCGGGCAGGCAGCCTGCCCGAGCACGCTGCAGAAGGTCAGCGCGTGGCCGTTGGCGCGGCCTTCTTCGATATTCCTGGCGGCGAGCGCCCGGGCCTGATCGGCGAGGCCCTGAAGCCAGAGGATGCGGGCGCGGAAATATTGCGTCGATATCCTGAGGTCGAGCGGGAAGATCTTGGGCTTCGTTTCCAGCACGTGCAGCGTGGCGTTGACCCGGTCGATGCGCTGCCGCGCATCGTTCTGGTCTCCCAGATAATGCAGCGCGACCGCCATCAGGCGGTCGCCCAGCATGAGATCGGTGCTGTCGGATGATTTCATCGCGACGTCCGCAAAGCGATCGGCGAGCGCACGAGCCTTGCCGAATTGCCCGTTGTTGAACTGGTCGATGCACAAGCCCCAGAGCGCGCGCAGCCGGAAATCCTTGTCGTCGAGGCTCTCGGCCAGCTCGAGTGTCGTCTCGAGGATCGGGCGCGCCTCGCGTGCGCGGCCCTCGCCATACATCAGCGACCAGCCGAGCGCCGACAGCAGCTGCATGCGGATGCGGTCGTCGTCGCGGTCGTCTCCGAGCGCGGCCAGTGCCGTTTTGCAGCGCTCGCGGCATTCGGCGAACAGCGAAAGACGCACCCACAGGGGGACCGCGGCCGCGGTCAGCGCGATGCCGAGCCTCGCATCGCCGCCCGCCGCGAAGGCCCAGTCCAGCGCCGCGCGCACATTGTCCAGCTCGCCGCCATAGGTGCTCAGCCATGCCGGAAGCGGCGTCGAGGTGTCGGCCCCCGCACGTTCGAAGAAGTCGCGAAAATGCTCCGCATGGCGCCGCGCGAACGCCCCGTTTTCGCCGAGCTCGCTCAGCTTGCCGAGCGCATAGGTGCGCGTGGTGTCGAGCAGGCGATAGCGCAGCGCCCGCGAACCGGATGGCGAGATCAGCGATTTCGTGACCAGGCTGTCGATCGCCTCCAGCGTCTCCGAAGCGCTGAGGCCGTCGCCGGCCGCGACCGCGGCGGCCGCCTCCGGCGCGAACGGCCCGGCGAACACCGAGAGGCGCCGCAGTGTGGCGCTTTCCGCCGGAGGCAGCAGGTCGTAGCTCCAGTCGAGGGCCGCGGCGAGCGTCCGGTGCCGCGGGACGGCCGTGCGTCGCCCGCGCCATTGCAACGAAAAGCGGCTGTCGAGCAGCGAAGCCGTGCCGGCGATGCCATACGCGTCGACCCGGCCCGCCGCGAGCTCGATCGCCAGCGCAATGCCGTCGAGCCGTCGGCAGATGCGCGCGACGAGCGGCGCATCTTCGGCGCTGAGCCGGAACGGTCCGGAGCTCTGCGCGATGCGCTCGACAAAGAGCTGGGCGGCCGGGTAGGCCAGAACCTCGGCGGCATCGAGGCCCTCGCGCTCGGGCGGACAGTCCAGCGGAAACAGCCGGAAGATCCGCTCGCCTTCGCTTCGGAACGACTCCCGGCTGGTCGCGAGAACACGAAGCTGCGGCGCTTCGCGAACGATGCGCTCCACGAGCGGCGTCAGCGCGTCCAGCACGTGCTCGCAGCTGTCGAAGATCAGCAGGGCCGGGGCGGTCTTCAGAAATGTCAGGATGGCCGGCGTCGGGTCCTCCGAGCTGACGGCCAGCCCGAGCACGGAGGCGATCGTGGTCGTGACGTGGCCGGCGTCGCGCAGCGGACCGAAATCGACGAAGAAAACCTGGCCGCCGAAATCCGCCGCGCGGCGATGCCCGACCGTGACGGCGACGGCGGTCTTGCCGATGCCGCCCGGGCCGACCACGCTCATGAACCGATAGTGGGTCAGGCCGTTCGAGATCTTCTCGATGACCTCCTCGCGGCCGACCATCTTCGCGAGTTGAGCGGGCAGGGAGCGGGGAGGGATGATGTCTTCGGACACTGAGGCGACCTGTGGGGCCGCTTCGGCGAACGGGGCGACGAAGCAATAGCCGCGGCCCGGCACGTTGAGGACATAACGGGCGGACTTGCCGGTATCGCCGAGCACTTTGCGCAAGGCTGCGACATGGAAGCGCAGGCTGCCCTCGTCGACATTCACGTCGGCCCAGATGCGCTTCACCAGCTCCCTCTTGTCGACGACCTCCCCCGGGCGCTCGGCAAGCAGGATCAGAATATCGAGCGCGCGACCGCCGACATGAAGCGGCTCCCCCTCTTTCTCCAGGAGCCGGGACTTTGGAAACAGCCGAAATGGCCCGAATGAAACGACCGAGTCTTGGTTGTTATGAGCTGGCACGTGCCATTGCCCCCGCGACGGGAGTCAAAAGGTATTTTGTTGTGGTCTAGCAGAACGAGACGTCCAGTAAACTGGCCGAAAGCCGCATGGCTGACAGACCTGCGCGGATGGCTCGGGCCGGCTTCGACTCATCCAGAAAATGCTTGAGACGGAATGGCTTAGGTCGGCATGGTCTGACGCTCATCTTTTGTGACGATGCCTGCCGACAGCGTCACCAGGCCCATCAATGCGGCCAGCAGCCAGAACGCCATGGGCAATCCGCCAAGGCGGGCGACGAAGCCGACGCCGGCAGGCCCGATCAGGATCCCGGCATAGCCTGCGGTCGTGATCGCCGCGACCGCAAGCCCCGTCGGCATGACGGTTTGCCGCGCCGCGCGGCGGAAGAGCACCGGCACGAGGTTCGACGCGCCGAGCCCGATCAGCAGGAATCCGGCGATGGCGACCGCCGCCACCGGCGCCGTGAGCAGGACCACGAAACCGGCGATCGCAATCAGGCCGCCCCACAGCAATGTCGCGCGGTCGCCGATGCGCGCGACCACGGCGTCGCCGCCGAGCCGGCCCGCGGTCATCGCGATCGAGAACACGATATAGCCGGCGCCGCCTTGCGCCTCGGTGACGAGGCCTGCGCCGATGACGAGCAATGCGCCCCAATCGAGCATCGCGCCTTCGACCAGGAAAGTGATGGCGCCGAGCAGCGCCAGCAGCAGCACCGATCCATGCGGCAGCACGAACAGCGGGCCCTCCTGCACCTGCACGGAGCGAAGCAGGCGCGGCCAGGTTACGACCATCGCGATCAGCATCAGGACGGAGCAGATCAGCGTGCAGGAGAGCGTGGCGAATTGCAGCGAGAGCAGCGCCGTCATCAGCGCCGATCCGGCAAAGCCCCCGATGCTGAACAGCGCATGGAAGCCGGACATCAGCGGCCGTCCCGCTGCGCGCTCCACCTCCACGGCGTGGATGTTCATGGCGACGTCGATCGAGCCGAGCGCGGCACCGAACGCGAAGAGTGCAAGCGCCAGCGTCGTGGGCGAGCCTGCGACGGCGAGCAGGGGCAGCACCAGAGCCAGACCAAAGCCGCCTGCAATGATGATCGGCCTGCTGCCATGGCGCGCGCTGATGATTCCCGTCAGCAGCATCGCGACGACCGAGCCGATGCCGAGGCTGAGCAGCAGCAATCCGAGCACGCCGTCGTCGACGCCGAGCCGCGTCTTCGCGAATGGCACCAGCGGCGCCCAGCACGCGATGCCGAAGCCGGCGACGAGGAAGGCGAGCCGGGTCGCAAGGCGCGTCGCCGGCCGGTCGGCAGAAGACATGGGAACTCCGGGGGGAAGCAGAGGCGGGACGCACGACAAGCCCGACGATTGTCACGACTTTATGTCGGAGGCGTTCGACGAATCGTCGCGGGCGGCCTTCGCCAGCTGCAGGCGGACGCGCAGGCCCTTTGGCGCGTTGTCGAGCAGCTGAAGCGTTCCTCCATGTGCGGTCACGATCGCTAGCGCGATCGACAGGCCGAGGCCAAATCCCGAAGTCTCGTCCATGGTGCGCGCTTCCTCTCCGCGCACGAAGGGCTCCAGCATCGCCGCCTTCCGTTCGTCGGGAATGCCGGGCCCGTCGTCGCAGACGTCGATGACGAGCCGGTCCTCGACCGTCAACAACGCGACGACGATTTCGGTGCCGAAGCGCGTTGCGTTCCCGACGAGGTTGGTGACCGCGCGAATGATCTCGTCGGGCCGCAGGATGAAGGCGGCCCTGTCCGGGCCGGAATAGGTCACGGCAAATCCGCTGTCCGAAAACTGCTCGCAAACCATCTGAAGCAGCGCTGCGACGTCCACCAGCGTCGGCTTGGCTGGGCGTTCGCTGCGCAGGAGCGACAACACCGATTCCAGCATCGACTGCATCTGGTCAAGGTCCCGCACGGTCTGCGTGCGTTGTGCCGGATCCTCGATGTATTCCGAACGCAGCCGCAGGCGCGTGATCGGAGTGCGCAGATCATGGCTGATGGCCGCGAGCATGCGGGTCCTGTCGTTCATGAGTGCGGTGATGCGATCGCGCATCCGGTTCAGCGCTCTCGCCGCGGACCTGATCTCCTCCGGGCCGTTTTCGGGCAGCGGCGCCGAGGACCGGCTCACGCTGAAGTCCTCCGCCGCGCGCGCGAAGGCCGACAAAGGCGAGGAGAGCGCGCGGCCGGCCCAGACGCCGAGCAGCGTGAGGCTCGCCACGAGGAACAGCAGCGTCGAGGTCCAGAGGCCGCTGACGAAGGCCGGCATTTGGGGCGATCCGATCGAGGCTTCGAGCACGTCCTCGCCCGGAAGGTAGAACCAGGCGCGCTCGTCGTCCGCGCTGCTGCCGCGGATGAGCTCGGCCCTGACCCCAAGCCCGGGAGGAATGGTCAGAGATGTTCGCGTCGACTGCGGCGCGGCAGAGGCCGAGGCGCCGTCTCGCAATTGGAGCTTGAGCGCCGGAAAGGTTCGGCTGACGCTGTCGAGGACGAGCGCACGCTCGCCTTTCGGCGTGTTGGCGATGATCCGCACGATCAGCTCGATCTGCTCCAGCGGCGTGTCCGCCAGCAGCTTTGGCTTGTTGAGGAGAAAATACCCGGCGATCAGGACGTGGATCAGGACCAGCGATCCCAGGATCAAGGCGGCGATCTGGCCGCTGATCCGCCTGAAGCTGAAGAGCGCGACGATGTCGGCGGCGCGGCTCATGCTTGCTCCACCCTCGGGGTGAAGATGTACCCGCCGATGCGGACGGTCTTGATCACGGACGTGCCTTCCGTCCGGTCGAGCTTGCGGCGGAGCCGGCTGACCAGCACGTCGATGCTGCGGCCGAAGCTTGCACCGGCACGACCGCGCGTCATGCTGAGGAGGTTGTCGCGGGTGAGGATGCGGCCCGCCCGCTCGCAGAACGCTTGCAGCAGGTCGAACTCGGCGCTGGTCAGCGGCACCTGCGCGCCTTCGGGATCGCGCAGCTCGCGCAGGCGCAGGTCGATGGTCCAGCCCTGGAACGTGAGCCGCGCTGCGGCGGAGGCGGCGGTGAGGCCGCTCGCTTGCCGGCGCAGTACGGCGTTGATCCTGGCGAGGAGCTCGCGCGGGTTGAACGGCTTTGGCAGATAATCGTCGGCGCCCATCTCGAGGCCGAGGATCCGGTCGAGATCCTCGCCCTTCGCGGTGAGGATGATGATCGGGGTCGTGGACTCCATCCGCAGCCGGCGGCAGAGGCTGAGGCCGTCCTCGCCCGGCAGCATCAGGTCGAGCACGATCAGGTCGACACGCCCGTGGGAGAGATGGCGGTCCATCTCCCTGCCGTTCGCGACCGCGTCGACCGATAAATTGTGATCGCGCAGATAACGCGAGATGAGGTCGCGCGTCTGCTTGTCGTCCTCGACGATCAGGACGTTCTGGGGGCCGTTGGTCATGGTTGAAATCGCATCGGGGTTGCCGATCGTTGGTCGATTTGCGGACGAATGTCTCGCCCGAAGAACTGCGGTCATGGTGCATCCTAAGGTCAGTCGCGGCTCAGTGCTACAACGGGATCGAGGAAGGCGGCGCGGCGGGCGGGGAAGAAGCCGAAGGCAACCCCGATGCCGGTCGAGGTCAGGAACGCCGCGCCGATCGAGAACGTCGAATAGCTCACCTCGAATCCGGGCACCGCGACGTTGATGGCGACGCCGAGCAGCATCGCGACGAGAATGCCGGCGATGCCGCCGATGGACGAGATCAGAGTCGCCTCCACCAGGAACTGCTGGAGGATGTCGCTGCGCCTGGCGCCGACCGCCATGCGCACGCCGATTTCGCCGATCCGTTCCGACACGGACACCAGCATGATGTTCATGACGCCGATGCCGCCGACGACCAGCGAGATCACCGCGATCGCCGCCACCAGGAACGCCAGCGTTTGTGTCGTGCTGGTGATGGTGCGGCGGATATCGTCGGTGTTGAGGATGACGAAATCCTTGGTGTTGTGCCGCTGCGTCAGCAGCGTGGTCACCGCGTCCTGCGCCAGAGCGGTCGAAACTTCGTCGCTGATCCGCAGGAGGATACTGCGCAGCGAACGGTCGCCGGTGAACTGGGCCTGCACGGTGGTGTAGGGCAGGTAGACCGACAGGTTCTGGTTCGAGCCGAACCCGCCCTGTTGCTGGGCGATGACGCCGACGATGCGACAGGGGACCTTGCCGAGCCAGATCACGCGGCCGATCCCGGAGGTCTGGTCGTCGGCGAAGAAAGTCTTGCGGGTATTGTCGTCGATGACGGCCTGCCGCTCGATGTTGCGGATCGCGTCGGTATCGAACAGGCGTCCTTTCGCGAGCTTGGCGCCCTTGACCTGGAAATAACTCTCGCCGACGCCGTTCACCAGCACGTTGGACTCGTTGCCGCGATATCGCACCGTCGTGCTGGTGGAAACCGTCGGCGTAACCCCGGCAATGAAGTCCTGCCGGTCGAGCGCGCGGGCATCGCCCAGCACCAGCGTCTTGATCTTGCCGGCCCGCGCGTCGCCAAAATCCTTGCCCGGAAACACCTCGATCGTGTTGGTGCCGAGGCTCGAAATGTCGGACAGCACCTTGCGCTGGGACGCGTTGCCGAGCGCGACCACCGACGACACCGCGGCGATGCCGATGATGATGCCGAGCATGGTCAAAAAGGCGCGCAGCCGGTGCGCGGCCATCGCCACCAGCGCCATCCGCGAGGCTTCGCGCAGCCGCCGCAAGGCGCCGGACCAGCCGGGGACGTGGTCCCACGACGTACGGGATACTGCGACAGGCCGCTTCGGAGTGTCCGTCGTTTCGGTGCGGCGATCGGAGACGATCTTGCCGTCCCGCAGCTCGATGATGCGCTCGGCCCGTGCGGCGACATCGGCATCGTGGGTGACGATGATGATCGTCCGCCCCTCGCCATGCAACTCCTTCAGGATCTTCAGCACCTCCTCGCCGCTGCGCCGGTCGAGTGCGCCGGTGGGCTCGTCCGCCAGGATGACCTCGGCGCCGTTGATCAGCGCGCGTGCGATCGAGACACGCTGCTGCTGGCCGCCCGATAGCTGGTTCGGGCGATGGCCGCGCCGGTCGTTGACGCCGAGCCTTGCGAGAAGCTGCTCTGCGCGCGTGCGGCGCTCGCGGGCCTTCATCCCGGCATAGATTGCCGGGATCTCGACGTTCTCGCCGGCCGAGAGGTCGCCGAGCAGGTGATAGCGCTGGAAGATGAAGCCGAAATGCTCCCGGCGCAGCGCCGCCAGCGCGTCGGCGTCGAGCTCGGAGGCGTTCTTGCCGGCGACGCGATAGCTGCCGGAGGTCGGACGGTCGAGACAGCCGAGGATGTTGAGCAGCGTCGATTTGCCCGATCCGGACGAGCCGATGATCGCCACCATCTCGCCGGGCTGGATGCCCAGCGAGACATCGTCGAGCGCGACCACGCTGGTGTCGCCGGCCGCGAACTCCCGCCGAACGTTCGCGAGGGCGATGATCGGATCGGCCATGTCAGGGACCTCCCGGCGGGCCGCCGGACATGCCGCGCGACGCGGTCTGCTCGCTGGCTTCTCCGGTGATGACCCGGTCGCCCTCATCGAGGCCGGACCTGATCTCGACCGTAGTGCGGTCGTTGAGTCCGGTCTTGACCTCGCGCTCGCGCACGTTACCCGACGCATCGAGGGTGCGGACGGTGCTGCGCCCGTCGGATTTCCGCATCAGCGCGAGCGCGGGGATGACCTTCACGCGCTTGGCCTCACCGGTGACAATGTGCACCTCGGCGGTCATGTAGGTCCGCAGCGAAAGCTCCTTGTTGGGGACGTTGAAGACGCCGATGTAATAGATGGCGGTGCTGGTGGAGCTCGATGAACTCGAACTCGTGCTTGAACTCGACGTGGTGGTCGAGGAGAAGCTGGCGTCGTTCTTGATCGACTCGGGTGCCGGCTCGATCTGCTCCAGACGGGCTTCATAGCGATGGTCCTGGTCGCCGAGGATGGTGAAATAGAGCGATTGCCCCGGCTTCACCTTGATGATGTCAGTCTCGGAGATCTCCGTCCGCACCGTCATGGTCTCGAGCTGGCCGAGCACGACGATGGTCGGCGCGGACTGGACCGCGTTGACCGTCTGTCCTTCCTGCGCCACGGTGGCGAGGACCGTGCCGTCGATCGGCGCGGTGATGCGGGTATATTCGAGGTTCACGCGCGCGGTCTCGACGCTGGCTTCCGCCCCGACGATCAAGGCTTCGAGGGCGGCGATCTGGGCGCGGGTCTGGCGCACCGTCGAATCCGCGCTGTCGAAATCGCTGCGCGAGGTGGCGCGTTGCGCCAACGTCGCCTGCTGGCGGGCGAGGTTCGCCTCGGCCAGAACCAGCGCGGCCTCCTTCTCGACCTTCTGCGCCCGGTAATTCTTCAGCGACGCCTCGGAGCTGCGCAGGTCGTTCTGCTTGGTGACGGGGTCGATCTGGGCGATGACGTCACCGGCCTTGACTGCATCGCCGACACGGACGTTGAGGGCGGTGATCCGGCCCGAGACCTGCGCGCCGACCGCGGTCAGTCGCGCCGGCTTCAGCGTGCCGCTTGCGAGCACCTCCTCGCGCAGATCGCTGACGGTGACCGGCGCCGTGATGTAGGACTGCGCCTTGCTCGACGTTCCCGCAAAGCGCGTGGCCGCGACCACGCCGGTGGCCATGACGGCAACGATCGCCGCGGCGATCTTCAGGCGTTTGGCGGTGATGATCTCGGTCACTGCTGCGCCTCCCGCAAGTGAGGTCCCGTGTTTGTGTCCACGATGATCGGCGTCGATATGTCGACCGGATCGGACCAGCCGCCGCCGAGCGCCTTTGCCAGCGCGATGTAATCCTTGGCCGCCGATACCTTGCTCTGGATCAGGGAATCCTCGGCCGAATAGAGCGAGCGATCGGCGTCCAGCACGTCGATGAAGCTGGCGCTGCCGGTCTCGAACAGCGATCGCGACAGCCGCGCGGCTTCGCGGTAGTTCCTGGCCGCTTCCGTCAGCTTGGTGGCACGCACGCGTTCGCGCGACAGCGAGACCAGGGGGTTCTCGACGTCCTCGAGCGCGGTGAGCAGGGTTGAATGGAACGTGGCGAATGCCTGGTCGCGTTGCGCCTCGGCAATCCTGACCGTAGCCAGCCGCTTGCCCGCGTCGAACACCGGTACGGTGATCGAGGGGCCGACCGACCAGCTGAGGCTCGAATATTTGGCGAGATCGCCGGCACGTATCGCGGAGGTGCCGACTGAGCCGGTCAATGACACCGCTGGATAACGGTCGGCCTCGGCCTGCCCGATCTTGGCCGTCGCCTGCGCCAGCTTGCGCTCGGCACTGGCAACATCGGGACGGCTCTGGAGGAGGTCGGCGGGCAATCCCGTGGGCAAGGGCATGCGCGGCGCCGGCACGGGCGCGGACCGTGCCATCAACGAGGCGACGCCGTCGGGCGCTCGCCCGAGCAGGATTCCCAGCCGGTGAATGTCGGCCGCGAGCGCCGCCTGATAGGTTGGAACGTTGGCTTCCGTGCTCGCGGCTTGCGCGGTGGCCTTGGCGAGATCGACCGCGTTGCCGCTGCCGGCCTCGTATTTGCTGCGGGTGAGCTTTTCGGTGTCGCGCTGCGAGACTGCGGTCCGCTGCGCCAGCCCGATCCGGGCCTGGTAGCCGCGCGCCTCCACGTAATAGGCGGCGACGTCGCCGATCAGCGTGACGAGGCTGTCGCGCAGATCCTCCTCGGCGGATTGCGCACTGCGCACCGCGGCCTCGATGCCCCGCTGCGTGCCGCCGAACAGGTCGAGCTCCCAACTCGAATCGAAGCCGGCCTGGTGAAGCGAGTAGGGCGCGCTGTCGACGAGGACGGAAGAGGCGCCGGCACTGGTCTTGTTGTTCGTCACCGAGGCCGTGCCGCTGATGGACGGAAACAGGCCCGCCGTCGTCTGTTGCAGCGTGGCGCGCGCCTCGCGCACGACCGCCTTGGCCTTCGCGACATCGGGGTTAGCTTCGACGGCCTCTTCGATCAGCCGGTTGAGCAGGGGATCGCGCAGGCGCAGCCACCAGCGATCAAGCCTGCCGGCCCCCCGATGCGAGGCAGTCTTGGTGCTCCAGTGCGAGGGCAAGGCGGGCCCGGGCGGGCCGGCATAATCCGGGCCGACCGCACAGCCAGCCAGGACGCCCCCCAGCATCAGCGCAACGCAGCCCGATCCGGCGCGCGCCATGAGGCTGCGCAACGGCGCGGGCTTTGGACGATGGGCCTCCTTGGCAGATGGCGGGGGACTTGCGAGGAACGGGTATGGCGGCATCAAATCGGTTGAAATCCATGGGTCTCGGCCCGGAGGAAATTCATGGTTCTCTGGGAATGGCGAGGGAACTGCCACTAGCCGGCCGATCGTGGCGTTTCGGCAGCCGCAATGTTGCTGAATGTAAACAGGTATTGCCGGAGGTCTCGGCGCCTCCGAAGAGCGGATGTCCCGGGACGGCCTGAAGCCCGGATGGAGCGAAAGTGTAATCCGGGGCCGCCCGCCCGGCATCTTGCACCGTCCCGGATTGCGCTGCGCTCCATCCGGGCTACTGCACCTCGCCTGTGTCGCCCTCTGTCAATCCCTTCCGCTGAAAATATTCCACTTTACCGAAATTCGGTTTTAGCGTATGTGACGCTCATCCCGGCTCACCAGGAGGGGCGATCTCGAGGTCGTCTTGATCGCGAGCCGGGCTTGCGGTGGACGCGGCAGCGTCGGCACGATGGCAGCGGGCAGGGCGGGTAGTCCCTGTGAGCCCGAGACCGCGTGCAGACGAGCGACGCTGAACGCGTACGGCAAAACCGTGTGGTCCTGGCCGTCGTTGCTACGGTCAAGTCGTTCGAAGATGCGCGCGAGCCCAACCGGGCAGACGGCATCATCCAATTCGGACGGCGAGGGAGGCCAAAGGAAAGTTCGGCTCCCGGGAGAGCACGGCATAAGCCGTCCGACCATCGCGCAGGGAAGGCCGTGTGATCGGCCACACCTGTATGCTGCTGTGCGGTTCTTTCTGCGTGTGCATTTCGCGCAGCGGACCGCGGGTGCCTGTCGGCACCCGGCCTTCCCTGTGCCCTCTTGGATCAGAGGGCAGAGAGATCAAGCAAAGCTCGGGCGATTCAAGCCGCGAGGCTGCAAAGCCATGTCTGGAAGCCGAGCTGCGTGCCACAAGCTCGATCTCGTAGGGTAGGCAAAGCGCAAGCGTGCCCACGCCCTGTTGCTTCTGGATGGAGATCGAGGGCACGGCGCCGTGCGCCTTTGCCCACGCTACGGCACCGCCGCTGGGATCTGCACTGGCGCACTGCAATGACGATGCGGAAGAAGCTGCGCTACACTCGGCTCACCACGAAATCGGTATTCTCTGCGCAAATCCCCCCAGATCCGAATCCGTGCTCAGCGGTTGGCGATCGAGTGGCCGGTTGTTGTTGCTGCGTGCGAACGAAGCGCCGGGCGGCAAGGCATAGTCGGTGAACTTGCGCTCGCCGGGAAGGACCTCGGTGCCGCCATCCAGCCACGACCGCTTGCTGACATAGATGCGCGTATGCGGGCCGGACTGATAGGAGCGGTTGGGGCCGCGCGGTCCGTATTCATAGACGGCGCTTTGTGTCGTCTGTTGGCGAACGCGTTTGCCGGTGGTCGCGGCATGCGCGGTCAGAGTCGAGAGAAGGAGGGCGGCCAGCGCCGTTCTGGCCATGACAAGCGCGCTCATCGGCAAATACCCCATGCGAGTTCCTGATGGCGCCGCCTCTCGCACTGGTCCCCGACCTTGTAAAGAATTCACACGTTACCGAATGTTGTCGAATATCCCTGCGAGCGCGCCAGGTGCGCGAAGGCGGCAACGTCGGTTGTTTGCCGGTGAACGGCCCCTGCAGACCGCCGCAGCCCATGCGCGTGTGCGGCGTGCGCGATCGACTGACCGCACGAAATTCAACGCGCAGAAACATGCGGTAATCTCAAAGCCACACCGCGGCCACAGCGCTCCCGTTTTCAGAGCACGTGAAGTGCTGCTGAGGTGTGGAATGTCGTTTTTGCGGGCCTGGCTGATCGTCGTGGCGGTGAGTGCTGTATCGATTGCAAGCTCGCTTGCGCTGTTGCCGCGGCCGGCGGCCGCGCAAGCGGTGGAGGCGATCGTCATCGAAGGCAATCGCCGGGTGGAGGCCGAGACGGTCCGCTCCTATTTCAGGCCCGGCCCCGGCGGGCGACTCGATCAATCCGCGGTCGACGACGGGCTGAAGGCGCTGATCGGGACCGGCCTGTTCCAGGACGTGAAGATCCATCAGGCCGGCGGCCGCATCGTGGTGTCGGTGGTCGAGAATGCCGTGATCGGCCGCATCGCCTTCGAGGGCAACAAGAAGATCAAGGACGAGCAACTCTCGGCGGAAATCCAGTCCAAGCCGCGCGGAACCTTCTCGCGCGCGCTGGTGCAATCCGACACGCTGCGCATCGCCGAAATCTACCGGCGCTCCGGCCGCTACGACGTCCGCGTCACGCCCGAGATCATCGAGCAGCCGAACAACCGCGTTGACCTCGTCTTCACGATCGAGGAGGGCGCCAAGACTTCGGTCAAGTCGGTCGAATTCGTCGGCAACAGCGCCTTTTCGGCCTCGCGCCTGCGCGACGTCATCAAGACGCATGAGAGCAATCTGCTCAGCTTCCTCGGCAGCAACGACATCTACGATCCCGATCGCGTCGAGGCCGACCGCGATCTGATCCGCCGCTTCTATCTCAAGAACGGTTACGCCGACGTCGAGGTGGTGGCCGCGCTGACTGAATACGATCCCGAGAAGAAGGGCTTCCTCGTCACTTTCAAGATCGAGGAAGGCGCGCAATATCGCGTCGGCTCCGTCGACTTCCGCTCCAGCATTGCCAATTTCGACACGGGCACGCTTCGCACCTATTCGCGCGTCGGTGCCGGCTCGCTCTACAACGTCGAATTGGTCGAGAAATCGGTCGAGGAGATGCAGATCGAGGCCTCGCGCCGCGGTTATGCCTTCGCCGTGGTTCGTCCCGGCGGCGACCGCAATTTCGAGGCGCATACCGTCTCCGTCGTATTCAACATCGACGAAGGTCCGCGCACCTATATCGAGCGCATCAATCTGCGCGGCAACACGCGCACGCGCGACTACGTAATCCGCCGCGAATTCGATCTCTCCGAGGGCGATGCCTACAACCGCGCGCTGGTCGATCGCGCCGAGCGGCGCCTGAAGAACCTCGACTATTTCAAGAGCGTCAAGATCGTCACCGAGCCCGGCTCGTCCAGCGATCGCGTCATCCTGATCGTCGATATGGAGGAGAAATCGACCGGCGACTTCTCGATCTCGGGAGGCTATTCCACCACCGACGGCGCACTGGCGGAAGTCTCGATCTCCGAGCGCAACCTGCTCGGCCGCGGTCTGTTTGCCAAGGCATCGGTCAGCTATGGCCAATATTCGCGCGGCATATCGTTGTCGTTCGTCGAGCCGTACCTGCTCGACTATCGGATGGCGCTGGGGTTCGACACTTATTGGAAGCAGCAGAAGTCGAACAGCTACACGAGCTACGGCGTCACGACTCTCGGCTTCTCGCCCCGCATCGGCCTCGCCTTGCGGGAGGACCTCTCGCTCCAGCTCCGCTATTCGCTCTATCAGCAGAGCATCACGCTCGCCAGCGCCTACAACAATTGCAACAACAACGCGTCGAACAGCTCGCTGGCCTTTAATCCGACGCCGGCCTACATCCAGAACGTGCTGGGCGGCGCGGACCCGACCAATTCCACGAGTTCGGGCGTCTATGGCTATGGCTGCTACGGCGACGGCGAGTCGAGCCTGCCGGTTCGCAAGGAGCTGGCCAATGGCGCGACCTGGACTTCGGCGCTCGGCTACACGCTGAGCTACAATACGCTCGACAACACCAAGAACCCGACGGACGGCTTGCTGGTCGAGTTCCGGCAGGATTTCGCGGGCGTCGGCGGCGACGTCACCTATCTGAAGACCGCGCTGGACACCAAATACTACACGCCGCTCGTCTCCGACATCGTCAGCGTGATCCATCTCCAGGGCGGCGTTCTCAGCAAGCTCGGCAACCAGGATCTGCGCATGCTCGATCACTTCCAGATGGGCCCGAGCCTGGTGCGCGGCTTCGCCTCGAACGGGATCGGTCCACGCGACATCACGTATTGGAGCTTGGGTGCCAGCGGCGATGCGCTCGGCGGCACGAAATATTGGGGCGCGTCCGCGGAATTGCAGATGCCGTTCTGGTTCCTGCCCAAGGAAGTCGGCCTCAAGGGCGCGGTCTACGCCGATGCCGGCTCGCTCTGGGGTTATCAGGGGCCGACGTCATGGTCAGCCACGGGCGAGGTCAACACCAAGGCATGCCCGACCTGCGGCTTGCAATATGACGACGGCAAGGCGGTGCGATCGTCGGTCGGCGTCGGCCTGATCTGGGCCTCGCCGTTCGGACCGTTGCGCTTCGACTATGCGGTGCCGATCACGAAGGGCAAATACGACGTGGTCCAGGAGTTCAGGTTCGGAGGAGGGACGTCGTTTTAGCGCCCGAGGATGCGCCGGCAAGCGTCGACGAACACCTCCGCGCCGGTGACGATATCGGCATCGGCGGTGTTTTCGGTCCAGTGATGACTGATCCCGCCGATCGACGGCACGAACAGCATGCCGGCGGGCATGACCGTTGCCAGCATCTGCGCATCATGGCCGGCACCGCTCGGCATGCGAACGGATCGTCCGCCCGCCAGCGCTTTGCTCGCCGCTTCGATCGCATCCTGGATGCCGGCGTTCATCATGGCCGGCGCGCCGGTGCGCAGCTTCGTCACGGTGACCGCGCAGGGCCCGCTCGCGCTGGCATCATTTGCCATGGTCCGCAGCAACTGCTCCAGCCGGGCAATGACGGCGGGATCGTCGTCGCGGATCTGGAACAGCATTTCGGCGCCGCCCGGAATGATGCTCGGCGCGCCCGGATCAAGCGTGATGCGCCCGGTGGTCCAGACCGTGCGCGGGCCGCAGACATCAGGGAAACGCTCGTCGATCGCGACGCAGAACTTGGCGAGCGCCAGCCCAGCGTCCTTGCGCACGGCCATGCGCGTGGTGCCGGCATGGTTTTGCTCGCCGGCGAAATTGATCTGGTATTGCCAGATGCCGACGATCGAAGTCACGACACCGACTGCGAGCTTGCCGCTTTCGAGCGTGTCGCCCTGCTCGATATGCGCCTCGAGATATCCGAGGTGGCGGCCCGGCTCAGCGGCGCCGCGCGGCCGGCCGGCAAGCCCCATCTCGGCGAGGGCATCGCGCATGGTGCGCCCACTGGTACGGTCGCGCGCGGCGTCGATGTCGGCCTCGGTCACTTGCCCGACATAGGAGCGCGAGCCGAGGAAATGGCCGAAATGCCCTTCCTCGTCGCACCAGGCGGCAACTTCGACGGCGCCCTTCACGGAGGGATCGGCATTGAGCACGCGCGCGGCTTCGAGCGCGTAGACGACGCCGAGCGGGCCATCGAGCCAGCCGGCATAGTTCTGGCTCTCCAGATGCGAGCCGGCCAGCAGCTTGGGGCCGGGCTTGGCACTGGTGCCGAACACGTTGCCGATACCGTCGATCGAAGCGGAGAGACCTGCGTCGGGCAGCTTGCGCACGAGCCAGTCCAGCGAGAGCTTGTGCGGCTCGGAGAACGTCGGCTTGTGCACGCCGGTCTTGTAGGTGCCGATGGCGCGCAGCGCATTCAGATCGGCGAGAACGCGCTGGCCGTTGGCGCGCGAATTGGTGTCAGGCATGCTCAGTAACCTTCAGCGCCTCGGTGCGGATCTCCTCGACCAGCCGTTCCTTCAACTGGACGAATTCCGGCGTCGTCTTGATCTTGTAGGAGCGCGGATGCGGCAGGTCCACATTGATCTCGGCCTTGATGCGGCCGGGGCGCGCGCTCATGACGATGACGCGGCTGCCGAGGAAGATCGCCTCCTCGATGTCGTGAGTCACGAACAGCACGGTCTTCTGGTCGCGCTCCCAGATCCCGAGCAGCATCTCCTGCATCAGGGCGCGGGTCTGGTTGTCGAGTGCGCCAAACGGCTCGTCGAGCAGCAGGATTTTCGGATCGTTGGCGAGCGCGCGCGCGATCGCGGTGCGCTGCTGCATGCCGCCGGAGAGTTGCTTCGGCCAATGATTCTCGAAGCCGGACAATCCGACTTGGCGGATGAAGCCGTCCGCGATTCTGTTGCGCTCCGCCTCGGACACGCCGCGCTCGCGCAGGCCGAAGGCGATGTTCTCGCGCACGGTGAGCCAGGGAAACAGCGTGTAGGACTGGAACACCATGCCGCGATCGGCGCCGGGGCCTGTCACCTCGCGGCCGTCGAGCGTGACGCGCCCGCTGGTCGGGCGATCGAGCCCGGCGACGATCCGCAGCAACGTGGACTTGCCGCAGCCGGAGGGGCCGAGGATGGTGACGAAGTCGTTGTTGCCGATGATGAGGTCGGTCGGCTCCAGCGCCCGCGTCGGCGCGTTGCCGTGGCGCGCGGGGAAGGTGCGCGAGACCTGCTCGACCTTGAGGATCGTCATGCGAGCCTCCACGGAAACAGCCAGGCGTTGAAGGCCTTGAACATGAAGTCCGAGAGCAGGCCGATCAGCCCGATCACGATGATGCCGAAGATGATCTGGCCGGTGTTGAGCAGCGCCTGGCTGTCGGTGATCATGTGACCGATGCCCGAGGACGAGCCGATCAGCTCGGCGACGATGACATAGGTCCAGGCCCAGCCCAGCACCAGCCGCAGGATTTCCGCGATCTCGGGCGCGGAGGAGGGCAGCAGCACGCGGCGGATGATGCCGCGGTCGCTGGCGCCGAGCGTATAGGCGGCCTCGACCAGATCGCGCCGCGTGGCGCCGACGGTCACCGCGACCATCAAAATGACCTGGAACACCGAGCCGATGAAGATGACGAGCAGTTTTTGCAATTCGCCGATCCCGGCCCAGAGGATCAGAAGCGGAATGAAGGCGGAGGCGGGCAGATAGCGGGCGAAAGAGACGAACGGTTCGAGAAACGCCTCGACCGGCTTGTAGGCGCCCATCAGCAGTCCGAGCGGAACCGCGATGATCGCGGCGAGCACAAAGCCGCCGACGACGCGCCAAATCGTCATGCCGATGTCGTACAGGAAGTCCTGCTTGGTGATCAGGTCGACGCCCTCCTGCACCATGGTGAGAGGGTTGGCGAGGAACACTTTCGACACATGGCCGCCGAAGGTCGCCCACGACCACAAGGCAACGAACACGACGAAGAACGCAAGGCCGTAAGCCAAGCGCTGCTTCGATGTAACAGGGTCTAGGGGACGCATCGACGATCTATCCGGGCAGTGAACGAAATTGCCGGCCCCGTCGTGAGACGAGGCCGGCAGCTCCTGGGTGACTTACTTGATGAAGCTGGCGTCGAAGAGGTCCTCGACCTTCGGCGCGGCCTTGATGATGCCGATCTCGAGCAGCAGCTCGGCGGCCTCCTTGTTGAAGGTCAGGAAGTCGCCGGCGAAGAACTTCTGGTTGGCGGCCTTGTCCTGCCAGCGCAGATATTTCGCCGAGTTGCCGAACTGCTCGCCGGTCTGCTTCACGTCGGCGCCCATGATCTCATAGGCCTTGGCCTGGTCCTTGGCGATCATGTCGAGGGCTTCGAAATAGCTGTCGGCAAGCGCCTTCGCGGCTTTCGGGTTCTCGGTCAGGAACTTCGGCGTGCAGCCGAAGGTGTCCATCACCATCGGATAGTCGAGCGTGGTGGCGATGATCTTGCCCTTGTCGGGCGCGGCACGCACGGTCGACAGATAGGGCTCATAGGTCATCGCGGCGTCGTTCTGGCCGGAGACGAAGGCCTGCGCGGCCGCGGCCGGCTCGAGGTTGACGACGGTGACGTCCTTCACGGTGAGGCCGTTCTTCTTGAGCATCCAGGCCAGCGCGAAATAGGGCGAGGTGCCCGGTGCGGACGCGGCGACGGTCTTGCCCTTGAGGTCCTTGATCGCCGCGACGTCGTTGCGCACGGCCATGCCGTCGGCGCCAAAACTCTTGTCGAGCTGGAAGATCTGTTTGGTCGCAACGCCATTGGCGTTCCAGGAAATCCAGGTCTCGACCGTGGTCGCCGCGCACTGGATGTCGCCGGACGCGATCGCGAGGTGACGGTCCTTCTGCGGGATCTTCTTGATGGTGACGTCGAGCCCGTTCTTCTTGAAGATGCCAGCCTCCTTCGCCAGCGTCAGCGGCGCAAAGCCGGTCCAGCCGGAGATGCCGACGCCGACCTTGATGTCGTCGGCGAGCACGGGAGTGGCGGCCGAAAGAGCAATGATTGTCGCAAATATCGTCGAATTACGCATGATTGTCGTCCTCTGCCGATCGATGGATTGACGTCCTGTTGGTCTCTTCATGAAGCGTTGCACGATTTGTGCCGATGCATCGTCTCAGCCTCCCTTGAATCGCGCGACAAGGCGGTGAGAATCTCCGGGATAGAGCAGGCGCACGGCGGTGATGGTGCGTGCGCTGCGCCAGGTGTAGCGGTCGATCACCAGGCATGGCGCGCCTACGGCAATCGCGAGCGCGTCCGCCGTAGGCTCGTCCGCAACGATGGCGCTGATCGTGTGTTCCGCTTCCGTCCAGGGGACGTGGTGAAGCAGCCAGGAGCCGGGTGGCTCGCGCGAGAAATCGGCGGTTGCGGCATCCGGCACGGAGGACAGGTCGATCAGCCTGTCCTCGATGGCGAAGGGCACCTTGTCGGCGCTGTGCCGGCAGGTGATCGCGACCACCTTGCCGGCCTTTTTGACACCGAGCCGGTCACGGTCGGCGGAGGTGGCGGTGCGCAGCTTGCGGTGGATCAGCTCATAACCGTAAGCGCGTCCGAGCGCGGTGATCTCGGCGCGGATGTCGGTAATCTGCAGAACGGCGGACTGATGCTGCGGACGGCGCACGAACGAGCCGGCACGGCGCCGCCGCTCGATCAAATCGGCCTGCGCCAGCTCCGACAGCGCCTTGTTCACGGTCATGCGCGAGCAGCCGTAGCGGGCGACCAGTTCGTGCTCGAACGGAATGCGATGCCCGGGCGGCCATTCCCCGGTCAGGATGCGCTTTTCGATGTCGGCGCGAATCCGCTTGTACAGCGTCGGCTTGTCGGCGGTCTCGGTCGCGAGGCTCATGTAACGAGCCTCCGCACCGCCGCGGTGAAGCGCTCGCGTGCGGCTTGGTGCAACTTATGACGACCGCCCTCGACCACCTTGTGGCCGCCGGTCCAGACGCAATCGATCGCGCCGCTGCCCGCGGCAAAGATCCAGCCGTCGAGGACGGCATCGCCAGCGCGTCCAGCCAGCGAAGGATGTGCCGTGTCGAGCGTGACGATGTCTGCGCGCGCGCCCGGGGCGAGGCCGACTGCCGGCTGCGCCAGCGCCTGGGCGCCCCCCGCGAGCGCGTGATCGAACAGCGTGCGTCCGGTCGAGCGGCCGGCGCCGGCCGAGAGTACATTGCGCTGGCGATGCTTGAGCCGCTGGCCGTATTCGAGTTGGCGCAGTTCGTCGGCAGCGCCGATCAGCACGTTGGAATCGGTGCCGACACCGAAAGCGCCGCCAGCGTCGAGAAACTCGCGCGCCGAAAAGATACCGTCGCCGAGGCTCGCTTCCGTGATCGGGCAGAGGCCGGCGACCGCGCCGCTCGCGGCGAATGCGACCACTTCCTCGTTCGTCATATGCGTCGCGTGGATGAGACACCAGCGCCGGTCGATCGGCGCATGCTCCAGCAGCCATTGCACCGGCCGTCGTCCCGACCAGGCCAGGCAATCCTCGACTTCCCTGACCTGCTCGGCGGCATGAATATGCACCGGCCCGCCTTCAGCCAGCGGAACGATTGCCGCGAGCTCGTCCGGTGTTACCGCGCGCAGGCTGTGCGGCGCGATGCCGATATTGGCGCCGGGCAATGCGCCGATCGCCTTGCGCGAGGCGCTCATCAGCGCGGCGAACTGATCGACCGAGCAAATGAAGCGGCGCTGGCCGTCGTGCGGCGCGGCGCCGCCGAACGAGCCGTGTGCATAGAAACTCGGCAGCAGCGTCAGGCCGATGCCGGAGGCCTCGGCGGCCTGCGCGATCCGCGCGGCCATCTCGGCGGGATCGGCATAGGGCGAGCCGTCGCGGTCGTGATGCAGATAGTGGAATTCGCCGACCCTGGTAAAGCCCTGCTCCAGCATCTCGATATAGAGCAGCGTCGCAACGGAAGCGACGTCATCCGGCGTCATGGCGAGGGCGAAGCGGTACATCGTCTCGCGCCAGGTCCAGAACGTGTCGGTGCTGTCGCCGCGCAGTTCTGCAAGGCCCGCCATGCCGCGCTGGAAGGCATGGCTGTGCAGGCTCGCCAGTCCCGGCAGCGCGATGGCGTGGCGCTCGTCGCCGGCAGCCGGTGCCGCGCCCGCAGTCACCTCCGCGATCGCGCCGGCGGTGATCAGCACCTGCACGTCATTGGCCCAGCCCGAAGGCAGGAGCGCGGAGGCGAAATGCAGTCGGGACATGATTGATGACACGCCGGCTGGACAGAACCGCCTTACGATTATATGTCTAGACATATAAGTCAAGCATCCCACACCAGGGGACAGTGGCATGGCAGAGCGCTTCGACCGGATCTGGCACAATGCCCGGCTCGCCACGATGCGGGCCGACCGCCCGGATCTCGGCGAGATCGAGCAGGGTGTCATCGCCGCGCGCGGCGGCCGTATCGTCTACGCCGGTGCAGAAGCAGATTTCCCGGCGGATGCGGACGCCATTGAGCGGATCGATTGCGAGAGACGCTGGACCACGCCGGGCCTCGTCGATTGCCACACCCATCTCGTCTATGGCGGCAACCGCGCGCACGAATTCGAGCTGCGGCTCAAGGGCGCGAGCTACGAGGAGATCGCGCGCGCCGGTGGCGGCATCGTCTCCACGGTGGCTGCGACTCGCAAGGCAAGCGAGGCCGAACTCATCGCAAGCGCTCTGCCGCGGCTGGATGCGTTGATCGGCGAGGGCGCAACCACGGTCGAGATCAAATCCGGCTACGGCCTCGACACCGAGACCGAGATGCGGCAGCTCTCAGCGGCGCGGAGCATCAGTCGTCAGCGGCCGGTTGCGATCCGCACGTCGTTCCTCGGCGCGCATGCGTTGCCGGTGGAAGCGGATGGCGACAAGGATCGCTACATCGATCTCGTTTGCAACGAGATGCTGCCGGCCATCGCGAAGGCTGGCCTCGCCGATGCCGTCGACGCCTTCATGGAAGGCATCGCGTTCTCGGCGGAGCAGACGGCGCTTGTGTTCGAGGCGGCGAGAGCGCTTGGGCTGCCTGTCAAGCTCCATGCCGACCAGCTGTCGAACCTCGGCGGCGCGGCGCTTGCCGCAAAATTCTCGGCGCTGTCGGCCGATCATCTCGAGCATACCGACGACGCCGGCGCCGCCGCGATGGCGAAGGCTGGCACCGTCGCCGTGCTGCTACCCGGCGCGTTCTATTTCATCCGCGAGACGCAGAAGCCGCCGGTCGAAGCCTTCCGGAAGCACGGCGTGCACATGGCGCTCGCGACCGATTGCAATCCCGGCAGCTCGCCGCTGACCTCGTTGCTGCTCACCATGAACATGGGCGCGACGCTGTTCCGGATGACAGTTGCCGAATGCCTCGCCGGCGTCACCCGTGAAGGCGCGCGGGCGCTCGGCGTGCTCGCTGAAACCGGCACGCTGGAAGCCGGCAAATGGTGCGACCTCGCGATCTGGGACATCGAGCGGCCCGCCGAGCTTGTCTACCGCATCGGCTTCAATCCGCTGCATCGGCGGGTATGGAGGGGACAGTGACGGAGCAGGGCGCAGCGATCGTCGTCAAGCCGGGAACGGTCAGCCTCGACGATCTCGCGTGCGTGCTGGCGGGTGCGCCTGTCGTGCTCGATCCGTCGTTCTGGCCGCGGGTGGACGCGGCCGCGGAGATCGTAGCGAAGGCTGCGCAGGCCGATGTCCCTGTCTACGGCATCAACACCGGCTTTGGAAAACTGGCGTCGAAGCGGATTCCGCCCGACCAGACCGCGCTGCTCCAGCGCAACCTCATCGTGTCGCATTGCTGCGGTGTCGGTCAGCCCACACCCGAGCCGATCGTTCGCCTGATGATGGTGTTGAAGATCATCTCACTCGGCCGCGGCGCCTCCGGCGTGCGCCGCGCGGTGATCGAGCAGTTGCAGGCCATGCTGGCGCGAGGCGTCTGTCCTCTGGTGCCGCAGCAGGGCTCGGTCGGCGCATCCGGCGATCTCGCGCCGCTCGCGCATATGACGGCGGTGATGATCGGCGAGGGACAGGCGATCGTCGACGGGACAATCGTGCCCGGCAACGAGGCGCTCGCCGCCGCAGGCCTCGCGCCGTTGACGCTCGGTCCCAAGGAAGGACTTGCGCTGATCAATGGCACGCAATTCTCGACCGCTTATGCCCTCTCGGGCGTGCTGCGCGCCTTCGGTCTGGCGCGCGCCGCGCTCGTCACCGGCGCATTGTCGGTCGATGCGGCGATGGCGTCGACCGCACCATTCCGGCCCGAGATCCAGGCGCTACGCGGCCATCCCGGACAGATCGCCGCGGCCGTAACGCTGATGGCTCTGTTGGAGGGCAGCGACATCCGCCTGTCGCATCTCGAAGGCGACGAGCGTGTACAGGATCCCTATTGCCTGCGCTGCCAGCCGCAGGTCGCAGGCGCCGCGCTCGATCTGATCACGCAGGCTGCCCGCACGCTGATCGTCGAGGCCAACGCCGTCACCGACAATCCGCTGGTGCTGGTCGAGACCGGCGAGATCGTCTCGGGCGGCAACTTCCACGCCGAGCCGGTGGCGTTTGCCGCCGATGCCATCGCGCTGGCGCTGTCGGAGATCGGTGCGATCAGCGAGCGGCGTATCGCGACGCTGGTGGATCCCGCGCTGAATTTCGGCCTGCCGCCGTTCCTGACGCCAGATCCCGGCATCAATTCCGGCTTCATGATCGCGGAGGTGACGGCCGCCGCGCTCTACGCCGAGAACAAGCAGCGCGCTGCTGCCTGCTCGATCGATTCGACGCCGACCAGCGCCAACCAGGAAGATCACGTCTCGATGGCGGCGCACGCCGCGCGGCGCTTGTCCGACATGGCCGACAATCTCGCCGCCATCCTCGGCATCGAGCTGCTGGTCGCCGCCCAAGGCATCACGCTGCGCGCGCCGCATGCGACCAGCGCGCCGCTCATCGCGGTCATCGCGAGGCTTCGCGAGCAGGTGCCCGCACTCGGGGTCGACCGTTACATGGCCGGCGATCTCGCCAGGGCTGCTGCACTGATCGAGGCCGACGCATTGCCGACCGCCGCGATTGCCGCGCTCTCATCCGATCCGTTTCCAAAGCTTGACTGAAGGGTGTCCGCATGAACCGCAGACTGGACAACGACCGCACCATCCGTGCTCCGCGCGGCAGCGAGATCAGCGCCAAGAGCTGGTTGACGGAAGCGCCGCTGCGCATGCTGATGAACAATCTCGACCCTGATGTCGCGGAGCGCCCGAGCGAGCTCGTGGTTTATGGCGGCATCGGCCGCGCCGCGCGCGACTGGGAGAGCTTTGACCGGATCGTCGTAGCCTTGCGCAAGCTCGAAGCCGATCAGACGCTGCTGGTGCAGTCCGGCAAGCCGGTCGGCGTGTTCCGGACCCATGCCGATGCGCCGCGCGTGCTGATCGCGAATTCCAACATCGTGCCGCACTGGGCGACGCTCGACCATTTCAACGAGCTCGATCGCAAGGGCCTGATGATGTACGGCCAGATGACGGCGGGCTCCTGGATCTATATCGGCAGCCAAGGCATCGTGCAGGGCACGTACGAGACCTTCGTCGAGGTCGGCCGTCGCCACTATGGCGGCAGCCTTGCGGGGAAATGGATTTTGACTGCCGGTCTCGGCGGCATGGGCGGCGCGCAGCCGCTGGCGGCGACCATGGCAGGGGCTTCGATGCTCGCGGTCGAATGCCAGCCCAGCCGCATCGAGATGCGCCTGCGCACCGGCTATCTCGACCGCCAGGCCGCAACGCTCGACGAAGCACTCGCGATCATGGCGGAGGCCGCGAAGACCAAGAAGGCGGTCTCGGTCGCCCTGCTCGGCAATGCCGCCGAGATCTTTCCCGAACTGGTGCGCCGCGGCGTCAAGCCCGACATCGTCACCGACCAGACCAGCGCGCATGATCCGATCAACGGTTATCTGCCGAAGGGCTGGTCGCTCGCCGACTGGGAAGCAAAGCGCGCGTCCGATCCGAAAGCGGTCGAGCGCGCCTCGAAGATGTCGATGGTCGAGCACGTCCAGGCCATGCTGGATTTCCACGCGCAGGGCATTCCGACGCTCGACTACGGCAACAACATCCGCCAGATGGCGCAGGACATGGGCCTGAAAAACGCCTTCGATTTCCCCGGCTTTGTGCCCGCCTATATCCGTCCCCTGTTCTGCCGCGGCGTTGGGCCGTTTCGCTGGGCCGCGCTGTCGGGCGATCCCGATGACATCTTCAAGACCGACGCCAAGGTCAAGGAGCTGATGCCCGACGACAAGCATCTGCACAACTGGCTCGACATGGCCAAGCAGCGCATCAAGTTCCAGGGCCTGCCGGCACGGATCTGCTGGGTCGGCCTCGGCGATCGTCATCGCCTCGGCCTTGCCTTCAACGAGATGGTGGCGCGCGGCGAATTGAAGGCGCCGATCGTGATCGGCCGCGATCATCTCGACAGCGGCTCGGTGGCCAGCCCCAACCGCGAGACCGAGGCGATGAAGGACGGATCGGACGCGGTGTCGGACTGGCCGCTGCTCAACGCGCTGCTCAACTGCGCCAGCGGCGCGACCTGGGTTTCGCTGCATCACGGTGGCGGCGTCGGTATCGGCTATTCCCAGCATGCCGGCATGGTGATCGTCGCTGACGGAACGCCTGAGGCCGCTAAGCGCATCGAGCGCGTGCTGTGGAACGATCCCGCCAGCGGCGTCATGCGCCATGCGGATGCCGGCTACGACATCGCGATCGACTGCGCCCGCGACAAGGGCCTCGATCTGCCGAGCCTTGCGAAGTAGCTAGTCGCTTACCAGCAGCTTGGGCATCGTCGTCTTCGCGCCGTCCATGAAGGTCTGGACGGCGTCGCGGACGATGGCGTCGAGATCGGATGGGATCGGCGTCTCGTAGATGAACTTTCGGATCGCGAGATAGAAGATGCGGCCGTGCAGGCCCCAGAACAGCTCGGTCTCGCGCTCACTCAATGCGTGAGCCTTCGCGTCGGGCAGCTTCAGCTCATGGCGCAGCTCGGCGGCCGCCGGTTCGATGATCTCGCGGCGGACGATATCGAGATAGCGGCCGGTGATGCCGAACGACTTCATGCCGGAGAAGACGAAGATCCGCACCCAATTGTACTCGAACACGCGCTCGACATAGTCGAGATAGAAGCGCGTCAGCCGCCCTTCCAGCGATTGCGAGCGGTCGCGGATCATCGGCCCCCAATCGGGCGACCAGCGGCTGAGATAGACCTCCTGGTAGACGCGCTCGATGAGCGCTTCCTTGCTCGGGAAGTGGCGATAGATCGCCGAATGGGTGATGCCCATGCGCTTTGCCAGTTCACGTGTCTGGCCTTCGAAGCCATGCTCCGCGAAGAAGCGGATCGCCTCGTCCACGATCGCGCGCTCGCGGTCGGCCGCGCGCATGTTGCGACGCTTTGGCGCGGACTTGCTGCCTGTCTCGATCTGCTTGCGGACCGTTCGCTTCGCCGTTTTCTGCGCTTTTCGGGCCATCTCGTCGCTGAATCAACGTACCGCTGCCTTCATAGCCCAAGCCGCTTTTGTGACCAAATGGTCATTTTATGTTGACCAGCCCCGGGAGGCGTGTCAGGATTTTGAGACCAGATGGTTACAAATCTGGCATCCCGGCTGATGAGCCGGTGGATCTCGAGGAAACGGCAGTGAAGGCGAGGGCTTTCAGCTATTTTCGGGCGACGACGATCGACCAGGCGCTGGAGGCTCATGCACGCGCCGGCGACGACGCGCGCTTCATTGCCGGCGGCCAGAGCCTGGTGCCGGCGCTGTCGCTGCGGCTGCAGGCGCCGCGGCTCCTGATCGACATCACCCATATCGAGGAGCTGCGCGGCGTCGGGCGCGAAGGTGGCACTTTGCGCATCGGTGCGCTGACGCGCCATTGCGAGATGCTGAGCGAGCCGTTGATCGTCGAGTTCGCGCCGCTGCTGCATGCGGCGGCGCCGTTTGTCGCCCATCCCGCGATCCGCAACCGCGGCACCTTCGGCGGCAGCGTCGCGCTCGCCGATCCCGCGTCCGAATTTCCCGCGATGACGCTGGCGCTGGATGCCGAGATCGAGATTGCCGGCCCGTCTGGCCGCCGGCGCGTCAAAGCCGACGATTTTTTCATCGACCTGTTCGAGACCGCCTTGCAGCCTGGCGAGCTGATCACCGCAATTCACGTGCCGCTGCTCAAGGCCGATCAGCGCTTTGCCTTCGACGAGCTGGCGCGGCGGCGCGGGGATTATGCGCTGGTCGGTTGCGGCATCATGGCGACATGCACGGGCGACCGTGTCGACGATATCCGCATTTCGTTCTTCTCCGTCGGCAATACCCCGACGCGGGTAAGGGGGGCAGAAAACACCTTGCTCGGGGCGCGTCTCGATGCAGAGCGCATCGCCGCCGCGCAAGGCGCACTTGAAGGCGATCTCGCGCCGCCGGACAGCGACGAGGTGCCGCCCGCGATGCGACTGCATCTCGCCCGCGTGCTTCTGGGCCGCCTGCTCGGACGTCTCGGAGAGGGCGCATGAGCGGCTTCGACGAAACCCTGCTGGATGAGGCCGACGAGACTGTGCGGGTTCGCTTCGTCGTCAACGGCCGCAAGGTTGCCTGCGAGGTCGCGCCGCGTGACACGCTGGTCGATTGCCTGCGCGACAAGCTCGAGCTGACCGGCACGCATGCCGGTTGCGAGATGGGCGCCTGCGGCGCCTGCCTCGTGCAGATCGACGGCCGCGCCGTGCATTCCTGCCTGATGTATGCGGTGCAGGCCGATGGTGCGGCCATCAACACCATCGAGGGGCTCACCGAGAGCGGTGTGCTCGGCGATCTTCAGGCCGAATTCCACCGCCGCAACGCGCTGCAATGCGGCTTCTGCACGCCGGGCATGCTGGTCACCGCGCAGGACCTGTTGTCTCGCGTCGTGCAGCCGAGCCGCGACGAGATCCGCGACGCGCTGTCGGGCAATTACTGCCGCTGCACCGGCTATGAGGCGATCGTCGATGCCATCGATGCCGTCGCCAAAGCGCGCAGCGAAGGCGGAGGCGGAGCATGAGCACGCCGCTGACCTCGCTCGACCGTCCCAATTCCTACATCGGCCGCTCCGTGCCACGCCCGAACGCCAAGCGCCTGCTGGCCGGGCGCGGGCGCTATGTCAGCGATCTCAAGCTGCCGCGCATGCTCCATGCCGCGTTCCTGCGCAGCCCGCATGCGCATGCGAAGATCGTTGCGATCGACACCGAGCAGGCCCGCGCACTCGAAGGCGTGCATCTCGTCGCCACAGGGGCTGATCTCGCCAAGATCTGTACGCCCTGGACCGGTACGCTCGATCATTTCAAAGGCATGACCTCCGCCCCTCAATGGCCGCTGCCGCTCGATCGCGTGGTCTGGGCCGGGCAGGCGGTGGTCGCCGTCGTCGCCGAGAGCCGGGCCGTCGCCGAAGATGCGCTGGAGCTGATCGAGGTCGACTACGAGGACCTTCCCGTCGTCGTCGATATCGACGGCGCGCGTGAGGCCGGCAGTGCGCTGGTCAATCCCGGCAGCGTAAATAACACCTGCTTCCGCAGCCAGCTCGACAGCGGCACTGTCGATGACGCCTTTGCGCATGCCGCCCACGTCGTGGAAGAAGAATTCACCTTCGGTCGCCACACCGCGGTGACGCTGGAGCCGCGCGCGCTTGTCGCGGATTACGATCCTGCCGCCGGCATGCTCACCGTGCACCACGGCACGCAGACGCCGTATCAGTTTCAGGATCTCTATTCGCGGCACTACGGCATTCCCGAGGCGCGCGTTCGTGTCATCGCGACCGATATCGGCGGCTCGTTCGGGATGAAGCTGCATGTCTATCACGAGGACATGGCGGTGGTCGGCCTCTCGATCCTGCTCGGGCGGCCCGTGAAATTCGTTGCCGATCGCATGGAATCCTTCGTCTCCGACATTCACGCGCGCGACCATCGCGTCCGCGCCCGCATGGCGCTCGATGACAAGGGCGTGATCCTGGCAATGGACGTACTGGACCTAACTGCGATTGGTGCGTTCTCGACCTATCCACGCACCAGCGTGGTCGAGGGCAACCAGGTGATCCGCCTGATCGGCGCGCCCTATCGCTTCAGGAACTACCGCGCCACGCTGGAGGTGATCTTCCAGAACAAGGTGCAGACCAGCCAGTACCGCGCCGTCGGCCATCCCATCGCTTGCGCCGTCACCGAGCGCTTGGTGGACATCGCCGCAAGCAAGATCGGCCTCGATCCCTTCGCCATCCGCGCGCAGAACGTGATTCCAGACGATGCCTATCCGCAGACCTCACCGACCGGCTACCGCTTCGAGGCGCTGTCGCATCAGGCCTGTCTGAAGCGTCTGCATGAGATCATGGACTATGACGGCTTGCGCGCCGAGCAGGCCGATTTGCGCAAGCGCGGCATCTATCGCGGCATCGGGATTGCGGCCTTCGTCGAGATCACCAATCCCAGTCCCGCCTTCTATGGCGTCGGAGGTGCGCGCATCTCCTCGCAGGACGGCGCGATCCTCAGTCTGACGCCGTCGGGCGAGGTGCGCTGTATGATCTCGGTGACCGAGCAGGGGCAGGGCACCGAGGCGATCATCAGCCAGATCGTGGCCGATCAGCTCGGGGTCGCGCAGGAGCACGTCAAGGTCATCACCGGCGATACCGAGGTGACGCCGCATGGCGGCGCCACCTGGGCCTGCCGCGGCGCCGGGATCGGCGGCGAGACCGCGCTGCAGGCGACGCGCGCGCTCAAGCGCAACATCCTGGAGATCGCGGCGCTCATTCTGCAGGAGCAGCCCTCGGCGCTCGATATCATCGACGGCGAGGTCGTGGACGCCGCGACACGCAAGCCGCGCCTGCCGATCGCCGAGATCGCGCGCATCGCCTATTTCCGCTCCGACACGCTGCCGCCGGGCACGCAGGCGCAGCTCACCGTCTGCCATCATTTCGCGCCGCAAGGTTATCCGTTTGCTTTCACCAACGGCATCCAGGGCTGCGTGCTGGACGTCGATGTCGAGACCGGCCTCGTCAAGCTGCTGAAGCATTTCATCGTCGAGGATTGCGGCCGCGTCATCAATCCGATGCTGGTGGACGAGCAACTGCGCGGCGGTATCGTGCAAGGTTTGGGCGCGGCGCTGTTCGAGGAGTGTCGTTACAGCGACACTGGTCAGCTCATGAACGGCTCGCTCGCCGACTATCTCGTGCCGATGCCGATGGAGATGCCCGACATCGTCATCGCACATGTCGAGACGCCGACGGCCGACACCGTGCTCGGCGCCAAGGGCGTCGGCGAGGCCGGCACCGCGGCGGCGTCCGCTTGCGTGCTCAACGCCGTCAACGATGCGCTCGCGCCGTTCGATGCCACGATCAATTCGATCCCGATTACGCCCGCAAAAGTCCTGAAAGCCCTGAAGCGCTTCTAGAAGAGACAATTGAAAAAGACATTGGAGGATATCATGCCCAAATCCGCCTCGACGTCGAAGATAACCCGCCGCACCGCGCTCGCCGGTCTTTCCGCAGGCGCGGCCCTGCTCGCCATGCCCAGGATCGGCCGCGCCGCCGACGAGACCATCCGCATCGGCTTTCCGACGCCGCTGACCGGCCCGTTCGCCGCGGAAGCGCGCGATCAGGTCAAATGCGCCGAGCTTGCCGTCAAGCTCGTCAACGACAAGGGTGGCATCGGCGGCCGCAAGGTCGAGCTGCTGGTGCGCGACGACAAGCTCAATGCCGGCGAGGCCGCGACGCGCACGCTGGAGCTGATCGAGAAGGACAAGGTCCATGCCGTGGTCGGCGCGCTCTCCAGCGCGGTGCAGCTCGCGGTCAACGAAGTCACGCGCGCCCGCGGCGTGATCTACGTCTCGATCAGCCAGTCCGACACCATCAACGAGGCCAAGGATTTCAGCAAATACACCTTCCATGAAGCGCTCAATCCGCACATGACGACCGCAGCGGTGGCGCGGCAGACCCTGAAGAAGGGCATGAAGGTTGCCCATCTCGTCGCCGACTATGCCTATGGTCACGAGATGCTGCGCGGCTTCAAGCGTGCGCAGGCGGCGATCGGCGCGGACAATGTCGGCGAGATCCTGCATCCGTTCGGCGCTGCCGACTATTCCACCTTCATGCCGCGCCTGATGTCGATGCGGCCGGACGTGCTATGCATCTCCAATTTCGGCCGCGATCAGGCCAATGCGATCAAGCAGGCGGTGGATTTCGGCGTCAAGCAGCAGATGAAGATCGTCGTGCCCGTCATCCTGCACAACCAGCGCCTCGCCGTCGGCCCCGAAGTGTTCGAAGGCGTGGTCGGCGGCGCCAATTACTATTGGGGCCTGGAGGGGCAGAGCAAGTCGGCGGCCGCCTTCAACGCGGCGTTCAAGGCCGCCAACGGCGGCGCGATCCCGACCGATTACGGCGCCTACGGCTATTCCGGCGTCGGATCCTTGCTGGCCGCGATGCAGACGGCCGGCGGCACCGATACCGACAAGGTCGTCGATGCTCTGGAGAAGCTGCAATACGATCTGACCAAGGGCCCGCAGCATTACCGCAAATGCGACCATCAATCGGTGCAGTCGGTGCTGGTGCTGGAGTCCAAGAAGAAGTCGGCGATGGCGGGCGACAATGATCTGTTCGCCGTCCTCGCCAACGACACCGGCTCCGACGACATGCTGCGATCCTGCAGCGAGCTCGGCCACGCGACCTGAAGCCTGGCCGATGGACCTGTCGCTGATCATCATGCAGCTTCTCTCCGGGATCGCCCTTGGGGCGGTCCTGGTGATCACTGCGCTTGGCCTGACGATCGTGTTCGGCATGCTCGGGGTGGTGAATTTCGCCCACGGCGCGCTGTTCATGATCGGGGCCTATGCGGGGCTGTATCTGGCCTCGCTCACCGGCAGCTTCTGGTGGGGGCTCCTGCTGGCGCCTATTCTGATCGGCGCCTTCGGCATGCTGATCGAGTTCGTCCTGATCCGCCGGCTCTATGGCCGTTCGATCGATGATCCGCTGCTGCTCACCTTCGGCCTCAGCTACGTCCTGGTCGAGGGCGTGCGCATCGTGTTCGGCAGCGACGGCATTCCGTTTCCAACCCCGCCGCAACTGATCGGCGTGCTGGATCTCGGCATCGGCTTCTTCCCGCGCTACCGCCTGTTCGTCATCGTCCTGGTGGCTGTGGTGCTGCTGGCGCTCTGGCTGACGCTGGAGAAGACCCGGATCGGCCTGATCGTGCGTGCGGGTGCGCGCGATCCCACCATCATGCAGGTGCTCGGTGTCGACATCGGCCGGGTCTGGCTCGCGATCTTCGGCCTCGGCGTCGGGCTCGCCGCGCTCGGTGGCGTGCTGGCCGGTCCTATGCGCAGCGTCAATCCGGAGATGGGCTCGCTGGTGCTGGCCGAGGCTTTTGTCGTCACCGTGATCGGCGGTCTCGGCTCGATCGTGGGCGCGGTGGTGGCCGGTCTGATGGTCGGCATCTCCATCAGCCTGGTGGCGCTGTTCGCTCCTGAAATGGCGACCATCGTGATGTTCGCGCTGATGGCGGTGGTGCTCTTGATCCGCCCGCAAGGCCTGTTCGGCGTCAGGGGGAGGACGGCATGAGCGGACCATCCAGCGGCGAGCTTCTCGCCAAGCCTGCGCCGGGCGGGCTCGGGCGGCTTCTCGACCACCGCGTGCTGCTCTCCATCGCCGTGCTGGCGATCTTGCCCTGGCTGCTGCCGTCCAAGGCGCTGGCGGTCAACGTCCTGATCTACGGCGTCGTGGTGATGGGCTACAATCTGCTGTTCGGCTACACCGGGCTGCTGTCGTTCGGCCAGGCGGCGTTCTTCGGTGCCGGCGCCTACTTCACCGGCATTGCAATCGGCCGCTACGGTGTGCCGTGGTTTGCCGCGGTCGCGATTGCCGTGCTGCTCAGTACCTGTCTTGCGGCTGTGATCGGCATTATCTCGACGCGCACCCGCGGCATCTATTTCTCGATGGTAACGCTCGCTTTGGCCCAGCTCGTCTATTACGTCGCGCTCCAGGCGTCGTCCTTCACCGGCGGCGAGAACGGCCTGCGCGGCTTCACTGTCGACCGCATCAGCCTGTTCGGCCTCCAGGTCAATTTCCTCGACCCCGTCAACAAATACTACGTGCTGATGGCCTTCGCGGGCTTGGCGATGTGGTTCCAGTCGCGCATCCTCAACTCGCCGTTCGGCGCCGTCATCGAGGCGATCCGCGAGAACGAGCAGCGCGCGCGGGCTTGCGGATACGATGTCGAACGCAGCAAGCTGGTCGTGTTCATGCTGTCGGGTGCGATCTCCTCGCTCGGCGGCTGCATGCTGGCACTGCATCTGTCGATCGTGCCGCTCGACATCCTGCACTACCAGACCTCCGGCATGATCGTGATGATGGTGCTGCTCGGCGGTGCCCGCAGCTTCTTCGGACCCTTCGTCGGCGCGGCGAGCTTCCTGATCCTGGAGGATGTCATCTCGCTGTGGACGCCGCATTGGCAGATCTTCGTCGGCGCGATCTTCGTGCTGTTCGTGCTGTTCCTGCCCAAGGGCATCTGGGGCACGCTGCTCGATGTGCTCGGCATCGGAAAGGCGCGGCGATGAGCAGTGAACTGCTTCGCGCCGAAGGGATCGGCAAACGCTTTGGCGGTTTCGTCGCGCTCGAAGGCATCACCGTGTCGTTCGCGGCCGGCCAGCTCACCTCGATCATCGGGCCGAACGGTGCCGGCAAGAGCACGCTCTTCAACATCCTCTCCGGCGCGCTGACGCCGACGTCGGGCAAGCTGCATTTCAGGGGACGCGAGCTCAACGGCTTGCCGCAGCACCGCTTCGTGCATCAGGGCATTTCGCGCTCCTACCAGATCACGAACATCTTCCCCGATCTGTCCGTGCATGAGAACGTCCGTGTCGCGGTCCAGGCCCTTACCGTGAGCTACGACATCTGGCGCAATCGCGCCCGGCTGACCGAACTGCAGGCGCGAGCCGACGCGGCACTCGACGCGGTAGGCCTTCTCGGCAAGCGGAACGAACTCGCAAAGTTCCTGTCGCACGGCCAGCAGCGCGCGCTCGAGATCGCGATCGCGCTGGTCTCCGAGCCGGAATTGCTGCTGCTCGACGAGCCGACCGCCGGCATGGGACCGGAAGAGACCAAGGACATGGTCGCGCTGCTCGAGCGGCTCGCCGACAAGCGCACCGTGCTGCTAGTCGAGCACAAGATGAAGATGGTGCTGGGCCTGTCCAAGCGCGTCGTGGTGCTGCATCACGGCCGCCTGCTCGCGGACGGCGCGCCCGACGAAATCAGGAGCAATCCGGAAGTCCGCCGGGTCTATCTTGGACAGAGTGAAGGCTATGGCTGAGACCGCATTGCTCGAGATCGAGAACCTCCATGCCTGGTACGGCGCAAGCCATATCCTGCACGGCATCTCGCTGCACGTGAAGGAGGGTGAGGTGGTCGCCCTCGTCGGCCGTAACGGCGCCGGCAAGACCACGACCTTGCGGGCGATGATGGGGCTGATGCCGAAGGCGACGGGCCGCGTGCACTTTGCTGGCAGGGAGCTGCTGCCACTACGCGCCCATCAGCGCTTCCACCTGGGCCTTGCCTATGTGCCCGAGGAGCGCCGCATCGTCCCCGGCCTCTCCGTGCGCGAGAACCTGCGGCTCGGCCTGGTCGCGGCCGGCAGCGGCATCGAGGAACGCACGGCGATCGACGGGATTGCCGAGACCTTTCCGCGCCTGAAGGAACGCCTCGACCAGGAGGGCGTGACGCTCTCGGGCGGTGAGCAGCAGATGCTGGCGATCGCGCGCGCGCTGATCGGCAGGCCCAAGATGATCCTGTTGGATGAGCCCTCCGAGGGCATCATGCCGGTGCTCGTCGAGGAGATGGGCGTGCTGTTCCGCCGCCTGCGCGACGAGGGCAAGACGCTGCTGCTGGTGGAGCAGAACGTGGAATGGGCGCTGCGGCTGGCCGACCGCGCCGTCATCATCGACCAGGGTGAGGTCGTCCATCAAAGCAGCGCGGCGGCGCTGCTCGCGGACAAGGACATCCAGGAGCGCTACTGCGCGGTCTGACGTCAGGCCACGACTTTGGCCGCGGCGCCGGCGAGACGAAGTCCTTCCTTCGCCAGATAATCGCCAATCGCGTCGCCCGGCATGGGCTTTGCGAAATAATAGCCCTGGATGAAGTCGCACCCGAGGCGGCGCAATGTGTCGAGCTGGGCACGTGTCTCGACGCCCTCGACGACGCAGGCGATCTCCATGTCGTCGCACAGGCCCGTGAGGGATTTGATGATCTTGTAGCTTACGGGATTGTCGTTGATGTCGGAAACGAAGCTGCGGTCGACCTTGATTTTGTCGAGCGGCAGCCGGTGCACGTGGCTCAGCGAGGAATAGCCGGTGCCGAAATCGTCGAGCGAAACGCCGCATCCCATCGCCTTCAGCGTCGCGATCGACTGCTGTGCGCGGATGAAGTCGAAAGTGACTGCGGTCTCGGTGATCTCGAAATCGATCCGGTGCGGGGACAGGCCGCTCTTCTCGATGATCGAGATCAGCGGCAGGATGCCCTCGGCGGCACAGACATCGTGGGCGGACAGGTTGAACGACAGACGGATGTGATCGGGCCAGGTTCTGGCCGTCGCGAGCGCGCGCCTCAGCAGCGCCTGCGTGAGGGGACGGATCAGGCCGATGCGCTCGGCCGCCGGAATGAAGTCGGCCGGCGAGACCAGGCCAAGGCGGGAGCTGTGCCAGCGTGCCAGGACCTCGAAGCCCGCGGTGTGCTCGCTCATGGCATCGACGATCGGCTGGAACACCAGGTCCATCTCGGTGCTGAAATCGGCCGTGCGCAGCAAATTCTCGATGACGCCGCGGCTGCGGATCTCGGCCTCGAGCTCGCTCGAGAAGATCACGGTGCGGCCGCGCAGATGGCGCTTGGCATGATAGAGCGAGTAGTCGGCGCATTCATAGAGCGCTTCCGACGTCGTCGCGGAGTACGGGAATAATGCGAAGCCGATCGAGCAGGACAGCCCGGTATGAGCGGTGTCTAGCTGGTAGGGCAGCCTGACCTGATTGCCGATGCGCTCGCCGAGCCGCATCAGGTCCGAATCCTCGGGGTCGCCGCACACGACGAGACCGAACTCGTCGCCGCCGAGCCGGGCCAACTCAACGCGCTGCGGGCCAAAGCCCTCGCAAACCTCGCGAATGCGCCGGCCCGCTTCGATCAGGACGCGGTCGCCCACCGAATGGCCGTAATTGTCGTTGATCGGCTTGAAGCCGTCGAGGTCGATGATCCCGACCGCGACCCGGACGTGCCGGCGCTCGGCGTCGGCAAAGGCGCTCGACAGCTCGGCGAAGAAGCGGCGGCGGTTCGGCAGCTCGGTGAGGGAATCCAGATTGGCAAGGCGGAAGTTCTCGTCCGAGAGCGCCTGCGTCGCGGCCTGCTGTGCGAGCAGCGACTTGCGGCTGGCGACGAGGTCGGCGAAGTCGCGATAGTAGATGGTCAGCACCGTCACCATCGCGCCGGTGACCAGCAAATTGTTGACGGCCATCGCCTCTAGCGTCGGCTCGCCCGTGGCGAAGTAGAACACCACATAGGGTACGTCGACGACCAGGGTCACGATCAGTGCGGACGAACGCAGATGCATCAGCGAGAAGATGCAGCCGATCACGGTCACCGCCATGTAGAAGGCAACCTGGCTCTTGGCAAAGGGATCGCCGTAGGGATAGAGCGCAAACGACCAGGCGGTGAAGCCCGCCGCGATCGGCGCCGCGATCCAGTTGGTGAGACGCAGACTGCGCAGGATGTCGGCGTCGTTGCGTACGACGTGGCGCTGCCGCAGCCACCAGAAGGTCCGATAGCCCGCCACTGCGATCAATGCGCCCGGCACGATCATGCTGAGCGAGGCGGGCGCCAGCGGAACATAGGTATAGGCGACAGCGATCGTGTTGGTGATCAGGATGAAATAGAGCAGCGGCATCTGCTTGGAGAAGGCTTCGAACTGCGCGCGCGTCAGCTCAGGATTGTCGACCGGGACCCGGAATAGATCCACGACAGTAGCGAGACGAGACTTGAATCTGGCGACAGGCATTGCAATACGAGCCCTGGATATCTTCAAAAACGCAGGCGATCTTGCACGGCGGGGGTAAAGGGCGCGTTAGATCGATCCCCTCGTCGCGGGTTGCGCGCGGCCACAGATGCTCCGGCCTGGTGCTCCAGTGAGGCCACGTTAAGCATAAGCCGCGGAAGAAGCCCGCGGTTTGGTTGCAAACGGCCGTAATAGGTGCAGCTACGTTCTGCTAACCATGTGAGAGAGCGCAACGTATTGCCGCACCGCCGATGTGAGAGCTTCTCGTCGAAAATGCTCCGACAGGCCGGGCGCATAGCTCGCACGCTCAGCCGGTTCGACGAACGGATTCGGTGCGCCGTTCGACAACGGCGGCGCGGCGGCTGAAAGCCGGAGCGCCTAGCGCCCGATCGTCACGCCGGCGGTCGAGCGCATGGCGTCCCTGAGGCTCGTCGCGTTCTTGTCGTCGAGTACGTCTCGCGTCAGCACGGTGGTCTGACCGGGCGTGTTGAGGACCGTCTCGCCGCGCGAGGAGGACAGCCGGTCGGCCTTGTAGGGTGCGGCCGGATCGGTGGCGGAGCCTGTCGCGTGCGGTTGGCGCGACCGCTTGCCGGGCGCCGCAACGGCGGCTTGCGAGACATAGAGGGCGGTGATCACGACCAGCAGCAACGAGCTTGCGCGCATATGCGATCTCCCTTGTCGGGATATCAGCCTAGCACATCAGGACAGCGATCGCGGAAGAAAGGATCAGGCGAGTGCGGCCTGGCGTTCCAGCGCCGGCTCGCGGGACCGCTCGACTTTCGAGGGCTCGGCGAGCCGCGTGAAACTGCGATGGCTCGCCTGCGCGGGGGCCTCGACGATGACGCCCTCACAGACGATCTGTCCGCCGAGCATCTTGAATTCCAGCTTGTCGTAGCGCGGCATCGTCTCGCCGGGCGCGGGCGGCAGCAGGCCGATGCTGCCCTGGATGTTCAGCGTGGCTTCGCCGGTGCCGTGCAGCCGAGGATTCCACATCCTGATCCCGCTTTCCGTCCAGCGCTGCCGGATCAGCGCGGTGCGATCGGCAGGTTCCGTGGGTCTGGCGCGAACTTTCGGCGGGCTGCGGATTTCCGGAGCAGGCGACACGAGCGCCGGACCGATGTGGGTGATGACGCTGGCCGCATCAGTGGAATTTTGCTCCGCGACCACCGCCGCTACGGGCGCCGCAATATCCGCAGCTGCCGGCTCGATGGCCACCGCATCGTCCGGCAAGGAATCGCCGGCGAAATGAGTCTCGGAGGCAGGCTCGACCAAAAGTTCGGCATCGGCAGAGGTGACGCACGGCGCATCGAGGATCGGCTCAACATCAACAACGACGCCGGGAGGCCGATCGTCGTCTACGATGAGGGCATTGGCCCCAAGCGGATCAGGCTCGACATCGACGGCCGACGGCGATGTCTCCACCGTGACAATGGCCTTGGCCTCGATCGGGAATGGATCGTTGTCAATGACGACTTCGGCGGCGTCGACCGGTTCGTCGATCGCGACCCGCATTGCATCGAAGGGCTCAACCTCTGTCGAGGCCTCCGCAACCGGGCCGCTGCTGATGGCGGGCTCGGACGCGGTTTCGATCTCGGCGGCCGAAGCCTCCTCCTCGACGACCGGCGCGATGTGGGGCGGCGTATCCCGGGAGACATCATCGCCGACGACCGCGTCGGTTGGTGCTGCCGGCGGGCTCTCCGAGATGACGGAGATCGCGGAATCATCCTGGGTCGAACGAGCTTCGCTTTCGGCTTCGTCGCGCCGCGAAGTCGTGCCGATGTCGGCAACTTGAGTCGAAGCGGCTTCCGCGACAACGACTTCGGCGACAGCGGCTTCGGCGATGATGGGCGAGACGTCAGCGGTGACCGGCGTGACGTCGATGCTGCCGCTATCCGGCACAGGCCGAAGCCGGGTGAATGCCCATTTCACCGCGGGGATGCGGCGCAGCAACGATATCAGTCTCGAAAGCACTAGGAGTTGTCCAAGAAGTCCTCGACGTGAGGCAATCGCTGATTCGCCAGCAATGTGAAAAACTGCCCCGGCCGTCACACCCCTGTCAATCTAGGTGAGACCAATTGCAGAACATCCGCGCATTCGGCGCGTAGGTCGGCGCGTGCGACGTGTCAGCCATCACGGCGACGCGGTCATCGTCTTAGAGGCCACGGTTTGGCCGAACCAGCGTGACCGCGACCACAGTACAGCCGCGCCGAAGCAGGCACGCTCCTTCCGAAGCGGTAGGAGAGGGAAGTGATCCACAAGATTTGTCTTGCTGCGGCCTTCGCCGCATCCATGGGCGTGCCGGCGTTTGCCGACGATCTCACGCCTAAAATCGCCGCTCACCTCATTCCGCCCAATCCGGAGATCCACATCTCCTGGACCAGTCCTGCATCCGATCTCGAGGGCCGCGCGATCGAGGTGGTCTGCGGCGAGGTCACGGTTCGCAATCCCCGGGGCTTTTCGACATCGACGTTCGCCTATGTCATCGACGACGACAAGCTCTGGCTGGCGTGGAAGATCGATTGGATGAAGGAGCCGGAGTCACAGGGCGTCCGCCGCGTGATGAGATATTGTCCCGGTCGTTGATCGACCCCTGTCGGACCGTGGAGGGGACGACGTCCCCTCCCGGTATCCGCGAACTTTTCGACTATTTGCCGGAGCCGGCACCGCCGCCAGCCTGGCTGCCCATATTGTTGGTGTTGGTGTTGTTGGTGTTGGTGCCGCCGGCCGAGGGTTGCTGCGCACCCTTGCTGTCGGCGGCTTCGTTCTGCATGTTCGACGAACGTCCGGTCGTCATGCCTTTGGTAGCGGGACCTCGCGATGACGGGCCGACGTCGCCCTGGCCGGAGGCGCCTGGAGCGGGTTGTGTCTGCGCGACGGCGCCACCGGTCGCCAGCGTCATGATGCATGCGGATGCCAAGATGAGCTTCTTCATGGGATTCTCCTTGACTTTACATGCCCAGACAATCCGCCTCCGTCAGCGACGTTCCTGTCGCGCTGCAGCCGCCCGTTCAACTCTATGCGGCCTAACGTCGGGGTTCCCGTTGTCATCGGCAGGGGCTATGCAGGACCGTCATTGTTGGTCAGGGAACGACGCATGAGGAAGATTGCCGCCGTCGGAGCGCTTCTGCTCTGGTCTACCATCGCATTCGCGCAGGATCGCACCCTCACGGTCGCCTCGACCACCTCGACGGAACAATCGGGCCTGTTCGGCCATCTGCTGCCGTTGTTCACGAAGGCCGAAGGCATCGGCGTGAAGGTCGTCGCCGTCGGCACCGGCCAGGCGCTGGATATCGGGCGGCGCGGCGATGCCGATGTGGTGTTCGTCCATGACAGGCCCGCCGAAGACAAGTTCATGTCGGAAGGGCAGGGCGTCAAGCGCTTCGACGTCATGTACAATGACTTCGTCATCGTCGGCCCGAAGAGCGATCCTGCAAAGATCGCCGGTGGCAAGGACGTTGCGGACGCGCTGCGCAAGATCGCAGCGGCGAAGGCACCGTTCATTTCGCGCGGCGACAAGTCCGGCACGCACGCAGCCGAGCTGAGGCTGTGGAAAGAGGCCGGTGTCGATCTCAGTGCCGGCAAGGACAATTGGTATCGCGAGATCGGCCAGGGCATGGGCCCGGCGTTGAACATGGCCTCGTCGTCGAACGCCTATCTACTGTCGGACCGCGGCACCTGGCTGTCCTTCAAGAACCGCGGCGAGCTTGCTATCCTGACCGAGGGCGACAAGCGGCTCTTCAACCAATACGGCGTCATGCTGGTGAACCCCGAGAAGCACCCCAACGTGAAGGCCAAGGACGGTCAGGCCTTTATCGAGTGGCTCGTCTCGTCTCGGGGGCAGGAGGCGATCGCGGGCTACAAGGTCGGCGGCGAGCAGCTATTTTTCCCCAACGCGTCCCACTAGCAGGAAGGCGATTGTCGACACCGCCACGCTGAGCGCGAGCAGGATCAGGCCGAGTCCGAGCGCCAGCGGCAGGTCGCCCTTGCTGGTCTCCAGCGCGATCGCGGTCGTCATCGTGCGCGTGAAGCCGCGGATGTTGCCGCCGACGATCATGATGGCGCCGACTTCGGCGATGGCGCGCCCGAACGCCGCGAGAAAGGCCGTCAGCAGCGAGGTTCGGCCGAGCGCGAACAGCAGCGCCATACTGCGGAAGGCCGACAGGCCGTCGATCCGGGCCAGATCGCCATATTCCGCCCACAGCAGGCTCGCGGGCCGGTGCACCAGTGCCACCACGATCGGGGTGGCCAGCAGCGTCTGCGCGATCACCATGGCAGCCGGCGTGAACAGCAGTCCGGCTACCCCAAGCGGGCCGGACCGCGACAGCAGGAGATAGAGCGCGAGTCCGACCACGACCGGCGGAAGGCCGAGCAGCGCGTTGGTCAGGACGATGACGACCTGCCGCCCGCGGAAACGAGTAATCGCGAGCATGGCGCCGAGCGGCGCGCCGATCACGAGCGCGATGAAACTTGCGGTCAGGCTGACTCGCACCGACAGGGCGACGATGCCGAGCAGCTCGGCATCGGCTTCGCCGATGAGCTTGAAGGCGGCAGCGATGGATTGCGAGAAGTCGTTCATCCAGGTCTGGACGTCGGCGCCGGCCGCAATGCCTCGGGGGCGTCGGGGTCGGGACTGTGAAGGCGTTTCACGTAAGATTTCCTGCGAGTATCCTGGTGCAAGGCAGCGGCGCGGTTGCGTTGCTCTGGCACCTCGTGGCTTCGCCTGCCGCCGGGAAGGGGTTTCCCGGCAGCAGGCCGATCACAGAATACTCACATGGAGCGGTTTGGAAACCGGATTTAACCGGGCCGCATTCGGCCTCAGCGCTTGACGGTGGCCGAAGCCGAAACCGTCGAGGCTGCTCCAATGCTTTCCCGCCAATAACGTTCGATCTGGTCGATCAAGGCAGGCGGGAGCGGGACGTAGTTGAGCGTCTCGGCCTGGGACTTGCCGTTCTGGAGTGCCCAGCGAACGAAGTCGATGGCGGCTGCGGAACGCTCCGGATATTTGGGGCCCTTCGGCATCAGCACGAAGGTCGTCGCCGTGATCGGATAGGCATCTTCGCCGGGTGCGTTTGTGAGCACGAGGTGAAAATCCTTCTCCGCCTTCCAGTCCGCGCTGGAGGCCGCGGCCTGAAAGGACGCGGCGTCGGGGACGACGAAATTGCCGGCGCTGTTCTGCACGATTCCGAAGGAAATCCGGTCCAGCCGTTGCAGCGCATAGGTGTATTCGAGATAGCCGATCGCGCCGGGAATGAGACTGACGAGCGAAGCGACGCCGTCATTGCCCTTGCCGCCGAGACCAAGCGGCCACTCGACCGAGGTGCCTTCGCCTACGCGCGATCTCCATTGCGGGCTGACTTTCGAGAGATAGTTCGACCAGTTGAACGTCGTGCCGGAGCCGTCGACACGATGGATCACCGTGATCGGCGCGTTCGGCAATCTGATCTCGGGGTTGATCGCGCCGATCGCCGGATCGTTCCAGGATTTGATCCTGCCGAGATAGATGTCCGCGAGCATCTGTCCGGTGAAGCGGATCTGGCCGGGCTTGACGCCGTCGATATTGACCACGGGAACGACGCCCCCGATCACGATCGGGAATTGCATCAAGCCGAGCTTGTCCAACTCGTTGGGATCGAGCGGCATGTCACTTGCGCCGAAATCGACGGCCTCTTTCTTGACCAGGCCGATGCCGATGCTCGAGCCGACCGCTTGATAGTTGACGGCGTTGCCCGTCTTCGCCCTATAGGCGTCGGTCCATTTCGCCATCACCGGCGAGACGAAGGTTGAGCCCGCCCCTTTGGTCTCGGCTGCCGAGCCTTGAGTTGACGGGCCTTGGGTTGCGACGAGCAGGGCGGTGAAGATAATTGGAAGTGCAATATGTTTGTTCATATGCGCAGAGCTAACAGCTGGGGCACGAGGCCGATGTGGTCCATGTCACAACCCGATCGCGAGGCGTTCGCGCTGGCCATGGCGCACCGGTTACAGCACACCGTCAGCGCGCGCCGCGTCATCCGATTGGTGTAGATCTCAGGCGATCCGGGCCGGTCCCCGCAGTCCCTGCGCCGGGCAAGGACCAGGCGCCGAATTCGGCGCGGATTGCCCGCGAAGGCGCCAAATTCAGGTCTTTTCGCGCTCCGAGGCGGCTTTATTCCGGCCATGGATGCTTTAAGGAAGGGGCAGGATCAGGTCGCAGCCGCCCGGTGGCGGTGCTAGACCCTGGTGCAGGAACAATGGGCCGTGCCGTCCCGGCGCGAGCCGCAAGGATGAAGGATATGAGGCAATGATCCAGACCGTTGGCATCATCGGGGCGGGGACCATGGGAAACGGCATCGCGCAGATCTGCGCGGCAGCCGGGCTCTCGGTTGTGATGGTCGACATTTCCGATGCGGCGGTGAACCGCGGGATTTCGACCGTCGGCGGCAGCCTCGAGCGCCTGGTCAAGAAGGAGAAGATGTCGGCGGCCGATCGTGATGCGACCCTCAAGCGCATCACCGGCACCACCGACCGGGCGAAGCTAGCCGATTGCGATCTCGTCATCGAGGCCGCGACCGAGAACGAGGAGCTCAAGGTCAAGATCCTGAAGGATCTCTGCGCAACGCTCTCGCCGCGTACGCTGGTCGCGACCAACACCTCGTCGATCTCGATCACCAAGCTCGCTGCCGCGACCGACCGTCCCGACCGCTTCATCGGCATGCACTTCTTCAACCCGGTGCCGGTGATGGCGCTGCTGGAGCTGATCCGCGGCCTGCAGACCTCGGACGACACTCACGCCAAGGCGCTCGATTTCGCCCAGCGCGTCGGCAAGGTGGCGATCACGGCGAAGAACAGCCCGGGCTTTGCCGTCAACCGCATCCTGTGCCCGATGATCAACGAGGCGATCTTCGCGCTCCAGGAGGGGATCGCGACGGCGGAAGAGATCGACGCCGGCATGAAGCTCGGCTGCAACCATCCGATCGGACCGCTGGCCCTGGCGGATCTCGTCGGCCTCGACACCATGCTTTCGGTGATGGAGGTCTTTTACAAGGGCTTCAACGACCCCAAATATCGGCCAGCGCCGCTGCTGAAGGAGATGGTCGATGCCGGCCATCTCGGTCGCAAGACCGGGCAGGGCTTTTACTCGTACGGCGCCTGATCAGGGCGTCGGCGGCGGGCCCTGGTCCGCCGCCGGATTCCGCACTTTGCGCTGCGACAAAGACGACGCGCGCAATTGGCTCGACAATGTTGAACGGGCGGCTTGCGGAACAACGGAACGGATAACGAAGGACATGTCGGATCGACTGAAGGCCGAGCGGGAAGCTGCGGCCGCGCGGCGGAACCTGTTGACCCAGGATGCGATCGAGCGCACCGGAATCACCGAGGAGATGATCGGGGAACTCGTCACCCGCTTCTACGGACGCGTGCGCGAAGATACCCTGCTGGGGCCGGTGTTCGGCGTCGTGAAGAACTGGGACGAGCATCTCGCCAAGCTCAAAGATTTCTGGTCCTCGGTCGTGCTGATGAGCGGCCGCTATCACGGCTCGCCGATGCGGGCGCATCTGCCCTTGAGCCTGGTGGGTGGCCATTTCGACCGCTGGCTCGATCTGTTCGAGCAGACTGCGCGCGAGGTCTGCCCGCCGCCGGCCGCCAGCCTGTTCATCGACAAGGCGCGCCGCATCGCCGACAGTTTCGAGATGGCGTCGGCGACCGTCGCCGGCTCGATCGCCGCGCCGCGTCACGTGCTGAGGTCCTGACGCCTGCAGAGTGTGCAAACGTATCGCGGTGCGTTTTTGCGCAGCGCGATCGATAGAGCGCTGCACCAATTCCGACATCATCGGTCTGATCTGCAAAATCATCATGCCGATCGCGCGGCATGACGTTGATTTTTCGAAAACGCGTTTGAATGCGTTCATTCTCATTCAATCAACGCGAGTGAAGCCATATTGATGCACTGCGGCGCCAATTCTCCGCCTTTTTTTCGGCAGAGTTCCAGCGCCTGCTTGTGGACATGTCCCGCGCATCGTTCACGACCGACCTCTCATCGTCCGAGAACTCCACGGAACCAAACGCCGACGCGTGCAGTGAGCAGACGCGGCGAACCGTGCTGCTCGGCGCGCTCGCCACCACGGCATGCCTCGGTTGTTCCCCGCCCGCGCGCGCGGGCGAGGGCGAGGATCCGCCTGGCTCGGACGAGCGGCCGCAGAAGGGCGATGTGCTCGTCTTCTCCGAAGGCGACAAGGAAGGAAAACTGATCACCGCGGCCGACCTGCCGGCCGGCGGACCGCCGGTGCATGCCTGGCCGAAGGACCCCAAGACATCGGTGGTGCGCAGCGCCTCCCGGCTCAACGAGATCCTGATCATCCGGCTCGATCCGGCGGAGCTCGACGACAAAACACGCGAGCGCGCCGTCGACGGCATCATCGCTTATTCGGCGATCTGCGCCCATGCCGGCTGTCCCGTCACCGCCTGGGTGAAGAGCGATGTCGGCGACAAGGAGGTGTTCAAGTGCATGTGTCACAACTCCGAATACGATCCTCGTGCGGGCGCACAGGTCGTGTTCGGACCGGCGCCGCGACGGCTCGCGGCGCTGCCGCTCGCGCTCGCTGACGGCTCGCTCAGCGTCGCCGGCAATTTCATCGGAAAGGTAGGTGGCGCGCAGCCAGGATGACGGACGGTGCGGGCCCCGCGCCCGCGTCACGAGAGGTCGTATCCGCCGACGGGCGGACGACGGGACGAACGACAAGAATTCAACACAAGAATTCAAACGGATGAAAAAGGGGAACGTCCATGAACACTTCCATGACCAGGAAGCAATTCTACCTGTCCGGCTTCGTCGCCTTCACCTGCCTCGTTTCGACCGCCGCAATGGCTGGCCCGATCGAGAGCTACACGCCGGTCACCGCGCAGCGGCTGGAGAATCCGGAGCCGAGCAATTGGATGCTCTATCGGCGCACCTATGACGGCCACGGTTACAGCCCGCTCGAGCAGATCAACACGTCCAACGTCAAGAACCTCACGCCGGTCTGGACTTTCGCCACCGGCGTCGTCGAAGGCCACGAGGCGCCGCCGATCGTCAACAACGGCGTGATGTTCGTGGCGACCCCGATGGGGCAGGTGATCGCCCTGAATGCCAAGACCGGCGACGAATATTGGCGCTACAAGCGGCAGCTCCCCGACGATTTGTTCCAGCTGCACCCGACCAGCCGCGGCGTCGGCCTCTGGGAAGACAAGCTCTTCCTCGCCACCACGGACGACCACGTCGTCGCGCTCGATGCCAAGACCGGCAAGGTGGTGTGGGACACCAAGGTGCAGGACTACAAGAAGGGCCAGTACATGACCCTGATGCCGTTGATCGTCGACGGCAAGGTCATCGTCGGCGGCTCCGGCGGCGAGTTCGGCGTGCGCGGCTATGTCGCCGCCTACGACGCCAAGGACGGCAAGGAGCTGTGGCGAACTTTCACCATTCCCGGCGAAGGCGAACCGGGCCATGAAACGTGGCAGGGCGACGACTGGAAGAACGGCGGCGGCTCGGCCTGGATGACCGGTAATTACGACAAGGAGACCAAGACGATCTATTGGGGCGTCGGCAACGCCGCGCCATGGCCCGGCGAGACCCATCCCGGCGACAATCTCTACACCTCCTCGGTGCTCGCGCTCGATCCCAACACCGGCAAGATCAAGACCCATCATCAATATCACCAGAACGATTCCTGGGACTGGGACGAGGTCGAGGCACCGATGCTGATCGACCTGCAGCGCGACGGCAAGAACATCAAGAGCCTGGTCCATCCGGGCCGCGATGCGATCTTCTGGGTGCTCGAGCGCACGCCGACCAAGATCAACTATGTCGCCGGCTGGCCGTTCGTCTCCACCGACGTCTGGAAGGGTATCGAGCCCGAGAGCGGCAAGCCGATCGTCGATCCCGCGCACAAGCCGGTGATCGGCAAGCGCGTCGAGTTCTGTCCGTCGCTATGGGGCGGCAAGGACTGGCCGTCGGCGGCCTACAGCCAGAAGACCGGCCTCGTCTACGTGCCCGCCAACGAGAATTTCTGCGGCGGGTTCACCGGCGAGAAAGTCGCGCTCAAGCCGGGCGAGCTCTGGCTCGGCACCAAGCCGGAGGACATCGGCCTGAAGGTGAAGCCGGGCGCGGATCATTTCGGCGAGCTGCAGGCCTGGGATCCTTCGACGGGAAAGAAGGTGTGGCAGCACAACTTCCCGAAATCGCAGCTGTTCGGCTCGGTGACGGCGACTGCGGGCGATCTCATCTTCGTGGGCGGCACCAATGATCGCAACTTCCGCGCCTTCAATGCCAAGACCGGCGAGCTGCTGTGGGAGCAGAAGACCAACTCCGGCATCATGGGCATGCCGGTGTCCTATGAGATCGACGGCACGCAGTACATCGCGATCCAGTCGGGATGGGGCGTGGACGCGCAGCGCATCCAGGATGCACTGGTGACCAACAACATCGGCATCGAAGCCAACGTGCCGCAAGGCGGCGTCATCTGGGTGTTCGCGCTCAAGAAGTAGCTCCGCGGGCGGATCGAAGACAGCGGAGTAGCAGGGGGGTGGTGAATGCGGCGGACGGCAACGTCCGCCGCATTTTTGTGATGGACGGCCCGCGGACTCTTCGTCATGCCCGGGCTCGTCCCGGGCATCCACGCTCTTCGGGTCGCGGCAAAGATCGTGGATGGCCGGGACAAGCCCGGCCATGACGGCGTGAAGGACCAGAAGGTCTATTTCCCTTGCCGATCGACCTTGTCCTTTTCCTTCTGGTTCATTTCCTGAACCTTCGGATCGGGATTGTGCTGCCCGGTCGTCTGTGTGGTCGAGGCGGGCGGGGCGCCGGCGTTTGGCAGTGAGGTCTGGTCCGGCGTGCCTGGGCGCGTTGCCGTGGTTGGCGGCGTTGTGCTGCTTTGGGCGAATGCGCCTGAGGCCGTCAAAAGAAAGGCGCTCGACAGCGAGACTGCGAGCGCCCTGGAGATGTTGGTCATCGATCTGCTCCTGTCAGATCGATGGAAACGGCGCGAGACGCCTGGTGTTCCGTCTCGCGCTTCAGTTTCGTCTTACGCCTCCAATTGCTTGCCGATCGGAAGCGAGCGGATGCGCTTTCCCGTCGCGGCGAAGATGGCATTGATCAGCGCCGGCGCGAATGGCGGCACGCCGGGCTCGCCGACGCCGCTCGGCGGCGTGTCGGGGCCGGGCGGCACGATATAGACGTTGGTCACGACAGGAGATTCGTCGATCCTGACGACCTGGAAGTCGTCAAAGTTCTTCTGCTGCACCTTGCCGTCCTTGAAGCTGATCTCGCCGTATTTGGCGAGGCTCAGCCCCATGATCGCGGCGCCCTCGATCTGCGAGGCGATGCGTTCGGGGTTGACATAGGTGCCGCAGTCGATGGCGGTATCGACCCGCGGGACCGTCAGCTTGCCCTTGTCGTCGACGGCCACCTCGACGATGGTCGCGATGTAGCTGACGAAGCTGCGGTGCACGGCAATGCCGAGACCGTGGCCCTTCGGCACCTTTCGCCCCCATTCGCCCTTCTCGGCGACCAGCTCGACCACCTTGCGCAGGCGCGCGGTGTCGATCGGGTAGCTGTCCTGGGGCTCGCCATAGTTCCAGAGGTCCTTCACCGCCGGCTTGACGATCCGCGGGCTGCCGATCAGCTCGAGCAGCATGTCTTTCTGGTCGCGCCCCGTCGCCTGCGCGATCTCGCCGACCATCGACTGCACCGCGAAGGCACGCGGGATGTTCGAGACCGAGCGGAACCAGCCGATGCGGGTATGCGCGGCGGCTTCCGGATTCTCGCAGGAGATGTTGGCGATCTCGAACGGCATGTCCGCGAGGCCCATGCCGATCTCGAACGGCGCCTGGTGCACCGTGCCGGCCGCAAACGTCGAGGCGATGCTGGGGGCCACGCTGCGATGGCGCCAAGCGATCACCTTGCCGCTCTTGTCGAGGCCGGCCTCGATGCGCTCGACCGAGACCGTGTGCAGGAACCCGTTGTGGATGTCGTCCTCCCGCGTCCATTGCACCTTCACCGGCGCACCGAGCTCCTTGGAGAGCAGGGCGGCCTCGAGCGCAAAGTCGCATTTCGACTTGCGGCCGAAACCGCCGCCGAGCAGGGTGACATTGACGGTGACGTTGCCCTCGGGAATGCCGAGCGTCTTGGCGACGTCGTCGCGGGTGCCGCCCGGGCTCTGTACCGGCGCCCAGATCTCGGCCTTGTCGCCCTTGACGTCGGCGACCGCCACCGGCGGTTCCATGCTGACATGGGCAAGATGCGGGATGTAGTACTCGCCGACGATCACCTTGTCGGCCCCCTTCAGCGCAGCATCCGCGTCGCCCTCCTTGCGCACGACGAGGCCCGGCTTGCGCGAGGCCTCCTCGAGCTCCTTGCGGTAGGCGACCGAGTCGTACTTGGCGTTGGCGCCGTCGTCCCAGACCAGCTTCAGCGCATCGCGGCCCTTGATCGCCGCGCCAGTGTTGCGCGCGATCACGGCAACGCCGCCGAGCGGTTGGAACTTTGACGGCCACGGCCAGCCCTGAACCTTCATCACCTTCTCGACGCCGGGGACCTTCAGCGCCGCGTCCGGAACAAACGAGACGAGCGTGCCGCCGGTCACCGGTGGGCGCGCGATCACGGCATATTTCATGCCTGGCAACCGCACGTCGGCGCCGTAACGCGCCTTGCCGGTGGTGATGTCGTGGAGATCGACGATGCCGACCTGGCCCTTGGTGAGATAGCGGAAGTCTTTGGGGTCCTTCAGCTTGAGGCCTTCGATTGCAGGCACCGATTCCTTGGCGGCATCGGCGGCGAGCTCGCCGAAGCCCAGCTTGCGGCCGCTGGCGCTATGGACGACCTCGTGATTGACGGCCTTGACCTCGGTCGCCGGCACGCCCCAGCGCTTCGCCGCGGCCTGCTCCAGCATGGTGCGGGCGGCGGCGCCGATCTGGCGCATCGGGATCAGATAATGCCGCGTGCTGCGCGAGCCGTCGGTGTCCTGGTTACCGAACTTGACCTCGTCGCCGTGGGCCTGCTGCACCTTGACCCTGGACCAGTCGGCTTCCATCTCCTCGGCCACGATCAGCGGCAGGCTGGTGCGGACGCCGGTGCCCATCTCGGAACGGTGTCCGATGATGGTGACAATGCCATCGGGGGCGACCGAAACGAACACGCGGGGATCGACCACGACGCCGTGCGGCATCTTGCCGGCACCGGTTTCATAGGCGAGCGCCTGGCGCGACATCACGGGGGCGGCGAGCACGAAGCCGCCGGTGACGCCGAGCCCCTTCAGGATGCTGCGGCGCGAGATCTTCTCGACCCTGACGTGCTTCTCGAAACCGCGAAGCTTGCGGGGATTGTCGATGAAATTCATGTCACACTCCCGTCGATGCGAGATGGACCGCGTTCTCGATGCGTTGATAGCAGCCGCAGCGGCAGATGTTGCCGGACATCGCCTCGCGGATCTGGTCATGCGAGGGCTTCGGGTTGTCCATCAGAAGTGCCGCGGCCTGCATGATCTGGCCGGCCTGGCAGAAGCCGCATTGCGGCACGTTGACCTGGCGCCAGGCCTTTTGCACCGGATGGTCGCCGTTCGGATGCAGCCCCTCGATCGTCGTAACCTCGCGTCCGGAGACGTCCTTCACCGACGTGATGCAGGCGCGCACGGCCTCCTTGTCGACGATGACAGTGCAGGCGCCACACAGGGCCTGACCGCAGCCGTATTTGGTGCCGGTCAGCCCGGCCTCGTCACGCAGGAACCAGAGTAGCGGGAGATCCGGGTCGCCGTCCCAGCTCTGTTCCTGGCCGTTGATCTTCACCTTGATCATGATCATCCCTCGCTCTTCATAAGCATGCCAAATTCAAAACGTGCCGACGCCCATCGGCGCAATGCCGGTTGCGTCGTGTCGTTCACATTTCGGCCCGCGGCCCTGCACGGGCAGATCCCGGCAGGAGGCAGGAACGTGAATCTCGATTGTCCGGATGTGTTCGATACCTCCCGTTTTGTTCTTAATTGATTGTATTTCGCGCGGCATCGTGACGGCGCGACCGTAACAGAGATCGCGCCGGCCCGGCGTTCACAGCCGGGTGTTCTCACCGGGAAAAGATTGCATCGATGGTTTGTCAAAAGCAGGGCGCGTCATCGCGCCGCGTGGGCCGCGTGTTTGCAAAATAGGAGCTGCCACGAAAAAAAGCTTCGTCCGACAGAATGACTGCGCGGACGAAGCAGGATGCCTCAGTCGAGGGAGGGAGAAACGCAGGGCCGGAACTTCAGGATGGAAGTTGGCGGCGCTGCGCAGTCATTCAGAGACCAGGACTGAGGGAGCTCATCACCCTCGTGGACACGTAGATCGCAGAGGCGGCGGCATCGCCGCGATCGTCCCGGGAGCCGGGCCGTCCGGCCGCTGGCACGGATCGAGGCCAGCGAGCGGACGGGGTTCGGCGAAGGTCTGGCGGCCTTGCTCAGGCAGCCTTCAAGCGGCCCTACTCAAGCCGCCTTGGCTTTGGCGACGTGGGTCGCGATCGCGTCCATCAGCGCCGGTGACAGGCAATCATAGGGCTCGAGCCCGATTTCCTTCAGCCGCGAGCGGATGCCCGCCATCTGCTCCGGCTTCACGCCCGCTTCGATCACCGAGGAGACGAAGGCGGCGAATTGCGGCGCCTGCGAGCCCTGCTCCTGGAACAGCTCGGGATGGATGAAATCGAGACCGTAGAACGGGTGGCCCGTGTTCTCGATGCGGCCGTACATGTGCGTGCCGCAAGCCTTGCAGGCATGGCGCTGGATCACCGCGGAGGGATCGACGATCTGGAGCTTGTCGCCGTTCTCGAGCACGGTGACGTTCTGGCGCGGCACCACGGCGACGACGGAGAACGTCGCGCCTTGCGGCTTCCAGCATTTGGTGCAGCCGCAGGCGTGATTATGGGCGACGTCGCCCTTGATGCCGACCTTGACCTGGTGGTCCTTGCATTTGCAGGCCAGCGTGCCGCCGGCAAAGCTGCCGCTGCCCTGTTTGAGGCCGTTGTCGATCGAGGGATGGAGTGCAACAGTCATGGGTCGATCCTCCTTGGGGTGACGCTTTCGAGTTAGTACACGACGACTGAACGGATGGATTTGCCCTCGTGCATGAGGTCAAAGCCCTTGTTGATCTCCTCGAGCTTGAGCACGTGGGTGATCATCGGATCGATCTGGATCTTTCCGTTCATGTACCAGTCGACGATCTTTGGCACGTCGGTGCGGCCGCGCGCACCGCCGAAGGCCGTGCCGCGCCAGTTGCGTCCGGTGACGAGCTGGAACGGGCGGGTGGCGATCTCCTTGCCGGACTCGGCAACACCGATGATGATCGAGGTGCCCCAGCCGCGATGGCAGGCTTCCAGCGCCTGGCGCATCACCGTGGTGTTGCCGGTGCAATCGAACGTGTAGTCGGCGCCGCCGTCGGTGAGGCCGACGAGATGCTGGACGATGTCGCCGGTGACCTTCTTGGGATTGACGAACTCGGTCATGCCGAACCTGCGGCCCCAATCTTCCTTGGCGTCGTTGATGTCGACGCCGATGATCTTGTCGGCGCCGGCCATCTTGGCGCCCTGGATCACGTTGAGGCCGATGCCGCCGAGACCGAACACCACCACGTTGGAGCCCGGCGTGACCTTCGCGGTGTTGACGACGGCGCCGACGCCGGTGGTGACGCCGCAGCCGATGTAGCAGCTCTTGTCGAAGGGGGCGTCCTCGCGGATCTTGGCGACCGCGATCTCCGGCAGCACGGTGAAGTTCGAGAAGGTCGAGCAGCCCATGTAGTGGTAGACCGGCTTGCCCTTGTAGGAGAAGCGGCTGGTGCCGTCGGGCATCACGCCCTTGCCTTGCGTCGCGCGAATCGCGGTGCAGAGGTTGGTCTTCTGGCTGAGGCAGCTTTTGCACTGCCGGCATTCGGGCGTGTAGAGCGGGATGACATGGTCACCCGGCTTCACCGAGGTCACGCCGGGGCCGATCTCGCGGACGATGCCTGCACCCTCATGGCCCAGGATCGATGGGAAAATTCCCTCGCTGTCGAAGCCGTCGAGCGTATAGGCATCGGTGTGGCAGATGCCGGTGGCCTTGATCTCGACAAGGACTTCGCCGGCCTTCGGGCCTTCCAGGTCGAGCTCGACGATCTCAAGCGGCTTCTTGGCCTCGAAAGCGACGGCGGCACGTGTCTTCATCGTAAACTCCTCAGATTCTCATCGGGCGCCAAGAATTCGTCTCGGCAATCCCAGCAACGTTCATTTCTTGCCCATGCAGGCGTCTTCGGCCTTGGTGTAGGCTTCCGTCTTCGCTTCCTTGTTGGCCGGGCGCTGGCGGCCCCAGGCTTCGGTGGAGCGGGCGCGCAGATAGACGTAGAGATCGTCCATGTAGCAGGCGACGTTCGGGTTGTCGCCGAACGCCGGCATGACGTTCTCCTGCGCCGTCGAGACGTTCTTGCGACCGGAGGCGACCACGCCGAGGAAGTCGCCATAGCTCATCGTCTTGACGGAATCCTTGAGCGCCGGCGCATAGGTGGAGCCCATGCCGTCGGGGCCATGGCAGACGTGGCAGTCGGAGTGGTAGCGGCGGTATCCAGAATAGGTGAACCAGTCCACGGTGCCGTCGGCCGAAATCTTGTAGGTCGGCGTTCCCTCCTTATCGAGCCACTTTCCGTCGTCTTCCTTCTTCACGGCGGTCGGGTCGCCCGGACCGTCCGCGACCGCAATTCCTCCGGACGCAACAAAGATCGTCGCAGCAATGAGAGAGCAGATTTTACGCAAGAGATTTATCCTCGAAGGTGCCCGGGGGAGACGAGCCGGCGCGTGGGGTTGATCCACGCGCCGGAGCGATGCTGATGGGCCTAGTTCGGCAGCGAGAACACGGTCAGCGTGCCGCCGAGCGCCGTGTAGTTGCTGAGGGCCGCGTAGCCACCGACTGCGCCGAGGCCTGCGGTCGGATCGGTCAGACCTGCCGCCAGACCGATGCCAGCCCAGCCGCCGACGCCGGAGAGCACTGCGACATACTGCTTGCCGCCGTTCTCATAGGTCGTGACGTTGCCGATGATGCCGGAGGGAGTCTTGAACTTGTAGAGCTCCTTGCCGGTCTTGGCATCGACCGCCTTCAGGTAGCCTTCGAGCGTGCCGTAGAACACCACGTTGCCGGCGGTCGCGAGCGCACCCGACCAGACCGAGAACTGCTCCTTGTTCGACCAGACGATCTTGCCGGTCTTGCCGTCCCAGGCGATGAAATTGCCCATGTGGCTTTCACCCTGCGGCGGATACATCGACAGCGTCGCACCCACATAGGGCTGACCCGCGGTGTAGCTCACCTTGAACGGCTCGTAGTCCATGCAGACGTGGTTGGTCGGAACGTAGAACAGCTGCGTGTCCGGCGAGTAGGCTGCCGGCTGCTCGTCCTTGGTGCCGAGCGCGGCCGGGCAGATGCCCTTCACGTTGTGGTCTTCGCCCGCCTTGTCGGTCGAAGCTGCGTCGAGCACCTTCGGACGACCATAGGTCGGCGAGTTCTTGTCCATGTCGACGCCGGAGGTCCAGTTCACCTTCGGATCGTACTTTTCGGCGACCAGCAGCTCGCCGGTGGCGCGATCGAGCGTATAGCCGAGGCCGTTACGATCGAAATGCGTCAGCAGCTTGCGGGGCTGGCCGTTGATCGCCTGATCCGAGAGGATCATCTCGTTGACGCCGTCATAGTCCCACTCGTCGTGGGGCGTCATCTGATAGACCCACTTGGCCATGCCGGTGTCCGGGTTGCGTGCCCAGATCGTCATCGACCATTTGTTGTCGCCGGGACGCTGCTTCGGATTCCAGGTCGAGGGGTTGCCCGATCCGTAATAGACGAGGTTCAGCTCGGGATCGTAGGAGATCCAGCCCCAGGTGGCGCCGCCGCCGATCTTCCACTGATCGCCTTGCCAGGTCTTGAGGCTCGAGTCCTTGCCGACCGGCTTGCCGAGCGCAGTGGTCTTCTCGGCGTCGACCAGGATCTGGTTGTCCGGCCCTTCCGAATAGCCGCGCCATGCCAGCTTGCCGGTCTTGATATCGTAGGCCGACATATGAGCCTGGACGCCGAATTCGCCGCCGGAGATGCCGATCAGCACCTTGTCCTTGATGACCATGGGCGCGGACGTGCCGGTCTCGCCCTTGCTGGGGTCGCCGTTCTTGGCGGTCCATGCGACCTGACCGGTCTTGACATCGAGCGCGACGAGGGTGGTGTCGGCCTGATGCAGGAAGATCTTGCCGTCGCCGTAGGCCAGACCACGGTTGACCGTGTCGCAGCACATCACGGGGATGACGTTCGGATCCTGCTTCGGCTCGTACTTCCAGACGATCTTGTTCTCCTGAGAAAGGTCAATGGCGTAGACCTTGTTCGGGAACGGGGTGTGGACGTACATCATGTTGCCGATGATCAGCGGGCCGCCTTCGTGGCCGCGCAGCACGCCTGTCGAGAAGGTCCAGGCAACCTGGAGCTTGCCTACGTTCTGTGAGTTGATCTGGTTGAGCTTGGAATAGCGGGTATTGGCATAGTCGCCGGTCGGCATCACCCAGTCTTTCGGGTTTTGCGACATCTTGATCAGCTCGTCATTGGCCGATGCGCTCCCGACGGCGAGAGCCGCCGCTGAGCCAAGAAAGGTCGCCAGTAGCACCTTGCGCATAGTCATTCCTCCGTTGGTCTCGTTTATTGTTTCCGAAGTATTACTGATTCACCGGGCTTCTCGTCCGGCGTCTGCTCGTGCAGGGCGGTCACGATTGCGACCAGAAACGATGCTGTGCTGTTTCCTCCTCCTGATGAGAGCCACGGGTCCACGTGCAGGAGCGGCCCGTTCTTGTTGTTCCTGCCGCAATCCCTAACGACTTCGCCATCGGGAAACTTGCCCAAGAGGGAAGCTGCTTTGCTCGACAGCGCACGGAGGAAAAGATTTTGATTTTGCAGTAGCGAATTCAGCGGCTTCCGCGCGGCATGGCAGCCGCTTTCAACGCTCAGGTTCCCCTTGACGGCGCTGCAACTAAGGCGGAGGATTAACTTTCAAGGGTGGCGATGGAACGATGGCGCTCGTGCCAAGAGACCGCTCAAAATCGAGGTAAACGTCACGCAATCACGGCTGAGGGCTCCAGCAAGCGCTGGTCGCGATTCGCGTCGAATCTCCGGATCAAACCAGTGGCTGGATTAATGTCCGACACCATTCACACGCTTTCGACGACCGGTATGACGCCGAAGCGCCAGATCCAGAGCTGGATCGACGGGCTGACGAGCCTGTGCGGGCATTTTGACGTCGACCCGCTGGAGGCGTCCTCGCTCGAAGGCCGCATCGACTACACGAGCGTCTCGCGCCTGAAGCTCTGCCAGATCGAGGTGAGCCAGCACCGCATCGCGCACACGCTGGCGCGCGCCAAGGCCAATGAACACCCCTACATCAAGATCCATTTCCAGACCTACGGCGTGTCCTATTTCGAGCAGGAAGGCCGCCACATCGAGATCAACCCCGGCGATATCATCGCCTATGACGTCTCCTGCCCGCATTCGATCATCAGCCCGGCCTTCACGCGACACGACGTGGTGATCGTGCCGAAGGCACTGCTGCGCGACCGTGGATTCCCCTCGCAGCGGATGCCCGCCTGCAAGCTGACGGCGAAGACCGGCACGGGCCGGATCGCGCACGATTTCGTCCATGCCACCTTCGACGAGGCGGCCAAGCTGTCGGCGAACAGCGCGGTCGGCGTCGCCGATTCGCTGATCGACCTGTTGCTGCTGCCGCTGCGCGAAGCCGACACGATGTTCGACCGGGTCGGGCCCGAAGCGATGTATGTGCGCGCGCAGTTCTTCATCCGCGAGCACCTGCGCGATCCCGATCTGTGCATCGACCAGATCTCGACCGAGCTCGGCTGCTCCAAGCGCTATCTGCACATGTTGTTCTCGGAGCGTGGCACCACGGTGAGCGACTACATCTGGCAGGCGCGCTTGCAGAACTGCCGCCAGGAGCTCGAGGCTCACGCCGGCAAGACCATCACCGACGTCGCGTTCTCCTGGGGCTTCTCCAGCTCATCGCATTTCAGCCGCGTGTTCCGGAAATACTTTGGCGTGGTGCCGTCCTCGATCCACAAGGCGCAGCAAGGCGTCGCGAGTTCGGGCGAGCATTAGGCAGGTACCGAAGTCGCCCTGGCGATCAAGCCGCTCCGGCGATCGCGCCGTTCCGGCGATCAAATGCCGGTCACGCAGATGCCGCAATGTAGGGAATGCTGACCAGCAGAGCGGCAAGCAACGCGGCATTGCAGAGCATTCCGCTCCAATGCAGCCGCCGCAGCCGACCCGCGGCATCGGTATCGCCGGCCTTGCCGGCGTTGAGCTGCTCGTCCATCCGCTGCATGAACCAGCGGCGTCCGCCGATCGCGAGAGCTGCAAGCAGGCCGACGCCGATCGCGGCGAGCGGGCGGCCGTCGAGCAGCAAAGCCAGTGTCGCGATGATTCCGGCAACGCGCATCACCAGAAAATGGGCGTTGAACATTCCGCGCAGCAACTGGGCGACGGGCTGAATATCGAGCCTCACCAGCAGGAAGGCGGGTGAGGCCAGCGTGAAATAGCCCATCGGAAACAGCAGAATGACCATAACGGCGACGGCGACTGCATCCGGTGTCATGCGATCGGCCCTTGTTGTCCGCAGAGGTGCGCAATCATAGCGGGAAAATGCGCGTCCGACACTAGGCTTTGGTCGGATTCCGGGACGGGGAGGGCGGCCCGGCACGCCGGCCGCCGCTCCGAAGCTCTAGGCCGGCTCGAGGCCGAGTGATTTCGCACTCTCGATCCAGATCGGCAGTTCGCGCTGATACAGCGCGTTGGTCTCCTTGAAGCCAATCGCGGGCTCGAGCACGAAGGTCGCCAGCACCTCCTTCACTTTCGGATCGTTGTTGGCGGCGACACACAGCTCCGCCAGGCGGTCGACGACCCCTTGCGGCGTCGCCCTGGGCACGGCCCACCCCGAAAAGCCGCTGACGGTGAAGAATTTCGAGGTCGCGCCCTGCTCGGGAAGGGTCTTGATCGCGGGGATCGCGTCGACCTTCTTCGAATGCACCGCGAACACGGTGCCGCGGTCGCTTTGCAGGACCGACTGTGCTGCCGTGTAGCTTCCCATCGCGGCATCGAGCGTGCCCTCCAGCATCCCTGTCCACATCGGGGCCTCGCCGCGGTAATGGACCGGCTCGATGTTGAGGCCGTATTGCTTGTTGAGCTCGTTGATCGTCATGTGCGGGGCCGAGCCCGCGCTATAGGTGCCGAAATTCACCTTGCCGCTCTTGCGCGCGAAGGCGACGAAATCCTCCAGCGTCTTGACCCCGGTCTTCGGATTGGCCACCAGCAACAGGCCGGCGCCGGGAATGACGCTGACGAGCGTCAGATCCTTGTCCATGTCGTAGCCGGGATTCTTCATCACCACGCGGTTCATGATGTAAGTGGTCGAGATCGAGCACAGCATGGTGTGACCGTCGGGCTCGGCGCGGGCGACCTCCGCGGTGCCGATCGCACCGGACGCGCCGGGCTTGTTCTCGACGACCACGGTCTTGCCGACCTGCTTGGAAATGAATTCGCCGTAGGCGCGCGCGAGCAGGTCGGTCTGTCCGCCGGCGGGATAGCTGCAGATCATGCGGATCTGCCGCGACGGCCAAGTACCTTGTGCCGAGGCGCTGCGCGAGACGAAAGGCATCGCGAAGGCGCCGGCTCCGGCGGCGATGAAGTGGCGGCGATCGATTTTCTTGGACATGATTCTCTCCCGGTTCCCCGCAGGGTACTGCACCAGGCTGGCGCTGCCATCGGCGTCAGGCGAGACAGATTGGCGCATTCGCTACGGCGTCGGTCTGGGATGCGGGAGCAGAGTTCGTGCACCGGACGCAGCGCAGCGTTCCTTCAGCCGCGCGTCACTGCGTGCCGCACCGCGTCCGGGACACGAGACCTACCGCTGGATGATCTTGGTCCAGACGTCGCCCAGGATCGCGGGCTCGCGCGGCGGCAGGTAGGTGAGGCCGGACTGCCGGCCGAATTCGGCGATCCTGCCGTCGGCCGCGAGTCCGCTCAGCGCCTTGTTGACCGCCTCGATCAGCGCGGCATCGCTGGCGAGCCCGACATAACCGCGATTGGCGCCGATCGGATAGTAATAGCCGGACGCCGTGAGCGCCGTGTCGGGGTGCGCGGCGCGATGGGCGTCGAAGCGGGCGAGGTCGATCAGCGTCGCATCATGGTCGCCACGCTGCAGCGCGCCGAGCAGATCGTCGCGGCCGGGGACGAGATGGGTGATGTTGTCGATCAGCCGTCCCTTGTCGAAGGTCATCAGAATGGCATCGCCGAGCGAGCCGCTCTCGATGACCAGACGAAGCCCGGTGAGATCGCCGATGTCGCCGATCTTGCGGCCGCGTGCCTTCGGCCCGAGCACCACCGTCATCGGCGAATAGACGTAAGGCTGGCTCGGGGCAAGCACGCCGAGCGCGACGCGGCGCCGCCGGTCGTCGCGTGTGGCCCCGGCGAAGTCCGGGAGGCGCGCCGTCTTCATGCCGGGGGCGACCAGCGAATCCTGCGTCAGCGCGTAGCCGCCGACCAGCGCGCAGCGCCCGTCGGAGAGCAGTGCGTTGGCCTCGAGCTGTGGGCTGGAATCCTCGTCCAGCTTGCTCTCGAACCACTGGATCGCCAGCGTCCGTCCGAGCCGCTCAGCCACGGCCTGCGCCAGCAGCACGTCGAGGCCGGCATCCGGCTTGCCGCGGTGATGCATCGAGAGCGGCGGCCGGTCCTCGTCGAGACAGATCTTCAGGGGATCGTCGGCCGCAAGCGCGACCGACGCCATGGTCGACAGAACGGCCGCAACGCTCCACGCAATGTGCCGGCCCCTCATGGCTTTCTCCGGCTGGAGATGAAGGCCCAGAGATCGCCGATCTGGTCGTCGCTGAGGATGTCGCCCCAGGGCGGCATCCTGTTGTTCTTGCCGTTCTTCACCGTCGTGACGAAGCGTGTCTTGTCGTCGGGGAAGACGCGCAGATCCGGCGTGATGGTGCCGGAGTTCATCAGGTTCGGGCCGTGGCAGTGCGAGCATTTCTCGGCATAGGTCGACTTGCCGTGGTCGATCTGCGCCTGCATGGGATTGGCGGTGGGCTCGTCGGCGGCACGAACGGTCGCCGCAAGCGCGACCGTCAGCGCCAGGGCGGCGGCGAAGATCGCCGCCGTCCTGTGAGACATTTCTCTCAGCATCATGCCGTGGATTACTGCTTGACCGCAAAGACCCACAGCGAGCCGCCGGGCGGTACCTTGGCAAGCCGCTCGTCGCCGGAGAACAGCGAATAGACGCCGCCATAGCCCGATGTCACCGCGACATATTGCACGCCATCCTGCTGCCAGGTCACCGGCTGGCCCTCGATCCCGGACCCGGTCTGGAATTGCCAGAGCTTCTTGCCGGTGTCGGCGTCGAAGGCCTCGAACTCGCCGGTCAGGGCGCCCGAGAACACGACGCCGCCCGCGGTCGACAGCACGCCCGAGAAGCGTGGAATGTCGCTCGGCGCCTCCCATTTCGCCTTGCCGGTCATCGGGTCGATCGCCTTGAGGTAACCGCGCGGGCCGTCGCCGAACTCCCAGGGATCGGTCAGGTCCATGCCGAGATACCATTCACCCTGCTTGAAGGTGACGGGTTCGGCCTTGTACTTGCCGCCGAAGTTGAGCGTGTTGGCGTAGGCGAGACCGGTCTGCGGATTGAACGACATCGGCTCCCAGTTCTTGCCGCCGAGGATCGACGGATAGACCGTGACCTTCTTGCCTTCACGCGCCTCCTTGGCGACATCGGTCTCGATCGGCTTGCCGGTCTTCATGTCGACGCCGGTTGCCCAATTGACCTTCACGTAAGGGTTGGCCGCCAGCAGCTTGCCGTTGGTGCGGTCGAGCACGTAGAAGAAGCCGTTGCGGTTGGCATTCATCAGTGTCTTGGTCGGCTTGCCCTCGACATTCATGTCGGCGAGCACCATCTCGGCCACCGCATCATAGTCGAACGGATTGTTCGGCGAGAATTGGTAGTGCCACTTGATCTTGCCGGTCTTGGGATCCATCGCCAGCACCGAACAGGTGTAGAGATTGTCGCCGGGGCGCACCGCCGCGTTGAACGGTCCGGGATTGCCGATACCCCAATAGATCGTGTTCAGCTCGGGATCGTAGGAGCCGGTGATCCAGGTCGATCCGCCGCCGAGCTTCCAGGTATCGCCCTTCCAGGTATCGCCGCCGGGCTCCTCCGGCGAGGGGATCGAATGGGTCCGCCACAGGTGCTTGCCCGTTGCGGGATCCCAGCCGTCGATGAAACCGCGGGTACCGAACTCGGCGCCGGAGACGCCGGTGATGACCACACCGTCCGCGACCAGCGGCGCGATCGTCATCGAATAGCCTTCCTTGATGTCGGCAGCCTTCTGCCGCCACAGCTCCTTGCCGGTCTTGGCGTCGAGCGCGATCACGTTGGCGTCGAGGGTGGTGCGGAAGACCTTGCCATCCAGCAGCGCGGCGCCGCGGTTGATGATACCGCAGCAGACGATGCGGGGTGTTTCGGCGGGATATTCGACCTTGGTTTTCCAGATCTGCTTGCCGGTCTTGGCGTCGACCGCCATGGTCGCGTTGTGCGAGGTCACGTAGATCACGCCCTGGTACACCAGCGGCTGCGATTCCTCGCTGCGATCGTCGTTGAAGGAGTAATTCCAGACCGGGACGAGGTTCTTGACGGTGTCCTTGTTGATCTGGTTCAGCGTCGAGAAGCGCTGCAGATTGTAGCCCATCCCGTAATTGAGAACGTTCGATGTATCAGTCGCGCCCTTGACCAGCTGCTCGGTGGTCTGTGCGCTTGCACAAGTCGATGCAAGCATGACGAGGCTCGCGGCCATCGCAAAGCGTTTCATCCGTTCCTCCCAATATGCGCGCCTTTTGACGCTGCGGGAGCAACACTCCGTCGGAAACCAAAACGCGTCAATACGAAAGTCGCATGCGCCGTGCTGATATCGTTGAACGCAGGTGATGGTCACCTGACGGAAACCTGACGGCAGCGAGTCCACTTGCGCGGAAACGCTGAGAAAATTCCGTGCCGCGAAGCAGCTCTGGACTGGCGTGAGGCCGCGAGGGTTCGGTTCCCGGGTTGTCGCGCGCGCAAGTTGCAATTTCGGACTTGAACCGGCGGCCTCTTGTGGACTTATGTCGTTTCCGTCCCGCCCCAACCAGGGCTCATCGTCTCGGAGGTCTTTGATGATTTCGCCTCGCTCAGTTGCGCTCGCGCTCACGATTGCATTGCTATCCGGTCCGGCATGGTCGGCCTCCGGCAATGCGGTCAAACTGTTCGATACCGACAATGACGGCACGCTCGATCTTGCCGAAGTGAAGAAGGCGGGGGCGGCACTGTTCGCCAAGCTCGATCCCGATCATGACGGCACGCTCGATGCGCGCGAATTGCGCGGACGGCTTTCGGCGAAAGATCTCGCCGCCGCCGATCCCGACCGCGACGGCACCCTGACGCTCGACGAATATCTGTCCGTGGTCGAGCAGCGCTTCAACGCAGCCAATCCCGACAAGGATGGAACGCTGGATGCGAAGGAACTGAATGCGCGCGCCGGCCGTGCGCTGCTGCGATTGCTCCGGTGATTCCGTCGCTTCGACGCGCGGTGCGTCGCACAAGTCAGCGCCTTGCAAGGTCGCATTTGACCAAGAGAGAACTGGCTTTGCCCCAGAGAGAAATGCGCTCGCGAAGAATCGACACAGACCCGCTCGGCAGACGAATCGAGGCTTGAACTGCATTTGAGGCAGCCCTAGGTTTTGCGCCGCGCGATGTCGCGCTCAATACTTGGGGAGACCCCGAATGGCTTGGAAAGCTCCGAAGATCGTGGAAGTGTCGGTCGGCATGGAAATCAACATGTACGCCTGCGCTTCGCGCAAGTAAGTCTGACGACCTGCCGCGGCTTCGATGGCAAACGCCGTCGAAGCCGTGGTAGTGTCGGGAATGCGCGCGAGAGCCACCAGCTTCTGGACCATTGCTGCCTGCACGGTCTCGCTTTTGCCCGTATGCGTCAGCGCCGAAGAAGGCTTCGACACCGAGCACATCTTCGGCTTCATGATCGGCACCGATGTCGGCAATCCCGGCGAGCGCGAGCTTCAGACTCAGACGACAGGGCGCTTCGGCAAAGGTGGCGGCACTTATCGCGCCCTGGAGCACGAAGTCGAGATCGAGATCGTGCCGCTGCCGAACTTCCGCATCGAGCTCGGCGGCGTCGCCAGCCTGCACGACATCACCGGCGTCCCTGACATCGACGACCGCCGCCAATTCAACTTCCAGGGGGCGTCGCTCGACCTGCGTTATCGCCTGCTCGACCGCGAGCGCGCGCCGTTCGGCCTCACCATCGCCGCCGAGCTTCATGGCGACCGCATCGACGAGACCAGCGGCGCGAAAGGGCGGATGTACGGCACCGAGTTCGCGCTGGCCATCGACCGCGAGCTGATCCCGAACTTCGCCATCGGCGCACTCAACCTGATCTATCAGCCCGAATGGGCGCGCTTCGAGGTGGCGGGTGTGTCCGAGAAGAGCTCGACCATCGGCGCGGCGTTTGCCGGCCTGGTGCGCGTGCGGCCCAATGTGCTGCTCGGCGGCGAGCTGCGATACTTCCGGCAATATGAAGGCATTGGGCTCGGGGAGTTTTCAGGCCAGGCCCTGTTCGTCGGGCCGACGGCCTATGTCCAGCTGTCCGAGCGTTCCCGGCTCACCCTGAGCTGGAGCATGCAGGCTTGGGGCCGTCCGGCCGGATCATCCGCAAATCTCGATCTCGTCAACTTCGAGCGCCATCAGGCCCGGATGATTTTCGGGGTCAACTTTTAGTCCGGCCAGTCACCGCGACGGAGGGGTTCCCGCTCCCGGCAAGTTGAAACTTCCATCTCCGTGGACCGTAACCTTTCATGCTAATCTGAATCGCCCCCGCAAGAGGATCCCGGCATGAACCCGATCGACTTGGTGGTGACTGTATGTGCGGTGCTCTCGCCTGCGACCTGCGAAGAGCAGCATCTGATGTTCAACTATGGCGGGTCGCCGCGGCAATGCGCGATGGCCGCGCCGCCCTATATCGCGCAATGGGTCGGTGATCATCCGAAGTGGCAGGCCGTGAAATGGCGCTGCGAATATCCGCACCCGAACGACAAGGCGTAACGCGGCTCGCTATTTGGTGCAGTCCTTCAAATCCTTGTCGGCGATCGAGAATATCCCATCGGCCTTGATCTCGATGTCGCGGACGACGCATTGGCGTCCGTTGGGATAGCCGACCTTGGCATCGTAGCGGCCGGGCTCGACACCGGTGATCCGCAACCGCTCGTCGTGGTCGACCTCCTTGTCCTTGTCGTTCAGGCACTGGTTCGGGCCCCACTCGGTCTTGCCGGCGGGCGAGAGCTGGAAGCCGGAGATCGTCTCAGCCGTCAGGTTCCAGAGCCTGATGCCCTTGCCCTTGGTCTGCGCCAGCGCGACGCCCGGCAGCGCAACCAAGAGGATGCCGATCGCAATCAGCCTACGCCGCATGAGCTAAGCCTCCCTCGTCAACGTTTGGTCCAGTTGACCACGAGTTTTCATTGCGATTCAAGCTGCAACGCTGCGAGCTCCGCCCTGATCCTGCCGAGTTCGGCCTCGCTGCGCATCGCGCGTGGAACGGCAATCGGGACTTCCTGCACGATGCGCGCGGGCCGCGGCGACAGGAAGAACAGGCGGTCGCCGAGCCGGATTGCATCGTCGAGACTGTGCGTGACGAGCAGCGTCATCATCGGACGGCTCGCCACCAGCGTCGCGATCTCATCGCGCAGGCGGCCGGCGAGCGCGTCGTCGAGCGAGGCGAGGGGCTCGTCGAGTACCAGGAGATCGGGCTCGACGGCGAAGGCGCGGGCGAGCGCGACGCGCCGGGCAAGGCCGAGCGACAGCTCGCCGGGAAAATGGTTGCGATGCGCGTCCAGCTCCAGAATCCTGAACAGCTCCGACAACTTCGCCTCGCTCACGTCAGGCGCGGCCAGCCGCACATTCTGCTCGACGGAGCGCCACGGCAGCAGCCGCGGCTCCTGGAACACCATGCCGATCCGCGCCTGCGGCGGACGCGCGATATGGCCCCTGAAATCGCCATCGAGGCCGAGAATGATGCGCAGCATGGTGCTCTTGCCGCAGCCTGAGGGGCCGATGAGCACGCCGACCTCGCCGGATTGAAGCGCGAATTTGAGCGGCGCGAGCACCTCGTGCGTTCCGCCCGCGGTACTCCTGAACGTCTTGCCGGTGATGTCGATCTCAAGCCGCACGGGGCCGCCACCGTGTTGCGCGGGCTTCGAACGGCTGCACCAGCAGGGTTTCGATCACGAGCACGACCGCGGCGAAGGTCAGCGAATAGGCCAAGAGCCGCGGCGTGTCGAACAGCTGAAAGGCGACGCCGATCTCGAAGCCGACGCCGTTCGGACGCCCCAGGAGCTCGGCGACCAGCACGATCTTCCAGACCAGCGACAGCCCGGAGCGGGCGGAGGCTGCGATATAGGGCGCAAGCTGCGGCAGCACGACATGGCGGAACGCGCGCCAGCGCGGCATCGCGAACACGCTTGCCATCTCGTCGAGCGAGCGGTCGAGCGCGCGGGTGCCCTCGCGCAAGGTGACGACCGCGGTCGGCAGCTTGTTGATGGCGATCGCCGCGATCGCGGCGGTCTCGGTCAGTCCGGCCCAGATATAGGCCAGCACGATCACGACCAGCGCCGGCAGATTGAGCAGCAGGATCAGCCAGGGATCGCCGAGCTTGTCCGCGAGCTTGACCCGTCCCATCAAATAGCCGATGGCGCTGCCGAGCGACATCGCCAGCACGAAGGCGAGGGTCACGCGCGCCAGCGTCGCGCCGAGATGCAGGAACAGCGCGCCGGTTGATGCTTCCGCAACCATCACCTCGAGTACGGCCGGCGGGGAGGGCAGCTTTGCGCCGCCGACGAACAGCGCGGCAATCCACCAGATCACGAGGAACAGGGCGAACGACAGAAGACGCAGCACCTCAGTCTCCAGGCACGGCGTGATAGAACGTGCCGGGATCGAGCTCGGCCGCGGGGCCGACGAGGTCGCGGCCACCAGTCTCGGCCAGTACGCGATACAGCACGCGCGCGTCCTGTTCCTCTTCAGTGATGCTCCGTCGCGGAATGCCGTCGCGATAGCGCTCGCGATAGGTCTTGAGCAGGGTGGCATCGGCCGTGCCGGTGAGGGGCGCGATCTTGTCCCAGGCAGCATCCGAGGTCACCAGCAGTTGCTTGGCCTTGCGGGTCATCGCGATGAAGCGTGCCACCGCGTCCTTGTGGCTCGCCGCCCAGCTCTCGTCGAAGACATAGCCGACAGCGGAGACCGCGCCTTTGGCGCCGAGCTTCGGCAGAATCTCCTCGATGCCGGCGAGGCGGCGAAAACCCTTGGCCTCGAGCTGGGCACAGAAATTCCAGAAATTGAGGCTCGCATCCATCTCGCCGTCGAGCGCCTTGGCGGCGATCAGGGGCGGGGCGCCGTAGACGATGGTCGCCTCCGACTTCAGGTCGATGCCGTCCTGCTTCATGCGCGCCTGGAGCAGCAGCCAGCTCTTGTCGATCGCTCCGCCCGCGACCGCGAGCTTGCGCCCCTTCAGGTCCGCGAGCGTCTTGATCGGCGAGGATGCGGGTACCATCACCGCGCCGAGCGCACTGGAATAGGGGTAGAAGGTGAGCTTGGCGCCGAGCGCCCGCTCGCGCGACACCCAGAGCCAGTCCGACAGGATGATGTCGGCGCTGCCCGCGCGCATCGCGATCTTGCCGGCCTCGGTGCTCGCGAGCTCGCTGACCTCCAGCGAAAGGTCTGCCTCCTTGTCGAGACCGCTCGCGCGGATCGCGGCCAGCTCCCAGGAGAATGTTCCGGTTTTCTGCACCGCCAGGCGGATCGTATCCGCGGCACGGCCTGGTGCGGTCAATGTCAGCGCCAGCGTCGTCGCGAGCGCCAATGTTCGGCCAAGTGCCCTTATCACACCACGTGCTCTCATCACCTTGTGAGCCGTTTCCTCTGACTGAATGCTTTTCAGGACAATACGCATAGCATAGCTTTGGCCGCAACCCGCGGGAGGATGCGCATGAAATGGGCCGGACAGCTACGACCGATTGTCGCCGCATGGACGGTGCTGGCGGCGACCGCATGCGCGGCGCGAGCCGAGGAGGCCAATGATTATCCCACGGCGGCGCGTGCGGAATATGTCTATGGCTGCATGAAGGCCAATGGCGAGAGCCGGCAGTCGATCGAGCAATGTTCCTGCTCAATCGACGTGGTGGCCTCGATCGTCCCCTATGAGCGCTATGTGACCGCAGAGACCGCGCTCAGCATGTCGCAGGTGCGCGGCAATCTCGGCGTTCAGTTCCGCACCTCGGAGCAGGCGAACACGGCGGTGAACGATTTGCGCCGCGCGCAGGCGGAAGCTGAAGTGAGGTGTTTTTGAAGATTTCTTCCTTCCCCTTGTGGGAGAAGGTGGCGCGAAGCGCCGGATGAGGGGTATCTCTCCGCGAGCTCATGTGTGGAGAGATACCCCTCACCCGTCTCGCCGCTGCGCGGCGATCCACCCTCTCCCACAAGGAGAGAGGGAATCAGAGCAAGCGTCACGACCTAAGTCCCCGGCTTCTCGACATCCCACTCGTTCCGGAACACGTGTCCCTCCGTGTCCTTCGCTTCCGCGCGAAAGCGCTTGGCGCCGTTGGAGACGTAGGTGAAGCGCAAATTGGGATCTTCCGAGATCGAGATGCCGCCCTCCATCGACAGCACCGGGCTGTCGTCCTGCGTCAGCTTCAGCTCGTTGACGAAGAAGGCGGGAATATAGAGCTGCGTGACCTGATCCATCTGCAGGCCGGAATTGTTGGGATGGCCGATCATGATCTGCGCTTCGCGGATGCGGCTCGCCGGCGCCGCCTCGCGCGCGAATTGCCGGTAGCGCATCTGGCCGAGCCGGCTGTTGGCTTCCTCGACATTCTTGCCCGCCGGTGCCGAGCAGCCGCCCGAGGCCTTCACATAGACCTTCGAGACATAGAGCTGACCGTCGCTGAGCTCAGCCACGGCGTGAACGTCGGTGTAATTGTTGACGCGCACGCGAGTCGATATCTCTGTGACATTGGCATCAGCCCCGAGCTCGAACTTCGCCGCCATCGGCGCCGGGTTGCGGTCGATCACGAGCGTGATCGAACGGATCCGGCGGCTGTCTGCCGGCGACAACTTGCTGCGCAGGGTGACCGGCACGATCGCCGCGTCCTCGGCGCGATACGGCATCTCGATGCCGATGACGGCACTGCCGTCATTCATCGGACGATTATTGAAGATGTCCTGCACCAGGCCCGGCCAGGGATCGTAGGCCTCTTCAGCGCGCGCCGGCACGGCGAAGGCGATGCCGAGCAGAGCGGCGATCACAGGCAGGCGGCGTGTCCATCCCGTCATGGTCATGATCCTCCGAGTCAGCGAAGCTGATCTCGTCCTGAGCCAGCAAAGCTGATCTCGTCCTGGAGTCAACAAAGCTGATCTGCCGTTGATGATAGCGCGCCCGCTACTCCCATTCAATTTCCGAGAATGCTGCAGTTGCGTTGCGGGTGTTGTAATCGCCGAACAGCTGCCAGCGCGGTCGCTCTTCAGCCGCCGCCTTCTCGGCGGCGGCCCGGAGCGGCTCGCCGTTCTTGTTCGACGCGCGCACGTCGGACAGCAGCATTGACAGGTAGCGCCGCTCGTCGGCCAGGGCGGCAGGCCAATCGCTCACGGGGCCGTGACCGGGGACGACCCGTTGCGCCGGGATCGCCTCCAAAGCCTTTAGTGTGTCGAGCCAGCCGCGGATGCTGCCGTCCATGACTGGAATGTGGCGGAGAAAGACGAGGTCGCCCGCGAACAGGGTTTTGGTCGTCTCGTCGTACACGGTCAGATCGCTGTCGCTGTGCCCGGTCCGCCAGGCGCGCAAGGACAGGCGACGCGATCCAAGATCGAGCGTCATCGTGTCCGAAACCAGGAGGGTCGGAGGAATGATCTTCACGGGATCGATCAACTCGCTGCCCATGATCCGGCGAAAATTGTCGAGATAATAGGGCCCGCGCGTCGCCAGCGCCTGTGGTAGCTTGTTGTGGCCGACGAAGGTCGTGTCTCCGTGCGCGAAAGCGGCGTTGCCGAAAACATGGTCGGGATGGCCGTGGGTGTTGATGACATAGCGGATCGGCTTGGGTGTGCGGGTCCGCACCGCGGCCAGCAGGGCTTCGCCTTCGCGTAAGCTGCCGCCGGTGTCGATGACAGCCACGGCCTCGTCGCCGACGATGAAGCCGACATTGGCGATGTCGCCCTCGTTCTCGCGGGTCATCAGGGCAATGGTCCCGGAGTGTACGAAGATTCCGGGTGCGACTTCGCTCACAGGCAATTCGGCCGTTCCGGCCCGTGCTAACGTTGCGGTCCCCAGCAGGGACAAGGCTGCGATCACTCGAGCGATGCGAGACACTTTTCCGCCTCAGTTCAAAGGATTGCTTGCGTTGCACTGCAACAAAGTAAAGCCGGCAAAGTCTGGCAAAACATGGCGCGTCATGCGTTGCATGGATAGCATTCAAACAAAACGAGGAGGAAGCACGATGACGGAGGCCGGACGACATCGTCGCTGGTTGTTTTCAATGTGGGTCCTGGTTGCGTCCTGCGCGCTCGGCGACGTCTCCGTGGCGCAGACCAATGACAGCGGCGACCTCTCGTTTGAACTGGTCGACCCGAACGTGCTGCGCGTCTGCGCCGATCCGCGCAATCTGCCGTTCTCGAACGAGAAAGGCGAGGGCTTCGAGAACAAGCTCGCCGAGTTCTTTGCCGACAAGCTCAAGAAGAAACTCGACTACGTCTTCTTCCCGCAGGCCACCGGCTTCGTGCGGATGACGCTGGGCGCGCATCGCTGCGACGTCATCATGGGGTTCCCCCAAGGCGATGACGTCGTGCAGGGCACCAATCCCTATTACCGCACGAGCTATGCACTGGTCGCCAAGGCCGGCAGCGGGCTCGAGGACGTCGACACGCTCGAAGATGCGAAGTTGAAGGGCAAGCATGTCGGCATCGTCGCGGGAACGCCGCCGGCGACCAACATGGCCATTGCCGGCCTGATGAGCGATGCAAAGCCCTATCCGTTGATGATCGACACGCGCTACGACAATTCGGCGCAGGCCATGATCGACGACCTCGCTGCCGGCAAGATCGACGCCGGCGTGCTGTGGGGACCGATGGCCGGCTATTATGCGAAGAAGGTCGGCTCGCTTCACGTCACGCCGCTGGTGAAGGAAACCACGGGGCCGAAGCTGGTCTATCGCATCGGCATGGGCGTGCGTCCCGCCGACCAGAACTGGAAGCGGCAGCTCAACAAGCTGATTGGGGAGAACCAGGGCGAGATCAACAAGATCCTGACCGACTTCGGCGTCCCGCTACTCGACGAGAGCGACAAGCCCCTCGGCGCGGAGACGGCCAAGAAAACGCCGTGAGGCGGCGCCTTGCCGCTGCGCTCGTCATCGCCGCCTTCGCGGTGCCGGCGGTCGCGCAGCAGCAGGAACCGTTCGAGCCCGAGGGGTATCGGGCCGACAATTATCGCGCGCCGGTGCCGGAGACGCTTGCCGGCGCGCGCGTGCTCACCACGGCGGAGGCCGAAGCGATCTGGCGGGCCGGAAGCGGTGCGTTCATCGACGTGCTGCCGCGCCCACCGAAGCCGAAGAACCTGCCCGCGGGCACGGTGTGGCGCGATGCGCCGCGCCGGAACATCCCGGGCAGCATGTGGCTGCCGGATACCGGCTACGGCTCTTTGCCGCAGGCCATGGACGATTACCTCCAGCGCGGGCTCGCCCGTGCGTCCGGCGGCGACAAGGCCAAGCTGCTGGTAATCTACTGCCTCGCCGATTGCTGGATGTCCTGGAACGCCGCCAAGCGCGCGCTGGCTTACGGCTATTCCAACATCGCCTGGTACCCCGACGGCACCGACGGCTGGGAGCGCGACAAGCTGCCGACCGAGGAGGCTCAGCCGGAGCCGCGGCCGGAGCAGTGAACGACTTGATTGGCCGCGCTACGCATCCGTGTCCCGGACAAGCCGTAACGCGTGAGCGTTGCGGCGCAGAGCCGGGATCCAGAAGCCGCGAGCTCGTCTGCGACATGGGCCCCGGCTCTGCGGTGCAACGCTGAAGGGCTGCACCGCGTCCGGGGCACAAGGAGAGAGACGCATTCTGGCGGGACAAAAGCGGCGAGGCGGACGCCCAATACTTACTGCTTCTGCAACTTCGTCAGCGTGCCGGTGCCGTTATTGTCGGTTGCAGAATAGTTCACCCGGTCGCCGGCATGAACGGCGTCCAGCATGGCGGCGTCCTTGGCCTTGTACTCCTGGAGCGCGCCGGCAGGGCTGCCAGCGCTGGCGCCGACCGTGCCCTTTTGCGTCTGCTGAATCGAGATCGTGCCGTTGAGTCGGTCGATCCGCGTGACCATCCCGGTCAAGTCGTCAGCAAAAGCGCCGGTCGCGAGCATGCTGAGGGCCGCAGCGCCCGCATAGATAAATCCAGTGGTTCCCATCGAGGCCTCCCGACGTCTTGGAGTTTCACTTCGACAAGCCATCCTAGATCGATTTGGTTCCGGCAGATAGAAGGGCAAAGGTTAACCGGGGTCGATCCGGGAACCCGTCGAGAGCCGCCGGGGAGCCTGGCTCTATTCCATTTCCTGCTGGATCACGCGGCCGAGCGCAAACAGGCGCTGGTCGATCGTGGTGGGAACCTCGCAGACGAATCGTACGACCTTATTGCGGTCCTCGAAAATGCGGGTCTTCCAGATCAGCTCGTTGCCGAGCGCCTCGACCTTGGCATCGTCACGCGGGGTGGCGCCCTGCAGCGCCTGGAGTTGAATCGTCTCCTCGCGGATCTTGTCGGCGGCCTCGCGCTGCTTGCGGCTGACGCGCTCGAGCCCGTTCATCACCTGGGAGCGCTGCGCGTTGAGCGTGTCGAACAGCCCGGCGAACAGCAGCTTTGCGTTGGTGGTCTTGTCGGTGGGCGAGGCGGCCAAAAAGTCTTTCACCGATTTCTCGGCTTCGTCGATCGGCGTCTTGCGCGCCGACAGTTTGGCGACCAGCGCGGTGATCTTCGCGTCGTCCTTCCACTTGGTCTCGGCGTCGTCGAGCGCAGGCCCGGCCCACACCGCGGCGAGCGAGATCTCCGGCACCTTGGCCTGCGTGCAGGGCCAGTTGGGGTAGCGCGGATCCGCCGCGCGCACCGCCGTGCCCGACAGCGCGAGCGCCACAACAGCCATGGCCAGAACCTTCATCCTTCGCCTCCTGCGGGCCCTCGTCGCGCCAGCCCACGCGAGGGATCATAGGCCCAAATCGCGCCGATCATGAAGACGATTGTGCAGCTTGCTACCACCGCCAGCGAGATCCAGTTGATCTGTCCGTAGAGTGCAAAACGGATCAGCTCGACCGCATGGGTGAACGGATTGGCTTCGCAGAGATAGTACAAATAAGGACTGCCTTCCTGCACCCGCCACAGTGGATAGAGCGCGGAGGAGGCGAAGAACATCGGGAAGATGACGAAGTTCATGACGCCGGCGAAGTTTTCCAGCTGCTTGATGCCGGAGGAGATCAGCATGCCGAGCGAGCCCAGCATCAGTCCGGACAGGATCAGCGCGGGAAGCACGGTGAGATAGCCCGATGACGGCGGGGTGATGTCCCAGAACCAGGCGATCAGCAGGAACGCATAGACCTGGAGCAGCGACACCGCGGTGCCCGCCAGCAGCTTGCAGAACAGCAGGAAGCCGCGCGGCAGCGGGCTCACCAGCAGCGTGCGCATGTTGCCCATCTCGCGGTCGTAGACCATCGAGAGCGAGGATTGCATGCCGTTGAAAAGCTGGATCATCGCCATGAGCCCGGGCGCGATATAGACCTCGTAGAGGATGTAGGTCTCGTAAGGCGGGATGATGGAGATGCCGAGCACCTGGCGGAAGCCGGCGGCGAAGATGAACAGCCACACCAGCGGCCGCACCAGCGCCGACACGAAGCGCTCGCGCTGATGCAGGAAGCGCAGCCCCTCGCGCCAGACGATGCCGGTGAGGCAGGTCATGTACTCCGCGAACGAGAAGCCACGCGGGGCGTCACGCGTCGTGATGCTGCTCATGCGCCGCCTCCCGGCATGGTTTGCGCGCCGGTCAGGCGCATGAAGGCGGTGTTGACGTCCTGCGCGCCGGCGTCGGTGACGACGCGGCTCATCGGACCCCGCGCCAGCACCTTGCCCTGGTGCAGCACCACGAGGTCGTCGCTGGGCAGGATCTCGTCGAACAGATGCGTGGCCCAGAGCACGCCGATGCCTTGCTCTGTCACGAGCTGGCGAACTTGACTGATGATGTCGGCGCGCGCCTTGACGTCGAGGCCGACCGTCGGCTCGTCGAGCAGCAGAAGCCGCGGCCGGTGCAGCAAGGCGCGCGCGATCTCCAGCCGCCGCATCTGCCCGCCCGAGAGATCGCGCACCTTGCTACCGGCGCGGTCGGAAAGCCCGATGCGGCCGAGCAGCTCGGCGCTGCGTGCGGCGGCCTCGCGCCGGCTGATGCCGTGCAGCGCGGCGTGATAGAGCAGGTTCTGCGTCAGCGACAGATCGAGATCGAGCGTGCGCGGCTGGAACACCACGCCGAGCAGCCGCAGCGCCTCGCCGGGACTCTTGCCGATGTCATGGCCGAAAATGCCGACCCGGCCGGACTGGATGCCGAACAGGCGCGTGATGAGCGAGAACAACGTGCTCTTGCCGGCGCCGTTGAGGCCGAGCAGGGCGGTAAAGCTCGCCGGCTGTACGTTGAACGAGACGTCGATCAACGCCCGGCGCGGCCCGTAGGCATGGCTGACACCGTCGATCGACAGCGCCGGCACCGCGGCCGCGTCGAGCCGTGGCGCCTCCTGTGGTTCGGGACTCGGGGCAGGGCTGGTCATGGCGCGATCGTGATGCCCCAGGGCAATTCGCCGACCTGAATGGTCTTGATCACCTTCTGCGCGGCGACGTCGATGACGGAGACGTCGTTCGACACACCATTGGTGGTGAGCAGATATTTTTCATCCGGTGTGAACGCCATGTGCCAGACCCGCTGCCCGACCAGCAGATATTTCGTCACCTTGCGCGAGGCGACGTCGACCACGGCGATGCGGTTGGCCGGGCCGAGCGCGACGAAGGCGGTCTTGTCGTCCTTGGTCATGCCGATGCCGACCGGCTGGATCGCCTCTTTCCGCAGGCCCGGAATTTCGAATGTGACCTTGCCGATCACCTCGTGCTTTTTCGGGTCGATCACCGAAACGGTGCCGCCGATTTCGGACGACACCCACACTTCGGACGCATCGTGCTTGAACTCGGCAAAGCGCGGCCGGGCGTCGACCAGCACGTTGGCGACGATCTGGCGCGAGGCCGTGTCGATGAAATGCGCCATGTTGGTGGTTTCCGACGTGTTGATCAGCGTCTTGCCGTCGGGGCTGATGGTCATGCCCTCGGGCTCGACGCCGACCTGGATGTCGCCGAGCCGGGAGCGCTTCTCGAGGTCGATCACGGTGACCGTATTGTCGTTCTCGTTGGCGACATAGAGAATTTTTCCCGCCGCATCCTGGGCGAACAATTCCGGATCCGGTCCGGAGGGCAGGCTGTCCACCACGCTCTGCGTCTTGGCGTCGATCACCTGGATGGTGTCGTCGTCGCCGACCGCGACCATCACGAACTTGCCGTCGCGCGTGAAGTCGATGCCGCGCGGGCGCTGGCCGACCTTGATGGTCTTGGTCACGGTCCAGCTGTCGGTGTCGATCACCGTCACCGTATTGCTCTTCTCGTTCGAGACATAGGCGATGAACGCATGCGCGGGCGCTGCCGCGAGCGTGAGCGCTACCAGCAACACCGCCTCTGATATACGCGATATCTGGCCGCGGGTGGTCTTCACCTCCCCCGCTTGCGGGGGAGGTCGCATCGCATCGCAAGATGCGATGCGGGAGAGGGCTCTTTCCTCTTGGGGGTTCTCGCGAGCGGAGACACCCTCTCCCCAACCCTCCCCCGCAAGCGGGGGAGGGGGCGCACCGTCTCTGCCGGGAATCCGTCGCACCACATCGCTCACTTCAGCTTGCATTTGCTCTCCGGACGATCGTAGCCGAGCGTGTCGAGCTCGGAGACCTGGTGCAAAAATCCCTCCTGCGGCGACACCGACACCACCATGCGGCCGTCGACCAGCAGGATCGGCTGGCGCAGTTGCAGGTTCCAGTCGCGCAAGGTGAGCCGCGTGCCCTTGAAGGCGGCGACCGAGAAGTCCGGGCCCTTGATGAAATCGGTGACTTTCTTGACGTCGCCGGAATTGGTGCGCGAAGTGGCTTCGCCAATCATGCGGGCGGCGGTCCAGGCCTGCATGTCGAGCGCCGTCATGCGCCGCGAGTTCAGCTTCATGAAGCGGTTCTGCATCTGGATCGCGCCCCATTGGTCCTGTGATGCGTCCCAGCTGCGCGGCACGAGCCCGGCCGAGCCCGCAACGGGTCGCGGATCCCAGGTACGGTAGGGCAGGTAGGCGCCGAACACCTCGCTCTCGTCGGCGGCGACCAGCACGTCATAGGCCGGCGCCCCTTGCGTGAACACCGGCATCTGGCGCTGAATCAGCGTCACGCCGCTGTCGGTGCGCCGCGCCCCGCCTTTGTCCTCGAAGGTCTTCTCCTGCACGATCTTGGCGCCGAAGCGTGTGGCGGTGCGCCGGAGCGCGTCTGCAAACAATTTGTCCTCGTCGTGCGAGCCGACCACCAGCAGCCAGCGCGACCACTTCTTCCAGACGAGGTATTGGCCGAGGGCATCGGCCAGCATCGCGCGCGTCGGCGCGGTGTGGATCACGTTGGCGCGGCAATCGGCCTCGCGCAGCCGCTCGTCGATCGCCCCCGCATTGAACAGAAGCGTGCCACGGTCGCGCAGGGCGTCGGAGACTTTCAGCAGCGCATCGGCGGGCAGGTCGGTGATGATGAAGCCGTTCTTCTCCGCAAGCGCGGTTGCGGCCTGCACCGGATCCTCGCCCTCTTTGATGCGGCGCTCCTCCAGCGTAAAGCGCTGGCCGAGAAATTTGCCGGTGGTGTTGTTGTCCTCGATCGCGAGGCGCGCGCCGGCGACGCCGTCATTCTCCGCCGGCTGATCGACCAGCGACAGCGTCGATCGGGCGCCAGCGACGCCGAGATAGCCGACACCGATCAGGGCAGGCTCCGCCGCGAGCGCGCTCGTCGCGGCAAGAGCAAAGCCGATCAGACCGGCCAACCATCGGATCATGTTTCCTCCGAGCGATCTCCCCGGCTTGACCGCAGGTGGAGAATTGTCTCTGCTTCAAGCATGACCAATTTGTCAGGGCATGCAACCCCGCATTTCGTCCCCGCGCGCACGCGAGGTGGAATCACGATCATGCGAGCGTTGCTGATGATTGCCGCTTTGCTGTTGACGCCGTCGATCGCACGCGCCGATCCGCCGAAGCTCGCCGTGTTCGATTTCGAGCTGATCGACACCAGCCTGCCCGGCGAGTTCTACGGCTCGAGGCCCGAAGAAGCGCGACTCCTGCTCATCAGTGAGCAGCTGCGCAAGGAACTGACGGAGTCCGGCAGGTTCCAGGTGCTCGACATCGCGCCAGTCAGGGACGCCGCCCGTCACGCCAACTTACAGGCCTGCGGCGGCTGCGATCTCAAGCTCGCCGGGCAGCTGGGAGCGGACCTCGAGATCACCGGCATGGTACAGAAGGTCTCGAACCTGATCATCAACCTCAACATCTATCTGCGCGACGTGAAGAGCGGTGCGATGATCATGGCCGCCAGCGCCGACATGCGCGGCAATACCGACGAAGCCTGGACGCGCACGATGAGCTATCTCATTCGCAACCGCCTGCTGGCGCCGAATTACGGGAAGCGGGAGTAATTTTCTTCGCCTCTCCCCGCTTGCGGGGAGAGGCCGGAATTTGCGTATGCAAATTCCGGGTGAGGGGGACTCTCCGCGAGTCCAACTGCGAGCGTCCGTGCGGAGAGTCCCCCTCACCCCGACCCTCTCCCCGCAAGCGGGGAGAGGGAGAAAATCACCCCTTCAGCTTCTCCGCATGCCAGTGCAGGTGATCGCCCATGAAGGTCGAGATGAAGTAGTAGCTGTGGTCGTAGCCCGCCTGGCGCCGCAGCGTCAGCGGGATGTTCGCCTTGCTGCAGGCGGCTTCGAGCAGCTCCGGCCTCAGTTGCTCCTTCAGGAAATTGTCGGCCTCGCCGACGTCGACCAGGAAGCTTGAAAACTTCGCGCCGTCCTCGATCAGCGCCACCGTGTCGTGGCCGCGCCAGGCGTCCTTGTTCGGACCGAGATAGCCGGTGAGCGCCTTGATGCCCCAGGGCACCAGCGAGGGCGCCACGATCGGGGCGAACGCGCTCGCGGCGCGATAGCGGTGCGGGTTGCGCAGCGCCACCGTCAGCGCGCCGTGACCGCCCATGGAATGGCCCATCACCGACTGCCGCTTGGCATCGACGGGAAAATTTCCCGCGACCAGCTTGGGCAGCTCGTCGGTGACATAGCTCCACATCCGGTAATTGCGTGCGAACGGCTCTTGCGTCGCATCGACATAGAAGCCGGCACCTAAGCCGAAATCATAGGCGTTGTTGGCATCGCCGGGCACGTCGGCCCCGCGCGGCGAGGTGTCGGGCGCGACGAAGATCAGGCCCAGTTCGGCGCAGGCCTTGCGGAATTCGCCCTTCTCGGTGACGTTGGCATGGGTGCAGGTGAGGCCGGACAGATACCAGACCACCGGCAGCTTGGCGCCCTCGGCATGCGGGGGCACATAGACCGAGAACACCATGTCGGTTCCGGTCGCCTGGCTGGCATGGCGATAGACCCCCTGCACACCGCCGTAGGACTTGTTCGTCGAGACAGTCTGAATCGTCATGCCTTCACTCCGTGGCATCTCACCACATCAATATTGCAACGCTTGTGTGACCGAAATTTGTGGCGTCGTCAGGCGACACCGCTGTCGATCGCCAGCCGCACCAGCTCGACCGAGGTCTTCACCCCGAGCTTCTGGCGCATGATGGACGAGGTGTTGGCGACCGTCTTGTAGGACGATTGCACCAGCCAGGCGATTTCGGACAGGCTCTTTCCCGCGCTGAGCAGCCGCAGGATCTCCATCTCGCGCGCGTTCAGCTTCGACAGCGGACTTTGCGCCAGGGTCGGCCCTGCAAAGGCAATGCTGCGGGCGATCGCGCTCGGCAAGTAAGTGCCGCCGCCGCCGACGGCGCGGATCGCCTCGACGAGGTCGTCGGGATCGCCGGTCTTGGAGACGTAGCCCTTGGCGCCGCATTCGATCGCCCGCGCGGCGAAGGCCGGGTCGTCGTTCATGCTGAACATGATGATGCGGGCCTCGGGCGCGCGCTCGAGGATGCGGCGTGCCAGCTCGAAGCCGGAGACGGTCGGCAGATTGATGTCGATGATGCAGAGGTCGGGGCGCTCGACGATGAAGACGCATTCGCCGTCTTCGGCGTCGGCGGCCTCCAGGATCTCGATCTCGCCCTCGTCGGCCAGCACGGCGCGGCAGCCGGAGGCGACAATGGGATGATCGTCGACGATCAGTATGCGCATAGGCGTTTCCTTGTGACAGCGTCGGCCTGTTTCGCGCCCGGCCGGGATTGCTGTACGCTTTCGATTAGATATCCGCAGCTTCCCCTCTGTCAACGTCATCGGGCAGGCGCGGGCCAAACCTTCGCGAGGCACGAGCGATACCCATGTGGCAAAATCTATCCTTGCGCGGGCGCATCAACCTGTTGCTGGCGCTGCTGCTGGCCCTGGGGCTCGCCGTCAATATCGGCCGCCAGATCGCGGAGGCGGCTCCCCGGGTGCAGGCCGAGGACCAGAGCGTCATCCGGCTCGCGCGCGAATTCATCGAGATGATCGTGGCCGATCTCAACGAAGCCCCCGATCCGGATGCCAGGCTGAACCAGATCGCGCGCGACCTCAGCCGCCTGCGCCATGTCAGCATCACGCTGCGGGATGCCGGCGGCAATCCGCAGACGTCGCCCCGGCTCGACACTGACGCCGATACGCGCGGGCCGCCGGCTTGGTTCGTCAGCCTGGTTCACCCCGAGCAGACCGCGGTGAGCGTGCCGGTCTCGATCCACGGCAGGCCCGGCTCGCTCCTGATCACCTCGCATCCCGATGACGAGATCGCCGAGATCTGGGACGGCATCGTGACCCAGCTCGAGGTCGGCTCGGTGATCGCGCTGGCGCTGTTTTTCTTGATGATGAGTGTGGTCGGCCGGGCGCTGGCGCCGCTGCAATCGCTGGCGGAGGCCATGGGGAAGCTCGAAGGCGGACATTACGAAGCCCGTGTCACGCCGGGCGGCGCGCCCGAGCTCGCCGTGATCTGCACCAAGCTCAATCACCTTGCCGCAACGCTTCACGAGGCGGTCGAGGACAAGCGGCGCCTCGCCGAGCGGGCGGTGTCGCTCCAGGACATCGAGCGCAAGGAGATCGCGCGCGAGCTCCACGACGAGTTCGGGCCGTATCTGTTCTCGCTGCGCGCGCATGCCGGCGCGCTGGCGAAGCAGGCGGATGGCCGCGTCCCGAGTGCGGAGGCCGTGCGAAAACATGGCAGCGCCATGCTGGAGCAGATCAACGCGCTGCAGCAGTTCAATCGCCGCGTGCTGGAGCGTCTCCGCCCGGTCGGCCTCGCCGAGCTCGGCCTGCGCCAGGCGCTGGAATCGCTGTCGCGGCTGTGGCGGGAATCGCATCCCGATGTCGCGATCAAGACGTCGATCTCCCCCGCGCTGGGCGCGACGGGCGAGACCGCCGACCTCACTATCTACCGCATCGTGCAGGAGGCGCTCACCAACGTGTTCCGCCACGCTGGCGCGACCTCGGTCGACGTCGTCATCGAACCGGCGGAGCAGGTGGCGCAGGATGGCCGCACCTGCGCCCGGGTGCGGGTCAGCGACAACGGCCGCGGCATGGAGCCGGGCCAGAAGCTCGGCTTCGGCCTCGTCGGCATGCGTGAACGGATTTTGGCGCTGGGTGGCACGCTCAACGTCGTTTCCAGCGAGGGCGGACTGACCGTCGAGGCGCTGGTTCCGACGGCGGCCGCCTGATCGCGCCCGAGACGATCGGGAAAAATTCCCGATTTGGTCGGGAAAACGGGAGCGGATATTGCCCGACCTTTTGTGGCTGGCGCACCCATGGCGGCCGAATACACTCGTCGCGACCAACAGGCGAAAATCAAAACAGCCGGTGGTCACGGATGGGAAGGCGGGGATGGGCAAGGTTGTTTCGTTTAGTCGTCGTTTGGTGATGGCCTCGGTGTCGACCGGTCTCGTGTCCGGGGTGGTGTTCGCGAGCCCCGCGGGGGCCGCACCGGACCAGGAGACCAACGTCCAGAATCTGCCACCGGTCGAAGTGACGGTGCAGCCGCCGGCGGCGGCGCGACATAGCGCGCCGACGCGGCCGGTCGCGCGCATTGGCGCTGCGTCGTCCGCCGCTCCCAGAACGCGCCTTTACGTCTTCCCGACCTCGCCGGGCATCGGCAGGGGTCTCGATGTCGACAAGGTTCCGTCGGCGATCAACGCCGTCGATCCCGGCCAGATCAAGCGCACGGGCTCGCTGAACGTCACCGACGCGCTGCGCGACAACATCGCCGGCGTCAACATCACCGAGGTCACCGGCAATCCGTTCCAGCCGGACGTCGAATTCCGCGGCTTCGTCGCTTCGCCCGTCACGGGCACGCCGCAAGGCCTTGCCGTGTATCAGAACGGCGTCCGCATCAACGAAGCCTTCTCGGATGCCGTCAATTGGGACCTGATCCCGACCGCCGCGATCAGGTCGGTGACGCTGGTGACCAACAATCCCGCCTTCGGCCTCAACGCGCTGGGCGGTGCGATCAATCTGCAGATGAAGGACGGTTTTACCTATCAGGGCGCCGAGATCGACGTGATGGGCGGCTCGTTCGGACGCGTCCAGGGTTCGGCGCAATGGGGCAAGCAGGTCGACAAGAACTACGGCGTCTATGCCGCGCTCGAAGGCCTGCGCGACAACGGCTTCCGCAATTTCTCGCAATCGACCGTGCGCCGATTCTACGGCGATGTCGGCTACAAGGCAGGCGACAGCGAATTCCACGCCAATATGGGCGTCGCCAAGAACGATTTCGGCGCCAGTGCCACCGTGCCGGCCGAGTTGCTCGATAAATATTGGGGCGCGACCTACACCACGCCGCAGACGACGTCCAACCGCGTCGGCTATCTCAACCTGACCGGCAAGGCCGATGCAACGCCGACCTGGACGCTCGAAGGCGCCGCGCATGTGCGCAGGTACGAGCAGAAGCTCGTCGACGGCAATCCGACCGACGTGCAGGAATGCGCCGCGCTGGGGCTATTGTGCTTCGGCGACGATGCGACGAGCGCGAATGGCACGAACGGCGCGCAGCTCGTCAATCCGTATCCGCTCGGAACCATCCTCGGCGAGATCGACCGGAGCACGATACGTTCGACCAGTTTCGGCGTGTCAGGACAGGCCACCAACACCGATCAATTGCTCGGTCACGACAACCGCTTCGTGATGGGCGCGAGCTATGACGCCAGTGTCACGCGTTACAATGCGACAGCCGAGATCGGCTCCATGGGAGAAAACTACGTCGTCAGCGGCAGTGGCCTCTTCTTGGGGCCCACCGGCACGGTAGATACCGGATTTACCGGTCCTGTCTCGCTGCGGACCGTCAATCAATATAACGGCCTCTACGCGATGGACACGTTCAACGTCACCGATGCCTTCGCCCTCACCGGCGGCGGCCGTTTCAACGTGGCGCGCATCTCGCTGGAGGACCAGCTCGGGACCGATCTCAACGGCGACCACACCTTCACCCGCTTCAATCCGGTGATCGGGGGCACCTACAAGATTACCCCGGAGCTGACCGCCTATGCCGGCTATTCCGAGGCCAACCGCGTGCCGACGCCGCTCGAGCTCGGCTGCTCCGATCCGGCCCGCCCCTGTCTGATCGCGGCGTTCCTGGTCTCCGATCCGCCGCTCAAGCAGGTGGTGTCCAAGACCGTCGAGGCCGGCTTCCGTGGCACCAAGGAGCTGAACATCGGCACCCTCGGCTGGAAGATCGGCGGCTTCCGCGCCACCAATTACGACGACATCGTCGCGGTCCCCGTGGTCGGGCGGACCGGCTTCGGCTATTTCTCCAACGTTGGCCGGACCCGCCGGCAGGGTCTCGAGGCGGAAGTCAACATCAAGTCGCCGACGCTCCAGTTCCAGGCAAGCTACGCCTTCGTCGACGCGCGCTATCTCGACCCTCTCGAGCTCGGCTCGGAAAGCCCGTTTGCCGATGGCAACGGCAACATCCAAGTTTCTCCCGGCAACCAGCTCCCCGCGATCCCGCGTCACCGCGTCAAGGTCGGCATCGACTATGCCGTGACCGACGTCTGGAAGGTCGGCGGCAACGCGCTCTACGTCTCCAGCCAATACCTGGTCGGCGACGAGTCGAACCAGTTCGCGAAGCTGCCGTCCTATACGGTGTTCAATCTCCACACGTCCTACCAAGTGGCGAAGAACATCCAGCTCTATGGCAAGGTCGACAACATTTTCGACAAGCGCTACGCGACCTACGGACAGTTCTTCGACACGGGAGCCTTGCCCAACTTCACCAATGGCGGCAACGACTTCACGGACCCGCGCTCGCTCAGCCCGGCCCGGCCGCGCGCGTTCTATGCGGGGATGCGGGTGACGTTCTAGACACGGGCGGTCGGTCAGGCGAGCTGCCTGAAAGTACCGGCATCCGAGAGCCAGGCCGCGCCCATTGCTCTGCGGAGGGCTCGCTGAGCTTGCAGAATATTCCGCCTCCGGCATGATGGCTCCGGAGGCCTGCTTTGCCGTGTCGTTGAAGAATCCGGATGCCGTCGCTGCGATCGTTTCAGCGCTTCGATACGTCTATGGTGACGAGATCGCGCGACTTATGCTCGTCGAGGGCATGAGCCTCGCCGATCTGATCGACGCGATGTTTTCCGCGCCGCTGCCGCACCGCGAGGCCGTTCGAGACATCACCGACGCATTGGACGATTTCGTCATTTCACCGGACCTGGGTCTGATGTGGCACCTCAGATACGTCTATGGAGACGAGCCCGGCTCCCTGCACGTCGTGGACCTGGAGATCGCGACGCCAAACGGCACGCTGGCAAGCAAGGACGTCTGGCTTCGTCTGGCCTCTTAGAGGAACGGCGCGCCGCGCGGACTTTACCAATCTGAAACCATGTCAAATGATCCGAAAAGTTTAACGAAACCTCCCGGTCCTCTCCGCGTCAGTTTGTCGGAGGGCCCGTGTGATGACAGAGCACCAGTTGAGAGAGCAGGAATGCCAGATCGCGCGTTATCGGCGTTTGGAGCGGGAGGTCACCGATCCGCTCGCCGCGTGTCTGCTTCATGGCATCGTCGAGGATCTCGAAGCCGAGCTGCGCAAGCAATTGCCGGAGTGGCACCGGCCGCGTGATTAACGCTTTCTTAGCGCTCATCGTGCCGATGATCGCGCGGGAATGTCAGGGGAGACTGCTCCCATGCTGAAAGACGGGACGTACGCGGCGTGGTACAAGACGCCGCTCGATCAGGGGACTGGGATCGTCCACGTCGCGGACGGACAGATTTGGGGCCGCGACAGCCTGATGACCTATCACGGCTCGTGTCAGGTCGATGGAGACCGCTTCACCGCCACCGTGTCGACGAAGCGTCATACCGACGGACGGCTGACGGTGTTCGGCGTGAAAGACGAGCTCACGCTGGACATCGAGGGAAATTGCCCCGGCAAGATCGCGACCTACACCGCGACGGCAAAGCAAGTGCCGGGAATGGTTCTCCAGGGAACGCTCATTCTCACCGAACAGCAGCCGCCCGCGCGTGACCGGGCCGAGCCGCGCCCGGCGTTCAACCCCGACAAGCTGCCAAAATTGCCGAAGCGCTCGCGTTGAACGCGTAAGCTGACCGCATCCCTATGTCGCGCCCCAGGCCGCGCGATTCTGCATCCGGCTCCCTCACAAGCCCGCTTCTCAAACCGCCCTGGACTCGCCATTGTGCGCCCGCAACAATTCGGAAGCGGAGCAGCATCAATGTCGGACAAGGTCTCGCGCCGCCGGTTCGCGAAAATCGCGGGGCTGTCCGCAGCCGGCCTGACCGGTCCGCTCGACGCGGCAAAGGCGAAGCCGGCATCGCCGCCGCGCGCCGGCTTTCCGGCCGGCTTCGTCTGGGGCACGGCGACCTCGTCCTACCAGGTCGAGGGCGCGGTCGACGAGGACGGGCGAGGGGCCTCGATCTGGGACAAGTTTGTGCGCATCCCCGGCAAGATCGAGGACGGCACCACTGGCGACCGCGCCAACGAGCATTATCACCGCTACAAGGAAGACATCGCGCTGATCAAGGCGCTCGGCTGCAAGGCCTACCGTTTCTCAGTGGCCTGGCCGCGGCTGTTTCCGGACGGTGATGGCAAGCCCAATCCGAAAGGGCTCGACTTCTACAACCGGCTGGTCGATGAGCTCCTGAAGAACGGCATCGAGCCTTGGCTGACGCTCTATCACTGGGACCTGCCGCAAGCGCTGCAGGATCGCTTCGGCGGCTGGCGCTCGACCGAGACCTGCAAGATCTTCGGCGACTACGCGGCCTATGTCGCGACCCATCTCACCGACCGCGTCAAGAACGTGTTCACGCTGAACGAGACCGGCCGCTTCGTCTATTTCGGCTACGGTATCGGCATCGACGCGCCGGGCCAGACGCTGCCGCAAGCCGACGTCAACCAGATCAGGCACAACACCGCGCTGGCGCACGGGCTCGCGGTGCAGGCAGTGCGCGCCCATGGCCGCCGCGGCACCAGGGTGGGACCGGCCGAGAACATCGATGCCTGCGCGCCCGCGATCGATACGCCGGAGAACGTTCGCGCCGCCGAGATCGCGCTGCGCGAGATGAACGCCAGCTATCTCAACGTCATCATGACGGGCCGTTACACCGACGCGTTCCTGAAATACGCCGGCGCCAACGCGCCGAAATACACCGATGCGGAGCTGAAGATCATCTCCTCGCCGGTCGATTTCCTCGGCCTCAACATCTACGCGCCGCAGAACTATGTGGTGGCCTCCGACCAGGGTGCGGGATTCATGCCGCTGCCGATCCCGAAATCGTTCCCGCACATGAATTCGGACTGGCTGCGCGTCGGGCCGGAGACGCTCTATTGGGTGCCGAAGCTGGCGGCCAAGATCTGGAAGACGGATGCGATCTATATCAGCGAGAACGGCGCCTCCGGCGATGACGTGGTCACGCACGATGGCAAGATCTACGATACCGACCGCATCATGTATCTGCGCAACTATCTCGCCCAGCTGCAGCGCGCCACCACCGAGGGCGTGCCGGTGCGCGGTTATTTCCTCTGGAGTCTGATGGACAATTTCGAGTGGGTGTACGGGCTCAACAAGCGCTTCGGGCTGTATCACGTCAATTTCGAGACGCAGGTGCGCACGCCCAAGCTCAGCGCCAGCTTCTACCGCAACGTGATCGCGAGGAACGCGGCGGGGGCGTGATGCCTTCGCCTCTCCCCGCAGGCAAGCCCACCGTCAGGGTCGTGAGAGTTCGGGCGACGCTGCCCGATTTCCACTCCGCCTTCGACTCCTCGCTCATTTCTGACATGCACGGTCCCGTCAAGGAAGCGCCGGACACTTAAGTCACCTTAGGCCGGACCTCTCTCAAGGCCAGCGATTTCCGAAACCGTTTCTGTCCATTAGTGTGAAGGCTTATGCAGCTTGCGCGGCGAGCCAGGAGCTTTAGGCTTTGTCGGGGTACCCGGTGTGCCACCATAGCGCGCGTGGTCATAACAGCGCTGCCGATCAGGGTTTGGATTCATTTGCTGGGAAGTGACTGTGCCGCCGCATTCCGTACCGATCGCCGTGGCGGCCTTTGCGGGCGGAGCGATCAGAAGCAGCAGACAGGCGACTAGGCGAGACATTTCAAAATTCCGGATTTGCAATCACTCTGCTAGTTATCGCACTTGCCAGGATTGGCACTGCACCATCGGTTCACGGCAGAGCTGTCCCACCCACGAGCTTTGTTAACCGACACGCATTGTTCATAGCTGCAAGTTTTAGGCTTGGCCGAGCTCTTTGCGTGCTTCGGTTGCGAAAGGGCCGGGGTCAGCAATGCGACCAAAAAGATAGCGGCGACGATGGGAGTTTTCATGCAAATCCTGCCAGCTTGAAAGCCTTAGTAGAACCCACCTTTGGCAACGACGCAAGCTAGGGTTGTCCAAGCGCTAATAAGGGCCTCGGTGTTCGGCTTCGCGCTTCTTACTCTTCTCCGGGCAGAAGCGCGCGCCGTGGAATCTGCATTTCAGGTATCAGCGAGTCAAATATGGCCTTGCCGTCTACGAGAGAATATTTGCATCCAAGGGAGTGCTTGACGATACGATCCATAAAACCGGGTGCCCTCGTGGGCGCAGCGATCCAAAGGACTTTCCCCTCCGTAAGCTTTCGTGCGAACGAGGTTGGGGGTACCAAGCGGGCAAACCCTCCCACGAATTTGGCTTTGGGAAATTCCTTCAAGATGTGTGCTTGGCAATCTTTTGCGATGGCCGCTGGAATTGAGCTTTGAGACGGCGCACCCGTTTGGGAGTTGCCTGTACTTACCCAGCTGCCTGAGAACACAGCCGCCAAGGCAACCGCGAAATATATCCTTCCCACAAATTCCTCCCCCTCCGTAAAGGGGCACGATTACAAGTCTAGACTTATGATTGCAAGACGGTTCGCTTCCCATCGAAAGTAGAGTGCCCTGTTCGGTCGAGAGGAGGCAAGGCCAGGCGCCCCGCATTGACTCTCCTCTCTCCCTTATTCAGAACCGTGCTCAACACTGACAAAAAGAGGACACGCCCATGACCGACGCGCTGATCATCGATGCCTGCCGCACCCCGCGCGGCGTCGGCAAGGCCGGCAAGGGAGCGCTCTCCGGCATTCATCCGCAACAGCTCGGCGCGACCGTGCTGCGCGCGCTCGCGGACCGCACCGGCATTAATACCGCCGATGTCGACGACATCGTCTGGGGCTGCAGCGCGCAGGTCGCGACCCAAAGCGGCGATCTCGGGCGGATGTCGGCGCTCGATGCCGGCTATGACGTGCGCGCCAGCGCCGTGACGCTGGACCGGTTTTGTGGAAGCGGCATCACCAGCGTCAACATGGCGGCATCCTCGATCATGGCGGGCGTGGAAGACCTCGTCATCGCCGGCGGCTGCGAGATGATGTCGATGGAGGGGCGTCGCGGCTCGGGTCCGATGATGATGGACAACGGCAATCTGCACCTGCGGGCAAGGCATCCGCAGTCGCATCAGGGCGTCTGCGCGGACGCGATCGCGACGATGGAAGGCATCACGCGGCGGGACGTCGACGCGCTCGGGCTGGAGAGCCAGAAGCGCGCCGCGCATGCGATCGCGAACGGCCACTTCAGGAAGAGCCTCGTGCCGGTTCATCGCGAGGACGGCAGTCTCGCGCTCGATCACGAGGAGTATCCGCGGCCGCAGACCACGATGGAGGGCCTCAGCAGCCTGAAGCCGGCCTTCCCCGCGATCGCCGATTACGCGCTCGACGACAAGGGCACGACCTATCGCGGCCTGATCCTGCAGAAATATCCCGATCTCGACATCGACTTCATGCACCACGCCGGCAACTCCTCCGGCGTCGTCGACGGCGCCGCCGCGATCCTGTTGGCCTCGCCCGCCTATGCCAAGGCGCACGGCCTCAAAGCCCGCGCCCGCGTCGTCGCGATGGCAAACATGGGGGACTCGCCGACCCTGATGCTGAACGCGCCGGTGCCGGCGACGAAGAAGGTGCTGGCGAAGGCGGGCCTCTCCATCGACGACATCGACTTGTTCGAGATCAACGAGGCGTTCGCAGTGGTGGCGGAAAAATATATCCGCGACCTCAAGCTCGACCGCGCCAAGGTCAACGTCAATGGTGGCTCGATCGCGCTCGGTCATCCCATCGGCGCCACCGGCTCGATCCTGATCGGCACCGTGCTCGACGAGCTCGAACGGCGCGATCTCAAGCGCGGTCTCGTCACCATGTGTGCCGCCGGCGGCATGGCGCCGGCCATCATCATCGAGCGCGTCTGACCGATCGCCCGTCACTTTCTCCCTGTTTTTACGGGGAAGAAGACCGCCGACATGCGCTCCGACCCTTATTTTTCAGGGTGAAACAAGACCGGCCTTTCACAAAGAGGCCGGTCTTCGCTTGTCGAAAGCGGCGAATCAGTTCTAGCAAGATGTCGTGCGGGCCTTTGAAACAAGGCAAAATCCGCTGCTCAAGGCTTCTTCCGCACTGGAAGCAGCTAAAATGCAGGGTTTTTTGCCACAGAGGGGCAAAAAGCCCGTAAAATCGCGACAAAACTGTGCAGAAGGCTATAGGCCTTCGCCGGTTGGTCTAATATGCAGCCGTCACGAATCAGAGGAGACACGATGGCCACCCAAATGTCCAAATCGCAATTGATCGAAAAGATTGCGACCGCTACCGAGCTTTCCAAGCGCGACGTCAAGAACGTCATGGAGACGCTGACCGACGTCGGTCACAAGGAGCTCAAGAAGAACGGCCTGTTCCTGGTGCCGGGCTTCGCCAAGTTCGTCGTCATCAAGAAGCCCGCGACCAAGGCGCGCAAGGGCACCAACCCGTTCACGGGCGAAGAGATGATGTTCAAGGCCAAGCCGGCCCGCAAGATCGTCCGCGCCCGCCCGGTCAAGGCCGCCAAGGACGCCGTGGGCTAACCACGCAAAGGCCCCCTCGGTTAGAGGGGGCCTTTTGTTTTGGGGCAGCCGCGAGGGGTGAGACGGAGGGCTCAATCCTTGCGGCGCTTCACCCGGACCGGGATCGGCTGAAGCCGCGGTTCGGGTCCTGCCAGCGCATCGCGCACCCGATCGATGGCACGATCGAGCAGCTGGCGCAGCCGCTGCGTCTTCCGCGGTCGCTTCGCGTCTTCCAGCAGTTTCTTCATCGCTTTCACTCCGCCGCCTCGACCTTTGCCTCGACCGGCTCGAGCGCGGCCGCGATGGCTTCGTCGACGCGCTCCAGCCAGATGAATTCGAGGTTGTCCCGCGCGCTCTTCGGGATGTCGTCATAGTCCCGCTTGTTGCGCGCCGGCAGCATCACCCGCTTCAGGCCGGCAGCGGCCGCAGCCACCACCTTCTCCTTGATGCCGCCGACCGGCAGCACCAGGCCGCGCAGCGAGATCTCGCCGGTCATCGCCGTGTCGCTCCTCACCGTGCGATTGGTGAGCAGCGAGGTCAGCGCCGTGAACATCGCAACGCCCGCGCTCGGTCCGTCCTTCGGGGTTGCCCCCGCCGGCACGTGAACGTGGATGTCGCTCTTCTCGAACGCCTGCGGATCGATGCCGAGCTGCGAGGCCTTGCTCTTCACCAGCGTCATCGCCGCCTGCACGCTCTCGCGCATGACGTCGCCGAGCTGGCCGGTCAGGATCATCCCGCCCTTGCCGGGCACCTTTGACGCCTCGATGAACAGGATGTCGCCGCCGACCGGCGTCCAGGCAAGGCCGGTCGCCACGCCCGGAATGCTGGTGCGCTGCGCGATCTCGCCTTCGAAGCGCGGCTGGCCGAGCACCGTGCCGATGTCCTTCACCGTGATCACGACCTTCGCGGCCGTGCCCTCGGCGACCTGCACCGCGGCATGGCGGAACAGCTTGCCGATCTCGCGCTCGAGGTTACGCACGCCGGCCTCGCGGGTGTAGCCCTTGACGACCAGCTTCAGCGCCTCCGGCTCGATCTCGGCCTGCTCGGCCGAGAGGCCGTTGGCCTCGAGTTGCCGCCGCACCAGATAGCGCTTCGCGATCTCCAGCTTCTCGTCCTCGGTGTAACCGGCAAGGCTGATCAGCTCCATGCGGTCGAGCAGCGGACCCGGGATCTGGTCCAGCATGTTGGCGGTCGCGATGAAGACGACACGCGACAGGTCGAAGGGCACGCCCAGGTAATTGTCCCGGAACGTCCCGTTCTGCTCGGGGTCGAGCACCTCCAGCATGGCGGCCGAGGGATCGCCCTGCACGCCGCGGCCCATCTTGTCGATCTCGTCCAGCATCATGACGCAGTTCCTCGCGCCTGCCTTCTTGATGCCCTGGATGATGTTGCCGGGCAGGGCGCCGATATAGGTGCGCCGGTGGCCGCGGATTTCGGCCTCGTCATGCACGCCGCCCAGGCTGACGCGCACGAAGGGGCGATCCATCGCGCGTGCGATGGATTGGCCGAGCGAGGTCTTGCCGACGCCGGGCGGGCCGACGAAGCACAGGATCGGGGCCTTGCCCTGCGGGGCCAGCTTGCGCACCGCCAGATATTCGATGATCCGGGTCTTGATCTTCTCCAGGCCGAAATGGTCGGCATCCAGGATGGCGCGCGCCGCCTTGATGTCGATCGGCTTCTCCGCGGGCAACGCCCAGGGCAGCTCGATCAGCCAATCGAGATAGGTGCGGACCATGCCGGCTTCGCCGGCAGCCTCCGGCATGCGCTCGTAGCGACGCAGCTCCTTCTTGGCGTGCGCGTCGGCCTCGGGCGGCATGTTGGCCTTGGCGATGGCAGCCGTCAGCTCGGCGACCTCGGCCGCCTTGCCGTCGCCTTCGCCCAGTTGCCGCTGAATGGTCGCCATCTGCTCGCGCAGGATCGCCTCGCGCTGCCGCTCGTCGAAGGAGGCCTTGGTCTTCTGGCCGATCTCGTTGGAGATGCGCAGCACCTCCAGCCGTTCGGCCAGGTGCTTCGACACCTTCTCGACGCGCAGGGCCAGGTCGATGGTCTCCAGCACCTCCTGCTTGTCCTGCGGCTTGATGTCCATGAACGAGGTCGCCAGATCCGCCAGCGCGCCGGGCGCACTGGTGCCCTGGAACATCGCGGCCAGCTCGGGCGGCGCCTGCGGCAGCAGCTCGATCGCCTCGATCGCCTGGCGCTGCAGGTTCAAGGCGCGCGCCTCGATCTCCGGCGAGGTCGTGGTCGGCTCGGGGATCTGCTGGAAACGAGCGACAGGGAACGGCGTCCCCGGCAGGAAGTCGAGGATGCGCGCGCGCTGCACGCCCTGGCAGACGATGTGATGGGTGCCATCGGGCGCGGTGATGTAGCGCACGATGTTGGCGATGGTCGCGACCCGGTAGAGGTCGTCCGCTCCGGGCTCCTCGGTCTCGGGGCTGCGCTGCAGGACGATGCCGACCGGCCGCTGCTCGCGCAGCGCCTGCTGCGCGGCGGCGATGGACTTGGCACGGCCGATCGTGATCGGCGCGATGGCGCCGGGAAATAGCACCATCTCGCGCACGGGAATGATGATCAGCGCGTCGTCGGGGATCTTCACGTCGTTATTGGTCTGTTCGTTGTTCATCTGTTCGGTGGCCATGATCGACCTCAGGATTTGGCAAGGCGCAGCGCGACGCAGCCGTCCATCACGAAGCGGCTGATGGCGTAGCGGCCGAGGGGCAATGCAATGCGGCGCTCAAAACGCCCCTGCGGCAGCTCGAGCCGGTGGATGCGGGCGTTGCGGAGCTCCGGGGGCAGGGTGCGCTGGCCGGAGACGACGAGCACGCCGTCATGGATGACAGTCTCGACATTGTCCGGATTGACGCCGGGAAGCGCCACCAGGATCAGAAGCTCGTGCTCGGTCTCGAGCACGTCGATCGGCGGCTCCCAGCAGGCTTCCTGGCGGCCGAACTGCTGGCGCAGCCGGTCGGCGCGGGTCAGCGAGTCCAGGGCTTCGGACAGCATCCAGTCGAGGGGATTTTTCGGTTGCATGATGCGGGGCTCGGGGGTGGGGAAGCCTGCATATGGGGCTGGTTCCCCGGAAATCCAGTGCGCCGGCGCTGACGTGCCATGCGCCGCCGTGCGATTGAAAAACAAACGCCGCGGCCCGGGCCGCGGCGTTCCATCGTGGGGTCGCGCAGGGCGTCAGGCCGCCGCGCGGTACTCGTCTTCGGCCTCGAGGTTGATCACGGACGTCGCGAGCTCGGTCAGCGTGTGATCGGTCGCCTCTTCCTCGTCCAGCGTCGCCTGCAGCAGCCTTGCGGCGTCCTGCATCCCGAGCTCCTCGGCCCAGGTGCGCAAGGTGCCGTAGCGGGAGATCTCGTAATGCTCGACCGCCTGGGCGGCCGCGAGCAGTCCCGCATCGAGCGCCGGGGCGCCCTTGAAGTCCTTCATGATCTCGGCACCTTCGTCGGTGATGCCGTTGATGGCCTCGCAGGGCTTGCCGCGCGCCGGCTTGCCCAGCATCTTGAAGATCTGCTCCAGCCGCTTCACCTGGCCCTGGGTCTCGCGCAGGTGCTTGTTGAAGGCGGCGGCCAGCTCCTTCGATTGCGCGGCCTTCGCCATCTTGGGCAGGGTCTTGATGATCTTGTTCTCGGCGAAATAGATGTCCTTCAGCGTTTCCAGAAACAGGTCGCTGAGCATCTTGGGTGCCTGACGCGGCCGGCGCGTCGCGGCCTTCTTGGTGGTGCGTTTCTTTGCTTTAGCCATACATCCTCCTCATGAGGTGACACGGGAAGGCCTCGCCTTCCTCAATCCTCAGGCGATCAAAACCGCTTCATGAACGAAAGTTCCAAACAGCAGCCGGCGCGTGCGGCAGCTCGCTCAGGTCGGGCGCTTGTAGGGATCTTCCTGGCGCTGTCGGGCCTCGGTGTTGCGATCGAGCTGCGCCCGCTCGCTGCCACGCAGGCGGCCGGCCTTCATCACGCCATAGGCGAGGACCCCGCCGAGCACGAAGGCTCCAATGAACCAGAGCCAGAGCAGGTTGGCCGAGAGCTGGCCGAGGAGCATTCCAATTCCACTGTCGCTCATTGTCTTCTCCGGTGATTTCCAAAGCGGCTTTGCTGGGCTAAGTCAGCCCGGCCGCCATCGTTCCTGCGTCCAAGGACCGCGCTAAGGACCACGCCGACCATGCTCGACTTCGCCTTGTCAGCCTTCGTGACGCTGTTGCTGGTGGTCGATCCGGTCGGCCTTGCGCCGGCCTTTCTGGCCGCCACCGGCGGCATGTCCGACAAGGTCAAGCGCACGATCGCATTGCGGGCGCCGCTGATCGCGGCCTCGATCCTGGTGGTGATCGCGCTGGCCGGAAACTGGCTGCTGCGGCAGCTCGGGATCGGCATCCCGGCCTTCCAGATCGCCGGCGGGCTGCTGCTGTTCGGCGTGTCCTACCAGATGATCTTCGGCGATCGTCCGCATCGTGAGGCCCGCGAGGCCGACAAGGCGACGTCCGAACACGCGTCCGACGTCGCGGTGTTTCCCCTGGCCATTCCCATGATGGCCGGCCCCGGCGCGATCGCGACCACGCTGCTGCTTTCCGGCGATGCCGGTTATGGGCCGAGGCTCGCGATCATCATCGCGGTCGTCGTTTTGGTCTGCCTGCTCTGCATGCTGTGCTTCGTCTCGGCTCAGCTGATCGCGCGCACGCTCGGGCGCACCGGAAATGCCGTGCTCTCGCGCGTCCTCGGCATGCTGCTCGCCGCCTATTCCGTGCAGTTCGTCATCAACGGGATTGCGGCCGTCCGGACCAGCCTGTCATAAGGCTGCGATATCAGCGAATCCGTTGATTTTGCCGCCCATTTCGTGGTTTGGCAGGAGGGGCGACAAGGTGGCACCGGGGCCCGGCCGCTTTCGCTTGCACTGCCATGTTGCTTTGACGTACTTCCGGTTCAACAAGACCATCGTCAGGAAATCGGGATGTCGATGACTGCGGACGAGCTCGCCAAGCGACAGGCCATCATCGACGCTTGCCGCCGCATGAACGCGCTCGGCATCAACCAGGGCACCTCGGGCAATATCTCTGTCCGGCATGTGGACGGGCTCTTGGTCACGCCGACCAGCGTGCCCTATGAGGCCATGACGCCGGAGCAAATAGTCTTCATGGCCATGGACGGCACACATGCGCCAGATCAGAAGCCGTCGAGCGAATGGCGCTTCCATCGCGACATCCTGAAGTCGCGGGGTGACGTCGACGCGGTGGTGCATGCCCATCCGACCTATTGCACCATCCTGGCGATCATGGGCATGGAGATTCCGCCGGTGCACTACATGATCGCGGCGGCCGGCGGCGACAGCATCCGCTGCGCGCCCTATGCGACGTTCGGAACCGCGGAGCTGTCCGACCATGCGGTGCGTGCGCTGGAGGGGCGGCTCGCCTGCCTGCTCGACCATCACGGCATGATCGCGATCGGCAAGAACTTGGACAAGGCGATGTGGCTGGCCGTCGAGGTCGAGACGCTGGCGCGGCAATATCACGGCTGCCTCCAGATCGGGAAACCGCCACTGCTCGGTAGCGACGAGATCGAGCGGGTCCGTCAGCGCATGGCCGGCTACGGCCTGTCGGAAGGTTAGGGCGGGCGGTGTTCGCGCGGATCAGACATCTCACCGATCGCAAGGGCTCTAACCGCGTCATGGTTCGGCTGCGCGCGTTGTTGCGCAGCAACGAGTTCTATCTCATCCCCCTCGCGCTGGTGATCGGCACGCTGGCCGGCGCCATCGTGACGCTGATGGCCGAGATCGCGCAGATCGCCCATATGGTCATCTACGGCATTCCGGTCGACGTCCGGCTCTCTGCCAACGCCCGGGTCAGTCCCTGGGCGGCGCTGCTCGCGCCCGCGCTCGGCGGGCTTGCGCTCGGCATCATGGAATGGTCGCGGCGGCGCATGAAGATCTCGAGCGCGGTCGACCCGATCGAGGCGAACGCGCTGCGCGGCGGCAATCTGTCGATGCGCGACAGCGTGGTGGTGTCGAGCCAGACGCTGATCTCCAACGGCTGCGGCGCCTCGGTCGGCCTCGAAGCGGGCTATACCCAGATCGGCTCGGGGATCGCCTCGCTGTTCGGCAAATTCTTCAATCTGCGCCGCAACGATCTGCGCCTGATGGTCGGTTGCGGCGCCGCCGCGGCGATCGCGGCGGCGTTCGGCGCGCCGATCACCGGCGCCTTCTATGCCTGCGAGCTGATCGTCGGCGTCTATTCGGTCGGCAGCGCGGCGCCGATCCTGGCGGCCTCGCTGGCGGGCGCGTTGACCGCGCAATGGCTCGGCGGCGCGCCGTACTCGCTGGAGATACCGAAGGTCAGCGCCGTCGGCGTCGAGCAATACCTGGCCCTGATCGGGCTCGCCCTCGTCACCAGCGGCGTCGGCATCGCCGTGATGCGCTCCTCGCCGATGTTCGAGCGGCTGTTCAAATGGATGCCGGTCTGGCTGCGACCGGTGATCGGCGGCCTCATCGTCGGCGGTTTCGCCATCGTCACGCCGCAGGTGCTGGCGGCCGGCCACGGCGCCATGGTGCTCGATCTCTTTCACGACATGACGATCGGCCTGATCGCGCTGATCATCGCCTTGAAGGTGACGGCCTGCCTGATCTCGCTCGCCTCTGGCTTCCGCGGCGGCCTGTTCTTCGCCTCGCTGTTCGTCGGCAGCCTGATCGGCAAGTTCTTTGCCGCGGTGCTGCTGCTGATCAGCCCGAATTTCGTGATCGATCCGCTGGTCGCGATGTTGACGGGCATGGCGACGCTCGGCGTCGCCATCGTCGGCGGTCCGCTCACCATGTCGTTCCTGGTGCTCGAGATGACCCGCAACGTCGACGTCACCGCCGTGGTGCTGGCCGGCTGCATCGTCACCTCGATCTGCGTCCGCTTCATGTTCGGCCATTCCTTCTCGACCTGGCGCCTGCATCTGCGCGGCGAGACCATCCGCAGCGCCAATGACGTCGGCTGGCTGCGCAATCTCACCGTGGAGCGCTTGATGCGCTCCGATGTCGGCAAGGTGCCCTCGACCACGACGATCGCCGCCGTCCGCCGCGAGTTCGTGCTGGGCTCGCGTCCGGGCGTGGTTATCGTCAACAATGCCGACGAATATGTCGGCCTCGTCCTGCTGCCCGATCTGTTCTCGAGCGACCTCGACACCATCGCCGACGACATCCAGGTGATCGAGCTCGCCCGTCTGATCGACATCGTGCTGATCCCGGAAATGAACGTGAAGTCGGCGATGGCGGTGTTCGACGAGGCCGAAGCCGAGATGCTGGCGGTGGTGGATTCCACCGACAGCCGCAAGGTGGTCGGTTTCCTCACCGAAAACTTCGCCCGCCGCCGCTATGTCGAGGAGATCGACAAGGCGACGCGCGGGGTGTTGGGGGCATTGTCGTAGGCGCTGCCTATCGGCCGGGTTGGGGTGGGGACGCGACCAGGCAGGCCACGATGCGCCGGACCATCGGCAGCACCACGAGCAGCGTCGGGAAGGCCACCAGCCAGGACAGCGCCCAGGCCCCTGGCCACTTCGCCAGGAACGCCGGCGTTGCTCCTAAGCTCCGGAGCGTCGAAATGACCGACACAACGGCCGTCATGAGGATGGACAGCACGAATGGCATCACGATCGGCGCATAGCGCGCCGGCAGTTTGCGAACCGCAATCATCTGGTTTCTCTTGGGAAAAGGACGCGTCGATCACGTTGAACCCTGCAAATGGCATCGATCCCGACGGCGTCGGTTGATGCGTTGGTTCACGTAAAACGCTTACGGCGACCGAAAAACGGTGCGACTGTTCATTATCCGCTCAGGTTCGATGGTTCAAGCTGCGATCTGGTCGTTTGGTTTATAATCGTTCAAAGCGTGGCAGATTGCCGCGAACGTGAAACCATCTCAATGGTTTGCGCGTTACAGACTGTTTGCTTGCTTATTTTTTGGCCGAGAACAGAGGAAGATCAAGATGAGTGATGGACCGATGAAATCCGCAGCCGGCCGCAACACGGTCCTGGCGGCGTTCGCAAGCGTGGCGCTGCTCGCCACCTCGGTGTCGCCCTCGGCCGCGGCGGAGCCGGTATCCGCAAAGCCTGTCACGGCCGGGCAGGGCTCCTCCGACGTCACCGATTTCAGCGCGGCCCGGCGCCGCTACTATCGACGCGGCCCGAATGCGGCAGGTCTTGCCTTCATGGGCGCCGCGGCGGGTATCATCGGCGGGGTGATCGCGGAGCAGCGGCGCCGCGACTACTACGAGAACCGCTATTATTACGGCTCGCGTCCTTACTACGGCGGTCCGGGCTATTACGGCGGTGGCGGCTATTACGGCGGCGGCAGTCCCTTCTATTACGATCCGGGATACTGAGCGGCTGTTTTCAACGCGGCCCTGGAAGGGGTTGTGCCAAAGGGCGGTGCTTTTGCGCCGCCCTTTTTTGTTGCATCGGTACCTTTGTAGCCCGGATGGAGCGCGGCGCAATCCGGGGCCGCTCGCCCGGCATTTGGCATCCTCCCGGATTGCGCTGCGCTCCATCCGGGCTACGGCACCGTGCCTGTGTCGGCCTCTGTCAATCCCTCCGGCCGAAAATATTCCACTTTACCGAAATTCGGTTTCGGCGTATGTGTCGTCCACCCCGGCTCTCCAAGAGGGGCGATCTCGAGGTCGTCTTGATCGCGAGCCGGGGTTGCGGTGGACGCGGCAGCGTCGGCACGATGGGCGCGGGCAGGGCGGGTAGTCCCTGTGAGCCCGAGGCTTCGTGCGGACGACGGCGCTGTTAGGTTCGTCTCGTCTGTAAGTTTCCGGTTCCGTGTACAGGGCCGGGAATACTGCGGGCGACATGGCGGGCCGTGCGTACGGCAAAACCGTGTGGTCCTGGCCGTCGTTGCTACGGTCAAGCCGGATCGAAGATGTGCGCGAGCCCAACCGGGTGGACGGCATCATCCAATTCGAACGGCGAGGGAGGCCAAAGGAAAGTTCGGCTCCCGGGAGAGCACGGCATAAGCCGTCCGACCATCGCGCAGGGAAGGCCGAGTGATCGGCGTCACCTGTATGCTGCTGTGCGGTTCTTCCTGCGTGTGCATTTCGCGCAGCGGACCGCGGGTGCCTGTCGGCACCCGGCCTTCCCTGTGCCCTCTTGGATTTGAGGGTGCGAGGATGAAGCAAAGCTCGGGCGATTTCAGCCGCGAGAACGAAAAGGCGCGTCTGCGAGCGAGGTGGTGCGGAAAGAGCGCTGCAGAGCCCGGGCCCATCCATCCGCATCGTGCCGTGCCGCCCTGGGTCCCGGCTCTGCGCCGCAACGCGCCAGGCGCGGTGCGGCTTGGCCGGGACACGAGCCTCCCTCAGACCCGATACCACGCCGCGAGATTCCACGTGATGGTGTCCCAGCCGGAGATGTCGATCATCAGATTGTTGGCGCCGGCGTTGACGATGGGGCGCGAGAGCAGCGGCAGGAAGACGTTGGCCTCGCAGAAGATCTCGTCCACCTTCATCAGCAGCGCGGCGCGCTTGGCGGGATCGAGCTCGTTCTGCGCGGCCTTGTAGGCCTTGTCGGCTTCGGGATCGGAATAGCGCGAATTGTTGCGGCCGAGCCATTTGTTGTCCTTGGTGGCGATCTCCCAGGACACGCACTGGTTCAGGAAACGCTCCGGATCGGGCTGCGGCTGCGTGGTGTTGTACATCTCCATGTCGGCATAGAATTTGGAGTAGGTGTCGGGGTTGCCGACATCGGAGGAGAAGAACACCGAGGCGGTGACCGCCTTGATCTCGATGTCGATGCCGGCCTTCTCGCAGGCCTGCTTGATGATGGCCTGGGTCTTCTGGCGCGGCGCGTTGGTCGAGGTCTGGAAAACGTATTTGAGCCTCTTGCCGTCCTTTTCGCGGATGCCGTCGGCGCCCTTCTTCCAGCCGGCCTCGTCGAGGATCTTGTTCGCCTTGTCGATGCTGAATTCGTATTTCAGCTTGGGCGACTTGAACTGCTTGGGCGCGTTGACGAAGCTCGCGGTGGCGATGCCGCCGCGGCCGTAGATGAATTTCTGGATCGAATCGCGGTCGATCAAAAGGTTGATCGCGCGGCGAACGGCGGGGTCGGACAACGTCGGGTGCTTGGTCTTGAGGCTGGAGCGTTCGCCGTCGACCTCGGTCCAGGGGTCGGTCGTGTTGAGGATGACGAACTCGACATTGCCCGATGGCGTGATGTCGAGCTTGCCCTTGCCGCTAGCCTCCATGCGCTTGAGCACCTCCTCCTCAACCTGCATGTTCCAGGCGAAGTCGTATTCGCCGGTCTGCAGCACGGCGCGCGCGGCGGATACCGCGTCGCCGCCGCCCTTGATCTCGAGCGTGTCGAAATGCGGCTGGTTCTTGACGTGATAGTCGGGATTGCGCTCGGCGCGGATCAAATCGCCGGGCTTGAACTCGACGAATCTGTACGGGCCGGTGCCGACCGGCTTCAGATTGGCCGGCGCCTCGCGCGACTTGGCGCCGATATAGTCGCCGAAATGATGTTTCGGCAGGATCTGGCCGACCTGGCCGCCGACGAAAGGGTCGGCCCAGAACGGCGTCGGCGCCTTGAAGATCACCTTGACCGCGTAGTCGTCGATCTTCTCGACCTTGATGTCCTTGTAGGAGCCCGTGGTGAAGGCCGCGGTGGCGAGATCTGCGGCGTATTGCCAGGTGAAGACGACGTCGTCGGCGGTGAAGGGCTTGCCGTCGTGCCATTTGACGCCCTGCTTCAGCTTCCAGATCACGCTCATGCCGTCGGCCGAAAGGCCGCCATTGGCCTTGGTGGGGACCTCGGCAGCAAGGCAGGGGATCAGATTGCCCTCCTTGTCCCACCCGGCGAGCGGCTCGAAGAACACGCGCGAGGCGATCTGGTCCTTGGTGCCGAGCGCGAAATGCGGATTGAGCAAGGTCGGCGCCTGCCACAGCAGCATCTTGAGCGTGCCGCCGCCGCCGGCCTTGGTCGGCTTGTAGGGCAGGGTGGCATCCGCCATCGCCACGCCGTTCCAGACCAGGATCTGGCTCGCGATGGGCGCCGCGATTCCGGCCGCGGCCACTTTGCGGATGAACGAGCGTCGCGACAGCGTGCCTTGCTTCACCCGTCCGACCAGACCCCGGATTTCATTCTCGTTCATCGGAAGACCCTCCACCTCGAAGACATCGCTCGCCGGCATCATGTGGCATCAAACACGAGGCGGCAATGCCGGCGTGACTGCCGGGCCATGCGACGAAATGACGATGGGGAGGGCCCTTGCGGGCCGCTGGTTGGATCGCCGCCCGAGAGACCCGGGCGGCGATCCAGTGCGAACTTGTCTGAACTTGGGGAAGTTCTAAGGCCGCGCTGGAAGGCTAGCGCGGCCGCTGCGGGCGCATCAAGTTTCGTGATGTTGCCGCGTCCGGAGATTCATTGCAGCCGCCACGACATCGCCACACATGCCCCCTCGGCGAGCCGGCATCTACCCGATGCTGGCGACGCCAATCGCCAGGGCCGACAGCAGCAGGGCCTGGCTGAGCAGCTGCAGCGCCGTATTCGGCTGCGCCAGCCAGCGCGTGACCCTCTCGGAGAAGGACAAAGTCGTATCGGCGAACAGCGGCTCGTAGCTGTGCCTGAAGAAATGCGGGAACCTGGCGCCGAGCCCCGAGGTCAGCAAGGCGTGGAAAATCGACATCATGGCGACGAAGGTGACGGCGCCGAACGGCTCGCCGACGAATTCGGCAGCGTTGATCAGCTTGATCGCCAGCGCGACGCCGGAATAGATCGGCACGCCCTGGAGCACGCCATAGAGCGCAAGGCATTCGAGTTGTTGGCGGCTGGTGAGCTTCGGTGCGGCAAGTGCGGACATGGTCGATTCCTCGCTGAGGTCCGGTGGTGGTGCCGCCAATCTCGCCCGCCGTGTGCCGCATTGCCGTGATGCGGCTCACGCTTGATGGAGGCCTCGCAGCGGCCCGTGAATTCGTTCCGCGTTTGCCGCCGAATGGAGAACGCGGCCCTCGCCCCAAGCATGCAATATGGATTTCCATTTCATTGATTTCGGCCCGGGGACAAGCGAATACGGTTCCACGCTTTGCTGCAGACCTTCGGAGACCAAGATGTCGTTTCGCCTTTCATTGATCCTTGCCACCATCCTGGCCGCATGGTCTGCGAGCGCTGCGGCCGAGACCATCAAGATCGGCGTGACACCGGGCCCGCATGCGCAGATCCTGGAGGCGGTGAAGCCGATCGCCGCCAAGCAGGGGCTCGACATCCAGCTCATCGAGTTCTCGGACTATGTCGTGCCGAACGCCGCGCTCGATGCCGGCGAGATCCAGGCGAACTCGTTCCAGAACCAGCCTTACCTCGACAACCAGAAGGCCGACCGCGGCTACAAGATCGAGGCCGTCGGCCTCACCGTGAACTTCCCGATCGGCGTCTATTCGAAGAAGCACAAGGCCATCGCCGACATCCCCGAGGGCGGCAAGGTCTCGATCCCGAACGACCCGACCAATGGCGGCCGCGTGCTGCTGCTGCTGCGCGACAAGGGCGTGATCAAGCTGAAGGACGGCACCGGCTTCAAGCCGACGGTGCTCGACATCACCGAGAACCCCAGGAAGCTGAAATTCATCGAGGTCGACGCGGCGCAGGCGCCGCGCGCGCTCGACGATGTCGATGCCGCCGCGATCAACACCAATTATGCAACCCAGGCTGGCCTCGATCCGGTCAAGGATCCGATCCTGCGCGAGGACCCGAAGGGCCCCTATGTCAACCTGATCGCGGTGCGCACGGCCGACAAGGACAAGCCCTGGGTCAAGACCCTGGTCGACAGCTACCACACGAGCGAGGTCAAGGAGTTCGTCCTGACCAAGTTCAAGGGCGCGGTGCTGCCGAGCTGGTAGGCAATCTGCCCAGCTCCAGCGCAGCAGCGCTCACGGCGGGCGGCATTTCGCATGCGTCTTGCGTATGAGCCTTGCGCAATGCCCGCTTGTCTGGAGCAGCAGTAACCGACATCATCGGCAGCCTGGTCATCCCGGTCCGACAGGGGTCGCATGAAACGCTTTGCCAATCTGAAACGCCTGGGCTTCTTCACGCGTCTTCTCGACGAGGCGCCCCCTGCCGAGCGCTACCGCTTCGCGGCCGAGCAGATCGTGCGCGCCGAAAAGGCCGGCCTCGATTCCGCGTGGATCGCGCAGCATCATTTCCACGAGCGCGAAGGCGGCCTGCCGTCGCCCTTCACCTTTCTCGGCTACGTCGCAGCCCAAACCTCCCGCATCCGCCTCGGCACCGGCATCGTGACGCTGCCGCTGGAGAATGCGGTGCGGGTGGCGGAGGACGCCGCGGTGCTCGATCTCATCTGCAACGGCCGTTTCGAGCTCGGCGTCGGCACCGGCGGCAACCCGTCGGCCTTTGCCGCCTTCGGCCTCGACAGCGCCCAGCGCAACGAGATTTTCGCGCGCAATCTGGAGGTCGTCCGCACCGCTTTGGTCGGCAAGCCGCTCGATGGCGGCGACACGATCTATCCGCAGCGGCCGCAATTGGACAAGCGGATCTGGCAGGCGACGTTCTCGGTCGCCGGCGGCGCACGGGCCGGCAAGGCGGGCGACGGCCTGTTGCTGTCGCGCACCCAACCGCGACCGAAGGAGGCGCCGAAGGCGACGCTCGCCGACATCCAGAACCCGGTGATCGATGCCTATCTGGAAGCGCTGCCCAAGGGAGCCGAGCCGCGCATCATGGCCTCGCGCAGCGTGTTCGTCGCCGACGACCATGCCGAAGCCCTGCGCTTTGCCGATATCGGCCTGCGCCGCGCGCTGCCGCAATTCATGAAGGGCGGTCACCTTCCGCCGGGCGAGACGCTGGAGGAGATGATCGCCGCGTTCGACACCCATGTCGGCGATGCCGACCACGTCATCGCCTCGCTGCGGGCCGATGCGACGCTGGAACGGATCACCGATCTCGTCTTCCAGGTGCATTCGGTCGATGCGCCGCATCCCCATGTCCTGCGCTCGATCGATCTGGTCGCCGAGAAGGTCGCGCCGGCGCTGGGCTGGACCCGGACGGCACCCGACGTGGCGCTCGCAGGTTAACCGCAATGAACGCGATCGCGTTGCACGAGGCTGAATGATGGCAACACCGGATATCATCGACACGCTCGCCGGGATCGCGCCGGGCTCGGCGCTGGACGCCATCCGCGCCCGCCGCCTGCAGGCGCGCGAGAATGCGCAGAAGAGCTATCTCTCCCTGTTCGAGCCGATCGACGCGCGCGATTTTTCGCTGGCCGAACGCGCCGCCGTCGCGGCCTTCGTCACCGGACTTCATGGCGAATCCCCCGTCGCCGCCTTCTATCGCGACAAACTGGCCGCAAACCCGGACGGCGCGCGCTTGCTCGAGGCGATCGACGCCGAGATCGCGCGGGGCAGGACCTCGGGTCCGTATGGCTCGTATCCGGCCGGCCCGCTGTCGGTCGAGAACACCGCCGGCCTGATCTATCGCGTGAGCGCGGCGAGCAAGTCCGCTCTCGGCATCAGGCTGGTCGCAGCGCTCGAGCATGCACACCTCCTGGTGTTCCGGCCGCGCGATGCGGCATCCGACGACATGAAGGCGCTGCTGGACGCCGGCTGGTCGAGCACCGGCATCGTCACCTTCTCCCAGCTCGTCGCATTCCTGTCGTTCCAGGTCCGGGTCGTCAGCGGTCTGCGCACGCTCGCCGCGGCAAGCGCTTAGGAGGCTGCCATCATGAGCACTGTCAATCCGCCCGTCGTATTCACCCAGGATGAGCTCGGCTGGGTGTCCTGGATCGATCCGCTGCCCGAGGCGGAGCTGACCGAACGGCACTTCAATGGCCTGGTCGATCGCGCCCGCGCCAAGTCGGAATATTTCCGCCTGCTGGTGCGCGACCCCGAGGTGCTGGAAGCCCGCACCAAGACTGACAAGGACATCTTCTACAACGTCGCCAACGGCCTGCCGCGCGCCGAGCGTGAGCTCGCTGCGGCCGCAACCTCGCGCTACAACGGCTGCATCTATTGCGCCTCGGTGCATGCGCGCTTCGCCAGCACCTATTCCAAGCGCCGCGACGACGTGCAGAAGCTGCTCGATGAAGGCGTCAAGGCCGATCTCGGCGAGCGCTGGAATGCCGTGGTCAAGGCCTCCGTGGCACTGGCCGCGACGCCGATCGCGTTCGGTCCCGACAATGTCGCAGAGCTGCGCCGCGCCGGCCTTGACGACGCCGAGATCGTCGACGTCATCAACGGCGCCTCGTTCTTCAACTGGGCGAACCGCTTGATGCTGTCGCTCGGCGAGCCTTCGAAATAGGCAATGTCACCGGCACAAGACTTGCTGCCTTATTGAACTGGCGTTTCAACACCTGAGTGGATGGAGCCGTTAAATGAGCAACATCGATCGTCGTACCCTGGTCAAGGGCTCGCTCGCCGCCATGATGGCAGGCGCCGCTTTCTCGCGGGCCGCCTCGGCGCAAACGTCCGAACCGATCCTGCTTGGCGTCAGCGGCCCCCTCACGGGACCGAACGCGCAATACGGCACGCAGTGGAAGCAGGGCTTTGATCTCGCACTCGACGAGATCATGGCGGCCGGCGGCATCAACGGGCGCAAGCTCGCCTACCAGTTCGAGGACAGCCAGAGCGATCCGCGCCAGTCGGTGGCGATCGCGCAGAAGTTCGTGTCCGATCCCCGTATCGTCATGGAGCTCGGCGACTTCTCGAGCCCGGCCTCGATGGCGGCGTCCTCGATCTACCAGCGCGGCGGCCTGGTGCAGTTCGGCTTCACCAACTCGCATCCTGACTTCACCAAGGGCGGCGACTTCATGTGGAGCACCTCGGTCAGCCAGGCCGACGAGCAGCCGCTGCTGGCGGCCTATGCGGTGAAGCGCCTCGGCCTCAAGAAACTCGCGGTGCTGCACCTCAACACCGATTGGGGCCGCACCAGCCGCGACTATTTCGTCAAGGCGGCGAAGGAATACGGCGCCGAGATCGCGGTGACCGAGGGCTATATCGCTGAGGAACGCGACTTCCGCTCGACACTGGTGCGCGTGCGTGACGCCAATCCGGACGGGCTGATCCTGATCTCCTATTATTCCGACGGTGCGCTGATCGCCCGTCAGGCGCGTCAGGTCGGCCTGAAGCAGGTGATGTGCGCCGCGAGCTCGGTCTATTCGCCGAAATTCATCGAGCTCGGTGGCGAGGCGGTCGAGGACGTCCATCTCGGCACGCGCTACTTCCCCCAGGATCCCAGGCCCGAAGTGAAGAAATTCATCGACGGCTTCAAGGCCAAGTATGGCGGGCAGGAGCCCGACGCCTTCAACGCTTATTCCTACGATGCGATGAACATGGCCGCCGCCGTGGTCAAGATCGGCGGCACGGACCGCCGCGCCATCCGCGATGCCTTCGCGAAAGTGAAGGACGTCTCCAGCGTCATCTTCGGCCAGGCGACGTTCGACGTCGAGAGCCGCCGGGTCAAGGGCGCCATGAACGCCGAGCTCGTCGTGCGCAAGGGCCAGTTCGCGCTCTGGGACGGCAAGCCGACCTGACCTGATGGTCGGAGCGATCGCTCCAGCCCGTTCTCCCTTCAGTAGGAACCCTGCGTGTCTTCCTGGCTCGACTACACCATCAACGGGCTGATCGTCGGCAATGTCTACGCGCTGGTTGCGGTCGGGCTTGCGTTGATCTTCGGCGTCAGCCGGCTGATCAACTTCGCGCAAGGATCGATCTATCTCGTCGGCGCCTATATCGGCTGGGTCGCGGTGGTGCAGCTGCATACGCCGCTGCCGCTCACCATCATCGTGGTCGCCGTAGCGGCGGCGATCGTCGGGCTCATCATCGAACGGTTCGGCCTGCGACCGCTGCAGAACTCGGTGCGGATCGCGCCGCTGCTCGCGACCATCGGCATCAGCTTCGTGCTCGACCAGCTGGTGATGCTGACCTTCTCGCCCAATCCGCGCGCGCTGCCGAGCCAGTTGCCGGACGTGCGCTTCCAGGTCGGTGGCGGCACGATCGGGCCTCTTGATCTGCTCATCGCAGGTGTCGGCCTTACCAGCGCGCTCTTGCTGTTCGTGTTCCTGCGCTACTCCAAGCTCGGCTGGGCGGTGCGCGCGGCCTCGCAGGATCGCGACGCCGCGATGCAGATGGGCGTCGACGTCAACCGCGTCAATCAGGCCGTATTCGGCATCGCCGCCGCGCTCGGCGGCGTCTCCGGCATGCTGGTCGGCATGTACTACAACCAGATCGACACCGCGATGAGCCTGCAGGCGACGCTCAAGGGCGTCGTCGCAGAAGTCGTCGGCGGTGCCGGCAACGTGCCGGGCGCGGTGATCGGCAGCCTGCTGCTCGGCCTCGTCGAGAGCTATGGCGTCGCCGTGTTCGGCACCAGCTACCGCAATCTGTTCGCGTTCCTGCTGCTCGTCGTCGTGCTGGTGCTGCGGCCGAACGGCCTGTTCGCCAGCGCGCGGCAGGCGCCGCCCGAGCCGCTCACCGGCACCTTCATCGCGCCGAGCCGGCCGGTGCGCATTCCGCGCTGGGCGCTGGCGGTAGCCGCTGCCGGCTTTGCGGTCCTGCCGTTGTTCCCGGTGTCGTTCTACGTGCTTCAGACCCTGATCAACGCCTGGCTGCTCGGCATGCTGGCGCTGAGCCTGACGCTGGTCGCGGGCACGATCGGCCAGGTCTCGCTCGGTCACGCCGCGCTGCTCGCGATCGGCGCCTATACATCCGCGCTGTTGTCATTGACCTTCAACGTCCCGGTCGGCCTCGCCATCATCGGCGGCGGCCTGATGTGTGCTGCGCTCGGCACGCTGCTGATCTCGCCGTCGTTCCGCCTGCGCGGGCATTATGTCTCGATCGCGACGCTCGCGATCGGCGAGATCGTGTCGCTGGTGATCCTGAACTGGGAGAGCGTGACGCGCGGGCCGATCGGAATCTCCGGCATCCCGCCGCTGTCGCTGTTCGGCACCGATTTGATCAGCCCGACCTCGATCTACTGGTTCAGCTTTGCGGTGATGATGGTGCTGGCACTGCTGCAGGGCCGCTTGCTGACCTCGCATCTCGGCCGCAGCTTCCGCGCCATTCGCGACGACGACGTCGCCGCGCGGGCCTACGGGCTCAGCCTGAACCGCTACAAATCGCTCGCCTTCATCTTTGGCGGGTTTGCCGCCGGAATCAGCGGCGGCATCGCCGCGCATCTCTACTCCTACATCAACCACGAGACCTTCAACACGCAGCAATCGATCCTGGCATTGACGGTCGTCATCCTCGGCGGCCTCGGCAATGTCGTCGGCGCGATTTTGGGCGCGGTGGCACTGGTCGGCCTGCCGGAGGTGTTCCGGATCGCGGCCGAGTACCGCATCCTGATCTACGGCATCGTACTCCTGCTGCTCGTGCGGTTCAGGCCGCAGGGCCTGTTGGGGACGATGTGATGGCGGAGCAGCTCAATTCCATGCTGTCCCTGCGCGGGCTGACGCGCCGCTTCGGCGGCCTCACCGCCGTCGACGCCATCGATCTCGATCTGTCCAGGGGTGACCTGGTCAGCATCATCGGCCCCAATGGCGCCGGCAAGACCACGCTATTCAATCTCGTCACCGGTCTCGACCGGCCCGATGCCGGCACTGTCCATTTCGAAGGACAGGACATCACGGGCCTGTCGCCGGAGCGACTCGCGGCCGAAGGTATCGCGCGTACGTTCCAGCTCGGCCGCGTCTTCGGCAATCTCAGCGTCATGGACAACGTCCTGATCGGCGCGCACACGCGCTTGCGTGCGGTGAAGCCGGCCGTGCCGGTGATCGGCCCGCTGCTGGAGCTCGGCCTCGCGCTGCTGCGCCCCGCCAGCGTCAAGGCCGAGGAAGAGCGGCTGCGCGAGGAGGTGAAAATCATCCTCGCCCGCTTCGGCGAGCGGCTGCTGCCGCGCATCGACCAGCCCGCCTATAGCCTGTCCTATGCCAACCGCCGCCGCGTCGAGATCGCACGTGCGCTGGCACTGAAGCCGCGCCTGCTGTTGCTCGACGAGCCGACCGCGGGCATGAACCCGACCGAGACGGCGGAGATGCAGGCGCTCGTCGCTGAATTGAAAGCGGAAGGCCTCACCATCCTCCTGATCGAGCACAAGCTGGAGATGGTGATGCGCCTCTCCGATCGCGTCATTGTCATGGACGAGGGCAAGAAGATCGCGGAAGGTTCGGGGGAACAGGTGCGCAGCGATCCCAAGGTGATCGAGGCCTATCTCGGCCATGGGCTGTCTGGATCGTCGGAGCAGGAGAGCGCGGCATGACGACGGGCGCTCCCGAACCGCTGCTGGCGCTGTCGAACGTCAATACGTTCTACGGCCAGGCCCAGGTGCATTTCGACCTGTCGATCACGGTCGCACGCGGCCACATCGTCTGCCTGCTCGGCGGCAATGCCAGCGGCAAGTCCACGACGATGAAGATCATTTTGGGACTCGTGAAGCCGCGCTCGGGCGACGTGACCTTCGACGGTGCCTCGCTCATCGGCCTGACCACGCCACAGATCGTCCGCCGCGGCATCGCTTCGGTGCCGGAGGCGCGACGGCTGTTCGCGGACATGAGCGTGCGCGAGAACATCCTGATGGGCGCCTTCGTGCGCAACGATCGCGATGCTGTGGCGCAGGATCTCGACAAGATGCTGACGCTGTTCCCGAAGCTCGGCCAGCGCCTGTCGCAGCGTGCCGGCTCGCTCTCCGGCGGCGAGCAGCAGATGGTCGCGATGGCGCGCGCACTGATGAGCCGTCCGCGGATGATCGTGATGGACGAGCCGACCATGGGGCTGTCGCCGCTCTATGTCGACCGCGTGCTCGAGCTGATCCGCACCATCAACCAGGAGGGGGTTTCCGTGTTCATGGTCGAGCAGAATGCCAGCCTCGCGCTGGAGATCGCGCATGAAGCCTATGTGCTCCAGACCGGCAAGATCGTGCTGTCGGGCCCGGCGCGCGCGCTGAAGGACGACCCCCGCATCCGCGACGCCTATCTCGGCGGCTCCGAGGCGGCCTGACGATTCAGGCCGACGCCGCGCGCGCGACCTGCTCCGCCGGCAGGTCATCGCCATTGGGATCGCCGGGGGCCGTGGCCCAGGCCAGCTCCACCAGTGTCACGATCCGGCGGCCGGCGCCGTCGAGCTGGACCACGATCAGCCCCTGCTCCTCCATGTAGCCGAGCAGCCGCTGCGCCCGGCGCAGCGAATGCGAGCCGTAGGCCCGCGCGATCGCAGCGTCGCCGGGACACGGCCAGCCTTCCTTCGCAGCGCGCGCGATCATCATGAACACGCCCTGCATGTCGTCGGGCAATATGGAGGCGCGCAGCGACACGTCCTGCCAGGCGTCGTCTTCGGCATGCTCGGCGCCGAGCCCCGCGCGTGCGCGCGTCAGCATGCGGCGGAATTCGGTGAGGTCAGGCACGGCCGAGCCCAGTCCCTCGATGCGGCAGCGGACCACGAACTCCTGATAGAGCACGCCGACGGCGCGGAAGCCGGCGTCGGGCTCGGCGAGCACGGCCCGCAGCGTGCGATCGACGCGTTCGCGCCGCTCGGCGAGTTCCTCGGCGCTGACCGGCACCTCGTCCACCTCCGGCTGGATCACCGGCGCGGCCGCCTTCGCCGCGCGGAGCTGCTCGAGCAGATCTGGAGCGGGCCGTCGCTGCGGCCGGCTGGCATCGGGTGGCGGCGCGGCCAGGATCATGGCGCGCATATCTTCCGTCGCCGCCTCCGGCAGCGGCATCAGCCGCGGCGTGGAATTGCGTGGGCTGGTCGCGGTCGGGCCAATGTTCAAACGCAGCGGGCGGCGCGACAGCGCAGGGCCCAGCGCCATGAATTGTCCGCGCTCGAGGTCGCGAAAGGCTTCGGCCTGCCGCCGCTCCATGCCGAGCAGATCGGCGGCGCGCGCCATGTCGATGTCGAGGAAGGTGCGGCCCATCAGGAAGTTGGAAGCTTCCGCCGCGACGTTCTTGGCAAGCTTGGCCAAACGTTGCGTCGCGATGATGCCGGCGAGCCCACGCTTGCGGCCGCGGCACATCAAATTGGTCATCGCGCCGAGCGAGAGCTTTCGCGCTTCGTCCGAGACTTCGCCGGCCACCGCCGGCGCGAACAGCTGCGCCTCGTCGACGACCACCAGCATCGGGTACCAATGGTCGCGGTCGACATCGAACATGCCGCCGAGGAACGCGGCCGCACGGCGCATCTGGTTCTCGGCATCTAAGCCTTCGAGATTGAGCACGGTGGAGACACGATGCAGCCGCGCGCGCTCGCCGGCGACCTGAAGGCCGCGCTCGGTGTGATCCTCGGCCTCGATCACGAGATGGCCGAAGTGCTCGGCCAGGGTGACGAAATCGCCCTCGGGGTCGATGATGGCCTGCTGCACCCAGGGCGCGCTCTGTTCCAGGAGACGCCTGAGCAGATGCGACTTGCCGGAGCCCGAATTGCCCTGCACCAGGAGGCGCGTTGCCAGCAGTTCCTCGAGGTCCATGGCGGCCGGGGCGCCCGCCGTGGTCTGCCCCATCTCGATCGCAACCGTCATGCCCGACTCAAGTCCCCGTCATTCGCGGACAGGGGCTTATCAATCCCGTCGCGGCGCGTCGAGCGGCACGGTGCGAATCGTACCGCGTTGCCCACGGCGGTGTTCAGGCGTGGTTCGATTGCCGTAGAAGTGCGGGACGATAGGGGGCCTGCGGATCGTCGTCCTCGTTCTCGGGGATGACGCAGGAGCCGAATTCCTGCCTGATCCGCTCCATCTCCGCGATCCGCTCGTGCAAGCGCTGCAAATGCTCCGGCGACGTTGCCCGCCAGAATCGGAACGTGTCGGCCGTCAGCGGCACGAACGCCGTGCCGAACAGCGTCGGCTCGGGAACGACGGTGCGTCCGAGCAGCAGGAAGCGATCGGCACCGGAGACGACGAGGGTGGCATAGCCACGATTCCCGATCCGCTTGATCCCGTTCAGCGACCATTCGGCGAGCTTGCTGAAGTAAGGCTCCTCGCGCCAGCGATCGGGGCAATGGTCGTCGACCGTGACGTTCACGGCATCCTGGCTGAAATGCACGATGATGCCGGACTTCGCCGGGAACCAGTCGTCGTCGAGATGTCCCTGCAGCCAGGCGCAGACGAAGGCGCGGCACATCTGGGGGCGGCGATCGTAGATGGTGCAGCCGGTGCCGGTCTGCCAGTGCTTGCAGAGCTGGTTCACCGGCTTGTCGACGGCGGCCACCTCGAGAACGTCGCAGCAGGCGTTGCACGATCCGCATTCCCGAGGCAGCGGCGCTGCTTTCGGCAGGCCGATGGCACGAAAGCCCTGGCCGTCGCGGGCGAGCAGCTTCTGCTTCTCCAGCGTGTTCAGCGCGCGCTCGACCTTGAGCCGGGACAATCCGGTTGCGTCGATGACGCCCTTCATGGTTGTCGCGCCGGCCTCCACCGCGCGAGCGACCTGCAACGTCAACTGATCCATCTTCGCTGACTTGTTCTTTCGCCCGTCATCCGGCTGGCGCGAGCAGACTGGAACCTGCTGCCCGGAACCGGCATCCGAAAATAGCTGCTCGAGGCAGTTCGGCAACTTCCGTTACTTAAGGCCAGACCTCGCACGGATGCAATGTTTTCGCAAATCGAGGCACGGCTGGCGCCGCGTCAATCACCCCGCTCGACGCTCGGCCGCAACGTCGCCGACGTCGCTGAATGCGGCGCGCTATTGCGCGCCGGATCCGCCCTGCACGATCTTCTCGTTCAGCTTCTGATCCACGGTGTCGACCGTGCGGTCGATCTCGGGATTGGGCGCGCCGAGCTGATGCGAGATCAGCTTCACGAGGAGGTCGACGCGCTCGATGAAGGGCGCGCCGCTCGCGACCGCGCGTGCAGCCGATGACGGCTTGAGCAGGCTTTCGGCGGCCTTGGCGTATTTCGCGAACGGCACCTGGTCCTGCGGATCGGCGCCAAGCTTGCGGGCGATCGCATCGACATGGTCGTAGATCGTCTGCGAGCGCTTGAGGTCGCCGTGCACGGCGTCGCGGATCGACTGCGGCTCGTTCGGCGTGATGCAGCGGTAATTGCCGGTGAGCAGCATCGACCATTTCGCCAGCGGCACGAACAGCGAGTCGAATACTTTCAGCTTCACCGGCACGTCATGGCCGTCGAGCGTCACCGCGTCGATGTCGGCCTCCAGCTCGCGCAGCACCTTGTTGTGCTTGTCATCGGCGAACACCGAGGCCTTGAAATTGGTGGGCAGGCCGACATGCAGCACGTTCGCGGCTTCTTCCGGCGGACGAAACGCCTGCGGGTCGGGCGAGCACAGCGTCACGAGGCCCGGCTCGAACCGCTCCCACACCTGCGCATTGGTGTAGGCCTCTTCGAGGTCCATATCGGCGAGCGCCGGGATCCGCTTCAGATAGGGCAGCGGCGGCATGTTCATGATCGACAGGCACGGCAGCTTCGCCGCGGCGATCTTGACCATGAGCATGCGGACGGTGTGGTTGGTGTATTGCGGCTCCTGCATCGCGAGCCCGACCAGATCGTAGCGGGAAAGGTCGACATTCTGCGGCGTCACGGCGTCGAGCTTGCCGGGCAGGTCGCGCGAGAAGATCGCCCGGTGCGCCGCCTCGTCGCGCAGCTTGATGCGCACCTCGGTACCTTCGCGGTTGATCAGCTCCGCGGTCTTGGCGCGGCAGACCAGGGTCACATTATGCCCGGCCATCAGCAGCTTCGTGCCCAGCAACGAGCCGTAAGAAGCCCCGAGAATCAATATGTTGCGCGCCATGCTCCGTCCCTTTGACCATGTTTGTGATTTTGAGCCCCGGCCGTCATCCGCGGGCGAGTTGCCGGCATGTAAAGCGAAGTTCGCGGGGATGGCAACTGGGATAATGCATACAAGGTGGTGCCGATCTCCCTGCTTCGCGTGGGAACGAGCACCGCCGGTGCAGGAAATACCGTCATCCATAGTGGGATGAGCGGCGCGTGCTCTGCGAGACGATTCGCTTCGGCAGAAATTCTAAAAGATCGCATTTGTTGCGCGGCGCCCCAGCTCAACTGGTGTGACCGACGACAGTCGTCACCGATGAGGGGACAACGGCCGGATTCTCGCGAGATCGTGATTGACCGCAAGGATACAGCCGTCATGAAAATTCATGAGGATGCTGAAACGTTTGTGCCTCCTTGGTCATCTAACGCGGTCCAAGTTTTCCTCTGTCGGCTGCAACAAAATCTACAACTCGGAGCCGCAAAAATGGCAGAATGGCGTGGGGCCCTAACCAACGATCAGCAACGGAGCTGCAGCGTGACGAATGAGGTGAGCCGGATTGGATTTCGTATCCGGACCGGCTCGTTGACGACCGCAGTTTCGTCTAGCGCTCTGCTGAAAGTGCAGCCGGCAAGTCTGGGGAATCCAAGCCCTGATAATTCAAGTCTTGGTATTCGCTGACTGCGCCGTCGGGGGACTGACATGGAAGGTAATCATTGGCCTCATGGCTCGTGCGACGGCGCGGGTGCAAATCTGGCACGCTTGCGCCACCGCGCGTCCGAATTTTTCGATAGCCTGTCCGTCGCGGATCTGGTGCGAGAGAGGTCCAGGCATCTGTGGGTTTCGGACTGGTTGAGGGTTGCAGACGATTACCGGATCTCCGCCGAATCTGCGCACAGGGACGAGTCCGCCCCGATTGCCCTGGACGCGTGGCTGTGTTCGCTGACGGCGCTCGAAGTCGCCCGAAGTTTGTCTTCTCCGGGAGATCTCGCGGATGCTGACCTCTCAGACAGGCTCGATATCGGCCTGAAGGGCTTGGAGAATGAGGTCGGCCCGGCGATCCAGCATGTGAAGATCGACGGCCTTGATCAAGGGCCGTTGACGGGGCTCTTTCGGCCGGCATTCCGTCAGGAGCGTTCTCCCGCCGTGATCTGCATCGCCGACGAGGGGGTCACCCTGGGCGCGATGATGAGCAGATTGTCGCCGGCCATCTGCCACCGCAACATGTCGCTTCTGCTGGTTCATGCGGGCAATGCGTCCATCCGTCGCCCATTCAAGGCCGAGCATATGCTTGCGTGCTGGCTCGACTATCTCGCGGCTCGCCCGGACGTCGATACGCGGCGGATTGCGGTCTATGGCGAAGGAGCGGGCGCCAGTCATGCGTCCCGTCTTGCCATGTCGGATCGCAGGATTGCTGCCGCCGTGTGCGACGGCGGCATTGCGGCACCGATCATGCGCCGGGCATGGCTGCGCGCGAGGCGTGGCGTCGCGCAGGCCGCGACCCCGCCGGATTGGCTGCAGCCGTCGCGCCGCATACCTTGCCCGCTTCTCGTGGTCGTCGGAAGTCGCTCGATGGTGTGGGAAGAGGACGCGCTCGCGCTGCAAGCCGGCTATCGGCAGGCCGGAGCTGACTGCTCGACTGTTGTGCCGACCTGCATTCCCCATCCACTAGGCGAGGTCGAGAATTTCATCGCTGTCGACAATTTCATTCTCGAATGGCTCGACAACAAGCTGGGAGCCGGCGGCCAGCTGGATTCTGTCACCCGTCTCTAGACGCGTCAGCCGCGCAACGGCTGGTCACGATGCGTCGATCGCCAGCAACCGCGCAGCCAGCCGCGCGTTCTTGGCAATCGTCGCAAGCGCGGCGTTCAACTCAGCCAGAGACTTCTCGTCGAGTTCGTTGAACATGGTCGAGTTCAAGGCGAGCTTCCTCTTCGACAGCTTCTCGATTTCCGTCGTGGCCTTTGCCGTCAGTGACATCAGGACGAAGCGTGCGTCGTCCGCTGCCGGCCGGCGCGATAGAAAGCCGCTCTTTTCGAGGCTCTTGGTCTGGTTGGTCACGAAGGCCGGGTGAACGCGCAGCTTGTTTGCGATGTCGATCCCGGCGACGCCGCGCCCGTCGTCGAGTTCGGTGATCGCCATCAGGATCAGCCATTGCGGCTCGGTGATGCCGAGCAGTCCGGCCCAGCTGGTGTGGATGTTCTCCAGCTGCGAGTGAATTTCGACGACGTTCCAGATGAAGTCCGTAATCGCCCTGTCGAGTTTTTTCTCGATCATGCCACGTTGCCCCTCCCGTTTGGCGTTGATCCTTTTTTTATTGTTCTTGGATCAGTGTTCTACCGGGATATCGCGAGGACGTCTCCTATGTCGTGCCCGTGCAGGGGCCTCGTATGCGTCATGGTGGAAATGGTCTAAAGATTTGATGCTTGCAAAAATCAATTAACTCAATTACGTCTCGGCCCACTCAATCTTTGCTGCTCTTGACCCTGTCGACGGACAGCGATGTGAGACCTCCAAGAAAGCCCTCGGGATGCCCCCTGAGGGCTTTTTACTTTTTATTCAGTACGTTAGTTGGCCTCACCGGTGCCTATGTTGCTTTGCGGCAACATCTCCCGCCGAACTTACAATTCACCAAATCAATAAATTGAGGCTGTTGTTTTTATAAACTATACGTGAGGCACGACGGAGGGGGGGCACCTCACTGTCGTTTCAATCCGGACCTTCGGTGCGGATCTGAATTGAACGGAAATTATGAGGGTGAAGCGGTGTCCGCCGAGGAAGCCGAGCCCCCTGAATCGACCTGGAGGTTTACCTAATGAAGTTGACGAAGACGCTTTTGCTCGGCTCGGCTGCCGGCCTGATGGCCGCCTCCGGGGCGTTTGCTGCCGATCTTCCCGTGAAGGCCAAGGCGGTCGAATACGTGAAGATCTGCTCGCTGTACGGCGCCGGTTTCTACTATATCCCGGGCACCGACACCTGCATCAAGCTGGGTGGTTATCTGCGCGCTGAAGTCGCGTTCAACACCAACAGCAACTACGGTATCTCGAACGGCTCCCCGGCCGGCGCGCACAACCGTCTGAGCAACTACTATCAGATGCGCGCTCGTCAGGATCTCAACATCGACACGCGCACCGCCACCGAATACGGCGTCGTCCGTACCTTCTTCGACGGCGTGTTCACCTGGACCACCGGCGGCTACCAGGGCTCCGGCTCGGGCACGGGCAGCACGGTCTATACCGGCAACCTCGGCCTCAACACCTCCGGCACCACCCCGGCGCTCGTTGGTTCGTCGATCAACGGCACCGACGGCAACACCTCGGGCGGTTCGCTCGGCGTGTACTACGCCTTCATCCAGTTCGCCGGCTTCACCATGGGTAAGGCCGTGTCGCAGTTCGACGCGCCCTGGACCAACTATCCCGGCAACAACATCGACAGCCTCGTCGGTGGTTCGGGCACCGTCACCGGCGTCAACCAGTTCACCTACACCGCTGACTTCGGTCAGGGCGTGACGGCGTCGTTCTCGGCTGAAGACGCGACGGCCTATTACCAGGCCGGCAACGTGAACCTGACCGGCGCGACCGCCGGCGGCATGATCGGCGGCTCCTACGGCTCCAACGCCATCGGCGGCTCGCGTTCGCCGAACCTCGTCGGTATGGTCCGCGTCGACCAGGCCTGGGGCATGTTCCAGGCGTCGGTTGCCGCTCACGACAACCACGTCGCCTACTACGGCGCCACCGAAGCCACCGGCCACCCCGACGACAAGTGGGGCTGGGCTGTCCAGCTCGCTCTGTCGATCAAGAACATCCCGACTGGTGCGGGTGACGTGATCAACATCCAGGGCGTCTACACCGACGGTGCGACCCGCTACAACTTCCAGAACCTGGCGGGCAGTTCCTACTCGATGTTCGGCAACTCGAGCAATGCCTACCAGAGCGTCGGCTTTGCCTATGCTCCGGACACCGTGTTCGTCACGGGCGGCCAGCAGGAAACCGTCAAGACCTGGGGCTTCCGCGGTGCTTACACCCACAACTGGGATGCCTACTGGAACACCGCGCTGTATGGTGCCTACGCTCAGGCGCAGTACGGCTCGACTGCCAAGACCGCTCTCTGCGGCGCTGGCGGTGCAGGCGGCGTGTTCGGCGGTCTCGCCGGTGTCACGGGTTGTAACCCTGACTTCGCCGTCGGCCAGATCGGCGTGATCACCCGCTGGACCCCCGTCAAGAACCTGACGTTCTCGGGCGACCTGAACTGGACCCGCCTCGACCAGAAGTACTCGGGCACGGTTGGCTATGCCGGTGCCGGCACGACGGCCAAGCCGGCCGCCCTGTACGAGCTGAAGGATCAGGACAGCATCACCCTGCTGCTCCGCGCCCAGCGCAACTGGTAAGATCAGTCGAAGCATTTCGACGAGCACCCGGCGGGAAACCGCCGGGTGTTTTTTTGCGCGCGTTTTAGGTGATGCTGGACGCTCCTTCCGCGCAAAAGATTCCATTTTAGCGGAATTCGGTTTTGTCGTAAGTCTCGTCCATCCCGGTTCATCCGAGATGGGCGATCTTATGCGTGGTTGGAAAAGCAAGCAGCCGCAACTTGCTCCGTCATTGCGAGCGCAGCGAAGCAATCCAGAATCTCTCCGCGGAGGGATTCCGGATTGCTTCGTCGCAAGGGCTCCTCGCAATGACGTTGAGAGAGCGCGCGCCAAACACTCCGCGGTACCCCCGCGGAGCCGAGGCCCATCCCATCGCGCATGACCGCGTCGCCTTCGCGATCCCGGCTCAGCGTCGCAACGCCATAAGCGAATTCACGCGCCTCGCCGCCCGCGTCAACCCTGGCTTGCGATCCGCGCGCGGTCGAGATGCTCTTCGATCTTCGGGCGGTCGCGTGTGCGCTCGAAGCTCGTGCACAGCAGTTCCGTCTCCTCGAGCGAGACCGGAGCGCGATACAACCGGCACATGAACTCGGCGCTCGCGCGTCCCTTGGAGGTGGCCGGGCTGCGCTCGGCGAGAAACATGCAGTCGCGGCAGATGCTGGCGTCGAGCCGCTGATGGGCCGCGTCGAGATGATTGAGCACCTCGCGGAGCGAGTCGCGCAACCTGACGCATTCGTCGTTGCCGAGCGCCGCGACCGCATTCACCACGTGATTGATCGGGTCGTGCTGATTGAGACACTTCTCGCCCTGCGCAGTGACGTGCAGGACGACAGAACGCTTGTCCTCATGCGACGGCTTGCGCACCAGGAACGATTTGCTCTCCAGCGTCTTCACGATCTGCGATGCAGTGGCTCTGGTCGCGCCGATGAAGCCGGCGAGCGCGGACGGCGTGCGCGAAAACCTGTTCGCGCGGCCGAGAAAGCGCAACGCCATCCATTCCCGATCGCGCAACCCGTGCTGATTGCCTTCGAAATACCAGGCCCTCGCCGCCTGAACCAGCAGCTCGACGGCTTCCCGTGCCAATGGCATGAATCTACCCCGTCCCCGGAACTTCGTCTGCGGCGTCCTGAAGCCGCTGTCCGCCCTGTCCCGCGAATCCTTCGAACGACATCGAACGGTTGCAGCTGCCCGGCGAGCACGTCGCGTCGAACTCTCGTTCGAAGGAACGAATTGCAGTGCGCCCGATCTCGATCGCTCGGCGTCGCGTGCTCCGGAGTGAGAAACTGCGTCGTTGGCATGCCAACAGCGTCGTCGTCGCGCGGGTGCCCGAGTTGCCCTCGCCAGCAGACGATGGATCGGAATAGCTCAACCGAAGCCCCTGAGTTCAAGTCACACGCAGACGTTTCTTATCTTCCGCCGAAACGATGAATGAGCTTCTCAACAAAATCAAGTACAGACCCGCGCGAGCCCCAGATGTCGTTGCAAGCGAATGTAACGTTCAAGACAATCTTGCTCTTCGGGACACATGATAGTGAACGCAATACGTTGTGCGGCAAGCATCATGCACTCAACTCTGCGACGCTTTGATTGCGCGACATCTAGTTGTCCGTGTTCGGCGCAAACTGATCGAAGCTTGTGCATCGCGACGACGAGGCTCGACACGTCATCCACAACTTGTGCGTGGTATCGGAGAATCGATAGGGGAACTCGCAGGAATTACACGCGCCGGTTGTTGGCGTCGCAACCGCGGAATCAGCCGCTTCCGGCGCGAACCGGGAAGGCGGGCCCACGCCACGTGCGGTCCGGCCTTTCGATCTGGTCGAGCATTATCCGGGCCAGTGCAAAGCGGCTTTGCCTTGCGACAAACGCGGAACGCATTGGCGCGGGGATCGTGCTCAAAGAGCCGGCCCGATGGCGATTCGTCGTGGCCGTATCGCGCCTTAGTCGCCCCGGAGCATGTCCCTGAGCTCGCGGAACGGATCGGCGCTCGGGGGCGCGGAAGCATCCTGCCGCATCGCGCCGTAGATTCTCGGAACCATGTCGATCGCCTGGTCGAGACCCGAATCACGTCCCGATTGATATCCGCCCATCAGGCGAAGGTCGCGCGTATCCTCGTATTTGGCGATCATGGAGCGCAGCTTGCTCACCAATTCGCGCTCTTCGGGGTCCCAGACGTTGTGAGCGAGGCGGGAGACCGAGGCCAGAACGTCGACGGCCGGATAGCGCGCCTGGTCGGCGATGTGCCTGGACAGCACGATATGCCCGTCGAGCGTGCTGCGGATGGTGTCGGCGATCGGCTCGTTGTGATCGTCACCGTCGACCAGCACGGAGAAGATGCCGGTGATGGTGCCGGAACCTTCCTCGCCGGGGCCGGCGCGTTCCAACAGGCGCGGCAGATCGGTGAACACCGTTGGTGCGTAGCCGCGCGCCACCGCGGGCTCGCCGGCGGCGAGCGCGACCTCGCGGGCGGCGTGGGCGAAACGGGTGATCGAATCGACCATCAGCAGCACCGATTCGCCCCGGTCGCGGAAATATTCGGCGACCGCCATGGCCGTCTTCGGCGCCAGCCGCCGCATCATCGGGCTTTCGTCTCCCGTCGACACGATGGTGACGGCGCGCTGGCGATCGTTGCCCAGCACATCCTCGATGAACTCGCGCACCTCGCGGCCGCGCTCGCCGACCAGGGCCAGCACGACGGTGTCGAAACCCTGGCTGCGCGCGAGCATCGCAAGCAGCGTCGATTTGCCGACGCCGGAGCCGGCAAAGATGCCGACGCGCTGGCCGGCGCAGATCGGCGCGAACAGATCGATGACGCGCACGCCGGTGCGCAGCGGCTTGTGCACGCGTGCGCGCTTCATGGCCGACGGCGCCTCGGCCTCAGCCGAGACCGCCTGGGGGCCCGGGGTGAGGGGGCCGAGGCCATCCAGCGGCGCGCCGAGGGCGTTGATGACACGGCCCTTCCAGCTCGGGTCGGGCGCAAATGACAGAGGCGGCATCCGGTAGGCGACCGAGCCGAGGCCGCCGGCAAATTGCCGGTCGAAGGGCTTCGCCACGATGCCCTCGCTGTCGATCCGCACCACCTCGCCGATCTGGGGCTTGCCGGCCGAATTGACGCCGATGAGCTCGCCGAGCCTGACGAAGCGCGACAGGCCGGAGACACGGAAATGCGTCGGCGCGATCTCGGAGATCGCGCCGCTGACGCTTGCCAGGGGAGTGCTCTGCTGAAGCTCCAGCAGCGCCCACTCGAGTTGCCGAAGAGCGTTCAAGGTATCAGTCCAACCTCAATCTCAATGCGCGCGGGGCGCAGACTATTTGCCGGGCTCGCCCAGCGTCCGGATGGCATTCTGCAGTGAGCTCTCGGTGCCCTCGATCATCGAATTGGTGCCGTCGAAGGCGCGTGAGGCCGCGATCAGCTTGGTCAATTCCATCATTGGGTTGGCGCCTGAGCCCTCGACATAGCCCTGCTTGAAGCCGTCGCGGGAGAAATCGGCGATGGCGGTCGCGGGCCGGTCCGGCGTCACGCCGGAATTGCCGTAGCGCTCGAGACTGGCATCGGCGGGGATGTTGAACAGGCCGATGGTGCCGATCTCGTTGTTGTCCTGGGTGATCGCGCCGTTGCGCGCGATCGAGATCGCTCCGCCATTGGGGTCGAGCGTGATCTGCGCGCCGCCGGAATCGACGACCGGAAAGCCGCTCACGGTCTGAAGATCGCCGTTGGGGGCGATCTGGAGCCGGCCGTCACGGGTATAGACCGTGCCGTTCGGGCCGGCGAAGGCGATCCAGCCCTGGCCGACCACGGCGACGTCGAGCGGGTTGCCGCTCTCGGTGATGTTGCCCTGCTCGCGCGAGATGATGTTGTCGCCGGGCGAGGAGAAGGCGACCGGGTTCGGGCCCGCCTTGGACAGCACGGTCTCGAACTTCACCACATCGGTGCGGAACGCCGCCGTGTTGACGTTGGCGACGTTGTTGGCGATCGTCTGGAGGCGCTTTTCGAGGGCGACCTGGGCCGACAAACCCACATAGAGGGCCGATTGCATGACTTACCTGTTGAACCTGATGTTCTGAAGAGTCGCGAGCATGTTGGTATCCATGCTGGCCGAGGATGCGCCCCCGATCAGGACCAGCGCGGAATTGGTCGAGTTGTTGCTCTGGGCCTGGGTCGCGTCCCACATCGCAGCAAAGCGCTGCACGAACTTGGTGACCTTGGCCGGGTCCTTGAAATCGGCGAGGTTGATCCTGTTCGTGATCATCTTGGCCTGGGCGTCGATGTTGGCCGCGCTGATCGTCGAGGGCAGGCCGAGCGCGGTCTGAACCACCTGCGTCAGCGCCTTGTCCGCGAGGACCTGGTAGGCGGTCGTGATCGTGGACGCCTTGCGGGTGAAATAGAGCGCCAGCCGCAGACCCTCGTTCTGGTCGCCGGCCTTCTGCTCCATCGTCTGCGTGACGTAATGGGTCGCCGTGCCGGTCGTGGCCTGGGCGGTCTTGGTCGCGTTGCTGCCGAGAGCGGCGAAATTGAAGGCGGTGGCGAATTCCCGGTAGCGGGTGTCGGTCAGCTTGTTGGCGAAGGTGTTCTTGTTCCCGACACCCTCGGTCAACACCTTGCGCATGAACGCCTTGGCGTAGGTCATGTCACTGAGGCCATAGGCCTTCATCGCGTAGGAATAGAGGCGATAGTCCTTCAGGAAGTCGTCGATCGTCTTCACGTTGCCGATATGGCTCAGGAAGTAATCGGTCTCGCGGCTGACATCCGGCTGTGTCGCGACCTGGGTCAGCGACTTGCCCATGTCCTTGGTCAGTCTGGTGTAGTCCGCGATGGTGGATAGCATGACACGCGCCCCTCTGGCCGCTGTTGCGACGCCGTCCCAAGCTGCCGCCAATTGCTTGCGTGGGGCTGGCGATGGGGAAACCAGCTTCGCGCAAGGCTCGCCGACTAGATATTCCCGATGGGATCGGCGATGGAGCGGCGCGTTGGGCAGTTTCGTGGGGGTTTTCATCACGGTAGCGGCGCTGCTCGGTGGATTTGCCGCCATGGGCGGGCACCTGGGCGTGCTGATGCAGCCTTGGGAATTCGTGATCATCATGGGGACCGCGATCGGCACCTTCATCGTGGCCAATCCGTGGAAGACGGTCGTCGACACCGGGGTTGCCTGCATGCAGGCCATCACCGGCGCGGTGCCGAGTGAGCGCTATTATCTCGACCTGCTCGGGGCGCTCCATGCCCTGATGCGCGAGCTCAGGGGCAAGGGCCGCAACGAGGTCGAGGCGCATATCGACGATCCCGCGTCCTCCGAGATCTTCAAGGCGTTCCCGAGCGTGCTCGGCGATCCCTCGCTGCTCCAGTTCATCTGCGACTACGTCCGCCTCATCATCATGGGCAATGCGCGCACGCATGAGATCGAAGCGCTGATGGACGAGGAGATCCACACCATCGTGAAGGGCAAGCTGGCGCCCTATCATGCGCTGGTGACGGTGTCCGAGGCGCTGCCGGCGCTAGGCATCGTCGCTGCCGTGCTCGGCGTCATCAAGGCGATGGGCGCGCTCGACCAGTCCCCGAAGCTGCTGGGCGGCTTCATCGGCGCGGCCCTGGTCGGCACCTTCGCCGGCATCTTCCTGTCCTACGGCGTCCTTTCGCCCTTCGCGATCAAGATCAAGATGACGCGCGAGAAGAAGTGCCGTCCCTACATCATCGTCAAGCAGACGCTGCTGGCCTTCATGAACGGCGCCATGCCGCAGATCGCCGTCGAGCACGGCCGCAAGATGATCGCGAGCAGCGAGCGGCCCTCGATCGACGTGGTCGAGAACGAGACGATCGCGGGCCCCAAGGCCGTCGTGTCCGAAGCTGAACCGAAGGCGGCCCGCGCATGATGATGGGAGACGACGTCAGCGTCGATCACAAGAAGCAGCTCCCGAACTATCTGCTGGACGCTGCCGGCATATCGATCGAACGCATGCCGATGCTCAATGTGATCTTCGATCGCATGGCGGCATCGTGCACCGACAGTCTGCAGCCGATGGCGGGAACGCCGTGCTATTTCTCGGTCAACGGCATCACCAATGATCCCCTCGGCGACATCATCAAGGACTACGAGGGCAACGCGGTCGCGGCCGTGCTCTATGCCGAGCAGTGGGATTCGCGTGTCATCATCATGCTGGACCGCGACTTCGTGTTCACGATGGTCGAGGCCATGTTCGGTTCCGACGGCGCCGAACCGCCGCTCGACGTCGAGCGCACCTTCTCGAACATCGAGATCCGCCTGGTCCAGGCGCTGTTCGAGCGCTTCGCCAAGGCGCTGCAGGGCGCCTTCGCCGGCACCTCGAACGTCACCTTCCGCGTCGAGCGGGTCGAGACGGCGATGGCCTCGCTGGCGATCGGGCGCGCCAGCAACATGTCGATCTGCGCGAACATGATGGTGCAGGCGCTCTACCGCGGCGGCCAGATGTTCCTGATCATTCCGCACTCCGCGCTCAATCCGCTGCGTCAGAAGCTTGCAACCGTCACCGCCAGCGACGGCCGCACGACCGATCCGCGCTGGCGCGAGCAGATGGAGAGCGAGGTCCATCGGACCGAGGTGACGCTGAGCGCGGTGCTCGACGAGAAGATGATCTCGCTCGAGGACGTCGTGCAGTTCAAGGTGGGGCAGGTGCTGGAGCTGGAGGCCACGCCGCGCACGCTGGCGCGCCTCGAAAGCAACAATCAGGTGTTGTTCTGGTGTCAGATCGGCCAGCTCGATGGCTATTACGCCATGCAGGTGGCCGATCCCGTGGATCAGAAACGGGAGTTCGTCGATGATATCCTATCTCGTTGATGCCGTGCTGCTGATCGCGCTGGCCTTCACCAGCATGCGGGTGACCCGGATGCATCGTGAGCTGGCGCGTCTGCGCAGCTACCAGGGCGAATTTTCCAGCATCGTGCACGAGACGGCGGGCGCCTTCGACACGGTCATCACCGCGGCGCATGATTCCACCGCCAATCTCGGACGCCTCGCCAACGTGCTGAGCACCAAGATCGATCAGGCCCATGAGGCGATCGCGGCGCTCGATGCCCGCAGCGGGTGCGCGCCGGTCGCGACCGCCGGCGGGCCCGAGGTGAACAAGCACTGAAGCCGAAGCCGGCAGAACCAATACGAACGGAACGCTGGGGCGTTCCGGGAGCGGAACGACCAAGAGGCGATACCAGATGGCGCAATCCTTCGACTATGACTCTGCCACGCGAGCACCTGCCGCCGACGAGGGGCATACGGAAACGACCCCGCTGGAGCGGCTCGCGGAGATCGCCGCGCGCACGGCGGAAGAGAGCGGCAAGTTCGCCAATGTCGACGCCATCCTGCGCATTCCCGTCACCATGCAGGTGGTGCTGGGATCGGCGACCATCCCGGTCGCGAACCTGATGAAGCTCGGCCGCGGCGCGGTGGTTCCGCTCGACCACCGGGTCGGCGAGCCCGTCGACGTCGTCGTCAATGGCCGCATCGTCGCCCGCGGCGAGGTGGTCGTCGTCGAAGAGGACAATTCCCGCTTCGGCGTCTCGCTCACGGAGATCGTCGGTCCGCTGGGGCAGGGCGATAGCTGACCATGGCGGCACAGGTCGGCATCGCTCCCATCAAGCAGCGAGGCGTTGCCGCGCTGGGCGGAACGGAAAAAGTCGCGGCGCTGCTGCTGGCCATGGGCCGGCAGGCGGCCGCGAGCGTGCTCGCGCAATTCGAGCCCCAGGACATTCGCGTCGTTACCAAGGCCGCGGCCGAGCTGCGGCCAATCACGGCGCAGGAGCTCGAATCCATCGTCGAGGAGTTCGCCCAGCAGTTCTCGATGGGCGCGAACATTCTCGGCACGCTCGGCGGCCTGGAGGCCGTGCTCGGCGACGTGCTTCCCGCCGACCAGGTGTCGGCCATCATGTCGGACCTGCTCGGCAATTCGAGCCGGTCGGTCTGGGATCGTGTCTCGTCGGTGTCGGAAAACTCGCTGGCGACCTACCTCTCCAAGGAGCATCCGCAGACCGCGGCGCTGATCCTGTCCAAGGTCAAGCCGTCCTGCGCCGCCAAGGTGATGAGCCAGCTGCCCTCGAGCCTGCGCAACGAACTGATGCGGCGCGTGCTCAGCCTCAAGCCGATCGTCGACGACGCGATGAAGGTGCTCGAGAAGACGCTGCACGAAGACCTGACGCTCAATTTTGCCCGCAATCTCGGCGCCGACACCTACGCCCGCGTCGCCGACATCATCAACAAGATGGAGCGTGGCCATATCGAGGACATGCTAAAGAGCCTGTCGGAGAAGCGGCCGAAGTCGGCCGAAGTGCTGAAGGAGCTGCTGTTCACCTTCGACGACGTGACCAACCTGACGCCGAAGGCGCGCACCATGATCTTTGACCAGGTGCCGACCGATCGCATCGTCATTGCGCTGAAGGGGACCGACAAGCATTTCCGTGAACTGATCCTGTCCTCGGTCGCATCGCGCGTCCGCCGGGTCGTCGAGCACGAGCTCGCCATCGGCGAACCTTCGAACCAGCGCGACGTGCTGGAGGCGCGGCGCGTGATCACCGATCTCGCGCTCGACCTCGCGGAGAAGGGCGAAATCGAGCTCAATCCCGAGCAGGAGGATGAGCTGGTCTTCCGCTGACCGCTGAACGGGCATGGCAGAATCATCCGATCAGGAGAGCAAGACAGAAGAGCCGACCGAGAAGAAAGTCCGTGATGCGCTCGAACAGGGCAAGATCCCGGTCTCTCGGGAGGCCTCCATTTTTGCCTCGATGGCCGCGCTGCTGGTCATTCAGGCGTTCCTGATCGGTCAGGGCGTGCAGCAATTGACGCCGATGTTGACGAGCCTGCTGGACGATCCCGAAGGCTTTCCGCTTTCGACCGGTGCGGACGCGCAGAACCTGCTCACCGTGGTCGGCCTCCAGGCGCTGCGCTTCCTGACGCCGCTGGTCGTCATCCTCATGGTGTTCGGGCTTGCGTCCTCGCTGCTGCAGAACGCGCCGCGCCTGGTGCTGGAGCGCATCAAGCCGGACCTGTCGCGGATCTCCCCGATCGGCGGCTGGAGCCGGCTGTTCGGAACGCAGGGGCTCGTCGAGTTCGCCAAATCGCTATTCAAGCTCGCCGCGGTGACCTCCGTGGTCGTCTTCGTCCTGCGCGCGTCGGAGGCGAGGGCGTTCGAGGCGATGTACACCGATCCCGTCGCGCTGCCGGAGATGATCCTCAACATCGCGATGCGGATCGTCTCGGCGATCTGCATCGCGACCATCGTTCTGGTCGCAATCGATCTCGCCTGGGCGCGCTTTCATTGGCGGCGCGAGCTGCGCATGACCAAGCAGGAGATCAAGGACGAGCACAAGCAGGCCGAGGGCGATCCGCTGGTCAAGGCGCGCCTGCGCTCGCTGGCACGCGACCGCTCGCGGCAGCGCATGATCGCGTCCGTGCCGCGCGCGACGCTGGTGATCGCCAACCCCACGCACTTCGCCATCGCGCTGCGTTACAACCGCGAGGAAAACCCCGCGCCGCTGGTCGTGGCCAAGGGCATGGACGTGATCGCGCTGAAGATCCGCGAGGTCGCTGAGCAGAACCGCATTCCCGTCATCGAGAACAGGGCGCTGGCGCGCGCGCTCTACGAGGCGGTCCAGGTCGATCAGGTGATTCCGGCGGAGTTTTTCCGGCCCGTCGCCGAGATCATCTACTTCCTGCAGTCGAAGCAGGCGCCGCGCACCGAGAAGGTCCAGTAGATTTCCGAGGACGACGTCCGGCCCAACAGCTTGACGAAAGCTTAACGCCCTAGGCTTCTCCCGAATGGACCAGAACGGGGCTGTCGTGGGACCGCTTTATCTCTTCGAACTCGCATCGTCGCAGGCGCGCTACCTCGAGCTCCGCCAGTCGACCATCGCCACCAACGTCGCCAACGCCAACACGCCCGGCTTCAGGGCGCGTGACGTCGAGCCCTTCAACAAGGTGCTCGACGGCATGCCGGTGCGGCTCGCCACGACGTCGCCGTCGCACATGCAGCTGGCCGCAGCCGAGACCGACACGCGCGCGACCGCGAAGAAGGACAGCTGGGAAGTGGTTCACTCCGGCAACTCCGTCAGCCTCGAGCAGGAAATGATCAAGGGTAGCGACGTCAATCGCGACTATTCGATGAATTCGGCGATCGTGCGGTCGTTCCACCGCATGGTCCTGGCCGGTGCCAAGGCCTGAGGTGAACTGAGATGCTGGACTCACTGAGCGCATCACTGACGGTCGCGAGCTCCGGGCTCGAAGCGCAATCGACGCGCATGCGCATCGTCTCGGAAAACCTCGCCAACGCGACCTCGACCGGACGCACCGCCGGCGCCGATCCCTATCAGCGCAAGACCATCACCTTCGATGCCGCGATGGACCGCGCCTCGGGCTCGCAACTCGCGAAGGTCAAGGAGATCGGCGTCGACACCACGCCGTACCGTGTCGAGTACGATCCCGGACATCCCGCCGCCGACAAGGCCGGCTATGTCAAGCTGCCGAACGTCAACATGATGATCGAGATGGCGGACATGCGCGAAGTCAACCGGTCCTACGAAGCCAATCTCCAGGTCGTGAAACAGGTCAGGTCGATGCTCGGCATGACCATCGACCTCTTAAGGAGCTGACAATGCTTGAGGCGATTTCATCCACGGCGATCTCCGCAGGACAAGCGGCATCGCGCGCGACCGAGACGCAGGCGATCTCGCCTGCGGCAACGACGGCAGTCCAGTCCTCGGACGATGTCGGCTTCGATTCTGTCATGAAGCAGGTGACGAGCGATGCGATCGGGACGCTGAAGGCCGGCGAAGCGGCGTCGATCTCGGCGATGCAAGGCAAGGAATCGACGCGGCGCGTCGTTGAGGCGCTGATGTCGGCCGAGCAGGCTCTGCAGACGGCGGTCGCGGTTCGCGACAAGGTCGTGCAGGCCTACCAAGAAGTCGTCCGGATGTCGATTTGATCTGAAGGGGTGGAATAAGTGAAATCGCTCGCCATTGCGGCCACGGGCATGAACGCCCAACAGACCAACATCGAAGTCATCGCGAACAATATCGCCAACATCAACTCGACGTCGTACAAGCGGGCGCGCGCGGAATTCACCGATCTGTTCTACCAGATGGACCGCATGCAGGGCGTCGCGAACGTCAATGGTTCTTCGCCGATCCCTGAAGGCGCCAATCTCGGTCTCGGCGTCAAGTCGGCGGCGATCCGCAAGCTGCACATCCAGGGCGCGCTCACGCAAACGGGCAATCCCTACGACATGGCGATCAACGGCCGCGGCTGGTTTCAGGTGCTCGGCCCGAACAACGAGGTGCAATACACCCGCGCCGGCTCGTTCAACACCAACGCCAATGGCCAGCTCGTCACGATCGACGGCTATCTTCTGGATCCCGCGATCACGGTGCCGCAGGGCACGGTCGAGGTCACGGTCAATGCGACCGGCCAGGTGTTCGCCAAGCTGGACACGGAAGTGAACCCGCGGCAGATCGGCCAGCTCAACCTCGCCAACTTCGCCAACGAAGCGGGCCTCGAGCCGCTGGGCGGCAACCTCTACAAGGAGACCACGGCGTCGGGCACGCCGGTCGTCGGCCTGCCGGGCGATTCCGGATACGGCAAGATCAACCAGAAATATCTCGAAGCCTCGAACGTCGACCCGGTCAAGGAAATCACCGAGTTGATCTCGGCGCAGCGCGCTTACGAAATGAACGCCAAGGTCATCCAGGCCTCGGACGAAATGGCCCAGACCGTCTCGAAGGGCATGCGCTAGTTCCGGTGTCTCGATGTTGAACTGGGTGGGCCTGATCATGCGCGGGTTGGCCGCCGTGCTGCTGATTCTGGCTTCGGCGCGGCTCGCCGTGGCCGAGGAGAAACGGCTTCCCGTGCCGGCGGTTTCGATCCGCGCCGGCGAGCTGATCCGCGACGACATGATCACCGAGCGCGCCTTCGCGCCGAGCCTGCTCGGCGTTGCCATGTTCATCGAAGGGCGCCAGGTCCTGGTCGGCCGCATGGCGCGGCGCGCGCTGTTGCCGGGCCAGCCCATCCCCAGCAATGCGGTGGAAGATCCCTGGACCGTCGCCCGCGGCGCCCAGGTCAAGGTCGTGGTGGAAGACAGCGGCCTGTCCATCGTCACCTACGGCGCGGCGATGCAATCGGGCGCGGCCGGCGCGCTCATCCCGGTGCGCAATACCGATACCGGCGTCATCATCAGGGGCGTCGTCCAGCCGGACGGCACCGTCAAGGTCGTGGACGGGTCATGACCAGGATCCTGCTTGCGCTCGTCCTGCTGCTGTCCGCCGCCAGCGCCCAGGCCGCCGTCCGTATCAAGGACATCGCGGACATCAAGGGCTTGCGCGAAAACCAGATCGTCGGCTACGGCCTCGTCATCGGCCTGAACGGCACAGGCGACACGCTTCGCAACGCGCCCTTCACGGAGCAGTCCCTGCAATCGATGCTCGAGAACATGGGCATCAACGTCAGGAACGAGACCACGAGCACCAACAATCCGCCGCGTCCGACCACGCTGCGCACGCGCAACGTCGCGGCCGTGATGGTGACTGCGGACCTCACGCCCTCGATCGGGCCCGGCGAGCGCATGGACGTCACGGTGTCCTCGCTCGGCGATGCGACGTCGCTGCTCGGCGGCACGCTGGTCATGACGTCGTTGCGCGCGGCGGACGGCGCCGTCTACGCGGTGGCGCAGGGCGCGATCATGGTCGCCGGTTACAGCGTCGGAGGCCAGGCCCAGAACGTCAGCCAGGGAACGCCGACTGCTGGACGCATCCCGAACGGTGCGCTGGTCGAGCGCGAGGTGAAGGGAAGTCTCCACGAGATGGAGTACCTGGTGTTGCAGCTGAAGAACCCGGACTTCGTCACCGCGACGCGCATCCTCGACGCCATCAACCGCTTCGCCGGCGGACGCTACCGGGCGCAGATCGCCTTCGAGCGGGATTACCGCACCATCGTGCTGTCGAAGCCGCGCCACATCGGTCCGGTCCGCTTCCTGGCCGAGATCGGCGAGCTGACGGTCGAGCCGGACACGCCGGCGCGGGTGGTGATCAACGAACGGACGGGCACGGTGGTGATCGGGCGAGACGTTCGGATATCGACGGTCGCCGTGACGCACGGCAATCTGACGGTCCGTGTCACGGAGATGCCCGTGGTGTCGCAGCCGGCGCCGTTCTCGCGGGGCCAGACCGTGGTGGTGCCCCAGACCGTGGTCGAGGCCAACGAAGCCGGATCACAGGTGGCGATCCTCAGCGGCGTCGATCTGCAGCGCCTGGTGCGCGGACTGAACCAGATCGGCCTCAAGCCCTCGGGCATCATCGCGATCCTTCAGGCGATCAAGACGGCCGGTGCGCTCCAGGCCGATGTCATCGTGCAATGATGCATAAGCGTCGTGCAAGCTTGGTCGCTCAATGCTCGGGTCTCGACCGAGAATCGCACGCGGCCCGATGTTGAAGCTGGATCACAAAGCCAAATTTCTCCTGCTGGTCGCGGCGTCGGTGCTCGCGAGCACCTCGCCCGTGCTCGCCCTGGACGAAGCCAAGCCGTCGAAGCCGCTCAACCTGCTCTCCTTCGCGCGCGCCCGCGCGTCCGGACCACAGAAGCCGCAGCCGGTCACGGCGATGCCCGGCGACAATGCGTCGATGCGGGCGACCGCATGGGCGGCCGAGGATTCCGGACCCGCGACCACCGGTGCGGTGCCCGAGACGCCTGCGCCGGCGGCTGCGCCCGCACCCACGCCCGCACGCCCGGCCAAGCCTGCCAGCGTCACGGTGCCGCCGAAGCCTGCGCCGCCGCAGGCCGCGGTGCCCGCGGACAACGAGGTCGCCCTGTTTTGCAGCAATGTTGCCGATCCCGCCGTCGATGCGAGGCTGGCCTGGCAGCTCAAGGAACTGGAGAAGGCCGAGAGCCTGCTCCGCGAGCGGATCGCCGAGGTCGAGGCCAAGCGCGCGGAATATGAAAGGTGGATGGCGCTGCGCGACGACTTCCTGAAGAAGGCCGAAGCGAGCGTCGTCGAGATCTATTCGCGCATGAAGCCCGACGCCGCGGCGACCCAGATTGCCGGCATGGCCGACGAGACCGCCGCCGCCGTGCTCGCCAAGCTCAGCCCGAGGAGCTCGAGCGCGATCTTCAACGAGATGGATACGGCACGCGCGGCGCACCTCGCCGACCTCCTGGGCGGCATGCGCCGTGTGGACGACGGAAAGACGAAATAGATGAAGAACCCGATCCTCATCCTCCCGCTCGTCCTGGCATCCGCGCTACTGTCCGGCTGCATGCACGATCCGGCCGAAGTGCTGACCGGCCCGCAGATGTCGCCGGTCGGCAGCGGCCTCCGGACCCAGGCCGATCCGATCCCGGTGACGCCGCGCATGCGCACGCCCGTCAGCTATCGCTCGACCTGGGACGACGGCACCGATCTCTACCGCGATCCGCGCGCCCGGCGCACCGGCGACGTCGTGACGGTGATCATCTCGATGCAGGACAAGGCCAAGCTCGACAACAAGACCGGACGCTCGCGCGATTCGCAGGTCAAGTTCGGGCTCGACTGGCTGATGGACGTCGCGGGATGGCAGGACAAGGGTTCGACAAGCGCCAACCTCAACACCAACACCCAGATCAAGGGCAACGGCCAGATCGACCGCACCGAAGATATCAAGCTCTCGATCGCCGCCATCGTCACCGACGTGCTGCCGAACGGCAACATGATGATCAGCGGCTCGCAGGAATTTCGCGTCAACACCGAGATGCGCGTGCTCAATGTCGGCGGCATCGTGCGTCCGCGCGACATCTCGCGCACCAACACGATTTCCTACGAGAAGATCGCCGAGGCGCGCGTCTCCTATGGCGGTCGCGGAAATCTGTCCGACGTGCAGCAGCCTGGATGGGGACATCGGATCTATGACGCCGTGGCACCATTCTGAGATCCGCGCCGGCAAGGCCGCGCGAGGGCAGGGGACGTCATGCGCCTGATTGCGGCCATCGTGGTGCTGACCCTCGTCGCGATCGGCGCAGGCGCGCTGGCCGGCCTGCATCTGTTTGCGACCGCCGAGCGCGTTGCCGACGCGAAGAAGAGCGCGACCCCGCCGCCGCTTGCGTCGAGCTACGCCGGCAGCGCGCGCCTGCGGAAATTGTCCCCGATCGTGACCAATCTCGCCGCGCCCGCCAACAATTGGGCCCGCATCGAGGCCTCCATGGTGACCGATAGCATGAACGACGAGGAGGCCGGCATCCTGGCCGCGCACATCAGCGAGGACATCGTCACTTACCTGCGATCGGCCTCGGTCGCGCAGTTCGAGGGATCGCGCGGGCTCCAGCATCTGCGCGACGACCTGACCGAGCGCGCCAACATCCGCTCGTCCGGCAAGGTCCGCGAATTGATCATTGAGACGTTGGTGATTCAGTGAGAGTGAAAGCCCTGCTGCTCGCGTTGGTCCTGGTGGTGCTGCCCGAAGTGGCGCTCGCCCAGATCCCGGACCTCAACTCGCTGCTGCCGCCCGGCAACGGCTCGACCAGCGGCCGCATCATCCAGCTGATGGCCCTGATCACGGTGCTGTCAGTGGCGCCGGGACTGCTCATCATGGTGACGAGCTTCACGCGATTTGCGGTGGCGCTGTCGTTCCTGCGCGCCGGGCTCGGCCTGCAGACCACGCCGGCCAATCTGGTCATGATCAGCCTCGCGCTGTTCATGACCTTCTACGTGATGGCGCCGACCTTCGACCGCGCCTGGGAGACCGGCGTCCAGCCGCTGATGAAGAACGAGATCTCGGAAGAGCAGGCCTATCTGAAGATAACCGATCCGTTCCGCGAGTTCATGCTGGCCCATGTCCGCGACAAGGATCTGCAGACCTTCGAATCGCTCGCCGCGGAGAGCTTCCGCAAGAAGTTCGACGACAAGCGGGTCGATCTGCGCGTCATCATCCCGGCCTTCATGATCTCCGAGCTGAGGCGTTCGTTCGAAATCGGATTCCTCATCATCCTGCCATTCCTGGTGATCGACATGATCGTGGCGACGCTGACCATGTCGATGGGCATGATGATGATGCCGCCGACGATCCTGGCGCTGCCGTTCAAGATGCTGTTCTTCGTGCTGATCGACGGCTGGAATCTGCTCGCCTCCGGTCTGGTGCGCTCGTTCTCGTAAAGGCGGGCCGCCTGGCGCCCCATCATGGTTAGCGAGAAGTACCGCCTTATGGTTAGCGGTGGGTAATATTAACCATCTGATATTGCTGAAGAATTCAATCCGATCTTAATCCGGAAGCAAGATTCGGCGTGTTAGCAACGCGTCACGGCGGGTTGGACCCCACCCACAGCAGTCCAAAGGCATGATGCCGCCCCTCCGTACCGGTGCAAGTCCGGTATGTCCCCTGATGAAAATGTAACGCGTACATAAAGGGACATTCGCAATGTCAAGCCTGCTCACGAACTCGTCCGCCATGACCGCGCTCCAGACCTTGCGGTCTGTCAGCTCGCAACTCTCCACCACGCAGAGCCGGATCTCCACCGGTCAGCGCGTGGCCACGGCCGCGGACAACGCCGCCTACTGGTCGATCGCCACCTCGATGCGCGCCGACAACGCCGCGCTCTCCGCCGTCTCCGACTCGCTCGGTCTGTCGGCCGCGACCGTCGACACCGAGTACACCGCTCTGAACAAGGTGCTCGGCGACAGCAACTCCGGCCTGACCAAGCTCCAGTCGCTGCTGGTCGAAGCCAAGACCGCCGGTATCGATCGCACCAAGATCCAGTCGGAAATCACCCAGATCCAGCAGGACATGAAGAACGTTGCCAGCGCGGCGACCTTCAACGGCGTCAACTGGCTGAGCACGAATGCCTCCACGCCGACCACCGTCAACCTGGTGTCGTCGTTCTCGCGCGTCGGCTCCACGCCGACCACCAGCTCGATTACCGTAACCGTTGCCAACTACTCGCTCTACACTTCGTCCACGAGCGGCATCCTCGACACGGTGAGCGGCAGCGCGTCGGTCGACAGCCTCAACATCGGTGCGCTGACCGACTCGGCCGCCGACCAGACCATTCTCGATGGTTACATCGCGAAGGTCACCGCCGCGATCGGCACGGTGTCTTCCGGCGCCGCCAACCTCGGCGCCATCAAGAACCGTATCTCGAACAACTCGGAATTCGTGAAGTCGCTGATGGACTCGGTTGATCGCGGTATCGGCCAGCTCGTCGACGCCGACATGAACCAGGAGTCCACCCGCCTGGCGGCTCTCCAGGTCCAGCAGCAGCTCGGCGTTCAGGCGCTCTCGATCGCCAACAACAACAGCCAGAGCATCCTGTCGCTGTTCCGCTAAGTTCTCGACAGTCTGCGGAGGGCCGCGCTTCTCGCGAAGCGCGGCCCTTTCGTTTGCCGCGCCACGATTCCGGCTGCCCTGTTGCAGAGCAATCACAGCGCCACAAGCCCCGCACAAGCTTCGCTGGCTAGTCTGGCCGTTACGACGGGTTGGGTTCGCGCTCATTGTGCGCAAGCCCAAAGGCATGATGCCGCCCTGTCGTACCGGTGCAAGTCCGGTATGTCCCCATTCAATCTGTATTCAAAGGGACATCAAAGATGGCTTCCAGCCTGCTTACCAACTCCGCTGCAATGACTGCGCTCCAGACCCTCCGGAATGTCAGCGCCAGCCTGCAGACCACCGAAAACCGCATCTCCACCGGCCAGCGCGTTGCGACCGCGTCGGACAACTCGGCCTATTGGTCAATCGCGACCTCGATGCGCGCCGACAACGCCGCGCTCTCCGCCGTCTCCGACTCGCTCGGTCTGTCGGCCGCGACCGTCGACACCGAATACACCGCTCTGAACAAGGTCATCGGCGACCAGAACTCCGGCCTGACCAAGCTGCAGGCGCTGCTGGTCGAAGCCAAGACCGCCGGCATCGACCGCACCAAGATCCAGGCCGAAATCACCCAGATCCAGCAGGACATGAAGAACGTCGCCAACGCGGCGACCTTCAACGGCGTCAACTGGCTCAGCACCAACGCCTCCACGCCGACCACCGTCAACCTGGTGTCGTCGTTCTCGCGCGTCGGCGGCACGCCGACGATCAACACCATCACGGTCACGGTTGCCAACTACTCGCTCTATACGTCCTCCACGAGCGGCATCCTCGACACGGTGAGCGGCACCGCGTCGATCGACAGCCTCAACATCGGTGCGCTGACCGACTCGGCCGCCCACCAGACCATCATCGACGGCTACATCGCGCAGGTCACCACGGCGATCAACACGGTCAGCCAGTCGGCCGCCAACCTCGGCGCCATCAAGAACCGCATCTCGAACAACACGGAATTCGTGAAGTCGCTGATGGACTCGGTGGATCGCGGTATCGGCCAGCTCGTCGACGCCGACATGAACGCGGAATCGACCCGGCTCCAGGCGCTGCAGACCCAGCAGCAGCTCGGCGTTCAGGCGCTCTCGATCGCCAACCAGAACAGCCAGAGCATCCTGTCGCTGTTCCGCGGCTAAGCGGCGCTTTCGAAAACGGCCGTGCTCCCTTATGGGAGCACGGTCCCCGCCGTGACCGGCGGACGTGACGGCACATGACGTGCCCGCAACCGACCCGACGCCAGATTTCACACGGCACGCCGCAACCGACCGCACCATGATGCGCCCGGGGCTTTCCGCGCGTTGCCGCCGGCTGATTGCCTCCTCCAGCTTCTTGTAAAATTGCAACGCCGTGCCCGCGAACCGGCACGATCGTAGCCTCGCGCAACCTTCAGACAAGGTTGGCAGCGGAGTGTCGTCTCCGTTCGCTTTGGTACGAGGTCATATGCTCAGTCGTGCGCAGATACAGCAACTGCTCAACAATCTGCTGGAGCTTGGGCCGCGGCGCCTGATGGCCTTGGGATTGATCGGCTTTGCCGTTCTCGTCACCGTCGTCGGCGGCGCGTATTATCTCAGCCGTCCCGAGTTCGAGACGCTTTATACCGGCCTGACCCGCGAGGACGTGACGCGCATGGGCGCGGCGCTGCGCGAGCAGAACATCACCTTCGACGTCAATACGGCCGGCGACGCGCTCTCGGTGCGCCCGAGTCAGACCATGCAGGCGCGGATGCTGCTCGCCGAGAAGGGGCTGCCGACCAGCGCCAATTCCGGCTACGAGCTGTTCGACAAGATCGGCTCGCTCGGCCTGACCTCGTTCATGCAGGAGGTCACCAAGCTGCGGGCGCTGGAAGGCGAGATCGCGCGCACGGTGCAACTGATGAAGGGCGTCAAGGCGGCGCGGGTGCATATCGTGCTGCCGGTGCGCGGCTCGTTCCGCGCGACGCAGCAGTCGCCATCGGCCTCGGTCGTGCTGCGCACCGACGGCGCGATCGAGGCGCGCACGGCGCAGTCGATCCGTCATCTCGTCGCCGCCGCCATTCCCGGTATGAGCCGCGACAAGGTGACGGTGCTGGACGCCGACGGCTCGATGCTGCTCGCCGAAGAGGACGAGGCCAGCGCCGCCCCGACCAAGATGGCGAGCCTGCAGAAGACGGTCGGCGGCATGGTGCAGGAGAACATCCGCAAGGCCCTGACGCCGTATCTCGGCCTCGACAATTTCGAGGTCAGCGTCTCGCCGCAGCTTTCCACCGACAAGAAGCAGATCAACGAGACCGTGTACGATCCGGAGAGCCGCGCCGAGCGCTCGGTGCGCAACGTGCGCGAGAAGGAATCGTCGCAGAACGCCGACCGTTCGACGCCGACGACGGTGCAGCAGAACCTTCCCGACCAGCAGGTCAACGCCGGCGGCGGCAAGAACTCCAGCGAGGACAAGACCCGCCGCGAGGACGTCACCAATTTCGAGGTCTCGTCCAAGACCACGACGACGGTGAGCGATGGCTATTCGGTGAAGAAACTCTTCATCGCCGTCCTGGTCAATCGCGCGCGGCTGGTCGCCGATCTCGGCGACAAGAGCAACCAGGCCATCGTCGACAGCAAGCTCGCCGAGATCAGCCAGCTCGCGGCGACGGCCGGCGGGCTGGACAAGACGCGCGGCGACCAGATTCAGGTGACGGCCGTCGACTTCATCGAGGGCTCGCGCGAGCTGGCGCCGGTGCCTCCGATCAGCTTCGTCGAGATGATCAACAAGCAGCTGGGCAGCGTCATCAACGCAGTGACGATCCTGGCCGTTGCGTCGATGCTGGTCTGGTTCGGATTGCGCCCGGCCGTCAATGGCATCCTGACCCATCGCGCGGAGCAGGAGCAGGCCGAGGCTGCCGAGGTCGCGGAGATCGAAGCTGCCGCAGCGCTGGCGCTGGCCGAGAATCAGGATCCCGAACTCAATCTCGTCGAAGACCTCGAAGGCAAGATGCAGCGAACGCCGCAGAAGCGGCTGGAGCAGATCGTGCGGCTCGACCAGGCGCAGGCGGCAGCGATCCTTAAAGACTGGATGCGACGCGAGGAGGCGGCATGAACGCGGCAATCGGAAAGTTCCTGACGCAGTTCGACGCGAACGGCCGGGCCAAGGCGCCACCGCCTCCGCCGCCCCGGATCCAGGACGTGCTGACCAGGCCGAAGGAGGTCGTGCGCGAGCCACAGCCGCAGCTTCAGGCGCAGCCTCAGCCGCAGCCCCAGTCGCCGCCTTCGGCGCCGAAGCCGGAAGCCCCGCCGGCCAATCTGCTGGAGGATGCCTACCGGCGCGGCCAGGCGGCCGGCGTCGCGGAAGGCGATGCCAAGCTCGCCGAGGAGCGCGTCCGAAGCGCGATCCGGCTCGGCGAGGAGCGCGCCAAATGGTCCGACCAGCAGGCGGTCGCGATCGTCAGCGGGTTCGAGGCGGCTTGCCGCGAGATCGAGACCAACATCGCAAGCTCGGTTGCGCGGATCCTGCTGCCGTTCCTCGCCGACGCGGTCCGCGACAAGGCGATCGGATCGCTGGTGGAGCAGATCGCGGCGCTGACCGGCAATTCGTCGGCGCCGGCGTTCAAGGTCACCGGCCCCAGCGAGCTGCTCGACCTCGTCAAGACACAGCTCGAGACGTCGAGGCGGATCGGCATCGAATACGAGGCGGCCGAGTCTCTCGAGGTTCGCGTCGTGGCCGATCAGACCGTGATCGAGACGCAGATCACGGCCTGGAGTGAACGACTGAAGCAGGCGCGCCGGTAGTCCGCCATGGAAGAGGTCAAGCATGAGCTCGTGATCGTCCGCCGCCGCAGCGCCTTCGCCGAGGAGGCGCATCACGGCGGCGTCTGGAAGATCGCCTATGCGGACTTCATGACGGCGATGATGGCGTTCTTCCTGGTGATGTGGCTGATCAACGCCCTCAACCAGGACCAGAAGCAAGTGGTCGCGAGCTATTTCAACCCGATCAAGCTCGCGGAGAATGCACCTGCTCCGAAGGGCCTGAAGGATCTGTCCAAGAAGGAGCCGACGACATTCGAAGGCCAGGACGGCAGGCGTCAGCCGGCCGGTCCGAGCGAAGAGCGTCGCGGCGATTCCCCGACGGCCGAGAAGCCGCCCTTCTATGAGGAGAAGGTGCTGTTCCGCGATCCCTATGCGACGCTCGCCGAGATCGCGAGCAGCGCCAACCAGGCCTCGGGCCAGCGGCGCGCCGGCGCGCTGACGTCGGCCGAAGAGGATGGCCTCAAGGGCGGCGACGCCTACCGCGATCCGTTCGATCCCGGCTATTGGAAGCTGGCCCCGCAAGCGTCAAAGGACGCCGATCGCTTGATCGAGAGCGAGACCAAGCCGAATGTCTCCGCGCGCGACAGCGCCCCCGCCACAAGTCAGAACGAGCCGCAGGCGCGTCGTGCCAAGGCGGACGATGCCGGCGGAAGCGTCGCTCAGAGCGCGGACGCCTCGTCCGCAAACCTGTCACCACTGCTGCCCCCGGCGCCCGCGCCGGCGCAATCGTCCCGCGAGGGCGCCCAAGCCACTGCCCAAGCCACTGCCCAAGCCACTGCCCAAGCCACTGCTCAAGCCACTGCTCAAGCCACTGCTCAAGCCACTGCTCAAGCCACTGCTCAAGGCTCCGTTCAAGCCAACGCCGCCGCGCAGGCGCGTCAGGGCGATGCGGCGAAGGAGAGCGAGCCGCGCGATGCCGCGCAAACCCAGCAGCCGACCGTCAAGCAGCTTCAATCCGCGATTGCGGACGCGCTGTCGGACATCAAGGCCGGCGCAGGACCGGCGGCCGAGGTGCGCCAGGTCGAGGAAGGTCTCCTGATCAGCCTGACCGACGATGCGAGCTTCGGCATGTTCGCGGTCGGCTCGGCCGAGCCGCGGCCCGAACTTATCCGCGTGATCGACAAGATCGGGCCGCTGCTGACGAAACGCCAAGGCATGATCATCGTCCGCGGCCATACCGACAACAGGCCGTATCGTTCGGAGACTTACGACAATTGGCGGCTGTCGACCGCGCGTGCCCAAATGGCCTATTACATGCTGGTCCGCTCCGGCGTCGATGCGCAGCGGATCGAGCATGTCGAAGGTTACGCCGACCGGCGGCCGAAGCTTCCGAACGATCCCGCTGCCGCGCAGAATCGCCGGATCGAGATCCTGATCCGTGAGAAGCGCCCTTGATCAGGCCGCTGCTCCGCATCGCCGTGCTGCTGCTGCCGTTCACGGCGGCGAACGTGCTTGCCCAGCCCGCGCGGCAACCGGGCGAGCCTTATGAGCTCGTCCGCGCGCTGCAGGCAGTGCAGGACGGCATCGCCAACGGCGACACCGCCGCGCATGGCAGCCACGTCGCGCTGATCCGGCAGATCGGAGAAAAGTTTCTCGCCGCCGATCCCGCCGTATGGAGCAATCCGCAGAACGGCCAGGCCGTGGTCATCTATCTGCTCAGCGGCGGCGCGCCGCAAATCGTCCGCAAGCTGCCGCGCGACAAGATGAACGTGGACGAACACCTGTTCAACGGTGCGCTCGCCTATGTCGAGGGTCGCCAGGAGGAGGCGCGGGAGCAGCTCAAGGACGTCAAGCCGCGAACGCTTCCCTCGGGCCTCGGCGGGCAGGTCGCGCTGGTCCAGGGCGCGCTGTTCGCGCGCGCCGAGGCATCGTTCGCGATCGAGCGCCTGGACGATGCGCGCCTGCTGCTGCCCGGCACGCTGGTGGAGGAAGCGGCGCTGCGGCGTGAGATCCTGCTGGTGGGGCAGGCGGAGGATTTCGACAAGTTCGAGTTCCTGACGCTGGCCTATCTCCGCCATTACCGCAACTCGGTCTATGCCGGCGATTTCTGGCAGCGCTTCTCCACGGGCCTGACGCAATCGAGCCTGGCGCTCGACGGGCGCCGCTTTGCGCGGATCGCTGCCCTGCTGGAGCAGATCGATCGCGCGAGCCGCCTCAAGCTCTATCTCGTGATCGCGCGCGCGGCGATGCTGCGCGGACAGCTGTCCGTGACGCGGCTCGCCGGCGAGCGGGCGCTGACGCTCAGCGCTGATGCCTCCACCGAGCGCGAACGGGCGCATTTCTTTCGCGGCGTCTCGCGCGCGCTCACCGACGAATATGACGGCGGTCTCGCCGAACTGAAGGCGATCGACCGGTCGAAACTGCCCGAGCGCGACGTCCCGCTGCTGAATGCCACGGTGCAGCTCGCGCTCGACATCCGCAAGCCGCTCCCCGGCGGCATCACCGCCGCCAAGCCTCCCGCAACGCCGGCGCGTCTCGATCTGGCGTCATCGACCGTGACGCTGGCGCGCGCGCAGAAGCAGCTCGGCGAACTCGAACTCCTCACCAGGGACCGCCGTCCATGACCAAGCTCACTGGAACCTCCGGACAGCTTTTCTCGGGCCTCGCCGAGAGCCTCAACATGCGGGGGACGTCGCGCTCGGCGAAAGGCGCCGGAGCCAAATCGCATCCGAGCTCCTCGTTCAACGATCTGCTTCACACCGTCTCGAACCTCGCCAAGCAGGCCCTGAACGATGAGGGCGGTGAGACGACCGCGAAGGCCGCAACGCTGCGCCCGCGTCTGGCCCACCCGGCCGAGACCGAGAAGCCGAAAAGCACGGCGGCGCACGGGCGTGTCGCGACGTCGGAGCATTCAAAGTCGAGCGAAGAGTCGTCCAACAAGAAGACCGACAAGGCGTCTGAGAAGCAGCGCCCGGCCGATCATGCCGCTAAGTCGGATGTTCAGGCCTCAACGAACACAATCGTGGTGATCGGGCAGGAGATCGCAGCCGCGCCTGTCGTGAAGCCCCAGCTGCAATTGCAGTCCGCCGACAAGGATGCGCCCGTGCGCGAGGAGCGGTCGTCCGGGAAGCGCGAGGTCCAAAGCACGGCGAAGGCGGCGGCAACGGCCGACACCGCTCCATCCGATGATGCTCCGGCTGCCGCGCATCCGCGCGCCGCGGCTTCGCAGGGTTCGCAGGCGCCGCAATCCTTGCCTGCACAGGACAGCGAGCGGTCGGGCGCAATGCCCGCGACGTCAGGCTTCGAAGAGGTCGCGGCCAATGTCGAGCGCGCCGCCAAGGCTTCGGGGCGTGATGCGCTGCCCGAGACGACCAAGGTCACCGTGGTCCAGCAGGAGACCCATCTTCCGCCCGCGCAGTTCAACGCTCCGCAACAAGTCGCCAATGCGGTCGTCGCCGAGCTGAAGGACACCGCAAGCCCTGCGGCGGCCGCAGCACCCGATCTCGCGGCGTCCCAGACCAATGCTCCGGACCAGCCGCTCAAGCTCCTGACCATCAATCTCGAGCCTCCCGCGCTCGGCAACGTCACCGTGCGCCTTCGCCTGGTCGGCACCGAAGTGTCCATCAACCTCGCGGCCGAGCGCAAGGACACCAGCCAGATGCTGGACCAGCAGCGCGACCAGATCCGCGATCTCATGCAGTCGGCGGGTTACGTCGCCGACGTCGCGCCCGTGCAGCACGGTTCGCTCGACGGATTCCAGAGCGGCTCCGGCCAGTCGCAGCCGCAGCTCTCTAGCCAGCAACAGCCTTCGTCGCAATCCCAGGGAACGTTCGGCGGCGCCGGCTCGTCGTCGGGACGGTCCGAGAGCGACGGCAGACAGGCCCGGCAGGAGCGCCAGTCCAACCAGGAGACGCGTCATGATCAGGAATTGGGCCAGCAGAACCGCCGCGGCCCTGTTTATCTGTAGCGCCGGCAGCGCGGCAGCGGCGACCGACAACGCTCGCCCCTGCGAGCGCGAGATGGCGCGCGCGGCCCAGCAGCACGGGATTCCACTCGGCATTCTCTATGCGGTCGGCCTCACCGAGACCGGACGGCGCGGCGCGCTGCATCCTTTCGCGCTCGGCGCCGACGGCCAGACCGTGTTCGCCAAGGACATGAACGATGCGATGGCGAATTTCGAGGCGATGCGGGCCAAGGGGATCAAGCTGATCGACCTCGGCTGCATGCAGATCAACCATTACTATCACGGCGACAAGTTCGCCTCGGTGCGCGCGATGTTCGACCCCGCCAGAAACGTCGACTACGCTGCGCGCTTCCTGAAAGAGCTGAAGCAGCGCGAGGGCAGCTGGACCATGGCGGTCGCGCGTTACAATGCCGGCCCCAACAACCAGCCGGCGCAGAAGCGCTATGTCTGCCACATCGTCACTCATCTCGTCTCGAGCGGCTTCGGCGCGTGGACCGACAAGGCGCGCTCGCTCTGTCAGCCGAAGGCAACCTGACATGACGAGCTGAAGCAACGACGGGTGCGACCACGACAAGTTGTGTATCGCTGCCAATCATCAGCCCCGCGCAAGCAAGAACCCCCATTGTAGCTGCAACCTACCAAAGGAGCCCCCTTCATGAGCCTGTATGGTGTTATGCGCACCGGCGTTTCCGGAATGAACGCGCAGTCCAACAAGCTGTCGACGGTCTCGGACAACATCGCCAACGTCAACACGACCGGCTACAAGCGGGCTTCCACCGAATTCTCCTCGCTGATCCTGAAGAGCGGCTCCGGCAATTACGATTCCGGCGCGGTCGAGACCACGGTCCGCTACGCCATCTCCGACGCCGGCAATTACCACTTCACGACGTCGACGACGGATCTTGCGGTCCAGGGCAACGGCTTCTTCGTGGTGCAGGACGCGAACGGAAACAACTTCCTCACCCGCGCCGGCGCGTTCGTGCCCGACAACACCGGCAACCTCGTCAACACCGCCGGCTTCCAGCTGATGGGCTACAACATCGCGAACGGCGCCGTGCCCACCGTCGCCGCCAACGGTTTTGGCGGTCTTCAGGTCATCAACGTCAACCAGATGGCGCTGCAGGCCGCGCCGTCGACCAAGGCGACCGTGGCCGCCAATCTCGATCCGAGCGCAACCGCGATCGCGGCGCCGGCAGGGCCCGCCAACTACACGTCGAAGACGTCGATGGTGACCTACGACAATATCGGCAATGCCGTGACGCTCGACGTCTACGCCGCCAAGACCGGCGCCAACACCTGGGACATCCAGGTCTATAACGGCGCGACTGCGCTGACGACGCCCGGCCCCACGACCACCTTTACCTTCGACGTCACCGCGGCCGGCAAGGGCAAGCTCGCCGCGGCGAGCCCAACCTCGCTGTCGGTCGCGATCCCCGGCGGCTCCGCAGCTTTCAACATCGATATGTCGGCGATGACCCAGGTCGCGGCCGCCTTCGACTTCAAGGCGACGGTCGACGGCAACGCTCCGTCCGCCGTGGAGAAGGTGAACATCGACGAGAAGGGCATCGTCACCGCCGTGCTCAAGAACGGCACCACGCTGCCGAGCTTCCAGATCGCGCTCGCCACCGTGCCGAGCCCGGACCATCTGACGCCCGAGGTCGGCAACGTCTATTCTCCCAACCTGGAGTCCGGAAACGTGCAGGTCGGCCTCGCCGGCCAGGGCGGTCTCGGCACCGTCAAGTCAGGCGCGCTGGAAGATTCCAACGTCGATCTCGCGGACGAGCTGACTTCGATGATTGAGGCTCAGCGCGGCTTCACCGCGAACTCGAAATCGTTCCAGACCGGCGCCGACCTGCTGGACGTCGTCGTCAACCTGAAGCGCTGAACCCTTCAGCGCTCGTTCCGGGCAAGGGCACGTCATGTCCATTACCGCCGCTCTCAACTCCGCCCGCTCCTCGCTCATGGCGTCGGGCATCCAGTCGGCGACGATCTCGCGCAACATCGCCGGGGCCAGCGCTCCCGGCTATTCGCGCAAGCTCACGATGCTGGACAATTTTCCCGGCGCCGGCGTCTATGTCGCGGCGATCCAGCGCGCGGCCTCGTCCGGCCTCTACAGCAACGTCCTGACCGCGACCTCGTCGTCCGCCAAGCAGAGCGTGATCTATGACGGTCTGCAGAAGATCGCGACCGCGACCGTCGACGATCCCGAGCTCGAGCAGTCGCCCACCGCACAGCTCACCAAGCTGAAGCAGGCGCTGCAGCAATACGCCAACTCCACCGACAACGCGACGCTGGCGCAGGCCGCCGTGACCTCCGCCAAGGACATGGTGACCGCGCTCAACCAGGCCACCAGGACCGTGCAGTCGGTCCGCGAGGGCGCGGACGCCGACATGGCGACGTCGGTCGCCAACATCAACCAGCTCCTGACCCAGTTCCAGACCGTCAACACCGCGATCGTGAAGGGCACGATCACCGGCGACGACGTCACCGACTATCTCGACCAGCGCGACAGCATCGTCTCGAGCCTGTCGCAGGACCTCGGCGTCACCATGTCGCTCCGAACCAATGGCGATGCGGCACTCTACACCGACAGCGGCGTCGTGCTGTTCGACAAGACCGCGCGCACCGTGAGCTTCGCGCCGACCAACGCCTACACCGCCGGCACCACGGGCAATGCGGTCTTCATCGACGGCGTGCCGGTGACCGGCGCCAATTCCGTCATGCCGCTCAAGTCCGGCAAGCTCGCCGGCCTCGCTCAGCTGCGCGACCAGGACACTGTGACGTATCAGAGCCAGCTCGACGAGATCGCGCGCGGCCTGATCGATGCTTTCAAGGAAAGCGATCAATCGCCGGTCCCCACGCTGGCCGACAGGCCCGGTCTGTTCACCTATCCCGGGGCGCCCGCGATGCCCGCGAGCGCCACGATCTCGGTCGGCCTCGCCGGCATGATCTCGGTTGCCGCGTCGGTCGATCCGGCCGCGGGCGGAAACCCGAACCTGCTGCGCGACGGCGCGATCAGCGGCGTTGCCGCGTATAATTACAACACGACCGGCAATGCCGGCTTCTCGACGCGGCTCCAGCAGCTCATCGACAACATGAACGCGCCGCAGCCGTTCGACGTCACGGCGCAAGGCAAGCCGAGCGGCAGCGTGGTCGAGTTCGCCTCGTCTTCGGCGAGCTGGATCGAAAGCCATCGCAAGGCCGCCGACGACAGCGTCCAGTACCAGAACACGCTGCTCGACCGCAGCACCGCGGCGCTGTCCAACGTCGCCGGCGTCAACATGGACGACGAGATGTCGCTGATGCTCCAGGTCGAGCGCACCTATTCGGCCTCGTCGAAGATCATCTCGACCGTCGATCAGATGTTGCAGAGCCTGCTGGCTGCCGTGGGGAATTAAGTCATGATGAGCGCCAACTACATCTCGACCCTGATGCTGTCGTCGTCGTTGAGGTCGTCGATCACGAACAACCAGGCCGCGCTGACCAAGGCCTCGAAGGAGGCGACCACCGGCCGTTTCGCCGATGTCGGCCTCGAGCTCGGGACGGGAACGGGCCGCGACCTGGCGCTGCGGGCCGATTTCAACTTCGCCGATCAACTGGTCGACACCAACGAGCTGGTTTCGGGGCGCCTCGACGTGACCCAGAACCGCATCACGCAGCTCGGCACGACCGCCTCGGAATTCCTCAAGAACCTGATCGCGGCACGCGATGCCGACAGCGGTGCGAAGATCATCCTGCCGAGCGCGTCCGCCAACCTTCAGGACCTCATCGGCGCGCTCAATGTCTCCTATAACGGGGCGTATCTGTTCGGCGGCATCAATACGCAGACCGTGCCGGTCGCAAACTATGTGGCCGGTTCGACCAGCAAGAATGCCCTCGACGCGGATTTCGCGGCGATCCCGCCCACGGGCTTCGGCTTCCCGCAATCCTCGGCCAGCGTGAGCACGATCACGCCGGCGCAGATGCAGACCTTCCTGAACAACACCCTCGATCCCGAGTTCGCAAGCCCGGCCTGGAACACCAATTGGTCGACGGCCACGGACCAGACGCTGTCGAGCCGCATCTCCACGACCGAGGTCGTCGACAGCTCGGTCAGCGCCAACCAGCCCGGCTTCCGCAAGCTGGCCGAGGCCTACACCATGCTCACGGACCTCGGCAACACCAGCCTCAGCAAGGACACGTTCCAGGTCGTGGTCGACAAGGCCATCAGTCTCGTCAGCGGCGCGATCAACGACCTCGCCGTGCTCGGCGGTACCGTCGGCTCGATCCAGCAGCGGGTCACCGGCGCAACCGAGAAGCTGAAGATCCAGAAGGACATCCTCAACAACCAGATCGTCAAGCTGGAGGCGGTCGATCCGACCGAGGCCTCGGTCCGCGTCAACACCTTGCAGACGCAGATCAAGACGGCGCTCGCGCTGACCTCGCAGCTCCAGCAGATCAGCCTCATCAACTATCTCTAAAGTCGGGGCTCGCAACCTTTGTCCTGTTATTCGGTCTCCTGCGCAGAGTGGTTCTGATGACGTTTGAAGCCTATGAAGCGGTGGTCGACGAGAGTGGTTACGAGGCGCGCGGCCGCGAGCGGCAGGCGCTCAGCCTCGGCATCGACCGGCTCGAACGGCTCCAGAGGGGGCGCTTCAGCCTCGAGGATCTGGTCGAGAGCCTGCTCTATGTGCGGCGGCTGTGGACCATCTTCATCGAGGATCTCTCGCACCCGGAAAACGGCCTGCCGGAGAAGCTGCGCGCCGACATCATCTCGATCGGCCTGTGGGTCGTCAAGGAAGCCGACCGCCTTCGCGAAGAGAGGTCGAACGACGTGATGCAGCTGATCGAAATCAACCGCCTGATCCGAGACGCTCTTTGATGAAAGTCTCCTTGCGGGCGGGCGAACGGATCTACATCAACGGCGCGGTGCTTCGCGTGGACCGCAAGGTCTCCGTCGAGCTCGTCAATGACGTGATGTTCCTGCTCGAAGGGCAGGTCATGCAGGCCTCCGACGCCACCACGGCGCTGCGGCAGCTCTATTTCATCGTCCAGCTCATGCTGATGAACCCGACCGACATCCGCGATGCCGCGGCGCTCTACGCGCAGCATCACGCCGCCCTGTGTGCCGTGTGCGAGAGCCGCGAGATGCTGGACGGGCTTGGCGCGGTCGACGAGCTGGTCGAGGCGACCCGTTACTTCGAGGCGCTCAAGCGGATCCGGGCCCTGTTCCCGGTGGAGCAGGCCATCCTGGCCGGCGCCGCCACCATTTCCCCCGTCGAAGCTGCCTGACAGCGGAGAGACACATGAACGTCACCAGCGCGACCGACACGACCGGCAAGTCCAATTCGACCGACTCCCTGACGACAACGTCGAGCAACAGCGTCGACTACAATACGTTTCTTCAGCTCCTCATCGCCGAGATGAAGAACCAGGATCCGACCAATCCGATGGACACCTCGCAATATATGAGCCAGTTCGCCCAGCTTTCGACGGTCGAGCAGGCGATGCAGACCAATTCGAAGCTGGACGCGCTGCTGTCGTCGCAGTCGTTGTCGCAGGCCAACGGCCTGATCGGGAAAACCGTCAGCTTCACCGACTCCTCCGGTGCCAGCTTCAGCGGCAAGGTCGTTTCGGTCGCCATCAACAGCGACGGCTCCATCGCCACCCTCCAGGACGGCACCAAGGTCGCCGTCGGGCCCGGGCTCACGATCAGCCAGTCATGAACGAGCGCGACGCTCTCGATATCGTCCAGGCGGCGATCTGGACCATCATCGTCGCCTCCGGGCCCGCGGTCGGCGCCGCGATGCTGGTCGGCACCGTCATCGCGCTGATCCAGGCGTTGACCCAGATCCAGGAGGTGACGCTGACCTTCGTCCCGAAGATCATCGTCATCCTCGTGGTCGTTGCCGTCTCCGGCTCCTTCATCGGCGCCCATCTCTCCACCTTCACCGAGATGGTCTATTCGCATATCGAACGCGGCTTCTGATCTCGGACGGGGCCCGCCACCACCCTCGCGTAAGCTTTGCGCGGCAGATTGCGAACCGGACCCTTCCGCCGGTGACCCATGGCCGATACGTTAGCTGCTAGCCTGCCCAGCCCGCGCCGCCTCGGGGCGGACGCCTTCTTCGCGGGCGGCATCGTGGCCATGCTCACGATCCTGTTCCTGCCGATTCCCCCGATCCTGATCGATCTCGGCCTTGCGTTCTCGATCGCGCTGTCGGCCTTGATCCTGATGGTCGCGCTGTGGATCCAGCGGCCGCTCGACTTCTCGGCGTTCCCGACCGTGCTGCTGATCGCGACGATCCTGCGCCTGGCGCTGAACATCGCGACGACGCGCCTCATTCTGTCGCGGGGCGGAGAGGGCGAACAGGCCGCCGGCCACGTCGTAGCCGGCTTCTCGAAGTTCGTGATGGGCGGCGACTTCGTCATCGGCCTGATCATCTTCGCCATCCTGGTCACGGTGAACTTCGTCGTGATCACCAAGGGTGCGACGCGTATCGCCGAAGTCGGCGCCCGTTTCACCCTGGACGCCATTCCCGGCAAGCAGATGGCGATCGACGCCGACCTGTCCGCCGGCCTGATCGACGACAAGGAAGCCCAGCGCCGCCGCCGCGAGCTCGAAGAAGAGAGCGCGTTCTTCGGTGCCATGGACGGTGCCTCGAAGTTCGTCCGAGGCGATGCCATCGCCGGCCTGCTCATCACCGCGATCAACATTTTCGGCGGCATCATCATCGGCGTCACCCATCACGGGCTGACTTTGTCGCGCGCCGCGGACGTCTACACCAAGCTCTCCGTCGGCGACGGCCTGGTGTCGCAGATGCCGGCGCTGATCGTGTCGTTGTCGGCGGGCCTTCTGGTCTCCAAGGGCGGTACGAGGGGATCGGCGGAGCAGGCGGTGCTGCGCCAGCTCGGCGGCTATCCGCGCGCGGTGTCCGCCGCCGCGCTGATGATGTTCGTGCTCGCCTTGATGCCGGGCCTGCCGATGGCGCCCTTCCTGCTGCTCGGCGGCGTCATGGCTTTCGTCGGCTATTCGCTGCCGAGGCGGCAGGCCGCCCGCGAGCGCAAGGAGGCGGCGCTCAAGGCCGACGAGCGTGCCCAGACCGATGCCAAGGAATCCGTCAAGGAGCAGCTCAAGACCGCCGAGATCGAGCTGGCGCTCGGCGGCCACCTCTCGGTCCATCTGCTGGGCTCGCGCAACGAGCTTGCGCACCGCGTCGCCAAGATCCGCAAGAAATTCGCCAAGCAGTACGGCTTTGTCGTTCCCGAGATCAAGCTGACCGACAATCTGTCGATCGACCCCAAGGGCTACCAGATCCGCATCCACGACACCCGCGTCGCCCATGGTGAGCTCAGGCTCGGCGAGGTGCTGGTGCTGGTCGACAAGGACGGCAAGCCCGACGTGCCCGGCGAAGAGGTGATCGAGCCCGCTTTCGGCATGAAGGCGCTGTGGGTGACGGAAGCCTTCACGGATGAAGTCAAACGGCAGGGCTGCAAGCCGGTCGACAATCTATCGGTGCTGCTCACGCATTTGAGCGAAGTGATCAGGGCGAACCTCGCCCAGCTCCTGTCCTACAAGGACATGCGGGCCCTGCTCGACCGGCTCGATCCCGAGTACAAGCGCCTGGTCGAGGATCTCTGCCCATCGCAGATCTCCTATTCCGGTTTGCTCGCGATCCTGAAGATCCTGCTGGCCGAGCGCGTCTCCATTCGCAATCTTCATCTGATCCTCGAGGCGATTGCCGAGATCGCGCCGCATGTGCGGCGCTCCGAGCAGGTCGCCGAGCACGTGCGGACGCGGCTGGCCCAGCAGATCTGCGGCGACCTCTCCGACAACGGCGTGCTCAACGTCGTCCGTCTCGGCAACCGCTGGGACCTGGCGTTCCACCAGAGCCTGAAGCGCGACGCCAAGGGCGACGTCGTCGAGTTCGATGCCGATCCGCGCCTGATCGAGCAATTCGCGACCGAAGCCAGCGCCGCGATCCGCAAGTTCACCGAGAGCGGCACCAGCGTGGTGCTGGCGGTGACCCCCGAAGCGCGCCCCTATGTCCGCATGATCCTGGAGCGGGTGTTCCCGACATTGCCGGTGCTGTCGCATGTCGAGGTCGCGCGCAGCGCGGAGATCAGGGCGCTCGGAGCCATATCGTGATCTCTGGCCTTGCCGACAGCGTGCTGGTGACGTTCATCGTGTTCTGCCGCATCGGCGCCTGCCTGATGCTGGTGCCCGGCTATTCCAGCGTCAACGTTCCGGCCCAGGTCCGCCTGTTCGTCGCGCTGGTCACGACGTTCGCGCTGGCGCCGATCCTGATCGCTGTGCTGAAACCTCTGACGGATAGCGCGGCGCCACTGACGCTGGCGCTCCTGATCTGCTCCGAGCTCCTGGTCGGCAGCGTCATCGGGCTCGGCGGGCGGGTGTTCTTCCTCGCGCTCCAGACCATGGCGACTGTGATGGCGAGCGCGATCGGCCTCAGCAACATCCCGGGGACGCCGGTCGCCGACAGCGATCCGGCGCCGGCGCTGGTTCCGCTGATCATGGTGTCCGTCACCACGCTGTTCTTCATGACCGACCAGCACTGGCAGGTGCTGCGCGGGCTGATGAATTCCTACGACGTCTGGCAGCCCGGCAGCAGGATCGGCGGCAGCATGGCGCTCGACCAGCTGGTCGGCCGCCTCTCGGAAGCCTTCGTGCTGACGCTGCGGATCACCAGCCCCTTCATCGTCTATTCCGTGATCGTCAACCTGGCGGTCGGCCTGATCAACAAGCTGACGCCGGCGATACCGGTCTATTTCATCTCGGTGCCCTTCGTGCTGTTCGGCGGCTTCCTGCTGCTCTATCTCACCAGCGACGAGCTGCTGACGCAATTCATGCTCGGCGTCTCGTCGTGGCTCGCGGGATGACGGGTCATGGCCTCGCGCGCAGACAAGCTCGGCCGGATGGTCTCGCTCGTGAAGCTGCAGCTCCGGCTGTCCGAATGGCAGCTCGTGCAGTTGCGGCAGCAGGAGAGAAGCCTGCAGGACGAGCAGGAGTGGCTGGTGGGTGCCCTCAACGATGGCAAGCCGCCGGCAGGCTCGTCGAGCGAATCGATCGCACGGCGCTTGAACCGGACCAGCGTCGATGCGCGCGCGGTTCAGGCGCAGGCCGCGCAGCAGCTCGACCAGGTTCGCAGCGAGAACCGCCGCGTCAAGCAGCTCGAAGAGGTCGCGAAGGCGGCGCTCGCCGACAAGCTCCGCGACGCCGAGAAGCGCTCCCTCGAGGAGATGACGGGACAAAGCCCTGCCGTGCGCGCGTGGACGCCACCGCCAGCCAACCGGAACAAGACATGATCGTGACAGCGACGCCCGACCTCGTCCTCGACGTCCTCGAGGCCGCCGATCCCGTGACGCAGCGCGCGGCGACCGCGAAGCTCGATGCCCTGAAATCCGCGGGCGCCGACTTCGCCGCTACGATGGATGCGGAGGTCGGCAAGGCTGCAACGGCGGCCGCCGAGCAGTCCGCGACGAAAGTGGCCGAGATGCCATCGGACGCGGTGAACGGCGCGCCGGTGCGGGTGATCAAGGCGCCGGCCTCCGGCGAGGTGTACCGGAAGTTCGAGGCTTTCATCCTCCAGACCTTCGTCGAGACGATGCTGCCGAAGGAATCGGAGGAGGTCTTTGGCAAGGGCACGGCCGGCGGCGTCTGGAAGTCGATGCTGGCGGAACAGCTCGGCAACCAGCTGGCAAAGGGCAAGGGCGTCGGCATCGCCGAGCGGCTCGCCGCCGCGCATCCGGCGGCGCCGAACGCCACAGGCAAGGCCGGATGACGATCCGAGGAATGGGTGACAGACGTTGAGGGGTGAATTTCCTATGCAGGTACAAGACAGCGCGGCGGCGATGGTGATCGAACAGCCGGTCGCCGGCACCGAGATGATGACGACGGACGCGGCAGCCGATGCGTTGCTGCCCGTGCTGCTGCCGATCGTGGGCAGCGAGGCCGTGGCCGACGGCGCGGATGCGGCGAGATCGGACGATGTGCGCGGCCTTCTGGCCGCGATCCGCCGGCTCGAGGGCATCGTCGAGGAGGAGACGGTCGCGCTCCAGACGGGGCAGAAGATCGACTTCGACGATTTCAGCGCGCGCAAGAGCCGCAGCATGCTCGAATTCGTCCGCCTGATGCGGGCGCGGATGCATCTCGGCGCCGAAGTCGAGGTTACCGAGCAGATACAGCGGCTGCGCGAAAAGCTCGAGCGCAATCGCTCGGTCCTCGAAATGCACTACGACGCGGTGCGCGAGGTCGCCGGCATCATCGTCAAGGCGATCAAGGAGGCCGAGTCGGACGGCACCTATACCGGTCGCGCAGCGCAGGACGGAAAATGATCAGACTGGTGCTGGCCGGGCTCTGGGTATGCATCCTCACCGCGGGCACGAGCTATGGCGTGGCCTATTGGAAGGAAAACGGCAGCCTGCTGCCGGCAAAGGACGAATATCTCGACGGGCTGCAATACCAGAAGACGCGGGCGCTCAGCGTGCCCATGGTCGAGAACGGCAATGTGCAGGGCTATATCGTCGCGCGCTTCGTCTACACCGTGGAGGCGCGGACCATGCACCAGCTCAACGTTCCGCCGGAACCGTTCGTCGTCGACGAGGCCTTCCGCCGGATCTATGCCGACGACCGTCTCGACTTCCGGAAGCTCGCCCGTTACGACCTCTCCATCCTGACGACGGCCATCAAGCAGCGCGTCAACGAGCGGATGCAGGCCGAAGTCGTCCAGGACGTCCTGGTCGAGGACTTCAACTACGTCTCCAAGGAAGAATTCCAGTCGAAGCCGTAGGGCGCGACGTCGCCGTTGAGAGCATTTCCGTGCGGCCATCCTTCGAGACGCCCGCCAGAGGCGGGCGCCTCGGGATGGCGCGAGTATGGCGCTAGTTTCGACGAACACCGCTGTTGCTTAGCCTCATCCTGAGGAGATCGCCACCGGGTCCGCGCAAAGCGCGGCCCGATGACAGGCTCCGCGGTCGTCTCGAAGGACGAGGGGCGCGCTCGACGGCTGCTTGCCGCCTCACCCCCCAAAAACTGCAACGGCCTCCGCGAAGCTGCTTCGCGGAGGCCGTTGCCGGTTGAGCGGCAGGCGTGTGCCGTGTCAGTTTCCGGCCGGGTAGGCCGCCGGGACGGCATGCGCCCTGTTGAGGAGGATGCCGACCTCGTCGAGCTCCTGCATCGGCACGTCGATGGTCTCGCCGGCCGGGATGTTGAGGCGGTATCCGACGTAGCGCCGGGCCACGATCGCATCGAAGCCGAGGCGGTCGCGGAGCTTCTTGCGCAGCTTGCTGACGTGGCTCTCGATCACGCTCTCGTCGAAAGTGGACTCGAAGATGCCGTAGACCGCGTTGAAGATCTGCGTCTTGGTGATCCACTTGCCGTGGTTGCTGACCATATATTCGAGAATGCGCAACTCGCGGCGGGGCAGGGTGAGGGCGTGGCCCGCGATCTCGGGGTCTCGTCCGTTGAAGAAGACCTGGATCCTGGTCTCGCAGGGCCTTGGCAGCTCGCCCACCCGGCGGCGCGCGATCGCGGCCGTTCGGGCGAGGATCTCGCGGAGGTGGATCGGCACGTGCACGACGTCGTCGACCCCCGATTCGAACAGCTCAAGCGTGTTCTTGAGCATCTTCTGGCCGCTCACGGCGATGATGGGAGCCGAGGAGCGCTTGCGCATCGCCCGCGGCAGGCTTCCGCGGGCATCGCAATCCCCGAGGAGGAAGGCATCCACCGCAGCCAGATCCGATTCGCTCGCGGATTGCAGCCAGTCCCAGAATTCTCCCGAGGAGAAGCCGATCGACGACACGCCTTCGCGAACCAGCCCTCCGACGTAGCTGTTCGCGACGCTCTCGCGATCATCAACGATAATATACATCAGTCTTTCGCCCCTGTTTCGCACTTGTTGCGGCCGGTGGGTTATTGTGATGCTCCGGCTCGGCAACGTGCTGTTTGACGACATTCCTTCCCGCGAACCGTTGTTATGGTTTCGATATTCGCGGGCAGCCCTACGCATTCAGTGCCTGCGTCCTGCAGGCCTGCTACTTCGACTCGATACTGAACGCTTACTGCGTGAGGCTCGGCGGGTGTCTTACGGATCACCTCGCGGAGCGGATTGAGAAACGACCTAGAACAGTTGCGCCAAGTTGCTCATCGCGTCCGAACGCCACTAACCTGTGTCGATCTCCTCGCCAACTGACGAGAATCACTTGACTAGGACCGTAACGATTGCCGATTCCCGATCAAGCGTGCGCCACAAAGCGATTGCTACGTGTGCTTGATGCTGTTGGTTTGTTTCGGGTTGTTTCTTGATATATTCAATCGCATCAGTTGATTTGATAACTAAACTAGTTCTGCACCGCGGTGGTTGTATGGTTCCGCATCTCCGTACAATTACAGCTGTTTTGGGTGCTGCTCGGGGTGACGCATATTGAGCGGTTTTCAACCCGGGATTGACTCCCCCGCACGTGTTTCCACATGCGACAATTCGACTCACGTGTAACGGCGAGACTCCAGCTTGGCGAAATCTTGGCGAGTGTGTGTCTTTCGAGTCGCACTCTCGCCACGTGCATGACGCGTTCGGGCCATCTCTCGTCGCATTGCGCGTGATGCGAATCTTTCGATGCGCACGTTTCAGACAAGCTTCGGCACATAACGTCGCCGTTCGATAGATCGAACCGAACGGAGCATTTTCACATGTTGTCCGATGGACAAGCTCGTCCCAACGCGACCGCTGATGTTTCCGCAACGGCCAAGCCTGCTCCCGAGCCGCGCGATACAAAGGACAATACGGCGCAGCCGACCAAGCCGGTTGCGGGCGCAAAGCGCGTGTCGGCCGCGGCGAGCGACGAAGCGCTCGCGAAGGAAGCGCTCGAAGGGCTGAAACGTATTCGCGCCAAGGCCCGTCTCGACAAGATGGCGATCCCCAAGCCCGTGCCGACCGTGATCAAGCCGGCCGTGATCGTGGCCAAGCCCCCGCCGCCCCGTCCGACATGGGTTGCGCCGCTCGCGACATTGGCGGTCGCCGCCATGCTCGTGGTGTGCGCCTGCACCGGCGTGATCGCCTATCTCGCCACGCAGCCCGCCCAGAGCAACGTCGCGGCCAATACGGAGATCAGAAATCTGCGCGAGACCGTCGCGCAATTGCGCAAGCAGATGTCGGGCGTGTCGGAAAACCTCGACGGCCTGCGCACCGCGGTCGATCAATCGAGCAAGGCGACCAATGACCGCTTCGGCAGGTTCGCCGAGAATCTCGACCGCATCGAGCGGGTGAGCTCGTCCTCGACGGTGAAGCTCGACAAGCTCGCCCAGGCTCAGGTGCCGGCACCGGCGACGGTGCAATCGCAGCCCTCGCCGCAACAGGGGCCGATGATGGCTTCGGTCGCCGCGCCCGAGTTCACGGGTTCGGTGTCTCCGTCCGAGCGCGCGCCGGCGCCACGCAAGGTGATCAAGGGGTGGTCGGTCCGCCAGGCCTACGAAGGCATTGCCATCCTGCAGGGCCCGAACGGCGTCATCGAGGCCGTGCTGGGACAGCAGGTGCCCGGCCTCGGCCGCATCGAAGAGATCAGGAGCGAGAACGGGCGCCTGGTGGTGGAGTCGAGCGGGGGCGTCATCTATTCGTCACGCAAGGCGACGCCGTGATCGAACGCCGCCTTCTACTGGCGGTGATGCTCGAAGCTGGTGCATAACAGATCGACCTCGGCCTCCGCGATCGGCGAGCGGAACAGGCGGCAGCTGAGTTCGGCCGCCGCCTTGTTGTCGGTCGAGCTGCGCTCTTCCCGGAGGAAGATGCATCGCTTGCAAACGTCGGTATGGTGCCGCTGCTCGGCCGCGTCGGACTGATCCAGCACGTGCCGGAACGTGTCGCGGAAGCGCATCTTGACCTCGTCGTCGAGGACGTCGATCGCCTCGACCAGGACGTTGACGGGATCGCGCACCAGGAACTTCTTGCCCTGCTGCGTCACGCTCAGCATCACCGAGCGCTTGTCGGTGGCCGAGCGTTTTCGCTCGATATAACCGAGCCGCTCGAGCTCCCCGATGATGAACGAGGCGGTGCCGCGCGTGGTGCCGACGTAACTGGCGAGTGCCGAAGGCGTTCGGGAAAAGCGGTTGGCCCGGGAGAGGAAGCGCAGCGCCATCCACTCGCGGTCACGCAATCCGTGCTTGGTACCTTCGAACCACAGGATTCGTGCGACTTGCTCCAGCAGTTCAATCGATTCGCGAGCCAAATTCATTTCAGTTCCGGTCGTATAAAGCTTTATTCAATTGAGCCTTGGGGTGCGCAATTCGGGTGGATGGGAATGGAGCCCGCAGCCCTTCGTCCGTTGCCGAACGGGTGGACCGCGCGCCTGAGGAAGATGCTCTCCGTTGCCGGAGATGGAACTTCCGGACGTGGAACTAGGGCGTCACAAAGAAAGTTCGAGTAAATCGCACCGCTCGAGTCATCCGAAAATTTCAATCAAATGACGATGGCTCGCGTGCCGGATTCCGATCCCGCGCAGCATGGGGGCAACATGATGTATCGTTGCAGCCACCATCGTACCCATTTGTTGCGGGTACACCGTTCGAATTGCGTCACGGAGCCAAGCTGCTGCAACGTCTGGCCGCGCGAGGTGCGGCGGAAGAACCCCAATTCTGAGTTAATGGATGTTGCGTCGCAGCGCAGCCACGCGGTTAAATCGGACACACGATCGATCCGGACAGCCGGCGCACCGTCCAAGGCCGTTTGCTCGCAGGCTGGTGACTTGCGTTTCCCCGGCAACTATTGGCGAATGCGTCGCCCTCGGGGGCACGAATGGCAGCAGCAAGGGACCTCTCGATGAGCTTCGAAACCACCATGACGTCCGACGTCGTCGGATTGACCAAAGTTGCCCCGGTCTCGCGCCGTGGATTCATGAGCGCCACCGCGGCGGTCGCTGCCGGCTACACGCTTGCGGCCGGGCCCGTGCGGGCCGAGGTGATCACCACCGACACCAATGGTCTCCAGGCCGGCGAGGCCAAGATCAAGGTCGGCTCCGAGGAGATGCCCGCCTATTTCGCGCGCCCTGCCGGCAACACCAAGGCGCCGGTGATCATCGTGGCGATGGAGATTTTCGGCCTGCATGAATACATCAAGGACGTGACGCGGCGCCTCGCCAAGCTCGGCGCCTTCGCGATCGCGCCCGACTATTATTTCCGGAAGGGCACCGATCTCACCAAGATCACCGACATCAAGGAGCTGCTGCCGGTCGTCAACGCCAAGCCCGACGCCGAGCTGCTGTCCGACCTCGATGCGGTGGTGGCCTGGGCGGGATCGCAGGGCGGTGACACCGCCAGGCTCGGCATCGTCGGCTTCTGCCGCGGCGGCCGCACGGTCTGGGAATACGCCGCCCACAGCGGCGCCCTCAAGGCCGGCGTTGCCTTCTACGGGACCGTGGTCGATCCCGCCAATCCGCTGTGGCCGAAGAGCCCGATGCAGCTCGCGCCCGAGATGAAGGCGCCGGTGCTCGGCCTCTACGGCGGTGCCGACACCGGCATTCCCGTCACCCAGGTCGAGCAGATGAAGGCCGCGCTCGAGCAGAACAAGAAGACGGCCGAATTCAAGATCTATCCCGAAGCCCCGCACGGCTTCCACGCCGATTATCGCGGCAGCTACCGCAAGGACGCGGCGGAGGATGCCTGGAAACAGGCACAGGCCTGGTTCAAGAAATACGGCGTATTGAGCTGATACTGACTTTCAGGGGCGGCCCGGGTGGCCGCCCTTTCCCTATCAGATCGCAAAGGTCTCACTTCGTCATCGCACCGTAGACGATGTCCTGAACCTGCTCGCGATAGTATTTCCTGAGCTCGCCCGGCGCGGCCGTTCCCACCACGACGACGAGGCGTTCTTTCGGGTCGCAGAAGAACTGGGTCCCATAGGCGCCGTTCCAGGTGAACTCCCCGGGATTGCCAGGGACCGACGACAGCCCCTCGCTGGTGCGGACCGCGACCGAAAGGCCAAAGCCGAAGCCGGCGCGATGCGGCTCGACATTGGCGACGTTGTTCTTGATCTCGGGGCCGAGATGGTTGGTCGTCATGTGGTGCACGGTCTTGGGCGAAAGGATGCGCTGACCGTCGAGCTCGCCGCCGTTGAGCAGCATCTGGCCGAAGCGGATGTAGTCGCCGATCGTTGCGAACGAGCAGGCGCCACCGCAATCGAACTTGGTCGGCGTGTCCAGGAGCTTGATGGTTTGCGGCTTGCCGGTCAGCGGATCGTTGGCAAAGGGACGGGCGAGGCGAGGGCGCTGCGCGTCGGTGGGATGGAAGGTCGCATCCTTCATGCCGAGCGGCTGCCAGACATTGGCGGCGAGATAATCGCCGAGCTTCTGCTCGCTCACTTTCTCGATGACGGCGCCGAGCACGTCGATCGAAAAGCCGTATTCGAACTCCGTCGAGGGCTGGTGCGCCAGCGGCAGCTTGGTGATGCGGTCGATGAACGCCTGGGTGTCGCCTTCGATCGCCGGCGCGACGCCGTCTGGGTATTGCCGCGCCACCGGGCTCGACGAGTCCGGGCGGCCGCCATACATCAATCCGGAAGTGTGCCGGTAGAGATCGTGGATGAAGATCGGCGAAGCCTGCGGCTCGAGCTTGAGCGAGCCGTCGCTCTGGGACACGCCGACCTTCATGTCGGCGAAGCCGGGATAGTAGTCGGACAGCTTGGCCTGAAGCGGCAGCTGGCCTTTCTCCATCAGCGTCAGGCCCGCGACCGCCGCCATCGGCTTGGTCATCGAGGCCAGCGCGAAGATCGCATCGACCGGCATCGGCGTGCCCTTGCCGGGATCAAGCATGCCGTAAGCCTTGTAGTGCACCAGCTTGCCGTTGCGCGCGACGGCGACGACCGCGCCGGGCACGCGCTTGGCGGCGATCTCGCGTGCGAAGAAGCTGTCGAGGCGTGCAAGGCCCTGACCGGAGAAGCCGGCATCATCGGGCTTGGCTTCGGGCAGCGGTGCGGCGCGCGCGGCAGCGAGTGAGATGACGGCAGCCGCCGTCGCGATCACAGCGATCGTCTTGTTCATTGCGTCCTCCCAGGGCGCGCGGGCTCGTTGTGTGAGTGGCCCGCGCAGTGCCCAGCTCACGTCCGCACTGACGCGAAGTCAAGCGGGAGCAAGGCAGGTCTGGAACGCGCCGGGGATGCCGGAACCCTAGCGTCCTTCGCCGGAGCGCCACAGCGCATCGAGGCCGTGCCGATAGGTCGGGTGGACAAGCGTGATGCCAAGCTCGTGCTTCAGCTTCGCATTGGAGACACGGGCGCTGCTGGCATAGAAGCTGCGGGCCATGGCCGACATCTCGGCGATGGCGAACGGCTCCTCGGGCGGCGGGACAACGCCCATCAACTCGGCCGCATAGGCGATCACGTCCTGGGGCGGCGTGGGCTCGTCGTCGCAGACGTTCCAGACGCCGCCGCTTCCGTGGTGAATGGCGGCAATGATCGCGCTCGCGATATCGTCGACATGGATGCGGTTGAAGACCTGGCCGGGCTTGATGATGCGCCGGGCCGTGCCCGCCCGCAGCGTCGCCAGTGCATTGCGGCCGGGGCCGTAGATGCCGGCAAGCCGCAGCACCGCGGCATCGCCGCGCGCCACGTCGATCCAGGCCTGCTCGGCGGCAACCCTCAGGCGGGCGCGCTCGAGCGTCGACTGCGGCGGGGTGTTTTCGTCGACCCAGCCACCGCCATGATCGCCGTAGACGCCGATGGTGGAGAGATAGACGATCTTGCGGCGGCCGGTCGCCAGCACCTCGCCGAACGCCGCGATGGCGGGATCGCCGGCGCCGCCGGGCGGGATCGACACCAGAAGCACGTCGGCGCCGCGAACCTGCTCGATCGTCTCTTGCGATGGGCGGCTGCCGGCGAAGGCGTGCAGCTCGATGCCGGCAAGGTCGGTCCGGGGCGCGGGATCGCGCACGCTGCCGGCGATATGCGAAAAACTGCCGCCGTGTTTGCGGGCGAAATGCCCCGCACTATAGCCGAGGCCGAGGATGAAGAGCCGCATGTGTCTCCCGTGCGGGTCGAAGTTCCCATGCGCGCGAGCTGCGCGCCCTTCGCTCATAAGAGATTTTTGGGTCCGGCAAAAGATATTGCGATTTGTCTCGCCTCCTGCCTCGGGCGATGTTCGCCCGTCACAGGGAGGAACGATCATGCAGGCAGAGGCGCTCGCTTTCGCACCGGCGGATGCGCTGATCCGGCGCGCGGCCGCGCTGATCTTCGACGTCGACGGCACCCTGGCCGAGACCGAGGAACTGCATCGTCGGGCCTTCAACCATGCCTTCGCCCGCCACGGTCTCGATTGGCAGTGGGATCGCGTGGTGTACAAGGATCTGTTGCGGGTCACCGGCGGCAAGGAGCGCATGCGCGCCTACCATGCCGGGCTCGGGATCGCCCCGCCGTTGTCGGATGCGGACATCGCCGCGCTCCACCGCATCAAGACCGCGCATTACGCCGAGCTGGTCGAAACCGGCGGCTGTCCGCTCAGGCCGGGCGTGCTCGAGCTGCTCGCCGCGGCGAAGGCACGCGGCCAGCGGCTTGCGATCGCGACCACGACCTCGCACGGCAACATCGAGACGCTGCTGTCGCAGGCGCTCGGGACGAACTGGGCTGCGGAGTTCGACGCGATCGTCGCAGGTGACGACGTCAGGCACAAGAAACCCGCGCCGGACGTCTATCTCGAAACGCTGGCGCGGCTGAAGCTGGGCGCGGCCGACTGCGTTGCCATCGAGGATTCCGCCAACGGGCTGATCTCGGCCTCACGCGCCGGCATTCCGGTTCTGATCACCCGGAGCATGTTCTTCGCGGACGAGGATTTTTCCGCGGCGCGGTACGTGCTGGGCGATCTGTCGGAACTGGCCGCCTGAACAAAAACTGAAAAACAACCCCATGCACAGTAGATCACGGCGGCGCGTTCGCGCCGGTCAGTGGACGCGATGGCTCGCTCTATCGTCCTCAGCCTGCTCGACAATCTGCGCGATCGGGCTCGACTGGTGATGCACCAGGCGCCAGTCGTCGCCGACGCGGCGGAAATGGTTGGCGGCGGCCAAGGCGGTGCCGTCGACGATCTCGATGCAGAGCACGCGGGCGCTGTCGCCGTCGATGATCGCCTGCGGCTCGGCGCAGACGATCTGGGGCCGCTCCGGATTTTGCAGGATGTCGCGCCAGCTCCCGATCACTGTGGCCCGCCCGATGATGGCCGGCCAGCCGGGATGGATGCAGGAAATGGCGTCGTCGTCTGCCCACATTCGTTCCATGCCGTCGAAATCGCCGGTCGAAAACGCGGCGTAGAAGGCCGCGTTGGCGGCGATGATCTTGCTGTCCTTTGCCATGCCTCCCGGGTGGGGCAATGACAGGCAAAAATCAAGCGCGACTTCCGTTCGACCCTGCGTCCAATTTGGACCGCAGTGCAGCATTGCCCGCTCAGTAGTCAGGCCGAGACGTGGGTCTGCACCGCCTGCCGCGCGCCGTCCTTGTAGAGGCGGCCGAGCGCCGCGGTCACGGCCTCGCGCAGGCGGGGATCCGCACCCAGCGGCCCGAACACGCGTCCGACCCCAAGCAGCGCCGGCGCGAGCCGTTCGGCGACCGGTCCCGCCTCGCGCGCCAGCGCGGCGAACTCGCCGGCGAGGGGATCGCGCACGTCGATGGCGCGGCCCTGCTCGTCTGTTGCGGTGACGTAGCGCATCCAGCCAGCCACCGCGAGCGCATGTGTGGCGATCGGCAGGTTCTTGCCGAGGCGATCCTGCATCGCGCCGAGCAGGCGCTGCGGCAGCTTCTGCGAGCCGTCCATCGCGATCTGCCAGGTGCGGTGATGCAGCGCCGGATTGGCAAAGCGCTTCAGCAGCGAGGCGCGATAGGCGGCGAGATCCGCACCCGATGGCATGGTCAGCGTCACCGCGGCGTCCTCCATCACCTGCGCGGCGAGCCGCGCGAAATGCGGATCCCGCATGGTGTCGGCGATGGTCTCGTAGCCCGCGAGATAGCCGAGATAGGCCAGCGCGGAATGGCTGGCGTTGAGCAGCCGCAGCTTCATCAGCTCGAACGGCTTGACGTCGCTGACCAGCTCGACACCGGCGGCGGCAAGATCCGGCCGTCCCGCCGGGAAGCGGTCCTCGACCACCCATTGCGTGAAAGGCTCGGTCATCACCGGCCAGGCGTCGCGCAGCCCGAGCGCATTCGCGACCGCCTCGCGGTCGGCATCCGTCGTCTCCGGCACGATGCGATCGACCATGGTCGAGGGGAACGCGACATTGTCCGCGATCCATTTGCAGAGATCCTTCGAACGGAGGGCTGCAAATTGCGTCACGATGCGCTGCACGGTGTGGCCGTTGGCCGCGAGATTGTCGCAGCACAGCACGGTGAAGGGCGGAAGTCCCCGTGCGCGCCGGCGCGCCAGCGCCGCCACGATGAAGCCGGGCGCCGAGCGCGGCGTCTCAGGGTGGGTGTTGAGATCATGCACGATATCAGGATGCCGCTCGTCGAGATCGCCGGTCTGCGGCGTGTGGCAATAGCCCTTCTCGGTGACCGTCAGCGACACGATGCGGGTCGCCGGATCGCTCATCCGCTCGACCAAAGACGCCGGATTCTCGCGCGCGACGACGCTGTCGAGCAGCGCGCCGATGACGCGATGCTCGGTGCCTTCGGCCGAACGGACGGCGAGGGTGTAGAGGTGGTCCTGCGGAGCGAGGGCCTCGCGCGTATCCGGACTGCGCAGGCTCGCGCCGATGATGCCCCAGCCTGCCTCGCCGGCGGCAAGGCAATCGTCGATGACGACGGCCTGGTGTGCGCGATGAAACGCGCCTAGACCAAGATGCACGATGCCGGGTGTCACGCGCGAGCGGTCATAGGCAGGGCGGCGAACGGCCGGCGGCAACCGGTCGAGATTGGCCCTGCCAAGACGCGCTGAGCCAAGACGCGCTGAATCTGGGCGCATGGACGTCTCCCCTTTGCTTTGCCGCTGCTTGACATGGCGCCCGTATCAGGTCAATGCTGCGGTCAATTGGTAAGACCAATTTTCCAAAATTGGCGGGCCGCGAGCCGCAAAAGGCTCCGCGCGACCCTTTCGGGAGGACCAGCGTGCCGCTGGAAGCTGTGGAGGCGAGACGGCTTTATCGCCAGGTCGCCGATCAATTGCGAAGCCTGATCGACAGCGGCGAGTACGCGGTCGGCAGCCGCTTGCCGACCGAACGCGAGCTCGCCGAGCAGCTGAAGATTTCGCGGCCGACGGTGCGCGAAGCCCTGATCGCGCTCGAGGTCGAGGGGCGTCTGCGCATCCGGGTCGGCTCCGGCATCTATGTGATCGAGCCCGCCGCGACTGCTGCGCCCGTACAGGCCTCCGTCATCGAGGGCCCGTTCGAGCTGCTGCGCGCCCGCGAATTCCTCGAAAGCGCCATCGCCGAACAGGCCGCGAGGGTCGCGACCAAGGACGACATCGCCCGCATCGATGCGTCGTTGCTCGCGATGGAAAATGTCGAGCATCCCGGCGAAGCCTCGATGGTGCACGATCGCGCGTTCCACGTTGCGATCGCCGGCAGTCTCGGCAATGCCGTCCTGGTGCGGGTGGTCGGCGAGCTATTCGACCAGCGCCTCAATCCCTACTTTGCGAAGCTTGCGCATTACTTCGAAAACCCAGGCACCTGGCGCACCGCGCTCGACGAGCATCGCGCCGTGCGCGACGCGATCGCGGCGTATGATCCCGACGCCGCGCGCAAGGCGATGCGCGATCATCTGGCGCGGTCGCAGGAGCGCTTTGCGCAGAACTTTGGCGCCGAGAGCGCGGCAGCGGCGGCACCCGGGCAGAGCCGCGCGGGACGCGCTGCGGCGAAGTCAACGAAACCTCAGCCGAAAAAGAAGCGTGCCAAGACCGGCAGTACGCGGCGGCGATGAGATTGTACGGCCCGCATCCGTGCCGGGGCGGGCGAACAAGAAGCAGACTTGAACGATGGAGGAAAAGTCGATGTTGAAGAAGATGACGATTGCCGCTGCGATGTCCGCCGCCGCGCTGTTGGCCGCCACCCAGGCCAGCATGGCGCAGACCAAGCTCAAATGGGCCCATGTCTACGAGACCTCGGAGCCGTTCCATACCGCCTCGGTGTGGGCCGCGCAGGAGATCGGCAAGCGCACCAATGGGCGCTATCAGATTGACGTCTATCCGGCCTCGCAGCTCGGCAAGGAAGCCGACATCAACCAGGGCCTGTCGCTCGGCTCGGTCGACATCATCATCTCCGGCTCGAGCTTCGCGGCCAAGAGCTTCCCGCCGATCGGCGTGACCTACTATCCCTACACCTTCCGCGATGCCGATCATCTGCTCGCCTACACCAAGAGCGACATCTTCAAGGAGCTCGCCAAGGGCTATGAGGACAAGAGCGGCCACCACATCGTCGCGGTGACCTATTATGGCGTGCGCCAGACCTCGTCGAACAAGCCGATCAAGACCTGCGCCGACATGAAGGGCCTGAAGATGCGCGTGCCCGACGTGCCGGCCTATCTCGCCATGCCGCGCGCCTGCGGCGCCAACACCGCGCCGATCGCCTTCGCCGAAGTCTATCTCGCGCTTCAGAACGGCACCGTCGAGGCGCAGGAGAACCCGCTGACCACGATCGAGGCCAAGAAGTTCTACGAGGTGCAGAAGCACATCGTGCTGACCGGCCACATCGTCGACCACCTCAACACCGTGATCGCCGGCGCGCTGTGGAAGAAGCTCTCTGACGAGGACAAGAAGATCTTCACCGACGTCGCGCAGGAAGCCGCCGCCAAGGCCACCGGCGAGATCAAGCAGAATGAGGCCAAGCTGGTCGCCTTCTTCAAGGAGAAGGGCCTCACCGTGACCGAGGTCGACAAGAACGAGTTCCGCGACACCGTGCTGAAGAACGTCGCATTCGAGACGTTTGGCTATCGCAAGGCCGACTGGGAAAAGATCCAGGCGGTAAAATAACTAACGCGCCGTCGTTCCGGGGCTCGCGAAGCGAGAACCCGGAACCTCCAGGTTCCGGGTTCGACGCTGACGCGTCGCCCCGGAACGACGATCGAGAGTTTTGAGGAGCAACCCCATGTCCACCGCCGAAATCCACCGGCAGATCACCGCGGACGAGATCGCCCATACGTTCGAGGAGGAGGCGACGCCGAAGGTCGATCTCGGCATCTATGCGTTCGAGGACTGGGTGGCGCTGGCGATCTTCTGGGTGATGGCGCTCGCCGTCTTCCTGCAGTTCTTCACCCGCTACGTGCTCAACGATAGCTACGCCTGGACCGAGGAGATCGCGACTTATTGCCTGATCGGCGTGGTCTTCATCGGCGCCTCGATGTGCGTGCGGCTGTCGCGGCACATCCAGGTCGACCTGCTCTACCGCTATCTCCCGCAGCCCGCGGGGCGCGCGCTGTCGACGGTGATCGACCTGATCCGGATCGCTTTCTTCGGCTACGCCACGAAACTGGTCTGGGTCTACATCCAGATCATCGGCGACGAGCAGATGACCACGATCAACTTCCCCAAGAACTACGTCTATTACGCCGTGCTGCTCGGCTTCGTGCTGATGTTCCTGCGCTCGTTGCAGGCGGCGGTGCAGCACTGGCGGCAGGGTTACTCGGTCCTCGAACGTCCGGGTGCCTACGACGGATCGGAGATATAACGTCATGCTGTTGTTGCTCGGAGGCTTTCTCGTCCTGATGCTGCTCGGCGTTCCCGTGGCGATCGCCATGGCCGCGTCGTCGCTGCTCTACATCTTGGTCAGCGGCGTGACGCCCGACGTCACGCTGGCACAGCGCATGATCGCTGGCGTGGAGAGCTTTCCTTTGCTTGCCGTGCCGTTCTTCATCCTGGCCGGCAACCTCATGAACATCGCCGGCGTCACCGGGCGCATCTACAAATTCGCCGTCGCCCTCGTGGGCTGGATGCGCGGTGGCCTCGGCCACGTCAATATCATCGGCTCGGTGATCTTCTCCGGCATGTCAGGCACCGCGATCGCGGACGCCGCCGGTCTCGGCACCATCGAGATCAAGGCGATGAAGGACCACGGCTATTCCACCGAGTTCTCGGTCGGCGTCACCGCGGCTTCCGCGACGCTCGGCCCCATCATCCCGCCGTCGCTGCCCTTCGTGATCTACGGCATGATGGCGAACGTCTCGATCGGCGCGCTGTTCCTCGGCGGCGTCATTCCGGGCGTGGTGCTGACGTTGTTCATGATGGCGACCGTCACCTATTTCGCGCACAAGAACAAATGGGGCAGCGACACCCCGTTCTCCTGGCCGCAACTCGGCTCGGCCGGGCTCGAGATCGCCATCGTGCTGTCTTTCCCGATGGCGATCTGGCTGATGGTGATGGCCGGCATGTCGGTCAACGTCGCGGTCGTAATCGGGCTCGGCACGCTGCTGATCATCGACTGGTACTTCGACTTCTCGGCGGTGATGGCGCTGATGGCGCCGGTGATCCTGATCGGCGGCATGACGCTCGGCTGGTTCACGCCGACGGAAGCGGCCGTCGCCGCCGTGATCTGGTCGCTGTTCCTCGGCCTCGTGCGCTACCGCACCATGACGTTCAAGACGGTCGCCAAGGCGACGTTCGACACCATCGAGACCACGGCCTCGGTGCTGTTCATCGTCACCGCAGCCTCGATCTTCGCCTGGCTGCTGACGGTGTCGCAGGCCGCCCAGATGCTGTCGGACTGGATGCTCAGCATCACCCATAACAAATGGGTGTTCCTGGCGCTCGCCAACGTGCTGATCCTGTTCGTCGGCTGCTTCATCGACACCACGGCGGCGATCACCATCCTGGTGCCGATCCTGCTGCCGATCGTGCTCAAGCTCGGCATCGACCCCATTCATTTCGGCCTGATCATGACGCTGAACCTGATGATCGGCCTGTTACATCCGCCGCTTGGCATGGTGCTGTTCGTGCTCGCCCGTGTCGCAAAGCTCTCGGTCGAGCGCACGACGGTCGCGATCCTGCCCTGGCTGGTGCCGCTGATGCTCGCGCTGATCGCGATCACCTACATCCCCGAACTGACCCTCTGGCTGCCAAAATACATGGGACTCTCCAAATGACCTCGACCGCTCTCGCCGCAACCCTGTTCGGCCCCGAAGATCTGCGCATGGTCGAGCATCCGCTCGACAAGCTCGCAGACGGCATGGTGCGCATCCGCTTCGGCGCTGGCGGCATCTGCGGCTCGGACATGCACTATTTCCGCCATGCCCGGACCGGCGATTTCGTGGTGAAGTCGCCGCTGGTGCTTGGCCACGAGATCTCGGGCGAGGTCGTGGAAATTTCCGGCGCTGCTGCCAATCTGAAAGTCGGCGACCGCGTCGCCGTCAATCCGTCGCGCTGGTGCGGCCATTGCGTCGCCTGCCGCGAGGGCCGGCCGAACCTGTGTGAGAACATCTACTTCATGGGCTCGGCCTCGAAGACGCCGCATATGCAGGGCGGCTTTGCCAATTATTTCGACGCGATCCCCGCCCAATGCGTGAAGATTCCGGACCACGTGTCCTATCAAGCGGCCGCGCTCGCGGAGCCGCTCTCGGTCTGCCTGCACGCCGTCGCGCGCGCCGGCAATATCGAGGGCAAGCGCGGCATCATCTTCGGTGCCGGCCCGATCGGGCTGCTGACCATGCTCGCCGCGCATCGCGCCGGCATGGCCGACGTGACCGTCGCCGATATCGCCCCGGCACCGCTCGCCTTTGCGACCAGGCTCGGCGCTTCATATGTCGAGAACGTTTCGGCTGGTGAAGAGGGCCTGAAGGCCCAGGCCGCGGCGCGGCCCTACGACGTCGCCTTCGAGGTCTCAGGGACTGCCGCGGGCCTCGCCAGCGCGATCGGCATCGTCCGGCGCGGCGGCGTCGTGGTGCAGATCGGCAATCTGCCGGGCGGCCAGATCCCGACGCCTGCGAATGCGGTGATGGCCAAGGAGATCGATTTGCGCGGCTCGTTCCGCTTCGGCTTCGAGTTCATGACCGCCGTGGAACTGATCTCCAATGGCAGCGTCGACGTGCTGTCGCTGGTCACCGCCGAGCGTCCGCTGTCGACCGCGCCGGATGCGCTGCGGCTGGCGCTCGACCGCTCGCAGAGCGTCAAGGTCGTGCTGACCGCGAATTGAGTGGAGAGATCCCATGATGCTCGAAGGTTGGCGCTGGTACGGGCCCGATGATCCGGTCTCGCTCGATGACGTCAGGCAGGCCGGGGCGAGCGACATCGTCTCGGCGCTGCATCAGGTGCCGATCGGCGAGGCCTGGACCCGCAAGGCGGTCGAGGAGCGCAAGAATTTCATCGAGAACGGCCAGCCCGGCCGCTCGCAACTGACCTGGTCGGTGGTGGAATCGATTCCGATTCCCGACGACGTCAAGCGTCTCGGCGGGAAGGCGACCAAATCGATCGAGGCCTGGATCGCGAGCCTCGAAGCCGTCGCGGCCTCCGGCATCAGGATCATCTGCTACAATTTCATGCCGGTCGTCGACTGGTGCCGCACCGATCTGGAATGGGAGCTGCCGAACGGCGCCCGCGCCATGCGCTTCGACCAGGACCGCTTTGCCGCGTTCGAGCTGCATATTCTGAAGCGTCCGGCGGCTGCTCAGGAATACTCACCCGAGCAGCAGGCGCGCGCGAAAGCGCTGTTCGAGAAGATGAGCAAGGCCGACATCGACTATCTCGTGATGGTCATTGCCAGCGCGCTGCCGGGATCGACCACGGAGCCGATGACCATTCCGCAGTTCCGCGACCGGCTCGAGACCTACCGCGACATCACGCCAAGGATCCTGCGGCAGCATCTGGCCGAGTTCCTGGCGCAGGTGACGCCGGTAGCCGAGCAGCTCGGGGTGTCCCTGACCTTGCATCCTGACGATCCGCCGCGTCCGCTGTTCGGCCTGCCGCGCATTGCCTCCTCGGCCGACGATTATCAGGCGCTGTTCGACGCGGTGCCGTCCAAGGCCAACGGCATCTGCCTGTGCACCGGTTCGCTCGGCGTGCGCGCTGAGAACAACCTGCCCGAGATGGCCGAGCGCTTCGGCCCTCGCATCGCTTTTGCCCATCTGCGCGCGACCAAGCGCGAGGCGGACGGCTTGTCGTTCTACGAGTCCGATCATCTCGACGGCGACGTCGACATGGTCGCGGTGCTCAAGGCGCTGCTGAAGGAGAATGCGCGGCGCGCCCCGGACAAGCAGATCGTGTTCCGGCCCGACCACGGCCACCGCATGCTCGATGATCTCGCCGCCACCAAGCGCACCAACCCCGGCTACACCGCCATCGGCCGGCTGCGCGGCCTCGCCGAGCTGCGCGGCGCGATCCGGGCGATCGCGCATCGGTGAGGGTCTTCGCCTCTCCCGCTTGCGGGAGAGGCCGACGCGCTCGCAGAGCGCGGCGGGTGAGGGTTCTCTCCACCCGGGGACATTCTCCGCAATTCTCAACAATCCCAACGCGGAGACAGCCCCCACCCCGGCCCTCCCCCGCAAGCGGGAGAGGGGGCGGACTGCCAATGCTGCTGCATCCGGCACACCATATGCGATTGCCCTAACGCAATCCGGCGGATGAGCGAAGCGATATCCGGGACAACAGATCGCGCATGTCGCTTTGCTCGCGCGGGCCACGGGGCGTCGTTCCCGCTGGCCTTTGTCCTCAGCCGCGAAGATCAGCTCACCCGATCGCGAAATCCGCCGCCGTCTCGGCGTGTATCGCCGTGGTGTCGAACGTCTCGACCGTTGTATCCCCAGGCCCCACCAGCATCGTGATCTCGGTACAGCCGAGGATGATGCACTCCGCGCCGGCGGCCACCAGCGCCGCCATCACCTCCTGGTAGCGGTGACGCGAAGGATCGGCGACAACCCCAAGGCAGAGCTCGTCGTAGATGATGCGGTTCACGTCGGCGCGGGCCTCGCTGGGAGGAACCAGCACGTCGAGATCATGCGCGCGCAGCCGGTCGATGTAAAAATCCTCCTCCATCGTGAACTTGGTGCCGAGCAGCCCGACCCGGCGGTATCCCTTCGCCCGGATCCGCTGCGCCGTCGCGTCGCCGATGTGAATGAAGGGGATGCTCACGCCGGAGACGATCTCGGGCGCGAGCTTGTGCATCGTGTTCGTGCACAGCACGATCGCCCGCGCGCCGGCGGTTCGAGCCGCCGCGCAACCTCCGCCAGGCTGGCCGCGGCCTCCGCCCAGCGGCCGGTGTACTGCATCTGCTTGATCGTCTCGAAATCGTAGGAATACAGCAGCAGCGGGGCCGAATGCAGCTTGCCCATGCGATCGCGCACCCGCTCATTGATGAGCTTGTAATAGAGCGCGGTACTCTCCCAGCTCATGCCCCCGATCAGCCCGATGGTCTGCATTCCCGTGTCCTCGACGATGTGGTCGGCCGGATCGTAGACGAAGAAATCGAAGCTCGGAAGTCCGCTTGATTGCGGCAAGCCGGTGCGCCGCTGGCTTCACCATTGAGGCTGCGTAGCCCGGATGGAGCGCAGCGCAATCCGGGGCGGCTCGCGCGGCATCTGCCGCCGTCCCGGATTACGCTGTCGCTCCATCCGGGCTACGCCCTCGTGCCTGTGTCGGCCTCTGTCAATTCCCTCGCGCAAAAATATTCCACTTTACCGAAATTCGGTTTCGGCGTATGTGTGGGCCATCCTGATCCGGCGAAAGGGGCGGTCGTACGTCGTTTCGAACCGCGGATCGGGGAGCGGTGGACGCGGCAGCGTCGTGCACGAGAGGCGGGAGCAGGGCGGGATCAACCCCGTGAGGTCCTGGCCGCGTGCGGACGAGCGGCGCTGAAGCGTACGGCCAAATCGCGTGGTCCCGGCTGTCGTAGCTACAGTCAAGCCTTGCGGAGGTGCGCCGAGCCCAACCGGGTGAGGCGCGCCGTCAATCCGCGAGGCGAGGGAGGCCAAAGGAAAGGTCGGCTCCCGGGAGAGCGCGCCATACGCCGTCAAACATCGCGCAGGGAAGGCCGGACGTTTCCGGCTTCACCTGTCATCCGTTGTGCATTGCGTGTGCATTTTCATCGCACGACGGACAAGCGGGTGCCAGCCGGCGCCCGGCCTTCCCTGCGCCCTTTCGTTTTCAGGGCGTGAAGAAGACAGCAAAACTCGGGCGCAAAGCGCTGCGAGAAGGCGAAGGCGCGTCTGCAAGCGAGATGGAGCGGAAGAGCGATGCTGTTGCGTCATACTCCGTCATTGCGAGCAGACTGTCGTGCAGGGGGCACGGACCGGCATGACGCCTGCGCAGGCGATGATCGCCTTTGGCGCTTGCGCGCTCTGTCGGCGTGTCTTACCCAGTTCGGCGAATAATGGCGTATCGCCAGAGCCTTGAGGGAGCCTTCATGACCATCCGCAACACCCGCACCGGGGGCCAGATCCTGATCGATCAGCTCGTCGCCCAAGGCGTCGAGCGCGTCACCTGCGTGCCGGGCGAGAGCTATCTCGCCGCGCTCGATGCGCTGCATGACAGCCCGATCGACGTCATGATCTGCCGCGCCGAGGGCGGCGCGGCGATGATGGCGGAGGCCTATGGCAAGCTCACCGGGCGGCCCGGCGTGTGCTTCGTTACCCGCGGCCCCGGCGCCACCAATGCCAGCCACGGCGTCCACATCGCGATGCAGGATTCGACGCCGATGATCCTGTTCGTCGGCCAGGTCGATACCGGCATGCGGGAGCGCGAGGCGTTCCAGGAGCTCGACTACAAGGCGGTGTTCGGCTCCATGGCGAAATGGGCGGTCGAGATCGATCGTCCCGACCGTATTCCGGAGCTGGTGGCGCGCGCCTTCCGCGTCGCCATGCAGGGCCGCCCCGGTCCTGTCGTCATCGCGCTGCCGGAGAACATGCTGACCGAGACCGCGGCCGTTGCCGACGCCATGCGCATCGAGCCGGCCGTGAGCTGGCCCGCGCCCGCGGATCTCGAAAAGCTCGGCGCCATGCTCGCGGGCGCCAAGGCACCGCTGGTCGTCCTCGGCGGCTCGCGCTGGACCGATGAGGCCACCAAGAGCATCGCGCGCTTTGCCGAGCGCTTCGACCTGCCGGTCGCGACCTCGTTCCGCCGCGCCTCGTTGATCGATGCCGATCATTCGCATTATGCCGGCGATCTCGGCATCGGGCCGAGCCCGGGCCTGAAAGCGCGCATCGACAACGCCGACGTCATTCTCCTCGTCGGCGGCCGCATGTCGGAGATGCCGTCCTCGTCCTACACGCTGTTCGACATCCCCAACCCGAAGCAAAAGCTGGTCCATGTCCATCCGGGCTCGGAAGAGCTTGGCCGCGTCTATCAGCCTGATCTGGCGATCCAGGCAACGCCCGCCGCGTTCGCCGCCGCTGTCGAGACGCTGAAGCCCTCGGGCGCGGTGGCCTGGAAGGGTGAAGCCGCCAAGGCGCATGCCGATTACATCGCCTGGACCGAGAAGCCGCGCGAGCTGCCGGGCACGTTCCAATACGGCCAGGTCATGACCTGGTTGCGCGACCGCCTGCCGAAGGACGCCATCGTCTGCAACGGCGCCGGCAATTATGCCGGCTGGATTCACCGCCATCACCGCTTCCACAGCTTTGCAGCGCAGCTGGCGCCGACCTCGGGGTCGATGGGCTATGGCGTGCCCGCGGCGGTGCTCGCGAAGCGGCAATATCCGGATCGGACAGTCGTCGCCTTTGCCGGCGACGGCTGCTTCCTGATGAACGGCCAGGAGTTCGCGACCGCCGTGCAATACGACGCGCCGCTCGTCGTCATCGTCGTCGACAACGCGCAATACGGCACCATCCGCATGCACCAGGAGCGCGACTATCCCGGCCGCGTCGTCGGCACCCAGCTGAAGAATCCGGACTTTGCGATGTATGCGAAGGCGTTCGGCGGCCATGGCGAGCGCGTCGAGCGCACGGAAGAGTTCGCGCCGGCGTTCGAGCGGGCGCTGGCCTCGGGCAAGCCGTCGATCCTCCACTGCATCATCGATCCCAGGGCGATCTCGGTCGGCAAGGATTTTACGCCGGCAGTGAAGGCTTAAGCGATGGCGACCGGCCGGCACGTCGCCATCATCGGTGCCGGCGCGGTCGGCGTGATCAGCGCCATCGAGGCGCTGCGCGAGGGCCACCGCGTCACGCTGATTGATCCCGGCGAGCCCGGCGGCGAGCAGGCCGCGAGCTACGGCAATGCCGGCTGGCTGTCGTCGCATTCGGTGATCCCGCCGGCCGAGCCGGGCATCTGGAAGAAGGTGCCGGGCTATTTGATGGACCCGCTGGGGCCGCTCGCGATCCGCTGGTCGTATCTGCCGAAGGCGCTGCCTTGGCTGATCAAATATCTGCTCTCGGGCTGGACCCCGGCGCGGGTCGAGACCACGGCGTTCGCGCTACGCGATCTCCTCAAGGAGGCGCCGCTGCTGCACCGGAAGCTCGCCGAAGAAGCTGGTGTCCCCGAGCTGATCGAGCGCAATGGCGTCATGCATGTGTTTCCCTCGCGCGGCAATTTCGACAATGATCTCGGCTGGCGCCTGCGCCGGAAGGTCGGCGTCGAATGGCTGGAGCTTTCCGCCGACGAGATGCGCCAGCGCGAGCCTGACCTGCATTCGCGCTACACCTTTGGCGTGGTGGTGGAAGAGGCCGGCCGCTGCCGCGATCCCGGCGCTTATGTCGCAGCCCTCGCCAATCATGCGATCGCTGGCGGAGCCAAGCATGTACGGGCCAAGGCGACCGGCTTGAGGCTCGACGGCGATAAGCTCGTCGCCGTTGTCACCGAGACCGGCGAGATACCTTGCGATGCCGCGGTGGTGGCCGCCGGTGCGCGATCGAAGCAGCTCACCGCCTCCGTCGGCGATGTCCTGCCGCTGGAGACCGAGCGCGGCTATCACGTCATGATCGAGAATCCGGAAATAGGTCCGCGCAGCTCGATGATGGCGTCTGACGCCAAGATGGTGGTGAACTGGACCAACAAGGGCCTGCGCGCCGCCGGCACCGTCGAGATCGCCGGCCTCGAGGCCGCAGCGAACTGGAAGCGCGCCGAGATTTTGCGAGATCACCTCTTCAGCATGTTTCCGAAACTGCCGAAGGATATTCCGGCCTCGCGTATTAAGACCTGGTTCGGTCATCGGCCGAGCATGCCGGACGGATTGCCCTGCATCGGTCATGCGCGCGCTTCGCGCGACATCGTCTATGCCTTCGGCCACGGCCATGTCGGCCTTGTCGGCTCGGCCCGCACCGGCCGGCTCGTCGCGCAATTGCTGAGCGGCAAACCGCCTGAGATTCCGCTGGCGCCGTTTGCGCCCGATCGTTTCCTCTGAGGTTGCAGCATGACCGTTTCAGCCAATTCCCCCCTGCGCATCGCCCGTGGCGGCAAGGCCATCTATGGCGCGCCGCTCGGCATCTTGATGCTGGAAGCGCGCTTCCCTCGCATTCCCGGTGACATGGGCAATGGCACGACCTGGCCGTTTCCAGTGCTGTATCGCGTGGTAAGCGGCGCTTCACCCGAGAAGGTGGTGCTGAAGGGCGCGGCCGGCCTGCTGCCTGATTTCATCGACGCGGCCAGGGATCTGGTGCGGCTCGGGGCCGAGGCCATCACCACCAATTGCGGCTTCCTCTCGCTGTTCCAGAAGGAGATCGCGGCCGCTGTCGGCGTTCCCGTCGCGACCTCGTCGCTGATGCAGGTACCGTGGGTGCAGGCGACCCTGCCGCCGGGCAAGCGCGTCGGTCTCGTCACGGTGTCGGGCTCGACCTTGACGCCGGCCCATCTCGAAGGCGCGGGCGTGCCGCTCGATACGCCGCTGGTCGGCACCGAGAATGGCAAGGAGTTCTTCCGCGTCCTGATCAAGGCCGAGAAGGACGACATGGACATCGCGCAGGCCGAGCGTGACGTGGTCGAGGCCGGCAAGCAGCTCGTCGCAGAAAACCCCGATGTCGGCGCCATCGTGCTCGAATGCACCAACATGCCGCCCTATGCGGCGGCGCTTCAGGCCGAGGTCGGGTTGCCGGTCTACGACATCTATTCCATGATCACCTGGTTTCATGCCGGGCTGCGCCCGCGCGTCTTTGCGTGAACGCGTCCGAGAGATCGTCACTAGTCCTGGAGTGAAGCCATGAAATTATCCGGCAAGGTCGCCGCCATCACCGGCGCGGCGCGCGGCATCGGCAAGGCCTGCGCGAAGAGATTTTTGGATGACGGCGTCAAGGTCGTGATTTCAGACGTCGATGCCAACGGGTTGGCGGCGACGGCCGCCGAGCTCGGTCGGCCGGATGCACTGCGCACAATCGTCGGCAATGTTGCCAGGCGCGCAGACGTGGATCAGCTCGTCTCAACCGCCGTGAAGGAATTCGGCCGGCTCGACATCATGGTCAATAATGCCGGCGTTGCCCGCAACCGCGACATCCTCGACATCACCGAAGAGGAATTCGACGAGATCATCGGCATCAATTTGAAGGGCGCGTTCTTCGGCGTGCAGGCCGCCGCCAGGCAGATGATCGCGCAAGGCGGTGGCGGGGTCATCATCAACATGTCCTCTGTGAATGCGCTGCTGGCGATCCCGGCGCTTGCGACCTACGCGATGTCGAAGGGCGGCATGAAGCAGCTCACCTCGGTCGCCGCCGTCGCGCTCGCTCCGCACAACATCCGGGTCGTGGCGGTCGGGCCGGGCACGATCCTGACCGACATGGTGGCGTCGTCGATCTACACGTCGGAAGACGCCCGCAAGACCGTGATGTCCCGCACGCCTGCGGGGCGCGGCGGCGAGCCGAGTGAGGTGGCCTCCGTCGTCGCGTTCCTGGCGAGTGAGGATGCGTCCTACATCACGGGACAGACGATCTATCCGGATGGCGGGCGCTTGATCCTGAATTACACGGTGCCGGTGAAGGAGAAATAGAGGCACTCACTCCGCGGCAGCGGTGATCCCGTAACCCAGCCGCTTCGAGATGCCGCCGGCACAATCCCGCAGGGCATGGGCGATCGGGCTGTCCCAGCGCGCATCGAAGGTGCCTTCGGGCCCCATCGCGGTGATGACCAGTGCGACGTGACCGGAATGGTCGAACACGGGGGCCGAGAACGCGTTGACGCCGGGCAGGGGATCGCCGAGCGCGCGGGCGAGGCCGTGCTTGCGCACCTCGGTCAGCATCTCCGCGACCTTGGCGCCCTTCACCGCGCGCTTCGGATTGTAACCGACGCCGTGACGGTCGAGGCCGCTCTCGAGCGCGGCGTTGATCGTCTTCTCCGGCAGGAAGGCCGCAAACGCCCGGCCGGTGGCGGTCTCCAGCAGCGCCATCACAGAGCCGGCGCGCATGACGATGTGGACCGGCTGGGCCGGCTCTTCGAGCTGCACCACGGTCGGGCCGTGCGTGCCCCATACGGCGAGGGACACCGCATGTCCGATCTGGCTCGCCAGCGCGGCGATCTTCGGCCTTGCGATGCGCACGCCGGAAAGCCGGCGCAGGCTGATCAGGCCGAGCTCCAGCGCCAGCGCGCCGATCTCGTAGCGACCGGTGGTCTCGTCCTGCTCGATCAAGCCGATGCGCGAGAAGCTGGCGAGATAAGGATGCGCCTTGGCCGGCGTCATGCCGGCCTCGCGGGCGAGATCGCGCAGCATCATCGGCTCGCCGCTGCGGGCAAGCGCCCGGAGCAATTCTCCGCCGACCTCGATCGACTGGATGCCGCGGCTCTCTCTCTTCATGCGCCTCCGATGCGCTTGGCTTTAAGCCGCATCGCGCTTGGCGGCGCTGTCGGCAAGGTGTCGGCCGGCAATGTAGCCGAAGGTCAGCGCCGGCCCAAGCGTGATGCCGGCGCCAGGATAGTTGCCGCCCATGATGCTCGCCATGTCGTTGCCCGCGGCATAGAGCCCGGGAATGACGCGGCCCTCGGCGTCGAGCGCGCGGGCGTTCTCGTCGGTGACGATGCCGGCATAGGTGCCGAGATCGCCGATCACCATCTTGATGGCATAGAATGGCCCGTTCTCGATCGGCGCGACGCAAGGGTTAGGGCCGTGCATGGCATCGCCCTGGTAGCGGTTATAGGCCTTCGAGCCCTTGCCGAAGGCGGCGTCGTGTCCCAGCGGCGCGGTCGCGTTGAACTGCTTGACCGTCTCGGCGAACGCCTTCGGATCGATGCCGGCCTTCGCGGCCAGCGCCTCCAGCGTATCGCCGCGCATGAGATAGCCGGCCTCGAGGTGATGACCGAGCGGCATCGGGAAGGGCGGCACACAGCCGAGGCCGTATTTGCGCAGTGTGGGATGATCGCAGACGAGGAAGGCTGCGATCTCATCGCCGGGCTTGGCAGCCTTGATCATGGCTTGGACGAAGTCGTGGTAGGAATTGCCTTCATTGGCAAAGCGCTTGCCGTCGCGCATCACCGCGATGACGCCGGGCTTGGCGCGGTCGATGAAATGCGGCATCACGCCCTTCGAGCCGTCCTTGCGCGTCGTCAGCGACACCGGCACCCAGGCCGCCGCGTTGGGCAGGCGATCCTCGACATGCCCGCCGGCGGATTCTGCGAGGCGCAGGCCATCGCCGGTGTTGCCCGTGGGGCCCGGCGAAAAATGCTCATGGCCGGTCGGTGCATGCGGAAACATTTTTCTCCGCCGCTCGACGTCATGCGGAAAACCACCGCAGGCGAGCACGACGCCACGGCGTGCACGGACACGGATGTCGCGTCCTTCGCGCGACACGATCGCGCCGGTGACCGCGCCGTTCTCGACCGTCAGCTCGCGCACGGGCGAGGACAGCCACATCGGAATCTTCAAATCGAGCGCCGATTTGGCGAGCCGCCCGGCCAGCGCATTGCCGTTGGTCAGCGTCATGCCGCGGCCATAGCGCAGTACGTCCATCAGGTGCCGCGACAGGCGTTTGGCGACGTAGACCGCCGAGGTCAGCGACTTCGTCACCCGCATGAAGTGGATGATCTCCTTGCCGCTTCCCAGCATCATGCCGAACACGGTTAGCTCGGGCAGCGGCATGCCCAGCGTCTTGATGAGGTCGCCAAGCTCGCGGCCGTCGAACGGGCGCGTCACCATGGAGCGGCCGCCTTGCGCGCCGCCCGGCGCCTCCGCGTGATAGTCGGGAAACACCAGCGGCATGTCGAAGCGCAGCGCCGTCTTGCTGGTGAAGAAATCGACCGCTTCGGGCCCGGCGCTCAGGAACGCATCGACGCGCGCGGCGTCGAAATTGTTGCCGGCCTCGTGCCGCAGATAGGTGCGAGCCTGCTCCGGCGTTTCCTCGATGCCGTACGCCTTCGCCAGCGACGTGCCGGGGATCCACAGCCACCCGCCGGAGCGGGCGGTGGTGCCGCCGAAGCGCGGCTCCTTCTCGACGATCAGGACGTCGAGTCCGCCATGGCGCGCGGTGATCGCGGCCGACATGCCGGAGCAACCCGATCCGGCGACGAGCACGTCGCACTCGTAATTCTCAATTGCGCTTTGCTCGGTGCCGGTCATCTGGCCTCACTTCTTCAGCAGCGGACATTTGGACTCGGAGACCGGGCGGAAAGCGTCCTCGCCCTTCACGGTCTTGACGATGTCCAGATAGTCCCACGGCTCCTTCGATTGCTCGGGCTTTTTCACCTTGGCGAGATACATGTCGCGAATGACGCGGCCGTCCTCGCGCAACTTGCCGCCATGGACGAATGTATCCTCGATCGGCAGCTCGCGCATCTTGGCCATGACCTTGGCGGAATCGTCGGTGCCGGCGGCCTTGATCGCCTTGAGATAATGCAGCACCGAGCCGTAGACCCCGGTCTGGATCATGGTCGGCATCACCTTGGTGCGCTCGTAGAACTTCTTCGACCAGGCGCGGGTGGCCTCGTCCATGGCCCAGTACGAGGCCGTGGTCATGTAGGTGCCCTGCGCGGCCTTGAGGCCGATCGCGTGCACGTCGGTGTCGAACATCAACAGGCCGACGAGCTTCTGGCCGCCCTGGACCAGGCCGAACTCGCCGGACTGCTTGATCGCGTTGTCGGTATCCTGGCCGGCATTGGCGAAGGCGACGACGTCGGACTTCGAGCCCTGGGCCTGCAGCGCGAAGGAGGAGAAGTCCGCGGTGTTGGTCGGATGCTTGACGCCGCCGAGCACCTTGCCGCCCATCTCGTTGATGAAACGGGTCGCGTCCTTCTCGAGCTGCTGGCCGAAGGCATAATCCGCGGTGATGAAGTACCAGGATTTTCCGCCTTCCTTGATCACGGCGGAGGCCGTTACCTTCGACAGCGCGTAGGTGTCGTAGGTGAAGTGCACGGTGTTCGGGCTGCACAGCTCGTCGGTGAGCGAGCTCGCGCCCGGGCCCGAGAGCAGGGCGATCTTATTGCGCTCACGCACCATGTTGTGGACGGCGATGGCGATGCCGGAATTGGGGATGTCGACGACGGCATCGACCTTGCCGTTGTCGAACCAGCCGCGCACGATCTGCACGCCGACGTCGGTCTTCATCTGGTGATCGGCGCTGATGATCTCGATCGGCTTGCCGAGCACGGTCGGCCCGAATTCCTCAACCGCCATCTTCGCGGCCTCCACCGAGCCTGGCCCGCTGTTGTCGCGACCCCAGCTCGACAGGTCCGTCAGCACGCCGATCCGCACCGCGTCGTCGGAGACTTGCGCGGTTGCGGCAGTCGTCATGGCTGTCGAAGTCATGGCCGCGAGCATGGCGCAGGCCAGAAGCCCTCTCATGATTGTTCCCTCTGTTTTATTGGCCGCATGGCGCGGCTGGCTGGTCCGGAGGTAAGTTAGATATTAGCGAATGATTTTGTCAATGGCGAATAACGAGGGAGGGGGGGCCGGTCCGGTGGGCGGCATTCTGGAGGCTTGCGCACGACTGCCGCCACGTCCGTCATTGCGAGCCAACGGGTCCGCGCGAAGCGTGGCCCGATGCCAGGCTCCGCGAAGCAATCCAGGGTCTTTCCGCGGAAGCAGCCTGGATTGCTTCGTCGCAAGTGCTCCTCGCAATGACGGGTGTGATGAACATCGGCGCTCAAAGCTCTCGTGTCCCGGACGCGCTGCAGCGCTCTTGCGCTGCTGCGCAGCGTCCGGAGCAAGAGACGCGTCATGCTCCCGCAGGTTGCAACCCGATCTGCGATTGGCCATGATGCGCTCTGGAATCTGTGGGGCGGATGGCAATGACGGCAGCAGCAGGGGTCTCCGCGTCTGCGGAGAAATCGACGACGGCGCATGTGGTGTGGGCGAGCGCGCTCGGCACCGCGATCGAGTGGTACGATTTCCTGATCTACGGCACGGCGGCCGCGCTCGTCTTCAACAAGCTGTTCTTCCCAAGCTTCGATCCCTTCGTCGGCACGCTGGCGGCGTTCTCGACCTATGCGGTCGGTTTCGTGGCGCGGCCGATCGGCGGCGCCATCATCGGCCATTACGGCGACCGGCTTGGCCGCAAGACCATGCTGGTCGCGACCATGATCGCGATGGGGCTCGGCACCTTCCTGATCGGCTGCCTGCCGACCTACAGCCAGATCGGCGTCTGGGCCCCGATCCTGCTGGTCATGTTGCGCTTCATCCAGGGCATCGGCTTGGGAGGCGAATGGAGCGGCGCGGTCGTCATGGTGATCGAGCATGCCGGCAACCGCCGCGGCTTCTATGGCAGCCTGGTGCAGATCGGCTTTCCCGTGGGCGTTGCCGCCTCGACCGGCATTTTCGGCCTGATGACCAAGCTGCCCGAAGCTGATTTCCTGAGCTGGGGATGGCGCGTGCCGTTCCTGATCAGCATCCTGCTGGTCGGCGTCGGCTTCATCGTGCGGCTCAAGCTTGCGGAGACGCCGCACTTCAAGGCGGTGGTCGAGCGCAAGGAAGTTCTGGCGCAGCCGGTATGGGAAGTGCTCCGCCGCGACTGGCGCAGCTTTCTGCTCGCGATCGGCATCACCGTGTCCGAGGTCGGCCTTGCTTATCTCCTCACCGTCTTCACCGTTGTTTACGCGACGTCAAAACTCGGCCTGCCGCGCCAGGTGATCCTGGACGCCGTGGTCTATGCCGCGGTGGTCGAGTTCGCGACGCTACCGCTCGCGGGCTGGCTGTCCGACATTTTCGGGCGCAAGGCGCTGTATCTCGCCGGCGGCGTGTTCTCGGTGGCGCTTGCGTTTCCGCTGTTCTGGTTCCTCGACACCAAGCAGCCGGCGCTGATCACGCTGGCGCTCGTCGTCACGATGACGCTGACGCATGCCCTCCTGTTTGGGCCGAAGGCCGCCTTCATGCCGGAGCTGTTCCGCACCCAGGTGCGCTACAGCGGCGCCTCGCTCGGTGCCAATGTCGCGGCGGCACTGAGCGGCGGCTTCTCGCCACTGATCGCCGCCGCGCTGCTGGCATGGGCCGGTTCCTACTGGGCCGTGTCGGTCTACATCATCGCGCTGTCGCTCATCACGATCATTGCGACGCTGATGGCGCCGGAAACGGCGCGCGACGCGCTGAAATCCTGATGTCGATCCGTCTCGCGCGATGTCGCGGACGGGCCATTGGCCTGCCGGCTGTTTGGTTCTAGAACACCGTCGAGGAAACGAGTCCCCAAAGCAGGGAATAGAACCATGACGAAGACGTCTCGACGTGACGTGCTTACTGCCGCAGCCGCAATGACCGCGGCGGGCATCGCCGAAGCGGCGCCGGCCGCGGCGCAGGCCGGACCCAAGCCGATCTTTCCGGTGCCGATGGTGACGATCCCGATCGTCGGCGAGAAAGAGGTGTTCCAGGTTCGCCGCATCTACTGCGTCGGCCGCAACTATGCGGCACACGCGATCGAGCGCGGCTCGGATCCGAACCGCGAGCCGCCGTTCTTCTTCCAGAAGCCGACCGACGCGATCCAGAACGTTGGGGTCGGCGAGGTCGCCGATCATCCCTATCCGTCGCTGACCAAGAACTACCATCACGAGGTCGAGCTGGTCGCCGCGCTGAAATCCGGCGGCACCAACATCCCGGTCGATAAGGCGCTCGACCACGTCTATGGCTACGCGCTCGGCCTCGACATGACCCGGCGCGACCTCCAGAACGGCATGGCCGCGGAGAAGAAGCCGTGGGAGATCGGCAAGAGCTTTGACCACGCCGCGGTGCTCGGCCCGATTCATCCCGTGAGCAAGACCGGGCATTTCGAGAAGGGCGCGATCTCGCTGGCGATCAACGGGACCATCAAGCAGAACTCGGATCTCAGCAAGATGATCTGGAGCGTGGCTGAGCAGATCGCGAAACTGTCCGAAGCGTTCGAATTGAAAGCCGGCGACATCATCTATTCCGGCACGCCGGAGAATGTCGGTCCGGTGGTGAAGGGCGACGTGCTGCTGTGCAGGCTCGAGGGTCTGCCCGACATGTCGATCAAGATCGTGTAGCTCCACGCTGCCACCGCAACCAGCGGTTGGCGGCGGAAGCTTGCGGCGGGGAGTTCCACGGGTCGATTGCCTTCTGTTGGCCGGCAAGCGAACCTCGTGCAGCCATATTTGAGAACGAGTGATTTCCGCGAGGGAGGCGCTCTGATGACCAAAGCTGTGATCATTGCCGTAGCAATGCTGGCCTGTGTGCCCGTAAGCGCGGTCGCGCAGGAGCGCGCCGGCGATGCAGCGCTCGGCGCGGTGTCCGGCGCCGTCGTGCTGGGCCCGGTCGGGGCGGTCGCCGGAGCCTTGATCGGCTACACGGCCGGACCTTCGATCGCGCGATCCTGGGGCGTGAGAGGTTCGCGGTCGGCAGCGCACCGGCAGCCGCGGCGCGCAGCTGCGAGCGGCGGCCCGCCCCGCGCGCGCCAGGCCATGAATGCCAACGGCCAGATGAGAGCCGCCGGCACTCCGGCGGCGCCGGTTCAGGCTGCGCCTGCCGCGCCGGCGCAGACCTCGACGCCGCCCGTTCAGGGATTCGACTGAGGTCGCAGCTTCAGGCCGGCGCCTTCGGCCGCAGCCGCTCGACCGTCCTTGCGATCAGCGCGGCGACGTCCGCGACCTTCGGGCCGATCCGGAATTCGGGGCCGGCGACGACCACCGAAAGGCGGCGGTCGCCGATCGGCAAGGGGATCGCCGCGCCCGCGAGGTCGCGGCTGTAATCGGCAAAGCTCTGGCAATAGCCGCGCGCAATCGAGTTGCGCAGCTCGGTCTCCACCGCCTCGATGCTGATCGGCGTCGACGGGCCGTATTGCTTGAACTCGATCTTGCGATAGACCGAGTCGCGCTCTTCCTGGGAGTATTGCAGCAGCAGCGCGCGGCCGCTGGCGGTGGCGTGGATCGGCACGCGGTGGCCGATGGTGGCGAAATAGCGGATCGCGGCCTGGGATTCGACGACGTCGATGAACACGGCCATCACGCCGGCCGGCGCCACGATCGAGGCGGTCTCGCCGGTCTCGGCGGAGAGGTCGGCGATCAGCTGATGCGTCCATTGCGGCAGCGGCTCGACCTCCGAGATCATCCGCGCCATGGCGAGCCAGCGCGGCGTCGGATAGAATCCGGCGCGCGGCCGCGGCTCATAAAGATAGCCCTTCTCGGACAGCGTCGCGAGCAGGTTGAAGGTCGAGGAGCGCGGCCAGCCGAAATGATCGGCGATCTCCGCAAGCGTCGCCGGCTTCTTCACTTGCGCGAAGAATTCCATGATCTCCAGGACGTTTGCGGCTTGGCGAACGATCATGGCGGGCTTTGCGTCCTGATCTAGAGCGTTTTCAAGCCCAGTTCCGATTCCATCGGAGCTGGGCTCTAGGGCTGGCCGAGGATCTTCTTCGCGGCGCGAAGATGCGGCTTGTCGATCATCTGGCCGTCGAGCCGCAGCGTGCCGGAATTCGGATTGCTGGCGAACGCCGCGATCACCTTCTCCGCCCATGCGCGTTCGGCATCGGTTGGCGCGAACGCCGCGTTGACGACATCGACGTGCTTCGGATGGATCAGCGCTTTCGCCGAAAACCCGTCGCGGCGGGCGGCGCGCGTTTCGGCTTCCAGGCCTGCCAGATTGTCGATGTCGGTATAGACGGTGTCGATCGGCGCGACCTCGGCCGCGGCTGCCGCCATCAGGCAGAGATCGCGCGCGAGGCGATAGGGGCTGTGGAACACGCCGCCGCTCGCTTTCTCGGTGGCACCGAGCGAGGCGGAAAGATCCTCCGCGCCCCACATCAGGCCGGCGAGGCGGGGGGAGCAGCCCTTGTAGCTGCCGAGGCCGAAGATCGAGCTTGCCGTCTCCGTCGCGACGCAGACGATGCGGGTGGAGCCGATCGCGATGCCGGAAGCAGCTTCCAAGGCTTCGAGCCAGGTCGCGACCTGGCGCACGTCGTCGCCGCCTTGCGATTTCGGCAGCACGATGCCGTCGGGCCTGCCGGGCAGCACCGCGGCGAGATCTGCCAGCGTCATGCCGGTGTCGAGCGCGTTGACGCGGACGTAGAGCTGGTGCGGGCCGGGGCGGCTCGTCAGCATGGTAAGCGTCAGCGTACGCGCCTCCGGCTTCTTATCGGTGACGACGGAATCCTCGAGGTCGATGATCAGCGCGTCGGCTTTGCCTTCGCTCGCCTTCTCGAATTTGCGCGGGGAATCGCCCGGCACGAACAGCATCGAACGCATCAGACCGGCCTCTTGTGCATCATCGCCATGCGGCGGCATTTGCCGACGATCTCGTCGTTCTGGTTCAAGGCATGGTGCTCGAACTCGACGATGCCCGCTTTGGGGCGCGATTTGGATTCCCTCAACGAAAGCACCTTCGTCGTCGCCCGCAAGGTGTCGCCATGGAAGACCGGTTTTGGAAAGGTGACGTCGGTCATGCCGAGATTGGCAACGGTGGTGCCCATGGTCGTATCATAGACCGTCATGCCGATCATGATGCCGAGGGTGTAAAGGCTGTTGAAAATGCGCTGGCCGAACTCGGTCTTTTCGGCGAAATGGGCGTCGATATGCAGCGGCTGCGGATTGAGCGTCAGCAGGCTGAACATGGTGTTGTCCATCTCCGTGACGGTCCGGGTCAGCGGATGCCTGAACTCCTGGCCCACGGAAAAGTCTTCGAAATAAAGTCCGGCCATCGCGGTTTCCTCCCTGTATGTCCTGCGATTTTGGCCAGCGCTGCGGCTTAAGGCGGCGCGGCCAGGTGAACTGCTTTTTGTTCGGCGAGCTGCTCGATCTCCTCGGTCGAGAAGCCGGCCTCGCGCAAAATGTCGCGGCCATGCTGGCCGAGCGTCGGGGCGGGCCCGGCGGCTTCCGGCTGGGTCACGCTCCAGGTCGAGGGCACGCGCATTTGCCGGATGCGTCCTTCCACGGGGTGATCGACCGTCCTGAAGAAACCGACTGCATCGAGATGGGGGTCGTCGAGGATCGTCTCCAGCGTGTGCATCGGCATCACCGGAATATCGGCGCGCTCCAAGAGCTCGCGCCATTCCGCGGTGGTGCGCGTCGTGAAGATCTGGCCGATCTCTGCATAGATCTCGTCAATGTGCTTGGTGCGCGCCGCGTGGTTGGCGAAGCGCGGCTGCTGCAGGAACTCCGGCTGCGCGATCGCCTCGAAGAAGCTGCGCCAGTGCTTGTCGTTGTAGATGAGCACGCAGAGATAGCCGTCGCTGGTCTTGTAGGGCTTCCGATAGCGCGACAGCAGGCGGGGATAGCCGCCATGATCGAGCGGCGGGTCATAGGTGAGCCCGCCGAGATGATCGACCAGCACGAACTCGGTCATGGATTCGAACATCGGCACGTCGATGCGCTGCCCGATGCCGGTGCGCTGCTGGTGCATCAGCCCGCCCATGATCGCATTCACCATCATCAGCCCGACGATGCGATCGGCAATGGTGACGGGAACGTAGCGCGGCGTGCCGTCACCGGCGGCGGCGAGCAAAGTCGGAATCGTCGCCGCGCCCTGGATCAGGTCGTCATAGGCGGGTTTGGCCGCGTAGGGACCGGACTGCCCGTAGCCGAACGCGCCGACATAGACGAGCGCGGGATTAATCGCGGCGAGCGTCTCGTAGTCGAGGCCGAGCCGCGCCATCGCCTGCGGGCGCACGTTATAGACCAGCGCGTTGGCGCGCTTCGCCAGCCGCAGTAGTGCCTCGCGCCCTTCCTTTTTCTTGAGGTCGAGCACGATGCTGCGCTTGCCGCGATTGGCGTTGAGGAACATCCCGCCCATGCCGGGCGTGCGGCCGGGGCCGATCTGGCGAACGATGTCGCCCTCGGGGCTTTCGACCTTGATGATCTCGGCGCCCATGTCGGCCAGCACCTGGGTGCCGTAGGGGCCCATCAGCACCGAGGTCAGGTCGAGAACGGTGAAGCCGGCAAGCGGTCCCATGAGGCCTCGCGGGATGAATTCATATACGTGGAGTTAGAGTTCATAAAATGGAGGTGTCAATTCGAGGTTCGTGGTCGCAAGCGCGTGGCTCCATGCTCAGTTCATATACTTGACAAATAAATTCACGTATATGTACATTTTCCCCAAGCAAGAAGTGGAACGAGGCCGTAGGTGCCGCAGCGATCGGCTGCCGCCTTCGGCGTGGGGACGCGTCAAGGAGAATGAAATGAAGAAGAACCTGGTCCGGATTGTCGCCGCGCTCGCGCTGTCTTTGCCGGTCTCGACATGGTCGGCGCAGGCCCTGGAGCTGAAGGTCGCCGACAGCTTCCCGGCCGGTCACTACCTCGTCCGCCTGATGCTCAAGCCCTGGATGGACGACGTCACCAAGCGCACCAACGGCGCGGTGACCTTCACCTATTACCCGAACCAGCAAATCGGGAAAGCCGCGGACATGTTGCGGCTGACCCAGTCCGGCGTGGTCGACATCGGCTACATCGGGCCGTCCTACGTGTCCGACAAGATGCCGCTGTCGGAAGTCGCGCAATTGCCGGGCGCGTTCGCGACCAGCTGCCAGGGCACGCTCGCCTACTGGAAGAGCGCGCGCGAAGGCATTCTGGCCAAGCAGGAATACGCGCCGAACAAGATCAAGCTGCTGATGGCCGTCGTGCTGCCGCCCTACCAGGTGTGGACCGTCAAGTCGAAGGTGGAAGCCACCAAGGACATGCAGGGTCTGAAGCTGCGCACCACGGGCGGCGCGCAGGATTTGACGCTGCGTGCGCTCAACGCCGTACCGGTGCGCATGGCTGCGCCCGATGCCTATGAGTCGCTGTCGCGCGGCACCATGGACGGCCTGCTTTTCCCGCTCGACAGCGTCGTGTCCTATGGTCTCGACAAGCTGGTCAAGCACGCCACCGAAGGCGTTAGCTTCGGCAGCTTCATCGTTGCTTACTCCATCAACCAGTCAGTCTGGGACAAGCTGCCCGACGACGTGAAGAAGGCGATGAACGAGGCTTCCGAGGCGATCACGCCGCAGGCCTGCGCCGGCGTCGAAAAGGAAGGCGAAACCACCAAGAAGCAGATGCAGGACGAAGGCATCAGCTTCGATCCGCTGCCGGAAGCGACGCGTGCCGAGATGAAGGACAAGCTCAAGGGCGTCGGCAAGGAATGGGCGAGCGGGCTCGACAGCCGCGGCAAGCAGGCCTCCGCCGCGTTGAAGGAGTTCGAAGACCTGCTCGCCGCCGGCGGCGCCAAGTAGTTCGACCGGATTCGGCACAGGAGGGGGCCAGAGGTGATCAGGCGAGCAACGGATCTACTCGGCGTGCTGGAGCGCGCACTTACGGTGATCGCGGCGATCTGCCTCTTCGCGATCATGACGCTTGTCGTGGTCGACGTCTTCATGCGCTACGTCCTGAATAGCCCCCTTTCCTTCACCTATGACCTGATCGGTCTCTATCTGCTCGCGGGGGCATTCTTTCTGACGCTGTCGGATACGCTACGCGTGCATGCGCATGTCGGTGTCGACGTCCTGGCGTCGCGCTTCCCGCCTGCAGGCCGGCGGCTCTCCGAGATCGTCACCGCCCTCACCGGACTGTTCGTCTTCGTCCTCATCAGCAAGGTCGGATTCGATCGCGCGCTGGAGAACTACGAACAGCATGATGTGCTCTCCGGTGCCATTCCGTGGCCGACCTGGATCTCCGCGGTGCTCGTGCCGCTCGGCTGCGGCGTGCTCGTGCTGCGGCTGGCGTTGCAGCTCGTGGGCCATGTGGCCAGCCTCGTCTCCGGCAGAGACATCTTCCCACTTCCGTCGGTGACCGACGAAGCCCGCAGCTTCGAATAGGCGGCACAATGACTGTTTTTCTCGTACTCGGGCTGCTCTTCCTCCTGCTGGCGATCGGTACACCGGTCGGTTTTGCCATGGGGTTCTCAGGTTCGGTCGGCCTCCTGATGGTCGGTGGCACCAGCACGCTGTTCGGCATCCTGCAGACGGCGCCGCTCTCCACGGTATCGTCCTACGAACTGATCACCATCCCGATGTTCCTGCTCATGGCAGAGCTGGTCCTGCTGTCGGGCGTAGCCGACGACATGTTCGAGACGGCGTCTGCTTGGATCGGCCGAATTCCCGGCGGGCTCGGCATGGCGACGGCGCTGGCCGGCGCCGGTTTCGGCGCAATCTGCGGGACATCGACGGCATCCGCGGCGACGCTGTCGGCAACGAGCCTCCCCGCGATGATCAAGCAGGGCTATGAGCCGAAAATGGCGGCCGGCGTCGTCGCCATTTCGGGAACGCTCGCCATGCTGATTCCACCCAGCGTGGCGCTGGTGATTTTCGGTCTGCTCGCGGAAGTCAACATTGGGCAACTTCTGATCGGCGGCATCATTCCCGCGATCCTCGTGACCGCGACAATCATGGCGACCATCTACTTCCTGGTCTGGCAGGATCCTTCGCGCGCCCCGCGCGTGGAGCCGGTACCGTGGCGGAAACGATTTGCATTGTTGTGGCAAGTCAGTCCGATGGTGCTGCTGTTCGCGCTCGTCACCGGCACGATCTATCTCGGCGTGGCGACACCGACAGAGGCCTCTGCGCTCGGTGCTGCGGGAGCGCTGGGCCTTGCCATTACCAAGCGCAGGGTGACACCCGGCTCGCTCTACAAGGCCCTGCTCAGCGCGTCCCACGGCACCTGTATGATCGTGACGATCCTCGTGGGCGCCTCGATCTTCGGCTATTTCTTCACGCTCACCCATGTGACGCAGGACCTCGTCGCCTGGATCGGGTCCTTGCAGACCTCGCGCTGGGTGATCATCACGCTCATTCTGTTTGGCTACATCGTGCTCGGCTCGTTCATGGACCAGATCGCGATCCTGGTGCTGACCGTGCCGATCGTGCTGCCGCTGATCAAGACGCTCGGCTTCGATCCGATCTGGTTCGGCGTCATCAAGATCGTCACCGCCGAGGTCGGCATGATCACGCCGCCGGTGGGCCTCAACTGTTTCATCGTCGCCCGCTACGCCAAGCGGCCGGTGGCGGAAGTGTTCCACGGCACCTTCCCGCATTTCATCGCGCATCTGATCGCGATCGCGATTTTGGTGGCGTTTCCGTCTATCATCCTCTGGCTGCCCTCGCAGATGGGGCGTTAGGATCGGAGCTCGAGGCTCCCAAGAAGGAGATCAAGAACATGGATTTCGCGCTCACCGATCAGCAGGAAGCCATTCGCGATGCCATCGCAAAAATCTGCGAAGGCTTTCCGGATGCCTATTGGCTGAAGAAGGACCACGACGGTGGCTTCCCGCACGACTTCCACAAGGCGCTGGCCGACGCCGGCTGGCTCGGCATCTGCGTGCCGGAAGAATATGGCGGCTCGGGTCTCGGCATCACCGAAGCCGCGATCATGATGCGCACCATCGCGGAATCAGGGGCCGGCATGTCCGGCGCCTCCGCAGTGCACATCAACGTGTTTGGTCTCAATCCCGTCGTCGTGTTCGGCACCGAGGAGCAGCGCAAGCGCATGCTGCCGCCGATGGTCGAGGGCCGCGAGAAGGCGTGCTTCGCCGTCACCGAGCCCAACACAGGCCTCAACACCACGCAGCTCAAGACCCGCGCCGTCGCCAAGAACGACCGCTACATCGTCAACGGCCAGAAGGTGTGGATCTCGACCGCGCAGGTCGCGCACAAGATCCTGCTGCTGGCGCGCACTACGCCGCTGGAGGAGGTACGCTCGCCGACCCACGGCCTCAGCCTGTTCTACACCGATTTCGACCGCACCAGGATCAAGGTCCACGAGATCGAGAAGATGGGCCGCAAGGTCGTCGATTCCAACGAGCTGTTCTTCGAGGACTTTGAAATTCCGATGGAGGATCGGATCGGCGAGGAAGGCAAGGGTTTTCAGTACATCCTTGAAGGCATGAACCCCGAGCGCATCCTGATCGCGGCGGAAGCGGTCGGCCTCGGCAAGCTGGCGCTGTCGCGCGCGACCGAATACGCCAAGACGCGGGTGGTGTTCAACCGTCCGATCGGCAAGAACCAGGGTATCCAGCATCCGCTCGCGGTGAACTGGGTCGAGCTCGAGGCCGCCTGGCTGATGGTGATGCAGGCAGCCTGGCAATACGACAAGGGCCTGCCCTGCGGCGCCGGCGCCAATGCTGCGAAGTATTTCGCCGGTGAAGCCGGCTACCACGCTTGCGAGCAGGCGGTGATGACGCATGGCGGCTTTGGCTACGCCAAGGAGTTCCACGTCGAGCGCTATTTGCGCGAAGTATTGATCCCGCGCATCGCGCCGGTCAGCCCGCAGCTCGCGCTCAGCTTCATCGCCGAAAAGGTGCTGGGGCTCGCCAAATCGTATTAGCCTTAGGGCCCCGGGGAGGATCGCGGTGAACCTCGCTCATCATCTGCTGCGTGCCGCCAAGGCCGACGCGTCCGCGCCGGCCCTGCTCAAGGGGCTGACGGTGGTCGCCGACTACGGCCGGCTCGCCAACACGGTGGCATCGCTCGCGGGCGCGCTGCGGCAACGCCTCGGCCTCGCCAAGGGCGATCGCGTGGCGCTGCTGATGAAGAACGTGCCGGACTATGTCGCCTGCCTCTACGCTTGCTGGCATGCGGGCCTGGTCGCCGTTCCCATCAACGCAAAACTGCATCCGCGTGAGGTTGCGTTCATTCTCGACAATTCAGGTGCGGCCGTGGTCTTCGTGACCGAGGACATGGCGGGGGTGGCCTCCGAAGCGTTGGCGCTCGCGACGGTCAAGCCGCGCATCGTCGAGATCGGTTCAGCCGAGCACCGCGCGCTGGAGAAGGTCGAAGGCATCTCCATCGCCGACGTCGCCATCACCGATCCCGCCTGGATCTTCTACACCAGCGGCACCACCGGCCGGCCCAAGGGCGCCGTGCTCAGCCATCGCAATCTGCTCGCGATGTCGCTGAATTACCTTGCCGAGATCAATCCGATCGTAGGAGGCGAGGCGCTGCTGCACGCCGCGCCGATGTCGCACGGCTCCGGTCTCTACATGGTGCCGCATGTGCTCGGCATGGGCGCGCAGATCATTCCGGAGAGCGGCCGTTTCGAGCCGGACGAGATTTTGGCGCTGACGGCAAAGCGCGAGAACATCTCCTTCTTCGCCGCGCCCACCATGGTGCGGCGCCTGACGGTCGCGGCGGAGGCGGCGGGTGCAACCGCACCAGGGTTGAAGACCATCGTCTATGGCGGCGGTCCGATGTATGTCGCCGATTGCAAGGCCGCGCTCGGCGTGTTCGGTCCCAAGCTGGCGCAGATCTATGGTCAGGGCGAGACGCCGATGACCATCACGTATCTGCCGAGATCGATGCATGTCGATACCGGGCATCCCCGCCACGAAGAGCGCCTCGCCTCGGTCGGCATCGCCCAAGGCGTCGTGCAGGTGCGCACGGTGGACGAGACGGGCCGCGACGTTGCGCCGGATGAGGTCGGCGAGATCATCGTGCGCGGCGATACCGTGATGTCCGGCTACTGGCAGAACCAGGAGGCGACTGCGAATACGCTGCGCGACGGATGGCTCTATACCGGCGACATGGGTGCCTTCGACGCCGAAGGCTTCCTCACACTGAAGGACCGCTCCAAGGACGTCATCATCTCCGGCGGCACCAACATCTATCCGCGCGAGGTCGAGGAAGTGCTGCTGCGGCACGAGGCTGTCGCCGAAGTCTCGGTGATCGGCCGGCCGCAGCCGGAATGGGGCGAGGAGGTCGTGGCGGTCGTTGTTCCCATCGCGGGCAGGGCGGTGACGCGACATGAGCTCGATCAGGTCTGCAATGCCTGGATCGCGCGCTTCAAGCGGCCGAAGCACTATTATCTCACGGCCGAGCTTCCCAAGAACAGCTACGGCAAGATCGTGAAGACCGAGCTGCGCACGCTGCTGGCGGAGTCCTCCAAGCGCCTCACCCCGATGGGCTGAGATGGCGATCTCCGAACCTTCGGCGCCGATCGATTTCTCCGGCCTGATCCGCGAGGGAGACCGCGTTGTCTGCGGGCAGGCGACGGCGGAGCCCGTCACCCTGACGCAAGCGCTGATGGCGCAGGCCGCGCGACTTCCGGCCTTCCGCATGATGGTCGGGCCGATCTTTTCCGACACGTTCCCCGTGGCCTGTGCCCCCAACGTGGCGTTCCAGAGTTACGGCGTGATCGGCAATGCGCGGCGGCTCGCCAGGGCAGGGCGGCTCGATGTGATCCCGAGCAATTACAGCGCCTTCTGTGCCGACTTCGCCGCGCGTCGCCACAGGGCGGACGTCGTTCTGGTGCAGCTTGCCGAAGCCTCCGGGGGCCGCTTGAGCGCGAGCCTCTCGAACGACTACGTCATCGACGCCGCGCGCGGTGCGCGTCTCGTTATCGCCGAGATCAATCCGGATGCGCCGTTCACGTTCGGGGCGGAATGGCCGGAGGATGTGCCGATCCATATTCGCGTGGCCGCGCGCCGGCCACCCGTCGAGCTGGCCTCGACGCCGCCCGATGACGTCTCACGGCGCATTGCAGCCCGTGCGGCGAGCCTGATCGCCGACGGCAGCACGCTGCAGTTCGGGGTGGGGCGAATTCCCGACGCGATACTCTCCTCGCTCTCTCATCTGCGCAATCTCGGCATCCATTCCGGCCTGATCAACGATGCCGTCGTCGATTTGATCGCGTGCGGCGCGGTGACGAATGCGGAAAAGGGGATCGATACCGGGATCACGGTCACAAACCAGGTGATCGGCACGCAGCGGCTCTACCGCTTCGTGCATGAGAACAAGGCCGTGTCCGTGCGGCCGACCTCCTACACCCACGGCCAGAGCGTGCTGGCGCGGATCAACCGGCTGGTCGCGATCAATTCGGCGCTTCAGGTCGGGCTCGACGGCAGCGTCAATTCCGAGACGTTGAACGGCGTTGCGATCGGCGCGATCGGCGGGCAGCTCGATTTCGTGCGCGGGGCCAATGCCTCTCCCGGAGGAAGGGCGATCATCGCGCTGCCGGCGACGGCGCCCGATGGGACCAGCCGGATCGTCGCCGACGTCGAGACGGTGACGACGCCGCGCGCCGATGTCGACGCCGTCGTCACCGAATGGGGGATTGCCGAGCTGCGCGGCTCTGGCCTTGTCGAGCGGGCGCGGCGCATGATCGCGATCGCCGCGCCCGAGCACCGCGACGGGTTGTCGGCGCAGCTTCGCGCGCGTTAGCTCAGTTCATCATCGCGGCCGTCGGGCGCTGGCTCTCGCCGGAGCCGATGACCCCGGGAAGGTCCGTCGCTTCCCCTGCGATCATGTGCGACATGCCCCAGAACAGATGGGCGAGGCGGGAGAACACCAGCCGCTCGCGCTCGGCAGGAGCGATGCCATCGGGGATCGTGACTGTTTCCAGGCCGACCACCTTCTTGAAATCCGGCCAGATCGTCATCGACTGCGCGATCACGGAGTAGCAGCGCGGATCGTCGTCGCTGTCGTCGGGCGCCGACGGCAGACCCGGATATTGCGTCGGCGTGGCGTAGAATTTGTAGGCGCTATAGCCGAGCTTGAGCAGGAATTTCTCCGGCACGGCGACATCGGCGGCGAAAGACACGAGCCGCGCTTCGCTCAGGACGTTCGGGTCGATGGCGCTGAGGTCCGCTGTACGGAGCGCCGAGCAGAAGGAGAGATCGCCGTTGTGCTCGCGGAGCAGATTGGCCAGCGGCTGCTGCTGTTGCACGGTGTCGGTGAGCAGGATGATGGTCTTGAGCATCGTGAGGGGCCCTCAGGGGAAAAGCTGGCGTGCGGTCATGGCAGCATCGTCGGACGCGTGGCTTGCGAAAAAGTCGTTGGCGATGCGCTGTCCCGGCGCGATTTCCAGGATGCGGTAACGCGCCAGGCTCGCGGCTTCACGCGCGAGACCAACGTCGTCCTGCCAGGCGCAGAGCGACAGCTCGAGCCGGCCGTAGCCACCGCAATCGGCGGCATAGGCGCCGGTCACGGCCTCGACGGTCGCCGCCACGGCGCCGGCATCGCTGGCCGAGACGTCACGCAGGATCACGGCGATGCCGCCTCCGGTCGCGGCCTTCGAGGTCATCACCATGAAGGCGTCGCGGGCGCCGGTGCGGCCGGCCCGGCGGGCCGTGCGCACGATGCTCGCGAAGCCGGGATCGGGACCGAGCTCCAGCGTCGTCGTCTGCTGGTCATGCAGGATCGTCGCGCGGGAGGCGCCGAGATCGCCCTTCAGCGCGTGGTAGGAGCGCGGCAGCCACACGGTATCGAGCGGCACCTGCGACGACGTCAGGCTCCAGGCCTGGTCCAGCAGGTAGCCTTCCCAGATCGCGGGATAGCCGGCCGCAAGCTGCTGCCATGCGCGAAGCAGCCGTTCCGCATGCGCGGAGCGACCGAGATAGAGCGTGCGCGCCGACATCTCCCAGCGATTCCACTTGTGCAGGGCGACGTCGCAGCCGAGGAAGGAGGGCAGCAGCGGCGCCTCGCGCAAGGTAGTGCCCGCATCGACGAACAGCAGCGGTTCGCGATATTTGTTCCACATCCGCACCATGAACTCCGCCTTCTCGAAGCAGAGCAGGCGATCGTCGAGCTGGGTGTCGATCGCTTCGATATGGCAACCAAGCTGCAGGCGTTCGAGTGAATGGCGGAGCCGGAGCGGCGCTGCCTCGTCGCCGCCGCGCGGATGGCAGGAGACGATCCGCGGCCGAACGGTGCAGGCGTCGGCGGCGGCGAGAAATCTCGCCCAGCCGATGCCGCCCCACCACATTTCATGCGGGCCATCGGCACCGCAGGGGCCGACGGTGCCGAATTCGGTCAGCTTGGATTTGAGGAAGTCGAAGCCGGGATTTTCGCTTCCGGGAATGACGACGGCGCAGGCGGGATTGAGCGAGCGGTAGAGCAGCTCGGCCGCCGCGCCGCTCGGTGGCTCCTTCAGGATCATGACGCCGCTGCGCCGTCCGTCCGGGACGTCATCGAGCGTGGGCGCGCCGTACTGGCCGACCAGCCAGCGCAGGCGGTCGTGCTGGGCCCGGCCGAGCCTGATGCCGCCGGATTGCAGCACTTGATCAAGATTTGCCTGCGTCTCGTCCCGCAATTTTCCGTGCCCCCTCGTCAGCCCTGGGACTTCAACGGCCGGGGCAGCGCGATCAGGCGCACTATTTGGGGGCGGCTGCGAGCGGGGTGATCGCGACGGAATAGATCGCGATCTCCCGGGTCATCGGGCTGACCGGGATCAGCAGGCAGCCGTCTTCAGTCTCGGCGCGATAGTGGCCGCCATTCCGCTGCAAGCCGGCATAGATCAGCCCGTCGGTCGCGATAGCGACAACATCCTGGCTCTCGGCGGCGTCACGAACGTCGTCGCCCTGCTGCACGGTCACGCCGTGAAGCAGGCCCTCGCGCGCGAACTTGGGCAGCGGCAGCGCGATCGTGGTGACCGCCATGCGACGCGATAGCGGGATGCGCAGGCGCAACTCGCCGAGGCCGGTGCGGTGGACGGTCACCGCCTCCAGCGCCGCACCGCCGTCGGCGCGGAACAGTCCGACCTGGACCGGGCCGGCAGCCCGCTCCTCGAACACGTCAGCGGGCAAGCGGTTGGCGCCGAACAGCACGTACAGATAATTGTAGGACGGCGACAGGCCCGCAAAACTGCCGGCGAGCCACATTGGCGGTGCGGCGGCCGTGCAAGCCGCCGAGAGGCCGCGGGCAGTGATCTGGTCGCGCACGAATTGCTGGTCCAGCAGCGGCGCGAGCGCGTGGGTGCCGAGATTGACGTCGTGCTTCAACGTGCCGAGCAGTGTCAACTCGTCATCGTCGGGCAGCAGCAGAAACCGCGCCAGCGTCGCCGCGCACCAGCGTGCCGCGACATCGGGTGCGGCATAGGGATCGAGGCCGTAGTCGCGCGCGACGTCGTCCGCGCTGCCGGCGAAAGCCAGCGCGCCGGCCTGGATCTCAGCGGCTAACGCCAGCTGCTCCGGAGGGCGCGGATTGATTTCGCGCAGCACCGCGCCGCCGTCATAATCGCGCACCGAGCCGTCGGCGGAGCAGCAGGCCTGCTCCAGCAGCGCGACATTGCGGATCAGCATGCGTTTGACGTGCGGGGTGACGACGAGGTCGGAGACGAAGCCGGCCGCGGTGTCCTCCTCGGCGAGGTCGTCGAAGGCGTCGTCGAGCGACATCAGATAGGCGCCGTGGAGACGGATATTGAGTCCTTCGAGGTCGAAGATGCGGCGAAGCGCCTTCTGCACGCTGCCGGAATAGCCGAGATCGGCCAGCACGAGATCAGTGCAGTCGTCGAAGCCGGGGATGGCGTGGCGGAGATAGGCGAGCAGCCGGGCGCGCAAGCCCGCGGCGAGCGTGACGATCTCGGCCGGATCGATCAGTTCGGGAAGCGCTTCGGCCAGCTCCTCGCCGGAGGCAATCCCGTCCGGAAAGCCGGCAAAGAACGCCGCGACTTTCGCCGGCATCATCTTCACCATGTCGCGGAAGGTCGGCGCGTCGATTTTGAGCACCTTGCCGAGCAGATCGACGAGCGGCTGCATCGTGTCGGCCGAGGCGATCAGACTGACGCGCCGGTTGATCTCGAGATAGGACGATGTGGCGCCATGCAGCTCCTGCCGGATCCGGTGCGACAGAAAGCCGTCGCGGCCGAGAAAGCCGAGCGCGATCTGCCGGCCGGGACCGGCAATCTCCCGGTAGCGCTGCGTCACGAAGGCGTCGAACGCGGTCATGACGGGGCCGAGCACGGTCAGCCCGAGGTGGAAGGCGCGCGACCTCTCGGCGCTGCGCGCGGCGACCATGCGCCGCAGCGTGCGCGCGCCATGATCGAGCCGCGACGGCGCGCCCGCGCACAGCAGCTCGAACAGGGCCGTCTCGCGCTGAAACGTCGAGGCAAGCTGCGCCGATGCCTGCGGATAATAGCGGGGATGAATGCCGTGACGCTTCGCGCCCTTGATGTCGGCCCTGTCATTGTCGCCGACGTGAAAGGAGGCGCCGGCGTCGATGCCTTGTTCTGTGAGGTAGGTGGCGAACAGGGTTTCACTCTTGCTGCTGCCATGGTCGCAGGACGCATAGAGGAAGTCCCAGGCGAGGCCGGGATGGCAAGCGCGCAGCAGCCGCGCCAGCCGGCCCGTGTCCCAATAAGTGTCCGAGATGAATCCGACGCGATGGCCGGCGTGTTTCATGTCCAGATATTGCCTGATCATTTCCGGGTTGGCGCGGCAAAGCGCGGCCTCGGCCGCGAACTCGGCTTCGACCAGATCGTCGAGGTCGGCTCGCGAAAGGCCGAACAGCTTGAACGGAAAATAGGAATAGATCTCGCCGATGTGCACTTCGCTCGTGCCGCGCGTCTCCTTCGCGGTCCGGCGTGCACGCGATTCGGCCTGGATGCGATGCTGAACGAAACTCATGGACACATTCGGACAAGTACGTGAAATGCCGGATAGCTCGTAAGTCCTTTCAAATGCGCCATCTGCCGTCGTGCAGGCGCGCAGCAGAAATGTATCGAAAACATCGAACGACCAAGCAGAAACAATTTGCGCGCGGCGCTCCGCGCCGGCCGCTGCGATCTTCATGCTGCAATTCCCCGTCCACCAGGACGATTAACGCGCGCATGCGTGGAGTCAGGCGCGCAAACGCAAAAAAAGTTCACGCGCGATTCAAAATCGCGTTCGTCGCGACTGACAGATTCAAAAAAACCGCTAGGTTCGAAAAGGTGATTCGGAAAAAATTGCCGAGTGCGGAAGTCGTCTCGCGTTCATTCACACTCGGAAACAATCGCGTCTCGATGCGCCACGCGAGCGTCGCGTTCGGTCACCTAGTGCCGCGTAATGTCAGCGTTTTCTCACCGTTGCATCTGTTCAGGATGGATGATCCGCCATGGCGCGAGACGATGTGATGATTGCAGGATTGAAGCGCGAGAGCATCGCGCTGTCGGCAATTATTGCCCGACACTCGGCAAAAAATGCCAGGTAACATCTTGAAAAATAACAAAAATTCTTCGCCTGGATTGTTTTGGTCCTGCGTTCAACGCCTGGAAGCCGTGTGGCATGTGCGCCAGCGGCATTGCGGGTTGGAGGTTGCGGGATGAGCTACGCTGCTGATGTCTGGGCTCCCGCCGAAGCCGAGATCACGACAACGGTGCCGGTCGACGCGATCGTGCCGGTGATGCCCTCCGTGCCGCTCGCGCCGGACAGCGCGCCTGTTGCCGACGATGTCGTCCACGATGAAGACAGCGAGCTTCTCGACAGGCTCGCGACCGGCGACGAAATTGCGTTCCGCGCGCTGGTCGAGCGTCATATCGACCGCGCCTATGCGATCGCGTTGCGCATCGTCGGCAACGCGGCGGATGCCGAGGACGTGGTGCAGGACACCATGCTCAAGATCTGGAGCCATCGTGGACGGTGGCAGCACGGCCGCGCCAAGTTCTCGACCTGGCTCTACCGTGTCATCTCCAATCGCTGCATCGATCTGCGCCGCAAGCCGCGGACCGAGAACGTCGAGACCGTGCCTGAGGTCGCCGACGGCCAGCCCGGCGCGGTCGAGATCATCGCGCGTAACGAGCTGAACGGCATGCTGGAGACCGCGATGCAGCGCCTGCCGGAGCAGCAGCGCATCGCGGTGATCTTCTCGTACCACGAGAACATGAGCAACGGCGAGATCGCCGAGGTGATGGACACGACGGTGGCCGCCGTCGAGTCGCTGCTCAAGCGCGGACGCCAGCAGCTGCGTCAGCTGCTGCGCAAGCACGAGCGCGACATCCGCACCGCGTTTACCGACTGCTAACCATAAAATCGCGCCAGCGAAAATTTTCGCGCCTGAACTCCTTGCGCTCCGTCGTTTGAGCGAACGGACGGGGCTGCGGTCTGCGTCGTCAATCGTCTTCAACGATGCGGCACGCCATGCCCATCAGCACAGGAGCTTTCAATGCCCGCGATCAACACCAATACCGCCGCCAATGCCGCGGTCCGTTACCTCAACATCAACTCATCGCAGGAGACGTCTTCGCTCTCGAAGCTGTCGAGCGGCTCTCGCATCACCTCGGCATCGGACGATGCCGCGGGGCTTGCGATTTCCACCCGCATCTCCTCGGACGTCACCACCCTGCAGCAGGCCGCGACCAACGCCTCGCAGGCCAATGCGATCCTGCAGACCGCCGACGGCGGCGCCTCGAACATCTCCGACATTCTCGCCCGCATGAAGTCGCTGGCCTCGGAGTCCGCCTCGGGCACCACGACCGATTCCAGCCGCGCCTACATCAACTCGGAATTCACGCAGCTCACGAGCGAAATCGATTCGATCGCGTCCGGCACCCGCTACTCCAGCCAGAGCCTGCTCGACGGCTCCAGCGTGTTCGCCTCGGGTGTCTCGGTGTTGGTCGGCTCCTCGGGCTCCGACACCATCACCATCACGCTCACGAGCCTGACGGCCTCGTCGCTCGGTGTGTCCTCACTCGACGTCAGCTCGCTGTCGAACGCGACCTCGGCGCTGAGCGCACTGGACACCGCGATCGACACGGTCTCCGCCGCCCGCGCCAGCATCGGCGCCCAGGAATCCCGCTTCAACTTCAGCGCGGACTCGATCTCGACCCAGACCCAGAACCTGCAATCAGCGAATTCGGCGATCAAGGACGTCGACATCGCGGCCGAGCAGTCCAAGCTCTCCTCCGCGGAGGTGAAGACCCAGGCCGCCGTGTCGGCACTCGCCGCGGCGAACCAGATGCCCCAGTACCTGCTCAAGCTGCTGGGCTGATGACGATTTAGGCGGGCCGGCATGATGCCGGCCTGCTTCTTACCAGGGACCGATACGCACAGTGGCTTCCGTCAGTTCGAGCACCAGCAGCACAAGTTCGGGTGTCTCCGTCACCACGAGCGGGACGACCAATTCGAGCAGTATCGACTGGTCGGCGCTGATCCAGGCCGCCGTCGACGCGAAGACCGCGCAGGCGGACACGATCTCGACCACGATCACGAACAACGAGGCCAAGATTTCGGCCTATCAGACGCTGCAGAGCGATCTGAAGACGCTGTATTCGGGATTGGCTTCGCTTTCGACCGCGGTGGTCAACTCGTTGTCCACCAGCGCCTTTGCCACGCGCGCCGCGAGCATCAGTTCGACCGGGGACGTCAGCGCCTCCTCGGCGCTCTCCATGACGATCAAGAGCGGAGCGGCGACCGGCGACCACACCCTGACGATCAGCCAGCTCGCCACCGCCCACAAGGTGTCCGGCACAGCGCAATCGAGCCAGACCGATGAGCTCGGCTATTCCGGCACGTTTTCGATCGGCCTGGAGGGCGGTGCCACGTCCGACATCTCCGTCACCAGCACGATGTCGCTTCAGGACATCGTCGATGCCATCAACGCCCAGACCTCGACGACCAATGTCCAGGCCTCGATCGTGCAGGTGTCCAGCACCTCGTACCAGATGGTGCTGACCGGCACGGAGGATGCGGCTGATATCAGCTATTCCAGCACGTCCGGCAACGACATCATGAACGAGCTGGGCGTCACGGACAGCTCGGGGAGCTTCACCAACGTCATCCAGGAGGCGCAGTCGGCCGAATTCACGCTCGACGGCATCTCCATGACACGTGACACCAACGACATCTCCGACGTCCTCAGTGGGGTCACCTTCAATCTGCTCCAGGCGACACCTGACGGAACGTCGCTGAACATCAGCATCGAGACCGACACCAGCCAGATCCAGTCGGCGCTGGAGACGTTCGTCACCAACTACAACGCCTTTCGCGACGAGGTCATCGCCCAACAGGCGACGGCGACCGACGGCACGGCGGATTCGAGCGCAGTCCTGTTCGGCGACGGAACGATGCGCAACATCATGGATGCGCTCCAGAATGCGTTGAACAGCACGATCGGCGGCATGACCATGGCCGATCTCGGTCTGTCGTTCAACGAGAGCAACGAGCTGGAGCTCGACACCTCGACACTATCGGACATCCTGAGCACTGATCTGAGCGGCGTGACCAAGCTGTTGTCGGCGCAGACCACGACGTCGTCCAGCCAGCTCAGCGTCGTCAATACGGGGACGTCGCCACAATCCTTCACGCTGGATGTGGCAGTCGATTCCGACGGCAACCTCACCTCGGCGTCGGTCGGCGGTGATTCGACGCTGTTTACGGCCAGCGGGACCACGATCATCGGCGCCTCCGGCTCGATCTATGCCGGCATGGCCTTCACTTACAGCGGCTCGACCTCCCAATCGATCACGGTGACGTCGACCTCGGGTATCGCGACGCAGCTCTATCAGATCGCGAAGAACTATTCGTCGTCGACAGGCGTGTTGCAAACGCTGATCACCAATCTGACCACGCGCGACGACGACCTTCAGCAGAAGGTCGACGACATCAACAGCGCGGCCGCGACGCTGCAGTCACAGCTCCAGACCCAATATGCGAAATACCAGGCAGCGATCGAGAGCGCCAACAGCACGCTGACTTATCTCAAGGCACTGCTGAACAGCTCCTCGAGCGATTGATCGTGTGAGACAGAGTAATCGATGATGCATAACCAGATGGCGTACATGGCCAATCAGGCCTATCGGGGCGCGGCAACGAGCGTGCCGCCGCTCAAGGCGATTTCGATGCTGCTCGGCGGCGCGATTACCTTTCTGCAGAAGTCGCTGGCCGCGCAGGAGGCGCGCCGGTTCGAGGAGGGGCACGAGCACCTGATGAGGGCGACCGCGATCCTGCGCGGGCTCAGCCACAACCTCGATTTTGCCAAGGGCGGCGCGGTGGCGGAGCGGCTGTTCCAGACCTACAACGCGATGATCCTGGCGAGCCACAGGGCGTTCGGCCGCCCGCAGGCGCGCGCGAGCTTCGGGCGCATCGTCGCAGGGTTGACCGAGCTTCGGGAGGCCTGGGAATTCGTCGACACGACAATGCGTGGCGGCGGGGTAGCGCCGGCCGATTCGGCGCGCAACGGCTGAGGCGGCGGTGCTCTCCGATGCGGGGCGGTGGGCGACGATTTCGGCCCCCGCCTCGATGGCTTCCGTAATGGTCCGAGCCGTTTTGGCGCCAAAGCGGCCTCGAAACCGGTTTCCGACGCGCGTGCAATGCTTTATGACGGGCCGGACCATGGCGGGACCGGCAGGCGATGGACGTCACCGAGTTTGAGGAACTGATCGACCGGCTGGGCGAGGATCTCTCGCTCTGGCCCGACGATCGGCGCGTGCCTGCCGAAGAGCTGCTGGCGCGCTCGACCGCAGCGCAAGCGCTGCTGGAAGAGGCGCGGACCTTGCGCCGCGCGCTCGCGGCCCCGGCGGTCCGCGCGCCCGCAGGCCTCGCCGACCGCATCGTCGCCGCCGCGGCCAGGATGAAGGACGACTCCGCCGAGCCGCGCACGGAAGGTGAGACGGCGGAGAGCTGAGCGGCTTCTTATCGAGATCGTCGCTTCTTCGCCTCTCCCCGCAAGCGGGGCGAGGGAGTGCACCGCCATCGCCGAAAAAAATATAGACCTGACATCATCGTTTTCTAACGCGTGCACGCGGCAGATTTTGCCGTGTCGAAAGCCGTTTTCGCGCGCGTGAATCGCCGCCTGAATCCGCGCGCCCAACCGTTTCATCAGCACACAGATTTCAAGCGCGCCGACCAGCATCTGGTTGCCGGCAGCGCGTGAAGCCGGAGTTTCTGATGACCGTTTCCGCCGTGAGTTCCGCAACGACCGCGACCACCACGACATCGTTGTCGTCGAGCACGTCGTCCTCGTCGTCGCTGACGTCGAGCGACTTCCTCAGCCTGCTGATCAGCGAGCTTCAGAACCAGGATCCGCTGAACGCGACCTCGACCACCGACTTCATCAATCAGCTCACCTCCTACGCCAATTTCACCCAGCAGCAGTCGATCAACTCCAACATGTCGTCGCTGGCGAGCTCGTTCTCGAGCCTCGTGACGCTGAATTCGGTGAACTATATCGGCCACACCGTCGAGGCGAAGACCGACACATCGACGCTGAGCAACGGTTCGGCGACCTTCGGCTACTCGCTGTCTTCGGCCGCATCGGACGTCTCGATCAGCATCTCGGACTCCTCGGGCAACGTCGTCTACAACGGCACCGGCACGGGGAATTCCGGTTCCAACAGCTTCACCTGGGACGGCAAGGATTCCAGCGGAAATCAGCTCTCCGATGGCGGCCAGTACACGATCTCGGTGACCGCGACCGACAGCGCCGGCAACTCGGTGCTCAACTACACCACCGTCACCGGCACGGTGACCGGCATCGACACCTCGACCTCCACGCCCTCGCTCACGGTGAACGGCGTCGCAGTCAGCGCCGCGAGCATTCTCGGCGTCACGTCCTGATCCCGCTTCCAGATCTCCTCGGAGTTTCATCATGAGTCTCACCGGCGCATTGTCTTCGGCGATCTCGGCGCTCAGCGCCCAGAGCCAGTCCCTGTCGATGATCAGCGACAACATCGCCAATTCCGACACGACCGGCTACAAGACGACGTCGGCCATGTTCGACGCGCTGGTAACGGCCTCTAGCAACACGACGTCCTACGCCTCCGGCGGTGTCACCGTCTCGGGCCGCGCCAACATCACCCAGCAGGGCTTGCTCGCCGCGACCTCCAACGCCACCGACGTTGCGATCCAGGGCTCGGGCTTCTTCGTGGTGACCGATGCCACGTCCGGCGGCACCGTCGCCTACACCCGCAACGGCGCCTTCACGATCAACAATGCCGGCTATCTCGAGAACAACGGCTATTACCTCGAGGGCTGGCGCACCGACGCGGACGGCAATGTCGTCGGAAGTGAATCGGCGAGCAATCTCGGAGCGATCAACACCCAGGTCGCCTCGACCAGCGGCAGCGCGACCACCAAGACCACGATTGCAGCGAACCTGCCGTCGGATGCCGCGACCGGCGATACCTACACCAGCTCGATGACGGTCTACGATTCGCTCGGTGCCGCGAACACGATGCAGATCACCTGGAGCAAGACCGGCACCAACACCTGGTCCGCCAGTTTCGCCAATCCGACGTCCGCTTCGGACACGACGACTGCGACAGGCACGGCCTCGGGCACGGTCGACATCACCTTCAACAGCGACGGATCGCTCGCCAGCACCAGCCCCGATCCCGCGACCGTCTCGATCACGGGCTGGACCGATGGCGCCGCCGACAGCACCATCACCATGGCGCTCGGTACGGCAGGCAAGACCGACGGACTGACCCAGTATGCCTCTGGCGAGACCACCCCGTCGGTCAACGTCACCAGCATCGATTCGGACGGCCTGTCCTACGGCAAGCTGTCCAGCATCTCGATCGGCAAGAACGGCGTCGTCGACGCCACCTATTCCAACGGCCAGACCATTGCGATCTACAAGATCGCGGTCGCGACCTTCGCCGATTCCAACGGGCTCGCCGCGTCCAGCAACGGCATCTATTCGGCGACGGTGACTTCCGGCAACGCCGCCTTGCAGGCCTCAGGCGAGAACGGCGCGGGCACGGTCTACGGCAGCGAGCTGGAATCGTCGACCACCGACACCTCCAGCCAGTTCTCGAGCATGATCTCGGCGCAGCAGGCCTATTCCGCCGCCTCCCAGGTCATCTCCACCGTCAACAAGATGTACGACACCCTGATCTCGGCGATGAGGTGAGTGATGCTCGGCGAAACGGCAAACGCAGCCGGGGGGGTGCTGCTGCTGCGGCTGCGGCGGCTCCTGGCCCGGGCCGGGGCCGTCAAGAGCGCCGATCGCAGGGAATTGCTCGCGCTGCTCGATGACCTCGAGACGACAAGGGGCGACCTCCTGCGCGAATGCGCGGAGATCGAAGGACAGATGAAGCAGGCCACGGCCAGAACGAATGCGATCGGTGCCTACTTGCGCAACTCGCAAGTCGGCCGCGGCAAACCGCATCATTAGAAGAAGGCGAAAACGATGAGCGCAGCCCAGGCCAAGATGATCAATCCCGCGAATGGGGACGTCCGGATCAAGGCGCTGATCGCCTTGATCGACACGCTGACCGCGCTGGTCGCGGAGGAGAATGCGGAACTGGCCAAAGGCCTGCCGGCCTCGCGCCTGAAGCAGGTCGACGAGAAGAACCGGCTGGCGGAGATCTTCGAGCGGACCGTTGCCGAGTGCGCTTCCGGCACGACCAGCCTGACCGTGCGGGACCGGATGCTGCGCGAGCAGCTGCTGGAGCGGATCCTGAAGCTGCGCGTCGCCATGGACGAGAATTTGCTGCGCTTGCGCGCGGCGATCGAAGCCAGCAACCGCCGGATCGAGGCGGTGATGCAGGCGATCCGCGAGCAGATCGCGGCGGTGTCGCCCTATGGCGCCTCCGCCCGTCTCGCCGCGCGCGCCGTGTCCAGCGGCACCAGCCGCAGCGCCTGACCGAGCAAGGGAGCCCGCCGTGTCACTCGATGTCGCACGATCGATCGCCTTCAGCGGGCTGTCGGCCACGTCCGTGCAGATCAGCGTGACGTCGTCGAACATCTCGAACGCCGACACGACGGGCTACACCGCGAAGACCGCGAACCAGTCGAGCAGCGTCACCAACGGCGTCGGTACCGGCGTCGCGGTGACGGGTATCACCTCGACGGTCGACAAGCTGCTGCTGAAGTCGCTGATCTCGGCGACATCCGAGCTCGGATCCGCCGACACCACGAATACCTACCTGACGTCGCTGGGCAAGCTCTACGGCTCGACGAGCAGCAGTGACAGCTCGTCAACCGGGACCTCGCTCGCCAACAGCATCGCCTCGCTGGAATCGGCGCTGTCGTCGCTGGCGAGCACGCCCAGCAGTGCCTCGCTGCAATCGAACGTCGTCAGCGCGCTCGACGACGTCGCGAGCCAGTTGCGGGAGACCTCGAGCAGCATCCAGAAGCTCCGCGCCGACGCCGACCAGGACATCGCGTCCGCGATCGACGACGTCAATACCGACCTGCAGCAGATCGCGGATCTGAACGCGCAGATCAAGCAGACGGCTGCGACCGGACAGTCGACAGCGGACCTCGAGGACCAGCGCAACACCGCGCTGCAGGATCTCGCCTCGAAGATGAACATCAACTACTTCACCGCCTCGAACGGCGATATCCAGATCTATACCAAGTCCGGCCAGGCGCTGGTCGACAGCTCCGCGCATGCGATCAGCTATGCGGCGGCGGCCAATGTGACGGCGTCGACCACGTATACCGCAGGTTCCTCGTCGAGCGGCTTCAGCGCGATCACGGTGAACGGCGTCGACATCACTTCGCAGATATCGGGTGGCGACATCGGCGCGCTCATCACGCTGCGCGACGAGACGCTGCCGGATGCGCAGTCCCAGCTCGACCAGCTCGCCCAGCAGCTGGCATCAGTGATGAACGGCGTCTCGAACAGCGCCTCGGCGATGCCGGCGCCGACGAGCCTGACCGGCACGGCCAGCGTCAGCAGCGGCACGGCGCTGTCCGCCACCGGAACGGTGCGCATCGCCGTCACCGACCAGAGCGGCAATCTGGTCTCGTATGGCGATCTCGACCTGTCGTCCTATTCTACCGTCGGCGATCTCGTCACCGCCATCAACGGCATTTCCGGATTGTCGGCGTCGGTCGATGCCGACGGCCATCTCGCGATCACGGCGACAGGCTCGGGCAACGGTGTCGCCATCAACGAGATGACGAGCTCGGTCGGAGCATCAAACGAGGGGTTTTCGGACTATTTCGGCCTCAACGACCTCGTGGCCGGAACGAGCGCTGCGGATATCGCGGTCAACCCCAAGATCCTGTCGGGGACGAACGAGATCCAGCTCGCGACGCTGGATTCCTCGTCGAGCCTGACCGTCGGCAGCAGCGTGCTGTCGTCGGGCTCGGCCAGCGTGGTCAACGCCTTCTACGATGCGCTGACGGTGTCCCGATCCTTCGCGTCCACCGGGGGGCTGGCTGCGACCACCGGCTCCCTGGCCGATTACGCCTCGGCCATCGTGTCGGATGTCGCCAGCAAGGCGTCGCAGGCGTCGACCACCTACACGGCAAAGGAAACCGCGCAGTCGACCTATGCCAACTCGTTGTCCTCGCAATCCGGCGTCAACCTCGACGAGGAATCCGCCAAGCTCAGCACGCTTCAGAACAAATATACCGCGGCATCCGCGCTGATCCAGGCGATCAATACGATGTATTCGGCGCTGCTCTCCGCCGTTCAGTCCTAGCGGCCGGGAGGCACGCTCATGGTCGCGATGCGGGTTGCCACCTTCGCACAGTCGAACAGGATGATCGCCGACGCGATGCGCGTGGAGTCGGTCATGGCCAACAAGCAGATCCAGGAATCGACGGGGGTGATCTCGACCGATTTCGGCGGTTACGGCTCGGACGCGCAGCACGTCGTCAATCTCCAGGTCTCGGTGACGCGGGCGCAGTCCTATGTCGATGCCGCCACGCTCGCCGACAGCAAGATCCAGGTGATGTATTCGGCGATCGGGTCGATGACTGACATTCTCACCCAGCTGCGCTCCCAGCTCAGCGCGGCCTCCACCGGCAGCTCGACAGAGTCCAATTCGGTGATCACCACCGCCCAGCAGATGTTGCAGGAGATGGGCTCGCTGATGAACACGCAGTATGACGGCCAATATGTGTTCGCCGGAGGCAAGACCGATACGGCGCCGGTCGATCTGACGAGCTTCGCCTCCGGCACCGGATCCACCACCGCGACCGACACCAGCTACTACGGGGGCGACGACGAGATCGCCGCGGTTCGGGTTGCCTCGGATGAGACGGTGTCGTACGGCGTCACCGCGGACAATTCGGCGTTCGAAGAGGTGATGCGGGTCCTGAAATTCGTGGCCAACAGCACCGCGCTGTCGTCCTCGGACATTTCCAGCGCGCTCGATCTCGCCGGCACGGCGCTCGACGATACCGCGGCGGTGCAGGCGCGGCTCTCGAATGCGGCGTCCTCGATCGAGACGGCGAGTGCCCGCCAGACCGACTACAAGAGCTATGCCGAGACGCTGTCCAATGACCTTACCGGCGTCGATGTCGCCGCCATCACGGCACAGCTGTCGACCTACCAGGCGCAGCTCACCGCGTCCTATTCGGCGCTCGCCAAGATCCTGAGCATCAATCTGGCGAGCTATTTAAAGTAGGCTCAACATACTCGGTGTCATTCCCCGCGAAGGCGGGGAATCCAGTACGCCGCGGCTTCTCGATTCTGTCACCGTTGTCTCTGGAATACTGGATGCCCCGCCTACGCGGGGCATGACGGCGCGTGTGTGGATGCCGCTCGCCGGACGTTACTCCGCGGCGATCCGCTCCATTGCCATGGCGCGCAGCCTGGCGCGTTGGATCTTCACGCCGTTGGCGCTGTCGGTGACGGGGAAGGCATCCACGAGATAGATCCGCGCCGGCACCTTGTAACCGGCGAGCCGCTCGCGCAGATGCGCGATCAGCGTCTCCTGCATCGGTGGCTCCCCTGCCGGGATCACGAAGGCGACGCAGCGCGCCTGGCCCTTCAGATCGACCGCGACCACCTGGGCGTCGGCGACGCCGGCATAGGATTTGAGCTCGTCCTCGATCTCCCCGGGCGCGACGAGGAAGCCGCCGAGCCGCATGGCATCGCCGGCGCGGGTCTCGTAGACGAAAGAGCCGTTGCCGCGCAGCCGGCCGATGTCACCGGTGCGAAAGAACCCGTCCGCGGTGATCGCATCACGCGTCGCATCCGGATTGTTGAAATAACCGAGGAAGCGTGACGGCGCGCTGATCTCGATCTCGCCGGACACGCCTTCGGCCGCAAGCTCGCCGGTCTCGGCATCGCGCACGCGCACGATTGCGTCGGGTGACATCGGCCAGCCGCCGCCCTCGATGCGGTCGGCGAAGGCATCGCCAGGCTGCGCGATCGAGAACAAGGCCTGGACCTCGCTCGACCCGTAGAGGCCGAACAGCGGCAGGCCGCGCGCCTCGGCGTCCACAGCCAGCTCGCGCCAGCCGGGCTGGAACGCGGCGAAGCCGCAGAGCTCGAGATGCGGGAAAGGGCGCGGCGCCTCGGTGAGGGCGAGGATGCGGCGGAACATCTCGTCGGAGCCGAACGAATGCGAGATCTTGTTCTCGCTCAGGATCTTCAGCGCCGATGTCGCCTCGAAGGCGTCAAGCACATGAACGGTTGCGCCGGCTGCGACGAAACCGAGCAGGCTCGTCATGCCGAAGGTGCCGCAGAACGGCAGCATGGCCAGCAGGGAATGACGCTGCGGGTCGAACTGAAGCGCCTTGGCGACGGAAGCGGCGTGGCCCGCAAGCGTCCGCTGCGAATGCGCCACGAGCTTCGGCCCCTTGGTGGTGCCTGATGTCGTGTAGAGCAGCACCGGCAGGTCGATGTCGTCCTGCGTCGGCGGCGCCGGCGGGTAGGGCGTGTCGAACGCATCGAAGCGGACGCAGGGCCAATGCGCCGGGACCGCGTCGGCTCCGACCACCGCGAGCTTCTTCAGCGCGGGCACCACGTCCTTGGCAACGTCGGCGAGGATCGCGGCAAAGTCGATCGCGCGGAACGCGGCCTCGACCACCATCAGCCTGGCGCCGGACAAGCGAAGCAGATGCGCGACCTCCGCACTGCGATAGCGCGTGTTGACGGCCGCGACGATCGCACCAAGGCGGGCGGCGGCGAACAGCAGCGCGAGCCATTCGATCCGGTTGACCAGCCAGACCGCGACCACGTCGCCCTTGCCGATGCCTTGCCCCGCAAGCCAGGCCGCGGTCTGCTCGACCTTTGCAGCGAATTCCGCGCGCGAGATCGGTGTGCCGTCGAATACGAAGGCGGGATCGGTGGACTCTGACCGGAGCAGCGATTGCAGCGAAAACGTGTTGGCACTCATGGCAAGCGGAGTAACCCGATCTTGCGGACCTGTCTACTTGGTGCCGAACATGCGGTCGCCGGCATCGCCCAGGCCGGGCACGATGTAGCCGTGGTCGTTGAGCCGCTCGTCGATCGCTGCGGTCCAGATTGGCACGTCGGGGTGTTCGCTCTCGAACTGCGCGATGCCTTCGGGCGCGGCGAGAAGGCAGACGAAGCGGATGTCGCGGGCGCCACGGGCCTTGAGCAGGGAGGCGCCGGCGCAGGCCGAATTGCCGGTCGCCAGCATCGGGTCCATCAGGATCACGGTGCGATCGGACAGGTCCTGCGGCGCCTTGAAGTAATATTCCACGGCCTGCAATGTCTCGGGGTCGCGGTAGAGGCCGATATGGGCGATGCGGGCCGAGGGCATCAGCGCCAGCATGCCGTCGAGAAAGCCGACGCCGGCGCGCAGGATCGGCGCCAGCGTGAGCTTCTTGCCGGCGATCTTGGGCGCCCGCATCGGCGCGATCGGCGTCTCGATCTCGACCAGCTCCAGCGGCAAATCGCGCGTCACCTCGTAGGCGAGCAGCATCCCGATCTCGTTCAGGATCTCGCGAAAGCTCTTGGTCGAGCGGTCCTTCTCCCGCATCAGGGAGAGCTTATGCTGGACCAGAGGGTGGGCGACGACGTTGACGTTGCTGCTGGTGCTCATGAAACCGATCTACACGGTTCCCTCGAATTGCGCCAGATCGGCCGGGCCTTTTCCGAAGGGACGGCGGGTCTCAGCCGGGCCTCACCACCGCGCTGCGGGCCCGGTTGCTCGCCGCATAGGCAGCCGTGGTCAACTCGCGGTCGATCGCCGCGCGCATCGCGTCCATCGCGGGCTGGCGCAGGCGCTGTTTCGCGGTCGCATGCGACGGCTTGTGGATCGCGCGCAAGGCGGCGATAGTCTCGGCAAGGGCGGCCTCGATGGCCTCCGGCGCAACCACGCGATCCAGGAAGCCGGCGGTCAGCGCTTCCTCGGGCTCGTACATTTCACCGAGCGTGGCGGTGCGGCTGAGCCAGGCCGCATGCAGGCGGCTGCGCGCCAGCTCGATGGCAAAGCTCGGCGGCGCAATGCCGATCGCGACCTCGTTCAGCCCCATGCGATGCGGCCCGCGCGCGCCCAGCCTGACGTCGCAGGCGAGCAGCAGGAACGTTCCCATCGGGAAGGCGTGGCCTTCCATCACGCCGACCGTCGGATGCGGAAATGACATCAAGCGCAAGGCAAGCTCGGCGCCGGCGCGAACCATCTCGAGGCTCTTGGCGGCGTCGCCAGAGGCGAACACCTTGAGGTCGAAGCCGGCCGAGAAGATGCCCGGCCTGGCCGAGCGCAACACCACGATCTCGGCTTCCTTTTCGGCCCGATCGAAGGCGGCGCCGATCGCGGCCAGCATCGCTGTCGACATCACATTGACCTTGCCGTCGTCGAGCCCGATCTGCGCGACGCCCGACGTCACTTCGAAGCTCACTCTCATTGCCATTTGCCTCTCCTGTTCATGGACGAGGCTTGACTGTCGGAGGCTGATGTAGACCAATCAATATAATTTCGAGCGAAGGGGACAACGCCATGCCGGCCGTGCCAAAGCACCGTCAGCCCATCATCAATGCCGCAGTGACGCTGTTCCGCCGCCAGGGATTTGCCCGAACCGGGCTGAACGACATCGTCGACGTCAGCGGTGCGCCGAAGGGATCGCTCTATCACTACTTTCCGGACGGCAAATCATCGATCGCGGTGGCGGCGGTGGAGGAGGCGGGCCGCCGCGTGGCGGCAACCGTCGCCAAGCTCGCGGAGGAGTGCGGCTCGACCGCCGACCTGTTGCGTGCCCATGCGAGACTATTGGCAGGCTGGATGCAGGGCTCCGGCTTCCGCAACGGCTGTCCGATCACGACCGTGCTGCTGGAGCTTGCGCCGCGCGAGCGCGCCGTCTCCGAGGCCGGTCGCAAGGCCTATGCGGCGCGGTTATCGCTCCTGCGCGACAAGCTGATGGCCGACGGGTTTTCCAGGCCGCGCGCGGAATCGCTCGCCGTGCTCTGCACGTCGGCGCTCCAGGGCGCGCTGATCCAGGCTCGCGTCGAGCGCAGCGGCCGTCCGATCGAGGTCACGGCGGCGGAACTGGCGCGGCTGATCGAGCGGGAAGCGAGGAACTAGACCCCGAGGCCGCGCGCGAGAAGCGTGATCACGAGCGTCAGAATCGCACCCCAGATCAGGCTCAACGTCATGGTCAGGATGGTCACCGTGACCATCTGCTCGAAATTTCCGTTGAGAAACGGCATGCTAGCCGTCCGGGGTCGGGTTCGCGGTGACGCGCATGCCGAGCAGCAATGTACCCATCAACGCGACCAGGATGGCAATCTTGAGCTCGATCATGCCGTTACCTCGTCGTGCGGGCCAGATGTCGCTTCGCCCCGTCCAGCCATCGTGCTGCCAGCGCAACCAGTGGGTTGCCCTGGTTCTCGATGTCGAGTTCGAAGCTCTCGGCGGGAAATACCAGCGCGCATCGCTCCGGCGCGCTTCGGCGGTTGGCGAAATCGATCGCGGAGCTCTCGAACAGGAAGAGACCGCCGGCGCGCCCCTTCGCCTCCCGCGCGACCCAGAGCCCGGCTCGGTTACGTCCGATGAAAAAAGCGGGAATGGCGGCGCTGACGACATCGGGGTCGAGTGGATTGAGTGCCGTTGCAACCTCGATTTCGGACGCCGTCGTTCGCTGCTCCGGCAGGCGGTGAACGGCTTGAAGGGCGATCGCGGCCATGGCGGCCTCCTCACACATCTGTAAGGTCATGACATGTGCCGCGCCGGTCAGGCGGGAAGACGCCAGACATAGATTGCGGTCCTCAGCGCGATCAGCGCGGTGAGCACGCTGCCCATCGAGAGCAGGGCAAGCGCTTGGAGCGCGACGCGCTTGAGCTGGACCTTGCGCGCCTCTGAGATGCGCATCGCGCGTTCGGCCCCCAACGGCCGGTCAAAACCATGTGTCAAAATCGACATCGCGGAAGTCCTTGTCCTTGGCGCAGCGAGACGCCGCTCCGATCTGCCGCCTATGATGTCCATCGTTGCGTAGGATTGCGAGATGAGCGCCGGCGCGCCCGCATAGGAATGTCATAAAGACGCCGATCCTCGCGGCGGCAACCCTCTGAAGAGACCTGGGTTCCGCTTCGGTCGCGCGTCCTGAGACGGCGCGGAATCCGAATGCGTGATCTCCATCGCTGCGGCAAAGGCGAGGCGCAACCGCGGCTCCTCGATCTGCTTGCAGAACCCCTCCAGCGTGTCCGCCGCGTTCTTCGGCTGCCCGCTGATGGCCGCGCAGAGCTGGGAGCTGGCTCGCCGGAAGAAGTGAAACGTCTCGTCCGTGCGCCGTCCCCCGAGGCGATCGAGCTCCGCCGCAAGTGCTGCGACGTTGAGCCTGTCGGCTTCGTCCCGCGTCACGGCAAAGCGCAGCAGCGCCAGCTTCCAGGCGTGGAGCAGTCTTTGAGATCCATCGGCGAGGCCAAGCATGCAATTCGGACGGGCTTGCCGCGTCAGGCTCCGACGCTGTCGATCAGTTCTTCGTCGGCGATCGCCGCGAATGCGCGCACTACGATTCTCTGCGCGGCTGCGTCCAGCGGCACGATCGGAAGACGGGTGGCGGCCGACATCAGGCCAAGGATGTTAAGGGCGTATTTCAGCGCGGCCGGGCTTTCCCTGGACAGGCAGGCGATGAGCGGGATCAGGCGCTTGTGCAGATAGCGGGCGGATTGCAACCGACCCTGCCTGAGATGTGAGAAGATCGTGCGGCAGAGATCCGGAGCGATGTTGGCGACCTCCGAAATCGCGCCGTCGCCGCCGTCCGTGATGCAAGCGAAGGCGGTGGTGTCTTCGCCCGAGAGAAAGCGAAAACCGGCCGGGAGGTTGCGGGACAGCCGCATTGGACGGGTGATGTCACCACTCCCGTCGCGCAGGCCTACGAATTGGCGCGACTCGACCAGGCGCAAAAGCGTCTCGTCGGCGAGCGGGCGCAGCGTGCGGGAAGGGTTATCGTGCAGGATCACGGGCAGTCCGATCGCGCCGGCGATGGTTCGGAAATGCGCGAGCATCCCCTCCTGCATCGGTTTGTTGTACGCGGGCACCACCGACATGACGGCATCCGCGCCAGCCGCTTCCGCGCGCCGCGCCAGTTCGGCGGCGCGGCTCGTTGCGTTTGAGACCGCGCCCGCGATGACGCGCACGCGGCCGCGGGCGACCTCGACCGCGGTACGAATCACGAGCTCCTGCTCGGCCGGCGAGAGCGTCGATGCCTCACCGGCCGTCTCGCAGACGACGATGGCGGGAACGCCGGCCGCGACTTGTCGCTCGCACAGTGCGGCGAACGCCTTGAGATCGACCGCATCTGCTGCGTCGAACGGGGTCGGCAGGTCCGGAATGAATCCGGTGAACCAGGCAGCGGGAGGGATAAGCATGGTTGTCGCCTGTGGGCGCCGGCTCAGGCGGCGCGCTGCGCGATGATGGTATTGGGGCTCTTGGCCATGTCGAGCTCGATCTCGCTCGGCAGCTCGACGATGGTCTCGGGATGCTGTCCGTTCTCGAACAGCGCATACTTGATCGCCTGCGCGCGGCTGACGAACAGGCCGCCATAGAGGCCGTTCTGTTCCTGAGCGATCCATTGCCCGCGGCGATTCCTGCCGATGAAGACAATGGTCGAAGGCGAGCTGCACGAGGGAGGTTCGACGAGTTTCACGGGTTTAATCCTTCTGAACGGCGCCAGCCTGGGGATGCATGTCCTTGCCGGCGTGCTCAATATCCTCAGTCGTGAATATGATTTCGAGGGCGGGCGCGCGGCGATCTCATAGGAACGATATAAAGCCGGAGGTGCGCCGTTCAGGCCGGATCATTGACGATGTGGACGAGTGCGAACAGCGCGCCGAAGGCGACAGCTTCATCCCAATGATTGAGTGTAGCCCCGAACAGGGGCTCCCGCCTGACCAGGCCGGCGAGCGCGCACAGGATGATCGACATCCAGAGCAGGACGGCGAGGCTCCGGCTAAAGCCGACGCTGCCGAATGCGGCAAAGCCGATGAGCAGCGCGAGGCGGACGGCGAAGCGCGCGATTGCGCGCGACGGGCTCAGCATGCGCGGAATGTCCGGAGCTTGCGGCATGGCCTTGGTCCGTTGGCCGCGTCTAGCCGAAATTGTCGCAGGCGACCGGCTCGTAAAGCTGATCCAGCACAGGACGGACGGAAGGGACGCTCGGGCGCGACACATCCGCTGCCAGCGCCCGCACCTCGAGGAATGCCGACAGCAGGGCGAGCGCGAGGTCGGCATGGTGGGCCTCGACCGCAGCGTCCAGCCAGTCCGGCAGCTCGCGCTCTCGTGACAGCGCGCAATGCCACTCGCCCTCGTCATAGGCGATGCGCCGGACCTGCCACATCGGCAGCTCCAGCTCCAGCAACGCCAGCGCGGCGTCGGTCCAGGCCTGAGCCTGGATCAACTGCGTCAGGCGCGCCGTCTTTTCATTCTGTCCGAGCAAAGGGAGGCGCCGGCATGCGCACGTGATAACGTCGAGCATCAGCGGCCGCGTCATCGCATCAGCATCGTGCAGCCGCTCGGCGAGCGAGAACGGATCATTTCGCCGAACAAGGTCGGTCATGGGAGGCCTCCTGGAGGTGGCGTCGGTCAGTCGGCCGGCGTCTCCAAGATGGCTGGAACGGCATTTGAAAACGAGATGACGACGGGGCGGGAGATATAGGGATTTCATAAATGGGGCGGGGCGCCATTCCTCCCGCCGTCCGGAGGGGGCAGCCAGACCTCCCGCCTCGAATACCTCCCGTCTGACCGCGCGAGCGGGGCGCTCTTTATGAGATTCCTATAACGTTGCCATAGCCTTCATCTCGAAAACCTATGTCAGCGCTGGCACCTCCATGCAGTGAAAATTCCGGGCAGGCGCCGCGGGACGCGGATCGCGCTTTTGGTCTGCCGCAAGAGTCCCGCCCGGAGACTACCGGATAGTTGCGCCGGGACTGAGCGCAATAAGGAGAATCCCATGATGGACATTCTGATGCTGGCGCTGGGCTTTGGCTTCTTCGCGCTCGCGATCGGCTACACCTACGCCTGCGAACGGCTGTGAAGGAGCGGACCATGATCTTCGATTATGCGCTCGCTAGTGCCGTCTCGTTCGGGCTGCTGGTCTATCTCACCTACGCGCTGCTGCGGCCCGAGCGGTTCTGACCCGTGCTGCTGATTGTCGAACTACTGCTGGCGGACGCCGTGCTCGTCGCCGGCCTGCTGGCGCTGCTCCTGCCGCTGCTGCGGCGGACACCAAGCTTGAAGGGTTGATTCCATGACTATGATCGGTTGGCTCCAGATCATTCTGTTCTGTGTCGTCATTGTCGCACTCACAAAGCCGCTGGGCTGGTACATGACGCGCGTGTTTGGCGGCGAGCGGACGTTCCTGTCGCCGGTGCTGCGGCCGATCGAGGCCGGCATCTATTGGGTCTCCGGCGTCGACGAGAAGCGCGAACAGCACTGGCTGACCTACACGGTCGCCATGCTGCTGTTTCATGTCGGCGGTTTCCTTGTCATTTACGGCGTGATGCGGCTTCAGGCCGTGTTGCCGTTCAATCCCGCTGGACAAGGCGCGGTTGCCGAAGATCTTTCCTTCAACACTGCGGTCTCCTTCATCACCAACACCAACTGGCAGAACTACGGCGGCGAAAGCACGCTGTCCTATCTGACCCAGATGGTCGGCCTGACGCATCAGAACTTCCTGTCCGCGGCAACTGGCATCGCGCTGGCGATGGCGCTGATCCGCGGCTTCTCGCGCGCCTCGATGCGCACCGTCGGCAATTTCTGGGTCGACGTGACCCGTTGCACTCTTTATATCCTGCTGCCGATCTGCATCGTCTACGCGCTGTTCCTGGTCTGGCAGGGCATGCCGCAGACGCTCGGCGAATATGTCGAGGCGACCACGCTCGAAGGCGCCAAGCAGACCATCGCGGTCGGCCCGGTCGCTTCCCAGGTCGCGATCAAGATGCTCGGCACCAATGGCGGCGGCTTCTTCAACGCCAACGCCGCGCATCCCTTCGAGAATCCCACCGCGCTATCGAATTTCGTGCAGATGCTGTCGATCTTCGCGCTCGGCGCCGCGCTCACCAACGTGTTCGGACGCATGGTCGGCAACCAGCGCCAGGGCTGGGCGATCCTCGCCGTGATGGGCCTGCTGTTCGTTGCCGGCGTCGGCGTCTGCTATTGGGCGGAAGCCAACGGCACCGCGACCATGCATGCGCTGGGCCTGACCGGCGGCAACATGGAGGGCAAGGAGGTCCGCTTCGGCATCGTCGCGTCCTCGCTGTTCGCCGTCATCACCACCGCTGCCTCCTGCGGCGCGGTCAACGCCATGCATGACAGCTTCACCGCGCTCGGCGGCATGATCCCGCTGATCAACATGCAGCTCGGCGAGATCATCGTCGGCGGCGTCGGCGCCGGCATGTACGGCATGCTGCTGTTCGTCATCCTCGCGATCTTCGTCGCGGGCCTGATGGTCGGCCGCACCCCGGAATATGTCGGCAAGAAGATCGAGGCGCGCGAGGTCAAGATGGCGATGCTCGCCATTCTCGTCCTGCCGCTGATGATTCTCGGCTGGACCGCCGTCGGCGTGGTCTACCCGGCGGCAGTCGCCTCCATGGCGAATGCCGGACCGCACGGCTTCACGGAAGTGCTGTACGCCTTCACCTCGGGGACGGCCAACAACGGCTCGGCCTTCGCGGGCCTCACCGGCAACACCTTCTTCTACAATCTCACGCTCGCAAGCGCGATGTTCGTCGGCCGCTTTTTCATGATCGTCCCGGCCATGGCGATCGCAGGCTCGCTCGCGGCGAAGAAATCGATCCCACCGTCCATGGGTACGTTCCCGACCACGGGCGGCCTGTTCGTCGGCTTGGTCGTCGGCGTCATCCTGATCATGGGCGGCCTGACCTTCTTCCCGGCGCTCGCGCTCGGCCCGATCGTCGAGCACCTGGCGATGAACGCCGGCAACCTGTTCTGATTGTCTGGAGTGACTTCCATGGATACGACCCAAACGCAAAAACGTGCGCCGATGTCGGCAATGCTCGATCCCAAGATCGTGCTGCCCGCAATCCGCGCCTCCTTCACCAAGCTCGATCCGCGCCTGATGATCAAGAACCCCGTGATGTTCGTGGTCGAGGTCGTCGCTGCGCTGACCACATTGATCTTCCTGCGCGACGTCGTCAGCGGCGGCGCCAGCCTCGGCTTTACCTTCCAGATCATCGTCTGGCTCTGGTTCACGGTGCTGTTCGCCAATTTCGCCGAAGCGGTGGCGGAAGGCCGTGGCAAGGCGCAAGCCGAGACGCTGCGCAAGACCCGTACCGAGAGCCAGGCCAAGCTCCTGACCGGGGCCGGGCAGGCCTTCAATCTCGTGCCGGGCACCAGCCTCAAGGTCGGCGACGTCGTGCTGGTCGAGGCCGGCGACACGATTCCCTCCGACGGTGAGGTGATCGAGGGCGTCGCCTCGGTCAACGAAGCCGCCATCACCGGCGAGTCCGCGCCCGTCATTCGTGAATCCGGCGGCGACCGGTCTGCCGTCACCGGCGGCACGCAGGTGCTGTCGGACTGGATCCGCGTCCGCATCACGGCGGCCCAGGGGTCGACCTTCATCGACCGCATGATCAAGCTGGTCGAAGGCGCCGAGCGGCAGAAGACGCCGAACGAGATCGCGCTCAACATCCTGCTGGCCGGCCTCACGATCATCTTCGTGTTCGCCACCGTCACCATTCCGAGCTATGCGGCCTATGCCGGCGGCTCGATCTCGGTGATCGTGCTGGTCGCGCTGTTCGTGACACTGATCCCGACCACGATCGGCGCGCTTTTGTCTGCCATCGGCATCGCCGGCATGGACCGCCTGGTGCGTTTCAACGTGCTGGCGATGTCCGGCCGCGCGGTCGAGGCTGCCGGTGACGTCGACACGCTGCTGCTCGACAAGACCGGCACCATCACGCTCGGCAACCGGCAGGCCACCGCGTTCCGTCCCGTGCGCGGCGTCACCGAGCAGGAGCTGGCGGACGCCGCCCAGCTCGCCTCGCTCGCCGATGAGACCCCCGAGGGCCGCTCCATCGTCGTGCTTGCCAAGGAGAAGCACGGCATCCGCGGCCGCGACATGGCCGAGCTTGGCGCTACCTTCATCCCGTTCACGGCGCAGACCCGCATGAGCGGCGTCGATGCCGGCGGCTCGTCGGTGCGCAAGGGTGCGGTCGACGCCATGCTGAATTATGTCGGCGGCGGTGCGCCGACCGCGGTCGCTTCCGGCAACACGGCGCGGGCGATGCAGCCTGCGGCGCTCTCCGAACTCGGCCGCGAGATCCAGGCCATTGCCGACGACGTGTCGAAGTCCGGCGGCACGCCGCTGGCGGTCGCCAGGGACGGCAAGCTGCTCGGGATCGTCCAACTCAAGGACATCGTCAAGGGCGGCATCCGCGAGCGCTTCGCCGAGCTGCGCCGCATGGGCATCCGCACCATCATGATCACCGGCGACAATCCGATGACGGCGGCTGCGATCGCGGCGGAGGCCGGCGTCGACGATTTCCTGGCGCAGGCCACTCCCGAGGACAAGCTCAAGCTGATCCGCGACGAGCAGGCCAAGGGCAAGCTGGTCGCTATGTGCGGCGACGGCACCAACGACGCGCCGGCGCTGGCCCAGGCCGATGTCGGTGTCGCCATGAACACCGGCACGCAGGCCGCCCGCGAGGCCGGCAACATGGTCGACCTCGACTCCAACCCCACGAAGCTGATCGAGGTGGTCGAGATCGGCAAGCAGCTCTTGATGACGCGCGGCGCGCTGACGACGTTCTCGATCGCCAACGACGTCGCCAAATACTTCGCGATCATCCCGGCGATGTTCCTGGCGTTCTATCCGCAGCTCAACGTGCTGAACGTGATGAACCTGTCGAGCCCGCAGAGCGCCATCCTGTCGGCGATCATCTTCAACGCGCTGATCATCATCGCGCTGATCCCGCTGGCGCTGAAAGGCGTGGCCTATCGCGCCGTCGGCGCCGGCGCGCTGCTCCGCCGCAACCTCTTGATCTACGGCCTCGGCGGCATCGTCATTCCCTTCATCGGTATCAAGGCGATCGATCTCGTCGTCACCGCCTTGCACCTGGCTTGACCCCGTCATTGCGAGCGCAACGAAGCAATCCAGAAATGCCGCCTCGGCCGACAGACTGGATCGCTTCGTCGCTTCGCTCCTCGCAATGATGAAGAAATCGGAGACCTAACATGCTCAGAGAAATCCGCCCCGCCATCGTCCTCCTGCTGGTGCTCACCGCCATCACGGGCCTGGCCTATCCCCTGGCGATGACCGCCATCGCCGGCGCACTGTTTCCTTCGCAGGCGCAAGGCAGCCTGATCGAGAAGGACGGCAAGGTCGTCGGCTCCGCCCTGATCGGGCAGGAATTCAAGGACGACAAATACTTCCACGGCCGCCTGTCGGCGACGCTGGCCCCGGACCCCAATGATTCCTCCAAGACGGTCCCGGCGCCCTACAACGCCGCCAATTCGGGCGGCTCCAATCTCGGCCCGACCAGCAAGGCGCTGGCCGACCGGCTGAAGGAGGATGTGGACAAGCTGAAGGCCGAGAACCCGAACGCCGCGGTCCCGGTCGACCTCGTGACCACCTCGGCCAGCGGCCTTGATCCCGACATCTCGCCAGAAGCGGCGCAATTCCAGGTGCCGCGGGTGGCGAAGGCGCGGAATCTGCCCGAAGACACCGTGAGGCAGCTTGTGGCTTCCAGCGTTCAGGGCCGCATGCTCGGCCTGCTCGGCGAACCCAGGGTTAACGTTCTGGCGCTGAATCTCGCGCTGGATCGTGCGTCGGCGAAGTAGCGGTCTAGGCTGGGAATGCCCGGATGATTATATTGGCCTGATGGTTCAACAGCGCCGCGATTCCGAACAACGTCCGTCGCCGGAGGCGCTGCTGGAGGCAGCGCGCCGGGAGGAGAGCGCCAGCGGCAAGTTGAAGATCTTCGTTGGCGCCGCGCCGGGCGTCGGCAAGACCTATGAGATGCTGCAAAGCGCCCACGCCAAGCGCAAAGCCGGCATCGACGTCGTGGTCGGCTTCGTCGAGACCCACGGCCGCGCCGAGACCGAGGCGCTGGTGCGCGGGCTCGAAGTGGTCCCGCGCAAGCGGCTGGAGTACCGCGGCCAGGTCGTCGAGGAGATGGATCTCGATGCGGTGATCGCCCGGCGGCCGGGCATCGCACTGGTCGACGAGCTTGCCCACACCAATGCCGCCGGCAGCCGCCACCCCAAGCGTTATCTCGACGTCGAGGAGCTGCTGTCCCACGGCATTGACGTCTATACCGCCGTCAACATCCAGCACATCGAGAGCCTGAACGACGTCGTCGCCCAGATCACCCATGTCCGGGTGCGCGAGACCGTGCCCGATTCCGTGTTCGACCGCGCCGACGCCATCGAGCTGATCGATCTCACGCCCGACGATCTCATTCAGCGGCTGAAGGAGGGCAAGGTCTATGTGCCCAAGCAGGCCGAGCGGGCGCTGGAGCACTATTTCTCGCCGGGCAATCTGACCGCGCTGCGCGAGCTCGCTTTGCGGCGAACCGCCGAGCGGGTCGACGAGCAGCTGCTCAACCATATGCAGGCAAATGCCATCGCGGGCCCCTGGGCCGCAGGCGAGCGCATCCTGGTCTGCGTCAGCGAGGACCCGCGCGCGGCCGGCCTCGTGCGCTACACCAAGCGGCTGGCCGACCGGCTGCACGCGCCGTTCACCGCGATCTCGATCGAGACGCGGCGATCCCTGCAATTGTCCGATGAGCAGCGCGACCGGCTGGCCGACACGCTGCGGCTCGCGGAATCGCTCGGCGGTGAAGCGCTGACGATTCCCGCGGTCGGCCGCCGCATCGCCGACGACGTCGTCAATTTCGCGCAAGGCAACAACGTCACCCAGATCGTGATCGGCAAGTCGACACGCTCGCGCTGGTTCGAATTGACGCGCGGCTCGGTCGTGCATGATCTGGTGCGCCGTGCGGGTAATATCAGCGTTCACGTCATCCCCGGCGACGAGCTCCCGGGCGAGGAGGCGCCCAAGACTGCGGTGCAGACCGCAGCGCGTTCGGAGCCGTTCAACCCGTTGCCTTATCTGAAGGCGCTCGGGATCGTATTGATAGGCCTCGGCGCGGCGGAGCTGATCCAGCCCCGGTTCGGCATCGAGAACGTCGACCTCGTGCTGTTGACGGCGGTGGTGGCGGTCGCGGTCCGCTATGGACTATGGCCGTCGCTGCTTGCGACCGTCGCGGCTTCGCTCTGTTACAATTTCTTCTTCCTGCCGCCGATCTACACCTTCACGATCACCGATCCGACCAACGTCGCCGCCTTCGTGCTGTTCATGGTGGTGGCGATGATTGTCTCCAATGTCGCCGCGCGCGTACGCACCCAGGCCGATGCCGCCATCGGCCGGATCAGGATGTCCGAGCAGCTCTACGCCTTCAGCCGGAAGCTCGCGGGCACCGCGACGCTCGACGACGTGCTGTGGGCAACAGCCTACCAGATCGCGTTGATGCTGAAGGTCCGCGTCGTGCTGCTGCTGCCGGAAGACGGCCTGCTCACGGTGAAGTCGGGCTACCCGCCGGAAGACGATCTCGACCAGGCCGATCTCGCCGCCGCGAACTGGGCCTGGAGCAACGACCGCCCCGCCGGCCGTGGCTCGGATACGCTGCCGGGCGCAAAACGGCTGTTTCTGCCGATGCGCACCGGGCGTGGCCCGATCGGCGTGATCGGCATCGACAACGACCGCACCGGTCCGCTGCTGACACCGGACCAGCGCCGGCTGCTGGACGCGCTGGTCGACCAGGGCGCGCTGGCGATCGAGCGCGTGCTGCTGGTCGAGGACATGGACCGCGTCAAGCGCACCGTCGAATCCGAGCGCTTGCGTTCGGCGCTGTTGACCTCGATCTCGCACGATCTGAAGACGCCGCTGGCCTCGGTGCTGGGCGCGGCCTCGACCATGCGCGATCTCGCCGGCGCGCTCTCCGACACCGAGAAGCGCGACCTGCTCGCGACCGTGATCGACGAGTCCGAGCGGCTCAACCGTTTCATCGCGAACCTGCTCGACATGACCAAGCTCGAATCCGGAGCCATCGTGCCCAACACGGCGCTGCACGATCTCGGCGAGATCGTCGGCAGCGCGCTGCGGCGGGCGAGCAAGATCCTGACCGCCCATAAGGTGGAGCTGGTGCTGGCGGCCGATCTGCCGATGCTCCAGCTCGACGCCGTGCTGTTCGAGCAGGTGCTGTTCAATTTGCTCGATAATGCAGCCAAATATTCGCCGCCCGACACCACGATTGCGATCAAGAGCAAACGTGAGCGCGATCAGGTCGTGCTGGAGATTGCCGACGAGGGCGGCGGCATTCCGCCCGACGAGCTCGAGAGCGTGTTCGACAAGTTTTATCGCGCGCAGAAGGGCGATCACGTTCGCCCCGGCACGGGCCTCGGCCTTGCCATCTCGCGCGGCTTCGTCGAGGCGATGCGCGGCACGATCTCGGCCGCCAACCGCAGCGACCGCAGCGGCGCCGTTCTGACTGTCCGTCTTCCCGTTCCGGCAGAAAGCCGCGCATTGGATACCGCCGCATGAGCGCTGCCCCGATCAAGGTCTTGGTCATCGACGACGAGCCGCCGATCCGCAAATTGCTGCGGATGGGATTGACGACGCAGGGCTATGAAATCCTGGAAGCCTCGAACGGCAAGATGGCGCTGGAGAAGCTCGTCGAGGAGCCGGCGCTGATCATCCTCGATCTCGGCCTGCCCGACGTGCAGGGCCACGAATTGCTGCGCACCATCCGCTCCCGCAACGAAGCCGTGCCGATCGTGGTGCTGTCGAGCCGCGGCGACGAGGCCGGCAAGGTGCAGGCGCTCGACCTCGGCGCCGACGATTATCTGACCAAGCCGTTCGGTATGGAGGAGCTGCTGGCCCGCCTGCGCGCCGCGCTGCGCCACCAGCTCCAGGTTCAGGGCGAACGCCCGGTATTCCGCACCGGGGATCTCTCGGTCGATCTCGTCCGCCGTATCGTCAAGGTTGGCGAGCGCGACATCAAGCTGTCGCCGAAGGAATATGACCTGCTGCGCGTGCTGGTGCAGCACGCCGGCAAGGTGCTGACCCATCGCTTCCTGCTCAGGGAGCTCTGGGACGAGCTGACCGACGCGCAGTACTTGCGCGTCTATGTCCGCCAGCTCCGCCAGAAGATTGAAGCCGATCCGGAACGGCCGCAATACGTGCTCACCGAAACGGGGATCGGTTATCGGTTGAAGGCGGGGGATTAGGTCTCGCTGTCATTCCGGGGCGCGCCCCTTGGCACGAACCCGGAATCCATTTCTCCGCTCGTCGCATTCGGCATGATGGATTCCGGGTTCGAGGCTTCGCATCGCCCCGGAATGACGAGCTAACCCGCCTTCTTCTGCCGCGCCGTGGACCGGTGCGCCTTCTTTGCGGCTTGCCGCCGGCCGGTCGCCCGACGGGCATGCGACTTCGCTGCCGCCTGTTTCCCGCCGCGTCCCTTCAGGCTCTGCTTCAGCGCGTCCATCAGGTTGACGACGTTGCTCGGCCGCTCCTCGCGCTCCGGCAGCTCGATCTTCTTGCCGCTGGCCTTGCGCTTCACCAGCGCCTTCAGCGCGTTTTCGTATTCGTCCTTGAACTTGCCGGGGTCGAAATGCGCCGCCTTGGTCTGCAGGATGTGGCCGGCGAGCTCGACCATGTCCTTGGTGATCTTCGGGCTCTTGATGTCGTCGAAGAACTCATCCTCCTCGCGTAGCTCGTAGGGAAAGCGCAGCGTGGTGCCGAGCAGGCCCTTGCCCAGTGGCTCGATCGCCATGACGTGCTCGCGGTTGGTGAGCACGATCTTGGCGAGCGCCACGCGTTCCTGATCCTTCATGGCATCGCGGATCACCGCGAAGGCGTCGACCGCGGCCTTGCCGTCGGGCGCGATGTAATAGGGATGGTTGAGATAGCGCTGGTCGATCTCCTCGCTCGGCACGAAGCTCTCGATGTCGATGGTGTGGTTGCTCTCGATCTGGACGGCCTCGAGCTCCTCCGGCTCGATCTCGACATATTTGCCCTTGCGCAGCTCGTAGCCGCGGCCCTTCTGGTCGCTCTCGACGACATCGCCGGTCTCGGAATCGATCATCTGCTGCTTGAGCCGGTTTCCGGTTTCGCGATTGATCAGGTGAAACCGCGTCTTCTCGGCCGCCGTGGTCGCCGGATAAAGCACGACCGGACAGCTGACCAGCGACAGCTTCAACGTTCCCTTCCAATAGGCGCGCGGGGCCATTCCATTCTCCGGTGTTTCAAGGTGATTTGGAACCCCAACCGTCCCATGGGGTTTTGGTTCCGGATGGGACTTGGGCCGTGATAGGCTTGAATCCCCGAAAGAAAAGCGGGACTGGCCGTGCTGCAGAAACTCTCGACCTACCGAAAGAAGCGTGACTTCGAGAAGACGCCGGAGCCGTCGGGCAAGTCCGCCGTGGCGCCATCGAAGCAGCGGCGCTTCGTGATCCAGAAGCACGATGCGAGCCGGCTGCACTACGACCTCCGGCTCGAGTTCGACGGCGTGTTCAAGTCCTGGGCCGTGACCAAGGGACCTTCGCTCGATCCGCACGACAAGCGGCTGGCGGTCGAAGTGGAAGACCATCCGCTCGATTATGGCGATTTCGAAGGCACGATTCCGGAAGGGCAGTATGGCGGCGGCACGGTGATGCTGTGGGACCGCGGCACCTGGGAATCGGAAGACGCCGAGCGCGGCTTCAAGAAGGGCGATTTGAAGTTCACCCTGCACGGGGACAAGCTGCACGGCAGTTGGGTGCTGGTGCGCATGCGCAACGACCGCACCGGCGGCAAGCGCACCAACTGGCTGCTGATCAAGCATCGCGACGAACATGTCCGCGAGGGCAAGGACAACGACATCCTCGACGAGGACAGATCGGTGGCCTCCGGCCGGGCGATGGAAGAGATCGCCGAAGGCAAGGGCCGCGCGCCGAAACCGTTCATGCTGGCGAAGGGGGCCAAGACCAAGGCCGATGCGGTCTGGCAATCCAATCGCGCGGAGGAGACCAAAGGGCACACGGTCAAGCCGGCCCCCCGCACGGCGCTGAAGGCCCGGAAGTCGGCCAGGAAGAAGGCCACGACCGCGACGACCGCCAAAAAAGTCTCGGCGATACCGGACTTCGTGGCGCCGCAGCTCTGCACGTCGGTCGAGCGGCCGCCGGCCGGCGATGGCTGGTGCCACGAGATCAAGTTCGACGGCTACCGGGTGCAGCTTCGGGTCGAGGACGGCAACGCAACGCTGAAGACGCGCAAGGGCCTCGACTGGACCGACAAGTTCGTGGCGATCGCGAAAGAGGCGGGGTCGCTGCCGGACGGGATGATCGACGGCGAGATCGTCGCGCTCGACCACAATGGCGCGCCGAATTTCTCCTCGCTGCAGGCTGCGCTGTCGGATGGCAAGACCGAAGAGTTGATCTTCTTTGCCTTCGACCTGCTGTTCGCAGGAGGCCAGGATTACCGGCGTCTGCCGCTCGGCGAACGCAAAGCCCTGCTCAAGAAGCTACTGGAATCACGCAAGCGGAAATCGACCCAGATCCGCTATGTCGAGCATTTCGAGAGCGGCGGCGATGCGGTGCTGCAGTCGGCCTGCAAGCTCGAACTGGAAGGCGTGGTGTCGAAGAAGCTGGACGCGCCCTATCGCTCCGGCCGCACCGAGAGCTGGACCAAGGCCAAATGCCGCGCCGGCCATGAGGTTGTGATCGGCGGCTGGAAAACCACCAACGGCAAATTCCGCTCGCTGATGGCCGGCGTGCAGCGCGGCGATCATCTCGCTTTCGTCGGTATGGTCGGCACCGGCTTCGGCGCGGACAAGGTCAAGCGTCTGATGCCGTCGTTGAAGGCGATGGCGGCCAAGGAAAGCCCCTTCGGCGGCAAGAACGCGCCGAAGAAGACACGCGAGGTGCACTGGCTGAAGCCGGAGCTGGTTGCCGAAATCGAATTCGCCGGCTTCACCGCCGACGGCAATATCCGCCAGGCCGCATTCAAGGGCTTGCGGCAGGACAAGCCGGCTGAGGAGGTCGAGGCGGAAACGCCTGTCGACACTGAGCTTGCCGAGCCCAAAGCCGGCAGGCGCGTGGCGAAGACGGCCAAGCGATCGAAGGACGCCGGCACGGCGCAGGTGATGGGCGTCGTCATCTCCAAGCCCGACAAGGAGCTGTGGCCGGATGGCGGTGATGGCGAGGGCGTGACGAAGCTCGATCTCGCCCGTTATTTCGAAGCGGTCGGGACCTGGATGATCGAACATCTGAAGGGCCGCCCGTGCTCGATCGTGCGTGCGCCTGATGGCATCGGTGGCGAGACGTTCTTCCAGCGCCACGCCATGCAGGGCACCTCCAATTTGCTCGAGTTGGCCAAGGTCTCAGGCGATCGCAAGCCGTATTTGCAGATCGATCGCGTCGAAGGGCTCGCGGCTGTCGCGCAGATCGGCGGCGTCGAGTTGCACCCATGGAATTGCGCGCCTGATGCCTATGACACGCCGGGCCGGCTGGTGTTCGATCTCGATCCGGCGCCGGACGTCGCGTTTGCCGACGTCGTGGAGGCAGCCAAGGAAATGCGGCAGCGCCTGACCGACATCGGCATGGAGAGCTTCTGCAAGACCACGGGCGGCAAGGGCCTGCATGTCGTCGTGCCGCTGCGCCACGGCGCACGCGACAAGGTGAGCTGGAAGGAAGCCAAGGCCTTCGCGCAAGGCATTTGCCAGTGGATGGCCGACGACGATCCTGAGCGCTATCTGCTGAACATGTCGAAGAAGCTGCGGAAGGGAAAGATCTTCCTCGACTATCTCCGTAACGACCGGATGTCGACGGCGGTGGCGCCGTTGTCGCCGCGGGCGCGCGCAGGGGCGACGGTCTCGATGCCTGTTACCTGGGCCCAGGTGAAGAGCGATCTCGATCCAAAGCGCTACACGCTGCGGACCGTGCCGGGCTTGCTGCCGCGGTCGAAGGCGTGGGAGGGTTATGAGGACGCGGCCGCGTCGATCAAGGCGGCGATCACGAAGCTCGCGGGGAAGAAGTAGGGTGGGTCAGCTCGACGACGGCCGCGCAGCGTCGTCGCTGAGCGTAACCCACCACTTTCGTCTCCGCGGAAAGCAAAGAGGTGGGTTACGCCTTGCGGCTAACCCACCTTACAAGTCCTCGCCCTAGATCCGTCCCAGCAGCAGCAATATCAGCAGGATGACGATGACGAGCCCGAGGCCGCCGCCGCCGTAATAGCCGGTGCCATAGAACGGGCCGCCGCCGATGCCGCTGAAGCCGCCAAGCAAGGCGATGACGAGAATGATCAGAATGATCGTACCGATAGACATGCGAATCTCCTCCAGCCCTTCCTCAAAAGGGTCGTTGCAACCTGTCCCGTTGTGCGGGGGCAACTTGCCGCAGGTTTTAAAGTTCCCGCGATGAAACACGGCGCAGCGGCTCAACTTGCATGGAACCTTTATAGGGGCGCCCGGCATGACTATGTGAGGGATCAGTCACCGTAGGGCAGGGCCATGTCAGCACCGCTTGTCGTTTCCATTCCGCATCGCCTCGGCCGCGAGGAGGCGGTGCGCCGGCTCAAGACCGGGCTCGGCCGCGCCGCCGCCAGCATTCCCGTGATGCAGGTCGAGGAGGAGCGCTGGACCGGCGACAGCATGGCTTTTCGTATCCGCGCGATGGGGCAGGTCGCGACGGGGCAGGTCGATGTCGGCGACGACCACGTCAAGGTTCAAGTCGTGCTGCCCTGGCTGTTGCAGCGGTTTGCCGAGATGGCGCAGGCCACGATCAGGAAGCGCGGGCAGTTGCTGCTGACCAAGGACGGCGGAAAGTAATTTCAGGCGCGCACGCGCGGCCGCGCGGGCCGGATGGCATTTGCCGTCCGGGCCTCGATGACGGAGGCGGGAAAATCACGGAAGGCTTGCGCGAGCGGCAATTCGTTGCCGGCAAAGCCCGCCGCGGCATAGCCCGTGATATCGACGGTTGCGTCGAACCCTTCCCATTTGGGCCATTCCCGTCCGGCTTGCGAGAACGGCGCGAACTGACGCCCGACTGCGACGATCGCCGCGTTGCGGCCGTGGCGGCGGGCGAAGGCAATGACATGGTCGGCATGCGCACCGCGCACCGCCAGCGGCTGGTAGTCGCCCTGCGCGAAGACGTCGGCGAGCTCATTGCGCAGCTTGAGGAGGCGCCGTGTCCAGGCCAGCTTGATCCGGCCGTCCGGCCAGCTCTTGATCAGGCTGCTCCAGTCCGGATCGTCCAGCGAGCCTAACGCCGCGTGCCTTGCGGCAAAGTCGACCGGGCGACGGTTGTCGGGATCGACCAGCGACAGGTCCCAGAATTCCGTGCCCTGATAGAAGTCGGGCACGCCGGGCAGCGTCGCTTTCAGCGTGAGCTGGCTGAGGGAGTTCAACATGCCGAGCAGTGCGACGCGGCGGGCCAGCGTTTGCAGCGCCTCCAGGAATTCGCCTGACAGCGCGGGATCGAGGATCTTCTCGACGAAGCTCTTCACGCCGTTCTCATACGCCTCGTGCGGATTGAGCCAGCTGGTCTCTTCCTTGCCCTCGCGCGCGGCCTTCAGCGCATAGGCCTGGATGCGCTCCACGAAGCCGGCGTCGATCGTCTCGCCCAGCGGCCAGGCCCCGAGCAGCGTCTGGTAGAGCATGTATTCGAACGTCGCCGACGGCGCGCGGAAATTGCCCTGGAGCGCGAGGTGCGGCGCGTTCAACACCTTCCAACGCGACACCGCGCTGGTCCATTCGCCGGGAATTTCGCTCAAAGCCGCGATGCGCGCACGGGCGTCCTCGCCACGCTTGGTGTCATGCGTCGCGGTTGCCGTCATTCCCAGTGGCCATTCCCTGGCGCGGGCCTGCATGGCCTCGTGGAAAGCGGAGATGGAAAGGCCGTTGCTGGCGGGATCGCCGCCGACCTCGTTCAGGGCGAGCAACCGGTGGAACTGATAGAACGCGGTGTCCTCCAGCGACTTCGCCATCACCGGGCCGGTAAATTGCTGCACCTTCAGCGCGAAGCGCCGCACGCGTGGCACACTATGTGGCGGACGCCCGGGCTTGAGCAGGTCCATGGTCAGAGCGTCGCGCAGAAAATCGAAGATGCCTTCGTCCGCGGCGAACCATTCCGCGCGGGCGCGGGCGATGGTGTCGTCGATCAGCTTGCGGTCGGGGGCCGTCGGGCCGCTGTTGGTCAGATAGGTGCGGTACACCGGGAAATGCAGCACATAGAGTTCCAGCGCCTGGCGCAGGCTGTCGGCGGAGAAATCGCGGGTTGAGTAATGCCCGTTGGCGATGCGCGCGAGCAGGCGCGTCAGCACGGTGAATTCGCTGGTGAGCAGCGTCTCCAGCACGCGCCGCTTGGCGTCCTTGACGTAGGGCGCAAGCTGAGGCGGCCGGTTGCTGATCTGCCGCCAGGTCTCGTCCAGCGCCGTCAGCCCCTTGGCGTCGACCAGTACCTGGGTGATGACGTTCATCCATTCATAGCCGGTGGTGCCCTGGACCCCGGCGAAATGCGGCAGGCGTTCGTGCTCGCACAGGATCTTCTCGATCACCGTATAGAACGGCTTGGTATTGCCTTGCGCGTCGCGGACCAGCCGGCGCAGGCGCTGGCAATATTGGGCGGGATCGCGCAGGCCGTCGATGTGATCGAGCCGGATGCCCTGCAATCTGCCGTCAGTGATGAGCTGCTTCACCAGCCGGTGCGTGGCGGCAAACGTGCTAGGGTCCTCGACGCGCAGACCGGCGAGGCCGTTGACGTCGAAGAAGCGGCGATAATTGATGTCGCTGGAGGCGAGCCGCCAATGCCCGAGCTTGTAGTGCTGGCGCTCAAGCAGGTGATGCAGCGCCAGAATCTGCGCGGGGCGATCCTTGGCGGCGCGATAAGCGGCAAGGCCGCGTGCGATGATGTCGGCGCCACCTGCCATCTCCTTAAGCTCGGTCTTGAAGGCGGGGGCTTCCTTCCGGTTGGGGCGGCGCAGTCCGGCGTATCGCGCCGCCAGCGACAGCAGGCGTTTGCCCGCCTCGGTCTCGGCGGCTTCCGCTTCCTTCACGATCATGCGCAGCATCTCGCCGTAGCGCTCCGGCGCGATCGGCAGGCGATGCTCGAAATACCATGCGGAGAAGCTGCCCTGATCCGGATCGTAGCGTAGCTCGATGTCGCCGCTCTCCAGCGCTTCGCCATAGGATTTGCCGAGGATCGGCAGCAGCACGCCGCCGCGGGCGCGATAGGCGAGCTGATCCCAGTCGATGTCGAACGAGACCGCGTGCGGCGAGGCCTGGCCCCATTCCAGCACGTCCAGCCACCAGGGATTGTCGGCAAAATGCACACCGACATGGTTGGGCACGAAGTCGATGATGAGGCCGAGATCATGCTCCCTAAGCGCCTCGCTCAGCCGCGCAAAGCCGGCCTCGCCGCCGAGCTCGGGATTGAATTGGCCGTGATCGACGGTGTCGTAGCCATGGGTCGAGCCCTTGCGCGCCTTCATCACCGGCGAGGCGTAGAGATGCGTGATCCCCAGCGCCTTGAGGTAAGGAACGACCGCGGCGGCCTTGTCGAAGTCGAAATCCGCGGTGAGCTGGAGCCGGTAGGTCGCGAGCGGAATGGCAGGAGGCATGTCAACCTCCGAGATGCCAGATCACCGACCATGGCGCGAGCTTGTCGCCGCTCGCATCGCCCCAGATAGGAGCGCCTGTTGCGCTCTCGGGACGGGCGATCTCCTGGTCCGACAGATTGGCGGTCAGGCGCAACGTCGTGCCGTCCCCCATCCGCCAACGTGCGGTGAGCAGCCCGCTGTCTGCCGCCTCGGCCTCGCCGAAACTCGCGCCCCTCAGCCGCGGCATGATCTCCTTGCGGCGGATCGCGAGCATTTGCCGCACCAAGGCGAGCCGTGCAACCTGCTCCGCGGTGCGGCCGGTCCAGTCGAGCACGGCCGATTGCATCGTGGCCGGATCGAGCGGGTCGGGCACCTCGTCGCCGTATTTCTCGTAGGCCCAGGCATATTCCTGCTTGCGCCCCTTGCGGACGGCGTCGGCGAGCCCGCCCTGGAAATCGCAGAAGAACGGGAAGGGCACCGTCGAGCCCCATTCCTCGCCCTGAAACAGCATCGGCACCATCGGCGCGAGCAGGGTGACCGCGAGCGCCGCCTCGATCTGCTGCGGCGAAGCCAGACTTTCGAGCCGGTCGCCAAGCGGACGGTTACCAATCTGGTCGTGATTCTGCAGGAAGTTGACGAAGGTCGCCGGCGGCAGCTCGCCGCTCGGCTCGCCGCGCGGTTTCTTGCCCCAGAACTCCGAAACCTCGCCCTGATAGACGAAGCCCGAGGCAAGTGCGCGTGCGAGGTCCATGCGCGGCGTCTGGTAGTCGGCATAGTAGCCGGCGAGCTCGCCCGTCAACATCACGTGCCAGGCGTGATGATAGTCGTCGTTCCACTGCGCGCGATATTTGCCGTTCGGCGGATTCTGCGCGGCATCGAGCAGGCTGGCGCGATTGTCGCCATTCTCGAGCACGAGATGGATGTGCCGATCCGTCGCCTTCGAGAGCTCGCCAACAGCGGCGCTGAGATCATGCAGCATCGATATCTCGCCGGGGATCGCCATGATGTGGTTGGCGGCGTCCAGCCGCAACCCGTCGAAACGGTAATCGGTCAGCCAGGACAGCGCATTCTCGACCGCGAATGCGCGCACCTGCGGCACGCGATAGTCGATCGCGCTGCCCCAGGGCGTGTGCGCACCGGTGAAGAAGGCCGGCGCATAGCGGCCGATATAATTCCCCTCGGGGCCGAAATGATTGTAGACGACGTCGAGGAACACCATCAGCCCGCGCAGATGCGCCTCGTCGATCAGCGTCTTCAGGTCTTCCGGGCGGCCATAGGCGCTGTCTGGCGCATACCACAGCACGCCGTCATAGCCCCAGCCGCGGCGTCCCGCGAAATCGGCCAGCGGCATCAGCTCCAGCGCGGTGATGCCGGTTGCGGCGAGATGATCCAGCTTGTCGATCATGGCGTGGTAAGTGCCTTTCGACGTGAAGGTGCCGACATGGGTCTCGATCAGCACCGTCTCTTCCCAGGGGCGACCGCGCCAATCGCGCGCACGCCATGAAAAAGCGTCGTGGTCGATCACCTCGCTCGGACCGAACACATCCTCGGGCTGGAAGGCCGACGCCGGATCCGGCACGTCGATCTCGTCATCGATCCTGAACTTGTAGCGACTACCTACGGGAAGGCCGGCAATCTCGGCCACGTACCAGCCATCCTGACGGCGCTGCATCGCGTGCCGTCGGTCGAGCAGGAGATCGACGCGGCGCGCGGCGGGCGCCCACAGGCGGAACGACACGCCGTCCTTCGTCGGCCTCGCCCCGAAGGACGGCCTCATAGCGCCCCCGCGAAGGCGAGCACGGAGCGCGGCGGCGCCTTGCTGTCGCTTCCGGGCGGGAAGTCGATCGTATTCAGCTTGGCATCCGTCGTGTTCAGGATCTGCTGCCAGCTTTTGTATTCGGTCATTTTGGGCAATTTGAATGCGATCTCTTCGGGCGCGGCGTTCAGAACGATAAAGATCGCGGCGCTGCCTGGTTCCATGGGCCCCATCACATAGGAGAGAAACCGCCCTTCCGGGAATTTCCAGTCGTTCTCCGTCATCTCGTCGCCGGCGGGGGTCAGCCACAGTGCGCCGTAAGAGATGCCGTCCTTGGGGCGGCCGTCGAGCCAGCGATGGCTGCGAAGTTGCGAGAACCGGCGGCGGATGTCGGCGAGATGGGCGACGAAATCGACCATGTCGTCGCCTTCCTTGCCGAGATTGTCCCAGCCGACCCAGCCGATCTCGTTGTCCTGGCAATAGGCGTTGTTGTTGCCGGATTGCGAATTGCCGACCTCGTCGCCGGCAAGGATCAGCGGAACGCCCTGCGCGAGCATCAGGCAGGCCAGCACGTTCTTGCGAAGCTGGCGGCGCAGGCCGATGATTGTGGGATCGTCGGTCGGACCCTCGACGCCGCAATTGTTGCTGTGGTTGTCGTTGGAGCCGTCGCGATTGTCCTCGCCGTTGGCCTCGTTGTGCTTCTCGTTGTAGCTGAAGAGGTCGGCGAGCGTGAAGCCGTCGTGGACGGTGATGTGGTTGATGCTGGCGCGCGGCCGCCGTCCGTCGTGGTTGAACAGGTCGGACGACGCCGTCATGCGGCTGGAGATGTCGCCGATCAGGCTGCCTTCACCGCTCCAATAGCGGCGCATGGCGCTGCGATAGCGGTCATTCCATTCCGACCATTGCGAGGGGAAGGCGCCGACCTGGTAGCCGCCGAGGCCGAGATCCCAGGGCTCGGCGACGAGCTTGACGGTCGCCAGCACCGGATCCTGCCGGATCGCGGTCAGGAACGAGATGCCGCGATCATAGCCATTCGGCCCGCGCGCCAGCGTGGTGGCGAGGTCGAAGCGGAAGCCGTCGACGTGGCAGACCTCGACCCAGTAGCGCAACGAATCCATCACCATCTGCAGCACGCGCGGATGGGTGAGGTTCACCGACGAGCCGCAACCGGTGAAGTCGTCGTAATAACGCGGGTTCTCGCGGTTCAGCCAGTAATAAGAGGCGTTGTCGATGCCACGGTAGCACAGCGTCGGGCCGAGATGGTTGCCCTCGGCGGTGTGGTTGTAGACGACATCTAGCATCACCTCGATGCCGGCATCGTGCAGACGCGCCACCGTGGTGCGGAAGGAATCGAGCGCGTTGTCCTGGGCATAGCGTGCCTCGGGCGCGAAAAAGGACAGCGTGTTGTAGCCCCAGTAATTGACGAGCTTCTTCTCCACCAGGATGCGATCGTCGACGAAGCTATGCACCGGCAGCAGCTCCACCGTGGTGACGCCGAGCTTCTTCAAATGCTCGATCATCGCCGGCGAGGACAGGCCGCCATAGGTGCCGCGCAAATTCGGCGGTACGTCATCGCGCTTCTGCGTCAGCCCCCTGACGTGAGCCTCGTAGATGACGGTGTCTTCCCAGGGGATGTTGGGACGGATCTCGCGGCGGCCCCAGTTGAACGTCTCGTCGACCACGACGGCCTTCGGCATGCCGCGTGCGTTGTCGCGGCGGTCGAAGGAGAGATCCTCGCGGGCCGAGCCGGTGCGGTAGGCAAAATGCGCGTCGCTCCAGACCAGCCGTCCCGCGAGCCGCTTGGCATAGGGATCGAGCAGCAGCTTGTTGGCGTTGAAGCGATGGCCGTGCTCGGGCTCGTAGGGGCCGTGCACGCGATAGCCGTAGAGCTGGCCGGGCGAGACGTCGTTGAGATAGCCGTGCCAGACGTCTTCGGTCCTCTCCGGCAGCTCGATCCGCTCGAGCTCGCGGCGGCCTTGGCTGTCGAACAGGCAGAGCTCGACCTTTTGTGCGTTGGCGGAGAACAGCGCGAAATTGGTGCCGCGCCCGTCCCAGCTTGCGCCGAGGCGTGCGGGCGATCCAGCAGTCAGGCGCATGTGTCAGCTTTCCGGAACGAGGAAGATCGCGGCGAGCGGTGGAATGGTGAGGCGAAGCTCGCCATTCTCGGCATGGACTTCGCCGACATTGCCGACATTGCTGCCGCCATAATGGGCGGAGTCCGAGTTGAGCGCCTCCTTCCATTTGCCGCCGAAGGGCACGCGAACGCGATAGTTCTGATAGACGTTCGGCGAGAAGTTCGTGATCACGAGACACCGCGCCTGCTCGTCAAATCCCTTGCGCAGCCAGGCGAACACGTTGCGATTGGCGTCGTCAGTGACCAGCCATTCGAAGCCGGCCTGGTCGCAGTCCATCTGGTGCAGCGCCGGCACCGCGCGGTAGAGCCGGTTGAGGTCCCGGATCAGGGCCTGGGTGCCGGAATGGTACTTGTATTCGAGCAGGTGCCAGTCGAGCGACTGGTCGTGATTCCATTCGCGGCTCTGCGCGATTTCGGCGCCCATGAACAACAGCTTCTTGCCGGGGTGGCCGAACATGAAGCTGTAATAGGCGCGCAAATTCGCGAAGCGCTGCCACTCGTCGCCGGGCATGCGGCCGAGGATCGATCGCTTGCCGTGCACGACCTCGTCGTGCGAGAGCGGCAGGATGAAGTTCTCCGAGAAGGCGTAGTGCAGGCCGAACAGGATGTCGCCGTGATGGTGCTTGCGGTGAACGGGATCCTTGCTGATGTAGTTCAGCGTGTCGTGCATCCAGCCCATGTTCCACTTGTAGCCGAAGCCAAGCCCGCCGAATTCGACGGGGCGCGAGACCTGCGGCCAGGCGGTCGATTCTTCCGCGGCCGTGGTCGCCTGCGGGAAGCGGGCGAAGACCTCGGTGTTGAAGCGGCGCAGGAAGTTGATCGCCTCGATGTTTTCGCGTCCGCCATACTGGTTCGGGATCCACGCACCGGGCGGCCGGCTGTAGTCGAGATAAAGCATGGATGCGACGGCATCGACGCGTAAGCCGTCGATGGCATAGCGCTCCATCCAGAACAGCGCATTCGATACCAGGAAATTCGTCACTTCGGTGCGGCCGTAATTGTAGATCAGCGTGCCCCAGTCGAGGTGACGGCCCTGCAGCGGGTTGGCGTGCTCGTACAGCGCGGTGCCGTCGAAGCTGCCAAGGCCGTGCGGATCGTCGGGGAAGTGACCCGGTACCCAATCGAGCAGCACACCGACGCCTTCGCGGTGGCAGGCATCGACCAGGGCGGCGAAATCCTCGGGAGTCCCGAACCGGCTGGTCGGGGCATAGAGGCCGGTCGGCTGGTAGCCCCAGGAGCCGTCGAACGGATGCTCGCTCACGGGCAGGAATTCGAGATGAGTGAAACCCATGTCGCGGGCATAGGCCGGCAGCTGCTCGGCCAGCTCGCGATAGGTCAGCCACTCATCGCCGTTTTTGCGGCGCCATGAGCCGAGATGAACCTCGTAGATCGACATCGGCGCCGACAGCGCGTTGATGCCATCAGGTGACGGGCGCGGGCGCGGCAGATGGGCCTCATCGAACACGATTGACGCCGTCTTGGGACGGACTTCGCTCGCAAACGCCATCGGATCGGACTTCAACGGCAGCAGATGGCCATGCGGTCCGATAATCTCGAACTTGTAGTGATCGCCGGCCTTGGCATGCGGGATGAACAATTCCCAATAGCCGGCGCCGCGTACCCGCATGGGATGGCGCCGCCCGTCCCAGAAATTGAAATCGCCGACCACGGAGACGCGCCGTGCGTTCGGCGCCAGCACCACGAAGCCGATGCCGTCGACGCCTTCGTGCCGCATCGGATGGGCGCCGAGCTTGTCATACAGCCGCTGGTGGGTGCCTTCGCCGAGCAGGTAAAGGTCGAAATCGGTCAGGATCGGCGGAAAGCGGTAGGCATCCTCGAACTCGACGACGGCGCCGCCGAATTTTGCGCGCAGCTGATAGTGCTTCGAGCCGTTGGGCAGGGCGCCGACGAACAGCCCGGCATCATGCACGCGGTCGAGCGAGGCGACCTCGCCATGTTCGCCCACAGCCTCGACATTCGAGGCCTCGGGCAGGAACGCACGCACCACGCTTTTGCCGCCCTCAGGGTGCAGCCCGAGATAGTGGAAGGGGTCGGAGTGGCGGCCCTCGATGATCGCATAGGCTTCGGCAGGCAGTTTAGGCATGGGCTTCGCTCTCGGTACTGGACAGAATGCGAAGCAGTCCGGTCAGCGGCGCATGGAGCCCCTCAGGCCGGTGGGACAGCTCGTACTCTACGTCATCGAAGGCCTGATCAAGCAGGAAAAACCTTAACAGGCCCTCCGCGGATTGCCGGTTCTCCGGCCACAGCCGCCGATCGGTCATGGCATCGCGATAGGCGGACAGGAAGGTGACGGCAGCTCGCTCGCGCCATTCGTCGAGCGCGGCCGTGAGCCGGCCTTGCTCGTCGGAGGCGCCCGTGAGCGCGCGGCTCAGCGCGGCGTTGACCGACGCATCGATCGAGCGGATCATGCCGGCGACGTCGAGCGCGGCCGGCAGCTTGCGCCGCTTGCCGGCCAGCGGCAGACGGGGATCGCCGTCGAAGTCGATGATGAAGATATCGTCCTTCACGATCAGAGTTTGCCCGAGGCGGAAGTCGCCATGATGACGGATGTTCAACCCGCCCATCCCGGAAGGCAAGAGTGCATTCAGCTGGCCGGGCAGGCTCGCGCGCAGCGCCATGAGCCGGTCGATCAACGGCCGATCCGCCTCGCGCAGCCCGTCGCGGCTGTCGGCCAGTCGCTGAAGCACCCGTTCGGTCCGCATCTTGAGGCTGGACACGAGGGCTTCGGCATGTGCGGGGCCGATCGGCTCCGGAGCCAGATCATCCGTCTTCGCGGCGGCCATGGCGACATGCATTTCGGCGAGCCGCCGGCCGATCTGAGCGATGAAGTGCAGATAGAGCGTCTGCTCCTGGGTCTCGCGCGGCGCTTCGCCCGCAATCCACACGCGCTGCTCGTCGACATAGCGATCAAGATAGCCCGTCGTCACGGTCCAGCCGTCGCCCTGGTTCTCGACATAGGCATGCAGCACACCGAGCGCGCTGCGCTGGTCGCCTTCGACCAGCTCGACACTGCCGAGCAACGCCGGCGTATTGGCGAAGCGCGCGACCTCGGTGAGATAATGGCCGATCTCGATCTCGGGATTGATGCCGCTTTCCAGCCGGCGATAGATCTTGGCGACATACTGGTTGTCGACCAGCGCGGTGCTGTTCGATTGCTCGATGGCGCGGATGCGTTCGGGCTCCTTGACGGTATAGTCAGCGAACCGGCTGGTGGCCTTGAACTCCAGCCGCAGATTGTTCTCGTCCACGACCAGATCTTGCGACAGACCTCGCAAGAAAAGGCCGATGAAGATCTGGTCGGTACCGACGTCAAGCAGGGTACCCTCGCGCGCACCCTGGCGGACGGCGGCGAGTGCCTTCGGATTGAAGCGTTCGCGGTCGAAGCGCACCCACTCGATCTGCATGGGCAGCACGTAGCGCGTCGTAACGTCGTCCCGCGTCGTCTCGAAGAACGCGATCCATGGCCTGTTGTCGCCGATGTCGCTGAACGGCACCGCCGAGGTCAGTGTGGTCTTGATCTGCTTGGGATTGTGCTCGGGATACCACCGCGTCCGTGACAGGAATCCGGGCAGCACGTCGCGCTCGAACACGCCGCGCTCGCGGGCCAGCGACACCCAGTTCGAGTTCACCGGCACCACCAGCGTCTCGAATTCCGGCACCGCGCGCGGCGTCACCGGCTCGGATTTGTCGCGCTCCTGAAGCTGGAACCAGTAGAAGCCGTAAGGCCCCAGCGTGATCATGTAGGGCAGCTCGCCGATCGCGGGGAAGCGCGTGCGGCCGAGCATCTCCTGCGGGATGCGGTCCTTCCACGGCGACAGGTCGAGTTCGGTGGCTTGCGCTGCGCGCGAAAGATTCGCGACGCACAGGATCACCTCGTCGCGATATTGCCGGACATAGGCCAGCACGGCGCGGTTGGCCGGGCGGATGAAAGTCATGGTGCCGCGGCCGAAAGCGAGCGTCGACTTGCGCACCGAGATCAGCCGCTTGGTGGCGCTGAGCAGCGACGACAGGCTGCGCGACTGCGCCTCCACGTTGACCGATTCGTAGCCGTAGACCGGGTCCATGATCAGCGGTGCATAGAGGCGGGCGGGGTCGCAGCGCGAGAAGCCGCCGTTGCGGTCCGGGCTCCACTGCATCGGCGTGCGCACGCCGTTGCGGTCGCCGAGATAGATGTTGTCGCCCATCCCGATCTCGTCGCCGTAATAGATGATCGGCGTGCCGGGGAAGGACAGCAGCAGCGAGTTCATCAACTCGATCTTGCGCCGGTCGTTGTCCATCAGCGGCGCGAGGCGCCGGCGGATCCCGACATTGATGCGGGCGCGGGGATCGTTGGCGTAGGTGGTCCAGAGATAGTCTCGCTCGACGTCGGTGACCATTTCCAGCGTCAGCTCGTCGTGATTGCGCAGGAACAGCGCCCATTGGCAGCTCGCCGGAATATCCGGCGTCTGGCGCAGGATGTCGGTGATCGGGAAGCGGTCCTCCTGCGCGATCGCCATGTAGATGCGCGGCATCAGCGGAAAGTGATAGGCCATGTGGCATTCGTCGCCGCGGCCGAAATATTCCTGCACGTCCTCCGGCCATTGATTGGCCTCGGCCAGCAGCAGCTTGCCCTTGGAGTAGGAATCGAGCTCCTGGCGCAGCCGCTTGATGATGGCGTGCGTCTCGGGGAGGTTCTCGTTCGAGGTGCCCTCGCGCTCGCACAGATAGGGAATGGCGTCGAGGCGGAAGCCGTCGACCCCGGCATCCAGCCAGCGCTTCATCACCTGGATGAGCGCGCTGACCACGCGCGGATTGTCGAAATTGAGGTCCGGCTGGTGCGAGAAGAAGCGGTGCCAGTAGAACGCGCCGGCCTCGTGGTCCCAGGTCCAGTTCGACTTTTCCGTGTCGGTGAAGATGATGCGCGTGCCCTGGTATTTCTGGTCGGTGTCGCTCCAGACATACCAGTTGCGGGCGCTCGAGCCTGCAGGGCTGCGGCGCGCGCGCTTGAACCAGTTGTGCTGGTCCGAGGTGTGGTTGACGACGAGCTCGGTGATGACGCGCAGGCCGCGCTTCTGCGCTTCCTGGATGAAGCGCTTGAAGTCCTTCATCGTCCCGAAATCGGGATTGACCGAGCCGTAGTCGGCGATGTCGTAGCCGTCGTCGCGGCCGGGCGAGGGATAGAACGGCAGCAGCCACAGCGCGGTGACGCCGAGCTCCTGCAGATAAGGCAGCTTCTCGGTCAGGCCGGCAAAATCGCCGATGCCGTCATTGTTGCTGTCGGCGAAGGCCTTGACGTGGAGCTGATAGATGATGGCGTCCTTGTACCAGAGCTCGTCCACGGTCTCGGCAGCCTCGGCTTTCTTGGTGTCGACGGAAGATAGAACGTTCATGGCGGGCCCCCTTACGCCAGACAGCGGAACAGAAGCGCCGGATCGCGGTCGGGATCGATACGCAACCTGATGCCGCCCCATTCGATACGGGACTGTTCGCCGGTGAGGAGGTTTTCGAGTGCCGTCACATGGTGTCGCTGCCCGCCGGCGTCAACGGTGACGTCGCCGAGCGGCAGCCAGCATTCACGCACATGGCCGGAGAGGGCAATCACAATGAGGACGGTGTTGGCGGGCTCAGCCGCCTCCTTGACGAAGGCGATGGTCTCGCCGTCGTCGACGCCCAGAAAACGCAAATTCGCCGTTTGCTGGAGCGCGGCGTTGTCGTTGCGGATGCGGTTGAGTTCGGCAATGTAGGGTTTGATGTTGCCGGGCTTGTCCCAGTCGCGCTGCTTGATCTGGTACTTCTCGGAATCCAGATATTCCTCGCGGCCGGGGATCGCCTCGTGCTCCAGCAGCTCGAATCCGCTGTAAACGCCGTAGCTGCCCGACAAGCTCGCCGCCAGCGCAACGCGCGACTTGAACGCCCAGGCGTCTCCGCTCTGGAGATGATAGGGCAGCAGGTCGGGCGTGTTGACGAACAGGTTCGGACGATAGAAGTCGCGCTCGGGATAGCGCGTCAGCTCACCGAGATATTGCTCCAGCTCCCACCTCGATGTGCGCCAGGGGAAATAGGTGAAGGACTGCGCAAAGCCGAGCTTGGCGAGACCCTTCATCAGCTTCGGCCGCGCAAACGTCTTGGAGAACAAGATCACGTGCGGATGCCGGCGGCGGATGTCGCGGATAAGCCAGTCCCAGAACGCGAGCGGCGCGGTGTCGTGATTGTCGATGGCGAAGATGGTGACACCATGGTCGATCCAGAACAGCATGGCATCGCGAAAGGCGTTCCACAGGCCGACGCGGTCGACCGAGGCGAAATCGGGGATCACGATGTCCGAATAGGGCCCGTCCGCCATCCGCACCGAGCGGTCCGGACGCCATTTGAACCATTCCGGATGCTGCGTCAGCCAGGGATGGTCCGGCGAGCATTGCACGGCGAAGTCCAGTGCAAGCTCGAGACCATACTCGAGGCACGTCGCGACCAGCGCGCGAAAATCCTCGATGGTGCCGAGCTCGGGATGCAGCGCATCGTGGCCGCCCTCGGCGGCGCCGATCGCGTAGGGCGAGCCGGGTTCGTTGTCGCTCGCCACCGGCGCATTGTTGCGGCCTTTGCGGCGGCTGTGGCCGATCGGGTGGATCGGCGCAAAATACAGCACGTCAAAACCCATCGCCGCGATATCAGGCACGCGTGCGATGCAGTCGCGGAGCGTGCCGTGCCGGCCGGGGATCCGGCTCTGGCTGCGCGGCATCATCTGATACCAGGCGCCGAACCGCGCCCTGTCACGATCGACGGCCAGCGGGAAGGGCTGTGAGCGGGTCAAATCGGGCCGGGACTGGCTCTCGGCCATGGCATCGCCGAGCTCGCTTGCAAGCAGCGGAGCGACGTCGCCGGTTTGCAGATAATCCTCGCATTGCCTGACGATGACCTCTACTGCGGCCTGCGGCGCGCCATGCGCCTTGGTCAAGAGGCCGGCCCCCTCGATCGCATCGAGGCTGACATCGGCGCCGGTTCGCTGCTTGCGCGCGACGGCGCGGGACCAGGTGGCGAATTCATCGGTCCAGGCCTCGATCGCATAGGCATATTGGCCGGGCTCGACCGGCGTGAATGCACCGGACCAGCGGTCATTGCCATGATGAATCATCGGCTCGCGCCGCCACTCCCGGTCCGGCTCAGGACGCCAGAGCAGCGCGGCGCTGACCACGGCCTCGCCATCGCGGTAAACATCGGCCCACACCTCGACCCGTTCGCCCGCAATCCGCTTCACGGCGAAGCGGCCGCCATCGATCGCGGGATAGATGTCTTCGATGAGGAAAGCGCCGCCGGCTGCGGCACTTTCGACAGTTTGAATTGTCTTGTTCACGGTGATGCCATTGACAAGAAAGCAGGAGCCCGTTTCCCTTGCCGGGAACCACGCTTGGTACCACAATAGAAAGCCGCTTGTGTGTCATTGGTTCCCAAGGGAACGGCAGGCGCGGCTCGCGACTTAACCTCGACTAAGCTCTTCCGCGACCTCTAGAATCGATGCCCCCGGCCAGAGAATGGCCTGCAAGCTGCGTGCCGAATGGATCTTTTAGCTCAAGCCCGCATCAAGGGCGTTCAATCCGAATTCGTTGACGCCCTCGGAAAGCTGCGGGTCACTGACCCCGTGGCCCTGAAGTCCATCCTCGACGCCCTGCCGGAGAAGCGGGTTTACCGCTTCGTGAGCGGGCCGGTCGTGGTTCGCGCGCTCGGACATCCGCGCACGCAATTGGCGGCCATCGGCGCACCGCCGCTGCAATGGAAACTGAGCGCAAACGGCAAATTGATCGCTCAGGGCGAGACCCGCGAGCCCGTGATCGCCTGGCCGGCCGACCTGCCGCTCGGCTATCACCGCCTGACGCTGGCCGATGACAATGGCGTGACGGAAGAGGTGCCGATGATCGTGGCGCCCGAGCGCGCCTTCGGCGGCGATTTCGACCGCGGCTGGCTGCTCGCCGTGCAGCTCTACAGCGTCCGCTCGAACCGCAATTGGGGCATCGGCGATTTCACCGACCTTGCCGATCTCGTCCGGCTCGCCAAGCAGCTCGGGGCCGACGGCGTCGGGCTCAATCCGCTGCACGTCCTGTTCGACGACCACCCGGCCGATTGCAGCCCGTATTCGCCGAACAGCCGGCTGTTCCTCAATCCGCTCTATATCGACGTCGAGGCCATTCCCGAATTCTCGGCGGATCTCGTGCCCGACGCAGCCGCGACCGCGGCCCGTCTGCGCGAAGGTGATCGCGTGCCCTATGCCGACATGGCGGCGTTGAAATGGCTCGCCTTGCGCGCCGCGTTCAACAGCTTCGTGACCAGCGCGAGCGAGGCGCGCCGCAAGGCGTTCGACGCCTTCCGCGCCGAGCGCGCGCCGCTGCTGTCGCGCTTTGCCTGCTTCGAGGTGCTGCGTCATCGTTTCAACGCCCCGTGGTGGGAGTGGCCGGTGGAATGGCAGCAGCCGGACGAGACCAAATGCGCCGGGCTGCGCAATGGCCCCGACAAGCGCGAGGTCGAGTTCGTCGAATTCGTGCAATGGACAGCTGACAGCCAGCTGCACGCCGCCAAGGAGCTCGCCAGCCAGCTCGGCATGCGCGTCGGGCTCTATCTCGATGTCGCCGTCGGCGTACAGTCCAACGGCTTCGATGCCTGGAACGAGCAGATGGCGATCTCCCGTCATCTCGCCGTCGGCGCGCCGCCCGACGTGCTCAACACCGTCGGCCAGGATTGGGGCCTTGCCGGCTTCAACGCCGGCGGGCTGGAAGCGCAATCCTTCGTGCCGTTCGCAGACATGCTGGCGGCCTCGATGCGCCATGCCGGCGCCATCCGCCTCGACCACGTGCTCGGGCTGAAGCGGCTTTATCTGGTGCCGCGCGGCTTCAAGCCCGATAACGGCGCCTATGTGCAGATGCCGTTCGAGGCGTTGCTTGGCGCCGTGGCGCGCGAGAGCGCGGCCCACAAATGCATCGTGATCGGCGAGGACCTCGGCACCGTGCCCGAAGGTTTTCGCGAGATGATGCAGGATTTCGGCATCTGGTCCTATCTCGTCATGATGTTCGAGCGCGACGATGCCGGTCATTTCCGCCCCGTCGATCATTACCGGCCCAATGCGCTGGTCACGCTGAACACGCACGATCTGTCGACCTATGCCGGCTGGCGCTCCTTCAGCGATCTCAAGATGAAGCGTTCGCTCGGGCTCGATCCCGGCGAGAACGACCAGGCGCGCTGGGATGCGCTCGGCGCCCTCGACGAGATCCTGCGCCAGAACGGCATCAAGGCCAACGACCTCTATTCTGTGCTGGCGTTCCTGTCGCGCACGCCGTCGCGGCTGCTCGCGGTGTCGATGGAGGATCTGCTCGGCGTGATCGATCAACCCAACATTCCCGGCACGATCGACGAGCATCCGAACTGGCGCCAGCGCCTTCCCGTCGCGCTCGACAAGATCGCCGCGAAGGTCGACCTCACGGCATTGCGAGCTGCGACGCGGGAACGCTCGTTGAACGGCGGGAGTTGACCGGCCGGGCTGCTCCAGGGTCGAACGACATTGTCTCAGAGGATCGAGGACTACGCGCTGATCGGCGATTGCGAGACCGCGGCGCTGGTCGGGCGCAACGGCTCGATCGACTGGCTGTGCTGGCCGGCCTTCGATTCCGACGCCTGCTTCGCCGCGATCCTCGGCACCAACAAGAACGGCCGCTGGTTGATCGCGCCGAGCGAGGACGTCACCAGGACATCGCGGCGCTATCTTGGCGACACTCTCATCCTCGAGACCCGCTTTGAAACGAAGAGCGGCACCATCGCGCTGATCGACTTCATGCCGCCCCGCGGCAAGGCGTCCGACATCGTGCGGCTGGTGCGCGGCCTCGATGGCACGGTGAAGATGCGGATGGAGCTCGTCATCCGCTTCGGCTTCGGCGCCGATATTCCCTGGGTGCGGCGGATCGATCATTCCCTGATGGCCATCGCCGGCCAGGACATGACCGTGCTGCGCACGCCTGTCGAGACTCGCGGAGAGGATCTGACCACGGTGTCCGACTTCGAGGTGAAGGCCGGCGAGACCGTGCCGTTCGTGCTGACCTACGGCCCTTCGCATCTCGATCCGCCCAAGCCGATCGACCCGGAGATCGCGCTTGGGGACACCGAGCAATTCTGGAAGGACTGGTGCGGCCATTGCACGCGTGACGGCGATTATCGCGACCTGATCATGCGCTCGCTGATCACGCTGAAGGCGCTGACGTTCGGCCCGACCGGCGGCATCGTCGCGGCGCCCACCACGTCCTTGCCGGAGAAGCTCGGCGGCAGCAGGAATTGGGATTACCGCTTCTGCTGGCTGCGCGATGCCACCTTCACGCTGCTGGCGCTGATGAACTCGGGTTACACCGAGGAAGCCTCGGCCTGGCACAATTGGCTGCTGCGTGCGGCGGCCGGCTCGCCGGCGAACATGCAGATCATGTACGGAATCTGGGGCCAGCGCCGGCTCCTGGAATGGGAGGCCGGCTGGCTCGACGGCTATGAGGGCGCAAAGCCCGTGCGCGTCGGCAATGCCGCGCATGCGCAGCTCCAGCTCGACGTCTATGGCGAGCTGATCGACGCCTTCCACCAGTCGCGCATGGCCAAGCTCAAGCTTGACAAGGAGACCTGGGCGCTGGAATGCGCGGTGCTCAATCATCTCGCCGAAGTCTGGGACCGGCCCGATCACGGCATCTGGGAGCGGCGCGGCGAGCCGAAGCACTATGTTTTCTCCAAGGTCATGACCTGGGTCGCCTTCGATCGCGGCATCAAGAGCGCGGAGACGTTCGGCTTCAAGGCGCCGCTCTTGCACTGGCGCACGCTGCGCGAGGCCATTCATCGCGACGTCTGCAACATGGGATTTGACGCGGAGGAAAACGCCTTTGTCGAATCCTACGGCACGAAACTGCTCGATGCATCCGTGCTCCTGCTGCCGGCGGTCGGCTTCCTGCCGGCGGACGATCCACGCATCCGCGGCACCATCGCGGCGGTCGAGACACGCCTGGTGCGAGACGGCTTCGTGCTGCGGCACGATCCGCGCGAATTGCCCGCGGACCAGCCGCCGCTCGAAGGCGCGTTCCTGGCCTGCACATTGTGGCTGGCTGATGCCCATGTGCTGGCGGGCGATCTCGACAAGGCGCAAGGCTTGCTCGACCGCGTAGCCGGCATCGCGAACGACGTCGGCCTCTTGGCCGAGGAATACGATTCGGTCACCCTGCGCCAGACCGGAAATTTCCCGCAGGCGCTGACCCACATCGCTCTGATCAACACCGCTCAAAATCTGTCGGCGGCAAGGGAGAAGAGCGAGAAGCCGGCGATGCAGCGGTCGAAGCAATGATTTAGACTAGACGCCGAGCCATTCCAGCCCGCCGGGAAGCTCTCCCACGGCAAAATCGACCTGCAGGACACGGCGATGCATAGGCTTGGTCGCGGCGTCCGATGCATGGAGAATGGGGGTCGCATAGAGCCAGATATCGCCGGGCTCAGCAAGGCACGCGACGGTGCCGCAGCGCCGGACGACGTCTCTCACATCCTCCTCGGCAATCCGTCCCAGCTTGTGGGATCCCGGCGCGATCAAGAGGGGTGCATTGCCGGCCGGGACCGGATCGAGATGAACCCGCAAGGTCATCATGCCTGACAACAGCGCAAAGGGCGGCTCGACGTGCTGCATGCCGCTCTTGACGCTCCAGGTCTCGAAGCCGTCGACTGGAACGCGCGCCTTCACGGCTATGGTGCGGTCCTGGTGCCAGCCCAGTGCCCAGTTGGTTGCGGCTGTCTTGTCGAACAGGATTGCCCTGACCGGACGACAGGTCCCTCCGAGTACGGACGCGGCACAGCGGCCGATATCTCCGCTCGCGGCCAGGAACGGCGGAAGGCCTTCCACGCCTCTCAGCCTCAGCCCGGCTTGATCGGGCGGCAGATGGGATAGGATTTCCCCAAGCCGATGCAATCGATCCGATCTCAGCGCCTGCCGTAACAGCTGCGCGCCGTCGTCCAGCAAGGAGAGATGGTCGCCGGGCGAGATCGTACCGGCCACTCAACCCACCCCATTCCGCTTCAAGATCATCTCCATCGCCTCGGCAAAACCGTCCTGCTCGTTGCTCGCGGTGACGTGCGTCGCGTGGTCCTTGACGTTGTCGGCGGCGTTGCCCATGGCGATCGAGACGCCGCTGACGGCGAACATCGCGAGGTCGTTCTGCATGTCGCCGATGGTGGCGACGGCGCTGGTCGCAATCCCCAGGCGCCTGGCCATGGCTTCGACGAACGTGCCCTTGTTGAAGCCGGGCGGGGTGATGTCGAGATAATAGGTCTGCGAGCGCACGGCGGTGGCCTCAGCGCCGAGCGCGTCCTGCATCGCCTTCTCGCAAGCGGCAAGGCCGGCGGCATCGGCGCTGGCGCCGACGATCTTGCAGGCGCTGGCGAGATACGGCGAGAAATCCGTGACGATGGTGGGATCGGAGCGGATCGTATGCTGCTCGTGCGCGACGTATTTGCCGTCGGGATTGTCGATCAGCCATTTGTCGGTGGTGAAGAGCCAGATGTCGGCGCCGAACTCGCGAAGGATCTGCAAGGCGCGCTCGGCCGCTCCGACCGGGATCAGATGCTGCTCGACCGGCCTCATCTCGGGATCGACGATCGAGGAGCCGTTGAACGGGCCGACCGGCAGCCAAAGTGCCAGCGGCTCGATCAGAAAGCGCATGCCGATGGCGGGACGGCTGGAGGTGATGGTGAAGCCGATGCCGGCCTTGTGCAGCCGCTGCACCGCGGACCTGGCGCGCTCGGTCAGCGTCTTGTCCTTGGTCAGCAGCGTGCCGTCGACGTCGGAGACCACGAGTGAGATTTGCGTCATGGCAGGACCTAGCGTTCCTCTTGCCTCAGCGTTTCGCGCTGGCCAGTTTCAGTTGCCGCACGATGCCGTCGACGATCGCCTCCACGGTCTCGTCGATCGAGACAGTGATGACGTGCTCGCCCGCCTCGGGCGGCTCCAGCGTGTCGAACTGGCTCGTCAGCAGCCCGGGCGGCATGAAATGGCCCTTGCGCTGCGCGAGCCGTTCGGCGATCAGCTCTTTCGTGCCCTTCAGAAAGACGAAGCGGACGTCGTCGCGTCCGCGCAGCAGCACGTCGCGATAGGTGTGTTTCAGCGCCGAGCAGGCGATGATGATGTGACCACCTTGTCCGCAGACCCGCCCGATCTCGTCGGCGATGGCGTTGAGCCACGGCCAGCGGTCCTCGTCAGTGAGGGGATGGCCGGCCCGCATCTTCTCGACATTGCTGGCGGGATGGAAGCTGTCGCCGTCCTCGAAACGCCAGCCGAGCCGCTGGCCGAGCGCTTCCGCTATCGTGCTCTTGCCCGAGCCCGACACGCCCATCACGATCAATGCACAAGGTGCTTCAACGCCCGCCACGAATTCCCTCCGGGAGCGCGGCCCTGTCGACCAGCCAGATGGTCTCACCCTTCGAGCGCGCGCGTAACGCCGGCAGAGTCTCGCCATTGAGCAGGCGCGTCAAGATCGGTTGCTTGTCGTGGCCGGCAATCTCGAACAGCATTTCGTAGCACGACGCGAGGACGGGCAGCGTGAGCGATACCCGTGGCACGAAGGGCGCGACATTGGCCTTGGGCACCCCGACGACCCAGCGTTCGGTCTCCTCGATTTCGGGGAAGCCGGGAAACAGCGAGGCGGTGTGACCGTCCGGTCCCGCACCCATCAGGACGAGGTCGAACAGCGGCCGCGCCGGATCGAGGTCTTCGGCGCCGTAAAAGGCCTGCAGCTCGCGCGCATAGGCCTCGGCGCTGCGATCGGGATCGTCGGCGGTGGTCGGGATCGGATGGACATGGCCGGAGGGCGCGTCGCGGTCGAGAAACGTCGCGCGCGCGACCGCCATGTTGTTGAGAGGATCGCTCTCGGGAACGAAGCGCTCGTCACCGATGAACCAATGCACGCGCTGCCACGGGATCTTGCCGCGATACGCATCGCTGCCGAGCAGTTCATAGAGCTTCTTCGGGCTGGAGCCGCCGGTGAGGCAGATTGCGATGCGGCCGGGATTGGCTGCGATCCGCGCCATCACCCGCTCTGCCGCGGCCTGTGCCAGCGCCTCCGCGTCGGCGGCAACGATCAGCTTCGGCTGTGCTGTGCCCGTCACGAATATTTCCGCCAGCTTCGCCCGTCGCGCCGCAGCAACTCGTCGGCGCAGGCCGGCCCATCGCTGCCGGCTTCATAGGTCTCGATGCCGTTGGTGCCGGCGCTTTTCCAGGCGTCCAGGAACGGCTGCACCGCCTGCCATCCGGCCTCGATGCCGTCGGCCCGCTGAAACAGGATGTTGTCGCCGATCATGCAGTCGTAGATCAGCGTCTCGTAGCCGGTCGAGGGATCGGCCTGGAAATAATCGCCGTACTTGAACTTCATCTCGACGCCGTCGATCGTGATGCTCGGTCCCGGGATCTTGGCGTTGAACTGAAGCTCGATGGTTTCGCTCGGCGCGATACCGATGGTGAGGAAGTTCTGCGACAGACGGTCGACGTCGGTCCCCGAGAACATGGACAACGGTGCCTGCTTGAACTTGATCGCGACCTCGGTGCGCTTGTGGCCGAGCGCCTTGCCGGTGCGCAAATAGAAGGGGACGCCGGCCCAGCGCCAATTGTCGATCATCAGCTTCAGCGCAACGAAGGTCTCGGTGGTGCTGCCGGGTTTGACGTCCTCGGTCTTGCGATAATCCGGGACATCCTCGTCGCCGACGCGGCCTGCGAGATATTGCGCGCGGACCGAGTTCTTCAGCGCATCCTCCCGGCTCGGCAGCTGGATCGACGTCAGCACCTCGGCCTTCTCGGAGCGCACGGAATGGGCGTCGAAGCGCGCCGGCGGCTCCATCGCGACCAGCGACATCAGCTGGAACAGATGGTTCGGCACCATGTCGCGCAGCGCGCCGGTGGCATCGTAGAAGCCGCCGCGATGGCCGACGCCGAGCTTCTCCTCGACCGTGATCTGGATGTGGTCGATGTGGTTGCGATTCCAGATCGGCTCGAACATGCCGTTCGCGAAGCGCAGCACCAGGATGTTCTGCACCGTCTCCTTGCCGAGGTAATGATCGATCCGGTAGATCTGGTGCTCCTCCATGATCTTCAAGAGCTCGGCATTGAGCGCCTTCGCCGAAGCGAGGTCGGTGCCGAAAGGCTTTTCGATCACGAGGCGGCGCCAGGCGCCGTTCTCCTTCATCATGCCGGTGCGGCCGAGCTCGCGCGCGGTCGGCGCGAACGCAGCCGGCGGCGTGGCGAGGTAGAACAGCCGGTTGCCGCCAGTCTCCTGCGCACATTCCAGCGAATCCAGGTGCTCGCGCAGGCGATCGAACGACGGCGGATCCTTCGGATCGGCCTCGACGAAGGTCACGCATTCCAGAAGTCGTTTGGCCGTGTCGTCGTCGATGGGACGCGTCGCGAACTCGCGCAGGCCCTTCATCAGGCTGTCGCGCAGCTCGTCATCGGACTGGCTCTTGCGGGCCACGCCGACGACGCAGAACTTTTCGGGCAACAGGTGCTCTGCTGCCAGATTGTAGAGTGATGGCATCACCAGGCGGTGAGTGAGATCGCCGGTCACACCAAAAATGACGAAGGCGCAATTTTCCGGCTTGCGCTTGGCTTGCGGGTCTTTTGTCACGAACGATTGGCCTTCGCTTGTTGCGTCTTATTTGGGCTTCGAAGCGCCCGGCTGCTTCGGCTCCTTGTGGCCGCCGAACCCCGCACGCATCGCGGAGAGAATTTTTTCGGCGAAGGTGTGTTCCCGGCGGGAACGGAAACGTGTGTAGAGCGCGGCGGTCAGCACTTCAGCCGGCACGGCCTCGTCGATTGCGGCATTCACGGTCCAGCGTCCCTCGCCGGAATCCTCCACGAAGCCGGAATATTCCGAAAGCTGCGGACTGTCGGCGAGCGCGGTCGAGGTGAGGTCGAGCAGCCAGGACGGGATCACCGAGCCGCGCCGCCACACTTCCGCGATGTCGGCGAGATCGAAATCGTAGCGATGATCCTCCGGCAGCGCCTGGATGTTCGCATTCTTGAGAATGTCGAAACCTTCGGCATAGGCCTGCATCAGACCGTATTCGATGCCGTTGTGGATCATCTTGACGAAGTGGCCTGCGCCGACGGGGCCGGCATGGATGTAGCCCTGTTCGATGCGGGGATCGCGGCCATCGCGCCCCTCCGTGCGCGGAATGTCGCCGGCGCCGGGCGCGAGCGCGGCGAAGATCGGATCGAGCCGGTCGACGACGGCCTTCTCGCCACCGATCATCATGCAATAGCCGCGGTCGAGGCCCCAGACGCCGCCGGACGTGCCGACATCGACATAATGGATGCCGCGCGCCTTCAGCGCCTTGCCGCGGCGGACGTCGTCCTGCCAGAAGGTGTTGCCGCCGTCGATGATGACGTCGCCGTCCTGCATCACGCCTGCGATCGTATTGATCGTGGTCTCGGTGATGTGCCCGGCCGGCAGCATCACCCAGGCGGTGCGGGGGCGTTCGAGTTTCGAGATGAATTCCTCGAGCGTCGCCGAGCCGACCGCGCCGTCCGCGGCGAGGCCGGCGACGGCCTTGGCGTCCTTGTCGTAGACCACGGTCGAATGCCCGTGGCGCATCACGCGGCGAACGATGTTGCCGCCCATTCGGCCGAGGCCGATCATGCCGAGTTGCATCTGCAATAATCCCTTAGTTCAGCGCGTCGTTGAGCGCCGCATTGAGTGCGGCGAGACCCTTCTTGAGGCCGCCTTTGAGGTGCACGCGCAGCGCGCGCCGGCCGCGTTCGGTGAGCACGTCGAAATCGCCGCGCGCCTGCGCCGCCTTGATCACGCCGAAGCTCGCCTTCTGGCCGGGCACCGCGAGATCCTTGGCGTCGTCTGCGGTGATCTGGAGGAACACGCCGCTGTCGGGCCCGCCCTTGTAGGCCTGCCCCGTGGAGTGCAGGAAGCGCGGTCCGAACTCGGCGCAGGTCGCGACCTGGCGCTTCTCGCGCACCTCGAGCCGCATGGCTTGAAGGGCATCGATCGTCGCCTTGTCACGCGCGATGTATCCGAGCAGGGCGACATAGTCGCCGTCGCCCGAGCGGGAGAGATGCGCCTTGAGCCAGGAGGTGAGATCGCCATTGGCGCCGGCGGCGCGCAGCGCCGTGGCATTGGCCTCGTCGGTATAGAGATCGGCTTCGTCCGTGCTGACCACCGGCTCCTCCGCCGGCAGTGCGCCGGTCTTCTCGAACGAGGCCGTCAGTTCGCGGGTCTTGATCTTGGCGGCTTCCACGTCCGGCTGGTCGAACGGGTTGATGCCGAGGATCGAGCCTGCCACCGCCGTCGCCATCTCGAAGCGGAAGAACTCCTGGCCGAGATGGTCGATCGACTTCATGACGATGCGCACCACGGGGTGGCCGGCCGCTTCGATCGCGGCAAGCTTGGAGTCATGGGCAGCGTCCGCCTCGCCCTCGATGCGGATGTCGATGAAGAACCGGTCGTTGCCATAGACCGTGGGATCGCCCAGCGGCTCGCCCTCGATCGGGATCAGGCCCTTGCCTTCCTTGCCGGTCGATTCCGCGATGAGCTGCTCGGCCCAGGCACCGAAATTGGCGATCTTCTTCGATGCCAGGATCGTCACCTTGTCGCGGCCTTCGAGGCCGGCGTGGCCGATGGCGAGGCCGAGCTGCACGCCCGGGTTCTCGCTCGGCGGCACGTCCGGTCCGCAGGAGCGGGCCATCGCCAGGGCATGCTTGATGAAGGTCTTGACGTCGATGCCGGCCGTTGCCGCCGGCACTAGGCCGAACGGTGACAGCACCGAATAGCGTCCCCCAATCGAGGGCTCGCCATGGAAGATGCGGGCGTAGTTCAGCTTCTTCGCCGCCTTCTCGAGCGACGAGCCCGGGTCGGTCACCGCGATGAAGCGATGGCCGGTCTTCACCGTCGGCCCGACCGCCTTGGCCACCTGCGCATGGAAATAGTCCTTCATCGCATTCGGCTCGGTGGTGCCGCCGGACTTGCTGGAGACGATGAACACGGTGCTGGCGATGTCGATCTTCGCTTCCATCGCACGGACCTGGGCCGGATCCGTGGAGTCAAGCACATGCAGCTTCGGGAAGCCGGGCTTCTTGCCAAAGGTTTCGGCCAGCACCTCGGGGCCGAGGCTCGAGCCGCCCATGCCGAGCACGACGGCGTCGGAGAATTTCTGGCCCTTCACCCGGCCGGCATAATCCTCGTAGTCGGCGACGTCGGCCTTGGCGGCGCTATCGAGCCAGCCGAGCCATTTGTCCTCATCCGCGCCGGTCCAGACCGACTTGTCGCGCTGCCACAGCCTGCGGATCTTGGCAGAGGCGCGCCATTCCTCGGTGCTCTCGGCCACGGCCTTGCCGAGCCCGTCACCGAGCGAAAGCTGCTGCCGGTCGAGCGCCGGCCCGAGCACGGTGGCGCGCTTGTGCGCGACCGCGCCGTAGAGCTTGTCGGCGGCGTCCGCGAACAGCTTGACGCCGTCCTTGACCAGTTCCTCGGTGATGGCGTCGAGCGAGATGCCGGAACGCTCCAGCTCTTCCAGCACGCGGCGAGCGTCGTCGACGTTCTCTTCCAGGCTGTCGCGCGGCTTGCCGTGGTCGCGGAACGCATCGAGCGTTGCCGGGGGCACGGTGTTGATGGTGTCGGGGCCGATCAGCTCCTCGACATAGAGCACATCGCTGTAGTCCTTGTTCTTGGTGCCGGTGGAGGCCCACAGCATGCGCTGGGGCCTCGCGCCCTTGGCGGCGAGCTTGTCCCAGCGGGGGCCTGAGAACAGGCGCTTGTAATCCTGGTAGGCGAGCTTGGCGTTGGCGATCGCGACCTTGCCCTTCAGCGCGGCGAGCCGCTCCTTCTCGGACGGGTCGTTGGCGCGTGCGATCTTCTCGTCGAGCTGCTTGTCCACGACTGCATCGATGCGGCTGACGAAGAAGCTCGCCACGCTCGCGACATGCGATGGATCGCCGCCGCCGGCGACGTATTTTTCGAGGCCTGCGATGTAGGCTTCGGCCACTTCCAGGTAGACCGCCTTGGAGAACAGCAGCGTGATGTTGATGCTGATGCCGTCGCCGATCAGCGTCTCGATCGCGGGCAGGCCTTCCGGCGTCGCCGGCACCTTCACCATCAGGTTCTTCCGGTCAACGTCCTTCCACAGCCGCCGCGCCTCGGCCACCGTGCCAGACGTGTCCATGGCCAGATAGGGCGAGACCTCCAGGCTGACATAGCCGTCGCCGCCCTTGAGGCGGTCGTAGACCGGGCGCAGCACGTCGGCGGCGTTCTGGATGTCCTCGACCGCGACGGCCTCGAACAAATCGGCCACGGTCCGGTCGCCGCGCTTCAGTGCCTTGCCGATCGGGGCGTCGTATTCGTCCGAGCTGCCGATCGCCTTCTCGAAGATCGAGGGATTGGAGGTGACGCCCTTGACGCCGTCGGTGTCGATCAGCCGCTTCAGGTCGCCCTTGGCGATGAAGCCGCGCGCGAGGAAGTCCAGCCAGACGGCCTGGCCGTGCTTTTCCAGTTCTTTGACGGGATTCATGATGCTTATTTCTCTCCAAGCCTGCGGGCGAGGGGTTTCCGCGCCGGTCCTGACGCGCTATCCTCTAACGTACATGCTCCCCGGAGGGAACCAATCAAGGGTCCAGGCGTCATACCCTCCAGTGTAACTCCGTCGCGATCATGGCGATCCGGGCGGCAGTAGCTGTTGTTGCGTAAAAAGTCGTTGGCCGAAGGTTCGGCCGTTGCGTAACGTCGGCCGCTTCGTTGGGTTAGCCAGTGGCTGGGTGGAGTGCCATCAGCGGATCAGGGTCCGTCTGGTGCATCGTGGCTCGGTCGCGAATGGCCATGCTGGGGCAAAGCATGTACGCACAATCTGACGATCTCCCCTTCGCCGGCAGTCTGCAGCCGGCCACGCCCGCCGGAAGCGTCGACGCATCCCGCGATCTCGAAATCAGCCCCTGTGCGACCCCGCTGCGACTGCTGGTTGCGGCGGGCTTTGCCATGACCCTGCTCAGCGCCAGCCTCGCCTTCGACTGGTGGGATGGTCTTGGCGATTACGACACGATGGTCGGATTTGCCGGCGTCGTGGTGTTCGCCTTGCTGACGATCCGGCTGATCTGGATGCTTCCCACCGAGCGGGGACCGGTGGTGGTGGTCACGCCCTACGGCATCCGCGATCTCCGCATCGGCAATGAATTTCTGCCGTGGGATTCGATTGCGGAGATTTCGGCTGAAGAACGCGGCGGTTACAAGATGATCGTGCTGACGCCGACGCCGGGCTTGCGGCGCCAGCTCTGCAGCATCCGCAATTTGGCCCGCGGTGCGCAGAACAATCGTATCGTGATCCGGTCCGAGGGGCTGGCGGCCGATTTTGATACAGTGCTGCGCGCGTGTCGCGACTGTCACAATTCTGCCGGCAGTCCGCGCACCGCATTGCAGCAGGAAGATGAACGCGGCGCCCAAGGCGCCCAAGGCACCCAAGGCTTCGCCGTACAAGCGTCATAAGATCGCCGCGCGCCGATCGCTATGCTGCGGTGCCGGATGGACTCATCCCCGGTAACGCCCGGATGTTGCGACCAAGTGACAATTTCTGGAAATGAGCCAATATAGACAGAGATTCGCACAAATTACGGGCAGGTGCCTGTTCGTAACTCAGCGACTGCCTACGTTGTGCGTTGCGTCGTGTTGGCACCAGGGTGTCCAATGAACGTCATGTGCTCACGCTGATTCGAAACGGCCTGAGGAACGGTCCGGTAACTGCTTTCGTTTCAGCTTGTGGCGGAACTCACGCGGAGAGGGATCATGTACAACGATTCTCTATTCAACGCTTTCGCTCGGTCGTTCGAGGCGAGAAGCCAGCACGACATGTCGATGGCGGAATACCTGGAATCGTGTCGAAGCGATCCCATGAAATACGCGAACGCGGCCGAACGACTGCTAGCAGCGATCGGTGAACCCCAGACGATTGACACGGCCAAGGACCCACGCCTTGGCCGTATTTTTTTGAACCGCACGATCCGGACCTATCCGGCCTTCGCCGGCTTCTACGGCATGGAAGAAACCATCGAGCGCATCGTCGGTTTCTTCCGCCATGCGGCGCAGGGCCTCGAAGAGCGCAAGCAGATCCTCTATCTGCTCGGCCCGGTCGGCGGCGGCAAATCCTCGCTCGCCGAGCGGCTCAAGTCGCTGATGGAAGTGCACCCGATCTACGTGCTCAAGGCCGGCGATGAACTTTCGCCCGTGTTCGAAAGTCCGCTCAGCCTGTTCGATCCCGATCAGCTCGGTCCGATGCTGGAGGAGAAGTACGGCATTCCGCGCCGGCGGCTCACCGGCCTGATGAGCCCGTGGTGCTACAAGCGGCTGGAAGCGTTCGGCGGTGACATTTCTCAGTTCCGCGTCGCCAAGATCCAGCCGTCGCGGCTGCGCCAGATCGGCATCGCCAAGACCGAGCCCGGTGACGAGAACAACCAGGACATCTCCTCGCTGGTCGGCAAGGTCGACATCCGCAAGCTCGAGACCTTCGCGCAGAACGACCCCGACGCCTACAGCTATTCCGGCGGCCTCAACCGCGCCAATCAGGGCGTGCTCGAGTTCGTCGAGATGTTCAAGGCGCCGATCAAGATGCTGCATCCGCTGCTCACCGCGACGCAGGAAGGCAACTATATCGGCACCGAGAACATCGGCGCGATCCCGTTCACCGGCGTGATTCTCGCGCACTCCAACGAGGCCGAGTGGGCGAGCTTCAAGGCCAACAAGAACAACGAGGCCTTCATCGACCGCATCTGCGTGATCAAGGTGCCGTACTGTCTGCGTGTCACCGAAGAGCAGAAGATCTACGAGAAGCTGATCCAGGGCTCCGAGCTCGCCTCGGCGCCTTGCGCGCCCTCGACGCTGGAGACGCTGGCGCGCTTCTCGGTGATGTCGCGCCTGCGCAAGCACGAGAACTCCACGATCTACGCCAAGATGCGGGTCTACGACGGCGAGAGCCTGAAGGAATCCGATCCGAAGGCGCGCAGCGTCCAGGAATATCGCGACGCCGCCGGCGTCGACGAGGGCATGGACGGCGTCTCCACCCGCTTCGCCTTCAAGATCCTGGCCGCGACCTTCAACCACGACCCGCAGGAGGTCGCCGCCGACGCCGTGCATCTGATGTACGCGCTGGAGCAGTCGATCCGCCGCGAGCAGCTGCCGGAGGAGGTCGAGAAGCGCTATCTCGAATTCATCAAGGCGGATCTGGCGCCGCGTTATGCCGAGTTCATCGGCAACGAGATCCAGAAGGCTTATCTGGAATCCTACTCGGATTACGGCCAGAACCTGTTCGATCGCTACGTCGACTATGCCGACGCCTGGATCGAGGATCAGGACTTCAAGGATCCGGACACCGGCCAGCTGCTCGATCGCGAGCTTTTGAACCAGGAACTGACGAAAATCGAAAAGCCGGCGGGTATCGCCAACCCCAAGGACTTCCGCAACGAGGTCGTCAAATTCTCGTTACGCTCGCGGGCCCAGAACGGCGGTAAAAATCCGACCTGGACCTCCTACGAGAAGATTCGCGACGTGATCGAAAAGAGGATATTCTCCCAGGTCGAGGACCTGCTTCCGGTCATCTCCTTCGGGTCGAAGAAGGACGGCGAGACGGAGAAGAAGCATGGCGAGTTCGTCGCACGCATGGTGGAGCGCGGCTACACCGAGCGTCAGGTTCGCCGGCTCGTCGAATGGTACATGCGCGTGAAGCAGGCCGGTTGAGGCGGATGGGAGGCGAATGGTCAAGTGCCCATTCACATTATTGACAGGCGCCTGAATCCAGGCGGCAAGAGTCTTGAGAACCGCCAGCGGTTCTTGCGTCGGGCCAAATCCCTGGTGCAGGGCGCCGTCAAGAAGACCTCGCAGGAACGCGACATCAAGGACGTCCTGGAGGGGGGCGAAGTCACGATCCCCCTCGACGGCATGCACGAGCCGCGATTCCGCCGCGAAGGCGGAACGCGCGACATGGTGCTGCCCGGCAACAAGAAGTTCATCGAGGGCGATTATCTGCAGCGCTCCGGCCAGGGCAGTGCCAAGGATTCCGGTCCCGGCGAAGGCGACAGCGAGGACGCGTTCCGCTTCGTGCTCTCCCGCGACGAGTTCGTCGATCTCTTCCTCGACGATCTCGAGCTGCCGGACCTCGCCAAGCGCAAGATCGCACAGACCGAGAGCGAAGGCATCCAGCGCGCCGGCTACACCACGTCGGGCTCGCCCGCCAACATTTCGGTAAGCCGGACGGTGAGGCTGGCGCTGGCGCGCCGCATCGCGCTCAAGCGTCCCCGCAAGGACGAGATCGAGGAGCTGGAAGCCGCGATCGCCGCATGTACCGACGAGGACGAGCGTGAGGTGCTGCTCGCCCAGCTCGAAAAGCTGAAGGCGAAGACCAAGCGCATTCCCTTCATCGATCCGCTCGACATCCGCTACCGCCGCTTCGAGACCGTGCCGCGGCCGGTGGCGCAGGCGGTGATGTTCTGCCTGATGGACGTGTCGGGCTCGATGTCCGAGCACATGAAGGATCTCGCCAAGCGCTTCTACATGCTGCTCTATGTGTTCCTGAAGCGCCGCTACAAGCATGTCGAGATCGTCTTCATCCGCCACACCGATCGCGCCGAGGAGGTCGATGAGCAGACCTTCTTCTATGGCCCGGCCTCGGGCGGCACGCTGGTCTCCAGCGCGCTGCAGGCGATGCACGAGATCGTGCGCGAGCGCTTCAATCCGTCGGACTGGAACATCTATGCCGCGCAAGCCTCCGACGGCGACAATTCCTATTCCGACGGCGAGCTCACCGGCATGCTGCTGACCGACAAGATCCTGCCGGTCTGCCAATTCTTTGCCTATCTCGAGGTCGGAGAATCCGGCGGCAGCGCCTTCGATCTCTCCGATTCCTCGCTCTGGACCCTCTATGAACGCCTGCGCAACAGCGGCGCGCCGCTCTCGATGCGCAAGGTCTCGGAACGCAGCGAGATCTTTCCGGTGTTCCACGATTTGTTTCAGCGTCGCGAGACTGCCCAGGAGAAAGCCGCTCCATGACGGAACGATTGTTCGAAGGCGCGGATTGGGACTTCCACACCTTGCAGCGCATCACCGATGCCTGCGAGGAGGTGGCGCTGGGGGATCTCGGGCTCGACGTCTATCCGAACCAGATCGAGGTCATCACCGCCGAGCAGATGCTGGATGCCTACTCCTCCGTCGGCATGCCGCTGTTCTACAAGCACTGGTCGTTCGGCAAGCAGTTCGCCTATCACGAGGCGTCCTATCGCAAGGGCCTGATGGGGCTTGCCTATGAGATCGTGATCAACTCCTCGCCCTGCATCTCCTATCTGATGGAGGAGAACACGGCGACGATGCAGACGCTGGTGATCGCGCACGCTGCTTTCGGCCACAACCACTTCTTCAAGAACAACTACCTTTTCAAGCAGTGGACCGACGCCGACGGCATCCTGGACTATCTCGACTTCGCCAAGAATTACGTCATGCAATGCGAGGAGCGTTACGGCCGCACCGAGGTCGAGCGCACGCTGGACGCGGCGCATGCACTGATGTCGCACGGTATCGACCGCTATCCCGGCAAGAAGAAGCTGGATTTGCGCGAGGAAGAGAAGCGTGCCGGCCGTCGCCGCCAGCACGAGGAGGAAGTCTTCAACGACCTCTGGCGCACCGTGCCCAAGGGGGCGTCGAAGACCCGGTCAGCGATTTCCCTCGAACGGCGCCGCAAGCTGCTCGGCCTGCCGCAGGAAAACCTGCTCTATTTCCTGGAGAAGAGCGCGCCGCGCCTCGCGCCATGGCAGCGCGAGCTGCTGCGCATCGTCCGCCACATCGCGCAATATTTCTATCCGCAGAGCCAGACCAAGGTGATGAACGAGGGGACGGCGACCTACGTCCACTATCGCATCATGACCAAGCTGCATCAGCAAGGCCGCATCACCGACGGCAACTTCCTCGAATTCCTGGGCTCGCACACCAACGTCGTGTTCCAGCCCGAGTTCGACGATCCGCGCTTCTCGGGCTTCAATCCCTATGCGCTCGGCTTTGCGATGATGCAGGACATCGAGCGTATCGTCACCAGTCCGTCGGACGAGGATCGCGAGTGGTTCCCTGATATCGCCGGCAAGAACGACGTGATGGGAGTCTTGCGCGACGTCTGGGCCAATTACCGCGACGAGAGCTTTATCGGCCAGTTCTTGAGTCCCAAATTGATGCGGCACCTCCGCATGTTCCACCTGCACGACGATCCCGAGGAGCGCGCCGGAATCCGCGTCGATGCCATCCACGACGAGCGTGGCTTCCGCCGCGTGCGGCGCGAACTGGCGCGGCAGCACGATGTCGGCTACATCGACGCCAACATCGAAGTGGTCGACGTCGATCTCTCCGGCGACCGCCGGCTGATCCTGCACCACCACGTCATCAAGGGCTCGCAGCTCAACGAGACCGACGCCAAGCGGGTGCTGCAGCACCTCGCCGATCTCTGGACCTACGACGTCGCGCTGATCGAAGTCGACGCCAACGACAAGGTCCTGCGCGAATACGTCGTGAGCCCGCGCCCGATCGCGGCCGCGGTGGCGTGAGGCGGGCGGCCACACGGAGAGATGCGCGTTGATGTGCCCTCGCCCCTTGTGGGAGAGGGCAGCGACGCCGGCAGATACAAGCTCACTTGGGTGAGGGGTATCTCTCGACATCCCCAGTGCCGATAGATACCCCTCATCCGGCGCTTCGCGCCACCTTCTCCCACAAGGGGAGAAGGAAAAGGATCGCGGACACCGGCTGCTCTATGGCGATCGCTTCTTCGCCGGCTTCTTCTTGCTCGCATTCAGCTCCACCGCCGCGCGGATCAGTGCCTTCAGCGCCTTCTCGTTGATTGTCTCGCCCTCGCGAATGTCGATCGCGCGCCGCACGTTGCCGTCGAGGCTGGAATTGAACAGGCCGGTCGGATCCGCCAGCGCCGCACCCTTGGCGAAGGTCATCTTCACCACTTCCTTGTAGGTCTCGCCGGTGCAGATGATGCCGTCGTGCTCCCACACGGGTACGCCGCGCCATTTCCATTCCTCGACGACATCAGGATCGGCCTCCTTGATCAGGCCGCGGACCCGCGCCAGCATCTCGCCGCGCCAGTCGCCGAGTTCCTTGATCCTGCCGTCGATCAGCTTGGCGGGCGAGGCTCCCTCCGTCGCCTTCGCCGCGCTCGTCTTCGCCACCGCCTTCTTCATGACCTTGCCTCGCCCCGCGCGCCGCGTCGGCCGAGATAAGGCAGGGCGAACAGATACAGGCCGGTCGCGAGCAGCGGGATCAGCGGCACGAGCGCCAGGAAGCCGATCCAGGCGGCATCGAGCTGCATGGTCATGGCGCCGATGTTGGCGATCACCGCGATGGTAAAGGCCATGGACAGCCAGCGATGGGTTTGTCGAATCCACATGGTCAACGGACCTCCTTTGCAATGATCGAAACGGACGTGCTCACGCACCTCGCGCCAGCACCTCGTCCAGCTTGGTGAAGAACTGCTTCCAGCCGGCATGCGCGCCGCCATAGGCCTGCTTCTGCGTCGGGCCGAAGCCGGCCTGCTCGACGCGCAGATGCGTGCCCGCGCCGGTCGGTGTCAGCGTGAAGGTCACGACGCTTTTGAGGTCGAACGCTGCATCCTCATGCGAGAAATTCCAGGTGTAGGCGAGGCTCTTCTGCGGCTCGATGGTGAGCACTTCGCAGTCCAGCACGCCGCCCCATTCGCCGCGAAGATTGAAGCGATGGCCGACCGATGGCTTGAAGTCGTTCTTCATCAGCCATTCCTCGATCAGATGCGGCTGCGTCAGCGCGCGCCAGAGCCGCTCGGGCGGAAAGGCAAATTCACGCTCGACGACCACGGAGCGCGTCTGGCTTGAGGCTTCGTTCATTGGTCCATCCTCTTCAGGAGATCGTCGAGCGCGTCGAGCCGCTTCTGCCAGAAGCCGGCCATCTGGCTGGTCCAGTCGACCAGCGGATCGAGTGCGCCGGGCAGCGCGCTGTAATGGGTTTGCCGTCCTTCGTGGCGGTCACGCACCAGGCCGGCCTGCTTCAGCGCGCCGAGATGTTTTGACACCGCCGGCTGCGACACCCCGGATCGTGCCGTCAGCGCCCCGACCGTCTGTTCGCCTTCGCGGCACAGCCGCTCGAAGATCGCCCGCCTTGTGGGGTCGGCGAGCGTCCTGAACAGGAGATCGGGGGCGGGGGACATGGCAATCCATAACTGAAAAGTTATGGATTGATTCATAACGCTGGAGTTATGGGTAAGTCAAGTGCGAGACGGCTGAGATGGCAGTGGCTGGCGCAGCCCTCTCCACGTATTGCGAGGAGCCCTTTGCGAGGAAGCGATCCAGACTGCCCGCGCGGAACGATTCTGGATTGCTTCCGCATTCGCCAAGGCTTCGGCGGACAAGTCGCTACGCCCGCAATGACGGATCAAACGGGGGTGCCACAAGCGTGCCCTACGGCCGCAAATACAAGTATCCCTGCGATTGCAGCTCGGCCAACCTGACCACGCCGCCTTTCTCCGCACTGACGAAGCCCGGCAGCAGCTCCTTCAGCGTGACGTTCTGCGCCTTCATCGTGTTGCCGCAGGCCGCGAGCTCGACGCCGTCCTTGGAGAATTCACCGACGCGCTTGCTGAGATCGGGGTTGGCCTGGCCAGCGTGAAAGGCCTTCAGCGCCGGACCGTGGATCACCAGAGCGATCGTGACATGCTCGGGGCCGCCGACGCCGTCGATATGGTTCTGGATGTTGCCGAGCACGAAATTGACCTTCTCGGCGTCGCTGAGGTGATAGACGACCTTCAGCTTGTCGCCCGCGCCGGCGTCCGTCGCGGCTTGCGCACGCGAGGCGCCAAATGCCGCGCCCAAAGCCGAGACGGCGCTCCACAAGATGTTCCGGCGGTTCATGGCGATCTCCCTCAAACCTGGCGTCGCCGGACAGATATCACTTGTGGCGGAGCGCGGCGAGTTCCTTGCGGTCGGTCACCAGCCCTGCACATTCACTGTTGTCAGTGCGGTCGAGCCGGAAGATCTTGTCATCGGCGCCGGCGACCAGCGCATGCTCCGCCTCGTCATCCGGCTTGTTGTTCTGCCAGACCCGGACCTGCTCGAGCCGGATGATGGCCGATTTGTTGTCCTTGGACAGCGCCACCTCGATGCCGCCGCCCTCGCAGTCGACGCCGCAGCCCATGCGCACCTCGTCGCCCTGGCTAAGCAGCACCGCGTGGCTGCCGCACGAGCCGCTGGAGTCGAAATCGCCGGAGCGATGGCGGTAGCGAAAGCCCAGGCGGAAGGAATTGTGCAGCCGCTTGTCCTCCTTGTCGGCTTCCGCCGAGATCAGCAGCTTCATGGACGCCACTTTCTGCTTGGGATGCCGCGCCAGATGCTCGGCGTCATAGCGGCGGACGAAGCAGGCATAGGCCTTGTCGCCGGGCGTCGCCCCGTAGAGCCGCACATTGAAGGCATCGACTTCGGCCTTGGTGGTCTCGCGGACCTTGTCGGCGTCGTCGGCATGGGCGAGGCCGGCGAAGGCGGCAAGGGCGAGTGGCAGGACAACAGCAAGCTTCATGATCGCGGCCTTGCGTTTGAACCGTCGTCGACCCGCAACGAGCGGGGGGCGACTGGCAGTTAGTCGCAGACGGCGAGCGGCGCGTTCAACCCCGCCCGGCCGCCGGTTTCGCGGGCAGCTTCGCACAAGGTTCCCGCCTTAACAGTCCTGAAGGATGAGGGTCGGTAAACCCCCGGTTGCCGCAGATGACTGGTGACGGTCAATGTCCGTAAGTCAGAACTTGCCCAGCCTTGCGATTGGCTATTCAGTGCCGCGGCTGCTGAAGATGCTGGCCGCCGGCCTGCCGCTGACGCTGCTGTGCGCGGCGGTCGCCTTCAACTGGTTTCACGCCAAGACGCTCTCCGAGTTTCAGATCGCGGCCTGCTCTCTAGGTGTCGTGCTGTTCGGGTTCGTGACCTGCAGGACGCTGTGGCGGCTGGTCTCGACCCGGCAGCCGGTGCTTTTCATCACCCGCGTCGGCATTCGCGACACCCGCATTGCCGATGACACCATCTCCTGGCGATCCGTGCGGGACATATCGGCCTGGCAGTATCGCAGTCAGATGATCGTGGTGCTCAAGCTCGATCCGCTCGTCGCCGACCGCTTCGATGCCGGTCTTCTGAAGCGCATCGTCTCGTTGATGAACAAAGCCGTCGGCGCGGAGGGTGTGCTCATCAATCCCGGCGGCCTGACCATCGACGGCGAAACGCTGCTCGAGACCTGCAAGCAATATTGGAACGCCAGTCGCTTGGCCTACGCCGCCCATCCCAAGACTGAACCCGAACCTGCGCACTAAAGCACTGCCGTCGGGTGGGCAAAGGCGCGACGCGCCGTGCCCACGATGTCTCTCAATCGCGAAAAGTGGTGGGCACGCTCCGCTTTGCCCACCCTACGAATGCGACTGCCAATTCCTCAGCGCAGGCTGGCGTTGATCTTGTCCAGCACCGCCGAGCCCGGGCACAGCGTGTCTGCCTCCAGCGTGTTGAGCGGGGTCTCGACCGTGTTGAGGTGCTCGTGCAGATCTTCAGCGTCGGGATCGACATAGAGAAGCCCGGTGACGATCTGCCCCTTGGCGGCGTGCCGCGCGAGGAAGGTCTGGGCGCCCAACCGGTCATGCGGATCGTAATCGGCGTCGATCTTGCGCAGCGCTATCTTGCTGCCGTCGTGCTGTTCGACCATTTGCACCGTGCCCGGGGCGTAATCGACCGCGATCGGATCGCGGCCGACCAGCACGTCGAGCCGGTTCACGGCATCGTTGTGCTCACGCACATAGTCAAAACTCTTGGTCGAGCCGGCGTGGTTGTTGAAGGCGATGCAGGGGCTGATGACGTCGATGAAGGACGCGCCCTTGTGGCGGATCGCGGCCGCGATCAGCGGCACCAGCTGGGTCTTGTCGCCGGAGAATGAGCGCGCCACGAAGGTGGCGCCAAGCTGCAGCGCGATGGCGACGAGGTCGATGGCGTTGTCGGTGTTGGTGACGCCCTTCTTGCTCTTCGAGCCGCGGTCGGCGGTCGCCGAGAACTGGCCCTTGGTCAGGCCATAGACGCCGTTGTTCTCGACGATATAGGTCATGTTGACGCCGCGCCGGATCGAATGCGCGAACTGGCCGAAGCCGATCGAGGCCGAATCGCCGTCGCCGGACACGCCGAGATAGATCAGGTCGCGGTTGGCGAGGTTGGCGCCGGTCAGCACTGATGGCATGCGGCCGTGCACGGAGTTGAAGCCGTGCGAATTGCCGAGGAAGTAATCCGGCGTCTTCGACGAGCAGCCGATCCCGGAGATCTTCGCCACCCGGTGCGGCTCGATCGACAATTCGTAGCAGGCCTCGATGATCGAGGCGGTGATCGAATCGTGGCCGCAGCCCGCGCACAGCGTCGAGATTTTTCCTTCGTAATCGCGGTGCGTGTAGCCGAGCTCGTTCTTCTTCAGGCTCGGATGATGGAATTTCGGTTTTGCGATGTAGGTCATGACACGGCCTTGCGGAGCGGGGTCACCTTGAGGTGATCCTGGTGGTCGCCAATGGCTTTCGCGATGAAACGGGCGGTGATCGGTGAGCCGTCATAATGCACGATCGGCACCAGCCGCACCGGATCGATGCCGTTCTCGTTGACGATGAGCTGGCGCAGCTGGCTGTCGCGGTTCTGTTCGACCACGTAGACGAAGTCGTGCTCGGCGAGGAAGCTTGCCACGCTGGAATGGAACGGGAAGGCGCGGATGCGCAGGCGGTCGAGCTGATGCCCGCGCGCTTCCAACAAGCCGATCGCCTCGTCCATCGCCGGCGATGTCGAGCCGAAATAGATCACGCCATATTTGGTCGGCCGTTCCGCATTGGCCTGCAGCGGGCGCGGCACCAGATCCTGTGCGGTCTCGAACTTGCGCATCAGGCGCTGCATGTTGTCGGCGTAAACCGAGCCTTCCTCGGAATAGCGCGCATAGCGATCCCGCGAGGTGCCGCGGGTAAAATAGGAGCCCTTGGTCGGGTGCGTGCCGGGATAGGTGCGGTACGGAATGCCATCGCCGTCGACGTCGAGATAGCGGCCGAAGTCGCGTCCCTCGTCCAGCATCTCCGCGGTCATCACCTTGCCGCGGTCATATTGCTTGGCATCGTCCCACTTCAGCGGCCGGCAGAGCCGGTGGTTCATGCCGATATCGAGGTCGAGCATCAGGAAGATCGTGGTCTGCAGCCGCTCGGCGAGATCGAAGGCGGCGGCCGCGAACTCGAAGGCCTCGGCCGGGTCCTCTGGGAACAGCAGCACATGTTTGGTGTCGCCGTGCGAGGCATAGGCGCAGGCGATGATGTCGCATTGCTGGGTGCGGGTCGGCATGCCCGTCGAGGGGCCGGCGCGCTGGATGTTCATGATCACGGCCGGGATCTCGGCGAAATAGGAGAGGCCGATGAACTCGGTCATCAAGGAGATACCGGGGCCGGAGGTCGCGGTGAAGGCGCGGGCGCCGTTCCAGGAGGCGCCGATCACGATGCCGATCGAGGCCAGCTCGTCCTCGCCCTGCACGATGGCGTATTTCGCCTTGCCGGTTTCGGGGTCGTGCCGGTACTTCTTGCAATGCGCCGTGAAAGCCTCCGCCACCGACGAGGACGGCGTGATCGGATACCAGGCGCACACGGTGGCGCCGCCATAGACGGCGCCGAGCGCGGCGGCGCTGTTTCCCTCGATGAAGATGCGGTCGCCGACCTTGTCGGATTTCTTCACGCGAAGCCCGATCGGGCATTTCAAATTCTGCAAAGCCCAGTCGCGGCCGAGATGCAGCGCGTGGACGTTTGAGGAGAGCAGCTTCTCCTTGCCCTTGTATTGCTCGCCGATCAGTTGCTCGATCAGCTTGGGGTCCATGTCGAGCAGCGCCGAGAGAGCGCCGAGATAGATGATGTTCTTGAACAGCTGGCGCTGGCGCGGATCGGTGTAGGTCGAGTTCGTGATGGCGGTTAAGGGCACGCCGATCACGGTGATGTCGTCGCGGAACTTGGTCGACGGCATCGGCTTGGTGGAATCGTAGAACAGATAGCCGCCCGGCTCGATGCCGGCGACGTCCTTGTCCCAGGTCTGGGGGTTCATCGCCACCATCATGTCGACGCCGCCGCGGGCGCCGAGATGGCCGTCTTCCGTCACCCGCACCTCGTACCAGGTCGGCAGGCCCTGGATGTTGGAGGGGAAGATGTTGCGCGGCGACACCGGGACGCCATGGCGCAGGATCGCGCGCGCGAACATCTCGTTGGCGCTGGCCGAGCCCGAGCCGTTGACGTTGGCGAAACGGACGACGAAGTCGTTTACGCTGCTGATCGGCTTCTTGTCGGACATGTCGAACCTGCGTGGGTCATCTCGATGAAATATTTCTGCATGTCCCATGCGCCGGTGGGACAACGCTCGGCGCACAGCCCGCAATGCAGGCAGACGTCCTCGTCCTTGACCATCACCCGCCCGGTCTTCAGATCCGAGGAGACGTAAAGATCCTGGTCGGGATGCGCCGAGGGTGCCTTGAGCCGCTGGCGCAGATCGTCTTCCTCGCCGTTGGCGGTGAAGGTGATGCAATCCATCGGGCAGATGTCGGCGCAGGCATCGCATTCGATGCAGAGCGAGGTCGAGAACACGGTCTGCACGTCGCAGTTCAGGCAGCGCTCGGCTTCGCCCAGCGCCAGCTTGACGTCGTAGCCGAGCTCGACCTCGGTGCGGATGTCCTTCAGCGCGACGACCTTGTCGCGATGCGGCACCTTGTAACGCTTGTCGATGGAGATGTCGTTGTCATAGCTCCATTCGTGGATGCCCATCTTCTGCGATGAGACCTGCACGTCCGGCAGCGGACGTTCGGTGATGTCCTCGCCCGACAGCATCTTGTGGATCGACAGCGCGGCGTCATGGCCGTGCGACACCGCCCAGATGATGTTCTTGGGGCCGAACGCGGCATCGCCGCCGAAGAACACTTTTGGGTTGGTCGAGACGAAGGTCTTCGGATCGACCTTGGGCATGTGCCATTTGTCGAACTCGATGCCGCAATCCTGCTCGATCCAGGGGAAGGCGTTCTCCTGGCCGACAGCGACCAGCACGTCGTCGCATGCGATGGTCTGGTCCGGCTCGCCGGAGGGAACGAGGTCGCGGCGGCCTTTGGCATCGTATTCGGCCTTCACCTTCTGGAAGGTGATGCCGGTGAGCTTGCCATTGTCGTGGACGAAAGCGACCGGGACCATGAAGTTGAGGATCGGAATATCCTCGTGGAGCGCGTCCTCCTTCTCCCAGGGCGAGGCCTTCATCTCCTCGAAGCCCGAGCGGACCACGACCTTCACCTCTTCGCCGCCGAGCCGGCGCGCGGTGCGGCAGCAATCCATCGCGGTGTTGCCGCCGCCGAGCACGATGACGCGCTTGCCGATCTTGTCGACATGGCCGAACGACACGTTGGCCAGCCATTCGATGCCGATATGGATGTTGGCGGCCGCCTCTTTACGACCGGGAATGTCGAGCTCGCGGCCGCGCGGGGCGCCGGAGCCGACGAAGATCGCGTCGTATTTCTCTGCCAGCAGCGCCTTCATGCTCTCGATGCGCTGGCCGCCTTTGAACTCGACGCCGAGACCCAGGATGTAGCCGGTCTCCTCGTCGATGACGGAATTGGGCAGGCGGAATTTCGGGATCTGCGTGCGCATCATGCCGCCGGCTTCGGGATCGCCGTCGAACACGGTGCAGTGGTAGCCGAGCGGCGCCAGATCGCGCGCCACCGTCAGCGAGGCCGGACCGCCACCGACGAAGGCAACGCGCTTGCCGTTCTTCGCAGTAGGCTTCGGCAAGCGCTGCTTGATGTCGTCCTTGAAATCGGCGGCAACGCGCTTGAGCCGGCAGATCGCGACCGGCGTTTCCTCGACGCGTCCGCGCCGGCACGCCGGCTCGCAGGGACGATCGCAAGTGCGTCCCAGAATTCCGGGAAACACGTTCGATTTCCAATTGATCATATAGGCGTCGCTATAGCGGCCCTGTGCGATCAGTCGGATGTATTCGGGAACGGGGGTGTGCGCAGGACAGGCCCATTGGCAATCGACCACTTTGTGAAAGTAGTCGGGGGCCGCGATATCGGTCGGTTTCATTCCTACCCTGTCCGCGCAGGCTCAAAGACCCGGCGGCCTCTTCTGAGCTTGGCGAACGCTTAACGTGCGTCGATCTGGTTTCTGAATGACGTCATTGGGTTAGCTTATTAGAACCATTCCCAAGTACAACGGCAAATTTATGCGATCACCGCCTTTCATGGGAGCTACGCGCGCACAGCATTAACGGCACGCGCGATCGCGTGCGGTGCAGCATGTTGCGATGCGTGCGAGCGCGTCAGCTCTGCGCGATGTCGCTCTTCGCGAGGTCCCACATCAGGCAGTAGGTACCGACGGAGATGGGCAGCGGGAAGGGCGCAGCAGCGGGACCCGTGAAGCGTTCGGCGATCACAGCCGAGACCGCGCCGACATGCGTGCCGTCGATCAGCACGAACCAGTCGCGCGCCCCCTCGTTGCGCGTCGCCGGAATGCCCGCCGTCGCGCCCGACAATTCCGGTTCGCTTTCGAGCAGATGCATCGAGATGATGCCGTCGCACTGTTCGGGCCTGAGCTTGTTTTGCAATGCATCACGCCAGGACGCGGCGTTGTCGGGCGTCGGCCGCAGCCGCACGAGGCCGAGCGCAGCGCCGCGGCCGGTGCCGTTGCTGACCGTGATGCGCGCGACCACGCGCAGCATGTCCTTGAAATGCGCCATGCTCCGCCGTGACCATTCGGTCTGGCTGGCGAGCCGAGCCCGGTAGGCCGGGCTGTCGAGCACGTCGAGCGTGGTGGTCGAGTACAGCGAGAGATATTTGGGATTGGCGGCGTGCGCGACATAGCGCCGCGCCTCCAGGAATCCATCGATCGCGACGCGCTCTTCGAGATGCTCGCGATCGTACCAGCGGTTGAAATCGGCCTCATTGGCCGCGTCGATGTTCATCGACGTCAGCAGCATGCCTTTCCCGGCGAGCGGCATTGTTCTTGTCCCTTCATCGCCCGATCTTCGATGCGAGGTCGGCGATCGACTTCATCACCGCGTCCCTCACGCCGGCATCATAGAGCGAATGCCCGGCTTGTTCTACGAGGCGAAGCTCGGAAGTAGGCCAAACTTTCGCGAGAGCGTGGGATGTCTCAGGAGGACACAACAGATCGTAGCGGCCCTGCACGATAATGCCGGGAATTCCTTCGAGCCGGTCCGCGTTCTGCAACAGCTGGTTCTCGCTCATGAAGGAATCGTTGACGAAATAATGCGCCTCCATGAACGGCGTCGCCGGCAGCGTGCGCCAGACGTTCAGCGAAGCCAGATCCAACCGCGTCTTGGCGGGCTTGTGCTCGGACAACGCGCGCTCGGTGTCATGCCAGGCCCGCGCCGCAGGGCCATGCACGGCCGGATCGGCATCGAGGATGCGACGATAGTAGGACCCCACCGGATGCGCGCGCTCTTCGGGCGGCAGCACGCTCAAAAAATCCTCGGAGAGGGCGGGATAGAATTGCGGCAGGCGGACCGTGAAGGCGTTCTCGACCTCGGCCCGCGTGCCCAGGAACGTCGCACGCAGCGCAATGCCGGAGACACGCTCGGGATGCGCCTCTGCATACGCCAGCGCCAGCGTCGCGCCCCAGGAGCCGCCGACCACCATCCAGCGGTCGAAGCCGAATTTTTCGCGGATCTTCTCCATGTCCGCGATCAGGTGCGCCGTGGTGTTGTGCGCGCGCGCTCCCTTGGGCCGGCTGCGGCCGCAGCCGCGCTGGTCGAACAGCACCGCATGCATGCGCTCGGGATCGAACAGCCGGCGATGATCGGGCTGGCATCCGCTGCCGGGCCCGCCATGCAGATAGATCGCGGGGATGCGGTCGCTGCGGCCGACGCTCTCCACATAGAGCTCATGGCCGTCGCCGACGCCCAGCATGTCGGAGGTCAGCGGCGCAAAGGGATCGGCACGCCTGGTACCTGCGTCGGCGTCAGGTCCCATTCTCGGATTCCAGGGTGCCGCCGGCGAAGTTGCGATAGAGGAAGCGGCTGGTCTCGCCCTCGGCCTCGGCTTCCGCCTGCTTGAAGATGGTCTCGTGCAGCGGCGACAGCGCGCAGGCGGGGTCGGTGTTGGCGGCGTCGCCGGTCAGCGCGAAGGCCTGGCAGCGGCAGCCGCCGAAATCGATCTCGCGAAATTCGCAGGATTTGCACGGCTCCTTCATCCAGCCGGTGCCGCGATAGCGGTTGAAGGCCTCGGAGTTCTGCCAGATCCAGGCGATCGAATGGTTGGAGCGCACCGACTCGAACTCGAGCCCGGTGATGCTCTCGGCGGCGTGGCAGGGCAGCACCTTGCCCGCGGGCGAGATGTTGAAGAACTGCCGGCCCCAGCCGCCCATGCATTTCTTCGGCCGCAACGCGTAATAATCGGGAACGACGTAGTCGATCGCAAGCGTGCCCTTGAGCCGCTCGCGCGCCTGCTCGACGATTTCAGTGCACTCGTCCAGCTGCGCCACCGTGGGCATCAAGGCGGCGCGGTTCTTCAGCGCCCAGCCGTAATACTGCACATTGGCGACCTCCAGGCGGTCGGCGTCGAGATCGATGGACATCTGGATGATGTCAGGCAATTGGTGCAAATTCTGCCGGTGCATCACCGCGTTCACGGTAAGCGGCAAATCGAGCTCGCGCGTCCACTTCGCCACTTCGAGCTTCTTGCGGTGACCGCCCTTGTAACCGGCGACGCGATCGGCGAGGCCTTCCTCGATGCCCTGGAAGGAGATCTGCACATGGCAGAGCCCGGCATCGGCAAGCTCACTCAGCCGCTCGCGCGTCAGCAGCACGGCCGAGGTGATGAGGTTGGTGTAGAGCCCGACATCGCTGGCATGTTTCACCAACTCGACCAGATCTTTCCGTGCCGTCGGCTCTCCGCCGGAGAAATGCACCTGCAGCACGCCGATCTCGGCGAGCTCGCTCAAGACCTTCTTCCACTCGTCCGTGGTCAGCTCCTTGCCCGAGCGGTCGAGCTCGACCGGGTTGGAGCAATAGGGACATTGCAGCGGGCAGCGATGGGTGATCTCGAGCAGCACCGCGAGCGGAATGCCGAACGTCTCCGCCGTCGAACGCTGCTTCTCCAGCACCGCGAGGCTGTCGCTCGCATCGGGCGGGATGGCGGGATTGCCGAGCACGTCGGTCATGACGTCTTCTCCCGGGCCTCCGTCAGAAAGCCCTTGTCGGCGAGATCCTGCAGCATGACGATGACGTCGGCGAGGATCGCCTCGCGTGGCGCGGCGTATTTCGCCGCGAGTTGATCGGATACGTCGCCGACACTGCGCTTGCCGTCGCAGAGTTGCAAGACCTCGACCGCGATCTCGTCGGGCGCCAGCACCCGCTCCGGCGCCAGGATCACCCAGACCTTCCGGGTCTCGTCATATTTCAGCTTGGCATGCCGCGGCAGCACGGGGCGGCTTGCCTCGCTGACGCTGATATTGCGCGGCCCGGCCATTGCAGTTCCTCTCAGCCCGCTTTGGGCACGAAGGCGCCCGGCGGAATGTTGCCCTCGACATAGGCATGCTGGAGCGCATCGAGCTGCACCCACAGCACGTTGGTCTTGAAGATCAGCGCATTGCAGACCTGCGCGCGCTGCTCCGGCGTCGTGGCATGCGTCTTGACATAGTCGAGCGCGAAATTGGCATCGCGCGGTGCCTGCGTGAGGCGGCGCTTGAAGTAGCTCATGATGTCGGGGTTGACGAAGTCGTAATGCTCCAGCATCCCGGCGATGCGTTCTTCATGCAGGTTCGGCGCAAACAATTCGGTGAGCGAGGAGGCGATCGCCTCCAGCGGGCTCTTTTCGCGGCAGTAGTGGACATAAGCTTCCACCGCAAAGCGCGTCGCCGGCAGGATGCCCTCGGTGGATTCCACATAGGCCGTGTCGAGGCCGAGGCCTTCGGTCAGCTTGATCCAGCGCTCGATGCCGCCCTCGGAGCCGACATCGCCGTCATGGTCCTCGATGCGGTGGCGCCATTCCACGCGCGTGGCGCGGTCGCGAAAGCGCGAGATCACCACCGCGTCCTTGATCGGGATCGTGCTCTGGTAATAGTAACGGTTCAGCGCCCAGGCCTGCACCTGGCCCTTGTTCAGCTTGCCGCCGTGCAGCAGTTTGTGGAACGGATGCAGGCTGTGATAGCGCGTCGCCCCGATATGGCGCAGCGTCGCCTCGAGCTCCTCGGCCGAATTCAGCCGGATGTCCTTGCCGATCGAGAGTGCAGTCATTCCAGCCATTGACGCATTCACAGCACTATCTCCGTTCCGTCGGCGGGTATCTGCCAGCCCGCATGTTCAGCGGCCTTGCGCTCGGGTGAGCCGGGCAGCAGGGCCGGGTTCGAGTTATTGATATGCAGAAAGATCTTCCTGTCGAGTGTGAGGTCGGCCAGCCGTGCGATGGCACCGTCCTCGCCGGACATGGCGACATGTCCCATGCTCTTGCCCGTCTTCTGGCCGAGCCCGGCCCTGATCATCTCGTCGTCGCGCCAGACCGTGCCGTCGAAGAACACCAGCGAAGCGCCGTCGATCTCAGCCTTGAGCGCGTCGGTGATTTCGGCGCAGGCGGCGATGAAGTAGAAATATTTGCCGGTCGATTTGTCGGTGATTTTCAGCCCCAGCGTGTCGCCATCGCCGCTCTCCCCGCCGGGATGCGTTTTGCCTTCCAGATACCAGGCCGACTTGCCCGACACCGCGAACGGCAAGACTTCCAGGCCGGAACGCGCGCCGTCGGTGAGGCGCGGCTCGAATGGCTCGTTGATGGCGATCGGCTGGCGCCGCACGTACTTCTCGTTCAGCACGTTGAAGATGCTGTTGCTGGCAAGGATCGCCAGCACTTTCTCATGGGCATGGATCGTGAAAGGCGAGCTCTCGCGCATCGAGAGCAGGCCCGCCACGGCATCCACTTCGCTGTTGGTCAGGATCACGCCCGCGATCGGCGTATGGCGCAGCATCCCGGCCTTGGGGTGCAGCTGCGGCGTGGCATTCACTTGCTGGCGCAGATCGGGGGAGGCGTTGATCAGGAACCAATGCTCGCCGTCGCCGCTGAAGGCGACCGACGCCTGGGTCCGCTGAAGCTCATGACCGTTCTCTCGGGCCGCCCGGCAGCCCTCGCAGCCGCAATTCCATTGCGGCACTCCGCCGCCGGCTGCGGCGCCCAGGACGACGACGCGAAGCATGATCCGTCTCCTGGAGGCAACGTCGCCAGGTGGACCTCAGGCCGACACGGTTCTTGTCTTCCGGAAACGGATCGTGACCGGACGAACGTGGGCCGAAAGATCCACCTGCGCAGAACGCAAACTCACCAACCGCTTACTTGCGGGTGGCGCTCACATACATGTTGATTTCCATGCCGCAGGGCACTTCGACGATCTTCGGGGCTTTCCAGGCCATTTTTGGCACTCCATTTTCGCGAAATCGGACGTATCCGCCCAGCCATTAAGTTAGTGCGCGCGCAGAAGTTCGCCAGTGAAATTTTCCCGAGAACGGCCATGTTGCGGCGCGAAAAACCACTTCGGGAACACCACTTCTGAGGCGCTGCCTTGCGTCTGGCGCATTCGGTCGCGAACCCTGTCCTGATAAAGCAGTTGTGAGTGCAGTGCAGCTTTCAATCCGATACAGGCGACCCAAACTGGATCTTTCGTGATGCCCAAATATTTCTTCAACACCCGCATCGGCGACGAATTGATCGTGGATCCCGAGGGCGAGGAGCTGCGCAACCCCGACCGTGCCTGGGAAGTCGCCCGCCAGATGATCCTGGAGGTGGTGAAGTCCGAGGGGGCCCAGCGGGCCCTGATGGAGGCGGTGATCGAGGTCACCGACGTCGAAGGCGAGATCGTGCTTGAGTTTCCCTTCACCGAGGCCCTGCTGGACATTCCCGACCCGTCCGCGACAAGGCATTAGAGGCACGCGAGGTGTGCTCCCTCCCCCGCTTGCGGAGGAGGGCTGGGGAGTGGGTGTCTCCGCAAGCGAGAACCCCAAGAGGACAGAGCCCTCACCCGCGCCTTCGGCGCGACCTCTCCCGCAAGCGGGAGAGGTGACCGAGCCCCCGGTGCGGTCCAGCAATCGATTACGCGCTGAGCGCCCGCCCTTCGCCCCTGCGAAATCCGCATGGCTTTGCCGCGTTCCCGGGGCTAAAAGACGCCGGATACACCGGAGCAAGCCATGCAAGATCTCTGGCGCCTGTCGGCCGCCGACCTCGCCACCCTCGTCAAATCCAGGAAAGTGTCCGCGAAAGAGGCCGCCAAGGCCGGTCTCGCCCGCCTGGACGCCGTCAATCCCCAGCTCAACGCGGTGATCGACCACCGCCCGGAGGACGTGCTCAAGCAGGCCGACGCCATCGATGCCGCCATCGCCAGGGGCGAGGACCCCGGCGTCCTGGCCGGCGTGCCCGTCACCATCAAGGCCAATGTCGACCAGGAGGGCTTTGCCACCACCAACGGCCTGAAGCTCCAGCGCGACCTGATCGCGCGCGAGGACAATCCGGTCGTCGCCAATTTCCGCAAATCGGGCGCCATCCTGCTCGGCCGCACCAATTGCCCGGCCTTCTCCTATCGCTGGTTCACCACCAACCTGGTCCATGGCGACACCAAGAACCCGCGCGACGCGTCCCTGACGCCGGGCGGCTCGTCCGGCGGCGCCGGTTCGGCGGTCGCGGCCGGCATCGGCCACATCGCCCACGGCACCGACATCGCCGGCTCGATCCGCTATCCCGCCTATGCCTGCGGCGTGCACGGCCTGCGTCCAACGCTCGGCCGCATCCCCGCCTTCAACCCCGCGCTGCCGGAGCGCCCGATCGGGCCGCAGATCATGGCGGTCTCGGGTCCGCTGGCGCGCACCGTCAACGATTTGCGGATCTCGCTCGAAGCGATGTCGGCGCGCGACATCCGCGATCCCTGGTTCGTGCCGGTGCCGCTGCAGGGTCCCGCACGGGACAAGCGCGCCGCGCTCTGCCTTAATCCGGGCGGCCTTGGCACCACGCCGGAGGTGAAGGCGGCCGTGAGCGATGCCGGCAAGCGGCTCGAGCGCGCGGGCTGGACCGTCGATGTCATCGAGGACACGCCGCCGATGCGCGAGGCCGTCGAGTGGCAGATCAAGCTCTGGCTCGGCGACGGCTTTGAAGCGCAGCTCGAGATGGCCGAGCGCGAGGGCGATCCCGGTGCGCTGGCCTGCCTGCGCGGCAGCCGCAGCAAGGTCACGCCGATGGACCAGGCCAACTACGCCAAGGCGCTGACGAGAAGGGCCACGCTGACGCGCGACTGGATGCTGTTCTTCGAAAAATATGCCGTGCTGCTGACGCCGGTGTCCGGCGAGCTGCCGTTCCCTGATCATCTCGACCGCAAGGACGATGAGTCCTTCAAGCGCGTCTGGGAAGCGCAGCTGCCGCAGATCGCGATTCCCTTCATGGGATTGCCCGGCCTCGTGGTCTCCACCGGTCTGGTCGGCAAGGCGCCCGTCGGCGTGCACGTGGTCTCCGGCCGCTATCGCGAGGATCTCTGTCTGCTCGCAGGCGAAGCGATCGAGGCCGGCGGCGTGCCGCCGTCGCCGATCGACCCCGTGGGCTAGCGATGTCAGCCATCTACGACTTCAAGGCCAACTCGCTTGCCGGCGAGGAGGTCGCCCTGAAACGTTTCGAAGGGCAGGTGCTGCTGATCGTCAACACCGCGAGCAAATGCGGCTTCACGCCGCAATATCGCGGCCTCGAAGATCTGCATCGCGACCTGTCGCCGCGCGGCTTCTCCGTGCTCGGCTTTCCCTGCAACCAGTTCGGCGCGCAGGAGCCGGGGCAGGCGAACGAGATTCAGGCATTCTGCTCGACCAATTACGACGTCACCTTCCCGCTGTTCGAGAAGATCGACGTCAACGGGCCGAAGGCGCATCCTCTGTACGAGTACCTGAAGCGTCAGCAATCCGGGCTTCTCGGCGCCTCCATCAAATGGAATTTCACCAAATTCCTGGTGGACCGTGCCGGCAAGGTGATCGCGCGCTACGCGCCAACCGCACGGCCCGAAGGATTACGCAGTCAAATCGAAACACTGTTGTGAGCGAGACAATCATGAGCGACGAATTTCCGGACCGCCTGTCGGTCGATCCGAACAGCCCCTATTACAACGCAGACATCCTGTCGCGCGACGTCGGCATCCGCTTCAAGGGTGTCGAGAAGACCAATGTCGAGGAATACTGCATCAGCGAAGGCTGGGTCCGCGTCACCGCCGGCAACGCCAAAGACCGCCACGGCAATCCGCTGACCATCAAGGTGCACGGCCCGGTCGAGCCGTATTTCAGGGATAAGAAGTAAGCGTATCGCGCGTCGGGCGCGCCACACCCTCCGTCGTCATGCCCGGGTCAAGCCCGGCCATGACGAGTGGAAAGAGCCAGCCGGGAAGAGAACAAATGTCCGTCCGCATCGTCGACGTCCGCGAGATCACCAAGCCGATCTCGTCCCCGATCCGCAACGCCTATATCGACTTCACCAAGATGACGACCAGCCTCGTCGCCGTCGTCACCGACGTGGTGCGCGACGGCAAGCGTGTCGTCGGCTACGGCTTCAATTCCAACGGCCGCTACGGGCAGGGCGGGCTGATCCGCGAACGCTTTGCCGCGCGCATCACCGAGGCCGATCCGAAGTCGCTGCTGAATATCGCCGGTGACAATCTCGACCCCGACAAGGTCTGGGCCGCGATGATGACCAACGAGAAGCCCGGCGGCCATGGCGAGCGCTCGGTCGCGGTCGGCACCATCGACATGGCGGTGTGGGATGCGGTGGCGAAGATCGCGGGCAAGCCGCTGTTCCGCCTGCTGGCCGAACGCCACGGCCTCACCGCCAATCCGCGCGTCTTCGTCTACGCGGCCGGGGGCTATTACTATCCCGGCAAGGATCTCTCGATGCTGCGCGGCGAGATGCGCGGCTATCTCGATCGCGGCTACAACGTCGTGAAGATGAAGATCGGCGGCGCGCCAATCGAGGAAGACCGCACCCGCATCGAGGCGGTGCTGAAGGAGATCGGCAAGGACGCGCAACTCGCCGTCGACGCCAACGGCCGCTTCGACCTCGAGACCGGCATCGCCTACGCCAAGATGCTGCGCGACTATCCGTTGTTCTGGTACGAGGAGGTCGGCGACCCCCTCGACTACGCGTTGCAGGCCGCGCTCGCCGAATTCTATCCCGGCCCGATGGCCACTGGCGAAAACCTCTTCAGCCACCAGGACGCCCGCAACCTGATCCGCTACGGCGGCATGCGCCCCGACCGCGACTGGCTGCAATTCGACTGCGCGCTGTCCTACGGCCTGTGCGAATACCAGCGCACGCTGGAAGTGCTGAAAACTTACGGCTGGTCCCCCAGCCGCTGCATCCCCCACGGCGGCCATCAGATGTCGCTCAACATCGCCGCCGGCCTCGGCTTAGGCGGCAATGAGAGCTACCCCGACCTGTTCCAACCCTATGGCGGCTTCCCGGACGGCGTCCGCGTCGAGAATGGCCACATCACCATGCCCGATCTCCCCGGCATCGGCTTCGAGGGCAAGTCCGATCTCTACAAGGAAATGAAGGCGCTGGCGGAGTAGGGGCGGGCGCTGGGAGCGCGACGGCCGCGCCATTTGCTCCGTTGTCGTCCCCGCGAACGCGGGGATCCATAACCCCAGGGAGGAGTTATGGCGCGAACTGGTCACTCCGAGTCTTCGCCAAACTCTGTCCTGTGGGTATGGGTCCCGGATCTGCGCTTCGCTTCGCTGCGCTTGTCCGGGACGACGACTGGGTTTGCGGCTACGACAACCGCATATCCAGCAGCCGTCGTCCTTCGCCCTTCAGCAGCTTCTTCACTGCACTCGACGCCACGACTTCGCCGTCATTGGCATAGGCTTCGTGGTTCTTCTCGATGTCGTCGAGGCGGTAGAGGTAGTTGACCATCACGCCGGCCGACTCGCGCAGGCCCTTTGGCGAGAGATCGCCCAGCCAGTTGATGCGCTCGAGCCGCGCGCCGTTGCCGAGATGGAAGCGGGCGACGGAATCGATCAGCTTGCCTTTCGACGTGCGCGCCTTGAGGAAGTAGTGCGCCGCCAGCGGTTCCAGCACGCCGCGGAGCAGGGCGGCCGTCTCGGGGCTCTCGAACCATTTGGGATCGTCGAGGCGCTTCAGCGCCTCGCGGTCGTCGTCCGACAGCGGCAGATCCTTGTCCTGTTTCACCCACGCCATGAAGCCCGGCACCGGCGACAGCGTCACGAAGGTATCGAGCTTGGGCGTCTCGCGGCGCAGTTCCTCGACCACCTGCTTGATCAGGAAGCTGCCGAAGGAGATGCCGCCAAGGCCGCGCTGGGTGTTGGAGATCGAATAGAACACGGCGGTGCGCGCGCGCTCGATCGGCAGATGCTGGCGGTCGACCGCAAGCAGCGGCGCGATCGCGCCCGGGATGGTCTCGGTCAGCGCCACCTCGACGAAGATCAAGGGCTCGTCCACCATCGCGGGATGGAAGAAGGCGTAGCAGCGGCGGTCGACCGGATCGATGCGGCGGCGCAGATCGTCCCAGTCCGAAATCTCGTGCACGGCTTCGTAACGGATGATCTTTTCGAGGATGTTGGCCGGGGAAGACCAGTCGATCCTGCGCAGCACGAGAAACCCCCTGTTGAACCACGAAGAAAGCAGATGCGAGACGTCGCGATCGAGCGCGGCAAGATCGCTGTGCCCGTTCATCATGCCGAGCAGATCGGCACGCATGTTGACGAGCTCACCGGTGCCGCCGGGCGCGCGGTTGAGCCGGCGGATCAGCTCCTGCCGCCGCGGCTCCGAGGCGAAATGCAGCGAGCTCGCGTCCTCGTCGCTCGGCGCGGCACGCCATTTCTCGATTGCCTTCGACAGGCGCTCCCGGTCCGGGCCGAAATCGCGCACCAGTCCGTCGAAGAAGGCGCGGCGTCCCGCCGCATCCAACTGACGGTAGATGTCGAGCACCTCGCGCGCGATGGCGATGCCCGATGCTTCGCCCCGGCCTGACAGCAGCGCATCACAGAGCTCGATCAGCCCATCGGCATCCGGTCTGGTATCGGCGGCCTCGCCGCGACGAAGCAGCGTGCGGCCGCGCTCGGAGATGGTGGCGAGCAGGTCGGAGAAGAAGGCGTTGGCCATCGGGGCTTTCGTGTCAGTTTGTGCGTTGCGGGAAGTTTACACAAGATTTGGGCGGAAGCCGATCACAAATGAGCGGAGGAACGCGGCAACTTTAGCCGGGCCGTGCGTTTGGAGAATGGCGGCATGTCAGGGGAAGGCGGTGCGGGACTACACAACGCGCTGCCATGCCCCGCGCAGGCGGGGCAGCCAGTACGCCGCAGCTTCTTGGTACTAGCCGCGCTGTCTCGGCGTACTGGGGCGCCCGGTCAAGCCGGGCGACGACACCGAGTGTGTGGCAAACTCCGTCGGCGTCCGCCCCGTCACTTGCCGGAACGCGGCGGAAAACGCCGGCACGCTGGCGTAGCCGAGCTGGGTGGCGAGCTGCTTCACGGAGACATTGGCATCCGTCGATATCAGCTGGATCGCGGCGGCGATCCGCGCGCGCTGGCACCAGCTCTTGAAGCTCAGCTGTGTCTCTGCGGAGAACAATCGCGACAGCGTGCGCGCGGAGGTCCCGACCTCGCGCGCCAGCGTGTCGATGTCGTGCAGGCCGGTGGGGTCGTCGAGCACGATCAGCGCGGCGCGGCGGCAGCGCGGCTCGTGCGGCAGCGGGACGAAGGTCGTGGAATCCTCGGCCTGGTGCAATTCCAGCATCACGAGCCGAACCAGCAGCTCAGTGCGCTCCTCGGTATTGCCAGTGTCGAACAGCGCAAGGATCGCCTGGTTCAGCAGCGGTGACACCCGCACCACGAATTCTTTGGTCAACCCCTCATAGCGCTTTTCGCGCTTCAGCCAGGACAGGTCGAAATACAGCGTGCGCATCTCGATGTCGGCGAGCAGGTCGAGGGCATGGTCGAGCCCGGCCGGGACCCACACCGCCCGGTCCGGCGGCACCAGCCAGCGGCCCCCGGGCGTCGTCACCTGCATAGTGCCCCTGGCCGCATAGATCAGCTGCGCCTCGCGGTGCAGATGCGGATCGATCCGCATGCCCTTGGGGTAGTCGCGCGCGACCAGGTGCACGCCGGCGGGCGAGCGGTGGTTGCTGCGGACCTCCCGGAGGATTGGCTTTTCCAAGGTTGGCTTTTCCAAGACAGTCATTGGCGGCATCCCGTCATGGGGAGGACATATAACTCATTTCGGAGCAGGAGAGGATTCGGGAAATGAACAGCCCCAGCCGGGTGATCAGTTTCGTCAACGCAGGCCATTTCATCGACCATTATGCGATGCTGATCTTCGCCGCCGCCGTCATCATCATGGGTCCGGCGCTCGGCATGGCCTATTCGGAACTCTTGCCTTACGCGACGCCGGGCTTCGTGGCTTTCGGTGCCGGCTCGCTGCTGACCGGCTGGCTGGGCGACCGCTGGAGCCGCCGCCACATGATGCTGATCTTCTTCGTCGGTATCGGGGCGTCGATGATCTCGGTCGGCCTGGTGCAGACCCCGACGCAGCTCGGCGCCGCGCTGCTGGCGATCGGCGTCTTCGCCTCGATCTATCACCCCGTCGGCACAGCCATGATCGTGTCCTATGCCGATAGGCTCGGCCGCGAGATGGGCATCAACGGCGTCTGGGGCAATCTCGGCGTCGCCTCCTCGGCGCTGGTCACCGGCGTGATCGGGCAATATCTCGGCTGGCGTTTTGCCTTCATCGTTCCCGGCGTGGTCACGATCCTGATCGGCCTCGCCTTTGCGATGATGGTCGTGCACGAGGACCGCAAGGGTTCGAAGCAGGCGGCGGCGCAGGCGCGGGTGGCCAAGCAGGACATGTGGCGCGTGGTGCTGTCGCTGCTGATCGTGGTGATCGCGATCTCGACCACGTTCAACGCCGTCACCGTGGCTTTGCCAAAGCTGTTTGCGGAGCGGCTGGCGGACCTGACCAAAAGCCCGGCGCTGCTCGGTGTCATCGCCGCCTGCGTCTACGTGTTCGGCGCGATGACCCAGTACACGATCGGCCGGCTGCTCGACCGTTATTCACTGAAGACGGTGGCCTTGCCGCTGTCCTTCATGCTGGCGCCGTTCCTGTATCTGGCCGCCAGCCTGAACAATCTGCCGCTGATCCTGGTGTCGATCGGCATCGTCATGGGCGCGTTCGGCCAGGTCACGGTGAACGATGCCATGGTCGGCAAATACACCAGCGAGGAATGGCGCTCGCGCGCCTACGCCGTGCGCTATTTCATCGGCTTCACCGCGGCGGGGGCCTCGGTCGGCCTGGTCGCCTGGCTCTACGAGCAGGGCGGCTTCGTCACCATGCTGCACGCGTTTGCGGGACTCTGCCTGCTAGCCATCGCCGCCGCCATCATCCTGCCCCGCGAGATCCGGACGCCGCAGCCGGTGTGAGCTCTCGTGTCCCGGACGCGCTGCAACGCGTAAGCGTTGCTGCGCAGAGCCGGGACCCAGGGGCTGCGAGTCGCCGTGTTGCATGGGCCCCGGCTCTGCAGCGCACCGTCGAAGAGACGCTGCGCTGCGTCCGGGGCACGAGAGTGGCGTAAAGGCCGCCCCTCTCTCCCCGTCATTCCGGGGCGCGCGTAAGCGCGAACCCGAATCCATCGGGCGGCAGAGACTGCGGACAAATGGATTCCGGCTCGTCGCTACGCGACGCCCCGGAATGACTGGAGAGGCGTGGCTCGCGCCAGCCCGGCATCGGATGTCACGGGCCATTGCACCTCACCCATCGTGCTAATCTGCCAGTGTTTTGCCCGACGACGCAAATTGCCTTCGCAAAGCCGAGAAACTTCCCAAGCTTTTTCAAACACATCCCTACTGTGCATGGGGTTGTTTTCGCACTTTTGCGCCCATGGCCGGCCGCGGGCCGTTGGAACCAGTTCCACCCTCCGCGGGTTCTGTCCTGGTATCCCGACATCGGGGCGAGGGGGACATCACTGCATGCCATTGCGCCTGCTCCGTTCGGCTGGGCTCGTTCTCGCGGCGCTGATGCTCACGACCATTGCGGCCGGTGCCGAAACAGGTAAATCGACCGGCCCCTCCGAATTCCTGCTGGTGGCGCAGATCGTGCTGTTGATCGCGGTCGGGCGCGGTCTCGGCGAGATCATGCAGCGGATCGGCCAGCCCTCGGTGATCGGCGAATTGCTCGCCGGCATCATCCTCGGTCCCTCGCTGTTCGGCTGGCTCTGGCCGGAAGCGCAAGCCGCGATCTTCCCCAAGACGCCCGAGCAGAAGGCGATGATCGACGGCATCGCGCAAGTCGGCATCCTGCTGCTGCTGTTGCTGACCGGCATGGAGACCGACCTCAAGCTGGTCAGGAAGGTCGGCAAGGCCGCCATCGCCATCTCGATCGCCGGCATCCTCGTGCCCTTTGCCTGCGGCTTCGCGCTCGGCGAATTCCTCCCCGATGCGCTGCTGCCCAATCCGCAAGCGCGCCTGGTGGCCTCGCTGTTCATGGGTACGGCGCTGTCGATCTCCTCCGTGAAGATCGTCGCTGTGGTCGTGCGCGAGATGAACTTCATGCGGCGCAATGTCGGGCAGATCATCGTCGCGACCGCCGTGATCGACGACACCATCGGCTGGATCATCATCGCCGTCATCTTCAGCCTGGCTTCGCACGGCACGCTGGATATCGCCTCGGTGGCGAAAGCCGTGCTGGGCACGCTCGCCTTCCTCGCCGTCAGCTTCACGATCGGCCGCCGCCTGGTGTTCCAGCTGATCCGCTGGGCCAACGACAATCTCGTCAGCGCCGCCGCGGTCATCACGGTGATCCTGCTCTTGATGGGCGTGATGGCGATGATCACGCATCTGATCGGTGTTCACACCGTGCTCGGCGCCTTCGTCGCCGGCATCCTGGTCGGGGAATCCCCGATCCTGACGCGCCAGATCGACGAGCGCCTGCGCGGGCTGATCTCCAGCTTCTTCATGCCGGTGTTCTTTGGCCTGGCCGGCCTTGCCGCCGATCTCTCCGTGCTGCGCGATCCCAATCTCCTGATGCTCACCGGCCTGCTGGTCGTGATCGCCAGCGTCGGCAAGTTCGGCGGCGCCTTCGTCGGCGGCACGGTCGGCGGCCTCAGCACGCGGGAATCGCTGGCGCTCGCCAGCGGCATGAATGCCCGCGGCTCGACCGAGGTCATCATCGCCACCATTGGCCTGTCCATCGGCGTGCTCAGCCAGAACCTGTTCACGATGATCGTGACCATGGCGATCGTGACCACGATGGCGATGCCGCCGATGCTGCGCGCGGCGCTGGCGCGGCTGCCGATGAACAAGGAGGAGAAGGAACGGCTGGAGCGCGAGGAGTTCGAGAAGCGCGGCTTCCTCGCCAATCTCGAACGCCCCTTGCTGGCGGTGGACGAAAGCGTCAATGCCACTTTCGCCGCGCACGTCGCGGGCCTGATTGCCGGCATGCGCGGCCTGCCGATCACCGTGCTGCATATCGGAAAGAGCGCGAAGGAGCAGGAGAAGAGCCGCGACGCGGAGGAGAGCCACGAAGCCGTGGTGAAGAAGGCGGCCGAGGCCGCGGCTGCCAGCAAGGAAGAAGACACCGGCAGCGTCGACGTCGTCACCCGCGCGCGGCGTGCGGAGCTCGGTGAGACCATCACTGAGGAGGCGCGCAAGGGTTTTGACCTTCTCGTCGTCGGCGTCGACAAGCTCGTCGCGACCAAGGACCGCTTCGACCGCAAGATCGAGGACATTGCCGCAACGTTCCAGGGACCGCTCGCGATCGTCGCGGCCAAGGGCAAGCATCTGAAGCAACCGAACCCCGATGCCCTCAACATTCTCGTCCCGGTCTCCGGCAGCGGCATCTCCAAGCGCGGCGCCGAGGTCGCGGTTGCGCTGGCGCAAGGCGGATCAGGCTCGCTCCGCGTGATCTATGTCGCGACGACTCGCGACAAGGGCGCGCAGCGCGGCACCTCCCGCGGCCTCAGCCAGGAGGCCGGCATCCTCAAGGACGCCAGCGATCTGGCCGGCCGCTACGACGTCGACATCACCACCACGATGCGGGTGAATCGCGCGCCGGAGGCCGCGATCCTGCGCGAGATCGACACCACCGACGTCGATCTCGTCGTCATGGGCGTCGATCGCATCCAGGCCGACCATCTCTCCTTCGGCGGCGTCGCCGATGCCGTGCTCAGGCAGTCGAAGGTCTCGGTGCTGCTGGTGTCGAGCGGCGAAGCGCGTCAGGCGGGAGCGGAGCAGGGTTGAGGCAGGCTATATCCGCGTGGGCGGTAGACTCCCTCTCCCGCTTGCGGGAGAGGGCAGGGGGAGAGGGCTGTCTCCGCGTCGGGACTCCCCCAGAGGCGAAAGCCCTCACCCGGCGCTACGCGCCGACCTCTCCCGCAAGCGGGAGAGGTTACACCGAGCACGCGGAGGGCTCGTCCCCTCCAATCGCGCCTAAGGCTTCACCTCCACTACCTTCACCGCCTTCTTGCTCGCCCGCCAGTTCTCGAAGCGCTGCACCACCACGAAGAACGCCGGCACGAACAACACCGCGAGGCAGGTCGAGGCCAGCATGCCCGAGAAGACCGTGATGCCGATCGACTTCCGTGCGCTGGCGCCGGCGCCGGTGGCGAGCACCAGCGGCACCACGCCAAGGATGAAGGCGAACGAGGTCATCAGGATCGGGCGAAAGCGGGCGCGCGCCGCTTCGATCGCGGCCTCCAGCACAGGCTTGCCGTCGCGGCCGTGCAGTTCGAGCCCGACCTCGACGATCAGGATCGCGTTCTTGGCCGACAGCGCGATCAGGAGGATCAGGCCGATCTGGCAATACAGGTTGTTGTCGATCTTGAGGGCGGAGAGGATCAGCATCGGTCCGAGCAGCGACAGCGGCACGGCGAGGATCACCGAGATCGGCGCGTACCAGCTCTCATACTGGCCGGCGAGCACGAGATAGACCAGCAGCATGGCGAGCCCGAACACCCAGTAGATCTGGTTCGAGACCGCCTTCTCCTGGTACGACATCGCGGTCCATTCATAGCCGGTGCCCTGCGGCAACGTCTTGTCGGCGATCTCCTCCATCAACTTCAGCGACTGCCCGGAGGAATAGCCCTGCGCCGGCAGGCCGATCACGGTCGAGGACGGATAGAGATTATAGAGACTGATTAGCGACGGCCCGGTGGCCGGCGTGATCTTGGCGACGGTGCCGATCGGGATCATGTCGCCGTTCGAGTTGCGCACCATCATGTTGGCGATGTCGCGCTCGGTGACGCGGAAGGCGGGATCGGCTTGCGTATAGACCTGGAACACGCGGCCGAACTTGTTGAACTGGTTCACGTAGGACGAGCCGAGATAGGTCGACAGCGCCGAGAACACCTGATCGGTGGTGACGTGCAGCGTCTGGGTCTTGACGCGGTCGATCTCGACGTTGAACTGCGGCACCGAGGAACGGAACGAGGACTGCACCCGTTGCAGCGCGCTCTGGCTCTGGCCGTTCGAGACCATCGCGCCGGTGATCGCCTGCAGCTTGGCGAAATCGCTGTTGCCATCACGCAGCTCGACCTGCATCGAGAAGCCGGCGGCGTTGCCGATGCCCTGGATCGGCGGCGGTGGCAGCACGATCGTGCGGGCCTCCATGATGGTCGCGAGCTTGTCGTTCAACCCATAGACCAGCGAGCGCAGATCCTCGCCGGGCCCTTTGCGTGCCTCCCAGTCTTTCAGGATGATGTAGGCGACGCCGGCATTGGCGAGGCTGGCGCTGTTGTCGAGCGCGGAGATGCCGGCGATGGTGATGACCTGCTGGACGCCAGGCGTCTCCTTGATGATCTCGCTGGCGCGGTCGAGCACCTTCTGGGTCCGCTCCAGCGCGGCGCCGTCGGGCAGCTGGATCGCGGCGATCAGATAGCCCTGGTCCTCGATCGGCAGGAAGCCGGTCGGCACCCGCGACAGGCCGTAGCCGCTGGCGCCGATGACCAGAAGCGCGAACGCGACAGAGATCGTGGCGTGCTTCACGAGAAACGTGATCAGCCTGGTATAGCCGCGCTCGACCCGGTCATAGACCGCGTTGAAGCCGCGGTAGAAGAAATTGCGTTGTTCGGGCGGCACCGCCGGCCGCAGCCACAGCGCGCATTGCGTCGGCTTCAAGGTCGCAGCGTTGATGGCGGACAAAAGCGCGGTCGCCGCGATCACCAGCGCGAATTGCGAGTAGATCCGGCCCGTGAGGCCGGCGAGGAACGAGGCCGGCAGGAACACCGAGATCAGCACCAGGGTGATGCCGACGATCGGCGCGAACAGCTGATCCATCGCGCTGATCGCAGCGTCGTGGCCGTTCATGCCCTTCTCGATGTTGTGCGCGGCGCCTTCGACCACGACGATGGCATCGTCGACCACGATGCCGATGGCGAGCACGATCGCGAACAGCGTCGACATGTTGATGGTGAAGCCGAGCGCCGCCATCGCCGCGAAGGCGCCGATGATGGTCACCGGCACGGTCGTCGCCGGCACCAGCATCGCGCGCCAGTCCTGTAAGAAAACAAGGATCACGACCAGCACCAGCAGGCCGGCCTCGATCAGCGTCATGTAGACCTCGTGCACCGAGGCCTCGACGAACTTGGTGGTGTCGAACGGCGTGTCGTATTTGATGCCTTCAGGGAATCGCTTGGCGAGCTCGGCCATCTTCTTCTCGACGGCCTTCTCGACCTGGAGCGCGTTGGCGCCGGGCGACTGGAACACGCCGATGCCGACGGCCGGCTGCTTGTTGAGCGAGAAGATCTGGCTGTAGGTCTGCGCCCCCAGCTCGACCCAGCCGACGTCGCGCACGCGCGTGACGTCGCCGCTCGAGCCAGACTTGACGATGATGTTCTCGAACTGGCTGGTGTCGTCGAGCCGGCCGTTGACGTTGAGCGTATATTGAAACGCCTGCCCTGGCGGCGTCGGCGGCGCGCCGACCTGGCCGGCGGAGACCTGCTGGCTCTGCTGCTGGATGGCGTTGATGACGTCCTGCGGCACGAGGCCACGGACCTGCAGCTTGTTCGGATCGAGCCACACCCGCATCGAATATTGGCCGGCGCCGAACACGGTGACGTTGCCGACGCCGGGCAGGCGCGAGAGCTCGTCGCGGATGTTGATGGTGGCGTAGTTGCTCAAATAGAGGCTGTCGTATCGCGCATCCGGCGAGGTCAGCGTGACGAACAGCAGGATCGAGGTCGACCGCTTCTGCACGGTGACGCCCTGGTTCTGCACGGCCTGCGGCAATTGCGACAGTGCGCTGGAGACGCGGTTCTGCACCAGCACTTGCGCGAAATTGAGGTCGGTGCCGATCTTGAAGGTCACGGTCAGCGTGTAGGTGCCGTCGGAGCCGCTGTAGGACTGCATGTAGAGCATGTCCTCAACGCCGTTGACCTGCTGCTCGATCGGCAGCGCCACGGTGTCGATCACGGTCTTGGCGCTGGCGCCGGGATAGCGCGTGGTGACCTGCACGGTTGGCGGCACCACGTCAGGATATTGCGCGATGGCGAGATTGAACAGCGCAACGCCGCCGATCAGGATCATCAGCAGCGCGATGACGTTCGAGAGGACCGGCCGCTCGATGAAGAACTTCGAGATCATGGCTGCAGCCCCTTACTTGGCCGAGGCTTGCGGCTGTTCGATCTTGGTCACCTGCGGATCGATCTTCTGGCCCGGGATCACCCGCAGCAGCCCCGCGATGACGACGCGGTCCTCAGCCTTCAGGCCGCTTTCGATGACGCGCAGGCCATTGTCGACCGGGCCGATCTGCACCTTGCGCTGCTCGACCACGTTGTCGGTGTTGACCACCAGCAGATAGCGGCCGCCCTGGTCGCTGCCGAGTGCCGTATCGGGAACGAGCAGGGCGCTCTTCTCCTGGTCGAACGGCACGCGGACCCGAACGAAATAACCGGGCAGCAGCACCCGCTTGTCGTTGGGGACGAGCCCGCGTACGGCGAGCGTGCCCGTCGATTGATTGAGCGTCGGCGCGACGTAGTCGAGGTGGCCCTCATGCGGATAGCCGGTCTCGGTCTGCAGCCCGATCTGGATCGGAAACTGCTTGAGGTTGGCGGGCGTCAATCCCCGGCGCGTCGCTTCAGCGCGGATGCGCAGCACGTCCTGCTCATTGACGGTGAAGTTCACATAGATCGGGTCCATCGCGACGATGGAGGCGAGCTGGGTCGGCGAGGAGACGCCGACGAGCTCGCCGACCGAGACCATGTGGGCGCTGACGATGCCGTCGAACGGCGCCGTCACTTTGGTGTAGCCGTAATTGACTTCGGCGAGCTTGGTGTTGGCCTGCGCCTGCTGCAGATTGGCCTGCGCGTTGTCGCGCGCCGAGGTGGAATTGTCGAGCGTGGCCTGCGAGACCGCCTGGCGCTGCACCAGCTCGGCCTGCCGCTTGTAATCGGCCTCCGATTGCCGGAGCGAGGCCTGCGCGCCGGCTTCCGCCGCCTGCGCCTGCTCCAGTTTCAGCTTGTAGGTCTCGGGCTCGATCGTGAACAGCTGGGTGCCCTGCTTGACGAAGGTGCCGTCCTGGTAGTCGATCGATTGCAGAAAGCCCTGCACCCGCGCCACGAGATCGACGCTCTTGATCGGCGCCGTGTTGCCGGTGGCCTCGATGTAGCGCGTCACCGGCCGCTGCACCGGCGTTGCCACGTCCACCTTGGGCGGGGGCGGTGCCACGAACGTGTTCTTGTCCTCGCAGCCGGCGAGCACGGCCACGGACGCCGCAGCGCAAAGGCCCCGCACGATATGCCTCCACGCTCCATTGCGTCGCGCGGGAGAGGCGGGATTCGCTGCGGTCATTTCGGTAGCCCCCGATTGCTGTCTGTCGGTGCGGCAGGCTAGCAACAAACGGCTGGCCGTGGAACACCATAGCCATGGCAGTCAGCGGCCTTGCACTGCAACGAGCGATGTGGCCTTTGACAAGTTTATCACGACAAACCGCTTTTCACCGCGGGCGTGATCGACCACAATTGTGTCAAAGGCCGCGAGCCGAACGGAGCGGCCGGAAAGAAGAAAAGGTGAGGAGACCATGATATGCCAACGCCAATCAGGTCGGCCCTCGCAGGCCTCGTTCTCGCAGCGATCGTTGCCATGCCCTCGCTAGCTGACGGCCTGAAGGACGAGATCGCGCCCACCGGCAAGCTGCGGGTCGCGATCGCCATCAGCCCCGCGGGCGGGGCGTTCTGGTCGACCAAGACCGAAGCCGGCTATGCCGGCGTCCCCGTCGATCTCGGCAAGGCGATGGCGGCCCAGCTCGGCGTCCCCGTCGAATATGTCGTGCATCAGAATTCCGGACAGATCACCGACGCTGCCGGCAAGGGGACCTGGGACGTCACATGGTTGCCCAAAGACCCCGAGCGCGAGACCAGGATGCTGTTCGGCTCGATCTACGAGGTCGCGGACGCCACCTATATCGTCAAGCCCGGCTCCACCGTCACCAATTTTGCGGCGCTCGACCAGCCCGGCATCAAGGTCGCCGCCGTCAACGCCACCACCACCATGCGCGGCGCGATCGCGCATCTGAAGCACGCCAAGGTCACGGGCTATCAGACCTATGACGAGATCTTCGGCCTGTTGAAGAACGGCGAGATCGACGCCTTCGCGCTGTCCCGCGATCAGCTCAACAAGATGGCGCAGAAGATTCCGGGGACCAAGGTGCTGGACGAGACCTTCAAGAAGACGGTCACGGCCGTCGCCGTGCCGCTCGGCCACAACCAGGCGCTGGCCTTCGTGACGAAGTTCATGACCGAGGCGGTGACGAACGGCACCTTGCGCAAGGCCTATGACGATAACGGGTTGAAGGACACGCCGATCCGGACGGAGTAGGACGCCCGCAAGTTCAGCGTCGTGCCTGACTGCACTGCATCGACGACAAATGCGGAAGGACTGGTGAGCCGTGGATAGATTGCCAACCGGGGGCTTTGCCCGGCTCGTCCCTGAGCTGGACGTTTTTGACTTGGAGCAGAGCAAGAATTTCTGGTGCGAGATACTCGGTTTCCGGATCGCGTATCAGCGACCGGAGAATCGCTTCATGTACATCGAGCTGCAAGGATCCCAAGTCATGCTGAAGCAACAGAATGGCAATTGGGAAACCGGGGCTCTGCAACGACCATTGGGGCGCGGGATCAACTTTCAGATGTTCGTCGACTCCGTGGCACCTCTTCTCGAAGTTCTTAAGCGCGAGAAATGGCCTCTCTTCAGAGAGTGTCATGACGCGTGGTATCGGATCGCGGGAGAGGAGCGCGGCAACAGGCAATTCCTGGTGCAAGACCCCGACGGCTACCTGCTGCGTTTCGCGGAGGATTTGGGCAAAAGATAACCTCTTCAAACGGTGCTTTCGAATTGCAGCCGCCTCGATCCGCCCCCGTCCGCTTTGGGGGCACGCTCCGGCGACAGGACCATGACCGCTCATCCATCTCCTACCGCGGCTTGATCTCCGCGTACTTCGCCATCGCCTTCTCGAATTTGCGGTTGAACAGCCACATCGCGGCGAGGATTTCGCGGAAGCTCGCCGACGTTCGCGCGCGATCCGCCTGCCCGAACGCGAAGATGCTGTTGTTGCGCAGGTGCTTCATGATCGTGGGGCTGGACACCCGGTAGTTCAGGAGATCTCCGGATTTGAGCGCCGATCGCGTCGGCGTCGGCACGATCTGGATCAGCTCGAACAGCTTCATCTGGTCGATCGGGTCGGGCAGCGTCTTCACGATGGCGGGGATCTCGCGGAGCACCTCCGCGTGTGCGTTCATCAGGCCGTCGCGCACGTTAGTCCAGTGGTTGAAGCGGCGGTCGATGCCGCTGGCCCGCGCCTCCTCCTTGTCATCGCGTGCGCTCAGGTGTGGATCGATCGCGGCGATCTCGCCCTTGATGGCCTGCCATTTCCTGTGGCCGTTGCGGTCCTCGGAGGGGCCGGTCTGGAAACTGCCCATGTAAGTGTTCGAGCGCCCGTTGCGGACGTTCTGCTTGCCGTTGGTCTCGGCAAAGAACAGCCCGAGGCTGATGCGCCCCGCAGCGGCGGCGTGCTCAGGTGCGAGTCCCTTGGCTCGCGCGATCACTGTCGCGAGATCGACGACATCCTTAAATGGGGTCGCCGAGTTCTGCGCATTGGCGGGCGGCGCCTCCATGACATCGAACAGTTTTGAATATTCGTCGATCAGCGGTTCGATCTCGGCGTCGAAATAGGCCGGCGGAATCTCGAACTTGTTGGGCTTCCCGATCCGCGACGGCATGGCATCGGTGAGATCTTTGTACGAGCTGATCACGGCGACGCGCGACAGATACAGCGCCTGTCCCGGCAGGCTCGGCAGCGGCTCTTTGGCGTCGATCTGGCGCCGCCGCTCGGCAAGGATGGATTTGAACGCGCCAAGCGCCTTGTCATAGGCGGCGACCGCCTCCGTCTGCCGCGGCGTGAGCGAGCGCTGTTGGCCGGCGGCAGGCGCTGCGACGAAGAAGGCAACAACCGCAAAGATCGCGAGACGTCTGAATCCCATGGCCGTTTCCCATCGATTCGCTGGCCAGGGAGATCGTAAGCATCAGATGCAACGGCTGGCGAGACGCAAATCCCGCTCAGCCGCAATTCTTATGCCGCCCGATAGTCCGGCGCCGTCGCCAGGAACTTCGCGTAGGCATCCGCATCCGGCGGCTGGAAGTGTCCGGCAAGGCCGCCGCGCTTCTGCTGCTTCGTGCCGATGTCGGCCATCAGCTCGTCGAAATGGCGGTAGTGATAGGGCGCGACGCAGAGGCCGCCATAGACGCCCGCGGCCGGCCGCTCGACCCGCTTGAAGTGCAGCATCATCTCGATGTTGTCGTGCATCTGCTTCGCCGTCGGCTGGTTGGCGAGCTGGCCGTCGGCGTAGCGCACCAGCCAGTTGGCGGCGAGATCGGCGCAGAGCACGGTGCAGAACGAGGAGTTGAAGCCGACGAAGCCGAGCTCGGGCAGGTCAGGGTTGGCGATCAGGCGGTAGAGCCGGTACTGCCCGTCGGCATCGACCAGCTTCTGGCTGTAGGCCTCGGGCAGGAACGGCACGCCGAGCTTGTAGCCGATCGCGAGCACCGCGACATCCGCGCCCACGCGCTCGCCGCCGCTCATGACGATGCTGTCGCCCTCGTAATGGTCGAACGTGCCGAACACCGCCTTGATGCGGCCGTCGGCGACCATTGGATAGAAGCCGGGCGTTGCGATCGGTACCGAGCAGTTGACGCCGTCCTCGATCCGCTCCTTCGGCACCATGTTGCAGCGGCCGAGCTTGAGCTGCGCCTTCAGCAGGCTCTCCAGCCCGCGCCAGTTCGCCCACACCAGCGGCGCGGCGATGCGATGGGCGAGCCGACCCATCGCTCCGATGCCCCAGCCCGGAAACATCTCCTCCTGCGCGCGGATGTAGAGGATGCGCTTGAAGTTCACGAGCCCGCCGATGAAATAGGGGATGCGCCAGACCGGCTCGCGCATCACGATGGTGACCTCGCGCGCGCCCGATTTCACCGCATTCACCGCGATGTCGGTGGCCGATTTGGAGCCGCCGAGCACGACGACACGGTGTCCTTTCGCCAGCGAGGGATCGCCGTATTTCGAGGAGTGCAGGATCTGGCCGCCTTGCGCGAGGAAGCCGTCCTCGCCCGGGCAATGCAACTCGCGCGGCTCGTTGAACTGGCCGGTGCAGACCGCGACGAAATCGAAATCTTCGTTGGTGCTCGCGCCGTCCTTGCCCTTCAGGGTGAGGGTCCAGCCCGGCTTGCCGTCGGCACGCCTCGCCATGCCGGCGACTTCGGTGCCGAGGCGCAGCATGCGATCGAGACCAAAACTCCTGGCGTAGTCCGCAAGATACGCGTGCACCTGCGGGCCGGTCGGCCATTCCGGATAGGACTCCGGCATGGCGCGGTCGGTGTAGCGATAGAGCTCCTTCGGGCTCTGGGTCTGCACGTCGGGGTAGGAGCGCGCCGGCTCCCAGACACCGCCGAGATCTCCGCTGCGCTCGACGATGGTGACGCGGTGGCCGCGAGAGGAGAACGCCTTGGCGGCGGCGAGGCCGGAGACGCCGGCGCCGATCACGCAGACATGCTTGGGAGTGACCATGGTTTTGCTCGCAATCGATGTATTTTCCGCGCAAGCGGCCACGTTCGGCCGCAAAGCGCGCGGCCGGCGGGCCGGCAAGCAGATGAAGATGGACGAAGAGGCTAGTCGTTGGCCTCGGGCGGCAGGAAGTCGACCTCATGCAGCGCCGAGATGCGCACGACCTCGGCAGGGTCGGTCAGATTGTGCAGCTGCTCGAACAGCGCCTCCAGCTTCTGCATCGGCGAGACCCAGAACAGCGCGCGGCACGGCTTGTCGGATTTGTTGAAATAGCCGTGCGGGATGCCGCGGGGCATGCGCACGAGATCGCCGGCATGGGCCTTGACCCATTTGCCATCGAGCTTGAGGTCGAGCGTGCCCTCCTGCACCAGGATGAATTCGTCCTGGGTCGGATGAATGTGCACCGGCACGAACTGGCCGGGATCGCTGTTGGTCTCGAAGGCGAAGGTGGACTCGGTGACGGCCTTGGGGAAGTAGACCTGGCCCAGAATGTTCCAGCTCTTGCCGCCGTAGCCTGTGCCAGCGGCGGTAATGCCCTTTTCGAGTGCAGTCATGTCGCGCTCCCATTGGATTCCGGCGGGGAGGAAGCTTCGGTCAACGCTGGGGGCCTGTCTATCCGCTAAACGAATCCGGCGACGGTTGCTGCCGTGCAGCACGACGATTTTGCGGGCGCGGCCCTTCTCGCGCCGGCGGAATTATTATAGGCTTAAAGCAATTCCGTGACGCGAAGCGTGGTCGACGATGTCCGCAGCCGTGCAGGAAATGAGTGCGAGGGCATCCGCAGCCGAACGGCTTGCGGCTTTCGCGCGCGTCACCACCGACGACGTCGACGAAGCGGCTGAAGAGATCGGGCGCATCTTCTGCCCGCACGATCTCGAGCCAGCTCAGGCGCGCGAGGCCTGCTTCTCGGCCCGGCACAATTGCGCGGCCTTTGACGGCTTTTCCATCAACTACGTCGCCTATGGGGGATCGGTCGGCATCGATCCCGGCTGCCTCGAGCGTTTCTTCCTCGTGCAGATCCCGCTCGCGGGCGCAGCCCATATTCGCGCCGGCAATACCGAGCTCGATGCTGCGCCGGAGCGGACGGCGTCGCTGCTGTCGCCGACGATCCCGACCCGCATGATGTGGCGCGATTGCGCGCAGGCGATCCTGCTGCTCGACCGCCGCATGGTCGAGCAGCGCGCCGCGGCGCTGTCGGGCCGGGCAGCGGGCACGGTCGAGTTCGATCCCGTGATCGACCTGGAGGCGCCGTCGGGGCGCGCCTTGCGAACCAGCCTCGCCGAGCTGATGCTGCTCGCCGAGCGTCTCGGTCCGTCCGGCCGGCTGCCCGCGGTCGCCATGGCCGACTGGCGCGAGCTGTTGCTCGATCATCTGCTCAATGGCCAGCGCCATGGCCTGTCGGATGCGATTGAAAGGTTCTCCGGCCGGGCCGAACGGCTGCCGCGCGCGCTTCGCACGGCGCGCGACCATCTTGCGGGCAATGCCAGCGAGCCGCTCGATCTCGCACAACTTGCCTGCGCCTCCGGCATCGGCATCCGCGCGCTGCAGCTCGGCTTTCGCCGTCATTTCGGCCAGTCGATTTCGGAGATGCTGCTCGACATGCGCCTCGCCGCGCTGCACGCCCGGCTTGCGCAAGGATCGCCCGATGCCTCCATCACCGACATCGCCTTCGACCTCGGCTTCACCCATCTCGGCCGCATGGCCGGTGCCTACCGCGAAAAATTCGGCGAGACGCCGTCGGCGACGCTGCGGCGAAGGATGAGCTGAGGCGAAAGACCTACTTGCCAGGCCTCTTGGTCCCGTTGTCCTCCGCCGCCTGCCTGCGCAGGAAAGCCTCGACATCAGCCTGCACCGAGTAGGGCGTCGGGATCGCGTCGCCGGCGGAATCGACGGCGGTGTCGAGGCAGCGGCGCAGCATGCGGGCGAGCTCGGCTTTGCGATAGGGCTTTCGCAGCAGTGGCGCGCCCATCGTGGCGCGGCCCTGCGTGTGCAGCGAGTCGTAGGCGTAGCCGGATGTGAATAGCACCCGCAAGGACGGCCGCGCCACCACCATCTGCTCGGCGAGCTCCCGTCCGTTCATGCCGCCGGCCATCACGATGTCGGTGAAGAGCAGGTCGAATGGCTTGCCTTCGGCCGCAATCGCGAGCGCTTCGGTCGCATTGGCGGCCGGAATGACCTTGTAACCGAGCGCCTCGAGCTGAACCGTGACATATTGGCGGACGTCGTGATCGTCCTCGACGCAGAGCACGGTTTCCGTGCCCCCGACGATCTTGCGGTCGTCATAGCCGGTCGGCCGCAGCGTGCTCGCCTCCGCCTTCGGCAGATAGAGCGTGAAGACTGTGCCGCTTCCTTCTTCGGAGGCCACCTTGATGCCGCCGCCGGATTGCTTGACGAAGCCGAACACCATGCTGAGACCGAGCCCCGTGCCCTTGCCGACCTCCTTGGTGGAGAAGAACGGATCGAAGATCCGCTCCAGGATCGCTTGCGGAATGCCCGTGCCGGTGTCGGCGATCTCGATCTCGACATAGTCCCCGGCATAGCCGGCGCCGACGGCGACGGCCTCGCGCACGCCGAACACGACGTTGCGCGTCGTCAGCGCCAGCCGGCCGCCGTCCAGCATGGCGTCGCGGGCGTTGATCGCGAGGTTGAGCAGCGCCGAGCTCAGCTGGCCGCGATCGGCGTAGGCGAGCCAGACGTTGCGGTCGAGCCGGGTGACGATCTCGATCTTCTTGTCGAAGGTCGCCAGCAGCAGCTTTGCGAGCTCCTCCAGCAGAACGTTGACGTCGATGTCGGCGGGCTGCAGCGCCTGCTTGCGGGCAAAGGACAACAGGCTCGACGTTAGCGCGGCACCGCGGTCGGCGGCCTCGCTGATCAGCTTGGTGATGGTCGCAAGCGGCGGGTTGTCCTTGACGGCGTCGGCGAGGATCTCGATCGTGCCCGTGATCACCGTGAGCATGTTGTTGAATTCGTGCGCGATGCCGCCGGTGAGCTGCCCGACCGCCTCCATCTTCTGGGACTGCACCAGCTGTTCCTCGGCGGCGCGCTTCCGGGTGATGTCCCTGACGAAGGTGTTGATGATGACGCGCGCGCCCAGCCGCAGCACCGTGCTGGACGCCTCGGCCAGGATTGGGTCGCCGTTCCTGTGGACCAGTGTGAGCTCGAAGCGCAGGCCCGACGGCGTATTCGATAGTTCCGGCACCAGCCGCGCCATGCGCTGACGGAAGGCGGCGCGCAGCGGCTCGGCGACGATGAGGTCGACGACGTCGGCACCGAGCGCCTCCGCCCGCGTCCATCCGGTCAGGGCCTCGGCCTGAAAGCTCCACTCCAGGACAGTGCGGCTATCGTCGATCTGGATGAAGGCGTCGAGCGCGGTCTTAATGACGGCTTGCGTCATCTGTGCGCTGTCGTTGCGGGCCCGCACCAGCTCGGCCGCTTGCGCGGCGGCGCACTTGTCCTCTGACGTCTCGATCGTGCGGGCGCAGAACCGCGCGAGCAGCACGGCAGCGGCGGCGCTCGCGATGAGGGCCGCGATCTGCGCAACGCCGAATCCCGGGCCGGCCACGGCATAGGAGGCGAGGAGGGCCGCCGCGGTCACGACGACCTGTGCGGCCATCGCGCGTGTCAGAAGCCCCCTGAGTTTCATGGTCTCCTACCAACGACGTCCGGTACGGACCCCCATGTCCGCCCGGCAGATGACTCTGCTCTCACGTGAGCTACAGATTCAATGGGGCGGCGTCGAGGGCAATTTCCGGCGGTGCGGACGGCAGCCCTTCAACCGGCGGGCGAGTCGGTCTGGCGTAGCGTCGTCACCCAGATCGCGCGCGCGACCTGCTGGGTCGGGTTGTCGAACATATGCGGCACGGTGCTCGGAAAGCGGAAACTGTCGCCGGCTTCCAGCACATGGGCCTGGTTGTCGAGCCACAGCCGCAGGCTGCCGGAGAGGATGTAGCCGGCCTTCTCGCCGGTGTGCTGCATGAAGTCGGTGCCGGAGGAGGAGCCGGGATTGAGCGTGAGCTCGTAGAGCTCGAGCTGGCCCTTGTCCGCCGGCGTCAGCGCTTCCTTGACGACGCCGCTGGCGGTGAGCCGCAGCAGCCGCCGGCTGTTCTTGCGCACGATATAGCGCTGCACGTCGACGGGATCGCTGGTCTCGAAGAAGTACGAGATGGGAACGTCGAGCGCGATGCTGAGCAGGCGCAGCGTCCGTATCGACGGCATGGCGCGCGCGCGCTCGAGCTGGCTGATCATGCCGGTGGACAGGCCGGTCTTGGTGGCGACGTCCTGGATCGAGAAGCCGGCGCGCTGGCGCAGCAGCCGCACGGTCTCGCCGAGGCGCTGGTCCACCGCATCGTCCGGCTCGATCGTCAGGGCGTCCTTCGGACTATTCGTGTCGCCGCGACCATCCATGTCGCTCTCCCATGCATCATCTTGAGCCCAGGACCGCATCGGGCCGGGCTTCAGTCGGAGTGAAAAGGTTGCGCATACTAGCAATGCGATTGACAGCTGTATTTAGTCATGGTGAAATTTTGTCTGAAAAATTTAGAAGCACTAAAGCCCACTCCTGTCCCTTGCCGGGGTCTCGGGGCGCGGGAGACGGTGCCGCGTGCGGGAACGGAGACTGGTCATGGCAGACAGCACCGGCAGGTTCGGCGTTGGCGGATCGCACTTCGGCATTCCAAACCGCCGACAGATCTTTCAGCTCGGCGCAGGCGCCGCAGCAGGATGGACTCTTTCAGGCACCGCCTTTGCCCAGACCGAACGTCCAACCAATCCGCCGGACAAGCCGCGCGGGCAGGTGATCGCGGCGCTGTCGCAGGAGCCGACCGTCTTTCATCCCCTGATGCCCGGCATCGAGGTCGACCAGGGCATCTGGTGGCAGGTGTTCTCGCCGCTCTGGTACATCGAGCCCGACGGCAAGTTCGTCCCCGACCTCGCGCGCGAAGTCCCGACCATCGAGAATGGCGGACTGTCGGCTGACGGTCTGACCTGGAAGATCAAGTTGCGCAGCGACGTGAAGTGGCACGACGGCACGCCCTTCACGGCCGAGGACGTCAAGTTCTCGCTCGAGCTGATCAACAATCCGGATTTCCGTGCGCGCAGTCGCGTCGGACACAGCCTCGTCAAGGACATCAAGATCGTCGCGCCCGACGAGATCCATTGGCGCATGGAAACGGCCTATTCGCCTTACATGTCGATCCTGGCGGCGCTGACCTTCATCGTGCCCAAGCACATCCTGGAGAAGGTGACCGATCCGAATGCCTCGCCGTTCCACAACGCGCCGGTCGGCACCGGCCCGTTCCGCTGGGGCGAGCGCGTGCCCGGCGACCACATCCAGTTGAATGCCCATGCCGGCTATCACGGCAAGGGCCCTTACGTCGAACGCGTGGTCTTCAAATACATTCCGGACCTCACCGTTCTCTACACCCAGTTCCGCACCGGCCAGGTCGACTACACCGGCCTGCAAGGCATCCTGCCGAACTTCGTGCAGGAAGCAAAGACGCTGAAGGGCCGCAAGATCTTCGTCTCCTCGACGTCCTCGGTCGAGCACATCGCGCCCAATCTGGAGTTCGGCCCGTTCGCCGACCGCACGGTGCGTGAGGCGCTGTATCTCGGTATCAACAAGCAGGCGATCATCGACGCACTGAACTACGGTCTGCCGAGGCTGACCGAGAGTTTCGTGCCGCAGCAGGCCTGGTCGTTCCAGCAGGGGCTGCCGCAGCACAAATATGATCCGGCCAAGGCCAACGCGCTGCTCGACGCGGCGGGGTGGGTGCGGGGCGCTGGTGGCGTGCGCGAGAAGGGCGGCGTCAAGCTCGAATTCACCAACTCGACGACCTCCGGCAATGCGGTGCGCGAGCAGACCCAGCAGCTTCTGATCCAGGACTGGCGCGCGATCGGCGCTGCGATGCGCGTCAACAACATGCCGGCCGCCGTGATCTGGGGCGATTTCTGGCAGCAGTCGAAATTCAATTCGGTGCTGGTCTCCGTGAACTTCATGCTTGGCAGCGATCCCGATGTGACGCCACGGTTTGGCTCCGGCGCGATTCCCGCCAAGGGCGGCCGTGGCTACAACACCTATCAATATCGGAGCCCGGAGGCGGATCGCCTGCTCGCCGAGGGCGCCAGGCAGTTCGAGCAGGCGCAGCGCAAGACCACCTATGGCGAGCTGCAAAAGCTGATCCGCGACGACCTCGCCATCCTGCCGCTGTTCCAGGGCTTCATCGCCGAAGGCGTCAAGGAAGGACTGCAGGGTTTCCGCCCCAACATCAACATGTCGATCAACTGCTGGAATATCCGCGAATGGTACTGGGCCTGATGCACAGGGTTCGCTGGGCAGCCTGAGATGGCCCGATACGTCGTCAACCGCCTGACACAGGCGATCATGCTGCTGGTGATCGTCTCCGCGATCGGCTTCGCCATCCTGCACATGGCGCCCGGCGGGCCGCTGTCGCAATTCGCGGCCTCCGCGCAGATGACCCAGGAGGACCTCGACCGCGTCACCAAGCAGCTCGGGCTCGATCGGCCGCTGCCGATCCAGTATGTCGACTGGTTCGGCCGCATGTTGAAGGGCGATTGGGGCAAGTCCTATCGCGATGGCGAGGCGGTGCTGTCGGTGATCTCCTCGCATATCGGCGCCACTCTGGAACTGATGGCGACGGCGACCATCATCGCGGTGCTGCTGGGCTGCTGGATCGGCATCCTTGGCGCGCTGAGGCGATACTCGCTGTTCGACACGCTCGCCACCGTCGGCGCGATGATCGCGCTGTCGATCCCGACCTTCTGGTTCGGCCTCGTCACCATCTACGTGTTCTCGGTCAAGCTCGGCTGGCTGCCGGCCGGCAACCGCCAGACCGTCGGCGACGGCTCCTTGCTCGACCTGCTGCATCATCTGATCGCGCCGGCGATGGTGCTGGCGCTGGTCGAGACCGCGATGTGGGGCCGCTTCATGCGTTCCTCGATGCTCGAGGTGATCAACCAGGACTACATCCGCACCGCGCGCGCCAAGGGCATACCGGAATGGCGTATCCTCACCGTGCACGCGTTGCGTAACGCGCTGCTGCCGATGATCACCGTCGCGGGCCTGCAGTTTCCGACGCTGCTCGGCGGCGCGCTGGTGGCCGAGACCGTGTTCACCTGGCCCGGCATGGGGCGGCTGTTCCTCGATTCCATCGGCTACCGCGACTATCCCGTGGTGATGGGCATCCTGATGTTCTCGGCGACGATGGTGCTGATCGGCTCGCTGCTCGCCGACATCCTCTACGCCGTCGTCGATCCGCGCATCCGGGTGGGCTGAAGCGATGGCGACCGCAACCCTCTCCACCGTCCAGCTCGCCCCCGGTCAGGCCGCGTGGCGGCGCTTCCGCCGGCATCGTCTGGCGCTCGCCGGCGCCGTGATCATCCTGGTGCTCGTCCTCGGCTCGGCGTTCGGTCCTTATCTGCTGCCGTTCGACGACACCTATATCGACATCATGAAGCGGTTCGCGCCGCCGTTCTCCGGCGCGCACATCCTCGGCACCGACGAGCTCGGCCGCGACGTGTTGGCGCGGCTGATGATGGGCGGACGTGTCTCGCTATCGATCGGCATCGTTGCGATGGTGATGGCGATGGCTGTCGGCATCGTGGTCGGCGCCTTTGCCGGATTCTATGGCGGTGCGGTCGGCGCGGTGCTGATGCGGCTCGTCGATGCCGTGCTGTGCTTCCCGACCATCTTCCTGCTGCTGGCGCTGGCGGCGCTCACCGAGCCCGGCCTCGTCACCACCACCGTTCTGATCGCGGCGACGGCCTGGATGGCCGTGGCCCGCGTCGTCGAGGCCCAGGTCCGTTCGCTGCGCGAGCGCGAATTTGCCGTCGCTGCGCTCGCCTTCGGCTCGTCGAACCTCCGTATCATGTTCCGCGAGCTGGTGCCCAACGCGATCGCGCCGATCGTGGTGGCGGCAACGCTGAACGTCGCGAAAGCGATCCTGCTGGAATCCTACGTCAGCTATCTCGGCTACGGCATCCAGCCGCCGGCGGCGAGCTGGGGCAACATGCTCAACAACGCGCAGATCTATCTCACCAGCGCGCCATGGCTCGCGATCGCGCCGGGTCTCGCCATCACGCTGGCCGTGACCAGCTTCAACTTCCTCGGTGACGGCCTGCGCGATGCGCTCGACCCGCGCATGAACATCCCATGATCTGCAAACTCACGACGACAAGAATTCGATCGAACTGACCTCCAGGAGTGCTTCATGTCCCCGCCGCTCAACCGTATCAACAGCGATGAACGCCTGCCGGCGCAGGTGGACGTCGTCGTCATCGGCGGCGGCGTCATCGGCGTCTCCGCGGCCTATCATCTGGCGAAGAAGGGCCTCTCGGTCGCATTGGTCGAGAAGGGCCATGTCGGCGGCGAGCAGTCGAGCCGCAATTGGGGCTGGTGCCGCCAACAGGGCCGCGCGCGCGAGGAGATCCCGCTGGCGCGCGAAGCGCTGCGGCTGTGGGAGGACATGCAGAACGATGCCGGCGTCGATGCCGGCTTCCGCCGCACAGGCGTCTTGTTCCTGACCAAGAGCAAGGAGGAGCTTGCGAGCTGGGAGCGCTGGGCTGCGGTCGCGCGCGAGATGCAGGTCCACTCCACCGTGCTCACGCCGGCCGAGGTCGCCGAGCGCATGCCGGGCAATACCGACACATGGGTCGGCGGGCTGCACACGCCGAGCGACGGGCGCGCCGAACCGTCGATGGCGGTGCCCGCGCTCGCCACGGCCGCGCGAAAGCACGGCGTCACCATCCATCAGGGCTGCGCGGCGCGCGGGCTGGAGACGACGGGCGGGAAGGTCAGCGCCATCGTCACCGAGAAGGGCACCATCCGCACGCAATCCGTGCTGCTGTCGGGCGGCGCGTGGTCGTCGCTGTTCTGCCGACGCCACGGCATCGAGCTGCCGATCGGCCTCGTCAACGCCACCGCGTGCCGGACCACGCCGGGTCCGGAGATCACCTCGGGTGCGCTCGGCACCGACTTCTACTGTATCCGCCGCCGCCTCGACGGCGGCTTCACGCTGGCGCTGCGCAACCGCGGCACGGTCGAGCTGTCGCCCGACCTGTTCCGCTACGCGCGCACCTTCTGGCCGACTTATTTGCATCGCAAGAACGGGCTGAAGCTGTCGCTCGGCAAGTCCTTCCTCGACCAGATCATGCGCGGCACCAGCTGGAGTTTGGACAAGCCGTCGCCGTTCGAGACCGAGCGCGTGCGCGACCCCGCGCCCGACATGTCGCTGGTCAACGCCGCGCTGGCGTCGCTGATCAAGGCCAATCCCGAACTCAAGGACATCGAGATCGCGGAAGCCTGGGGCGGCACCATCGACTGCACGCCCGACACGATCCCGGTGATCTCGCCGGTCGATGCGCTGCCCGGCTTCTTCCTCGCCACCGGCTTCTCCGGCCACGGCTTTGGCATCGGCCCCGCCGCCGGCAAGCTCGCCGCCGACATCGTCACCGGCGCGACGCCGCTGGTCGATCCCGAGCCCTACAGCCACAGGCGCATGATCGACGGCCGGCGGCTCGCTCCGGTCAGCCCGTTCTGAGGGCCGCATGACGGTTCTCTACAAGGCCAACATGGTTCGCGGTGCCGAGTGGGCGCGCTTCTTCGCGGAGCGCGCGCCCGACGTCCCGTTCCGGCTCTGGCCTGACATCGGCGACCCCGCTGATATCCGTTATCTCGTAGCGTGGGTACCGCCGGACGACATCGCGACGACCTTTCCCAATCTCGAGCTGGTCTTCTCGGTCGGCGCCGGCGTCGATCAGTTCGACGCAACGAAAGTTCCGGCGCACATTCCGCTGGTCCGCATGCTGGAGCCCGGCATCACCGAGACCATGGTGGAGTACGTCACCATGGCCGTGCTGGCCCTGCATCGCGACCTCCTGCACTTCATCAATCAGCAGAAGCAGCAGGTCTGGCGCGAGATCCGCATCACGCCGGCGAAGCGTCGGCGCGTCGGTGTCATGGGGCTCGGACAGCTCGGCCAAGCCGTGCTCGAACGCCTCAGGGCATTCGGATTCCCGCTATCCGGCTGGAACCGCTCGCCGCGTGAGATCGACGGCGTCACCAGTTATGCCGGTCCCGACGCGCTGCCGAAATTCCTCGGACAGAGCGACATCCTCATTTGCCTGCTGCCGCTGACCGATGAGACACGTGGCATCCTCAATGCCGATCTGTTCGCCCGACTGCCGCGCGGCGCATTACTCGTCAATGTCGGACGCGGTCCGCACCTCGTCGACGCCGATCTGCTCGCGGCCCTCGACAGCGGCGCGCTGTCGGGCGCGGTGCTCGATGTCACCGATCCCGAGCCGCTGCCTTCAGGCCATCCGTTCTGGAGCCATCCGCGCATCCTGCTGACGCCGCACAATGCCGCCATGACGGCGCCGGATACCGCCGTCGATTTCGTGCTCGACGTCATCGCAAGGCATCGCCGCGGCGAGGAATTGCCGGGGCGTGTCGATCGCACGCGCGGATATTAGGATAGCTGCATGAGCATGGGCGCAACCAGACCTGATCAGATCGCTGCCGGCGCGCAGTCCCCCGTGCTGTCGGTCGCGGGCCTCACCACCTCCTTCATGCTCGAGCGACGATGGATTCCCGTCGTCCGCAGCGTCTCCTTCGACGTCGCTCCCCGCGAAACCGTTGCGATCGTCGGCGAGTCCGGTTCCGGCAAGAGCGTCACTGCGCTGTCGATCATGCGGCTCATTCCGAAGGAGATCGGCCGCGTCGAGGGACGTGTCATGCTCGCCGGTCGCGACCTGCTGGCGCTGCCCGAGAGCAGCATGACGGACATTCGCGGCAACGACGTCGCGATGATTTTCCAGGAGCCGATGACGAGCCTCAATCCGGTGCTCACCATCGGCTTCCAGATCGCGGAAGCGCTGATCCAGCATCGCGGCCTGTCGCGCGCGGCGGCGGAGGCCGAGACCGTGCGCCTGCTCGATCGTGTCCGTATCCCCGCGGCCAAGTCGCGCTTCCACGAGCATCCGCACCGCTTCTCCGGCGGCATGCGCCAGCGCGTGATGATTGCGATGGCGCTGGCCTGCAAGCCAAAACTCCTGATTGCGGATGAGCCGACCACCGCGCTCGACGTCACCATCCAGGCGCAGATCCTGGAGCTGCTGAAAGAGCTTCAGCAGGAGGAGGGAATGGCGATCCTCTTCATCACCCACGACATGGGCGTGGTGGCCGAGATCGCCGACCGGACCGTCGTGATGTATGGCGGGCAGGCGGTGGAGACGGACGCGACCTCGCGCATCTTCGCGGCGCCCTCGCATCCCTACACACGCGCGCTGCTCGCGGCGGTGCCGCGCTTGGGCTCGATGGACGGCCGCACGCGGCCGATGCGCTTTCCGATCGTCGACAAGGTGACGGGCACCTCGGACGAACCGGCAGAGACGCCCGACACGGTCTCGCCCGCCGAGCGCCCGCTGCTCGAAGTCGCCGGCCTCACCACGCGCTTTCCGATCCGCTCGGGTCTGTTCGGCAAGGTCTCGGGCCGGGTCCATGCGGTCGAGAACGTCTCCTTCACTCTGCGCGCCGGCGAGACGTTGGCGCTGGTCGGCGAGTCCGGTTGCGGCAAATCGACCACCGGCCGCTCCATCCTCAAGCTGACGGAGCCTGACAGCGGGACCGTCCTGATCGACGGCCAGGACGTGCTGGCGATGTCCGGCCGCACCTTGCGCGACGTTCGCAAGCAGATGCAGATCGTGTTTCAGGATCCGTTCGCAAGCCTCAACCCGCGCATGTCGGTGGGCACGGCGGTCGCGGCGCCCTTGCTGGCCAACGGGCTCGCCTCGGCGTCGCAGGCCCGGGAGAAGGTCGCTGACCTCCTCGTCCGCGTCGGCCTGACCGCCGACATGGCCGCGCGTTTCCCGCACGAATTCTCCGGCGGCCAGCGCCAGCGCATCTGCATTGCCCGTGCGCTTGCATTGGGGCCGAAGCTCATCGTCGCGGACGAAGCGGTCTCCGCGCTCGACGTCTCGGTCAAGGCGCAGGTCGTGAACCTGATGCTCGACTTGCAAGCCAGCATGGGCCTTGCCTATCTCTTCATCTCCCACGACATCGCGGTGGTCGAGCGCATGAGCCACCGTGTCGCCGTGATGTATCTCGGCGAGATCGTCGAGACCGGCCCGCGCGCATCCGTGTTCGGCAATCCCCAGCATCCCTATACCAAGAAGCTGATGGCTGCCGTGCCGGTGCCCGATCCTGCACGCCGCGGCACGAAGCGCGAGGTTGCGAGCGACGAGATCAGAAGCCCGGTGCGCGCGCCGGATTACCTGCCGCCGCTGCGGCAATATCGCGAAGTGTCGCCCGGCCACGTCGTGCAGCTGTGGGGCGAGGAATGGTCGGGCTGAGGTCCCTCACGAATTGACGTGCACGAAATCCCGCAGCAGCGGATAGATCTCGTTGTTCCAGCGCTTGCCCGAGAACACGCCGTAATGGCCGACGCCGGCCTGCATGTGATGCACGCGCCGATAGGCGCGCACGCCGGTGCAGAGATCTTGCGCCGCCAGCGTCTGGCCGATCGAGCAGATATCGTCCTTCTCGCCCTCGACCGTCATCAGCCCCATGCGGCTGACGGCTTTCGTGTTCACGGGACGGCCGCGATGCATCAACTTGCCCTGCGGCAACAGGTGCTCCTGGAACACGTCGCGCACGGTCTCGATGTAGAATTCGGCCGGCAGGTCCATCACCGCGAAATATTCGTCGTAGAAGGTCTTGATGGTCGCGGCCTTGTCCTTCTCGCCCTTGGCAATATGGTTGGCGAGGTCCATGTGCTGCTTGATGTGGCGCTCGAGATTCATCGAGACGAAGGCGGTGAGTTGCACGAAGCCGGGATAGACCTTGCGCAGCGCGCCGCGGCACTGCATCGGCACGTAGTTGATCAGGTTCTGCTCGAACCATTCGATCGGCTTGCTCTTGGCGAACTCGTTGACCCTGGTCGGCTGGATCCGCGTGTCGATCGGCCCCGCCATCAGCGTCAGCGTGGCCGGGCGCGAGGGATGATTGTCCTCGCACATGATCGCGGCGGCCGCGAGCGCCGACACCGACGGCTGGCAAATCGCGACCATGTGCGGACGCGGGCCGAGCTGGCCCAGGAAGTCGATCAGATGCTCGGTATAGTCGTCGAGCCCGAAGCGGCCCTCGCTGCGGGGAATGTCGCGCGGGTTGTGCCAATCGGTGATGTAGACGTCGTGGTCCTGCAGCAGCGTCTGCACGGTGCCGCGCAGGAGCGTCGCGAAATGGCCGGACATCGGCGCCACCAGCAGCATGCGCGGCTGCTCGCCGACGCCGTCCTTCCTGAAATGCAGCAGCGAGCCGAACGGCGTCGCGTAGGCGATCTCCTCGGTCACGGCCACTTGCCGATTTCCCACCATGACGCTGTCGATGCCGTAGGCGGGACGGTGATAGGTGAGGGTGGAGCGCGAGATCAGCTCCAGCGCTGCCGAGAGCCGGCCGACCACCTGATCCGAGACGCCCTGGGGCACCAGATTGAGGAGTTTGAGCGCTGACGAGGCCCCCGCGCGCCACGGCGCGGTCAGGTCCATTTGGTTCTGAAAAGCCTGATAATACATCGACATCATACTGGAATGCCCAACCCGCGTTGCCTGGGGCTATGCAATAACGACGCCAAACCTCGGCCGGACCGGCCGCAGAATTGGCACGTCGCTTGCTGTTCATCTCACCGCAAGCACAGCGCATGGCCGCGTCCGCGAGCCGGCGGAGGCGGGGATCAGGGAAGGGCCATATGGCAAAGGCGACACTGACCATCAGCAGCAAGAACTATTCGTCCTGGTCGCTCCGCGGCTGGCTGCTGGCCAAATTCTCCGGGCTCGATTTCGAGGAGATCGTCACCGCGCCGGACGATGCGTCGGCGCGCGCGGAAATCCTCCTGCTGTCGTCCTCGATCCTGGTGCCGTGCCTGCGGCACGAAGGCGCAACCGTCTGGGACACGCTGGCGATCGCCGAATATCTCAACGAGGTGATGCCGTCGGCGGGCCTGCTGCCGGATGACCGCGTGCAGCGCGCCCATTGCCGCTCGATCTCGGGCGAAATCCATTCCGGCTTCACCACGCTGCGTGCCTCGCTGCCGGTGAATCTGAAGGGACACTTCCCCGGCTTCAAGATCTGGTCGCGGGCCCAGGCCGACATCGACCGCGTCTGGTTCATCTGGCGCGATTGCCTGGAGAAATCGGGCGGCCCCTTCCTGTTCGGCGACAAGCGCACCATGGCGGATGCGATGTACGCGCCGGTGGTGACGCGCTTCGTCACCTACGACGTCAAGCTGGAGCCGCTGCTGAAGGCCTATGCCGACACCATCATGGCGATGCCCGAGATGGCCGAATGGATCGCGGCGGCGCGCGAGGAGCCCGCCGAGATCGAGGAGCTCGAGGTCGAATATTAGGCAGGCCGGGCGCGGCCCTGCCTGTTTCGGGGGCGGCACCGGCGGCGGCGGCCCGCGAGACCTATGCCCTTGTCGGGATTAACCTTTGGCGCCCGCGAATGGTCGATGCCGTTCGCCGCGCCGCACAGATATTGTACGCGCCCGCACAGCCTGAACGACATCTAGCCGTGAACAGGTGCGTACACGGCCGTTCGGCTGATTCGGGCGCGATTCGTTCGGGCCGCGTTCCGTTCGTTAAGGCCGAGCGCGGCCCCGTTGCATTTTGGAACAGGTGCAGGCGTCAGGCGGCCCCGCGCTGCCTCACGCGCGGCAGGCGCCAGCCGATGACGGTGGCCTCGACCGCGATGCCGGCCTCGTGGTTCTGCCAGCGTCCCTCGACATAGCGGCAGGCGAACGGCAGTTGATACGTTCCGCTGTGGTCCTCGCACAGCACTTCGAGCGCCAGGCCCGGCGGTGGTTCTCCGGCGCCGTCGAATTCCGCCAATCGTCTATCGCGCGTTGCCATTCCAGAAATCTCCCCTAAACAAAGCCGCGGAAAGAGCGCCCACTTCTTCCGCGTGCGGATCATCGTCCCCCGTCCGAGGGAACGGATGCAAGCTCAACGCGAGAATGCGGTACGAGTGTGGTAGCCTCACCCGGCTGTGCGCAAACAGCGCACATTGCCGTGATCGATCGGACGAGGAACCCTTCATGCTGCTTCGAAACGCCGGCGTCTGTTTCGCGATATTGCTGCTCGCATCGCTGGCGCATGTGCCGGTGCACGCGCAGGACGTGCCCGGCATCGAGATCTGCACGGTCGAGAAGACCATGGAGCGGCGCACCTCCTGCCTGCAGAGCAATGTCGATTTCCTGCAGAAGACCATCACCAAGCTCAACCTCGATCACCAGCAGAAGCTGGATGCGGCGGGCCGCCAGATCGACGCGCTGAAGACGAGCGTGGCCGGCTTGCAGAAGACGCTTCTCGATCTCCAGGCTGCGCAAGCAAAGACAGCCGAGGATCTGAAGAAGAAGCAGGACGCGCCGCCGGCCAAGGACGCTGCGAAATAGCCGCGGTCACGTCACGCGATATCGCTCCATCACGCCGCGATCGGGCTCATAGCCGAGCCCGGGTCCCGAGGGCACCGCGACATGGCCGGTGGCATCCGCGTCGGCGCGGCCGCCCCAGAGACATGCCTCGCGTTTCAGATAGAACATCTCGACCAGCCCATCATCGCGCGTCGCGAGGAGATGCAGCGTGGCCAAGAGGCCCGGACCGAAATAGGGCGAGTGCGGCACGATCTTGACGCCGCGCTGATCGGCCAGCGCCGCGACCTTCAAGAACTCCGTGATGCCGCCGACCTTGATCACCGACGGCTGGGCGTGGCTCACCGCGCCCGCCTCCATCATCTGGCGGAATTGAACCTCCGTGCAGGCATTCTCGCCGGCGGCAACGCCGAGCCCACCCTTGCTGCGGACCTCGGCCAGCGCGGCAAAGTCTTCCGGCGGCCACACCGGCTCCTCCAGAAACATCGGCCGCGCGTCGCGGCACGTCGCCGCAAATGCGATCGCCTGCTCGGCCGTGAGCGGACAGTTCATGTCGACCATCAGCGGAATGCCGGGCCCGATCGCCTCGCGCGCGGCGAACACCGCCGGCGCCGTGGTCTCGTGCAGCTTGATCGCGCCGTAACCGAGCGCCAGCGCCTTCCGGCATTCGCTGGCGATGTTCTCGGGCGAGCCGATCCGCAGCAGGCTCGCGTAAGCCGGAATGGCCGTGCGCCTGGTTTCGCCGAGCAGGCGATGCACCGGCACGCCCTGGATCTTCGCGGCAAGGTCCCACAGTGCGATGTCCAGCCCGGAGATCGCGAACATGGTGATGCCGTAGCGGCCGAACAGATGCAAATTGCGCTGGATCTGCTCCATGACGGCGGGAATGTCGGCTGCATCGGGTACCTTCAGCCCGCGGGCCTGCGGTGCGATCATCTCCTCGACGGCGCTGCGCGTGGTGCGCGGGCAGACGTAGGCGAAAGCATCGCCCCAGCCGGTCAGCCCGGCATCGGTCGTAACCTCGACCAGCACCATGTCGAGAGCCGTGATCGCGGAGGCGCCCTGGCGAAAGCTCGCGACACCGGCGTCATAGGGGATGCGGATCTGGTGCGCCCGCACATCGGTGATTTCCATGCTGCGGTTCCTCCTGCTTTCTCGTGAGCGGTTGTGCGCAGTGTAGCCGCGAATGGCGGGACGTTGCCAGTGTCCATTCCCGGACTATCCTCGCGGCAGGACAGCAATGCCGATCAAGCGAAGCGGCCGGCGGCGTGCGCATCATGGCCGCGCTTCGAAGGAGGCTGGAAATCATCATGAATCCTGCCCAGCGCGCGCTCTGGTACATCGAGAGCCATCTGGCCGAGCCGATGACGCTCGACGAGATCGCTGCGGTCTCGAGCGTGTCGCGGTTCCACATCGTTCGCGCGTTTGCCGCGGCCACCGGTCTTTCCGTGATGCGGTACGTGCGCGCCCGCCGGTTGACGGAGGCCGCGCGCAACCTTGCGAAGGGTGCGCCGGACATCTTGTCACTGGCGCTGGAGGCCGATTACGGCTCGCACGAAGCCTTCACCCGCGCGTTCCGCGACCAGTTGGGTACCACGCCGGAAGCGGTCCGGGCTGCGACATGCACCGGCCATCTCAAGCTACAGGAACCGATCCTCATGGATTCCACCATGCTCGACCATCTCGCCCCGCCGTGCTTCGAAACCGCGAAAACCTTTCTCGTCGCCGGCCCCACCGAGCGCATCTCCTGCGACAACGGCGCGATGATTCCGGGTCTGTGGCACCGCTTCCATCAGGAGGTCGCCGATATTCCCGCGCGGGTTGGCAATGTCGCCTACGGCGTCTGCTGCAACGGCGACGATGCCGGCAATTTCGACTACATCGCCGGCGTCGAGGTCGCCGACTTCTCCGACCTGCCGCGCCGCTTCGGTCGCATCCGCATTCCCGAGCAGCGCTATGCGGTGTTCACCCACACCGACCACGTCGCCTCGATCCGCCGCACCGTCAACACGATCTGGAATCAGTGGTTGCCGGCATCCGGTCTTGCGGCCGCGGACGCGCCGAGCTTCGAGCGCTACGGCGAGGCCTTCGATCCCGCAACCGGCAATGGTGGCTTCGAGATCTGGGTGCCGGTGCGGGAGTAGACCTTCCGCAACGCTGGCATACCGTCTCGCTTGCTTGGCAAGCCCGGGTGACTTTGCCATAACCGCAGGCAAATCTTGCGTGTGGGGCCGTGCCGGACATCCCGTGCAAGTCATAACAAGCAGCCGGGAGGGTCTCACATGTCCAACGTCCGCGTTCTCGCCACCGACCTCGAATTTCCCGAAGGGCCGGTCGTGATGCCGGACGGCTCGGTGGTGCTGGTGGAAATCCGCGGCCAGCGCCTGACCCGCGTCTACCCCGATGGCCGCAAGGAGATCGTCGCGAAAATTCCGGGCGGCCCGAACGGCGCCGCGCTCGGCCCCGACGGCAAGATCTATATCTGCAACAATGGCGGCTTCTCCTGGATCCCGACCCGCAACATGATCATGCCGGGCCCGCAGCCCGACGATTATCTCGGCGGCTCGATCCAGCGCGTCGATCTGCAATCCGGCAAAGTGGAGACCGTCGTCACCAAATGCGGCGCGCACGATCTGCGCGGGCCGAATGACCTGGTGTTCGACAAGCAGGGCGGCCTCTGGTTCTCCGATCTCGGCAAGCGCCGCGCGCGCGAGATGGACGTCGGCGGCATGTACTACCTCAAGCCCGGCATGAGCGAGCTCGTCGAAATCGTGCACGGCATCCTGCCGGCCAACGGCATCGGCCTGTCGCCGGATGAGAATACCGTCTACATCGCGGAGACGCCGACCGGCCGGCTCTGGGCCTACGAGCTCTCCGCGCCCGGCACGCTGAAGCCGCGCGACGTGATCTATCGCGGCGAGCGGGGCAAGCCGATCTGCGGCCTCGGCGGCTATCAGATGTTCGACTCGCTCGCGGTGGAAGCCGGCGGCAATGTCTGCGTCGCCACGCTGGTCTCCGGCTGCATCTCCGTGATCGCGCCCGACGGCACTCTGGTCGAGCAGGTCCCGACCGGCGACCGCGTCACCACCAACATCGCCTTCGGCGGTCCCGAGCTGAAGACGGCCTACATCACGCTGTCAGGCAAGGGCGAGCTGGTCGCCATGGACTGGCCCCGCGGCGGTTTGCCCCTCAATTTCCTAAACAAGTAAACGGTGCTAGTGACCGTCATTGCGAGCGAAGCGAAGCAATCCAGGAGTGCCTCCGCGGTAACAGTCCGGATTGTTTCGTCGGTTCGCTCTTTGCACTGACGTAAGGAGAGACTTCAATGCCCTGGCCTGATCCCGTCACCCTGCGTGGACAGCACGCCCGTCTCGAGCCGCTGTCGAAGGAGCACCGCGAGGGGCTGGTGGAGGCCCTGAAGGACGGCGATCTCTACACGATCTGGTACACCGCGATCCCGACGCCGGAGAAGGTCGCCAAGGAGATCGACCGCCGCCTTGGCCTGCAGGCCTCGGGCTCGATGCTGCCGTTCACTGTGTTCGACGCCGGCGGCAAGATCGTGGGGCAGACCACCTACATGAACATCGATGCTGCCAATCGCCGCGTCGAGATCGGTTCGACCTGGTACGGCAAGAGCGCGCAGCGCGGGCCGCTCAACACCCAGTGCAAGCTGCTGCTCTTGACCCACGCCTTCGAGACGCTGAATTGCATCGCGGTCGAATTCCGCACGCATTTCTTCAACCACCAGAGCCGCCGCGCCATCGAGCGTCTGGGCGCCAAGCAGGACGGTATCTTGCGCAGCCACCAGGTCGCGCCGAACGGCACGCTGCGTGACACCGTGGTCTACAGCATCATTGCGGCCGAATGGCCGACGGTGCAGGCGCATTTGAATTATCAACTCAACGACAAGCCGCGCTAGGAGCGGCCGAGGCACCATGGACAGATTTGATTATGTGATCATCGGCGCCGGCTCCGCCGGTTGCGTGCTCACCAGCCGGCTCAGCGAAGACCCGAACGTCAGCGTCTGCGTGCTGGAAGCCGGCCCGTCCGACTGGCATCCCTACATCCATCTGCCGGCGGGGTTCATCAAGACCTTCCACATGAAGAGCATCAACTGGGCCTACCAGCAGGAGCCGGGGCCCTGGACCGGCGGGCGCAGCATCTACGCGCCGCGCGGCAAGACGCTCGGCGGCTCGTCCTCGATCAACGGCCACATCTACAACCGCGGCCAGCGGATGGATTTCGACACCTGGGCGCAGATGGGCAATCGCGGCTGGGGCTATGCCGACGTGCTGCCTTACTTCAAGCGGCTGGAGAAGCGGGTCGGCGAGGGCGACAATAATTTCCGCGGGCGCGACGGCAAGCTCACCGTCACCACGATGGACTGGCGCGATCCGCTCTGTGAAGCCTTCATGGAAGGCGCGGTCTCGCTCGGCATTCCCCGCAATCCTGACTACAACGGCGCTGTTCAAGAGGGCGTCTCTTACTGCCAGCGCACCATCGACAAGGGCCTGCGCGTTTCCGGTTCGACCGCGTTCCTCAAGCCCGCGATGAAGCGGCCCAACGTGCATGTGCACACGCACGCGCACGCGACCGAGATCATCTTCGAGGGCAAGCGCGCTGTCGGCGTGCGCTACACCAAGGGCGGCCGCGGCGGCACGCCGGTGGAGGTGCGCGCCAACAAGGAAGTGATCCTGTCGGGCGGCACCTATAATTCGCCGCAGCTGTTGCAGCTCTCCGGCATCGGCTCGCCGGACCTGCTGCAGCAACACGGCATCGCCGTGCGTCATGCGCTGCCGGTCGGCGAAGGCCTGCAGGACCATTACGCTCCGCGCACCGTGGCGCGGGTCAAGGACATCAAGACCATCAACGAGCTTCGCCGCGGCGTCTCGCTGTGGATCGAGGCGTTGAAATGGGCGACCCAGCGCAAGGGGCTGCTCTCGCTGTCGCCGACCATGGTCTATTGCTTCTGGCACTCCGGCGAGAGCGCGGATAGCTCGGACCTGCAACTCACCTTCACGCCGGCGAGCTACAAGGAAGGCGTGCAGGGCCAGCTCGAGGACGAGCCCGGCATGACGGTGGCGTCCTGGCAGCAGCGCCCGGAGAGCCGCGGCTATGTCCGCATCCGCTCCAATGATCCGTTCGCGCCGCCGATCATCCAGACCAACTATCTCGACGCCGAACTCGACCGCCGCGTCATCGTCGGCGGCATGAAGCTCGCGCGCAGGCTTCTCAAGTCCGCGCCGCTGTCGCCCTATTACGCCTACGAGGATTTCCCCGGCCCCAACATCAACACCGACGACGAATTCCTGGCGGCAGCCATCGAGCGCGGCACCACCACCTTCCACCCCGGCTGCACCTGCCGCATGGGCCCGGCGGATTCGAGCTGGGCGGTCGTCGACGATCAGCTCCGCGTCCATGGGTTGGAGGGATTGCGCGTGATCGACGCCTCGGTGATGCCGCGCATGATCTCGGCGAATTTGAATGCGTCGACCATGATGATTGCCGACCGCGCCTCGGATCTCATCCGCGGCAAGGCGCCGATGGAAGCCGCAAGGATTCCGGACACAGCGGTGGCGTAGGGTGGTCTCGTGCCCCGGACGCAGCGCAGCGCCTCTTCGGCGGTGCGCTGCAGAGCCGGGGCCCATCTTTCCACGATCTCCACGTGATGTCTGTGTCCCGGCTCTGCGCAGCAGCGTTACACGCTGCAGCGCGTCCGGGACACGAGCCTCACACTTCCCGTCGGCTCAGAAACGCCAGCCGCTCGAACAGGTGCACGTCCTGCTCGTTCTTGAGCAGCGCGCCGTGCAGCGGCGGGATCAGCTTGCGCGGGTCGCGTTCGCGCAACTGCTCGACGCTCATGTCTTCGTTGAGCAGCAGCTTGAGCCAGTCCAAGAGCTCCGAGGTCGACGGCTTCTTCTTCAGGCCGGGCACCTCGCGCACCTCGAAGAAGATGCGCAGCGCCTCTTCCACCAGGCGCTTCTTGATGCCGGGGAAGTGGACGTCGACGATGCGGCCCATCGTATCGGCGTCGGGGAACTTGATGTAGTGGAAGAAGCAGCGGCGCAGGAAGGCGTCCGGCAGCTCCTTCTCGTTGTTGGAGGTGATCATCATGATCGGGCGCTGCTTGGCCTTGATCGTCTCGCCGGTCTCGTAGACATGGAATTCCATGCGGTCGAGCTCGAGCAGCAGGTCATTCGGGAATTCGATGTCGGCCTTGTCGATCTCGTCGATCAGCAGCACTGGGCGCTGCTCGGCGGTGAAGGCTTCCCACAGCTTGCCGCGCTTGATGTAGTTCTTGATGTCGGACACCCGGCTGTCGCCGAGCTGGCTGTCGCGCAGGCGCGACACCGCGTCGTATTCGTAGAGGCCCTGCTGCGCCTTGGTGGTGGACTTGATGTGCCAGGTGAGCAGCGGTGCATTCAGCGCCTTCGCCACTTCCTCCGCCAGCACCGTCTTGCCGGTGCCGGGCTCGCCCTTGATGAGCAGCGGACGCTCGAGCACGATCGAAGCATTGACGGCGACCTTGAGATCGTCGGTCGCAACATAGTCCTTGGTGCCGGTAAATTTCATTGCGTTTCCTTGGCGTGTCCTTGGGTCATCGTCGCGCGAGGTGCGGCTCCGGTCGCGACAAGCGAACGGCCGCTCGCGGCGGCCGTTCCTGGTTCGGTCAGGCTTTCAGACCCGTTTTATCAGCGAAAGGATGACCAGCACAATCACCGCGCCGATGGTGGCGTCGACGATGGCGCCGAAGGTGCCCGTTGCCAGCTGGATGTGCAGCTGGGGCAACACCCAGCTTGCCACCAGCGCGCCGATGATGCCGACGACGATGTTGCCGATCAGTCCAAATCCCGCCCCGTGGACAATCTTGCCCGCGAGCCAGCCCGCGATCGCGCCGATGATGAGCGCTGCGACAATTCCCATTGCATACGTCCCCAAAACAACCCGTGAGGGCGCCAATTCTAGAGCAAAAAGCACCCGGGTCCAGCGTTGAGCGGCAGCCTCCGCCCCTTGACGTTCGCCCCCCGACGGGCAATCTGTCACCCATGTTCCTGCAATTCTTCACCTCTCTGCGCGATGCGCAGGTCCCCGTGACGCTGCGCGAATACCTCACGCTGGTGGAGGCGCTCGACGCCAACCTTGCGGACTATTCGGTCGAGAATTTCTACTACCTGTCGCGCACCGCGCTGGTGAAGGACGAGCGCAACCTCGACAAGTTCGACCGCGTCTTCGGCACGGTGTTCAAGGGGCTGGAAAACCTGCTCGACGCCATGGAGAAGGCGGAGATTCCCGAGGAGTGGCTGAAGAAGCTCGCCGAAAAGTATCTCACCGAAGAAGAGAAGAAGCAGATCGAGGCCATGGGCTGGGACAAGCTCATGGAGACCTTGAAGAAGCGCCTCGAGGAGCAGAAGGGCCGGCACCAGGGCGGCTCGAAGTGGATCGGCACCGCCGGCACTTCGCCGTTCGGCGCCCACGGCTACAACCCTGAAGGCGTGCGTATCGGCCAGGAGAAGAACCGCAACAACCGTGCCGTGAAGGTGTGGGACAAGCGCGAGTTCAAGGATCTCGACGGTAATGTCGAGCTCGGCATCCGCAACATCAAGGTGGCGCTGCGCCGCCTGCGCAAGTTCGCCCGCACCGGCGCGCCGGACGAGCTCGATCTCGACACCACCATCCGCGAGACCGCCAATCACGGCTATCTCGACGTGCATATGCGCCCCGAGCGGCGCAATGCGGTGAAGCTGCTCGTGTTCTTCGACATCGGCGGCTCCATGGACATGCATATCGAGCAGGTCGAGGAGCTGTTCTCGGCGGCGAAGAGCGAGTTCAAGCACATGGAGTATTTCTACTTCCACAACTGCCTCTATGAAGGCGTGTGGAAGCAGAACAAGCGCCGCTTCACTGACCGTACCCCGACCTGGGACGTGCTGCATAAATATCCGCACGACTACAAGGTCGTGTTCGTCGGCGACGCCTCGATGTCGCCTTACGAGATCATGGTGCCCGGCGGCTCGGTCGAGCACGTCAACGAGGAGCCCGGCTCGATCTGGCTCGACCGCATCATCCGCACCTATCCGCACGCGGTGTGGCTGAACCCGGTCGCGCAGAAGCACTGGGACTATTCGGAATCCACCACCATCATCAAACGCATCTTCGCCAATCGGATGTACCCGATCACGATCGAGGGTCTGGAAGGCGCGATGAAGGAATTGACGCACTAGCTCCTTGTCATTCCGGGGCGCCCGAAGGGCGAGCCCGGAATCCATCGGGCCGCGGCGTTGGTGAGAAATGGATTCCGGGCTCGATGCTTCGCATCGCCCCGGAATGACGAAAGAGAAGGGAAAAGACATGCCCCAGAACATCACCCGCGGCATCAAGGCGCTGATCGACGAGGCCAATGCCGAGATCGAGACGCTCACCGCGAAGGACGCCATCGAAATCTCCAAGAACGGCGACGTCGTCATCGTCGATATCCGCGATCCCCGCGAGATCGAGCGCGACGGACGCATTCCCGGCGCGTTCGCCTGCACCCGCGGCATGCTGGAATTCTGGATCGATCCGCAGAGCCCCTACGCCAAGCCGATCTTCCAGGAGGACAAGAAGTTCGTCTTCCACTGCGCCGGGGGCTTACGCTCCGCGCTCGCCGCCAAGACCGCGCAGGACATGGGCCTCAAGCCCGTCGCCCACATCGCCGGCGGCTACGCCGCCTGGCGCGATGCCGGCGGGCCGACGGAGACATGGGAGCCGAAGAAGAAGGGGTAACTTGTCACACGCGGGCTTGACCCGCGTGTCCATCATTTCAAGAAGGATGGATTGCCGGGGCAAGCCCGGCAATGACGACTGGAGAGTACAGACGCATGACTGCCACCGATCCCCTCGTGTCCACCGAATGGCTCGCCGCCCACATCAACGGCGCCAACGTCAAGGTGCTCGACGCCAGCTTCAAGCTGCCGGGCGTGCTGCCGCTGCCGAAGGACGACTATCTCGCCGCGCATCTGCCGGGCGCTGCATTCTTCGACGTCGATGCGGTCTCGGATCATTCGAACCCGCTGCCGCACATGTATCCGAGTGCCGAGCAGTTCGGCCGTGACATCGGTGGTCTCGGCATCTCCGACGCCGACACCGTCGTGCTCTACGATGCCGGCGGCTGGGTCGCGGCGCCGCGCGCGTGGTGGATGTTCCTGGCCTTCGGCCACGACAACGTGCGCATCCTCAATGGCGGCCTGAAGAAGTGGCGCGCCGAGGGGCGTCCGGTGCAGAGCGGCGAGGTGAAGCCGAAGCCGGCGACGTTCAAGGCGAGCTACGACGCGAAGCGCGTGCGCAGCATGCAGCAGCTCATTGCCAACGTCGAAAGCCGGAAGGAGCAGGTGATTGACGCTCGCGCCGCCGACCGCTTCGAGGGCCGGGCCCCCGAGCCGCGCGCAGGCATCCGCTCCGGCCACATCCCCGGCGCCCGCAACGTGCCCTACAATCAGCTGTTCGATGCCGCGACCGGCGAGATGAAGCCGCTCGATGATCTGCGCGCCGCCTTCACCGGCGCCGGCGTCAAGCTCGATGCCCCGATCGTGACCAGCTGCGGCTCGGGGGTGTCGGCCGGCGTGCTGACGCTCGCGCTCTATCGCTTAGGTGTCACCGACACCGCGCTCTATGACGGCTCGTGGTCGGAATGGGGGCAGGCAGGCGGTCCGGCCATCGCGACCGGGCCGGCGTAAGTCACTGCCTCGTGCGGGTGGTCGTTGTCGCAAACGTCTGCGGCTGCCCGAACGGATCGAGCTGCTGCTGCAATTGCTGAGGCGGCGGACGCCGCACCACGCGGTGCCGCTTCTTGGCCTTCGCCTTGCGCTTGGTCGCCTTGTCGTCGGGCTTGCTCTCGACCTTGGCCTTCGCCGGCGGATCCTTCACGGCCGTCGTCGCTGGCGCGTTCAGTGCGGCCAGCCTGGTCGCGGCGATCTCGAGCGCCGAGGAGGCGACGGCTGCACTGTCCGTTGGCGCCGGCTCGCCGGCGGTTGCGACTGCGGCAGGCCCGAGGTCAGGCTTGAGGTCAGGATTGGCTTCGGGAATTGAGGCCGTGGTGTCGGCGGGAGTGAGCGTGTCGGCGGGCGCCGGCGCGGCGGCCTCCGTCGTCGTCTCGGCCTTGGCCGGTTCGTCGGTTGCCGCGGCTTGGGTCTGGGCGTCAGCCTCGGTGGTCAGCGCGGCGACTTGCTCGGGCTCCGTTGCCGGCAATCCGATGGTCGGCACCTGGTCGCGCAATGACGGCTCGGTCTCGGCCGCCACCTCCGGCTCTGCGCGGAGGACCGCGAGCATCGGCGGGGCGGGCTCGGACGCCTGCGCGAAGCGCTGTTCCTGCGGGCCGTTCCGCCAGGAGGGGTTGTTGGCATACTGCTCATGGCTCGCCCGCAGCAGCGCGGCGGCGCCCAGGCCGAATACCAGGAGGGAAGTTGACAGCAGGATCGCGGCAAACAGGAAGCGAAAGCCGGGAAGCATCGAGGGATTGCAAATTTCCGCCCCGGCGGCGTGGAGTGCCAGGGCCCTTGAGCCATCTGAACGCGGTGACGGTACTGTGTGCCGCGTTCGCCACGCGGAGATCGGGAGCTCAAATTGGAGGCGAATCAGGCTGATTCGAACATACCGCAGAGATTCCGACCCGTTCCGCAAAAAACGGGGCCGAAGACTCCGGCAAATGACGCCATGAGTTGATTTCCCGCCCCGTGATGCAACGGGGCAACGGTAGTCTTGCGGATCACAAATCGGCAAATCCGGCGCAAATAAGCCTGATATGTCTTGAATGTGCCGCTATCTTCGGCCATCTGGCCGTTAACGGTCCTGACGGGCTAGGGGACTATACAAGAGCGATGATGATCAAACATTTTCTGACGATATGCGCTGCCGCAACAGTCGCTGCGGCGGGAACCTCGCTCGCGCAGGCTCAGAGCTATCCGGTCCAGCAGGCGCCGAGCTATGGCGCCCCGGCTGAATATCGGCCCGGCGATCGCACACCGAACTTCGATGCGCTGGAAGACGACGACGACGCGATGCCGCACACGTCGCTGCCGCCGCCCGGTCCGGCCGATGATCCGCGCTATGGCCGTCCCGTTGGCGCGCCCCCCGTCTACTCGGCGGCCCCGCCGCAGGGGCCGGTGATGTCGCCTGATGATCCGCGCTATGGCCGTCCCGCTGGCGCGCCGCCGGTCTATTCGGCCGCACCGTCGCAGGGCCCGGTGATGTCGCCCGACGATCCCCGCTATGGCCGCCCCGCCGGTCCGCCGCCGATCATCTATGCTGATCGTCCGGGCCAGCAGGCTCCGACCAATGACGGCATGCGTCCGCCGGAAGCCGTCGGTGGTCCCGCCGCGACCGGTACGGTCCAGGCCGGGCAGCCGCCCGTCGGCGCCGATGGAAGGCCGATGACGATGGCAGCGCTGCCGCCCGAGGAGCAGCCCGATGCTGCGCCGGTGCAGCTGCCGCCGAACCTGCGCCGTCAGGAAGTCGCGTTCCAGACCAAGGAGCCTGCCGGCACGCTCGTGGTCGATACGCCGAACACCTATCTCTATTACGTGCTCGGCAATGGCCGTGCGATCCGCTACGGCGTCCGCGTCGGTCGCGACGGCTTCACCTGGACCGGCGTGCAGAAGATCACCCGCAAGGCCGAATGGCCGGATTGGCATCCGCCGACCGAGATGATCGAGCGCCAGCCCTATCTGCCGCGCTTCATGGCCGGCGGTCCCGGCAATCCGCTCGGCGCCCGCGCGATGTATCTCGGCTCGACCGTGTACCGCATCCACGGCACCAACCAGCCCTCGACCATCGGCAAGTTCGTGTCCTCAGGCTGTATCGGCATGCTGAACGAGGACGTCTCGGACCTGTTCGACCGCGTCAAGGTCGGCACCCGCGTGGTGGTGATGCCCGGTGGCCCGCCCCCCGGTACGGCGACCGCCTCCGCCGCGCCGGCGCCCGGTTCTGCTCCCGGTCCGGCTCCGATGGCCGCCCAGGCTGGCCCGGTCCCGGGCACGCAGCCGACGGTGGTGCCGCCGCTGCCCGCGCCGGTCACTGTGCGCTAAGCGCTTCGCGAGAATTCAGATTGCAATGGGCGTGCCTTGGCACGCCCATTGTCATTTCAGGCCAGCTTGCGCGCCAGCTCGCCGCCCTTGGTCCACGCGTCGATCGCCTCGACCATCTGGCCGTAATGGATGCGCAGGCCGTCCTCGGTGGCGTAGCCGAGATGCGGCGTCAGCACGAGATTGTCGAGCTTGCGGAAGGGATGGTCGACCGGCAGCGGCTCGACCGCGAACACATCCAGGCCGGCGCCCGAGATCTTGCGCTGCTGCAAGGCCTCGAGCAGCGCCTGCTCGTCCACGATCGGCCCGCGCGCGGTGTTGACGAGAAACGCCGTCGGCTTCATCCGCGCAAGATCATCGCGGCCGACGAGGCCACGCGAGCGCTCGCTCAGCACCACATGGATGGTGACGATGTCGGCCTTGGCGAACAACTCCTCCTTGGTGGCGTAGCCGACGCCGGCAGCCGCGCACTTCTCCGGCGTCAGGTTCGGGCTCCAGGCGATCACGTTCATGCCGAACGCCTTGGCGATCCCGGCCATCTTGCTGCCGAGCTTGCCGAGCCCGACGATGCCGAGCGTCATGCCCTCGATCTCGACCCCGGCAAAGGTCTGCCAGGGCTCTCCGGCATGCATCCGTGCGTTCTCGCGGCCGATGCCGCGGGTCAGCTCCAGGATCAGGCCCATGGTGAGCGGCGCCGTGGGATCGCGGGAATATTGCGTGCCGCCGATCACGACGCCGCGCGCCTTGGCCGCTTCCATGTCGATCGATGCGTTGCGCATGCCGGAGGTCAAGAGCAGCTTCAGCTTGGGCAGGCTCTCGAACAGGCCCTTGGGGAAGGCGGTGCGCTCGCGCATCGCGCAGATGATCTCGAAATCGGCCAGCGCGCTGGCCGCGGCCTGCTCGGAGGCGAAGGGATGGCTGAACACGGTGACGTCGACGCGATCCGACAGCTTCTGCCAGTCGGCGACGTCGAGCGCGAGGTTGAAGTAATCGTCGAGAATTGCACAGCGCAGCCGGCTCATCAGCGTTCATCCATGGCGTGAGGGGACGGCGCTGGGCGTTGGGCGCCGTCGTCGGAACCGGGCCATGGTTGCGCGCAAAGGGACGGCACGCAAGCCGCTTGCGTCTTCAAAAATTCGCTAGGGGAAGGTGGCTCTAGAGGTCGCGGGGCTTCAGGCGGAACGGCGCGTCCATGCCGTGCTTGGCGCGCCAGGCGGGGCCGGGGCCGCGCATGTAGTGCAGCTCGGGCCGGTAGGGATTGAAGGCGGTGGCGAAGAAGCGCTTCCAGAATCCCTTGATCTCCGAGGCGAAGTCGGAGACGTGGCCGGCTTCTGCCGGAACGGGAAGAGAATGGGTCTCGATCAGAGCCATGATGCGGCCTCGCTGTGCTCCCGTTCGTTCTAAGCGGGTGGCGCTGTTTCCGCGCGAAACCGAGCTTTCGGCCTGATTTATTAAAAGATGGTTTCAATTGTCCGGATCGGTGGCCGGATGGTGTCTGCCCAGTATTCATCCGTGGTGAACGGACGGAAAACATTGCCCTTTGGGGGCGGGATCGCTACATCGGCGGCGAAGCAAATTTCCTCAAATCGAAGGTTTTCGGGACCGATGGCGCGCCAGTTCATCTATTTCATGCAGGGCCTGACCAAGAGCTACCCGACCCGCAAGGTGCTCGATAACATCCATCTGAGTTTCTACCCGGACGCCAAGATCGGCGTGCTCGGCGTCAACGGCTCGGGCAAGTCGACGCTGCTCAAGATCATGGCCGGCCTCGACAAGGAGTATAACGGCGAAGCCTGGGTCGCCCAGGGCGCCCGTGTCGGCTATCTCGAGCAGGAGCCGCAGCTCGATGCCAAGCTTTCGGTGCGCGAGAACGTCATGCTGGGCGTCGCCAAGCAGAAGGCCATCCTCGATCGCTACAACGAGCTGGCGATGAACTACTCCGAGGAAACCGCCGACGAGATGACCAAGCTGCAGGACGAGATCGAGGCCCAGGGCCTCTGGGATCTCGACAGCAAGGTCGACCAGGCCATGGACGCGCTGCGCTGCCCGCCCGATGATGCCGACGTGACGAAGCTCTCAGGCGGTGAGCGTCGCCGCGTCGCGCTCTGCAAGCTGCTGCTCGACCAGCCCGAACTGCTGCTGCTGGACGAGCCGACCAACCATCTCGACGCCGAGTCGGTGTCGTGGCTCGAAGGCCATTTGCGCACCTATCCCGGCGCGATCCTGATCGTCACCCACGATCGCTACTTCCTCGACAACGTCACGAGCTGGATCCTCGAGCTCGACCGCGGCAAGGGGATTCCCTACGAGGGCAATTACTCGTCCTGGCTGGTGCAGAAGCAGAAGCGCCTGGAGCAGGAAGGCCGCGAGGACGCCGCGCATCAGAAGACGATCGCCCGCGAGCAGGAATGGGTCGCGTCCTCGCCGAAGGCCCGCCAGGCCAAGTCGAAGGCGCGCTATCAGCGCTACGAGGAGCTGCTGAAGCAGGCGAGCGAGAAGCAGACCCAGACCGCGCAGATCATCATCCCCGTCGCCGAGCGGCTCGGCGCCAACGTGGTCGATTTCGAAGGCCTCAGCAAAGGCTTCGGCGATCGCCTCCTGATCGACAATCTCACCTTCAAGCTGCCGCCCGGCGGCATCGTCGGCGTGATCGGCCCCAACGGCGCCGGCAAGACCACGTTGTTCAAGATGATCACGGGCCAGGAGAAGCCGGACTCCGGCACGATCACGGTCGGCGAGACCGTGCATCTCGGCTATGTCGACCAGTCGCGCGACGCGCTCGACGGCAACAAGAACGTGTGGGAGGAGATCTCGGGCGGCAACGAGCTGATCCTGCTCGGCAAGAAGGAAGTCAACTCGCGCGGCTATTGCTCGTCGTTCAACTTCAAGGGGGCCGACCAGCAGAAGAAGGTCGGCGCGCTCTCGGGCGGTGAACGCAACCGCGTGCATCTCGCCAAGATGCTGAAGTCCGGCGCCAACGTCCTGCTGCTCGACGAGCCGACCAACGACCTCGATGTCGACACGCTGCGTGCGCTCGAAGAGGCGCTGGAGGATTTTGCCGGCTGCGCCGTCATCATCAGCCATGATCGCTGGTTCCTCGACCGTATCGCGACCCACATCCTGGCCTTCGAAGGCGACAGCCATGTCGAATGGTTCGAGGGCAACTTCCAGGATTACGAGAAGGACAAGATGCGCCGGCTCGGTCAGGACAGCATCATTCCGCACCGCGTGAAGTACAAGAAGCTGACGCGGTGACGGCGGCATGATGCGGCGGGCGCTCATCGCTGCGGTGATCGTGGTCACCTGCGGCGCGTCGTCCGCCCGCGCCGCCGATGCCGCCTTCACGCAGTTCATCGCTTCGCTCTGGCCGGAGGCGCAGGCCGAAGGCGTCTCGCGCGCGACGTTCGACGAGCAGACGCGCGGGCTCGAGCCGGACTACAAGCTGCCCGATCTGATCCTGCCCGGACGGCCCGCGACCGGTGCGCCGTCGCAGGCCGAGTTCGTGCAGGTGCCGGCGGATTACGTCAAGGAAGCCTCGATCGCGCGGCTGGCCGGCGAGGGACAGCGGCTGCTGCAGAAATATCGTGGTCCGCTGAGCGAGATCGAAAAGAAGTCCGGCGTGCCCGCGACCGTGATGCTCGCGATCTGGGGCCGCGAGACCGACTACGGCCGCTACACGCTGCCCTACGATCTGGTCCGCGTGCTGGCGACGCAGGCCTATGTCGGCCGCCGCAAGGACCAGTACCGCACTGAGTTCATCCTCGCGCTGAAGATCCTGGGCGAGCGCGTGGTGACGCGCAAGGACATGCGGTCGTCCTGGGCCGGCGCCACCGGACTGACGCAGTTCCTGCCGTCCGAATATTACAAGCACGGCGTCGATTTCGACGGCGACGGCCGCATCGACATCTGGCATTCGGTGCCGGATGCGCTGGCCTCTGCCGCGCAGCAACTCGTCAACAAGGGCTGGCAGAGCGGCGTGCGCTGGGCCTATGAGGTGCAGGCGCCGGCCAAGGTCGATTGCACCAGTGGCGTGCCGGAGGTGACGAAGCCGATCGGCCAGTGGCTGCGCGAAGGCTTCGTGCCGGTGCGCGGACAACGCTTGAGCGCCGCCGAGCAGGCGCAGTCGGCCTCGTTGCTGCAGCCGGAGGGCATCTACGGCCCGTCGTTCCTGACCACGAAGAACTACTTCGTCATCAAGGAATACAATTTCTCCGACCTCTACGTGCTGTTCGTCGGCCATCTCGCCGATCGCATGACGAGCCCGCTTCCGTTTGCAACACCCTGGTCGGCCTCCAAGCAATTGCGCACCAAGGATGTCGAGACGATGCAGCGCGGGCTGACGCGCGCCGGGCTCTACAAGGACAAGATCGACGGCAAGGCCGGCATGCAGACCCGTGCGGCGCTCGGCGCCTATCAGAAGTCGGCGGGCCTCAAGGTCGATTGCTGGCCGAGCGAAGAGGTACTGCGCTCGATCCAGGCGGCGCGCTAGCTGGTCGTGTTCTCTGACCTCAAAGAAAAAGCCCGGCCGATGCTCTCGGCCGGGCTTCGATCGTGGCGCTGATGAGCGCCGCGCGATCAGATCAGTAGCAGACGCGGACCGGGCGAACGACCCAGCCGTAACCGTCCCAATAACGCTGGCGCTGCCAGTAGCAGGGCGCGGGCGGCGGGGGCTCGGCAACGTAAACCGGGCCGCCATAGGCCGGACGGCTCGAGGCGATGGCGCCGCCGACAATGGCGCCGCCGATCAGGCCGGCTGCGATGCCGGCGCCGACGCCGTCATGGGCCTTCGCGGACGGCGTCGCGGTCACCAGCGAACCGGCGACCGTCGCGACCGTGAGGGCGGCAACAAGAGTCTTCTTCATGCTCAGGGCTCTCCTGGGAGATGGGTTCCTCTTGTTAGAGGCGCCCGGGTTTCAAAGGTTCACGCACACGCTAATGGAATTGGCCGTGCAGCTAGGAAGCGCGCAATTGGTCAACCCACGGTAAACGCACACGCAGGTGTGACGAGAAAAAGCGGTGTTTTTCAGGCCCTGAGATGAACGACGCATCCGTATTGAACCGGCCCAGCCGTGCTGTCGCATTGAACCGGTTCGAGGCGCTTCAGCCGCAGACTCTGACGCGGCGGACGCGCCAGGCGTAGCCGTCCCAGAAGCGCTGCTTCTGCCAGACGCAGCCACCGCCGTAATAGCCGTCGGCGACATAGCCCGGACCCGGCGCGTAGTAACGGGGCGGGTAATAGCCGGGTTCGTAGTAGCCCGGGCCTGGTCCGTAATAATACGGAGAAGCCAATGCGCCGCCGACGATGGCGCCGCCGATGATCCCGGCCGCCACGCCCGCCGCCACACCGCGCTGCGCATGGGCCGGCGTTGCGGCCGTAAAGGCCAAGGTGGCGACGGCAGCCGCCGCCAGGAGCAATTTCTTCATTGGCTTGACCTTTCGAGCAAACACGCGGGAACTCTTTGGTGGCAGAGTTCCATACTTCGTTTGAATGATCAATGAACGGCAGCTTTGCCGGGCGCGACCTAATGATATCGGGCGCAGATGGACCTGGGAGGCGACGATGGGCAACGCGATGATAAATGCACTGATCGCTGCCGGAGTCGTCGGCGCGATCGGCTATGGCTGGTTGACCCACCTCCAGAACCGCAGCCGACGCTCGCGCGCCGGCGCTGGGGGCGACGGCGGAGGCGGCGACAGCTACGCCGGGTCGAATGACGGCTTCTCGCTGGGGAGCTGGTTTTCCAGCGACAGTTCAGGGAACCCGACTGACGGAGGCAGCTGCTCGAGCAGCGATAGCGGCGGCGGTGGCGGGGATTGCGGCGGTGGCGGCGACGGTGGTGGAGGCGGCGGCGACTAGATCCCCTCTAATCTTGATCCAGCGCAACGCTGGGTTTTGATGCCGTTCTAGGCTGCTATTGGGCCAGTTTGGAATAGCTTCAAATACCGCTTTTTCCTTTTGCATCCGGCCGGCCCGTTAAATATCGATGGTGACGCATCACCGAAGGGCCTGCCGCTTCCATGATCGTTTGTTCCTGTAACGTGCTGAGCGATGACGACATCCGCGCCGCCGTCGCCGAGTCCGACGACGCCGTGCGCCATGCCAAGCAGGTCTATGGGTGCCTGGGCTGCAGCGCCGAATGCGGTCGCTGCGCCCGGACAATCAAGACCATCATCGACGAAGCTCTTGGCCCGTGCGCCCAGTCCTGCTGCTCGGGCTGCCCCCATAACCACACCGTAGCCGCCAATGACGAGGCGGCAGAGCCCGCCCGGTTCGCCCTCGCAGCCTGCTGAATCTTCCGCCAGCCATTGCTGCGCTTTTCCCCGGCTGCGTCCGTGTAGCCAGTTGCCCTCATTCGTAAACTGACTTAGAAGCGTTCTAAACTCGGTTTAGGGCCGATTTGGACTGCAAGAGCTGGAGTGAACCATGCAGGGCGACGCAAAAGTCATCGACTATCTCAACAAGTCACTGCGTCACGAGCTGACTGCGATCAACCAGTACTGGCTGCACTACCGCTTTCTCGACAATTGGGGCCTCCTCGACATGGCCAAGGTCTGGCGCAAGGAGTCCATCGAGGAGATGGAGCACGCCGACAAGCTCACCGCGCGCATCCTGTTCTTGGACGGCTTCCCGAACATGCAGGTGCTCGATCCCCTGCGCATCGGCCAGAACGTCAAGGAGATCATCGAGTGCGATCTCGCCGCCGAGATGAGCGCCCGCGCGCTCTACCAGGAAGCGGCGACCTACTGCCACGGCGTCAAGGATTACGTCACGCGTGACCTGTTCGAGAAGCTGATGAGCGACGAGGAGCACCACATCGACTTCCTCGAAACCCAGCTCGACCTGATCGGCCGCATCGGCCTCGAGCTTTACACCCAGAAGCACGTGGGCGGGCTCGAGGGCGAGGGGCATTAGGCCCCGGCCCCCGCTCTCTTCATTCGTCATGGCCGGGCTTGACCCGGCCATCCACGTGTTTCCGCTCGACGAAGACGTGGATGCCCGGGGCATGACGGTTCGTCTGCTGAACTAAGCTCCGCCTACAATTGCGTCTTGTAGAGCTCTTCCACGCTCTCCTGGCTTGCCGGCTCGCCGAGGCCGGTCTGGTCGTGAATGACCGTGACGATGCTCGGCATCACCGAGCGCTGCACCTTCTCGGGCGACCACAGCTTCGAGCGCATCAACGCCTTGCCGCAGTGGAAATAGACTTCGCTGACGGCGAGGTTCAGCACCGCCCGCGGCGGCTTGCCGAATTCCACCATGGACGCCAGCAGATCCGGATCGGCCGACAGCGTGCCGCGTCCGCCGACGCGCAGCGTCTCGTCGATCCCCGGCACGAAGAACAGCAGCTGCACGAAGCCCGAGCCTTCGACGACGTTGCGGAAACTGTCGATGCGGTTGTTGCCGGAGCGGTCCGGCATCAAGAGCTGGTTGGGACCTGCGACGTGGACGAAGCCGACGCTGCCGCCGCGCGGCGAGGCGTCGACGCTGCCGTCCGCGCCTGATGTCGCGAGCACGCAGAACGGCGACATCTCGATGAATCTCTTCGCATGCGCATCGATCGCGGGACGTGCTTTCGCGATCACGCGGGGGCTCGGCTTGGCATAGAGGGTGGCAAGGTCTTCGGCGCAAAGATCGGTCAACGGCATGCCTCCGCATCGGATTGGCCTCAACCTATCCGATCGAACCGCCTCCAGCCAATGGAATCCATCAAGACGCGTTACACGGCATCCGCCGGCACGAAGCAGCTGATGATGATGGCGCCGCGATGGTGGACGTACCACACCACGGCCTGGCCGACCGGATTGCCCTGGTCGCGGATGATCGCGCGCTCGGGCACCTCCATCCATTGTCCCTCGATCGGTACCCAATAGGCGCCGCCGCGCACATCGTAGTCGGTGCGATGGCCATCGGAGATGTCGCAGCAGGGCACGCCGTTCGGCGCGATCACGCGCTTGAACCAGGCGCGGATGTCGGGCGGGACGTGGTCGTATTGCCCGTTGTCGAACGCGAACGCGGCGCTCGTCAGCGCCGTCATCGCGGCCAGCCAAACGCACAGTGCGAGCCTGTGCATGCGATCCTCCGTCGCGTTCCGATTCGTATCGTTGACGCGATTAAGCCCGAGCCTTCAGCGCATTGCATGCTCAAATAATATGCGGCGATAGCGGGTCGCACATGATGCGATGCGGTATCAACGTCGCGCTCGCGTCTCGATCGACGCGAGCAGCGATTTCGGTGCAACGTTGCGCCAGGCCATCTCGAGCGCGCTGCGCAATGTCACCGGATCGATCTTCGCCAGCTTCACGTTCGTGCTGCCGCTCTTGCCCCAGGCGCCGGGGACCGGACGAAACAGCTCCGGTTCGGCGTCGACGAGCATGGTCTGCTGGTCCGGCGTGAGCTTCACCATGCCCCATGTGTCGTCGGGATAACCCAGCGTCGCGAACACGCGCTTGCCGATGCGGAAGTCGGCATGGCCGTGATGTGCGCCCTCGATGACGCCGGGAAATGCGAGTGCAGCCTTGCGAAAGCGGGATTTCGACATGCCGTCTTGCTGTTCGCCTCACATCGTCCGCTGCGGCGCGGTCTGCAGCAATTGCCTGACCTGCTCGGCGTAGAATTTAGCATTGCCGGTGGTGCCGTGGCCGCGCGTCTCGGTGCTCGCGGGGATGAGATACAGCTTGCCGTTCTTGACCCGCTTCATCGCAGCGTCGGTGATGCCGGTCTCCGGCGGATTGCGTTCGTCGTCGGCTGAGTTGATCAGCAGCAGGGTCGCCTCGATCTGCTCCAGTCTGTCGCCGGCATTGTAGTCGTGCGAGGATTCCCACTGATAGACGAAGTCGTTGGCATCCGCCGTGATCGGCGTCGCCAACCGGTCGTCGACCATCTTGTCCGCCTTGGCCGCGGTCGGCGCCTGCTGCTGATAGGCCAGCGTGCCGCCGATGCTGGCGATGCCGTAGGCGGTGGCTGCGTATTTCATCATGCGCGGCTGGCTGGTGTAGTTGCCGCCATTGTAATCGGGATCGTTGCGGATGGTGTCGAGCATGATCCGCCGCATCATCCAGTTGCGTGAGGCCATCTCGGTCGGCTGCGAGGCCATCGGGATCAGCGCATCCATCGCCTTCGGATATTTCTCGCCCCACAGCCAGGTGTGCATGCCGCCCATCGAGTTGCCGATCACGAGCCGCAGGTGCTTGACGCCGAGGCCTTCCGTCACGAGCCGGTATTGGGCCTCGACCATGTCGTCGTAATTGTACTTCGGAAAGCTCGTTTTCATTCCGTCCGAGGGCTTCGATGATTTGCCGTGGCCGATATTGTCGGGAATGATGATGTAATACTTGGAGGCGTCGAGCGGCTGCCCCGGACCGAACAGTTCACCGCCGAAGGTGGGCCCCAGCATACCGGTGCCCGAGCCGCCCGTGCCATGCAGCACCAGCACCGGTTGGCCGGTGGGCTCGCCGACGGTTGTGTAGTGCAGCTTCAGCTCCGGCATGGTCTCGCCGGTGTGGAACTTGAAATCCCTGGCGATCCAGTCGCCCTGCCTGGGGGCCGGATAATCGGCGGCCCATATCGGTGTCGAAAAGGACAGCAGGATAGCCGTCAGCGCGGCGCAGGAAGCCTTCATGTTTCTCTCCCCCGTTTGCGGCTCATGGTCGTCGGCCGCGTTGCGGTGGAACTTAGCAGAAGTGCGGAGAAGGATGTAGGATTTCGGCTCCCCCGATCGTCTTCATGGAAACATCCGGAGAGAGGCCTGCATGTGCCGCAACATCAAGACGCTGTTCAACTTCGAGCCGCCGGCGACGGAGGATGAGATCCACGCCAGCGCGCTGCAGTTCGTGCGCAAATTGTCCGGGTTCAACAAGCCGTCGCAGGCCAACGAGGCGGCGTTCGACCGTGCGGTGGCGGAGGTCTCGGAGGCCGCGCGAAACCTCCTGAGCTCGCTGCACACCCATGCCCCGGCGCGCGACCGCGAGGTCGAGGCGGAGAGGGCCAAGGAGCGCTCGCGGCTGCGCTTCGGCTAGCGATCGCTGACAAGCCCATTCCGTGATCTGGCTCACGGAAGAAAGCCTCCAGGTCAGCGATGGTGTCCGCCGGGGTTTTGACAGCCCGGAGCACGACCATGAGCCGCCCCCTTCTTCCGCTAAAGGCAGGTGCCATCATCTTCACGCTGTTGTGGACGGCGTGGATGATGTGGTGGAGCGGCTCGTTCTCGAGCACGAACGTGATCATCCTCGCTCTGTGCGGCGCCGTGGTCGGCTATCTCTGGTATCGCGCCATGCGCTGGCAGTTCGAGCGCATGGGCATGCTGCCGCGCAAGGATGATTCATCGGCCGCTTCCTGAACCGAGACTCGCGCGGCTAGTCCTTCTCGCCGTGCTTCTTCTTTTTCTTCTTTTTCTTGTGCCCGTCGCCGTCGCTGTCGTCGCTCTCATCGTCGACGATGGGCTCCTCGGGCTCGTGCACGGCGGCCTCCAGCGCTTCGCGTTCGGCGGCTTCGCGCTCGCGTTGGCGGCGGCGCTCGTCCCAGGCGTCGAACAGTTGATCGAGCCACGGCAGCACCTGCTCGATCGACGGCAGCTGACCGGCCGGTCCGGGCTCGCCGCGCGGGCCTTGCGGCCCCGCCGGCCCCTGCGGTCCGGCAGGTCCCTGCGCGCCGATGGCCCCGCGCGGGCCGGCCTCGCCCTGCTTGCCTTGCGGACCGGGCTTACCTTGCGGTCCCGCCTTTCCGATCGGCCCCGGCTTGCCCTGCGGACCGGGTTTGCCGCGCGTGCCGTCGGGCCCGCGCCGGCCGGGATGACCCTGCGGTCCCGGCCGTCCCGGCTCGCCTTGCCGCCCGCGCGGTCCCTGAGGTCCCTGCCGTCGTCCCTGATCGTCTGCCACGCCACTGCTCCCTTGACCGGAAGCAAGCTACTTAGCGGCGTTTGACGACAGCAGCAATTCCGCCCGCGCATCGTGCCCGGCTTGATCAACATCAATCCGCGGCGCGAGGCGCCGTGCCATCGCTTGCGCACGGCCACAGCCCTTGCGAGGAGCGACCGATGCGCGCAGCGTGGAAGATCTTTTGGCTGTTCGCTGCCGTTCTTGCGGCAGCAATCGGCCTTGCACACCTGCTGGTGCCTGACGTCGTGCCGGTCGCGTTCGCCGAGGAGCCGCAACCGTCATGGGCTGTCCTGACGGCGTTCTTCCTGCGTGCGATCGAACTCATCGCCGGCTCGGTCGCGATGATCGCGCTTGCGGTCATCGCCGGCACATTGATCCAGCGGCGTGTCTTGACGCGTCAATCCTGATAGGCGGGCACGTCGATGCCGGAGGCGGCATAGATCCTGATCTTGTTGCGGAGCGTGCGCACCGACAGCCCGAGCACGCGCGAGGCGCGCGTGCGATTGCCGTCGCAGCGCGCCAGCGTCTGCAGCACGAGCTCGCGCTCGACCTCGTCGACGGTGGCGCCGATCAGCAGCGGAACGATCTGGTTGGGGGCAAGAAATTGCGCGCCCGGTTCGGACGCAGCGACATGAACAGTGGTCATCAACACACCTCCCGATCAACGCCCGCTTCCATCTTTGGAAGCGGATCGAGAACCAACGACCCCCAAGCCGTACATCTACGGTGGTCCGGTTTGGTTAATGAAAGGTTAATTGCGGGGCGGCGCACCAGATGACCTCAGGAATGCCGCGAAGCCGCCCCGATTGATGCGAGACGCATCGTGATGCGGGACTATCTCGCCCCCTCACACCGTCCGATAACCGCCGTCCACCATCACGATCGTTCCCGTGACATAGGCCGACAGGTCCGACGCCAGGAAGATCGCGGGGCCGACGATGTCTTCGGGCTTGCCGGTGCGCGCCAGCGGGGTGTGGTCGACGAAGGCCTGCACCAGCGCCGGATTGGTCGCGCGCACATTGGCGTTGATGTTGGTCTCGATGAAGCCGGGGCCGATCGCGTTGACACGCACGCCTTCCTTGCCGAGCTCGACCGCGAGCGCCTTGGTGAAGCCGAGCACGCCGTGCTTGGAGGTGGTGTAGGCCGCCGAGCTCGGCGTGCGCAGATGCACGAAGGACTGGATCGAGCCGATATTGACGATGCGGCCTTTGCTCGCGCGCAACGGCGCGAGGAAGGCCTGCGTCACGTTGAAGACGCCGTTGAGGTTGAGCGAGATGATGTCGTTCCAGTCCTTCGCCACCGTCTCGGTCTCTGCGGTGAAGGCGTTGCGGCGGGTGATGCCGGCGTTGTTGACGAGGATCGAGACTTGGCCGACCTTGTCGGCGACTTGGCCAGCCAGCGCGAAGCAATCCTCGCGCCTGGTGACGTCGAGCGCAAAACTCTCGGCTTTGCCGCCTGCTTTTCGGATCTCCTGCGCGGCCTCCGCGACGGTGTCGGAATTGACGTCGAGCAGCACCACTTGCGCGCCCTCGCGGGCATAGCCGGCGGCGATGGCGCGGCCGATGCCGGAACCGGCCCCGGTGATGACGGCGATGTGGTTTGCAAGCAATGCCATGGCATATTCCTCCCGATTTCTTTTCGAACTTTCACGAAACGCTAACTCGAAATTAAGGGGCCGGAAACGGCAGCCTTGGCATACTGATCTCGATTGCTAAACGTTGCGCGCATGATGGAACGGCTCGACCCCCGGCTCGATTCTTGGAAACTCGCCCTCGAACGCCTCCGCTCGGCGCAATCCGCCGACTTCGCCGAGGCGGGCCGGCTCGTGGCCGAGATCGCGCGGATGAGCACGGATACCCTGCTGCGTCAGGCTGCCGAACAGGCGCTGCCGGTGCTGCGCCAGGCCGCTGACAACGACGATCACGGCGTCACGCTGGCGGCCCAGCGCCGTCTCGGTGTGGTGCTCGAAGTGGTCCACGATTTGACCGCGCCGCGCTTCGGCCGCCGCAACGCTGCGCCGAAGAAGCTCTCCAGCGAGGATCGCGCCCGCAAGATGCTCGGCCTGCCGCTCGCGGTGCAGCTCACCTGCGAGGACATCAACCGGGCCTATCGCCGCGCCGCCAAGGACATGCATCCCGACCACGGCGGCAGCGCACAAGCCTTCATCGACCTCGCCGCCGCCCGCGATGTCCTGATCCATCCCGGCGCGCACAAGGACGCGTGAGCGTTTCAGGCCTTCCAAAACAAACCGGGCAAGGACGCTTTCGTCCTTGCCCGGTTCTTCGTCCGCCGATCGAAATCTTACCAGGTGCAGTGGCCGTTCTTCAGCGCGGCGTCCTTTGCCGCGAGGGCGTCGAGGAAGGTCGGCATGCTGGCGCTGGCGCGGTGATAGCCGGCCGGCCACGGTGTGGTCGGGATGCTCTCGTCCCAGATCTGGCAGAAGCCGGTGTCCTGCCAGCGGATCAGGTGATAGCTGGCCTGTGCAGGGCTCGCGGCGACGAACGCGGTGACGGCAAGGCCGGCGGCAGCGCACGGCACGGAAATACGACGCATGATCAGCTCCTCGAAATGAATGTTGTGATGCGCCTCCCGGCAATGCGGGGAGGGCGGGTGCCGGTCGCTTGTCGGTGATGCGCGCCGGACAAGATGTGAGTAGTTCCGTGCGCGGATCAGGTTCAACGAACCCGCGCGGGAGATGGTCAATTTCGGCCGAAATACGCGGTCCTGCAAAAAACGAAAAGGCGGACCGCTCGCGCGATCCGCCCTAAAAACCGTTGTGTCGCGTCAAGCTTAGAGCGTGCAGCGGCGCTCGGCGCGCATCTTGATCTGGAGGTCGGACGCGGCCTGGAACGTCGGCAGCGGCTTGCTGACGACCTTGTAGGTCGACACCCCGAACTGGAACGGCTTGTACTTCAGGTCCTCGTTCCAGACCTGGCAGATGCCGGTGTTGTCCCAGCGGATCACGTAATAGCCGACCGCGGCCGAGGCCGGCACGGCGAAGACGGAGGTGGCGATGCCGGCAACGGCACAGAGCGCGAGAACGCGACGCATGAAGTATCTCCTTGTGGGGACGTGGGACCTGAAAATTCGTGCGGTAAAAGCAGGGTCTTTGCAAGCCGGGGGGCGGCCGTTCACGGACATGTCAGGCGCGGCGGCGCATTTGGTTGGGCCGCGTGCCCGACAAGCCACACGGTCGGCTCACTTTGATAGCGAGGCCACCGCCTCGATCTCGATCAGCATCTTCGGATCGGGCAGGGCCTGCACCACGCAGGTCGTGCGCGCCGGATAGGGCGGCGGGCCGAAAGCGCCGGCATACAGCGCATTCATGGCGGCAACGTCCGAGGCGCGGGTCAGCAGCACGTTGACCTTGGCGAGGTCGCCCATGGCGGCGCCGGCCTCGCCCAGCACGCGCTTGATGTTGACGACGACATTGGCGAACTGCGCCTCGAAGCCGTCGGGCAGCGCGCCATTGGCATCGAAGCCGGGAATGCCCGAGACGAACAGGAGATCGCCGACGCGCGTCGCAAACGACAGCGGCGGCGCCTTGACGTGCGGCGGGGGCGCGAAATGCTGGATCGGCATGGGATCACCTCGAAGACGGTCGCTGACGGGGCAAGCGTAGCGGCAGGCGAGGGCGGCTCAAACCAAAAAAGTGCGAAAACAACCCCATGCACAGTAGGCATGAGGCGGAAATCGTTGGGACTTTTGTAATTCGGGAAGAGCGAAAGTGATCGTTTGCTTCGTCGGGCAAAACGGGGGCAGAATGGCATCGTGGAAATTGGACTCTTGGTCGCGTCTCAACTCCGTCGTCATGCCCGGGCCGAGCCCGGCCATGACGCTGTGGAGGCCCTAAGCGCCGAGAACGCCGTGCAGCACAGGAAAGCGGCTCACTGCGCTGCGCCCGCCTCATCCATCATGTTGCCGCCCCGATCCATCAGGTACATTCCCTTCGTCTGATTCGAATTCTTCCCCCCAAAAAACAGCTCCCGGAGACCCCCATGAAGCTCGCATCCACCTTCCGCGCCGCGCTGGTCGCCATTGCCGCGCTGGCCGGACTTTCGACCGCAGCAAAGGCCGACAGCGGCTTCGTGACGCTCACGATCTACAAGGCGGGCTGGATCATCGGCGGCTCCGGCGGCTCGGGCGTGCTCAACTTCCGCGGCCGCACCTATGGGCTCTCGACCGGCGGGCTCGACTACGGCCTCGTGTTCGGCGGCTCCAAGACCGTGCTGCGCGGCCGCGTCAGCAACATCAACCGCCCCTCCGACGTCGCCGGGGTCTACGGCGCTGCCGGTGCCGGCCTTGCCTTGGGCGCCGGCGCCCGCGCCATCGTGCTGACCAACCAGAAGGGCGCGGTGCTGGAGCTGACGGGGCAACAGGTCGGGCTGATGGCGAACGCGGATCTCTCGGGTCTTGCGATCACGATGCGGTAGAAGACGGTGCCGTAGGGTGGGCAAAGGCGCGTAAGCGCCGTGCCCACCATTCGTCAGTGATCGATACAATTCGTGGGCACGCCTCGCTTTGCCCACCCTACGAGAGCGATGACGACTGCGACGCGGCAGCGAACACTGCCAGCTGCGCATCGAACGCGCGCCGGAACGCCGGCCGCGTCTCGCCGCGCGCGACATAGGCGGCGATTTTAGGGTATTCGTCGAGCAGCCCTGATGTGTTCAGCCGGCGCAGCACCGTCACCATCATGAGATCGCCGGCGCTGAACGCGCCGTCGAGCCAGTCGGCATCACCGAGGCGAGCGGACAATTCGCCGAGCCTGGTTCGGACGCGATCCTGCAACATCGGCAGCCGCTCCGCGGACCAGCTCTTGTCGCGCTCGAACAGCATCGCCATGGTGAGCTCGATGATCGGCGGCTCAATTGTACTCAGCGCGGCGAACATCCACGCGATCGCGCGCGCCCGCGCATTGGCATCCCCAGGCAGCAAGCCATCGTGGCGCTCGGCGATATGCAGCACGATCGCGCCGGACTCGAACAGCGCGAGATCGCCGTCCTCATAGGTCGGGATCTGCCCGAACGGATGCAGCGCAAGATGCGCGGGCTGCTTCATCGCGGCGAAAGAAAGGAGGCGGATATCGTAGGGCTGGCCGACCTCTTCGAAAGCCCAGCGAACCCGCATGTCGCGCGCCTGCCCGCGGCCGCGGTCGGGAGAATTCTCGAAGGCGGTGATAGTGGGCATATCCAGATCTCCGCGGTCATCGCGCTCTGCAGCCAAAGGACGGCTCGTCGGCGCGGATTCCGACAATCAGACGCGAGTTTTCTGTCCAGCCGCAGCGGCCTGAAAGAGCAAGGGGAACCCATCGCCGTATGGCGGTCCAAGCAATGTCTGACATCGACCGGCGCTCGCGCCTGCTGCTTCGCGGCGTCCGGCGCGGTTGGCCTCGCGCGCGATCCGGTGCGTTGCAGCGACAATTGCTTGCCGCCCGTCCGAGAGATAACGGCCTTGACGGTAGATCGGAATCCGAACATTCTAATCGCGTTTAAGTAGTGGAGTCATTTTTCTCTCTCCGTCAATCGTTGCGGGGATTTGACGTGAACAAGATTTTTATCGCCTTCTCATTTCGAGATCGCAACGAGCAACTGGTCAGTCATGTTGACCGGCTCATTCGCAGCCACGGCCTGGTGCCTGTCAGCGGAGAAATTCTTGGCGGACAGGATCTCACGCCGGAAGTCCAGACCCGCATTCAGGAGTGCGACGCTCTGATCGCGCTGATGACGCGAGAGCTGCAAGTGCAGGAGCAGGGGCAAAGCTATTGGATGCCGACCCAATGGGTGTCCGGCGAATACGTATCTGCGCGAAACAGGCACCAATTGGCCATCGCCATCATCGAAGATGGTGTCCGTTTGAACGGGCCGTATGCGCAGAACGAGCATATCAAGCTCGATCGGGCTGCGCCTGCGGAAGCCCTTGTCCGTCTCTCCGAAACGATTGGCTATTGGCGGGCGCAAGCGGGGAGGGCTCTCGAGATCAGGCTTGTGCCGAAGGAGGCCGCCCTCTTCGCGGCCAGCGGCAATGCGAAGTGCCAGTACAGGCTCGTCCGTCCGAACGCAGTCGCGCCGAGCCCGTGGATGGACGGGCGGGCGGCGCGAAAGCCGGGCGGCGTGTTTCTCGTGGTGCCGGGCGTCAAGTTGGATGATTCCATTGAGGTTCAGCTTCTCGAGGGAGCCCTTCCAAGGTGGAATTCGGTCGAGTCTCCGCAATGGGTTCACATCGAGCTGGCGAGCGTGTGATGACGACCATCAAGATTGCCCAGCTTTCCGAACAGATCGAACCCTCATACTGGGAGTGGTCGGTCTGGCTCGAAGGACCCCCGGAGGAGATCGCGGCCGTCGAGGCGGTGGTCTGGAAGCTTCACCCGACTTTCTCGCCGCCCGAGGTGCGCGTAACCGATCGCGCGAACAACTTCCGCCTGGAGAGCAGTGGCTGGGGCGAATTTCGAATTCAGGCAGACGTCCGCATGACCAACGGGCAGAACCGTCAGCTCAGCCACTGGCTGCGTCTCGGTCGGTCGGCGCCGTCGAAGGAGGAGATGGCTGCGGCCGGGACAGAGGAGAGAGTCGCGCCGATGGCAATCGAGCCTGGGGAACGCCAGCCGAAGGTGTTCCTTTCCTATACCGGTTCGGATGCCCGGCTGGCCGGTGCGGTCGCAAAGGAATTGAAGCGCCATCATGTCGACGTCGCGATCGACGTCGACATTCCCTCAGGCGTCAATCTCAGGGACTGGGTTTCGGAAAGGATCGCCCAGAGCGACGCGACCGTGTTCCTGCTTCCAAACGCCGCTTCCGGAGCGCTGTCGAACAGCTCCATCGGCTATGAATTGCAGCTGGCGCAGAAATCGGACAGGCCCATCATTCCGATCCTGCGATCGGGGGCCGATGTGCCCGATCAGCTGAAGAGCTTCAAATTCATCACTGTCGAAGGCGGGCCATCCGCTGAAGTCGATGTCCAGGCCATCGCCCGCTCCATCAGCGATGTCGTTCGCTGAACGAAGATCGCGCGGCGGGGGGTCGTCGTAGGTGTACCCACCTCTCATGTGTCTGCAGGGGCAGACGCGGTGGGTTACGCCGCGCGACTGCGCTTCGCGCTGCCGCGCAGCTAACCCACCCTACGACGCGATCCACGCCGCCAGCTCGCGCCACGGCTCGATGGTCCAACTGCCCGAGGCTGCACCCGAGGGCGACGGCAGCACAAAAATTTCCGGCAGGCTCGCATCGCGTACCTGTCGCCCCAGCGCGATCGCAACTGACGGCCGGCCGTAGAACAAGCTCGCCGCCTTCTTGCTCGTGAACGCAATCGTCCGCGGCCGATACTCTTCCATCTTCGCCCTGAAGCCCGCCGCGTCGATCGTCTCCGCCGCGATCTGGTGATCCATCCCCGCGCCCGTCTTGGAGAGATCGGTGAAGCCGATCCCGATCTCGATCAGCGATGCGAACTCGCCCGGCTGATAGCGCCGCGGCGTGATCCCGGCCTCATGGATCGCGCGCCAGAAGCGGTTGCCGGGATGGGCGTAGTAGTGCCCGAGTTCGGCCGACCGCGTCGAAGCGGCGGTGCCGACGAAGACGAGGCGGAGGTTGGGGCGGAGCTGGTCGGGGAGGCGGGGAGTGGTCAATCAAAGTCCCTGGCACAGTAGTCCGGAATGGCGGGCATTTGCATCTTCCACCCCGTCCGGTCCGCAAGTCTTGATTAGCTCACTCGTCCAGCCTCGAATTTTGTAACGATGTCTGCGTAAACGTCGGTGCTAAGTTCCATGTAGTCAAAGAGCACAAACATGGGCGCAAGAATATTCTTGACGTCATCGACTCTGGTGCTTCGCATATCTCCAAGTGCAGCACAAAATTCAAACGAAGAAACGTCCTCGCTGGTTCTTCGAGATCGAAATAGGCTCCGATTGGGTGAGGCGCTGCTAAGGGTTCGTCCTTTAAAACCCTTGTGAGTTACTCTGATCTTTACTTGCGACTCGGAAGGAGCCCCCAGCTTGTTGTACAGGCGCTCCAAGAACATCAGACTCTCGGTCACTCGTACTATGCGCGTATCAAAGAAGATTTCGCTCGGCTTTCGGCTATCCTCGAATAGACTCTGAAGGAGAAAAAAGTCGCCGCTCGCTCGAAGAGCCCAGTAGTCGTAGGATGTTCTTCCGTCCTCTTCCTCATCGCCGATCGAAATTTCTGCTCTGATACCATCCCCATATGGCCGGGGTCTGTATTCCTCACGGTTTTCTAAGGTGACCCCAATCGGCCACCCGAATGTGCGAATTTCAGAGTGCTTGACTGCATTCAGGAGCTCAACTTGGGATTTCGCCAGAGGATGCGAAATGCTGGCTCGAAGCTCCATGCATCCTTGCAGCTTAAGCTTTTTGATTCCGCTTCGCGCTGCAGATTCCTCTGCCGTGAACCATTGGCTGTCAACGTTCGGAATCGCTGCTTTTGAGGCGTCAGTCGGTTTGATCGGCAGGGCAGCCGTAGCTGAAGTCGAGAACGGATTTTGTCCGAGGGGCGGTTTCGAAATTGCCGGTGCGCCATGAATGCGTCGGGCGAGTTCGACGAGCCTAAGGGTATATTCAGCGTCGTCTTCAAAGTCGATGTAGAGGCGGGGCCCCAAAAATGCCGGAAGTTTCTTGGTAGCGCTAGACCCGCGCAAAATCGGAACGAACTTTATTGTGTCGATTGATTGAACGACTTCTCCTGTGACAATAAGGCGTTCGTAACCGACCCCCCCGGTTCCTCCTTCGGATTTTGATACGTACGGAGCCGAACAGACTAGAACGACACAGTCGGCTTCAGTAATTCCTCTTTGCATAAACATACTGACATCTTGACCAGGGACTAAGTCCCACTGATCAAGAACGACGTCAACGCCCATGGTCCGCAAGTCTGATCCGAGTTTTAGAACCCACTGCTTATGTTCATCTGAATCGTGAGAATACGAGATGAACGCCTTGGGGGCCATGAATCGGCCGGACCGATCCTCTCGTCCGCCCTGAACTGATTTTTGAGCCGCTCTTTCAAGCGCCGCTTCGATTTTTGACGTTTCCAGCTTTTCGGCCATTGCTATTCCGAAGATTCTAAGGGAGCGAATTCTCCCTCGCGACTCTCATAAAGATACCATTGATCGACTATTGGTTTGTAGACTTGTTCAAAATAGCTACTGCTCTTCTTAAATCGCCTTGCAATTACGTCGGCGGGAATGTCGTGACCTCCCGCCGCCACACGTCGCCGGACTCGGTCAAGCGCCTCTTCTTCGGATCTCAATCGCAAATAAACGAGCGCCACGTGATATCCCTCCTTGCGCCAAGCTACGATTTTGGGGGCGTAGATCAATGTAGCGAGGGTAGTTTCAAGGGCAAAATCATGCTTCTGGCTAACGAGATCATCAATTCGCTTGAGCATTACTCTGCCGGCTCGAATATCAGTTTGATCCAGCGCTCCGCCCTCAAGTGCTAATCCGCGGGCTATCTCATCGGCGTTGACGAATTCGAAGCGTAACCCGTCCTTCGAGAGGTACTCTCTCGCGAACGAGGTTTTGCCGGCCCCGTTGGGGCCGGCAATGACTATCAAGTCCGGCATTGTGTCTAGAGCACCCGATTACTCTCCTTCACCTTCTCCGCATCCAGATAAACGCTTGAGCCCATCTCCTTGAACTTCGCGCTCATCTTGGCCATGCCGTCCTCGGCCGTGCCCTGCATCGACATGCCCACCGAGTTCGGATCGTTCAGCGTGGCCGCGTAATCCCTCACGTCCTGCGTGATCTTCATCGAGCAGAACTTCGGGCCGCACATCGAGCAGAAATGCGCGACTTTGTGGGCTTCCTTCGGCAGGGTCTCGTCGTGGAAGTTCTTCGCGGTGTCCGGGTCGAGGCCGAGGTTGAACTGGTCGCTCCAGCGGAAGTCGAACCGGGCGCGGGAAAGGGCGTCGTCGCGCAGTTGCGCGGCGGGGTGGCCCTTGGCCAGGTCGGATGCGTGGGCGGCGATCTTGTAGGTGATGACGCCGGTCTTGACGTCGTTGCGGTCGGGCAGGCCGAGATGCTCCTTCGGCGTGACATAGCAGAGCATGGCGCAACCGAACCAGCCGATCATGGCGGCGCCGATGCCCGAGGTGATGTGGTCGTAGCCCGGCGCGATGTCGGTAGTCAGGGGCCCGAGCGTGTAGAACGGGGCTTCGCCGCACTCCTTGAGCTGCTTGTCCATGTTGATCTTGATCTTGTGCATCGGCACGTGGCCGGGGCCTTCGATCATGACCTGGCAGCCCTTGTCCCACGCGATCTTCGTCAGTTCGCCGAGGGTTTCGAGTTCGGCAAACTGCGCGCGGTCGTTGGCATCGGCGATCGAGCCCGGACGCAGGCCGTCGCCGAGCGAGAACGAGACGTCATACTTGCGCATGAGGTCGCAGATCTCGTCGAAATGCGTGTAGAGGAAGCTCTCCTTGTGATGCGCCAGGCACCACTTCGCCATGATCGAGCCGCCACGCGAGACGATGCCGGTGACGCGGCTGGCGGTGAGGTGGATGTAGGACAGGCGCACGCCGGCGTGGATGGTGAAATAGTCGACGCCCTGCTCGCACTGCTCGATCAGCGTGTCCTTGTAGAGCTCCCAGGTCAGCTTGACCGGATCGCCGTTGCACTTCTCCAGCGCCTGGTAGATCGGGACGGTGCCGATCGGCACCGGCGAGTTGCGCAGGATCCACTCACGGGTCGTGTGGATGTTGCGGCCGGTGGAGAGGTCCATCACGGTGTCGGCGCCCCAGCGGATCGCCCACACCATCTTCTCGACCTCCTCCTCGACCGACGACGTCACGGCCGAGTTGCCGATATTGGCGTTGATCTTGGTCAGGAAGTTGCGACCGATGATCATCGGCTCGAGCTCTGAGTGGTTGATGTTGCAGGGGATGATGGCGCGGCCGCGTGCGATCTCGTCACGCACGAATTCGGGCGTGATGAAGGCAGGGACCGAAGCGCCAAAACTCTCGCCGTCGGCGAGGGCGGCTTCCGCGCGCTCGAGCTGCTGCTTGCGGCCGAGGTTCTCGCGGGCGGCGACGTAGATCATCTCCTTGGTGATGATGCCGGCGCGGGCGAATTCGAGCTGGGTGATCTTGTGGCCGTCGAGGCCGCGCAGCGGCTTGTGATAGGCCGAGAAGGCGCGCGCGGCCTTGTCGGTGGAGACGCTGCCGTTGTCTTCCGGCTTGACCTGGCGGCCGTCATATTCCTCGACGCCGCCGCGCTCCAGCACCCATTGCTTGCGATTACGCGCAAGGCCGGCGTTGACGTCGATGGTGACGGAGGGATCGGTGTAGGGGCCCGAGGTGTCGTACACCGGCAGGTTCGGCTCGCCGGCGCCTTCGGACAGGATGATCTCGCGCAAGGGCACGCGCAGCTCGGGTGCAGCGTCGGGAATCGCGAAGATCTTTCGCGAGGAGGGGAGCGGGCCGGTGGTGACGGCGGGGACGGTCTTGTCGGGATTGGAGCGGATGTTCATGGGATCCTCCGGTTTAATTCGTTAGCTTCGCTGCGCGGGCGTCAATCACAGCTGTCATCCTCGCGAAGGCGGGGATCCAGTACTCCGCGGCGGCTCGACTCAGGCCGAGGCGCTGCGGCGTACTGGATCGCCCGGTCAAGCCGGGCGATGACGGCAGAGTGTGTGGTGAGAGCGGGACCTGCATCACGCCGCCTCCGTAGGTAGGCCGAGCCATTGCCGCACGCGGGCATCGGGGTCGGGGTTTTGGGTGACGTCGGACACCACCGCGATCGAATCCGCACCGGCCGCAAAGATCTCCGCGGCGTGCTCGAACTTGATGCCGCCGATGGCGACCAGCGGGATCGATCCGATGCGCTTTTTCCATTCGGTGATCTTCGGAATGCCCTGCGGCTCGAAGCGCATCGATTTCAGGGTGGTGAAGAAGATCGGGCCGAGCGCGACGTAATCGGGCTTTGCCTTGAGCGCGGTTTCCAGCTCGGCATCGTCATGGGTCGAGATGCCGAGTGACAGGCCCGCCTCGCGGATGGCCTTGAGGTCGGCCTCCGCGAGATCTTCCTGGCCGAGATGCAGATATTTTGCGCCGGCGACGATCGCGGCGCGCCAATAATCGTTCACGACCAGCTTGGCTTGCGTGCCATCGGTGATGGCCAGCGCATCGGTGACCATCTGCAAGGCCTGCCCGTCGTCGAGCTCCTTGGCGCGCAGCTGGATGGTGCCGACGCCGAGTTTTGTGAGGCGCTCGACCCACGCAAGGCTGTCGACGACGGGATAAAAGCGATCAGGATACGGCATGCCAGAACGGGGTCCCAACGACAGGGGTGGAAGGGGAGGCGAAGTCGCGGGCGTTCATCAGCCCGGCCTCGTAAGCGGTGCGGCCGGCCTCGATACCGAGGCGGAAGGCTTTGGCCATCGCGACGGGATCGGCGGCCTTTGCGATGGCGGTGTTGAGCAGCACGGCGTCATAGCCGAGCTCCAGCGCCTGCGCGGCGTGGCTGGGCGCGCCCAGGCCGGCGTCGACCACCAGCGTGATATCAGGGAGCCGGTCGCGCAGCAGCTTCAGCGCGTCGCGATTGGTGATGCCCTTCGCGCTGCCGATGGGGGCGGCCCACGGCATCACCACCTTGCAGCCGGCATCGACCAGGCGGTTGGCGACCGAGAGGTCCTCGGTGCAATAGGGGAACACTTCAAAACCGTCCTTGATCAGGATGGTGGCGGCCTCGACCAGGCCGACGACGTCGGGCTGCAGCGTGTCGTTGTCGGCGATGACTTCGAGCTTGATCCAGCTTGTGCCGAACAATTCGCGCGCGAGTTTTGCGGTGGTCACGGCTTCGCGCACCGTGCGGCAGCCGGCGGTGTTCGGCAGCACGGTGACGTCGAGCTCGCGGATCAGCTTCCAGAACGCATCGCCGGACTTGCCGCCGGCGGATTCGCGCCGCAGCGACACCGTGACGATGTTGGAGCCGGAGGCGCGGATCGCATCCTGCATGATCGCGGGCGAGGGATAGAGCGCGCTGCCGATCAGCAGGCGCGAGCCGAAGGTCTTGCCGTAGAAGGTCACCATGTCGAAGGTGTCTCCGCAAATGCAGCTGTCATCCCCGCGAAGGCGGGGATCCAGTACGCCGCGGCGGTGCGGCTAGAACCGTGAAGCCGCGGCGTACTGGATCGCCCGGTCAAGCCGGGCGATGACAGTGGAGTGTTTGGCGAAAGCATACCGCTCACCCTCCCTGCCGCGGCGTGATGATCTCGATCTCGTCGCCGGCCTTTAGTGCGGTCTCGGCCCAGCGGCTTTTCGGCACGACGTCGTAGTTCAGCGCGATGGCGAAATGGGTGCCCTCGTAGTCGAGCTCGGACAGCAGCGCGCCGACGCTTGCCGAAGTCACCTCGCGCTGCTCGCCGTTGACGATCACAAGCACTGCATCACCTCGTTGTCGATCTGGCCGCGCTCGACATAGCCCAGCGTCAGCTCGGCGAGCGCGGGGGCGATCAGGAAGCCGTGGCGATAGAGGCCGTTGACGGTGATCCTGCGCCCGCGAATGCCGATGCGCGGCAGATTGTCGGGAAAAGCGGGCCGCAGCCCGGAGCCGAATTCGACGATGCGGGCTTCGCCGAACGCGGGGTGCACGGTGTAGGCGGCGCCGAGCAGCTCCAGCGCGGAGCGGACGCTGACGCCGGTGTCCTCGGTCTCGATCGAGGTCGCGCCCAGCATGAACAGATTGTTCTCGCGCGGGATCACGTAGAGCGGCCAGCGCGGATGCATCAGCCGCACCGGGCGCGCCAGCTGCACCTCGGCGGTCTCGATCAGGATCATCTCGCCCTTGACGCCGCGCAGCTCCGGCTGCTCGTCGCGGGCACCGAGGCCGCGGCAGTCGATCACAATGCCGTCAAGATCGTTGGCCGTCACGTCGCTGCAGAATTTGATTGTGCCGCCGGCGGCGCGGATGCGCTCGTGCAGCTTGGGCAGCACGCGGCGCGGCTCGACATGGCCCTCGGCCGGGAAGAACAGCGCATCGCGGAAGCGGCCCTCCAGCGACGGTTCGAGCGCGGCGAGGCCGGCGGCGTCGAGCCGGCGGTGGTCCTCGGTCATGCGCGCAAAGCGCTCGAAGTCGTTGCGCTCGCGCGGATGGGCGACGACGAGCGAGCCGTTGAACGGCGTGTCGGGCAGCTCGCGCCGCCAGACCTCGAGCGAGCGCAGCCCGAGACGGCTGATGATGGGTTCGGCGACCTCGGCCTCGCAATAGGGCGCGAGCATGCCGCCGGCCCAATGGCTGGTGGCGTCCGTCATCGCCTCGTCACCACGCTCGTGCAAGGTCACGGCATGGCCGGCCTGCGCGAACAACAGGGCCTGCCAGGCGCCCGCAATGCCTGCGCCGATGATGGATACCGGTGAATCCGGTCGCTTGGTCGTTTGCAACATCCCTGTCCCTTCGCCGGCATGACCCGGATCAGGTTCAAAGGGTCACCGCGGTCCTGGGCGTTATTGCCCATTTAGCGGTATCTCAGCTCCTCCTCGGAGCACCCCTCGGAACGGGTCTAATGTAGGACTTCAGGACGGGATGGTCAACGCGGTAGGTGGGAACCTCACCGCTCGTGCCCCGGACGCGATGCAGCACGCCGCCTTTGGCGGCGTGATGCGTCGCAGAGCCGGGGCCCATGCTTGGTGCGGATGCTGGGTCCCGGCTCTGCGCAGCAACGCTACGCGCTGCAGCGCGTCCGGGACACGGGCGCTTACTGAGCCGCCTGCGCCCGCGCGTTGCGGACGCGCTGGGCCAGCTTCCTGTGCGGCGTGGCGCCGAACATCGGCTGCGGATTGCCGTTCGGCTCCAGCCACGGCTGGCCCATGCTGCTCTCGCCCATGTTGGCGACCTGCACGGCCTCCTGCCGCTGGCGCTTGGCGGCGTAGTAATAGCCGCCCGCGAAATAGCGCACGGCGCGGGCGTGGTCGCCATTGGCGGCGCGATAGGCGCCGGCGAGGTATTTCACGGCATAGGTGAGGTTGGTGTTGGGATCGCGCAGGCCGGCGGCATCGCCGGTGTAGCCGACGCCGCGGGCGGTCGCGAGCTTGATCTGCATCAGCCCGATGGTGCCGCCACGGCCGACGAGGTGGGGCTGATAGCGGCTCTCGCGCATGATCACGCGGTGCACCAGCGCTTCCGGCACGCCGTTGGCGCGGGCATGGGCCGCGACCATCTCGGCATATTCGGCCTCACCGGCGAAGGCCGCCTGCGGCAATGTCAGTCCGGCCGCGAGCAGCGCGGCAATGCGTAAAATCTTCATAAGATATCCCTGAGGCCCTCGAGATGACCTGCGCCCGGCTGCCGATAGGCCCCCCGAACGCGGCGATGATGTGACCAGACGCCGCCGTTAACGTTTTTGCGGCGCCGAGCCGCTGTTACGACTCAATGCTGGCGTACAGGTTCCTTCAGGGCGGACCGTTCGCGGCAGCACGCCTGTCTATTCGCGTGTGCCGGCGAAAGCGAGTAGGAAGCGGTTAGCAAATCCGGAGAGGTGCCATGCCAAAAGCAATCCTCAGCGAGACCCCCAGGCAAAACCCCTGTGCCCAATGCGGCACGCCGATCCCGCAGCCCGATTGGGTCGAGCCGGGCGAGGGCCGCGTCTCCTATCTTTGGACCTGCCACGCCTGCAACTATCGCTTCGAGGCCGTGGCCATTTTCGACGAGGTGGCCGTCGAGCACCCGCCGCTCGCGGCGTAACGGGCGATCCTAAGCCGCAGCCAGGCGCGGTTGCTGCCACAGCGGCAATTGCATCCGCACGATCAGTCCGTGCGGCTCGCGGTCGTGCAGCGACAGCTCGCCGCCATGGGCGAGCGCGATGGCGCGGGCGATCGACAGGCCGAGGCCGAAGCCGGTGGACTCGTCCATGGTGCGCGCGTCGTCGCCGCGCACGAACGGCTCCAGCATCTCCTGCTTGCGCGCATCCGAAATGCCGGGGCCGTCGTCCTCGACGTCGATGACGAATTCGGTGCCGGACATGTCGAGGCGGATCGTCACCTCGGCGCCGAAGCGCACCGCGTTCTCGACGAGGTTGGTGACGCCGCGATGCAGATCGTCGGGCCGCGCGGCGGCGGTCGCGGACGCCGGCCCCTCATAATGCACGACATGGCCCATGTCGCCGAACTGGTCGGCGATGAGCTGCAGCGTGCTCGCGATGTCGACCAGCGTCACGGCCTCGATCTTGCGGTCGTTGCGCAGCAGCGACAGCACGCTCTCCAGCATCGCGCGCATCTGGTCGAGGTCGATCAGCATGCGCTTGCGGTTGGTCTCGTCCTCGATGAACTCGGCGCGCAGGCGCAGCCGCGTGATCGGGGTGCGCAGATCGTGGCTGATCGCGGCCAGCATGCGCGTGCGGTCCGCCATCAGCCGCGTGATCCGCTCGTGCATGCGGTTGAGCGCGCGCGCCACCGAGCGGATCTCCTCCGGACCGCGCTCGGGCAGCGGCTCCGCCCCGCCGTCCAGGCTGAAATTCTCGGCGGCCTTGGCGAAGGACGACAGGGGTGCTGCAAGCGCACGCGCCGCCCACAGGCCGAGCACGCTGACGCAGATGAAGGCGGTCATCAGCGCCATCAGCCACGGGGCGCCCCAGAACCACGGCCGCGGCCCGCGATCGACGCGGCCGCCGATCACGGTGCCGTCGGGCAGTTCGACACCGACGCGAAGCGCGGCACCGTCCGGGGCAAGCTGCAGCGCCTTGTAGCCGCGCCCGAGATGACGGCGTATCCCATGCAGGCTGTCGCTCTCCTCAAAGCTCGCGGTGCCGGGCGCGAGCATTTCGATGCCGAGCTTGGGGAAGGCGCGCGCGAGATCGGCGACGAGGCGTGGACGCTCGGCGGGCTCGGCCGCGCCGAGCAGCAGCGCCGCATCGACCAGTTGATGGGCGCCGTCCGGCGGCGTGTCGGAGCGGTCCGGCCGGCTGATCAGGAACGCGGTGGTGACGACGAGATGGAGCGCGACGGTCGAAGCCAGCACCAGCGCGGCGATCTGCCCGCCGATACCCTTGAGGTGGAAGAATCCGAACGGCTTCATCGTCGCGGCCCCCCTCAATTGCTCAGGGGCGCCGCAACCGCTTCAATCCTTGCTGGTTCAGTCCTTGTCGGCTCGGTCCTTGGCGTGAACAGATAGCCGCCGGAGCGCACCGTCTTGATCATGGTGGGATCGGCCGGATTGGGCTCGATCTTGCGGCGGATGCGGCTGACCAGCACGTCGATGGAGCGCTCGAACGAGCCGGTGTTGCGCCCTTGCGTGAGGTCGAGCAGGCTGTCGCGCGACAGCACGCGGCCGGGCCGTTCGCAGAAGGTGCGCAGGAGATCGAATTCGGCGCTGGTCACCGCGACGCGCGCGCCTTCCGGATTGCGCAGCTCGCGCAGGCGCAGATCGATGTGCCAGCCCTCGAAGGCGAGCGTGGAGGCGCCCTCGATCGAGCTCGCCGCTTGCGCCGCGGCCTGGCGGCGCAGCACCGCGTTGATGCGGGCGAGCAGCTCGCGCGGGTTGAAGGGTTTCGGCAGGTAGTCGTCCGCGCCCATCTCGAGGCCGACGATACGATCGACGTCCTCGCCGCGCGCGGTCAGCATGATGATCGGCGTCTGCGCCTCGGCACGCACCTTGCGGCACAGGCTGAGCCCGTCCTCGCCCGGCAGCATGACGTCGAGGATGATGAGGTCGACGCGATGATCGGCCAGGGCGCGCGACATCTCGCGCCCGTCGCTCACGGCGGTAACGTTGCAGGCGTTGTTGCGCAGGTACTTCGCAATCAACGTCCGTGTTTCGCGGTCGTCCTCGACGACCAGGATGTTGGGATTGGGAATGGCCATGCGCTTTGTTTGTCCAAGATTCGGGCCAAATGGCGAAGATTTTTGTTTCGGATTGTTTCTGTCCGGCGTCCCGCAACACGCGGCAATCGCACGGCGCCGGAGCGGCAAGATCTCGTTAAGGCCGTTAACCATACCGTGGCGTGGGCAGGGTTGAAACCCCGCAAAACCCACGGAGCCATCATGACCTCGATTTCGGCGGCCTCCGCCGGCAACATCCAGTCGCCGCTGCAGCGGCTGCAGCAGCAATTGCAATCGGAAGTCTCCGCCGGCACGATTTCGTCGTCGGACCAGTCCGCGCTCTCGACGGCGCTGACCGACATCGACACGGCACTCCAGCAGGGCCGGTCGAGCGGGGAGGCGAGCGGCACGCGCCCCTCCAAGGACGACATGCAGTCGAAGATCGACGACCTGATCTCGAACGAGGTGTCGAACGGGACGCTGACCTCGGACCAGGCCGAAGAACTCAAGGGTGTGTTTCAGTCCGCCTTTGCGAGCGGTCCTGGCGGCGCGGGCGGACCGCCGCCCGGACCGCCGCCGGACGACAGCTCCTCGGATTCGGCGTCCTCCACGGACACGACCGGCAGCACATCCAGCGATCAGACCGTTGCCGAGATCCTGCAGCAGTTCCTCCAGGCGCTGCAGCAATCGCAATCGTCGACATCGTCCTACGGCGCCAACGGCGGCTCATCCGGCAGCTCCGGCTTCTCCGCGCTTCTGATCGACTACAAGAGCTGACCCCGGGCGACGCGGGTCGGCGCGGCTCCTCGCCGCGATCGTGCTTCACCCAGGGCGCATGATCGTCGGCGGGGAACCGTGCGTCGCAAATGTTACTGAGTGACGCAGGAACACTCTCGCGGGCTTTTGCGCTCGCTCATCGCGCGACGAAATTGCGGCACGCAAGGAACTGCGTGTGACCATCGCTGTTTTCTCCACACGAGTTTTCTGTGAAGGAGAGGACAACATGATGATGAAATCGATCGCTGCCGGCCTTGCCGGTACCGCACTGCTTGCTACCGTTGCGTTCGCACAATCGCCGACCGCTACCACCGACAAGGCGGCGCCTGCGGCAACCACCGCCACGACGACCACCACGACCGCATCGGGACAGTGGCGTACGTCCAAGATGGACGGCCTCAAGGTCTACAACGAAGCCAACGAGAACATCGGCACCATCAACGACCTGCTGATGGACAAGAGCGGCGACATCAAGATCGCTGTGATCGGCGTCGGCGGCTTCCTCGGCATGGGCGAGCATCTGGTCGCCGTGCCTTACGAGAAGCTGAAGTTCGTCAACGAGGCCGTGGCCTACACCGGCACGGGCGCGAAGCCGGCGACCACCACCACGACCGGCGCTGCGACCGGGACCGCCGACACCAAGCCGGCTGCGACCACGACGTCGTCCACCTCGAAATGGTATCCGGACCACGCCGTGTTCAATGCCAGCAAGGACGAGCTGAAGAACATGCCGGAGTTCAAGTACACGGAGTAACGCGGCTCGCGTGACGGCCTAAACGACGTGCGCCCGGTTTTCACCGGGCGCATTGTCGTGCCTGAGCGTCTTCACCTCTCCCCGCAAGCGGGGAGAGGGAGCAGGCACTCAGTGCGTCACCAGCGGGCAGCCGCCCTTGTCGAGCGGGCGGAACGCCTCGTCGCCGGGTACGGTGGCGATCAGCTTGTAGAGGTCCCACTCGCCCTTGGACTCCTCGGGCTTCTTGACCTCGAACAGATACATGTCGTGGACCATGCGGCCGTCGATACGGATCTTGCCGTTCTTGGCGAAGAAGTCGTTGACCGGCGTCTTGCGCATCTGCTCCATCACCTTCGGCGCCTCGTCGGTCTTGATGGCGTCGATCGCCTTCAGATAGTGCATGGTCGCCGAATAGAGCCCGGCCTGGATCATGGTCGGCATGTGGCCGACCTTGTCGTTGAAGCGCTTGGAGAAAGCGCGCGTCTCCTCGTTCATGTCCCAGTAGAAGGCGTCGGTGACGATCAGGCCTTGCGTCGCCTTGATGCCGAGCGAATGCGTGTCGGTGATCTCCTGTAGGAGCGCGATCATCTTCTGGCCGCCCTGGGTCAGGCCGAACTCGGACGCCTGCTTCAATGCGTTGGTGGTGTCGCCGCCGGCGTTCGCCAGCGCGACCACCTTGGCTTTGGAGGCCTGGGCCTGCAGCAGGAAGGAGGAGAAGTCCGACGAGTTGAGCGGATGGCGAACCTCGCCGAGCACCTTGCCGCCGCTCTCCTTGACGACGTTGGCGGCATCGCGTTGCAGCGCCATGCCGAAGGCGTAGTCGGCGGTGACGAAGAACCAAGTGTCCTCGCCGCGCTTGACCATCGCCTTGCCGGCGACGTTCGACAGCGCATAGGTGTCGTAGGTCCAGTGCACGGTGTTGGGCGAGCAGGCGGTGCCGGTGATGTCGGACGAGCCGCCACCGGAATTGATGTTGATCCTGTTCTTCTCGCGCGTCAGCGCCGAGACCGGCAGCGCCACCGAGGACGTCGGCACGTCGAAGATCGCGTCGACCTTGTCGTTGTCGTACCAGTTGCGGGCGATGTTGACGCCGACGTCGGGCTTGTTCTGGTGGTCGGCGGCGACGACGGCGACAGGCTTGCCGGCGACCTTGGCGCCGTAATCGGCAACCGCCATCTCGACAGCGGCGAGCGAGCCCTTCCCGGTGGCGTCCGCATAGAGGCTCGACATGTCCGTGAGCACGCCGATCTTGACGACGTCATCGGAAATCTGAGCCTGCGCGGTGCCGGACGTGGCGGCAAGGGCGAGACCGGCCGCGACCGCGGCGATGAGTTTTTGCATGGTTGTTCTTCTCCCTGTGTGTTGTTGTTCGGGCTTTGTTGAGGTGACCGTTGTAGCGGCTATTGATCGCGGCAGCTAAGCGGCGGGCGCCATAGCGGAATGCAAAATCGGAAGGGACGGGCGATGTCGCTTCGTAGGGTGGGCCAAGGCGCGCTTGCGCCGTGCCCACGATCTCACCATGGTCGCAAAAAAAGCGTGGGCACGCTCCGCTTTGCCCACCCTGCGAAACTGCCGCCCCTCAACCGCCGCCCTTGAGCCGCTCGTTGCGTCGGCGCAGGGCTTCCATGGTGGCGAGGAGGATGACCGAGACGGTGGTCAGGATCACCGCCGCCGCGGTGATGGTCGGGCTGATGTTCTCGCGGATGCCGCTGAACATCTCGCGCGGAAGGGTGCGTTGTTCGGGACCTGCCATGAACAGCACGATCACCACCTCGTCGAAGCTGGTCGCGAAGGCGAACAGGGCGCCGGAGGCGAGGCCGGGCAGGATCAGCGGCAGGATCACGCGGCGGAACGCATACAGCGGCGAGGCGCCGAGCGAGGCGGCGGCGCGCGCCAGATTGGTGTCGAAGCTCTGCAGCGTCGCGCCGACGGTGATCACCACGAAGGGCGTTGCCAGCGCGGTGTGGGCCAGGATCAGGCCGAGATAGCTGCCGGTGAGGCCAATCGGCGCGAAGAAGAAATAGAGGCCGACCGCGGTGATGACGCCGGGCACCACCACCGGCGACAGCACGAAAGCCAGCACCAGCGGTTTGAGGCGGCTCTTCCACTGCGCCAGGCCCAGCGCGGCCAGCGTGCCGAGCGCCATGGACAGCACGGTCGAGGCGACGCCGATGATCACGCTGTTCTTCAGCGAATTCATCCAGCGCGGCGAAGTGATGAAGTCGTTGTACCAGCGAAAGGAGAAGCCGGGCAGCGGATAGGTGAGGTACGAGCCCGAACTGAAGGACAGCGGCATGATCGCAAGGATCGGCGCGATCAGGAAGACGAACACCAGCGCCGAGACGACGATGGTCGCGGTCCACGCGATGCGCTGGCTCGGCGTGCGCAGGGAGGAATTGTCGCTCAATTCTTCATCCCTCCCGTGACCTGCTGGCCCTGCACCAGCTTGCCGTAGACCAGCGCCAGGAGAATGGTGGCGAGCAGCAGCACCGCGCCGAGCGCCGAAGCGAGGCCCCAATTCGCGGTCTCGGTGGTGTAGAGTGCGATGAAGTAGCTGATCATCTGGTCGGCGGCGCCGCCGACCAGAGCCGGCGTGATGTAGTAGCCCAGCGCCAGGATGAAGACGAGCAGGCTTCCCGCGCCGATACCGGGCAGCGTCTGCGGCAGGTAGATGCGCAGGAAGGCGGTGAGCGGCGGCGCGCCGAGCGAGGCGGCGGCGCGCATGTAAGCGGGCGAGATCGCCTTCATGCTGCTGTACAGCGGCAGGATCATGAACGGCAGCAGCACGTGGGTCATCGCCACGCAGACGCCGAAGCGGTTGTAGATCAGGCGGAGCGGCTCGTCGATGATGCCAAGCCAGTGCAGGCTGTCGTTGACGACGCCCTTGCTCTGCAACAGCACGATCCAGGCGCAGGTGCGGACCAAGAGCGAGGTCCAGAACGGCAGCAGCACGAAGATCATCAGGAGGTTCGACTTACCGGGCGGCAGCGTCGCCAAGAGGTAGGCGACCGGGAAGCCGAGGATCAGGCAGAGGACGGTAACGCTGAGGCTGATGATGAAAGTGCGGGCGAACAGGCTGCGGTAGATGGCCTGATCCGGCGGCGCCGCGACGATCGCGCCGTCCGCGTTCCGCGTCAGGTCGAGCGCTGCCAGAAGGTAGAAGCCCGTGATGGGGCCGCCGGCGTCCTTGATCGTCGTCCACGTCGGGCGTTCGCGCCAGGCCGGATTGATCTTGCTTAGAGTCTCCTTCGCCGTGCCGGGTTCGGGCGCGGTCTTGAGATTGCGTGAGGTGCTGGTCAGGATCGTGCGGAAACCGTTCAGCGCGTAGTTCAGCCGCTTGGCCGCGATGGCGATGGTGCCGGAGGCGCGCGCCGCCTGGACGTCGCTTGCCAGCGCCGCGTAGGCCTTCTCGTCCGGCAACTCCTTGCCGTCCCACTCGGCGAGAGCAGCGATGGTTTGAGGCAGAACCTGGCGCACCTCGCGGTCATCGACCGCGCGCCACAGCATGCCGGCGATGGGCCCGGCGAAGGTGAAGAGCAGGAAGACGAGAAGAGGCGCCACCAGCGCCAATGCCTTGACCTGACGTGTCCGCTCTGCTCGCCTCAATCGGCGCTTGAGCGGAACTTCGGTCGACGCATCGGCACTGGTCGCGGACGCTGTCATGGATGGCTATTTCGCCGCCCATTTGTTGAAGCGCTCGGTCAGGCGGTCGATGTTCTCGAGCCAGAAGGCGACGTTGATCTCGACCGCGTTCTTGATGTTGTCAGGCGCGGTCGGAAGGTCCTTCAGAACAGCGGGCGCGAGCTTGCCGGCGGCGTCCTTGTTGGAGGTGCCATAGGCAATGTTCTCCGACAGTTTCGACTGGTTCTCCGCCTTGCCGGCGAAGTCCAGGAACTTGTAGGCGGCGTCCTTGTTCGGGCTGCCCTTCAGGATCACCCAGCTGTCGAGGGTGAAGAGCGCGCCGTCCCACACCATGCCGAAGTTCTTCTTGTCGTTCTTGTTCGCGGTGTCGATGCGGCCATTGTAGACCGAGGTCATCACGACCTCGCCGGAGGCGAGCAGTTGCGGCGGCTGGGCGCCGGCCTTCCACCAGACGATGTCGCCCTTGATGGTGTCGAGCTTCTGGAATGCGCGCTCGACGCCCTCGTCGGTCGCCAGCACATGGTAGACGTCCTTCGGCGGGACGCCGTCGGCCATCAGCGCGATCTCCAGCGTGGTCTTCGGGCCCTGGCGCAAAGCGCGCTTGCCCGGGATCTTCTTGGTGTCGAAGAAGTCGGCCCAGCCTTTGGGGGCTTCCTTCAGCTTGTCCTTGTCGTAGCCAAGCACGAAGTCATAGAGGATTGCGCCGACGCCGCACGGATTGACTGACGGCGGGATGTACGCCGCCTCGCCGCCGATCTTGGTATAATCCATCTTCTCGAACAGGCCTTCCTCGCAGCCGACCGCGAGCTCGTCGCTCTCGACCTGGACGACGTCCCAGGTGGCGGCGCCGCCTTGCACTTTCGCCCGCAACACGCCGACACCGCCGTCCCAGGACTCGTCGTTCATGGCAATGCCGGCGGCCTTCTTGAACGGCTCGAAATAGACCTTCTTCTGGGCATCCTGGTACGCGCCGCCCCACGATACGACCGTGAGGTCACGCGCCTCTGCGACTGTCACCAGCGCGGCGCTGGCACTGAACGCGGCGGCGAAACCCAGGACAATCGTCTTGCGCTTCAGCATGGTCTTGGTTCCTTCTTCATATGAGTTGCGTGACGTTGAATGTTTCAGGCCCGCTGATGTCGGATCAGACGGGATCGAGGGCCAGGCAGTCATCAGGGCGGAAGCTGACGACCACGCTTTCGCCATGTCGCAGGCTGTCGTGCGCTCCCGGCTGAAGCTTGACCATGAACTCGGCGTTGCCGGCGACATCGAGCACGGCCAGCGCGTGGTCGCCGAGATAGATGGTGTTCTGGACTTTGGCCGGCAGGCGGTTCGCCCCGTCGCTGGAGCTGCCGTCGGGGACGAGGGTGATCCGCTCCGGCCGTACCGACAGCGAGGTCGATGCGCCCACGCCTGAGATGTTGACCGCCCGCGCGGTGACCGTGCCGCTCCCGGCCAGCGCGACGCGGCAATACTCCTTGTCGATCGTCTCGACGGTGCCTGAAAGCACGTTGTTCTCGCCGATGAAATGGGCGACGAAGCTGTTCACCGGATGCTCGTACAGCGCGTCGGGCTTGTCGATCTGCTGCACGACGCCGTCGTTGAACACCGCGATGCGGTCCGACATGGTGAGCGCTTCACTCTGATCGTGGGTGACGTAGACCACGGTGATGCCCATCCTCTCGTGCAGTTGCTTGATCTCCAGCTGCATTTGCTCGCGCAAGCGCTTGTCCAGCGCACCGAGCGGCTCGTCCATCAACACGAGCTGCGGATTGAAGACCAGCGCCCGCGCCAGCGCCACGCGCTGCTGCTGGCCGCCGGACAGCTGCCCGGGCCGGCGGTGCGCCAGGGCCTCCATCTTGATCATGCGGAGCGCTGCCGTGACACGCTCCTGCGCCTCGGCCTTGCCCGTGCCACGAACGGAGAGCGGGAAGGCAATGTTCTCCGCGATCGTCAGGTGCGGAAACAAGGCATAGTTCTGGAACACCATGCCGATGTCGCGCTTGTGCGGCGGCATGTTCTTGATCGGCCGCTCGCCGAGATAGATCTCGCCCTGGGTCGGAACCTCGAAGCCGGCCAGCATCATCAGCGTGGTCGTCTTGCCCGAGCCCGACGGGCCGAGCAGGGTGATGAACTCGCCCTTCCTGATGTCGAGATCGAGGTTCTTCACCACGAGGTGCTCGCCATCATAGGTTTTCTGAATGCCGGAAAACCGCACCAATGCCGGCGCGGGCGTCACCATGCCGGCTTCCATGTCATCCTCGGCTTGCCGCTACAATGCTGTCAGCACCTCGTTCGAGGTTGCGACGGGCAGCTTAGCATCCTCGGATGAGAATGCCAGCGGGGCAAGCGATGAAGGCGCGGGCAGACCCGTGCCAGATCTACGGCAGTTTCGTCACTGACACATTCACCGTGCCGCCGGCTTCCGCGACCACGCGCAGCGTCTTGGAATCGAAGGCGATGTCGGCGAGCGTCAGGCTGTCGATCTTGGCGTCGACCTTGAGGCCGTCCTCGGCCTTCTGGTAGTCGGCGATGGCGGCGGCGATCTTCTCGCGCGCGTTGGCGGCGATCGGCTTCAGGTCGAGCGTCGCCTTCTGCACCAGCGCCTGCTGCATCTGCGGCACCACCGCACGCGCCGCGGCGCCGAGCAGGCCGAATGCGGCTTCCGATTCCACCGCGAGCTGGATGTCGGCGAGCCGCAGCGTCTGCTGCGCCTGGTCGAGCACCGGCCGGCCCCAGATGTGCACGGTCGCCTCGGCGCCGAGACCGAGCCAGCTCTTCTTTTCCTTGGCGCGCACCAAGAGCGAGATCAGCAGGCGCTCGCCCGACGGGATCACGTTGACACTTTTGACGGTGACGTCGACCGGGCCGGAGCCGTCCTCGGGATAGGTGTGGCCGACCATCTGCGCTGCGATCAGCTTGTTGATCTCGGTGAAGGGCACGTCGATGGGCACGCCGATATTCACGCCGGTGCCGGTCGGCGGCACGATCGAGATCTTGTCGGGGAAAGGACAGTCCGGCTTGGTCGGCGTCGAGGTAACGCGCGTTTCCGCTTCCAGGCCCATCAGCAGCGTCACGGCCTGCGCATCGACGCGCGGCTGCGCGGCGATGGCGCGGATCGGCTTCATCTCCAGCCAGAGCGGCGGCAGCCCGGCCGAAGCGCCCGAACCCTGCAGCGGGATCGAGCGGCACGCCTTGGCCCATTGCAGTTTCGCATTCTCGCGCAGGGAGGGATCGTTGCGGATGCGTTCGGAGACGATATTGATCTGCTCGCCGACATTCTTGTCGATCAGCGGCTTCACCTGCGCAGGTACGTTGACCTTGGCGCCGGAGACGTTGAGGTTGGTGTCGCCGAGATTGACCTGCGCGGCGAGATTGGGCTCGAGATGCCAGTTGGCCGCGAGCTTCGGACGCGAGGTGACGACCACGTTGCCCTTGATCTCCGCGCTGGCGTTCAGATTCTTGATGTTGACGGCGCCGATCCGTTTCGCGGCGTCACCGCCGAGCACGCTGCCGAGGGCGTCGCCGAGCGCGCCTGTCGCTTTGGCCGACAGCGAGCCTGTCACGTTCAGCTTGCCGCTGAGCGGCGTCGAGATCGTAAGCACGTCCTTGTCGCCGGCCGCTGCCATCGGCCCGCGCACCGCGGTCCAGCCGATATCGGCGTTCTCCAGGATCTGCGAGATCGGGTTGTCGGCCTTCCCTGCGAAATTACGCGGCGCGGCCTTCTCGGCCTGCTCGCGGATCGCCGAGATCGCGATCGCGACCGGCGCGATCACGACCGAGCTTTTGGCGACCGGCGGCAGCGGCGGCAGTTGCGCCACCGGCGGCGCCGATGTCGTTGCGCGCGGCGCGAGCCAGTCCATCGCCTTCAGGCTGATGAAGAACGAGGCCGCGAGCACCGCGACGGCGATCAGGATGGTCTTCAGATTCAACGTTAGTCGCATCAATCCCCCAAGCCGCCCGGCGGAATTCTACAGGGCAGACGAGGACCGCGCTAGAGCGCACCGATGGGGTGGAATTGGGGCGGATGGGTTAACGGCAGCGACCGCATCGCTGCGGTGCATTCAGACCATCGGCGGCTAGCTGCGCCGGGGACGCCGGACCGCTCTCACATTGCCGTTGGCGCCGCCACCGCAGAAGAAGCGGTCGCCGCCATCGGATTCCAATCCCGAGACCATAGTGCCTGCGGGCAGGTCGAGCTGCTCGATCACCTTGCCCGTCTCGGGGTCGATCCGCCTGATGTCGCTGTCCTCGCCCTCCCAGGTGCCGTGCCAGAGCTCGCCGTCGACCCAGGTCACCCCGGTCACGAAGCGCTTGCTCTCGATGGTGCGGAGAACCTTCCCCGTCTCCGGATCGACCTGGTGGATCTTGCGCTCGCGATATTGCCCGACCCACAGCGAGCCCTCGGCCCAGGCCAGGCCGGAATCGCCGCCGCCGCCCGGCGCCGGAATGGTGCCGAGCACCTTGCCCGAGGCGGCGTCGATCTTCTGGATGCGATCCTCGGCGATCTGGAACAGGTGCTTTCCATCGAATGCCGTGCCCGCATGCGCGGCGACGTCGATGGAGCGCGCGACCTTGCCGCTATCGGGATCGACCGCGTTCAATCGGTCGCCGGATGCGAACCAGACATGGCTGCCGTCATAGGTGACGCCATGCACGGCCTCGACGCCCTCGAAGGGCCCATATTCCCTGACGATCTCGGCGGCTGAACGTTTCATCTGCGTGATCCCTGTGACGTCATCATCCTACGTCTTCAGCAGCGGTCCGGGGAGTAACAAGGTTGTCGGGAAACCCGGGATCGGCGGCGTCATCCAGCGCCGCGCCCGCCCATGTCCGAAGGACTGCACCTTGTTCGATCGCGCCAGCTCGTCGAGAGCGCGCTGCACCGTGCGCGCGCTCGTTCCCAGCGCCAGTGCGAGCGCCGAGCTCGACCAAGGCTCGCCATCGGAAAGGAATGCGAGGATGGTGGCGTGCTTCTCCTCGACGGGCCGCGCCAGTACGAGAACCTGTCGCGTCTTGCGCGGCGTCAGCGCAAAACCCTGCTTCGTCGCGGTCACATCGGCAATTGGCGCGAGCTTGGTGCGGAGCCGCCCGATCTCGACGCGCAACCGCGCGCGATGCGATTCATCGAGATGCCTGGCGTGAAACGCTGCCGTGATCAACACCTCGCGCGAGACATCCGCAGGCCATGCTTGCGCGAGGATGCGCGCGAGCGCGAACAGCACGGGCCGCGTGCCGAGGGACACGATGGTGTCCTGTCTGCGAACCGAATGATGGAACGTATCCACGACCAGCGCGGCTGAAATGGCGAGATCTTCGACCTGTTCGAGCAGCAGCGGCCGCTCCTCGCCGCGCGCGATCAGCCGCGCGGCGGGTGTGTCGAGCACGACGCTCGCGCTTTCCACCTCGGCCGTGAGCGCTGGGATGCCGGCCAGCCGGGCAGCACGCGCCGCACGGCCGAGTGCCGCGCGCGCGTCTTTCGTCCTGAGTTGCCTGATGGCGATGCCGGCGACGACGAGCTCGCGGACGGCTTGCGATGCGGGCGGGAGCGGGAGGGGGCCGAGATCGGCCAGCGTCCGACCGGCCTGGTCCGGGCGCCCGAGCAGAAGAAGGCGTCGGGCCTCGATGTGGCCCGCATGCGCCGCGTTGGCGAGATCGCCATGCTTTTCGAGGGTCGCACGCGCCGCGGCGAGTGTTTTTTCCGGCCAGTTCAGATCGCGCGAGACCAGGGCGATCTCGGCTTCGGCCACCACGCATCTGGCGCGCGCCACCGCCTCGCGCGGACCGAACGCGCGCGCGGCGCTGCGCAGCAGCGACTTGGCTTTGGCGAGATCGCCGAGCTGCGCCATCGCGATGCCGCGCAGCGCCAGCGACGGCGCATCGTTGCGCAGCGCAACGCGGTTCAGGGCACCGAGCGGATCGCCGGCCTCAAGCGCGCGCGCTGCGGCCGTGATCAGAGACTCCATTCAAATCCCGCCACACTTGTTACTCCCACCGCGCAACCGCACGGTGCCAGAAATCGTTGCCAGCCGACAATGTGCGGTGAGGGGGCGATCGGTTCCGCCAGACGCAGGCCGATCGCCGTTGCCTGAGATTAGGAGAGTCATGATGACACTAGCCCAAAACGAACGGAACGACGGACAGTCTGCCATGCAAACACCGCCGGTGGTGTCGCCGCAGGACTGGGAGACAGCCCGTCAGCAACTGCTCGTGAAGGAAAAGGCGCATACCCGTGCCCGCGACGCCCTGGCGGCCGAGCGCCGGCGCATGCCGTGGATGGAAGTGACCAAAACTTATGCGTTCGAAGGGCCCGGCGGCAAGCTCAGTCTCGCCGACCTGTTCCAGGGCCGCCGGCAACTGATCGTCTACCGCGCGTTCTTCGAGCCGGGCGTGTTCGGCTGGCCGGATCACGCCTGCCGCGGCTGCTCCATGGTGGCCGACCAGGTCGCCCATGTCGCGCATCTCAATGCCCGCGACACCACGCTGGTGTTCGCCTCGCGCGCGCCGCAGGCCGACATTATCAGGCTGAAGCAGCGGATGGGCTGGACCATGCCCTGGGTCACCATCACCGACAGTTTCGATGCCGATTTCGGCGTCGACGAATGGCACGGCACCAACGTGTTCTACCGCGACGGCAAGCGCATCTTCCGCACCTATTTCGTCAAGAGCCGCGGCGACGAGCAGATGGGCGGCACCTGGAACTATCTCGACATCACGCCGCTCGGCCGCCAGGAGGTGTGGGAAGACTCGCCAAAAGGCTATCCGCAGACGCCGACCTACAAATGGTGGAACTGGCACGACAGCTACACGGAAGGCGCCGCGCCCGACCAGAAGTGGGTCGAGATCTCGACCGCCGGCGAGAAGGCCTTTCGCGAGGAGGCTGCGGAAGGTCGTGACTAACCCCGCCAGCGCAACGGCCGGCGCCGGCCGCGCCAGCGTCGTGGCCGCGCGCCACCTCGCCAGATGGCTGGCCTTGGCGGCCACGCCGACCTTCGCGATCATGGCCGTGCTGACGGCTGTGATCGGCGGCCGGGCGGACATGCTGTGCGGCGCCGGGCAGGGATCTCTGCTCGGCGGAATGGTGCCGATGTATCTCCTGATGAGCGCGTTTCATTCGGCGGCGTGGCTGAGGTGGATTGCGGAGCGGCGGGGCGGCTAGCGTTCGTTATCCAGGAGATGGCGCAGGACGCGAGCCAGCATATCTTCGCTGCCACCAAAGCTCTCGATCATCGCCTGCATAACCTTGTCAGGGTCGAGTCGTGTCATTGCGAGTCGGTGGCCGGCGGTCTCAGCGAGAAGAAGCAGGAACGTAAGTTGCGTGCGTCCGTTGCCTTCGCGGAACGGGTGGATCGCGTTCAGCTCGGCAAGGAAATGAGCGGCCTTCGACGCGAATTCATCCGTCGTCGTGTCTCTCAAGTGTCTTTCGTCGGCGAGAGTGCGAAACAGCTTCGACATCTCTCGATGGATGCTCTCGGGGAAGCAAAACATGCTGCCGCCCTTCGAAATTCGGACGGTGCGGATCTTGCCTGCCCAATCGTAGACATCCTGGAACAGATGTCGGTGGATCGCGCGATAATGCGAATAAGTCAGCCGCCCCGCAGGCAGGGCTTCCTCCGCGCGCTGTGCGGTGATTTCGGCCTCGAAAGATTCGAGCTCGGCCCGCTGCTCGAGATGAAGCTTGTTCTTGAGGACCGTCGTGCCCGGATAACAATACGGGTCTTCAACGGCGTCATACATGAGGGCAGCTAGCCCTTTTTGTGAGCGTTGATGATTTCGCGCCGGCGCTCCGCGGCCGATAGCCCTTGCCGGTCGAATCGAGCAACACGCGTCTTCATGGCCGCCGACGGGACGATACCTTCGACCGCGCTGATCTTGGCGAAACGCTCCCTGCCAATGACGAGCTTGGCCGACGTTCCGCCTGTCTTGGTCGCTGGTTGCTTACGATTGCTCATGTCCAGCAGCATATCAGGGCGCCGGCACAAATGAAACCGGTCGCGCACGTAGCGCCGCCGCGATCCTATTGCCCGCCTGCCGCCTGCAAATACGCAACCACCTTGGCCGCCTCTTCCGCGGAAATCCCGCCATAAGGCTGCATCTTGTTGCCCGACACCACCTCGTCCGGCTTGAGCATGAAGCGCGTCAGCTTGTCCTGGTCCCAGGTGAAGCCGGCTTCCTTCATCGACGAGGAGTAGTTGTAGTCCGGCAGCGCGCCGGCCTTGCGGCCGACGATCTTGTTGAGGTTGGGGCCGAGGCGGTTGTCGCCTTCCTTCACGGAATGGCAGGTGCGGCAGGAATTGTTGAAGGCCTGCTGCGCTGCCTCAGCGCTCGCAGGTTGCTGCGCGAGCGAGGCGGGGGCGGACACGAGCGACGTCAGTGCGCCGGCGCAGACGAGGGCGTGCAGCCGTCGATACGGCGGGGATTGCAGGCGTGATCGCATCTGCGCCTCCGTCAGGGACCCGCGCCGCAGCGAGCGCGCGTCGATATGTCGAGGGCAAACGAAAGCGGCCCCGGTGGGTTCCGGGGCCGCTTGCGTCACAATGTCTTGCCGCCTTACCGCGTCGCGGTTCCGAGCTCGGCGCGGCGCTCGGTCATCGGCAGCACCACCACCTTGGTGCCGACGTTGACGCGGGAGTAGAGGTCGGTGACGTCCTCGTTGGTCATGCGGATGCAGCCAGACGAGACACGCTTGCCGATCGTGTCGGGGGCATTGGTGCCGTGGATGCGGTAGATTGTGCCGCCGAGATACATGGCGCGTGCGCCGAGCGGATTGCCGGGGCCGCCGGCCATGTGACGCGGCAGATAGGGCTGGCGGGCGATCATCTCCGGCGGCGGCGTCCAGGCCGGCCACTCGGCCTTGCGGGTCACCGACTGCACGCCGGACCAGGTGAAGCCGTCGCGGCCGACACCGATGCCGTAGCGCAGCGCCTGACCGTTGCCGAGCACGTAATAGAGATAGGTGTTGGGCGTATCGATGATGATGGTCCCCGCCGCCTCGCGCGTCGCGTAGGACACCGTCTGGCGGCGGAAGCGGGCGGGCATCTCCACCGTGTCCTGATCATCGGACGGCGCGGCCTGGGAGGGCGCCGCCTGGTAGGGCTGATAGGGCTGGAACGGCTGCGGCGCGGCGAGCGGCGGCAGCGGCTGGAAGAATGGGAAGATCTGCACCGGCGCGGCCTTGGCTGGACCTGCGAAAGCAATTGCGGAAACCGCGACTGCACTGAGCGCAACGGCGCGCGAAAACGTCTTGAAAGTATCCAGATTGAACATGTGATCGCCCCTGTTTGCTCGGTGTTTAAATGGCCACCGCGGCACCGTTTCGGTGCTCCGTTGCGTAGATCACTAACGGCAAAACGTTTCGGGACATTTGCGCGGAAAACCGAAAACGGTTTCATGGCGGCAAGAATTGTTTCATGACAGTTTCGTGGCCGTGCCGGTCCGTTAACGAACAAAACAGCCCGCGGACACTTCTATGACGTCACACGCCTGAAATATCCTTCGTTGATGGTCGATGCCTGAGAATCATCAAACTCTCGGGATTTTCCCATGCGGGTATTAATCGCGACCGACGCCTGGCATCCGCAGGTCAACGGCGTGGTCCGGACGCTGACCTCGCTGGCGAATGCGGCCAAGGCCCTCGATGTCGAGATCGACTTTCTGACACCCGACGGCTTTCCGTCCTGGCCGCTGCCGACCTATCCGGGCCTGCGCATCGCGCTGCCTTCGGGCAAGGAGATCGCGCGGCGGATCGAGAAGGCGGCACCGGACGCGCTGCACATCGCGACCGAAGGGCCGATCGGCTGGGCCGCGCGGGCCTATTGCCGGCGCAACCGGCTCGCCTTCACCACCTCCTACACCACGCGCTTTCCGGAATACGTCTCGGTGCGGACCGGCATCCCCGCCAGCGTCGGTTATGCCGTGCTGCGCCATTTCCACGATGCCGCCGCCATGACCATGGTGGCGACGCCGTCGCTGCGGCAGGAACTGTCCGAGCGTGGCTTCAAGCGGCTCGGCTTCTGGACCCGCGGCGTCAACACCGAGCTCTTTCATCCCGACGCTCCGGCGAGGCTCGACCTGCCGGGTCCGATCTTCATGACCATGGGCCGCGTCGCGGTGGAGAAGAACCTCGAAGCGTTCCTCTCGCTCGACCTGCCCGGCACCAAGGTCGTCGTCGGCGACGGCCCGCAGAGGGCCGCGCTCGAAAGGAAATATCCCGATGCCGTCTTTCTCGGCGAGAAGAAGGGCGCCGATCTCACCGCGCATCTCGCCGCCGCCGACGTGTTCGTGTTTCCGAGCCTGACCGATACGTTCGGCGTGGTGCAGTTGGAGGCGCTGGCCTGCGGCACGCCGGTGGCCGCATTTCCGGTCACGGGCCCGAAGGACGTCATCGCCGATCATCCGATCGGGGCGATCGATCACGATCTGCGCGCCGCGTGCCTGCGCGCGCTCGCCATGTCGCGCGAGACCTGTCGCAACTTCGCGCTGGAGCGTTCCTGGGAGAACAGCGCGCGCCAGTTCGTCGGCAATCTCACCTCACTTCAGCCCAGCCGCGTCTTGCGCGCTTCGCCCCGCATGGCGCGGCGGCCGGTGCGCGGTTGATCTTTTGTTTGAACCACAGCGAGAACCTCATCGATGGCTAAGATCATGAACCTTGACGGCACCCAGCAGCTCGACCTCACCCGCGGCACGGTCGAGCAGGCCTATGACCGCTGGGCGCCGGTCTACGACCTCGTGTTCGGCGGCGTGTTCGCCAAGGGCCGGCAGGCCGCGATCGCGGCCACCAACAAGATCGGCGGCCGCGTGCTCGAGGTCGGTGTCGGTACCGGCATCTCGCTGCCGCTCTATGCCCCGCACCTGCGCATCTTCGGCACCGACATTTCGGAAGCCATGCTCGACAAGGCGCGCCAGCGCGTTACCGAGGGCAAGCTGAAGAACGTCGAGGGTCTCGCGGTGATGGACGCCGAGAAGCTCGAATTTCCCGACAATTCCTTCGACGTCGTGATGGCGCAATACGTCGTCACCGCGGTGCCGAACCCGGAGAAGGCGCTCGACGAATTCGCCCGCGTGCTGCGCCCGGGCGGCGAGCTGATCATCCTCACCCGCGTCAGCGCGGACGCCGGCATGCGCCGGTTCATCGAACAGAAGCTGCAGCCGGTGGTGCGCCCGCTCGGCTTCCGCACCGCCGAGTTCGCCTGGTCGCGCTATGCGAAATGGCTGGCCGGCGCCCACGGCATCGAGCTCGCCGAACGTCGTTTGATTCCGCCGCTCGGCCATTTCTCGCTGGTGCGCTTCCGCAAGGTCGACATCGCCAAGGCGGCGTGAGCTTACGCGTCGCGTGCGTCATCGCGCCGCTGCGTGCCGTCACATGACAGGATGATGTTGTCACACGGCGTACATCGAATCCGTTTAACCCCGTACCCGAAAGCATCTTGGGGAAGAGCATGATCAAGAATTATCTCGAGCAGCTGCGGATCCAGCGCTGGGACGACCATCGCTACTATCACCACAGCCGCATCAATCAGAGCCTGCACTTCGTCAGCGCGCTGAGCTTCCTCTTCGCCTATGTCTGGCTGTTCGTCGACCCTGTCGTCTCTGCGCTGGTCGGTTGGCTGGTCTCGATGACCTCGCGCCAGGCCGGTCACTTCTTCTTCGAGCCGCATACCTACGACCACATCAACCAGGCGACACACGAGTACAAGGAGGAGATCAAGGTCGGCTACAATTTGCAGCGCAAGGTGGTGCTGATGGCGATCTGGGCGGCCTCGCCGCTGGTGCTGTTCCTCGACCCGACGCTGTTCGGCCTGTTCACGCCCTGGGCCGGCGCGACCGACTTCATGCGGCAGGTTGCCAAGATCTGGCTCGTGGTCGGCGGCGGTGGCCTCTTGTTCCGCACCGTGCACCTGTTCTTCATCCGCGACGTCGAGACCGGCCTCGTCTGGATGACCAAGATCCTGACCGATCCGTTCCACGATCTGATGCTCTACCGCAGTGCTCCGCTTGCCCTGATGCGCGGTGAGCTGATGGATCCCGGCCTGCACCTCAACCCCGAGCACACGCTGGGCCTCATCGGCGAGCCCACGCTCGAAGAGCAGCACGCCTGAGCGCGCTACGTACACAACACACTCCGATGTCTGATGGTTACGTCATGCCCGGCCTCGTGCCGGGCATCCACGTGCTGGGGGCTGCTTCGCCTCTCCCCGCGTGCGGTAGGGCAATCGCATATGGCGCACACAACCCCGCCGCATCGGCGGCAAGCCCGCGAAGTGTGGCCTCAGCGCCCAAAACGCTTGGCCAGCATCTCTTTCAGGATCTGCCGCTTGATAGTCTTGTTGGTGAGCACGCCGTCGTGCCACCAGAAGCCGTCGGCCTTCATCTTCCCGGCCGCGCGGACGAAGCGGTCGGCGACTTCGGTGAAATCGGCGTCGGTGTAGTTCAAGCTGAAGATCAGCCGGCCGGTGCCGACCCAGCTCAGCGCCAGGCCCTCGGCGCGCAAATAATATTGCAGCATCCAATTGTAGCGGGACGGCGTCGTGTATTTCACCGTCCAGATCGACGAGAAGTTGGCGAACCGCACCGGCAGGTCGGCGTCCGTCATCATCTGGTTGAGCTTTTGGACGCGACCGTTCCAGGTTTCTTCCAGTCCATCATAAATGGCATGGAAGTTCGGGCTGGCGAGCCGGCTCAAAAACTCGTCCATTGCCGTCATGACGTAGGGATGCGAGTTGAAGGTGCCGCGGGCGAAGCAGATGTCGGCAGGGCGGTCGTCGCGGAAGCGGCGCATCAGCTCGCGCTTGCCGCAGACGACGCCGACCGGCAGGCCGCCGGCGAGGCTTTTGCCGTAGGTCACCATGTCGGCCTCGACGCCGAAATATTCCTGGGCGCCGCCGGCGGCGAGACGGAAGCCGACGAAGACCTCGTCGAAGATCAGCACGATGCCGCGCTCGGTGCAGACGTCACGCAGCTTCGTCAGCCACTCGGTGTAGGCGGCGCGATCGAAATTGCCGCCGCGGGAGCTGTCGACCAGCGAGGAATCGCCGGGCGCGTTGGCGTTCGGGTGCAGGCCCTGCAGCGGGTTGACCAGCACGCAGGCGATGTCCTTGCGCGTACGCAGCACGTGCAGCGTCTTCTCCGACATTTCGGAGAGCGTGTAGGTCTCGTGCGCGGCAATGGGGTTGCCGACGCCGGGCTGCACGTCGCCCCACCAGCCGTGATAAGCGCCGGCGAAGCGGACCAGATGCGTGCGCTTGGTGTGGTAGCGTGCCAGCCGCACCGCCTGCATCACGGCCTCGGTGCCGGACATGTGAAACGAGACTTCGTCGAGGCCCGAGATCTGGCAGAGCCGCTGCACGTTTTCGAGGATGACCGGGTGGTAGGGGCCGAGCACGGGGCCGAGCGCATGCGCCCGCTTCTCGGCGCCCTCGATGCACTCCTTGTAGAAGTCGTTGCCGAAGATGTTGACGCCGTAGGATCCCGTGAGGTCGTACGAGGTGTTGCCGTCGACATCGGTGACGGTGACGCCGCGCGAGGATTCCACGAAGGTCGAAGTGCCCAGATGCTCGCGTACGAGACGCGAGAACTGGAACGGCACGCGGTAGCTCTCGGTGAAGTTCAAATCGGAGATCGTCTCCGCCGCTTCCTTCGTCATCGCGCGCCCCTTCGGATAGCGCTCGGCGTAGAGGCGGGCGAGGCGGAAGAAGCCGTCCTTGCGCTGCGCGGCGATGTTCGCCGGCGCGCCGTCGCAGGCGAAGTAATTGTCGCCTTCGAATTCGTAGAACGGGAGCAGCTTTGCCACCCGGCGCGACATCTTGGAGTGCCCGGCGAGCGAGCGGTGCTTGGCGCGGGAGAGTTCGATCCGCGCCTTGAGCTTCGGAAGGACGGCGGCAGCAGACGCTGCGGCGGCCACGGACATCGAGAGAATCGGGAGTGTCGTTTCCATGACAACAAGCGCTAATACTGTGAGCTGACAGATTCATGACAGTCAAAGCCCTCATTGCCTCTTTCACCCAGCAGGAAGACCTCAACTTTCTGTTGACCAACCGTATCCCCCGCGCCGCGCTGACCCGCTTCATGGGCTGGTTCTCCAAGATCGAGAATCCGCTCGTGCGGGACTTCTCGATCGCGCTATGGAAGCTGTTCTCCGACCTCGATCTGTCCGAGGCGAAGAAGAGCCACTTCAACAGCCTGCATGATTGTTTCACCCGGGAGCTGAAGCCGGGCTTGCGCCCCTTTGATCCCGACCCAACCATTGTCGCCAGCCCCTCGGATGGCATTGTCGGCGCTCACGGCAGGATCGCGGACACCGAGCTGTTCCAGGTCAAGGGCGCGCCTTACTCGCTGCTCGATCTCGTCGGCGATTCCGCGCTGGTCGACCAGCACCGCAACGGCTCCTTCGTCACGCTACGGCTGACCTCGAGCATGTACCACCGCTTCCATGCGCCGCATGACGCGCATATCGAGCGCGTCACGCTGATCCATGGCGATGTCTGGAACGTCAATCCGATCGCGCTGAAGCGGGTCGAGCGTCTGTTCTGCAAGAACGAGCGCGCCGTGATCCGCGCGCATTTGTCGACCGGCGAAGCTCTGACGCTGGTGCCGGTCGCCGCGATCCTGGTCGCAAGCATCCGCTTGCACTTCCTCGACATGGTGCTGAACGCGCAGACGCGCGGCCCGGTCAACTTCCCCTGCGATGTCAACGTGACCAAGGGCGAGGAGCTTGGCTGGTTCGAGCACGGCTCGACCATCATCATCCTCGCGCCGGGCGATTTCGCCTTCTGCGAGGGCATCGCCGAAGGCACGCGCATCCGTGCCGGCGAGGCGCTGCTCAGAAGAAAGTAGCCTTCAATCTGCCGTTCCCGTCGCCTATATCGTCGGCGGGGACGATAGATCGACACGGATTCGAGCGATGGCGCGGGCGCCGGTCATGGCGGCGGGTGGTATTGTGCTGCGGCGTGGTGCGCCGCCGCTGATCGCGGTCGTGCGCCAGCGCAAGCGCAACGAATGGGTCTTGCCCAAGGGCAAGCTCGACGACGGCGAGACGCCGAAGCAAGCGGCGCATCGCGAGGTGCTGGAAGAGACCGGCCATGACGTCGCCATCCATGAGTTTCTGGGCACGCTAGTCTACCAGTCCGGCGGTCGCTCGAAGGTCGTGCATTTCTGGCGGATGGAGGCCGAGGGCGGCCCGGTCCGCAAGCTCATGAACGACATCAAGGCGGTCGACTGGCTGACGCTGGAGGACGCGATCGCGCGGCTGTCGCGCGAATATGAACGCGCGTTCCTGACTCAGACCGGCCCGATCGCGCTCGCGGCGGCGGGATTGGCGCCTGCGCCAATGCATGCGACTGACGACATCGATGCAGCCTTGCAGACGCTGACGCCGGCCGAGGCCGCCTCGGTCGACGAGCTACGTCACGGTCTGTTGCAGAAGGTGAAGGCCTGGCTGCGCGGTGAGGCGTGAGCAAGCACTATCGCGCATTCTTTTCGCGCGGCATTGACGGTGCACCCCTCGCCCCTTGTGGGAGAGGGTGGCTCGCCGCGAAGCGGCGAGACGGGTGAGGGGTCTCCCTCCGCGTATGAATCTCTTGATGGGAGTTCGCTGAAGCAACCCCTCATCCGGCGCTTCGCGCCACCTTCTCCCGCAAGGGGAGAAGGAAGAAGTCACCGCCGCTCGTTCTTGTCCTTAGGAGCGGGCGCTGGCTTACGCGGCGCTGCGGGGCGTTGCACAGCGGGGAGGCGCTGCTGGAAACCGCCTTGGCGTTGCATGGCGGGCGGTTGAGCCGCGGGCGGCTGGCTCGGCTGCATCCCGGTGTGCGGCGGTTGCGGCAGCCGGCCGGGTTGCGGCGTCGCGCCCGGCTGCGTCGGCACGACGCCTCCCGGCTGCAGCTGTCCGCCGCGCTGCGGCTGGATTTGCGGTGTGCCGCCGGGCGTCGTGCTCTGTCCAGCGCGCGGTGCACCGGGACGTCCGGCGCCTTGCTGTTGGCCGGGCCGCTCGCCCTGTTGCTGCGGGCCGCGCTGCTGCTGCTGACCCTGACCCGCGCGCGGGTTGCCCGGCCGCGCGGTGCCGTCTTGTCGTCCCTGCCGCTGCGGAGGCTGCGTGCCCTGCCGGCCCGGCGTGCCCGGCTGCTGCTGACCCGGACGGTTGTTCAGACCGGGCTGGCCGTTCGGGCGCTGCTGTTGCTGACCCGGCGCCGCGTTCGGCCGCAACTGCTGCTGCTGTGGCGGCTGAGAGGGGCGCGGAATGCGGCTGATCGCGCCTGGATTGGCGCGGCGGAAGTCGCGCTGCTCGGTGACGATCTGTCGGCCCGTGGTCTGTGCCAGATGCACCTGGCCGACGAAGCCGCGGTCGCGCGCGATCTGCTGCGGGGCGATCGTGATCGGTACCGCGGCGAAGCGCATGATTCCGCCTGTGGCCGCGCCAGGGCGGATCGCAAAGCCGCTCGCGGCTTGCGTCAGCGCGCCGAGCCGCGTGCCGCTGGTGCGGTCGTCGACGTCGATGTGGCCGACGCGGCCGTCGGCGTCGGGATAGAGCTTGATGTTGACGTTGCGCGCGCTGTTCGCTGCCGCGCCTTCAGGCACGTCGACGACGCCGGTGGTGCCGCGGATGCCGAGCGTCGCCGTCGGCGTCGTGATCTTCATGTTGCCGGTCTTCGCCACCGCCGCCGCGACGAAGGCGACCGTGCCCTTGCCCACGTCGAAGATCCCCGAATTCTGCTTGCCGCCGTCCTCGTAGACGTAATTGTCGATGGTGATCCTGGCGCTGGCCGAGAGATTGAAGGTGGTCGCGTCGTTGAAGGTGATGCCGAGCGAGGAGTTCGACGAGGTCTGCACGACGTCGTTGAGATAGATGTCGTCGCGCACGCGTAGCGGATAGGAATTCTTGTCGCGGATCACGGTCGCGATCCCCGTGACGGTCGCGACGTTGCCGATCGGCTCGACGGCAGTGGATTGTGTGTCTGTCGCCGGCGTCGGCGAGGCCGCCGGCGTCGGGGAGGCGGAAGGGGCTGGGGAAGCCGCGGGCGCCGGCTCTGCCTGCGGCTGCGCCTGCGCGAGCTCGATCGTCTCCGATGCACGAGCTACGCTGCTGCCTGCCAGCGGCAAGGCCGGCAGCACGAGCGCGAAGACGAAGCGGCGCCAAGCCAGCTTTGATGTCACGAGGAAGTCCCGGTGAGAACGCGAGGCGAGATTGGTTGATATCAGCCGGACGGAGCTGAATGGTGGATGAACACGGGTGGGATGGGTCGAGGCGCAGGACTAGCTATCTCAACATCGTCATGGCCGGGCTTGTCCCGGCCATCCACGCCTTGCTTTGCGTCACCAAGAATCTGGATGCCCGGGACATCTAGCGCGAAGACGCGCTTCGCGCTTCTGCCCGGGCATGACGAGGAGGATACTTTGTCGCGCGAAATCCCGGGTCGATGCTTCGCATTGCCCGGGATGACGGAGATAATGTCAGCTCACGCGCTTCCAGGTCTGGCCGCCGCAGAACATGCCGCCGAAGGCGCAGCCCTGGACCCGCATCGCATTTGGGCCCTTCATGGCGATCGTGGAGTCGTAATTGCGGCCGGAGTCGGGATCGTGGATGCGGCCGCTCCACTTCGAGCCTTCGGGCTTCATGTTGATCAGGATGCGCTCGTTGGTCTTCTCTGCATAGCCGCAGAGATTGGCGCCGCACTGTTCGACGCGGACGTTGCCCTTGTTCTCTTCGGTCGCCCAGACGCCGATCGGCGTGTTGGCCACGACCACGGGTGCGGCGGCCACAGGGGCGGGAGCGGGCGCCGGAGCAACCGCGACCGGGGCGGGAGCAGCAACGGGAGCAGGCGCTGCGACGGGCGCAGGCTGCGTCGTCGTATCGGCGGACGTCGCGGCAGCAACGGTCGGCGCGGGTGCGGCGGGAGCCGCCGGTGCGGTTGCCTGAACCGGCGCCTGTTGCACGGGCTGCTGCTGCACGGGAGCCGGCGCGGGCTGCGCGGTGGTGGCGGGAGCCGGCGTGGTGTCGACGTCATCGTCCTTGGAGCCGCCGAGGCCCTTGAGGTTGATGTTGTTCAGCTTGATCGGCTTGTCCGACAGGCCCGGCGCGACGATGGTGACGCAATTGAGCGAGGCGCAGTTGCGCGGCGTCTCGATGCGGATGTGCTGGCCCTCAATCTGGAACGAGATCGTGTTGCCGCCGGCATGCGCGGCGGCGGTCGAGGCGAGGAAGAGCGCGGTGGCGGCGATGGTGAGCTTGTTCATGACAACCTCCGAAGATTGCGTGGTCCCGATATGGACCGGAGTCGCTGGTGGATGAAGCGTGGTTCGACCCTACGCCGGGCCTCTCAGGCGTTCTGTGATGGGCATCACAACGGTTCGCGCGCGCCTGGGTGAGGCAGCGCACATTCAGCCGCGGTTCCTTGCGCCTAGTTTCATCGGGACACGACAGGAGGCGCCGATGACCCGGCTTGTGATTTCGCTTGGCACATTGATCGCACTGATGGCGGTCGTGCCCGCGGCCGAGGCCGGCTCCTATTCCTTCTCGATCGGCGGCCACCGCTTTCACGTCGAGGCGCCCAAGAGTTGCCGGTCCGCGTCCTGCGTTTCAATCTCTTCCAATCGCGGTCTTCGCCCCTCAGAGAATGCCGACGCGAGGCCGGCTGCGCCACTTTCGCCCGCGCCGGTCGCCCAAGCGCCACAGCCGGTCTCAGCTGCTCCCGCCCGGCCGGCACCGGCGACATTTGTCGCGGCACCGCCGGCCCCCGTCCTTGCCGCGACCACATCGCAGCCGGTTGTGCCGCCGCCGGCCCCAAGAGCAGAGGCGTCAAGGCCTGAGACGTCAAGACCAGAAGCGCTGAGCCCCAGTCCGCCACGGATTGAGTCGCCGCGCGTCGATCCGCCGAAAAGCGTTGTCCTCGATCCGCCGCGCATGGAGCCGCCGATCGTTGTGAAGCCAGAGATCAAGCAGGTGGCACCGATCGCAGAGCGTAGCGACGACGAGCAGGGCTATACGCCGCTCGGCGAATGGGAGAGTGTCGGCGCCAAGGGCACGGTTCGGATCGAACGATGTGGACCTGCCCTGTGCGGTTTCGCGCTGACCGAGGCCTCGAGCCGGGGCGAGAGCGTGCTCGTCAACATGAAGCCGAAATCGCACGACGTCTGGACCGGCAGCATCTACAGTCGCTCCAGCGGACGCACCTATTACGGCAGGATGACGCTGAAGAGCTCCGGCACGCTCTATGTCGAGGCCTGCGCGATCGGCCGCTTCTGGTGCTCGGGCAACGATTGGACGCGGGTCGAGGAGCCGCGCGAGAAACTCGTCACGACATCGCGGCAGTGGGGTGCGCGGTCTTAGTCATGAGCGCTGCTGTTGGACCAGGCTCAGTGGCATGAGGGGTTGGTCTCCGCGAACACCGGTGGGCGACGATAGAACCCCTCTTCCGGCGCTTCGCGCGACCTTCTCCGACAGGGGAGAAGGGAAGAGACGGCGTGCGACGCGCTCGATGTGGTTAGATCATGCCGAGCACGATGGCGCCGACGAAGGCCATGGCGAGGTACGCGGTGACTACGCTCAGTCTCCCGGCGAACGTCATGAGGTCGCTCCCTCCATGCGCGCCGCTTGGCGCGCGACCTCATGGTTAACAGAAAGTCTCCTTCCGAAAAAGTCAGCCTTGCTGCCGCTTAGTCCTGCCGCGGTTTCGGCGGGCGCTGGCCGGCATGGTTAAAGAATCATGAAATCAACGTGTTGAAGAGTCTTTAAGTAAATTCACCGAACGTGCGTGCATGACGCGCGGAGTTCGTTTGTATCTCGTCGGCTCCATCGTCCTTGTTTCGCTAGCGGGTTGCGGACGCGGCTTCTTCCAGGCCGAACGCGAACCGTGGCGGGCCGAGGCAGAAGCCGCTTGCCTGAAATCGGGCGCGGTGAAGGAGGGACCGGATCTCGTCCGGATCGATCCGATCTCCGGGCCCGGCATGTGCGGCGCGGAGTTTCCGCTCAAGGTCGCCGCTCTCGGCGAAGCTTCAGGCACTTACGGTTTTGCCGACGAGGAGCTACGCCCGCCGGGCAGCATCGGCGGCCAGCCACGGTGGCCGGTGACGCAACCGCGCTCGAATACTCCGCAGAGTCAGGCTTATCCGACATCGTCCTATCCGCAGCGCTCGAACTATCCGGAAAGCGCGGTGCGCCAGCCCGCTGGCTATGGCGCCTCGTCCGGGCCGATGTCGCTGAACGCACCCGGTGTGGCGGCGCAGGAGGACGAGATCGACCTGCCGCCCGACGGTACCGATGCCGCGGGCGCGGCGCGCTACATGAATGCCCCGAGCTATCCGTCCCGGCCGGCGCCTTACTCGCAGGCGCCGTCGCAGCAACCGCTGCCGCGCCTCGGCCCGACGCAGGGCAACCCCGTCACGGCCGTCGGTCCGGTCGCGATCAAGCCGACCGCGACGCTGGCCTGTCCGATCGTCTCCGAGCTCGACCGCTGGCTCGCCGACACCGTGCAGCCTTCGGCGATGCGCTGGTTCGGCGTCCGCGTCGCCGAGATCAAGCAGATCTCCGCCTATTCCTGCCGCGGCATGAACGGCAATCCGCACTCGCACATCTCGGAGCACGCCTTCGGCAACGCGCTCGACATCGCCGCCTTCGTGCTCGCCGATGGCCGCCGTGTCACCGTGAAGGACGGCTGGCGCGGCATGCCGGAGGAGCAGGGATTTTTGCGCGACGTGCAGTCGGGCGCCTGCGCGCATTTCACGACCGTGCTCGCGCCGGGCTCGAACGTCTATCACTACGATCACATCCACGTCGACCTGATGCGCCGCGCCAGCCGCCGTTTGATCTGCCAGCCCGCCGCCGTGTCGGGCGAGGAGGTCGCCTCGCGCGCGCAGTCGCGCAGGCCCTATGCCAGTGCGCGCGATCCTTCGGTGACCGGTTCGCTTGGCGGCCGCAAGAGCCCGACGCACAAGCGCGAGGAAGACGATTACGCCGACGATTAGGCGGGATTGCCAGTAGCCCGGATGGAGCCAACAGGTCGGCGCGAAGCGCCGCCCGATGACAGGCTCCGCGCAATCCGGGAACAGTGTCCCTGCATTCCGCTTCGCTCCATGCGGGCTACGATCGAGGCGGCTTCGACGGTGCCGGGACCAGCCCCATGCAGAGCTGCACCTCGCTTGGGACGTTGTAGGTGCGCATGATGTGGCGGCTGTCGCGCAAGCCGGACGCCTCACGCTGCACCACGAACATCCAGAGCGCCTGGCCGGCTTCCATCACCAGCTTGCGCCTGGCCTGCTGCATCGAGGCTGCAATTTCCGTGGTGCCGTGCGCGGCGTCGAACTCGCGCAAACGCGCTAGTGCCTGTTCGAGCCTGCGGCCCATCCGTCCGAGCGCTGAGGCCTGTTCCTGGACGATCTCGTAGTGGAGGATATCGACGGGCGGGCGAAGATCACGGGACATGATCGCAATATAATTCGGCCGGACCGGCCCGCGCAACGCGCGGCTACGTCGCCCGGTACGCCGCCAGGAACATCCGTGTCGCGCTGTCGACCACTTCGGTCATGCGCTGTTCCGACGGTGCGGGCGCGGCCTGGAAGACGAAAGGCAGGAAGAGCGAAGCCTTGCACAGTTCCATGAACTGCGAGGCCGCGAGGTCGCAATCGTCGATCCTGAGATCACCGCAGGCGACCCGAGTCTTGAGATAGTCGGAGAGGCGGTTGATGCTCTTGTCCAGCACCCGCGCATAATAGCGGCGCCCGACATCGGGCATGCGCTCGGCGATCGCCATCACGGTCCGGATCGCCGATCCGCCGCCGGGGCGGCAGAGCAGGTGGATGTAGGCCCGGCCGAACTCCTTCAGCGTGGGCTCGGCATCGCGAGCGGGGTCGAAACTGAACACGACCTGGCCGTGCTGGAGTGCCTCCTGTTCGAGGATGGCTTCGAACAGCGCGCCCTTGTCGGCGAAGTAGACGTAGAGCGTGCCCTTGGAGACCTGCGCCGCCCGCGCGATCTCGCCCATGCTGGCGCCGTCAAAACCGAGATCCATGAACACCTTGCGGGCCCCGTCGAGAATCTGGCGGCGTTTGGAGCTGTCCTCCTCCTGGATGACGTGCAGATGTTCGCTGGCGGCTACAACCATTGGTTCAGGGTCTCGGAAGGTTTTTGAGTCGAGTTTGCGGCCATGAAACCCGAATAAAGGATCCTCGTCAGTAGGGTTCGGGCGGGATTATTACGTATATTGACCGAACCGTTCGGTCAATGGTATTTGCATCAGCGAGTGGGGAACAGGCTGCGGGCCTGGCGTCTCCTTGATCGCGCTTTTTTGGGGAGGCCTTGATGGCCGTTTCGAGAGACCAGGCCGCGCGCGTCCTCCGCCAGGAAGCGGTGGAGGAGCACGCGGGCAGTGATGCTGCGATCGAGGGCTCCGCGCCTCATGCCGAGCAACTGCGTGCGCATGTCGCCGAGGAAGCCAAGCGCCGCACCGCTGAGGCGCCGGAGAAGCCCGTGACCGACAAGCCGGCCGCGCCTGCGCCGGACGCACCAGCCGCCGGCGCTCCCAAATCCGGCAAGCGCAAATTCGTCCTGATGGGCGTCGGTCTGGTGCTCGCGCTGGCCGCTGCGAGCTATGCCGGCTACTACACGCTGGTCGGCCGCTTCTACATCTCCACCGACGACGCCTATGTCCGCGCCAACAACACCATGCTGGGTGCGCGGGTTGCCGGCCACATCTCCTCGATCCTCGCCGGCGACAATACGCCGGTGAAAGCCGGCGACGTCGTCCTCCGCATCGACGACGGTGATTACAAGATCGCGGTCGATGCCGCCGCGACCAGGATCGCGACCCAGCAGGCCACCATCGATCGCATCGGCCGCCAGATCGCGGCACTCGACAGCCAGGTGGCGCAGGCCAAGGCGCAACTCGTCTCGGCCGAGGCGGGCCTCAAGCGTGCCGATCTCGACTATGAGCGCCAGCAGGCGCTGAGCAACAAGGGCTTTGCCTCGCGCGCCACTTTCGAGAACTCGGAAGCCGGGCGCGACCAGGGCGCGGCCGCGGTCAAGGCCGCACAGGCCGCCTACGACGTTGCCGTCAGCAACGTCGACGTCGCCAAGGCGCAGCAGGCCGAAGCGCAGGCCCAGCTGGCCGAGCTCAAGACCACGCTCGCCAAGGCCGAGCGCGACCTTGCCTTCACCGCGGTGCGTGCGCCGGTTGGCGGCACGTTCTCCAATCGCCTGGTCAACACCGGCGACTTCGTCGCGGTCGGCCAGCGCCTCGGCAACGTCGTCCCGCTCGACGACGTCTATATCGACGCCAATTTCAAGGAAACCCAGCTGAAGCGCATCCGTCCCGGCCAGCCGGTGACGATCAAGGTCGACGCCTACGGCATGCGCAAGTTCTCCGGCGTGGTCGACAGCATCGCGGCGGGTGCGGGCTCGGTGTTCACGCTGCTGCCGCCCGACAACGCCACCGGCAATTTCACCAAGATCGTGCAGCGCGTGCCGGTCCGCATCCGCGTGCCGAAGTCGGTGGCGAAGCAGAACCTGCTCCGTGCCGGCATGTCGGTCTACGCGACCGTCGACACCAACAAGGGCGCGGCCGACGCCGACAGCGAGGTCGATCTCGACGATTCCACCGCGATCCACCCGCAGTAAATCGCGATCCCAGCGCTGCGAGGTCGGACGACCATGGCCAATGCCACCACCGCTTCACCTGCCATGATGGCGGACCCCGCTTCGGAGCGCATCGCGCCGAAGCGGCTGTTCGCGTTCATCATCATGGTGTTCGGGATGTTCATGTCGATCCTGGACATCCAGATCGTCTCGGCGTCCTTGAGCGAAATCCAGGCCGGGTTGTCGGCAAGCTCCAGCGAAGTCTCCTGGGTCCAGACCGCCTATCTGATTGCGGAGGTCATCGCCATTCCGCTGTCGGGATTTTTGTCGCGCGCCTTCGGCACGCGGCTGCTGTTCGCGATCTCGGCGGCCGGCTTTACCGCCTCGAGCCTCCTCTGCGGCTTTGCCACCACCATCGAGGAGATGATCCTCTGGCGCGCGCTGCAGGGCTTCCTCGGCGCCGGCATGATCCCGACGGTGTTCGCCTCCGCCTATACCGTGTTTCCGCGCTCGAAATTCCATATCGTCGGCCCCATCATCGGGCTGGTCGCGACGCTCGCTCCCACGATCGGGCCGACGGTCGGCGGCTACATCACCGACCTGATGTCGTGGAACTGGCTGTTCTTCATCAACGTCGTGCCGGGCATCGGCATCACCGTCGGCGTGCTGGCACTGGTCGATTTCGACGAGCCGCATTTCGAGCTGCTCGACCGCTTCGACTGGTGGGGCCTGTTTTTCATGGCCGGGTTCCTCGGCACGCTGGAGTACGTGCTGGAAGAGGGCCCGCAATATGAATGGCTGCAGGACACGTCCGTGGCGATCTGCGCCTGGATCTGCGCCATCTCGGCGATCGCCTTCTTCTGGCGCGTGTTCACGGCGGCCGAGCCGATCGTCAATCTACGCACCTTCTCCAACCGCAATTTCGCGATCGGCTGCGTCCTGCAGTTCTGCATCGGCATCGGCCTCTATGGCCTGACCTACATCTATCCGCGCTATCTCGCCGAGGTGCGCGGCTACAGCGCGCTGATGATCGGCGAGACCATGTTCGTCTCCGGCATCACCATGTTCCTGGTCGCGCCGCTGGTCGGCCGGCTCATGGTCAAGCTCGACATGCGCTACATGATCGCGTTCGGTCTCGTCGTGTTTGCGATCGGCTCCTACCAGATGACCTGGATCACGCGCGACTACGATTTCTACGAGCTGTTGGTGCCGCAGATCCTGCGCGGCGTCGGCATGATGTTCGCGATGGTGCCGACCAACAACATCGCGCTCGGCACGCTGGCGCCCGACAAGGTGAAGAACGCGAGCGGCGTCTTCAACCTGATGCGCAATCTCGGCGGCGCGCTCGGCCTTGCCGTCATCAACACCGTGCTCAACGACCGCACCGACTTGCACATCACGCGCCTGCAGGAGCGCGTGACCTGGGGCAATGCGACCGCCACCGAAACCCTGAGCATGTTCATGCAGAAGTTTCAGGGTCTTGGCGATGCCACGCTGATGGCCATGAAGCAGCTTTCCCAGCTGGTTCATCGCCAAGCCGTGGTGATGAGCTTTGGCGATGCCTTCTTCATCCTGACGCTGTTCTATCTCGCTCTCAGCTTCCTTGTGGTGCTGCTAAACAAGCCGCCGTCGCCGTTCGGTGCGAGTGGCGACGCGCATTAGCGCTACGTTCGCCGAGGTCGCTTACGCCGGCTGAGGATCGAAGCGGCGGCACCAAATTGCAACACTCATCCGTGATCTCGCTCGTGCCCCGTTGCAATGCGGGGGTGACACATCTATAAAGCGCACCTCATTCATTCGAACCCGGGAGAGATTTGCATGATTTCATCGCATTCGCAGATCGTACGCCCGCGCTCGATGATCGCCTGGTTCGGGATGTACGCGGCCTGCTAGAGGCCTCTTCCGCCAGCTTCGATTGGGCCAGGGTTTCGACCCGGCGTCCCGATCGCTCCACTTCCCAAAGTCAAGATTAGTCTCAAGTGACGCCATCTCGGCCCCTCGCGGCCGGCTTGCGTCCATCGATGGAGCCGGCCCGCGTGAGCGGCCGGATGATGTCATGACCGCTCTGTCCAAGAAACCCGCTGCCATTCGCGTGGTGCTGCCCTTCGTGTTCCGGCACTGGCTGAAGCAGCCGGGGCGAGGCCTTGTCGTGGCCGGTGGCCTATTGGGTGCGACCGTCGCCGACCTGTTCATGCCGGTGTTTTCGGGACATCTGGTCGATGCGTTGACGCGCGGTTCGTCCGATCCCGACGCGCGCCACGCGGCGCTGGTGGCCTTCGGCGCCATCGTGGCGCTGGGCGCGGCCTCGATGGTGCTGCGGCTGGTCGGCCTTCAGGCGATCGTGCCGTTCACGCTGAAGGTCATGTCCGACGTCGCGCAGGACGCGTTCACGCGCGTGCAGCGCTTCTCGACCGACTGGCACGCGAACTCCTTTGCCGGCTCCACCGTGCGCAAGATCACGCGCGGCATGTGGGCGCTCGACCTGCTCAACGACACCATCCTGATGGCGCTGGCGCCCTCGCTGCTGGTGCTGGTCGGCTCGATGATCCTGATCGGCGTGCACTGGGCCCCGCTTGGCCTCGTGATCGCGATCGGAGCGATCTTCTACGTCGCCATCACGGTCGTGTTCTCGACGCGTTACATCGCGCCGGCCGCGCGTGTCTCCAATGCATGGGACACCAAGGTCGGCGGCACGCTGGCGGACGCGCTGACCTGCAACGCCGTGGTCAAGTCGTTCGGCGCGGAAGGACGCGAGGATGGGCGCCTTGCCCGCGTCATCAATCGCTGGCGCGTGCGCGTGCGGCGGACCTGGTATCGCTACAATTACACGGCCATGTCGCAGCTTTCCCTGCTGCTGTGCCTGCGCGCCTCCGTGATCGGCGGCTCGGTGCTGCTGTGGATGTCCGGGCATGCCTCGCCCGGCGACGTCACCTATGTGCTGACGAGCTATTACGTCATCCACGCCTATTTGCGCGACGTCGGCATGCACATCAACAACCTGCAGCGCTCGGTCAACGACATGGACGAGTTGGTGGCGATCCACGACGAGCCGATCGGCATTGCGGATGCGTCCGATGCGCGGCCGATCGCGATCGAGGGCGGCGAGATCGTGTTCGACGACGTCACGTTCCACTATGGCGGCCATCGCACGCCGCTCTACGACGGGCTGTCGGTGACGATCCGGGCCGGGGAACGTGTCGGTCTCGTCGGACGCTCCGGATCGGGCAAGACCACCTTCGTCAAGCTGGTGCAGCGGCTCTACGACGTCAGCGGCGGTCGCGTGCTGATCGACGGACAGGACATCGCGCACGCCACGCAGCAATCGCTGCGCAGCCAGATCGCGATCGTGCAGCAGGAGCCGATCCTGTTTCACCGCTCGCTCGCCGAGAACATCGCCTACGGCCGGCCCGGCGCCAGCCTGGAGGCGATCGAGCAGGCGGCGCGGCTGGCGAATGCGCACGACTTCATCCTGCGCCTGCCGAAGGGCTACGGCACGCTGGTCGGCGAGCGCGGCGTGAAGCTGTCGGGCGGCGAGCGGCAGCGCGTGGCGCTGGCGCGCGCGTTCCTGGCGGACGCGCCGGTGCTGATCCTGGACGAGGCGACCTCGAGCCTCGATTCGGAATCGGAGGCGCTGATCCAGCAGGCGATGGAGCGGCTGATGAAGGGCCGCACCTCGATCGTGATCGCGCACCGGCTGTCGACGGTGCGCAGCCTCGATCGGATCCTGGTGTTCGACCGCGGCGAAATCGTCGAGCAGGGCACCCATGCCACGCTCGCGAGCAAGCCAGGCGGCATCTATCGCGGCCTGTTCGAGCGCCAAGTGGTGGAGCTCGGGCATATCGCGGCGGCGGAATGAGGCGCGGGGCAGCGGGGCGAAGGTCCCGCTGCCCCGCCGCCAGGAAACGCGTCAAGGATGGAACGAGATGAAAGACCTGACGAACGGCTCCATCGTGAGACACATCCTGGCAATGACGCCGCCGATCATGGCCGGCATGATCTCGATCATGATCTGCCAGCTGGTCGATCTGTATTTTGTTTCGGGATTAGGCGATGCCGCCGTCGCGGGTGTCGCCGCGGCCGGCAACGCCGGCTTTCTCGTCAACGCATTGATGCAGGTGCTCGGCGTCGGCACGGTGGCGCTGATCGCGCATGCCGTTGGACGTAAGGATCGGGCGGACGCCAATCTGATCTTCAACCAGGCCGTCGCGCTGTCGGTGCTGTTCGCCCTGTTGACCCTGTTCGCAGGAGCGGTGCTGTCGCGCTTCTATATGCGTTCGATCGCCGCAGACCCGCCCACAATCGAGGCGGGAACCGCTTATCTGCTGTGGTTCATGCCGGCGCTCGCTTTGGAATTCGTCCTGCAAGTGATTGCATCCGCGCTGCGCGCGACCGGCATCGTGCGACCTGCCATGTTGGTGCGGGTCGTCGCGGTCGTCATCAACATCGCCCTGGCCCCAGTGCTGATCTCGGGCCGGGGCACCGGTTACCCGCTCGGCGTCGCGGGTGCGGGGCTGGCGAGCTCGATCGCGGTCGCCATCGGTGGCCTGATGCTGCTTGCCTATTTCCGCAAGGTCGAGCGCTACGTCGCCTTCAATCCGGCGCAGTGGCGTCCGCAGCCGCGCCATGTGAAGCGCATCCTCAATGTCGGACTGCCGGCCGGCGGCGAGTTTGCGATGATGTTCATCTTCATGGCGGTGGTCTACTACGTGCTGCGCGATTTCGGCGCGGCGGCGCAGGCGGGTTTCGGCATCGGACAGCGCGTCCTCGCCTTGATCCAGATGCCGGGGCTTGCGGTTGCGCTCGCGGCCGGGCCGATCGCCGGCCAGAATGTCGGTGCCGCAAACGGCGCGCGCGTGCGCGAAACCTTCGTCCAGGCGGCGTTGATCGCCACCGTCGTGATGATCGGCTTCATGTGCGTGGCGCAGCTCAAGCCCGAACTTTTGCTTGCCGGATTCTCCAACGACCGGGAGACGATGGAGGTCGCCTTCCTGTTCTTGCGGATCATCTCGCTCAACATGGTGGCGCAGGGCTTGATCTTCACCTGCTCGAGCATGTTTCAGGGCCTCGGCAATACCAAACCGGTGCTTGTGAGCTCGGCGACGCGCGTGCTCACCTACTCGCTGCCAGCGATCTGGCTCTCGACGCGGCCGGGCTTCCGCATGGAATATGTCTGGTACCTGTCGGTCGCCGCGACCACGTTCCAGGCCGGCTTGAGCCTATGGTTGCTGCACCGCGAGTTCGGGAAGCGCCTGCCGCCGATTCGGCAAGCGGAGGCTCCGGCGCAGGCCGGGGTTGATGCCGTGACGCCTCCCGCGCGTGCGCCGGTGTAGCGGCGCTTGTGACCTGCCCGCGGCCCCGGCTAATTTGCTGCGTCGTGGGGCGGCCAAAGGGACGCGATGACCGGGGTGTCGAACGAACAGCAGGCGGCGTCATGGATCTCGACGATCTGGGCGGCGCGCTATCGCACGCCGGCCCGCTTCGTGGCACTGATCGCACTGCTGCTGCCGTGGACCACGACCGGGCTGACCTTCGCGCTCATACCCTGGCTGATCGCGTTCGCATTCGTCGATCTCCGCGCGTTTCCGCGTTCGCTGCTTCGTCCGATCTGCTTGTTGCCGATCGCGTTGGTCGCGCTCGCCGCCGTCGGTGCGTTGTGGTCGGATGCGCCGTGGCCGGAGCGAATCCATGCGATCGGGCCGGCGGCGAAGCTGCTGGTCATTCCGCTCCTGATCTACCAGTTCGAGCGTTGGCCCTACGGCCATTGGGTGTTTTCCGCCTTCCTTGTGTCCTGCACGGCCTTGATGCTCTATTCCTTTGCCGTCGCCATCGACCCGGCGCTGTCGCTGAAGCTCTATTTGTCGCGCGGGCCTTACAGGGTCGAAAGCGGGATCGCGGTGCGCAACTATATCGACCAGAGCCAGGAATTCGCGCTCTGTGCGCTCGCGCTGGTCTATCCGGTCGTGTCGTTGCTGCGACAAGGTCGCTCCCGCAGTGCCGCGCTGTTCGCGGGACTGGCGCTCGGTTTCCTCGCCAATATGATGCTCGTCGTGGTCTCGCGCACGGCGCTGGTGACGCTGCCCGTCCTTGTGATGGTGTTCGCGCTGCTGCATCTGCGCCTGCGTACGGCACTGCTCGCCGCCGGCGCGATGGGACTGCTGGCTCTGCTGCTTTTTGGCGTGTCGCCACCTCTGCGGATGACGGTTGCGAAGTTTCAGGCCGACTATGAGCTGAGCGTGCAGGATAGTCAGGTCAGTGGCATGGGGTCACGTCTGGAATATTGGCGGAAGTCGTTTCGCTTCATCGCCGATGCGCCGCTGATCGGCCATGGCACAGGCTCGATCCGCGGCCTGTTCGCAAGCGTGGCTGCCGATGCGGAGACGGATCCGCTGCGCGGCGAGATCGTCGGCAACCCGCACAATCAGACCCTCAGCGTCGCCGTGCAGTGGGGCGTGGTTGGGGTCCTGATTCTCTACGCGCTCTGGTTCGCGCATCTCTCGCTGTTTCGCGGTGAGGGACTCGCCTCTTGGATCGGCCTGCTTGTCGTGGTGCAGAACATGCTGACCTCGCTGCTCAACACCCATCTGTTCGACTTCACGCCGGGATGGATCTACGTGCTCGGCGTCGGTGTCGCCGGCGGCATGGTGCTGGCGGCGAAGCGAACGCAGGGCTAGGTCGTGGACTCATAAGCCCTGAGCCAGAGTCTTGTTGATGCCAGCAGGACAGCGGCAAGGAAATTTCTGGCTAGCTTGTCGAAGCGGGTAGCGACGCGTCGGAAGTGTTTGAGCTTGCAGAAG